>BNJU01001248.1_pt1 | contig 139472 bp, 175 predicted proteins | sample 8539281 | NCBI WGS metagenome assembly BNJU01 (sample SAMD00202456, study PRJDB9452) | human saliva metagenome | isolation source: human saliva | place: Japan
GCCAAACATTTTAATAGTAATTGTTGAGTGCTGAGCTCCAACTTTTTTAATTATGTGACTTTTCAGTCCGTCTCGCTCCGTTAGGTGCGAGACAAAAACTCCAAACGCGATACAATAAAGGTGTTCAAGCCAATTGTAAAGCGAAAGGAGAACTGTAAGTATCACATTGTGTTCACCCCTAAGTATAGACGAAAAGTCATCTAAAATCAATATCGATGTAGTTTATCACATTAGAATCACAAAAAAATTTTTAAAAAAATGGCAATATTTGTTAACAAGGCTTTCGTAGTTTGTTATAATGTAGTTGTAAATTATTAAGATTGGTAATCAAAAAAATATAGGGAGGAATGTTTTGAATAAGAAATATAATATAGTTCTATTATTGTTGTTTATAGTTTATTTATTGGGATATTTTTCAATTTCAAAAACGTTAATTCCTTTTAATGTGTGTGATCCAAGTATTTTTTTGATAGAACATATATTTAGAGTTCGTAATAGGATTATGCAAATAGGTGAAATTACAATAATTGTTGCTTCTATAATATTATTTATTGATAGTATATTGAATTTGTAACAAAAGGCTTCTCTATAAAATCAAATTTTCCAGATACCTGCTGAAGCTGATTTGTCTCCTCGTCTATCTTCGTCACTAAACTTGATAGCTACATATTGCTGATACACCTCTCTACCTACAATTTCACAGTTAAACTGAGGCTAGTTTCTTAGTTTGCTATTTGATTTTCTTTGATAAAAAGAAATGCTCCTCCGTTCTTGGAAGAGCATTTTTTATTGTGATTTTGATTCGGTTTCTGCCGACTCTGGATGGAGTTCTTGGTAACTTGGTGCCTTGAAGAGGTCAGTACTGGTCTTACCTTGTCGTTGGCTAAAGAGACTTGTTGATTGACTTCCTTTTTCTTGCTCAATCTTTTGCATAATTGGTAAAGAATTGAGGTAAGAAATGCTTTCTGTATCAACTGTTCCAAGATGATCTTTTTGGTAGAAACGTATCAAATCACCAGTTTGAATCTGGTCGCTGATTTTTAGCTGTTGACTGGCTGCCTGCCGAACGATTTCTAGTTCAGTCTGAGCTTGTTCATCAAGATTACTGATTTCAAGACCACTTTCAGTATAGTAGGTTCGTCCGTCATAACTGGTGTATTTTGGTGTGACGAAGGAATTGGCAGTCCGAAAGGCAACGATTTCTTGATGATCTGGAGACAGAAGATCTTGTCCAACTTGAAGGAAGGAACTGGATTCGATACCAAGGAGGTGTTCGAGAGTCGGTAAGATATCGATTTGTCCACCGTAGGTATTGATGATTTGTCCTTTTTCATAGCCAGGCATGACCACCATAAAAGGCACTCGTTGCAACATGGCATTGTCGTAATTCGACCAGTTCTCAGAAGTCTTGCCAATCAAGGGAGCCAGGTCAGGATTGCGGGAGTTAGAAATTCCATAATGGTCTCCGTAGATGACGATGATGGATTTTTCATAGAGGCCACTTTCTTTGAGATAGTCAAAGAAGGCCTTGATAGCACTATCCAGATAGTTAGCTGTTTGGAAGTAGCCGTTGATTGTTTCATCTTTGGTTTTGGCCAAGGGGAAACCAAGCTCATCGCCAGTCAGATTGCTAGCATAAGGATAGTGATTGGACACCGTGATATACTTAGCATAAAAAGGCTGCTGCAAGTGCTCTAGATACTGGATAGAATCTTTCATCATGATTTTATCATTTAAACCATATTGGAAAGAATTGCTACTGTCTTGCTTGGTGAAGTAGGAAGCATCAAAGAAGTATTGGTAGCCCCATTGTTTGTAGGTCGTATTTCGGTTCCAGAAGGTCCCGATATTGCCGTGAAAGACAGCACTTGATTGGTAGCCGTTTTTTGATAGGATAAAAGGAGCTGCCTGCTGGGTATTGGTACCACCGTAATTGACCATAAAGGAACCTTGGTCAAGTCCAAACAAACCAGTTTCCAGCATGGTTTCCGCATCTGAGGTCTTACCAGCCTTGACTTGGTTAAAGATATTCGAAAAGGCTAGGGTTGATTGCGAATGGTAGAGTGAATTAAGGAAGGGAGTGACTTCATGCTCAGTTCCATCTATGTTGAGTTTATAGTCCAGTAGGAACTGCTGGAAACTCTCCAAGTGGAGATAAATCACATTTTTTCCTTTGGCTAAGCCGAAATAGTCTGGATTAGGCTTAGCCGAATGTTCTTGAATATAATCTGTAATAGGTTGAAGGTCAGTCTCAGAGGCCTTGGCACGTTCCTTGTTGGCACTGTAGGATTGGTGGGTGCTATAACCTAAAAAGGCTGGCAAACTAAGGGCGCGGACAACATAATAATTAGAAAATCCTCGCGATAGGAGATCGGGACGCTCAATCTCTGCCAAGAAAAGGTTAGCTGAAAAGAGCAGGGCTGAGAGTGCAGTGATAGCAACACTTGAGCGGAATTTGAAAGGTCTCCTATCTAAATGGATGAATTTTTTAAAGAAAAGGAAAGCCAGCAGTGGGAAATCCATAAAATAGATGAAATCCCAAAAGCGCAGTAACTCTAGTTCCGCAGTGCCGACAGACACCTTGCTGACCACTTTCATGGTATTAGCCGTGATAAAGTCGCTAAATTCTCGATAGTAAAAGACATTGGAATAAAGCCAAATGAATAAAAGGCTATAAATAGCTATACTCAGGCAATAAAAGATCTTGGTTGAGCGAGCATAGAGGGCTAGAGCTAGCAGGAGGAGTCCCAAAGGAAGGGGGTTGAAAAAGGCGATAAAGGCAAGGTAATTTCCCTGCAACTTGCCCACTTGAATATCTAAATTAAAGTCAACGGTATAGGCTAATAAGGTTTTGAGCCAATATAGGATTAAAAGGGTTAGGACAAAACCCAGTCTGGTACCGATGGCTTTTTGGATTTTGTTAAAATTGCTTTTCACACATTTACTTCCTAATTTTTTTATTAGTATTAGTATACCATTTTTTAAAAGAAGAGTAAAAAAGCAAGGGTAGTTTCTTTTTGAGAATTGTCTAAAAGTTTGATATAATAGTAGTTATGAATAGAATAAGAGTCAGCAAAAGGGTTGAAAAAAAAAGCTCGCTAAGGGACTAGTTTTACTAGAAGCGAGTGATCTTGCAGATGTTCATCTCCAGAATCAGGAAGTAGAAGTCCATAGTCAAGATGGAAACTTTCTTGGTACTGCCTACCTTTCTCAGCAAAACAAGGGCTTGGGCTGGTTTGTGAGCACAGACAAGGTGACCTTTAATCAAACTTTCTTTGAAGCACTGTTTAGACAAGCTAAAGAAAAGAGAAAAGCCTACTATCAAGATGATTTGACAACTGCCTTTCGTCTCTTCAACCAAGAGGGAGATGGTTTTGGCGGTCTGACAGTGGACCTTTATGGCGACTATGCTGTCTTTTCTTGGTATAACTCTTATGTTTATCAGATTCGCAAGGTTATCTCAGAAGCTTTTAGACAGGTTTTTCCTGAGGTTTTAGGAGTCTATGAGAAGATTCGTTTTAAGGGTTTGGGCTATGAATCTGCCCATGTTTATGGTCAAGAAGCACCTGACTTTTTCACTGTTTTAGAAAATGGTGTCTTGTATCAGGTCTTTATGAACGATGGCTTGATGACAGGGATTTTCCTAGATCAGCATGAAGTTCGCAGTAGTTTAGTGGATGGGTTGGCTATGGGTAAATCCTTGCTCAATATGTTTTCCTACACAGCAGCCTTTTCAGTAGCTGCGGCCATGGGAGGAGCAAGCCAGACTACTTCGGTTGACCTAGCTAAACGTTCACGAGAATTGTCTCAAGCACATTTTCAGGCAAATGGAATCAGCACCGACGCCCATCGTTTTATAGTTATGGATGTCTTTGAATATTTCAAATATGCCAAGCGAAAAGGCTTGACCTATGATGTGATTGTCCTAGATCCGCCTAGCTTTGCTCGGAACAAAAAACAAACATTTTCTGTGGCCAAGGATTATCACAAGTTGATTTCCCAGAGTCTTGAGATTTTAAATCCGGGAGGGATTATCATTGCTAGTACCAATGCTGCCAATGTTTCCCGTCAGAAATTTACAGAACAAATTGATAAAGGCTTTGCAGGAAGAAGTTACCAGATTTTAAACAAATATGGTCTTCCAGCAGATTTTGCCTATAATAAAAAAGATGAAAGTAGTAATTACCTCAAGGTGATTAGTATGAAGGTTAGTAGATGAAATTAATCGTTTCAGTAATGCCAAGAAGTTTAGAAGAAGCGCAAGAACTGGATGCCACTAGGTATGAAGATGCCGATATCATTGAGTGGCGTGCGGACTTTCTCACAAAGGACGCTATTTTACAGGTAGCACCCGCTATCTTTGAAAAATTTGCAGGACGCGAACTGGTCTTTACCCTTCGGACTCGCGCTGAGGGAGGAGAAATCGAACTTTCCTCAGAAGAGTATGTTCAAATCATCAAGGAAGTGACCCAACTCTACCAACCAGACTATGTGGATTTCGAGTATTTCAGCCACAAGGATGTTTTTGAGGAAATGTTGGATTTTCCAAATCTTGTTTTGAGTTACCATAATTTCCAGGAGACACCTGAAAATATGATGGAAATCCTGTCGGAGTTGACCAGCCTCTCGCCGAAAGTGGTCAAGGTATCTGTCATGGCCCATACGGAGCAAGATGTTTTAGACCTGATGAACTACACACGAGGATTTAAAACACTCAATCCTGAGCAAGACTACGTAACCATTTCCATGGGGAAAATGGGCAAGGTATCACGCATTACTTCAGATGTGACGGGTTCGAGTTGGTCATTTGCTAGTCTAGATGAAGCGAGTGCCCCAGGTCAGATTTCACTATCAAACATGAAAAAAATCAGGGAGATTTTGGATGAAGCTTGATGGCTATCACGTTTAGCTGCAGTTGTTGCAAATCCCATCAAACACTCTATTTCACCCTTCATCCACAATAAGGCCTTTGAGGCGACAGCTATAAATGGTGTCTATGTAGCTTGGGAAATTGAAGCGGTTGACTTGGCAGAAACAGTAGCCAATATTCGTCGCTACCAGATGTTTTGGCATCAATCTGTCTATGCCTTACAAGGAGCAAGTGATTCCTTATCTGGATGAGTTGAGTGATGAGGCTCGTTTGATTGGGGCGGTCAACACAGTTGTCAATCAAGACGGAACGTTAATTGGATATAATACAGATGGCAAGGGATTCTTTAAGAGCTTGCCTTCTTTTACAATCTCGGATAAGAAAATGACCATTCTGGGAGCAGGTGGTGCGGCCAAATCAATCTTGGCACAAGCCATTTTGGACGGCGTCAGTCAGATTTCTGTCTTTGTGCGTTCAACTTCTATGGAAAAAACAAGACCTTATCTAGACAAGTTGCAGGAGCAAACAGGTTTTACAGTGGACTTGTATGCTTTAGAAGATATTTCTGAGCTGCAAGAAAAAATTGCCGATTCGCACTTACTAGTCAATGCCACCAGTGTAGGAATGGATGGTCAGTCGTCCCCAGTTCCAGAAAGCATCAATTTGCCAGAAACTCTCTTGGCTGCAGATATTATTTACCAACCCTTTGAGACTCCATTTTTGAAATGGGCTAGAAGCCAGGGAAATCCAGTCGTCAATGGTCTGGGGATGCTGCTCTATCAAGCTTCTGAAGCTTTTCAACTGTGGACAGGTAAAGAAATGCCGACAGGCGAGATTTGGCGGTCCTTAACAGAAAAATATAAATAGTGAAAAGGAGACCCTACTATGAAAATCAGAATCGATATTCCGCATCATCCTTATGATATTCAGATTGAAAAAGGCTGTCTGGCTCAGGCTGGTCAATGGTTGCGAGAACTCTGGCAACCACAAAAGGTAGTCATTGTGACAGATAACCATGTAGCTTCTCTTTATGCAGAGAAGGTCAAGCTCAGCCTAGAAGATGCTGGTTTTCAGGTAGCTGTTTTTGACTTTTTAGAAGGGGAAGAAAGAAAGAATTTAACCACTGTTCAGAAAGTCTATGAATTTTTAGTCAAGCAAGGACTGACTCGTAGCGATGGAATCGTGGCTCTTGGTGGTGGCGTTGTTGGGGACCTGGCTGGCTTTGTAGCCTCTACCTATATGCGGGGTATTCACTTTGTTCAGATTCCGACTAGTTTGACAGCTCAGGTGGATTCTTCTATCGGTGGAAAGACGGGTGTCAACACTCCTTTTGCTAAAAATATGGTGGGGACCTTTGCCCAACCAGATGGGGTTCTGATTGACCCGCTTGTCCTTGAAACGCTTGGAAAGAGAGAGTTGATTGAAGGGATGGGTGAGGTTATCAAGTATGGCTTGATTGAGGATCCAGAACTGTGGGCTCTTTTGACGGAGCTGGATGGTTCTGTTGAGAGCATTCTGGAATATGCAGAGACCTTGATTGAACATTCTTGTCAGGTCAAGCGTAAGATGGTAGTTGAGGATGAGCTGGACAATGGTGTTCGCCTTTACCTCAATTTTGGCCACACTATTGGTCATGCTATTGAAGCGACTGCCGGTTATGGCAAGGTCATGCATGGAGAGGCTGTAGCCATGGGAATGGTGCAGATTTCCAAGGTTGCTGAGGAAAAGGGACTCATGCCAGCTGGCATTACGCAATCTATCACAAAGATGTGTCAGAAATTTGGACTACCTGTTGACTATGAAAACTGGGATGTTGACAAGCTTTATCAGGCTTTGACTCATGATAAGAAAGCGCGTGGTAATACCTTGAAATTGGTCTTGGTACCAGAGCTCGGTTCAGCGACTATTCACCCAGTTTCTCTGGAAGAGATGAAAGACTACTTGGTAAAATAAGGAGAGTGTATGAGATATTTAACTGCAGGAGAATCACACGGTCCCCGTCTGACGGCTATCATTGAAGGAATTCCAGCTGGACTTCCTTTGACAGCTGAAGATATCAATGAGGATTTGAAACGTCGTCAGGGTGGATACGGCCGCGGTGGTCGTATGAAGATTGAGAGCGACCAGGTTGACTTTACTTCGGGTGTTCGCCATGGGAAGACTACTGGGGCTCCCATTACCATGGATGTCGTCAATAAGGACCATCAGAAATGGCTGGATATCATGTCTGCGGAGGACATTGAAGACCGCCTTAAAAGCAAACGAAAAATCACCCATCCACGTCCAGGTCATGCCGACTTGGTTGGGGGCATCAAGTACCGTTTTGATGATTTGCGAAATTCCTTGGAACGTTCATCAGCTCGTGAAACAACTATGCGAGTGGCAGTTGGGGCAGTAGCCAAACGCCTCTTGGCTGAGCTGGATATGGAGATTGCCAACCATGTCGTAGTCTTTGGTGGCAAGGAAATCGATGTCCCTGAGAATCTCACAGTTGCTGAGATTAAGGAAAGAGCTGCCCAGTCAGAAGTTTCTATTGTCAACCAAGAAAGGGAACAGGAAATCAAGGATTATATTGACCAAATCAAGCGTGACGGTGATACCATCGGTGGGGTTGTGGAGACAGTCGTCGGAGGTGTTCCAGTTGGTCTTGGTTCCTATGTCCAATGGGACAGAAAATTAGATGCCAGACTTGCCCAAGCAGTTGTCTCTATCAATGCTTTTAAAGGGGTGGAATTTGGTCTTGGTTTTGAAGCTGGCTATCGTAAAGGCAGCCAAGTTATGGATGAAATTCTTTGGTCTAAAGAAGATGGCTATACCCGCCGTACCAATAATTTAGGTGGATTTGAAGGTGGTATGACTAATGGGCAACCGATTGTTGTTCGAGGCGTGATGAAGCCCATTCCTACTCTATACAAACCACTCATGAGTGTGGATATCGAAACCCATGAGCCTTACAAGGCAACTGTGGAAAGGAGTGATCCGACCGCCCTTCCAGCTGCAGGAGTGGTCATGGAAGCCGTTGTGGCAACGGTTCTGGCACAAGAAATCCTCGAAAAATTCTCATCAGACAATCTAGAGGAATTAAAAGAAGCGGTAGCCCAACACCGAGACTATACAAAGAACTATTAAGGAGTTCCTATGGCAAAAACAATCTATATCGCAGGTCTTGGTTTGATTGGTGCCTCGATGGCACTTGGTATCAAACGCGATCATCCAGATTATGAAATTTTAGGTTATAATCGCAGTCAAGCTTCGAGAGATATTGCCTTGAAAGAAGGCATGATTGACCGTGCAACGGATGATTTTGCCAGTTTTGCTCCTTTGGCAGATATCATCATTCTCAGCTTGCCAATAAAGCAAACTATTTCCTTTATTAAGGAGTTGGCCAACTTGGACTTGAAAGAAGGCGTTATTATTTCAGATGCGGGTTCGACCAAGTCAGCCATTGTGGATGCAGCGGAGAACTATTTGGCTGGCAAGCATGTTCGCTTTGTCGGGGCCCATCCCATGGCTGGTAGTCACAAGACAGGAGCTGCTTCTGCGGATGTCAATCTTTTTGAAAATGCCTATTATATCTTCACACCTTCAAGCCTGACAAGTCAGGACACGCTTGAGGAAATGAAGAATCTGCTTTCAGGTCTTCATGCTCGTTTTATCGAGATTGATGCCAAGGAGCATGATCGAGTGACTTCTCAGATTAGCCATTTTCCTCATATTCTGGCTTCTAGTCTCATGGAACAGACCGCGATCTATGCTCAAGAACATGAGATGGCAAGGCGCTTTGCAGCAGGTGGTTTTCGAGATATGACTCGAATTGCGGAAAGCGAGCCAGGTATGTGGACCTCCATTCTCTTGTCCAACCGTGAAACAATTCTGGATCGAATTGAGGATTTCAAGGAACGTTTAGATGAGGTTGGACAAGCCATCAGCAAGGGAGAAGAAGAGCAAATCTGGAACTTTTTCAATCAAGCGCGTGAGCAACGTCAGGCCATGGAAATCCATAAGCGTGGTGGAGTGGATAGCTCTTATGATCTCTATGTCGATGTTCCCGATGAAGAAGATGTTATCTTGAGGATTTTGGAATTGCTACGTGGAACTTCCTTGGTCAATATTCATATCAACGAGGAAAACCGTGAAGATATTCACGGGATTCTACAAATTTCATTTAAAAATGCTCAAGACTTGGAAAGAGCTGAGCATCTAATAACAGAAAACACTGACTACACAGTCGTTGTCAAATAAGGAGAAAAATATGCCTAAAATAGAGCCTAGATTCATATTTGGTATTATCTTTATTTCTTTTTATCTTACTTTAGAGCTTACGCTGTTAAAAAAAGATGTGAAAAACTAGTTCAGAAGCAAGTGTTGAGACAAAAATGAACCATCCAACAAGGAAATAAGTTAAGAGAAAACCAATTCAAAGTATGTAGACGATAGAATTATTAATGAGTTTATCAATAGCTATAATCAAAAATTCTAATAGCCCATTAGAAAAATATCAAAAAAAGGAAATATAAAAAAATAAAATATTTCGCATCAAGCTACGGATATTACTTGGAGCTTTTACATGCAAATGATACTGATAAAATCAGTGTAACAATAAATCAGACAAATGAAAAATAGTGAATCTGGTGTTGCAGGAATGAAAGAAGTATTTCATGATATTGTTAAATCAATTGAATCATCCTTATCTGATGATGAGATAAATAACTATTTTGATAATCTTATGTCAAATGAAATAAAAAAATAGGTTCTAATTTAGGAACTTTGAAGATAGAGTATATACCAGATAATGAATTAATCAATGGATATTCAAGAGGTCATATAAAAGTGATTGCACAATAATAATGACCACAGAGTGACTAGTAATTTTAAAAGAAATAAATAAGGAGAAAATCATGTCAAATATTTACGATAGTGCAAATGAACTCAGTCGCGGTCTACGCGAATTACCAGAATATAAGGCTATCAAAGCAGCCAAAGATGCTATTTCAGCAGATGCTGAGGCGAGCAAAATCTTTACAGAATATGTTGCCTTTCAAGAGGAAATTCAAAAAAACTAGCACAGACAGGTCAAATGCCAGACGCTTCCTTTCAAGCGAAAATGGAAGGCTTTGGCAAGCAGATTCAGGGGAACAGTCTCTTGTCAGAATTCTTTACTAAGCAACAACAATTGGCAATTTACCTTTCTGACATTGAAAAAATTGTTTTCGAACCAGTTTCAGAATTGCTAAAATAAGAAAATAATAATCCTAAAGTCAGGAATTTTTAAGGAATTTCTGGCTTTTTATGATAAAATAGGTAAAAGTATTGCAAGTATGAGGTCCAGTATGAAACTAAAAACAAACATTCGCCACTTACATGGCAGTATCCGCGTCCCAGGTGACAAGTCTATCAGCCATCGTTCCATTATCTTTGGAAGTTTGGCTGAGGGTGAGACCAAGGTTTATGATATATTACGTGGCGAAGACGTCCTTTCGACCATGCAAGTCTTTCGTGACCTTGGTGTTGAGATTGAGGATAAAGATGGGGTTATTACCATTCAAGGTGTCGGTATGGATGGTTTAAAAGCTCCGCAAAATGCCCTTGATATGGGAAATTCTGGAACCTCGATTCGTCTGATCTCAGGTGTTCTTGCTGGGGCAGATTTTGAAGTAGAAATGTTTGGAGATGACAGTCTTTCCAAACGACCTATGGACCGTGTGACGATTCCGCTGAAAAAAATGGGTGTTAACATTTCAGGGCAAACTGAGCGAGACTTGCCTCCATTGCGTTTAAAAGGGACGAAAATCCTAAGACCTATTCAATATGAGTTGCCAATTGCCTCTGCCCAAGTCAAGTCAGCCTTGATGTTTGCGGCCTTGCAGGCTCAGGGAGAGTCCGTAATTATCGAAAAAGAGTGCACCCGTAATCATACTGAAGATATGTTGCAACAATTTGGTGGTCATTTAAGTGTGGACGGTAAGAAAATCACAGTCCAAGGGCCACAAAAACTGAATGGACAAAAGGTGGTTGTTCCAGGAGATATTTCCAGTGCAGCCTTTTGGTTGGTCGCAGGTTTGATTGTTCCAAATTCTCGTGTAGTGCTGCAGAATGTGGGAATCAACGAAACGCGCACCGGTATTATCGATGTCATTCGTGCCATGGGTGGAAAATTGGAAATGACTGAAATTGACCCAGTCGCTAAATCTGCTACCTTGATTGTTGAATCTTCTGACTTGAAAGGAATAGAAATTGGTGGCGCTTTGATTCCACGCTTGATTGATGAATTGCCCATTATTGCTCTTCTGGCTACCCAAGCACATGGTGTAACAGTTATCAAAGATGCTGAGGAGCTAAAGGTCAAGGAAACAGACCGCATTCAGGTGGTGGCAGACGCTTTAAATAGTATGGGAGCAGATATTACTCCGACGGCAGATGGAATGATTATCAAAGGAAAATCAGCCCTTCACGGTGCTAGAGTCAATACTTTTGGTGACCATCGTATCGGAATGATGACAGCCATTGCAGCTCTCTTGGTTGCAGATGGAGAAGTGGAGCTTGATCGTGCAGAAGCCATCAATACCAGCTATCCTAGCTTCTTTGATGATTTGGAGAACTTGATTCATGGCTAAGGTATTACTAGGATTTATGGGAGCGGGCAAATCCACAATCGCTAGAGTATTAGACCCAGATTACCTTGATATGGATACTCTGATTGAGAAACGCCTAGGTATGTCCATTGCGAATTTTTTCGCTGAAAAGGGAGAAGCGGCCTTTCGTCAGGTAGAATCAGAAGTCCTAGCTGATTTACTACAAAGAGACCAAGTCGTGTCAACTGGTGGAGGAGTGGTCGTTTCTCAGCGAAATCGTGACTTACTCAAGACCAATTCTGATAATATCTACCTGAAAGCAGATTTTGAAACCCTCTACCAACGTGTCGCAGCTGATAAGGATAATCAGCGCCCGCTTTTTCTAAATAATAGCAAGGAAGAACTAGCAACTATTTTTCATGAACGACAGGCTTGGTATGAGGAAGTGGCTAGTCGGATTTTGGATGTGACTAATCTAAGCCCAGAGGAAATTATAGAGGAACTGAGATGAAAATTGCTTATCTAGGTCCCAAGGGATCATTTTCACACCATGTTGTGCAGACAGCTTTTCCTCATGAGGAATTGCAGGCCTTTGCCAATATTACAGATGTCATCAAGGCCTATGAGCAAGGCTTGGTGGACTATTCTGTGGTGCCAGTTGAAAATTCTATCGAGGGTAGTGTTCATGAAACCTTGGACTATCTTTTTCATCAGGCTCGCATTCAAGCAGTAGCAGAAATTGTTCAGCCCATTCATCAGCAGTTGATGGTGGTTCCAGGCCATACTAAGATTGAAAAGATTTTTTCTCATCCACAGGCTTTGGCTCAGGGAAAGAAATTTATCGATGAACAGTATCCAGAGGCTCAAATTGAGGTGACTGCTAGTACAGCCTATGCGGCCCGCTTTATTTCCGAACATCCAGACCAGCCTTATGCAGCCATTGCACCTAGAAGTTCTGCCGAAGAATATGGCTTGGAACTGATTGCTGAGGATATTCAGGAAATGGAAGCTAATTTCACACGTTTCTGGGTTCTGGGAGCTAAAGGTACAGCTATTCCTTTGCAGGTACAAACTGAAAAAATGAGTTTGGCCTTGACCTTACCGGACAACCTTCCAGGTGCACTTTATAAGGCCCTGTCGACCTTTGCTTGGCGAGGAATTGACCTGACAAAAATTGAAAGTCGGCCACTCAAGACAGCACTGGGAGAATACTTTTTCATTATTGATGTGGATTATGCTGATAAGGACTTGGTCCACTTTGCCCAAAAAGAATTAGAAGCTATTGGAATCCAGTATAAAATTCTGGGTGCCTATCCTATTTATCCAATATCAGACCATGGAAAGGAGAGAAGATGAGTAAAGAAAATCCCTTAAGCCATCATGAGCAGTTGCGTTATGACTATCTACTTAAGAATATTCACTACCTCAATGAGCGAGAAAAAAAAGAGTTTGCTTACCTGCAAGATAAATTAAGTAAGGCAAGTAATGACGCCATCTCAGAAAGTCAGGAATTGACAGAGGATTATAGAAAGACAAGTGCTAACACTTCGATTCCTTCTTATAATAGCCGTAGTCGTTCTGAGAGATACCAGAAAATCAATTCTCTTCCAAATAAAAAAACTAAAAAGCGGAAGCTACGGTGGGGGCGCATTTTCGCAGGTTTACTGGCTATCTTAGCTTGTCTAGCCTTAGGTATGATTTTTATGTTTTTAAAAGGTTACACCAATGCTAATCCAGATAAAAATGTCAATGCCAGGGCAGCTCAAGTAGAAGTTTTTAATGGTCAAGATACCAGAGATGGAGTTAATATTTTGATCATGGGTACTGATGGGCGAATCGGTCAAAATAGTGCTGAGACGCGGACGGACTCTATTATGGTATTAAATATTGGCGGTTCGGATAAGAAAATTAAGCTGGTCAGCTTCATGCGTGACAATTTGGTTTATATAGACGGTTACAGTCAAGTGATTAACGGTAGAAAACAGACGGATAACAAGTTAAACGTAGCCTATGAGTTAGGAGAACAAGAGGGGCAAAAAGGGGCAGAAATGGTTCGTCAAGTTTTGAAAGATAATTTTGACTTGGACATTAAATACTATGCCTTGGTCGATTTTCAGGCCTTTGCTACAGCGATTGACACATTTTTCCCTGATGGGGTGACAATTGATGCTCAATTTTCAACATTGAATGGGCGTCCACTAACAGAAGCTACAGTCGGCGATGATTTACACGCTACTGAGACTGAGTCTCCAACCCAGACTATTAAAGTCGGAAAACAGCAGATGAATGGCTCGACCTTGCTCAATTATGCTCGTTTCCGTGATGATGATGAGGCGGATTACGGCCGTACCAAAAGACAGCAACAAGTACTGACAGCAGTTCTTCAGCAAATCAAAGATCCAACCAAGCTCTTTACAGGCTCAGAGGCACTTGGCAAGGTATTCGCAATGACCTCAACGAATGTTCCTTATACCTTCCTGTTAACAAATGGCTTGTCTTTCCTAGACGGAGTTCAAAATGGTATTGAAAAATTGACGATTCCAGAACTGGGTGACTGGGTAGATGCCTATGATGTTTATGGAGGCTTGGGCTTGCTTGTCGATCAAAACAAATATCAGAATAAATTGTCTCAGATGGGTTTGAGATAAGATAAGACAGAAGAGTCAAAGTTTGATAGCTATTTGGATAGCAGTCAGGCTTTGATTTTTTACAGTCTGCAATAGATTTTTCACCCCTATTTGTGGTATAATGAAACGATACGATAGAAAGAATAATGAACAATATGACTGATTTAAAAGCAATTCAGGCTCGTAGTCTGGAGATGGCTGAATATTTTGTGGCTTTTTGTAAAGAACATGATTTGCTTTGCTATCTCTGTGGGGGAGGCGCTATTGGTGCCCTTCGAAACAAGGGTTTCATTCCTTGGGACGACGACCTAGACTTTTTCATGCCTCGTAAGGACTATGAAAAATTGGCAGAATTATGGCCTCGTTATGCAGATGAGCGTTATTTCTTGTCAAAGAGTAACAAGGATTTTTGTCGACCGTAATCTTTTTATTACCATTCGTGACAAGGAAACGACCTGTATCAAACCTTATCAGCAGGATTTAGAATTGCCACATGGTCTGGCCTTGGATGTGTTGCCTTTTGGATTATTATCCGAAAAATCCAGCTGAGCGGAAGAAACAGGTTCGTTGGGCCTTGATTTATTCACTCTTTTGTGCGCAAACTATTCCAGAAAAACATGGCGCACTTATGAAATGGGGGAGTTGCATTTTACTGGGGTTAACTCCAAAATCTCTCCGTTATCGCATTTGGAAAAAAGCTGAAAAAGAAATGACCAAGTATGGTTTGGCTGAGAGCGATGGAATCACGGAACTATGCTCGGGTCCTGGCTACATGAGAAACAAGTACCCAATCGCATCTTTTGAGGATAATCTTTTCTTGCCCTTTGAAGGAACAGATATGCCTATTCCAGTTGGCTACGATGCCTATCTCAGCACTGCTTTTGGAGATTATATGACGCCACCACCAGCAAATAAGCAAGTACCGCATCATGATGCTGTCATCGCTGATATGGATAAGTCTTATACAGAATACAAGGGAGAATATGGTGCATGATGGGTGAAAAAATTAGCGTTATCGTTCCAGTCTACAATGTAGAAGCCTACCTGGAGCGATGTGTGGAGTCAATTCTTCATCAGACTTATACTAATTTTGAACTAATCCTAATAAATGATGGATCTACTGATTCCAGTGGAAAAATCTGTGATCATTTAGCATATCAGTATGAAAATATCAAGGTTTACCATATCGAAAATGCTGGTGTTTCTAATGCCAGAAATATTGGAATTCAGCTAGCGACGGGTGTTTGGATAACTTTTGTTGATAGTGATGATTTCGTCACCAAGGATTACCTAGCTACTTTAGCTAGTGCAGTTGAGGGGAGGAAATGTAGGTTTTGTGATTGCTCCTCTACATCATATCAAAAATGGAATAGTGACAGATTTACCCCCGTATTCTGGTAGAAAAGAACTTTGGTCAACAGAAGAAACCATGAAAGAATTACTGATGACCACTAAGACATCATTCTTTCCAGTCGCAAAACTATTTAAGAGAGACCTGCTGGTAGATGAGAAATTTAATACAGACTACCATCTAGCTGAAGATGCCTTATTTTTAACTGAATTGCTACTAAAGACAAGATGCAGTAGCGTATTTATTGACAAACCAATTTATTATTATGATCATCGTGAGGGAAGTGCGACAACATCTGTTAATCGGTATGTATTTGATACGATAGAAGTTTATAAGAACATTATTGCCCAAGTATCACAGGTATTTCCTAATTTAAAATATGAATTAAAAAATAGAGAATGTTGGTCATATATCACAGTCTACGATAAAATCATATTTACTTCATCTGAGCAGTATCAAAAGGAGAAAGTCGAACTAAGGACTTGGATTATTCAGCATCGACACGAAATATGGAAGGATACTTATTTCACCACATTTTCGTAAGATAGCTGTCCTGTCACTTGTCTTTTCTCCATGGATATATAAAAATTGTTGGATTAAGAAACTAATATTATGAGAAGGAGTTGAAAATGAATTTTCCAATAATGAATGAATACTTTGAAAAATCAAAACTATGGGTTTCATATCTGTTCGTTTTTATTTCGATTTTTAAGTATGAGTTCACTAGTTTATAAGATAGCCAATCCTCTTTATAAGGGATTATCAGCAATTGTATTGTTTTATATTTACTATACATTATTGTTTAAGTGGAAAAAAATCATAGTAGATCGTAAATTTCTGTCCTTATTTGGTCTATTGGCTGGAAGTCATCTGTTATCAGCTATTTTCAATCGCTCTGGACATTTGATTGGAAATGTGATCGAGATCCTCTTTATGGTAACCTATATTTTATTATTTACCATGTTAGAATCAGGTCAATTAAAGAAATTATTTGATTGGATTTCTTACACTATTCAAATTATTTCTTTTTCTTCTGCTATATTTGCATTTACATTATTAGTAAGTAAAGTACTTATCCTATTTAAAATTGGACAGCAATCTTATTACTATGGTGTTATGAATGGGCGTTTGTGAGGGAATTGTTAATCCCAATGCTAGTGCAATTTTTTTCATATATTAGCATTGTTTTGGCTATGTATTTGATTCATAAAAGGAAACAAATACTCTGTTTATCTAAAAACTGAATAATGTTATTCAATTAGTTTACTTTTGCAACCATGCAAAGTAGAGGGTGCTTTTATTATCTTTAGTGTTAATGATTGGGTTTTATAGTTTCTTTATTAACAGGGGCAAGTTAGCTAAGCGATTTCTAATCTTTATTGTTTCTGCTTTACTTGTTTCTGCTACTAACATCGGATTGAGTTATGTAACTTCTATTTACATATCTTCGGGGAAAGCGACTGTATTAGACTTAAATAAAGGACAATCTTATGCAGAAACAGATTCTTCAGTTATAAAAAAAACAGGCGAACTTCATCTAATAGAAACAACACCTAGTGGTAGAACTTATATTTGGAAAAATGCTATAAAAATGGGAAGTGCAAAACCAATTTTTGGTTATGGTGTAAGGAATGTTCCAGATTATTACACAAAAATATTTCAGTAAATTTGAGATTCAAAAATTCTCTTATTGGTGGAAATTTCCATAACATTTTGGTAACGATATTTGTTAGTTCTGGAATTTTTAGGTTTAGTATCCTTTCTGCTTCTACTAGGATATGTAATTAAGCGCTTTTTGACTTATTTGATTGTTTCCAAAAAGAACTCTGAAAAGTTGATTATGATTCTTTTCTTTGGCATCTTGTTCGGTCAATTATTTGAAAGTCAGATTATGTACTCAACTAACTTTATCAATATTATTTTTTTGGTTGATTATTGGTTATGGATTAGTTGTTTGCAAACGTGATGAAGGTATTCGTTATCAGGAAGTAACTGATATTAGAGAGATTCAACAGATGGAACTAGGAATCATGGAATACATTCATGAAACTTGTCAGAAAATTGGTGTCAAATATTTCCTAGCTTATGGCAGTCTTATCGGTGCGGTTCGTCACAAAGGTTTTATTCCTTGGGATGATGACATGGATATCTGTATGTTACGAGAAGATTATGAAAAGTTGCAAGACTATCTTATCGCTAACCCTGATGAACGTTACGAAGTGATGTCTTATAAAAATAATCTCAACTATGTTTATCCCTTTATGAAAGTTCAGGATAATCAAACTTATTTACTAGAAGAAGATGTTCGAATTGATTCCAATATGGGGATTTATGTGGATATTTTCCCTGTAGATGGTTACGAGGATGACTCGGTTTTTAAAGATAAAATGACGAGACTTATAAAAAAACGTCAATTGAGCTGTTATACATTTAAAGGTATTACCAATACTAAAAGTATATTAAATTCTTTAATTCGCTATATATCAGTCATTATCTTCTATTTCACAAATACGAATAAGTATATTAGAGGCATTGATGAGCTTGCTAAATCTAGAAAAGTAGATGATTACGAATTGGTTGACTATCTTATTTATAAAGATATGAATAAACCAGTCTGGAAGCGAGAGTGGTTGAAACAAACTATTACGGGTGTATTCGAAGGTAAGGAATTTATGATTCCAAAAACTATCATGAAATTCTGACCTCGGACTACGGAGATTATACGCAACTGCCACCAGTTGAGCTAAGGTTCTCTCATCATGATTTTCAATTGTGGAAGATTATTAAGGTATCCCAATGATGTCATTGAAATGAAGAAGCCATTAACTCGATGTAAAAAAGATTAGGAGTGAATAATAGATGTCAGAGAAAAATTTTTGACTCTTGAAGAAATTAAACAAATTGAATTAGATATTTTTAAACTATTTGCATGAATTGTGTGAGGAGCATGAAATCAAGTATTTTATTGATTTTGGAACCTTGCTAGGAGCTGTACGCCATAAAGGTTTTATTCCTTGGGATGATGATACCGACATTTCTTTGGCTCGAGATGAATTTGAAAAGCTCTATGAGATATTAAAAAATGAAAAACATCCCTACTACAGATTAATTTCATATAGAGAAACAAAAGGATACCCTTATACATATATGAGAGTTTATGATGTGAGGACAAGAAGAGATGCTAATCTTTTAGATAAGTCGGTTGTTCTAGGTACTTGTGTTGATATTTTCCCATACGATGGGGTTGTTACAGATGAACGTGATAGAAAAAAGATGAGGCTTTATAAACAATTTATCCGACTTTCGTCTCTGAATTTTGAAGGAGTCAAAATAGATAATGGAGGTGTCAAAAATTTACCACGTTATTTTGCATCTACAATTTTTAGACTGACTTCTCCACAGAAATGGAATGAAAAATTAGAGAAGTTAGCTTTGCAATATGATGTTGAGCAGGCTACAGATCTTGCATGTACTACCTATGACTCTTACTATCCAAGTGGAATTAAGAAAGAGTGGTTATACGATACAATTGAAATGCCATATGAGAATATTCTTGTGAAGATTCCTAGAAAATTCCATGAGATTTTGGTTTACGAGTTTGGTGAAGACTATATGACTCCTCCACCTATTGAAAATCAAAATCCAGGAACTGATAAAAATTACTGGATTGATTAATTTATGAGCAAGTTGCTTTTGATTTGATAATCTCGATAAAATAAATAACCTACCTATCTACTGGAATATTCCTTGTTTTAGATAGGTAGGTAATTTTTAATTTCTTTTAATCTTAGCAAGAGCAAGATTGAGTGCATAATGGAATGTTTTATCTTTTGTGATAAAAAAAGTATCAAGAGATAGTAGATTCCACAGGTTGCAACAGTCGAGAGAACCATGAGTATCATATTGAGGTTGACTATATAAGAGTTGATTTGGAAAAGGAATTTAAACGCAAAATAGATCGGAATGAATCCGAGCGATACAATAGTATAGCGTGTTAAAGTAGTAAAGATTTCTTTTAAGTCAAGCAGATGATGTTTCTTGATAAAGTAAATTTCCAGTAGAACAACTACAGTTTCTGCAATAATAGTAGTAGCAATGTAATACTCTGGTGCAAAAATATTATTGAAATATAAGAGACTGTTGAGTAGGATATTGGCACCGCCACCAATAAAGTAAAAGGCTGTTAAACGATTTTCGTGGTCGTTGATGAAGATAATTTGTTTACCAAGGATTAACTCAATGGCCCAAATGATAGTACGAAAGGCGAAGACACTAGTCACAATACCAGCTTCAAGGTATTTTTCAGAAGAGTAGATGACTGCAGCATAGTTTCCTAATACCATAATCCCAATACTGGTTGGAATGATAAGGAAATAAAAGAGGGCGGCTCCTTGGTTTAGAAGATTTTTATAAGATTCGTAGTCTTTCTTACCGAGATAGTAGCCGAGACGTGGAATACTAACGTTGATAGCTCCACTCAGGACACTGGCAATCAACATAACGATGCTAGAAGCAATGGTGTAATAAGAAATGTAGTTTTCATCAGGTCCTTTGGTGATAAACATTCTATCAAGTAAGGTGTAGAGCATATTGGCATTAGCTAGAAGCAACATGGTCAAGAGTGGTTTAGATGCTTTGACTAATTCGACAAGACCAATCTTAACAAAGGAAACTTCTCGTTTAATCCAGAGAAAACTGAGTAGATAGTTGAGAATTGTCGTTGCACTCATGATGATTGCATAAGGTACGATATCATTTGGAGTTTTTACAAAGGTGAAGATAGCGATCAACATGGCAATACGAATAACCAATGTTTTGTATAAGATGAATGCATAATTTTCATAAGCTTCATTCATCCACTCGATATAAAGGAATTGGAAGAGAGCCTGGACACCAAGTATATAGTAGAGTTCTTTCAAATTTTCAATACTATTATCCAGATAAATAAATAGGAAATAGATACTTGTTGTTAGAACAGATGTAATAATGGAGATATAGAATAACTTAGAGAAAACATAGTTGATTTTATTTTTATCATCCTTGACCTTACTGATAGCTCGAATTCCGTAGTTATAGATTCCAAATGCGGCTAAAGGAATGACAAAGCTAGCCCAGGTATTGGCGGTATTGAAATAACCGTAATTGGATTTGCTGAGAATCCGAGTCAGATAAGGATTGGTTATCAGCGGAAAAACGATATTGAGAACATTGACTAGCAAGCTAGCCAGTGCATTAACTTTTATATTTTTCATTGTACTTTCTTTCTTGTATTGTAAAATGGTCTCTAGTATTATATCACATTCTCGCTCCATTCTTTTGATAAAATCGTAAAAATCTAGTATAATAGATAGAACTGAAAGTATGAGGTTACTAGCAATGAAAATGAAACAAATCAGTGATACAACTTTAAAAATCACGATGTCTTTAGAAGATTTGATGGATCGAGGAATGGAGATTGCTGACTTTCTCGTTCCTCAAGAAAAAACAGAAGAGTTCTTTTATGCTATCTTGGATGAGTTAGAGATGCCTGATAGCTTTCTAGATACAGGTATGTTAAGCTTCCGTGTGACTCCAAAACCTGATAAGGTCGATGTCTTTGTGACCAAGTCTAAGATTGACCAAAATCTAGATTTTGAAGACTTATCGGATTTACCAGATATGGAAGAATTGGCTCAAATGTCGCCGGATGAGTTTATTAAAACTTTAGAAAAAAGCATCGCAGACAAAACCAAAGATGATATCGAAGCCATTCAATCTCTAGAGCAAGTCGAAGCCAAGGAAGAAGAGCAGGAACAGGTTGAACAAGAAGCTGAAAGCAAGAAAGAGCCCTACATCTACTACATCCTTTCTTTTGAAAAATTAGCTGACTTGGTTGCTTTTGCACAGACAGTGACTTTTGAGATGGAAACTTCTGAGCTCTACAAGATGAATGAGCGCTATTATTTGACCATTTTAGTGGATATTGAAAATCATCCAAGTCCATATCCAGCTTGGCTTTTGGCCCGTATGCGCGAGTTTGCAGACGATAGTGATATCAGTCGTTCAGTCTTGCAAGAGTATGGTCAAGTCTTGATGAATCACGATGCAGTACTTAATCTGCAAAAAATTGGATAATCATTTCTGGAAAGCTATTTCTAGATTTTAAGAAGAGCGAATCATCTGATTCGTTTTTTTCTAGACTGAAATAGTGATTTACTATAATAGGAATTTTCATAAAAATTCTGTTATAATGGCTATAATAGAAAATTTCGAGGAGACAAACATGACAGTTAAAATTGCTTTACTAGGATTTGGTACCGTTGCAAGTGGTGTGCCTTTCCTCCTAAAGGAAAATGGAGAAAAAATCAATCAATCAGCACATTCAGAGATTGAAGTTGCTAAGGTGTTGGTCAAGGATGAAGATGAAAAGAATCGCTTGCTTGCAGCAGGGAATGACTTTAACTTTGTAATCAATGTGGATGACATTTTGTCAGATCAAGACATTACGATCGTAGTGGAATTGATGGGGCGTATCGAACCTGCTAAAACCTTTATCACTCGTGCCTTGGAAGCTGGGAAACACGTTGTTACTGCTAACAAGGACCTTTTGGCTGTCCATGGTGCAGAATTGTTAGAAATCGCTAAGCTAACAATGTAGCACTTTACTACGAAGCAGCAGTAGCTGGTGGGATTCCAATTCTTCGTACTTTAGCAAATTCCTTGGCTTCTGATAAAATCACGCGCGTGCTTGGAGTAGTCAACGGAACTTCTAACTTCATGATGACCAAGATGGTCGAAGAAGGCTGGTCTTACGATGATGCTCTTGCGGAAGCGCAAAGACTTGGTTTTGCAGAAAGTGACCCGACAAATGACGTAGATGGGATTGATGCAGCCTACAAGATGGTGATTTTGAGCCAATTTGCTTTTGGTATGAAGGTTGCATTTGACGATGTAGCCCACAAGGGAATCCGCAACATCACACCAGAAGACGTAGCTGTAGCCCAAGAACTTGGCTATGTAGTGAAATTGGTTGGTTCAATCGAAGAAACTCCTTCAGGTATTGCTGCAGAAGTAACTCCAACCTTCCTACCTAAAGCGCACCCACTTGCTAGTGTGAATGGGGTAATGAACGCTGTCTTTGTAGAATCTATCGGTATTGGTGAGTCTATGTACTATGGACCAGGTGCTGGTCAAAAACCAACTGCAACAAGTGTTGTAGCAGATATTGTCCGTATCGTTCGTCGCTTGAATGATGGTACCATCGGTAAAGACTTCAACGAATACAGCCGTGACTTGATCTTGGCTAATCCAGAAGATGTCAAAGCTAATTACTACTTCTCAATCTTGGCACCAGACTCAAAAGGTCAGGTCTTGAAATTGGCTGAAATCTTCAACGCTCAAGATATTTCCTTCAAGCAAATCCTCCAAGATGGCAAAGAAGGTGACAAGGCGCGTGTTGTGATCATCACACACAAGATTAATAAAGCCCAGCTTGAAAATGTCTCAGCTGAATTGAAGAAGGTTTCAGAATTCGACCTATTGAATACCTTCAAGGTGCTAGGAGAATAAGATGAAGATTATTGTACCTGCAACCAGTGCCAATATCGGGCCAGGTTTTGACTCGGTCGGTGTAGCTGTAACCAAGTATCTTCAAATTGAGGTCTGTGAAGAACGGGATGAGTGGCTGATTGAACACCAGATTGGCAAATGGATTCCTCATGACGAGCGTAATCTCTTGCTCAAAATTGCTTTGCAAATTGTGCCAGACTTGCAACCAAGACGTTTGAAAATGACAAGTGATGTTCCCTTGGCGCGTGGTTTGGGTTCTTCTAGCTCGGTTATCGTTGCTGGGATTGAACTAGCCAACCAACTGGGGAATCTCAACTTATCTGACCATGAAAAGTTGCAGTTAGCGACTAAGATTGAAGGCCATCCTGACAATGTGGCTCCAGCCATTTATGGTAATCTCGTTATTGCAAGCTCTGTTGATGGGCAAGTCTCTGCTATCGTAGCAGACTTCCCAGAATGTGATTTCTAGCCTACATTCCAAACTATGAATTGCGTACTCGAGACAGCCGTGGCGTCTTACCTAAGAAATTGTCTTACAAGGAAGCTGTTGCAGCTAGTTCTATCGCCAATGTGGCTGTTGCTGCCTTGCTGGCAGGAGACATGGTGACAGCTGGTCAAGCAATCGAGGGAGACCTCTTCCACGAGCGCTATCGTCAGGACTTGGTGAGAGAATTTGCGACGATTAAGCAAGTGGCCAAAGAAAATGGTGCCTATGCAACCTACCTCTCTGGTGCTGGGCCGACAGTTATGGTCTTGGCTTCTCATGACAAGATGCCAACGATTAAGGCAGAATTGGAAAGCAACCCTTCAAAGGAAAGCTTCATGACTTGAAGGTTGATACCCAAGGTGTCCGTGTCGAAGCAAAATAAAGAATAGAAGATAGGATGGGGAAACTCTCGACCAGAGGTCTTCCTATCCTTTTTTTGAAAAGAAGTTTATACTAAATGAAAATCAAAGAGCAAACTAGGAAGCTAGCCGCAGGTTGCTCAAAGCACCGCTTTGAGGTTGCAGATGTAAGCTGACGTGGTTTGAAGAGATTTTCGAAGAGTATTAGTTAAAAACTTGATAAAGGAGAAATAAAGATGGCAGAAATTTATCTAGCAGGTGGTTGTTTTTGGGGTCTAGAGGAGTATTTTTCACGAATTTCAGGCGTATTAACAACCAGTGTCGGCTATGCTAATGGTCAAGTCGAAACGACCAATTACCAGCTACTCAAGGAAACAGACCATGCAGAAACGGTTCAAGTGATTTATGATGAGAAGACAGTATCACTCAGAGAGATTTTACTTTATTATTTCCGTGTTATTGATCCATTATCAGTCAATCAACAAGGAAATGACCGTGGACGTCAGTATCGGACTGGTATATATTACCAGGACGAAGCAGACTTGCCAGCTATCTTCACAGTGGTGCAGGAGCAGGAGCGCATGCTAGGTCGAAAGATTGCAGTAGAAGTGGAGAAACTTCGCCACTATATTCTGGCTGAAGATTACCACCAAGACTATCTTAAGAAGAATCCTTCAGGTTACTGTCATATTGATGTAATGGATGCTGAGAAGCCATTGATTGATGCAGCCAACTATGAAAAGCCTAGTCAAGAGGTGTTAAAGGAAAGACTAACTGAAGAATCCTACCGTGTCACCCAAGAAGCTGCTACAGAGGCTCCGTTTAGTAATGCTTATGACCAAACCTTTGAAGAGGGCATTTATGTAGACATCACGACGGGTGAGCCGCTATTTTTTGCCAAGGATAAGTTTGCTTCAGGTTGTGGTTGGCCAAGTTTTAGTCGTCCGATTTCTAAAGAGTTGATTCATTATTACAAGGACCTGAGTCATGGAATGGATCGAATCGAAGTTCGTTCTCGGTCAGGCAATGCTCACTTGGGTCATGTTTTCACAGATGGACCTCGGGAGTTAGGTGGCCTTCGTTACTGTATCAATTCTGCCTCCTTACGCTTTGTGGCCAAGGATGAGATGGAAAAAGCAGGATATGGCTATTTATTGCCATATTTAAATAAATAAAATTGAGAGGGTGGGAGCTTCCCACTTTCTTCATTTTAGAAAAATAGAAGGGATTTATGAAACACTTACTATCTTACTTTAACCCCTACATCAAGGAATCGATTTTAGCACCCCTGTTCAAGCTACTAGAAGCTGTGTTTGAGCTCCTGGTTCCCATGGTGATTGCAGGAATTGTTGACCAATCCTTGCCCCAGAGAGATCAAGGACACCTCTGGATGCAGATTGGCCTGCTCCTTATCTTTGCAGTAATTGGTGTTTTAGTGGCCTTGGTAGCCCAGTTTTACTCAGCCAAGGCAGCGGTTGGGTTTGCCAAAAGAACTGACAAACGACCTTTATCGTCATATTCTTTCCTTACCCAAGGATAGCAGAGACCGTCTGACAACTTCGAGCTTGGTGACTCGCTTGACTTCGGATACCTATCAGATTCAGACTGGTATCAATCAATTTTTTGCGCCTCTTTTTACGAGCACCTATTATCGTTTTTTGGAGCCATTTTTTATGGCCTATCGCATCTCAGCTGAGCTGACTTTCTGGTTCTTGGTTATGGTTGTCATTTTGACCATCGTCATTGTAGGCCTTTCTCAGTTGGTCAATCCTCTCTACAGTGATCTCAGAAAGAAAACGGACCAACTGGTTCAAGAAACACGTCAGCAATTACAAGGAATGCGGGTTATTCGTGCTTTTGGTCAAGAAAAACGAGAGTTACAGATTTTTCAAACCCTTAACCAAGTTTATGCAAGATTGCAAGAAAAAACAGGTTTCTGGTCTAGTTTATTAACCCCTCTGACATATCTGATTGTTAATGGAACCCTCCTTATTATTATCTGGCAGGGATATGTTTCTATTCAAGGAGGATTGCTAAGCCAAGGTGCTCTCATTGCCCTTATCAACTATCTATTACAGATCTTGGTGGAATTGGTCAAGCTAGCCATGCTGATAAATTCCCTCAACCAATCCTATATCTCAGCTAAGCGAATCGAGGAAGTCTTTGCTGAAGCTCCAGAGGATATCCATTCAGAGTTAGAACAAAAGCAAGCCACCAGTGATCAGGTTTTACAAGTTCAAGAACTGACATTTACCTATCCTGATGCGGCCCAGCCTTCTCTGAGAGACATTTCCTTTGATATGACTCAAGGGCAAATCCTTGGTATCATTGGGGGAACGGGTTCTGGTAAATCAAGCTTGGTGCAAGTCTTACTTGGTCTTTATCCAGCAGACAAGGGGAGCATTGACCTTTATCGAGATGGATCTAGTCCTCGTAATCTTGAGCAATGGCGGTCTTGGATTGCCTATGTGCCACAAAAGGTCGAACTCTTTAAAGGAACTATTCGTTCCAACTTAACTTTGGGTTTTAATCAAGAAGTAACTGACCAAGAACTATGGCAGGCCTTGGAAATTGCGCAAGCTAAGGATTTTGTCAGTGATAAGGAAGGTCTCTTAGATGCCCTAGTTGAAGCAGGAGGGCGAAATTTCTCGGGCGGTCAAAAACAAAGGCTGTCCATCGCACGAGCAGTCTTGCGCCGAACTCCATTTCTCATCCTAGATGATGCAACCTCGGCACTGGACACTATTACCGAGTCTAGGCTCTTGAAAGCAATTCGAGAAAATCTGCCAAATACGAGCTTAATCTTGATTTCTCAACGGACTTCGACACTCCAGATGGCTGACCAGATTCTCCTCTTAGAAAAAGGAGAGCTCCCTAGCTATCGGCAAGCACGAGGATTTGATGAAATCTAGTCAAGTTTATCGCGAAATCAATGCATCCCAACATGGAAAGGAGGACTAGCATGAGACGACAAACTGCAAATCAAACACTCACACGTTTGGCCAAAGATTTAGCAAGTCATCCTTTCCTCCTTTTCCTAGCCTTTCTAGGAACTATTGCCCAAGTTGGCTTATCGATCTATCTACCTATTCTGATTGGGCAGGTCATCGACCAAGTCCTAGTGACGGGCTCTTCACCAGTTTTTTGGCAGATTTTTCTCCAAATGATCTTGGTGGTCATAGGAAATACCCTTGTACAGTGGGTCAATCCTCTTCTCTATAATCGCCTAATCTTCTCTTATACCAGAGACTTGCGAGAGCAAATCATCCATAAGCTCCATCGTTTACCGATTGCCTTTGTGGATCGACAAGGAAGTGGAGAGATGGTTAGTCGTGTAACTACGGATATAGAACAGTTATCAGCTGGTTTGACCATGATTTTTAACCAATTTTTCATTGGTGTCTTGATGATTTTAGTCAGCATTCTAGCCATGATTCAAATTCATCTCCTCATGACTCTTTTGGTCTTGCTGTTGACGCCACTGTCTATGGTGATTTCGCGCTTTATTGCCAAGAGATCCTATCATCTCTTCCAAAAGCAAACAGAGACTAGGGGAATTCAGACTCAGTTGATTGAAGAATCTCTTAGCCAGCAAACCATTATCCAGTCCTTTAATGCTCAGGCAGAATTTATCCAAAGGCTGCGTGAGGCTAATGACAACTATGCAGGTTATTCGCAGTCAGCCATCTTTTATTCATCAACGGTCAATCCTTCGACTCGCTTTGTCAATGCACTCATTTATGCTCTTTTAGCTGGAGTGGCTGCTTATCGTATCATGATGGGCTCTACCTTGACCATTGGACGCTTAGTGACTTTTTTGAACTATGTCCAACAGTACACTAAGCCCTTTAATGATATTTCTTCAGTGCTAGCTGAGTTGCAAAGTGCTCTCGCTTGCGCAGAGCGCGTCTATGCTGTCTTAGAAAGTCCAGAGGTTGCTGAAACAGGTAAGGAAGTCTTGACCAGTGACCAAGTTAAGGGAGCTATTTCCTTTAAACATGTCTCTTTTGGCTACAATCCTGAAAAGATTTTGATTAAGGACTTATCTATCGATATCCCAGCTGGTAGCAAGGTAGCCATCGTTGGTCCGACAGGTGCCGGAAAATCAACTCTTATCAATCTCCTCATGCGATTTTATCCCATTAACTCAGGAGATATCTTGCTAGACAACCAATCCATTTATGATTATACCCGAGCATCATTAAGACAGCAGTTTGGCATGGTGCTCCAAGAGACCTGGCTCAAGCAAGGGACCATTCATGACAATATTGTCTTTGGGAATCCTGATGCCAGTCGGGAGCAGGTGATTGCTGCTGCAAAGGCAGCCAATGCAGACTTTTTCATCCAACAGTTGCCACAGGGATACGATACCAAGTTGGAAAATGCAGGAGAATCTCTCTCTGTTGGCCAAGCCCAGCTCTTGACCATCGCCCGAGTCTTTCTGGCTATTCCAAAGATTCTTATCTTAGACGAGGCAACCTCTTCCATCGATACACGGACAGAAGTGCTGGTACAGGATGCCTTTGCCAAACTCATGAAAGGGCGAACAAGCTTTATTATTGCCCACCGCTTGTCTACCATACAGGATGCAGATTTGATTCTTGTCTTGGTGGATGGCGATATTGTTGAGTATGGGAACCATCATGCCCTTATGGCTAAGAAGGGCAAGTATTACCAAATGCAGCAAGCTGCAGCTTTTAGCTCTGAATAATCCATTCTCTTTTGAAATTGTATGGACGAAAAAAGTTGCCTTCGGGTGACTTTTTTGTTACAATAGCTAGAAAAATTGTTCACTGTAAATTGTCTTTTAGAAAAGGAGCCTATAATGAAAGTCTATCAGCATGTAAATATCGTGACTTGTGACCAAGATTTCCATGTTTATCTGGATGGAATCTTAGCAGTTAAGGATTCTCAAATTGTCTATGTCGGTCAAGAGAAGTCAGAGATTTTAGAGCAAGCTGAGCAGATTATCGACTATCAGGGAGCCTGGATTATGCCTGGTTTAGTCAATTGTCACACCCATTCTGCTATGACAGGATTGAGAGGAATCCGAGATGATAGCAATCTCCATGAATGGCTCAATGACTATATCTGGCCTGCAGAAGCAGGATTTACTCCCGACATGACTACTAAGGCGGTCAAAGAAGCTCTGACAGAGATGCTCCAGTCAGGAACAACAACCTTTAATGATATGTATAATCCCAATGGTGTGGATATTGAGCGGATTTATCAGGCAGTGAAAGATTCCAAGATGCGTTGTTATTTCTCACCGACCCTCTTTTCTTCAGATACAGAAACAACTGATGAGACTATAAGCAGAACACGAGCTATTATCGAGTCAATCATAGGATATGAAAATCCAAATTTCAAGGTGATGGTAGCCCCACATTCTCCCTACAGCTGTAGTAGAGACTTGCTGGAAGAAAGCATAGACATGGCAAAAGAGCTTGCTATTCCAATCCATATCCACGTGGCGGAGACCAAGGAGGAGTCAGGCATTATCCTGAAACGCTACGGCAAACGTCCCCTCGCTTTTCTAGAAGAACTGGGTTACTTAGATCATCCGTCTGTCTTTGCTCATGGGGTCGAATTAAATGAGCGAGAAATTGAACGCTTGGCAACTTCTCAAGTGGCTATCGCCCATAATCCTATCAGTAACCTCAAACTGGCATCAGGAATTGCTCCCATCATCCAACTGCAAAAATCAGGAGTAGCAGTCGGAATTGCGACAGATTCAGTTGCTTCCAACAACAACCTTGATATGTTTGAGGAAGGACGAACAGCAGCTCTCTTACAGAAAATGAAGAGTGGAGATGCCAGTCAGTTTCCAATCGAAACAGCCCTCAAAGCTCTAACGATAGAAGGTGCTAAGGTTCTTGGAATGGACGAACAGATAGGAAGTCTGGAAGTTGGCAAGCAAGCAGATTTCTGGTCATCCAACCACAAGGGAAAATCCATCTTCAACCCCAAGAAAATATGCTCTCTCACCTGGTTTATGCTGTTAAATCCAGTGATGTTGATGATGTCTATATCGGCGGAGAACAGGTTGTTAAGCAAGGTCAAGTCCTAACAGTAGAAATTTAAAAGAAAAATCACGAAAAAATTTTAAAAAAAGTTTGCAAAAATCTTGCATTCTTTTTTTGACTATGCTATACTTATATACGGTTTGAAAAAACTGCCTAAGACAGTAGGGGAGCTCGACTCATAAGTATCCTACCGAGGACAAAACGTATCATGTAAAAAGAAGCGTATTGTACTTTCGTGTCTAGGTTTGGGCGCGTTTTTCTTTTGAAAAATTTCCCCAAGCAAAATAATAACGGAGGTGAACACACTAATGAGTGAAGCAATTATTGCTAAAAAAGCGGAACTAGTTGACGTAGTAGCTGAAAAAATGAAAGCTGCTGCATCTATCGTCGTTGTAGACGCTCGTGGTTTGACAGTTGAGCAAGATACAGTTCTTCGTCGTGAGCTTCGTGGAAGTGAAGTTGAGTATAAAGTGATTAAAAACTCAATCTTGCGTCGTGCAGCTGAAAAAGCTGGTCTTGAAGATCTTGCATCTGTATTTGTTGGACCATCTGCAGTAGCATTTTCTAACGAAGATGTTATCGCACCAGCGAAAATCTTGAACGACTTTTCTAAAAACGCTGAAGCACTTGAAATCAAAGGTGGTGCAATCGAAGGCGCTGTCGCATCTAAAGAAGAGATTCTTGCACTTGCAACTCTTCCAAACCGCGAAGGACTTCTTTCTATGCTCCTTTCTGTACTTCAAGCGCCAGTGCGCAACGTTGCTCTTGCAGTCAAAGCGGTTGCAGACAACAAAGAAGACGCAGCTTAATCTTAAGCTACGCAGCGTAGCCTAGCTACGAAATCTATTATAAATTTAAAACATATTTGGAGGAAATAACAATGGCATTGAACATTGAAAACATTATTGCTGAAATTAAAGAAGCTTCAATCCTTGAATTGAACGACCTTGTAAAAGCTATCGAAGAAGAATTTGGTGTAACTGCAGCTGCTCCTGTAGCTGTTGCTGCAGCTGGTGCTGCTGACGCTGGTGCTGCTAAAGATTCATTCGACGTTGAATTGACATCTGCAGGCGACAAAAAAGTTGGCGTTATCAAAGTTGTACGTGAAATCACAGGTCTTGGTCTTAAAGAAGCTAAAGAACTTGTTGACGGTGCACCAGCACTTGTTAAAGAAGGCGTTGCAACTGCAGAAGCTGAAGAAATCAAAGCTAAATTGGAAGAAGCTGGAGCTTCAGTTACTCTTAAATAATAGAGCGACTACATTAGTAGCTTAAAAACATGATTAAACCGCTATTCTTAGGAGTAGCGGTTTTTATTTTTGTTCTAAAAGGGGCAAGTAAGTAATTTTCCAACTGTTTAATTCAATCTAAAAATCCCCAATCGTAGTGATTGAGGATTGACCAAATAAATCTTAAACAATACCTTGGGCAATCATAGCATTTGCTACATTTTCAAAGGCAGCAATATTAGCTCCTGCAAGGTAGTCTTTATCAAGACCGTATGTTTCTGAAGTTGTTTTAGCTGTGTTGAAGATGTTTGTCATGATGTCTTTGAGACGTCCATCAACTTCTTCACGAGTCCATGAGAGGCGAAGGCTATTTTGGCTCATTTCAAGAGCTGAAACGGCTACACCACCAGCGTTGGCAGCTTTTGCAGGTCCGTAGAAGATACCATTTTCTTTGTAGATTTTGATAGCATCAAGGTCGCTCGGCATATTGGCACCTTCAGAGACACAGATAACTCCTTGAGCAACCAAACGTTTAGCTGCTTCACCGTTGATTTCGTTTTGAGTCGCACATGGAAGAGCGATGTCATAGTTTCCAGCATAAGTCCATACAGAACCTTCGTGGTAGGTTGCAGTTGCTTTCTCAGCTGCATACTCAGTCAAACGAGCGCGACGTTTTTCTTTAACATCAACCAAAAGATCGAAGTCGATACCATTTTCATCGATGACATAACCATTTGAGTCAGATACAGAGATAACAGTTGCACCAAGTTCAGTTGCTTTTTGAAGAGCATATTGAGCCACGTTACCAGAACCTGAAATAACGACTTTCTTACCAGCAAAGCTGTTACCGTTAGCTTTAAGCATTTCTTCAGTGTAATAAACCAAACCGTAACCAGTTGCTTCTGGACGAATCAAGCTACCACCAAATCCAAGAGGCTTACCAGTCAAGACACCAGCATCAAATTGGTTAAGGCGTTTGTATTGACCGTAAAGGTAACCAATCTCACGTCCACCAACACCGATATCACCAGCAGGTACGTCAAGTGATGGGCCGATGTATTTTTGCAATTCAGTCATGAAGCTTTGGCAGAAGCGCATCACTTCAGCATCTGTTTTACCTTTAGGATCGAAGTCTGATCCACCTTTACCTCCACCGATAGGAAGTCCAGTCAAGACGTTTGAAAGATTTGTTCAAATCCGAGGAATTTCAAAATCCCTTGGTTTACAGTTGGGTGGAAACGAAGTCCGCCTTTGTATGGTCCAACAGCTGAGTTGAATTGAACACGGTAGCCACGGTTTACTTGAACTTTTTTTCCATCACGGTCAACCCAAGGAACACGGAAAGAAATCACGCGCTCTGGCTCAGTAATACGTGCCAAGATATTTTCTTCGATATACTCAGGGTGTTTTTTTCAAATACAGGTTCCAAAGTGTTGAAAAAAATTCTTCAACAGCTTGGAGGAATTCAGCCTCGTGCCCGTTACGAGCTTTTACAGTTTCAAACACGCTTTTGGATATATTCTTTAGCAGATGTCATATCGTTCTCCTTAAATTCTAATTTAATTATGTGTGTCATTATAGCAGAATTTTTTTAACTGTAAAGAGAAAAAAACAAAAATTTTCTAAAAATTCTATCAATTTGGTTTTAACATTTAGTTTTGAGGTTTTTTTGAAAATCTATAAAAAAATACGAACGTTTTTTCTTGTAAATATCTTTCTCAAAGAGAAAATCTGAAAATATGGTATAATATTAGCAATAAAAAGGAATCTGGAGGATCAGAATCATGGTATCAACGAAAACACAAATTGCTGGTTTTGAGTTTGACAATTGCTTTGATGAATGCAGCAGGTGTGGCTTGTATGACGATAGAAGAGCTAGAGGGCGTTAAAAACTCAGTGGCAGGAACCTTTTGTCACGAAGACAGCGACCCTGGACTTCCGTCAGGAAATCCTGAGCCACGATACCAAGATGTTCCCACTTGGTTCTATCAACTCTATGGGATTACCGAATAATGGCTTAGACTATTATTTGGACTATCTTTTGGACTTTGCAGGAAAAAGAGTCAAACCGAACTTTCTTCCTATCACTAGTTGGTATGTCTCCAGAGGAAACCCATACTATTTTGAAAAAGTCCAAGAGAGTAACTTCCGTGGTCTGACTGAGCTCAAATCTTTCCTGTCCAAATGTTCCAGGTAAACCTCAGATTGCCTATGATTTTTGAGACAACTGACCGAATTTTTATCAGAAGTATTTGCCTACTTTACCAAACCTTTGGAATTAAATTGCCACCATATTTTTGATATTGTTCACTTTGACCAAGCGGCAGCTATTTTCAACAAGTATCCTCTCAAGTTTGTCAACTGCGTTAACTCTATCGGAAACGGCCTATACATAGAAGATGAGTCTGTCGTTATTCGTCCTAAAAATGGTTTTGGGGGTATTGGTGGAGAGTATATCAAACCGACTGCTCTAGCGAATGTTCATGCCTTTTATCAACGCTTAAATCCTCAAATCCAAATCATCGGAACAGGTGGCGTTCTGACTGGTCGAGATGCCTTTGAACATATCCTCTGTGGAGCAAGTATGGTGCAGGTGGGAACCACCCTTCACAAAGAAGGAGTTGGTGCTTTTGACCGCATTACCAATGAACTAAAAGAAATCATGTCGGAAAAAGGATACGAGAGCCTAGAAGATTTCCGTGGGAAATTGCGCTATATTGATTAAATGAACTAAAAAGTCAGAAGAAAGGAGAGAAGATGTTAGCCATTGAAGAAAGTCAGAAGTTGACTTTATCAAATTTACCTAGTCTGAGCCTATTTACAGGGACAGATCAGGGTCAGTTTGAAGTTATGAAGAGTCAAGTATTGAAACAGATTGGTTATGATTCTGCTGACCTTAACTTTGCCTACTTTGATATGAAAGAAGTGGTCTACAAGGATGTGGAACTGGAGTTGGTCAGCCTTCCTTTCTTCGCGGATGAGAAAATCGTGATACTAGACCATTTTGTCGATATCACAACAGCTAAAGAAAACGCTTTTTGATAGATGATGAGCTCAAATCGTTTGAGGCATACCTTGATAATCCCTTCACCCAACAACCAAGTTGATGATCTTTGCAGAAGGAAAACTGGATAGCAAAAAGACGGTTGGTTAAATTACTTTAAGCGTGATGCCAAGGTTTTTGATGCAGTAGAAGCCAAAGAACAAGAATTGAGCCAGTATTTCCAAAAGTGGAGTCAGAAAGAAGGTCTGCAGTTTACTAATCATTCTTTTGAAAATCTCCTCATCAAGTCGGGTTTTCAATTTAGCGAAATCCAGAAAAATCTCCTCTTTTACAGTCCTATAAGGAAGATTCCGTCATAGAGGAAGAGGATATTGTCAATGCTATTCCCCAAGACCTTGCAGGACAATATTTTTTTGATTTGACTCAGTTTATTCTGACTAAAAAAAGATGGATCATGCGCGCGACTTTGGTTAGAGACTTAACCTTGCAAGGAGAAGATGAAATCAAACTGATTGCAGTCATGCTGGGACAATTTCGGACTTTTACTCAGGTGAAGATTTTGGCAGAGTCTGGTCAAACAGAAGCGCAGATTGCAAATAGTTTAGGTAGTTATCTAGGGACGCACTCCCAATCCCTATCAAATCAAGTTTGTGATGCAGAGATTCATGAGGACTTTCCTTGAGCTTTTTCTGAAGCAAGCTATTTCCTATTTGATTGAGACAGACTATCAGATTAAAAACAGGTCTCTATGAAAAAGATTTCCTTTTTGAAAAAGGCACTTCTACAGATTGCTAGTCAGGTAAATTGATATTTTTCAAACTCCAGCCCGCGTCAGGATTATCTTGTCGTGGGTTTCTTGCTGATTTACTTGTTTTTATTAGAAAGTATCTCAGTGATTTCCTTATCTATAAGCAAAAAAACTTGAAAAAAAGTGAATGTTTGCGTTATCATTTTTCATATAGAAAGAAAAAGAGGTATTACAGATGGCTATTATCTTACCAGATCTTCCATATGCATACGACGCTTTGGAACCATACATCGATGCGGAAACAATGCACTTGCACCATGACAAACACCATCAAACTTATGTCAACAATGCTAATGCAGCTCTTGAAAAACACCCTGAAATCGGTGAAGACCTTGAAGCCTTGCTTGCTGATGTAGAATCTATCCCAGCTGATATCCGTCAAGCACTTATCAACAATGGTGGTGGACACTTGAACCACGCTCTTTTTCTGGGAATTGATGACTCCTGAAAAAAACAGCTCCATCAGCAGAACTTGCAGCAGCAATCGATGCAACATTTGGTTCATTTGAAGAATTCCAAGCAGCCTTTCACTGCAGCAGCTACAACTCGCTTTCGGTTCTGGATGGGCATGGTTGGTTGTCAACAAAGAAGGTAAACTTGAAGTGACTTCAACAGCAAACCAAGACACACCAATCTCAGAAGGCAAAAACCAATCTTGGGCTTGGACGTTTGGGAACATGCTTACTACGTGAAATACCGCAACGTGCGTCCTGACTACATCAAAGCTTTCTTCTCAGTCATCAACTGGAACAAAAGTAGATGAATTGTACGCAGCTGCTAAATAATGATAGTTGGAGGAAGAATTGTTCTTCTCTTTTTAAGGTTATATTATTTTTGGTCTGACAAAATCGTCAGACTTTTTTTCATTTTTATGAGAAACGTGCTAACTGCTGGAAATTATGGTAGAATAAAGTATTAAGTAATCGTGGAAAAAGGATATCTATGCGAAAAGAAATTGCACCTGAATTATACAACTATAACAAGTTTCCTGGTCCTGAGTTTCATTTACACGGGGACAAGGTTGAAACGGAAGGGATAGCTTTTTCCTTGGTGGAAAATATCAAGGATGCCTTTGATGTGACGGCTTTTAATCAGCGTTTTTCAGAAGTCTTAACCAAGTTTGATTATATCGTGGGAGACTGGAGCAACGAACAGCTTCGCCTACGAGGTTTTTACAAGGATGACCGAACAGAGGAAAAACTTGAAAAAATCAGTCGTTTACAAGACTATCTTTTAGAGTATTGTAGTTATGGTTGTGCCTATTTTGTCCTAGAAAATGAAGCCCCTAAGCGAGCATCATTTGACAAGAAAATGCGTAAGAAGGAAGAAGAACAGCCTTCTAAAAAAGGAAAGAAACCGACTCAAACAAAACGAAAACCGAATGCAGATAAGAAAAAAATAGACGTCGTCAGAAAGGACCAGCATTCTCAGAAAGAGGACAAGGGGACAACGTCATTTTGTCATTCGTCAGAAGTGAGTAGAGAATAAGGAGAAGAAATGAAACCGTCAATTTATAGTTTAACACGTCAAACCATGCAGGAATGGGTTTTGGAGCAGGGAGAAAAGAAATTCCGTGCAGATCAAATCTGGGAATGGCTTTACCGAAAACGTGTCCAGTCATTTGAAGAAATGACCAACCTTTCCAAGGATTTGATTGCTAAGCTCAATGACCAGTTTGTGGTCAATCCCTTGAAACAACGTATCGTTCAAGAGTCTGCTGATGGGCACTGTCAAATATCTCTTTTGAGTTGCCTGATGGTATGTTGATTGAGACTGTACTTATGCGTCAACACTATGGTTTGTCAGTCTGTGTGACCACTCAGGTCGGCTGTAATATCGGTTGTACCTTCTGTGCCTCTGGTTTGATTAAGAAACAACGCGACCTCAATAATGGGGAAATTGTAGCGCAAATTATGCTGGTTCAGAAATACTTTGATGAGCGTGGTCAGGACGAACGCGTCAGCCATATCGTTGTCATGGGAATCGGTGAGCCCTTTGATAACTACAACAATGTCTTGAATTTCGTTCGTACTATCAATGATGATAAAGGAATGGCCATCGGTGCTCGTCACATTACGGTTTCAACCTCAGGTTTGGCCCATAAAATTCGTGATTTTGCTAATGAAGGAGTTCAGGTCAATCTTGCCGTTTCCCTTCACGCACCTAATAATGAACTGCGCTCAAGTATCATGAAGATTAACCGTGCCTTTCCGATTGAAAAGCTTTTCGCAGCCATTGAGTATTACATTGAGACAACGAATCGCCGTGTGACCTTTGAGTATATCATGCTCAATGAAGTTAACGATGGTGTAGAACAAGCCTTGGAATTGGCTGAATTGCTCAAGAATATCAAGAAATTGTCTTATGTAAACTTGATTCCTTATAACCCAGTTAGTGAACATGACCAATATAGCCGGAGTCCTAAAGAGCGCGTCATGGCCTTCTATGATACGCTTAAGAAAAAAGGGGTTAACTGTGTTGTTCGTCAAGAACATGGAACTGATATTGATGCAGCTTGTGGACAATTGCGTTCTAATACAATGAAACGTGACCGCCAGAAAGCAGTCGCAGCAGTCAATCCGTAATGATGAAGAAGACCTTATAATCATGTTTTGCTCTGGGGAGTCATTTTCTATAGCATTTGCATTGCTTATTTTTGCTTTACTCCTCAAGAACATTCTCCCGTGGGAGTGGAAACTCCAGGTATTCAGCATCTTGGAAGCCTGGTTTTTCTTTTGACTCCTTTCAATTCTCTCTGGAAACTGGGCGAAGTGAGTGACATAGGACAATTATGTTTGCTTTTTTTCTACAAAAATATCCTCAATGTCTTCTTACTTTTTTTCCTTTGGTGTTTCAATTCCTTTATCTCTTTCCGAAACTTTAAGGAAAACAAAAAGAGTTCTTTTTTTCAGTTTTTCTAGTGAGTCTTGGAATCGAGTGTACGCAGTTAGTCTTGGACTTTTTTTCTTTGATTTTCAATCGAGTCTTTGAGATTGATGATTTGTGGACCAATACCTTGGGTGGCTATCTGGCTTGGCTCCTCTATAAACAATTACATAAAAACAAGATAAGGAATTAAAATGAGTATTTTTAGAAGTTAAAAACTCTGAGTCACGGTTTTGGTGACCGTGCAATTTTTGAAGATGTGTCCTTCCGTCTCCTCAAAGGGAGAGCATATCGGTCTGGTCGGTGCCAATGGTGAAGGAAAATCAACCTTTATGAGCATTGTAACTGGTAAGATGTTACCAGATGAAGGAAAGGTGGAGTGGTCCAAATATGTGACTGCTGGTTACTTGGATCAGCACTCTGTCCTTGCTGAAGGGTCAATCTGTTCGTGATGTTCTCCGTACAGCCTTTGATGAGCTTTTTAAAGCAGAAGTCCGAATCAATGACCTCTATATGGAAATGGCTGAAGACGGAGCGGATGTTGATGCTCTCATGGAAGAAGTTGGCGAACTTCAAGACCGTCTGGAGAGTCGTGATTTCTATACCTTGGATGCTAAGATTGATGAAGTAGCGCGTGCCCTTGGTGTCATGGACTTTGGCATGGATACGGATGTAACCTCTTTGTCAGGTGGGCAAAGAACCAAGGTGCTTTTGGCAAAACTTCTCCTTGAAAAGCCTGATATCTTGCTTTTGGACGAGCCGACCAACTACTTGGATGCTGAGCATATTGACTGGCTCAAGCGCTATCTCCAAAACTATGAGAATGCCTTTGTTCTTATTTCACACGATATTCCATTCCTGAACGACGTGATTAATATTGTCTACCATGTGGAAAATCAACAGCTGACGCGTTACTCTGGTGACTACTACCAGTTCCAAGAAGTCTATGCTATGAAGAAATCTCAGCTAGAGGCAGCCTACGAACGTCAGCAGAAAGAGATTGCAGATCTCAAAGGACTTTGTCGCACGTAAACAAAGCGCGTGTTGCAACACGAAACATGGCCATGTCTCGTCAGAAGAAATTGGATAAGATGGATATTATCGAACTGCAAAGTGAGAAACCAAAACCATCCTTTGATTTCAAACCAGCTCGTACGCCAGGGCGCTTTATTTTCCAAGCCAAGGATTTGCAAATTGGTTATGATCGTCCTCTGACAAAGCCTTTAAATCTTACCTTTGAACGCAATCAAAAAGATTGCCATTATCGGGTGCCAAATGGTATCGGTAAAACAACTCTATTGAAGTCTCTCTTGGGAATTATCCCGCCAATTGCTGGGGAAGTTGAACGCGGTGACTACCTAGAACTTGGCTACTTTGAACAGGAAGTAGAAGGTGGCAATCGTCAAACACCACTAGAAGCTGTCTGGAATTCCTTTCCAGCACTTAACCAAGCAGAAGTCCGTGCAGCCCTTGCCCGTTGTGGTCTGACAACCAAGCATATTGAAAGCCAAATTCAGGTCTTGTCAGGTGGGGAACAAGCCAAGGTTCGTTTCTGTCTCTTGATGAATCGTGAAAACAATGTTTTAGTGCTGGACGAGCCGACCAACCACTTGGATGTGGATGCCAAGGATGAACTCAAACGCGCTCTCAAAGAATACAAGGGATCTATTCTTATGGTCTGTCACGAACCAGACTTCTATGAAGGCTGGATGGACCAAATCTGGGATTTTAATAATTTAACTTAAGAATGAGAGTAAAAGAAATACAGTACCGAATGTGGATACTGTATTTTTTGGTTTTTAAGATTTAAAATCGTAGTCTTTCACCACTTCGATGCTGTCGATTGTGATAGCAGTAGTTGGCTTGTCTTTTTTTCATCTTTTTTTCGGCTTTTAGCAATTTTATCTACAACATCCATACCGTCAATCACTTGACCAAAGACTGGGTGTTTGCCATCTAGACTAGGGTTTCCCCCTCTTTATAGGCTTCGATGATTTTCTTTGGATACTTGCTTGTAGGGAGTTTAGCAGAGGTATCTGTAGAGTTTTGGTTGATGAAGAACTGGCTGCCATTGGTGTTTGGTTGACCAGTATTAGCCATAGAAAGAGCACCACGGATGTTATAGAGATAAGGAGTAATCTCGTTTTTTTGAAACCAGTTCCCTTGTCTTTTAGTCTTATCCTTGTCATGCCAGATAGACTGACCACCTGTACCATCCCCTTTTGGGATCTCCAGTTTGAACCATGAAAGCCATCGATGACACGGTGGAAGGTAATGCCGTTATAGTAGCCTTCTTTGGCATGAGTGAGGAAGTTTTCAACCGCTAGAGGAGCGAGTTTAGGGAAGAGTTTGATATGGATATCTCCTTGACTTGTGTGGAGAATGACTTCAGCCTCGTCTTCAGCAACTTCTTTAGATAGTTGTGGGAAATTGGCGTTTTCGTTTGTTAAAGCATCGTTTAACTCCTTGGCAGATTGGGCTGCTGCTTTGGAACTTTCCTCAGCGGCCAAGCTAGAATCTACATAGTCATCACCACGCAAACTACGTTGGATGCTGCTACATCCAGCTAGAGCTACAGTGGATAGTAAAGAAGGGTTGCTAGTTTTTTCATTCTATTCCTCTCAAAAATTTATTTCTACCATTGTACCCTAAAAGGAAGTGGATTTCAAATGTTAGTGACAAGACAGTTTAAGAGGAAGCCAACCCAAAATCACTTGATTAAAGATTTTTCTTTTGGCTTCAATTCCTAATTAATCAATGAACTTAATACTAGGTCTCGAAAAGAATTATGCTTCCTCTTTCTGTCTGAGTTCAAAGAGGTCTTCTACTTTCAGATTAAAAACTTGAGCAATTTTAAGAGCCATTTCCAGCGAAGGATTGTAACGATTATTTTCCAAGTGCAGAATTGTCTCGCGTCGCATGCCGATGCGGTCGGCTAACTCCTGCTGGGTCATTCCTGTGGACTCACGAACAGATTTGAGATTAGTAATAATTTTGCTTTCTTTGGCCATGCTTATCCTCTACGTTCCAAGATAAAATAGACAACCGCAAAGATGCTAATCAAGGCAGCCATGCTAATAAATATTTGGCCCATGTAAAGAGTGAGAGCCCCCATATACCCAATGATAACTGCTAGAATCATCAGTGCGCCTAGTATAAAAACAAACATCAAGCTAGCTGCCTTGGCTAAATTAGCATAAAAGCGTTCGTCCGGAGTTTCCTTGACATTTTTCAAACAGAAAAAAACAAATAAAATCAATTCAATAACGAGGCCAATTCCCATAATCCATTCTTTAATACCAGAACTTACGCTTGGGGTCGCAACCCAAATCCCTACTGTATAAAAAATGCTTGCTGCAAAAATAAGTATCGTGTAAAGCTTAGCAGACAAGTCAAAAATAATCTTTCCCTTACCTTTCTGAATCTTATGAGGCCGTGGTTTCATATGTAGCCAGCTCCAAATAGCTATAATTTGACCTGACACTGAAATACCAGTAATAACTAACTTGGGTTCCCAACTAAGATTAGAACCAAATAAAACAATAAAATCAATAAAGAGAGCTACGGCAATCATTGCAATGAGGCCACGCATTTTTTTGACTTTTTTTCATGATAGACTCCTTTTTTTATGTTATAAATATATAACACTTAAATTTTTATGTTATAAATATATCACATTTAAATTTGGAAAGCAAGAATTTATGTGCCAAGGTGGCAATTATTTGAAAAAAATTTTTTTAATAAAAAGCCCTCGCTAGTCAAACAACTAAAGAATTCTTTGAAGCAATGCATCGGATTTGGTTTGGATAGTTTCGTTAATAATATTTTGATGATAAAAAAATTTTTTTGGAAAATCTAGATACTGTATGAATCTCTACTTTTTTTCTTAGACTGTTATAAAGTCTGTCAGAATAAGCGTTATAGGTGTAGAAGTTAATTTTTACAGAACTAAATTATTCCCCTATTTAGAATCTATTAATTCATATTTTTATAAATTAATTAGTAGATATCATTCTTAAAATCCTTGATATTTCGTTTGGGAACGGGCTTGGGATTTAGAAGTCAAGCATCCAAATCACGTTCAGGAGAGATGAAGGGTTTGAGTTGATGGTCTTTATCACATTTTTCTAAAAATAGTATTCACTGATAGCCTCTTTCAAACATTTATTTCCTACTTCTAACAAATTTATAAATGGTTTAAAAAAATTTTTATAGTCTGTCAAGTTTTTTTCTTGACACCTGTCAGAAATCTGATATAATAGAACATGTGCTAAATAGCTCAGCTATTTCACCGAAATAAAAAATAAGAAAAGAGACTTTAAAAATGGCAGTTAAAATCCGTTTGACTCGTATGGGTTCTAAGAAAAAACCTTTCTACCGTATCAACGTAGCAGATTCACGTTCACCACGTGACGGACGTTTCATCGAAACAGTTGGAACTTACAACCCACTTGTTGCTGAAAACCAAGTAACTTTGAAAGAAGACCGCGTTCTTGCATGGTTGGCTGATGGAGCTCAACCTTCAGATACAGTTCGCAACATCCTTTCAAAAGAAGGCGTATTGAAGAAATTCCACGATTCTAAATTCTCAAAATAAGTTTAAAGTAGGTTGACAGATGGATACGATTGAAAATCTCATTATTGCGATTGTGAAACCCTTGATTTCACAACCAGATGCCTTAACTATCAAGATTGAAGATACACCAGAGTTTTTGGAATATCATTTGGATCTTGATCAAAGCGATGTGGGTCGTGTAATCGGTCGTAAGGGTCGCACTATTTCTGCGATAAGAACGATTGTCTACTCTGTCCCAACTGAAGACAAAAAAGTAAGAATCGTTATTGACGAAAAATAAGAAGGGCGGGACGAATGTCTCGCTTTTTTGTGAGAAGTGTAAAATTGCAGCCATTAAGTACCAACATGAACGTGATTTGGAAGGCTTTTTAAAGGGGGACTGGAAAAGAATGAACATTGATTGTATTTTAAACATAGATTGGGCAATGTACATTGATTGGTTATTGCGAATTTTACAGATTTCGACTTTTATAGGTGTAATTTTAAAAAATTAGTTTTTCAGAATAAGGCCTATATCAATAATATCGAAATTCAGGTAATTAAACCAATCGAATTTGATTCTTACATACGAGATTTCATCATATATGAGTTTAAACATGATGAAAAATGATAAACATTATAACCATTTGATTTTTATCCAAAGGAAGTTGATATTGAAATTATAGATTTTATTCTTTAATCTATGATTTAAAAAGTAATCGTTTAGTTGACAAATGATAAACTGCATACAGTTAAAAATTTAAAGAATTATACATGCTTATTGATTCATACAAATTTACCAGAGAATATGCCTAGTTTAAGAATGAAATGGAAAACAAGTCAGGGTGAAATTGGCAGTATACATTTTATAGTAATATGTATAATGGGAATGTGAATATCTCATCTTTCAAATATAAATTAACATTAAAGAGAAACTATTAGCACTTTTTTTGGACTATAGCGACCCTCTATGTATCTTCCTCCAACTTGAGAAAATCTTTGGAACGTGATAAAATAAAAGGATAAGGATTTTTTTAATAATTCATTATATAGAACGAGTGGATTTCTTTATGAAGAGGATTGAAGTATCTACAGAAATTGGTAGTCTCTCTGTTACTTATCAAAAAGCAGAAAGAAAAGTGCTAGTCTGTTTAAAGTGGCGCAGGTTTGCTACCAAGTTATGAAAAATTTTTTTCACTTATACTTGAAAAACTTCCTCCTACAATTGGTTATTTGACTATTGATTTTCCGAACACAGGTAGGAGTCCGATGAATGACCAAGCTGGAAAAAATCTGGATAATCTTGCAGATGCAGTTTATGAAGTACTTGAAGAATTGGCGATTTCTGAATATATACTTTGTGTACATAGTTTGAGTGGAATTTTAGCTTGCAAATTGCTCAAGAAACCAATTAAGTGTCAGGCTTTACTAGCAATTGAACCGACAACTAAAAAAGTCATGTTTGCTGATTTTTCAGAAAATCCTTATCCAGAAATGGAAGAGCAGATGAGGCTGATTGACGAGTGTGGTCCTGAACTTTATTTTAAGAACTTAACTCAAGCAACATTTAGCCCTGAAATTAATAAAGAAATCTGGGAAATAATGCAAGAAAAAGGTTCAGAGTTGGAAAATCAAGATCAAGGATTTCAGATATCTGGAGAGATTACTGAGGAAGATTTTGAGAATGTATTTGTAGAAGCTCATATCCCTGAGTTTATTTTTTGTCAGGCTTATAGAGAAAAAGAGTACAGAGAATCAGAATATTGGACCTCCAATACTAAACTCATTTTAGGAGGTAATCACCATTATTTACAATGGTCAGAATCAGAAAAAATTGTGACTATTATTCGAGAATTGTCAGAATAAGATGGAAAGAAATAGAGTACAGGAGACAAGATGAACTACTTTAATGTTGGGAAAATCGTCAATACGCAAGGATTGCAGGGTGAGATGCGAGTCTTGTCTGTGACAGATTTTGCAGAAGAACGGTTTAAAAAAGGTGCTGAGCTGGCCTTATTTGATGAAAAAGATCAGTTTGTCCAAACAGTGACCATCGCTAGCCACCGTAAACAGAAGAACTTTGACATTAAAAATTCAAAGATATGTACCATATCAATGCTATTGAAAAGTACAAAGGATATAGTCTCAAGGTTGCTGAGGAAGATTTGAATGACCTAGACGATGGTGAATTTTATTATCACGAGATTATCGGTTTGGAGGTCTATGAGGGAGACAACTTGATTGGAACCATCAAGGAAATCCTACAACCAGGTGCTAACGATGTCTGGGTAGTCAAGCGAAAAGGCAAGCGTGATTTGTTATTGCCTTATATCCCACCAGTGGTTCTCAATGTTGATATTCCGAATAACCGCGTCGATGTGGAAATCTTAGAAGGGTTAGACGATGAAGATTGATATTTTAACCCTCTTTCCAGAGATGTTTTCTCCACTGGAGCACTCAATCGTTGGAAAGGCTCGAGAAAAAGGGCTCTTGGATATCCAGTATCATAATTTTCGAGAAAATGCTGAAAAGGCCCGCCATGTAGACGATGAGCCCTACGGAGGTGGTCAGGGGATGTTGCTCCGAGCACAACCTATTTTCGATGCCTTTGACGCTATTGAAAAGAAAAATCCGCGCGTTATTCTCCTAGACCCAGCTGGCAAGCAGTTTGATCAGGCTTATGCTGAGGATTTGGCTCAAGAGGAAGAGCTAATCTTTATCTGTGGGCACTATGAGGGTTATGATGAGCGAATTAAGACCTTGGTGACAGATGAGATCTCCCTAGGCGACTATGTCTTGACTGGTGGAGAGTTGGCGGCTATGACCATGATTGATGCTACGGTACGCCTGATTCCAGAAGTAATTGGCAAGGAGTCTAGCCACCAAGATGATAGTTTTTCTTCAGGCCTTCTTGAATATCCTCAGTACACACGTCCCTATGATTATCGAGGCATGGTTGTCCCAGATGTACTAATGAGCGGGCACCATGAAAAGATTCGTCAGTGGCGATTGTATGAGAGTTTGAAGAAAACTTATGAGCGCAGACCGGATTTGCTTGAACATTATCAACTGACAGCAGAAGAAGAAAAAATGCTGGTAGAAATCAAAGAAAATAAAGAATAAAGGAGAAACCTATGCAAGTAATCAAACGTGATGGAGAAATTGCTGAATTTAATCCAGATAAGATTTACCAAGCTATCTTAAAGGCAGCCCAGACTGTCTATGTATTGACAGATGATTTGCGTCAAAACCTTGCACAAGTCACTAAGAAAGTGGTTTTGGATTTGGAAGAGGCCAAGGTGGAACGTGCTACTATCAGCATGATTCAGTCTATGGTTGAACATCGTTTACTGGGTGCAGGTTACATTACTATTGCAGAACACTACATTTCCTATCGTCTACAACGTGACTTGGAAAGAAGTGGTTATGGAGATCATATCGCAGTTCATTTACATTTTGAACAAATTCGCTAAGAAAAAAGAGTGGGATGAAGCAACTACATCTCACTCTTTCTTAAATCTATTTTTTTGGGCTGTTTGGACAGTTGAAGGGACAAATCGCAGGCGTTGAATATCGCTTATGCGGATAATACGGGTCACATTTTTGGCAAAATTTTTCACGATAATTTGCTGGCGTTGCTGATCGTATTTGATGATGTCACCTGTAAAACTTGTCTCAGACAAGATAAGGTGAACAGCGGTTTGTTTCTGGATAGCCTCTTCAATAGTGGCTGTAAGGGAGTTGCTTTCAGTCTGGTCTGATTGGTCATGTCCATTTAAAAAGTCATGTATTTTATCTAGAACTTGCTGGAATTTATGTCTCATAGTGGCCTCCCTTCTTTTATATCAATATTATATAAAATTTTCCTAAAATCTACAAGATTTTACGAATAATCAAATGAAAGCTAAAAAAGGAGAAGAAAATGGCAGAATTTACATTTGAAATCGAAGAGCACTTGTTGACTCTTTCTGAAAACGAAAAAGGTTGGACCAAGGAAATCAACCGTGTGAGCTTTAATGGTGCTCCTGCAAAGTTTGATATTCGTGCTTGGAGTCCAGATCATACTAAAATGGGCAAAGGGATTACTCTCTCAAATGAAGAATTTCAAACAATGGTGGATGCTTTTAAAGATAACTAAGTTGTCAAAATAAAAGAAAAGGATACTGAGTCATGATAACTCGATATCCTTTTTTAGTTAGTAAAGTAAGCCTGATTTTTAAGGCGTTGAAGTAAGGGACGGCTAATAAAACTAATAGCAATAATTTTACCAAGATCTGGGATGATAAAGGGAATGACCCCCACCACAAGAGCTTTTTCAAATGCCATTCCAGCTAGGAAATGCAAGCTGAGAATCCCGCCGACAAAGACAAGGGCATCACCCAAGAGGTTTGCAAGAAAAATCTTGACAACTCCACTCTTGCTGTCAGTTAGAGAAGAAGTAAGTCCAGAGTAAACAAGATAAAACCAAAGATAACCTGCAGTAGGACCAACCAACGCCTGCAATCCAGCTCCCCCTCCTGTAAAGACAGGAAGACCGATAGCACCTAGAAGAAGATAGAGTCCAACAGAAAGTACAGCCTCTCTCGGTCTAAAGACAGTAGCAATCAAGCCGATTGCAAAGTTTTGCAAAGTGAAGGGAACAGGTCCAATTGGAAGACTGATTTGTGCCAATACAGCAATGAGAGCAGCCCCAATAGCAGGGATAGCATAAACGTGTGCTTTTTTCAAAATAGTTAACCTCTTTTCTGATATATAGTAACTATTATACTCGTAAGAACATTATTGTCAACCTGTTTAAGTAACATGGGTAACAAAAAACTGTAACGGCCGATTTTGATTGACAAGAGAAATTTGATAATTGTTTTTATCGATTTGTAAAATCAGTTTTTATATAGATAATCCCATTTTATACATAAAAAAATATACTATAAATACTTGACAAACTAAAAATAAGTGTACATTAATAAATGTAAACGGATACATTTATATGTGTTCAATTTTAAAAGGAGGGGTAGTTATGAGATATTTTAACGACTCTAGATACCATAACGGTGATTAAAAACCTAAAATATAATCAATTCATATTAAAGTAATATGGATGGACTAAAAAGGGGACTGTTGCTTATTCTTCATCAAATATTTTTAATTAAAGGAGAAGTAAAAATGAAAAAAAGAATTAACAAGAAAGCATCTGTTTTTCTAGTCGCAAGTGTTTTAAGTTTTAGCTTTGCTACTGTAGCTAGTATTGTTAGTGCAACTACAGCACACCCTGCTCCAAGTCCCATTATTGATGTATGGGAATATGGTGTAAATGATAACTCTGGTTATTCGAATTACTTTGTTAGTTCTCCAGATAATATTGGTTCAAAATCTTCAGTAACGAATTTTTGGGGAACAGTTAAAGCTCAGGATAAACAAGATTATGGATGGGCATATTCAAGTGCTACAAAATCTTGGAGCGATGTTCGATTAAATGCATATTGGGATTATTATAGATTTTAAAAATAATTTATGAAAACAAGAGACCCAATTATAAAATAGGGTCTCTTGTAATATGGTAATTGCTTATGAAATTAAAATTATGTATCATTGGATTCTTCTTCTGTTTGATTGCTGCAATAGGTTGGGTCACTATTAGCGATACAGAAATGCCCATACCTTTACCAATTGATGGTGCTTTTTCTATTCAAGGAAAAAGCAATCTTTCAAATAACGAAATATACGAAATGGTTCGTGATTTATCAAAATCGGAAAAGGTTACCATTTACAAGCCCATCGTTCAGAGTTCGGGTCAGTTGAGGTATGTAAATTTTGATGATGTAAATAATGAACAATTAAAGTCAACACCAATAATAGGGATGTATTACACCCTTGGGAAAATGGATATAGATAGTTTGAAACCACTTACGATGACGGGGTTGCAAACAGTATATATGGCTTATCCTTGGTATATAGGAGGAATCTTACAATTTACTGGAACTTTAAGAATACTGTTAATGGGTTCAATTTACTTAACTTTATTAGTTGTGTTATTTGTTGTTAGAACGAAGCAGATTAAAGAAGGAGTGATACGACGTTCTTTGGGATTGCCTGTATACGATCTAAGAAGAGATTATGGTATTTCTCTTATTTTTGAACTGATTATGATGGCTTTATTGATGATTTCTTACAGTTCTTTTTTGGGAAATGGTTTCTTCACCTATAGTTCTAAGTTATTTTTCTCTCTGATTTTAACGAATTTTATACTATTTCAAATCATTGATCTCATCACCTTTGTTTTTATTTTTGGTTGACGATTCAGGTTGAAAAAGCCTATTGAAATTATTAAAAACAAGGCGAAAAATAAACTTATTTTTGTCGTATGGCTTTGCCATTATTTCGATTATTATCCTTATCTCAGGAGTTTTTTTACAAGAAACAAAGAGTAGTCAATCCAGTATTAACATTCAGATACAGAATTTAGTACCATGGGACACAGTAAAAGACTGGAGAAGGATTGAGTTCCTTGGAATTGAAAAGTAACTCTACTAAAAATGGAGAAGTTAATGATTCGGATGGTCAGTATCTACAGATAGCTGCTTCCTTAAAAAAACTTAGATTATTTATATATAGATCGATCCTCAGCATATGTTCCAGATTTCATGAAAACTTCACATGTTATGGAAAATTTTTTTCTAAACAATTAGAAAAATGACGGAATAACGAATCCAGAAATAAATAAAGAGTTGATTTATATCAATCAAACAGGTGCTAACCTACAAAAATAAAGTGAATGGAACAAACTATCATCTTTTTAGATAATAAGATAGCAAACCATTTATATTCCTGAGAAATGGAAAGAAAAATCAGAAATCTATTGAGAATACAGTTGTAGCAGAACAATTTATTGGAACAAACTATACAAAAGAAGAAATTGCAGTACAAATAATTCCTGATGGTGATAAAATTTTTTATTTCAATGAAGATGCTGATGATAATCATAAAATGAAAGAGCTTTTACCAATGGCAAGTGTAGCAGATAGCACAGATAACATTGTTGTTGTGTTAGATACGGACAAAATGATTGAAAACAACAAGTTTTCTTTGGCTAGTAATATAACAACTAAGTCTCTTTTTAGTCCTGAGGCGGTAAATAAAATAAATGAAATGGCTACCCAGTTGAATGTTTCAATGAATCCAGTAGATGTTTACCAAATTGTGAAATTAAAGATCCAGTCCTTAGAGCACCAAATTCTACTTTCACAAATTTTGCAGAAGATAATTTACAGTATTGTCTTTATACTCATTTATCAATATGTCCAACTTTATATTACCCTAAAACAGAATGAATATGTGAAGAAAATCATTTTAGGTCTGTCAAAAACATATATAGCAATTTCAAGTCTCAAGTATTTTATGATGACTATTACAATCGTTATCCTATTTACATTTCTTATGACAGGTCAAATAGAGTTGCTATATATTGGTCTTGCTTCTCTGCTCGTTTTGATGTTGTCAATAATCATGAGTTTTAGAAAATTATCTGAAAGCTACACTAAAATTTTAAAAGGAGATGAAACATGACAATTGACCTTTTGAACGTTTCAAAAAGTTTCGGCTCAAAAAGATCTTTACAGACTTAAATTTAAAAATTTGAATCTGGAAAAAGTTATGCATTGATTGGAGGTTCTGGCTCTGGTAAAAGTACCCTTCTTAATATTATAGGAAGATTAGAAAAAAATTGACAGTGGGAATGTTTTAGTTGATAAACAAGATATTTGGAAGATAAAAGAAAGAACTTTTTTAAAAAAATACTGTTGGATATGTATTTCAGAATTATTCTTTAATAGATAACAAAACAGTATATGATAATTTGAAACTTATCACTAAAGACAAAAAAACAATAACTGATGTACTTGAAAAAGTAGGACTGTCAAGTGACTATTTACATCAAAAAAATATGAATTGTCTGGAGGGCAGGCTCAACGTGTAGCTATTGCCAGAATGTTAATGAAACCACGTAAAATTATCTTAGCAGATGAGCCTACAGGAGCTTTAGATGGTGAGATTGGAAAAGAAATTATTCGTTTATTATTGAATGAAAGAGATGAAGATAAATATGTCATTATAGCGACGCATGATCCAGCTGTCTATAACGAAGTTGATGTGATCATTGATATGAAAGATATAGGGGATAATGTATGAAAAAGATAATTTATATTGCTTTGATCTTTGTAGCTGGAATGCTTGCCATTTTCTTCTTTGGAAAACAAATGATCACAAAAGAAAATACCAATAAACCAACACTGGAGTTAATAGTCTATACGCTTTCTTCTAGTGATACAGAAAAATGGAATAAAGTGAAACAAGTAGAAACGGAAGAAGCTACATATATCATAACTGTGAAAGAAGTAGCGTCTTCAGAAGAAGTATTTTCAAACATCATTGCAAATGGAGCTGCTGCGGGGTTCGGAGTTCGTGAAGAAGAAGTGAAGCAATTTAATAATAATTTAGGAGACACTATTGAGGACTCTAAGCATAATAAACTCATTGGAATAGAATTTTTTACTTTTTCTAATGCTGACGAGGGATTTGTAGTAGCAAATTTTGACTACGGTAGTGAAGAGTTGAATTCTCAGAAAAAAAGATATGAAAGAGTTATATAAAAAAATATATGAATCTTTTTAAAGAAAAGAATAAATGATTGTGTTATAATCCTTATATTTTGTTATGGTTTGTTAATTGATTTTTGCATATCTTATTTCAACATACTATAAAATAAAACATAAGAAAACGAGTATCTCCAACTACGGCAATACTCGATTTTTGATATTTAGAAGTGTTTTTTGCTCTGCTTCTTTTATTTCGATTAACGCATGGTTACAAATTCTTCAGATGCAGTTGGGTGAATCGCCACAGTTGCATCAAAGTCTGCTTTGGTTGCTCCCATTTTGATAGCAACGGCAAATCCTTGGATCATTTCATCAACACCGTAGCCAATTCCATGAAGTCCGACAACTTTTTCTTCAGAACCAGCTGTGATCAATTTGAAACGTGTTTCTTGACGGTTGCAAGTGCAAGCAGAGTACATAGAAGTAAAGCTTGATTTGTAAACCTTGATTTGGTCTTGACCGTATTCTTTAATAGCTTGCTCTTCTGTCAATCCAACCGTTCCGATAGCAGGGTGTGAAAAGACAACAGTTGGAATAGTTGAGTAGTCCATTTTTGCAGTTGTTTTTCCGTTAAAGAGACGTTCAGATAGGGTACGCCCAGCCTTGATAGCTACTGGAGTCAGTTCTTTTTCGCCTGTTACATCACCTAGAGCATAGATTCCCTCAACAACAGTATTTTGGTATTCATCCACTTGGATAAAGCCACGTTCGTTCAGAGTTACTCCAGCTTTTTCAAGTTGCAAGCCCTTAACGTTTGGACGGCGGCCTGTAGCCCAGATAACTTGGCTAGCTGTGTGACTAGTACCATCTTCGAAATGAATGGTAATGCCTTCAGCAGTTTTTTCTAACTTGGAAGGGACTTTGTGAGTATGAAGTGGCAAGTTTGTTCTTTCCATTTCCTTGACCAAACCTTCAACGATATAAGAATCAAAACCACGTAAAGGACGATCGCGGCGAACAAAGAGGTCTGTCTTGACACCAAAAGTGTGGAGCACGCCAGCCAATTCAACTGCAATATAACCCGCGCCTAAAATAGCAACTGACTCTGGCAATTCTTCCCAGGCAAATACATCATCAGAAGAGCCACCTAGCTCAGCACCAGGAATATTTGGAATACTTGGATGGGCACCAGTAGCAATCACGATATGTTTAGCACGAATCAGTTCACCATTTACGCTGACAGTATGAGAATCTACAAATTCAGCATGACCTTCAATCAAGTCTACTCCGTTGCGTTTAAAACTGCCATCATAAGAAGAACGAGCGCGATCGATGTAGGCTTCACGATTACGACGTAGTGTTGCAAAGTCAAAGTTAAGATCAGTAGTCTTAAAGCCGTAATCTTCTCTAAATTGATGGAAAGTCTCAGCGATTTGCGCCCCGTACCACATGATTTTTTTAGGAACACAACCGACATTGACGCAAGTTCCGCCTAGTTTCTTTTCCTCAATAACGGCCGCTTTGGCTCCGTGTTCACCAGCACGGTTCATGGTAGCAATTCCTCCGCTACCTCCACCGATAGCAATGATATCGTATTCTCTCATTGAAAACTCCTTTGTACTCTTTTAAATAGTAGAGTGTCATTTTTTGATAGTCATATTCTATCTTTTTTTTGATTTGATTGCAAAAATCTGCTACGTTCAAAAAAATTAAAGAAAAGGCTTGCAAAAAGAAAAAAATAAAGTGTATTATATAACTAGTACAATGATTGTAAAATAAATTCCGAACAATAATTAAATCCTGAAATGTCATTATTTCGTTCTGAAATGTTATTGTTTCAAATTGATAATTTTTGTATAATATTGTTAAGAACTTTAAATCAAAAAGGAGTTTCATTATGAAAAAGAATGGTAAAGCTAAAAAGTGGCAATTGTATGCAGCAATTGGTGCTGCAAGTGTAGTTGTATTGGGTGCTGGGGGCATTTTGCTCTTTAGACAACCTTCTCAGACTGCTGTAAAAGATGAGGCTACTCATCTTGTTGTTGCCAAGGAAGGAAGCGTGGCATCCTCTGTTTTATTATCAGGGACAGTAACAGCAAAAATGAACAATATGTTTATTTTGATGCTAGTAAGGGTGATTTAGATGAAATCCTTGTTTCTGTGGGTGATAAAGTCAGTGAAGGACAGGCTTTAGTCAAGTACAGTAGTTCAGAAGCACAGGCGGCCTATGATTCAGCGAGTCGAGCAGTAGCTAAGGCAGATCGTCATATCAACGAACTCAACCAAGCGCGAAATGAAGCCGCTTCAGCTCCTACTCCACAGTTGCCAACACCAGCAGGAGGCGAAGGAGCTGCAACCCAAACTCAAGCTGCAGTCTCAGGAAATTCGGTATCATCTATTGATGCACAATTAGGTGATGCTCGTGATGCTCGTGCAGATGCAGCAGCGCAATTAAGCAAGGCTCAAAGTCAGTTGGATGCCATGACGGTTCTCAGTACCTTAGAGGGAACTGTGGTCGAAGTCAACCGTAATGTTTCTAAATCTCCAACTGGAGCTAGCCAGGTGGTAGTTCATGTCGTTAGCAATGAAAACTTGCAAGTTAAGGGTGAACTATCTGAATATAACCTTGCCAACCTCTCTGTAGGACAAGAAGTAACCTTTACTTCTAAAGTTTACCAAGATAAGAGCTGGACTGGTAAGATTAGCTACATTTCGGACTACCCTAAAAACAATGGTGAAGCAGCAAGTGCAGCTACTGCCACAGCAGGTGGTAATTCTGGTTCTAAATATCCATATACCATCGATGTTACAAGTGAAATCGGTGATTTGAAACAAGGATTTTCAGTAAGCGTTGAGGTCAAGAATAAGAGTAAAGCCATTTTGGTTCCTCTAACAAGTGTTGTGACTGAAAATGATAAGAACTATGTCTGGGTGCTTGACGAGCAGAAAAAGGCCAAGAAAGTGGAAGTTGGTTTGGGCAATGCTGATGCAGACAACCAAGAAATCACTTCAGGTCTGACAAATGGAGTCAAGGTCATCAGTACCCCAACGTCTTCTCTAGAGGAAGGAAAAGAGGTGAAGGCTGATGAAGCAACTAATTAGTCTAAAAAATATCTGCAGAAGCTACCGTAATGGTGACCAAGAACTGCAGGTTCTCAAAAATATCAACCTAGAAGTGAATGAGGGTGAATTTGTTGCCATCATGGGACCATCCGGTTCAGGTAAGTCAACCCTCATGAATACGATTGGCATGTTGGATACACCAAGTAGTGGAGAGTATTATCTTGAAGGTCAAGAAGTGGCTGGATTGGGTGAAAAACAACTAGCTAAGGTTCGCAACCAACAAATCGGTTTTGTCTTTCAGCAGTTCTTTCTTCTATCCAAACTCAATGCTCTGCAAAATGTAGAATTGCCCTTGATTTACGCAGGAGTTTCGGCTTCAAAACGTCGCAAGTTAGCTGAGGAATATCTAGATAAGGTTGAATTGACAGAACGTAGTCATCATTTGCCTTCGGAATTATCTGGTGGTCAAAAGCAACGTGTGGCTATTGCGCGTGCCTTGGTAAACAATCCTTCTATTATCTTAGCAGACGAACCGACAGGAGCCTTGGATACCAAAACAGGGAATCAAATTATGCAACTATTGGTTGACTTGAACAAAGAAGGAAAAACTATTATCATGGTAACGCATGAGCCTGAAATCGCTGCTTATGCCAAACGCCAGATTGTCATTCGCGATGGAGTTATTTCATCTGATAGTGCTCAGTTAGAAAAGGAGGAAAACTAAGATGCAGAATCTGAAATTTGCCTTTTCATCTATCATGGCACATAAGATGCGCTCTTTTCTTACTATGATTGGGATTATCATTGGTGTTTCATCAGTTGTTGTGATTATGGCTCTGGGGGATTCCATGTCTCGTCAGGTCAATAAAAACATGACCAAGTCACAGAAGAATATTCATGTCTTTTTCTCGCCTATTAAAAGTAAAGACGGTTCTTTTACCCAAAAACAATCAGCTTTGACAGTTTCTGGGAAAGAAGAGGATGTTCCTGTGGAACCACCAAAACCACAAGAATCCTGGGTCAAGGAAGCTGCTAAGCTTAAGGGAGTGGATAGCTGCTATGTAACCAATTCAACAAATACCACCCTGTCTTATAAAGATAAAAAAGTGGAGCGCGCTAGCTTGACAGGTGGAAATATTACTTACATGAAGGCGGTTGAAAATGAAATTGTTGCAGGCCGCAGTCTCATAGCTCAGGATTATAAAGATGTGGCCAGTGTCATTTTACTAGACCAAGAACTTGCTAATAGTCTGTTTGGATCTGCTCAAGAAGCTGTTAACCAGGTTATAGATGTTGGTGGCTTTAGCTATCGTGTCATTGGTGTCTATACCAGCGATGAGGCCAAGACTGCCAAGACTTTTGGTATTGGTGGACTTCCGATTACGACTAATATTTCTCTTGCCAACAACTTCAATATGGATGAGATTTCTGATATTGTCTTCCGGGTTAATGATACCAGTTTGACACCAACTGTGGGACCAGAATTAGCTAGAAAATTGACCGAAATTGCTGGTATTCAGCAAGGGGAGTATCAGGTGGCAGATGCGACTGCAGCCTTCCAAGAAGTACAACAATTGTTCGGCTTTATAACTACGATTATTAGTGCCATTGCAGGAATTTCCCTTTTTGTTGGAGGAACTGGTGTTATGAACATTATGCTAGTTTCGGTGACAGAGCGTACCCGTGAGATTGGTCTTCGTAAGGCTTTGGGTGCAACGCGTGCTAATATTTTAATTCAGTTTTTGATTGAATCTATGATTTTGACCTTACTAGGTGGAGTCATTGGTCTAACCATTGCGACAGGTTTAACCGCTATAGCTGGTATGCTTTTACAAGGTTTGATTGCGGGTATAGAAGTTGGAGTATCAATTCCAGTTGCCCTATTTAGTCTTGCAGTTTCGGCTAGCGTAGGTATGATTTTTGGAGTCTTGCCAGCCAACAAGGCATCGAAACTTGATCCAATCGAAGCCCTTCGTTATGAATAAAATCAACAAGATGGACACTCGTCTATCTTGTTTTTGTATAGATTTCCCTATCGAAAATCCTTAAAAATGTGATATAATGAAGTGTTAGAAAAACAGGTTTCATTTGCCTGGAAAGGAAAAATTATGTCTGAAAAGAATTTTTATATTACAACGCCGATTTACTATCCATCTGGTAAACTTCATATCGGTTCTGCCTACACAACCATCGCTTGTGATGTCCTAGCACGTTACAAACGCCTGATGGGCTACGATGTCTTTTATTTGACAGGTCTTGATGAGCATGGTCAGAAAATCCAGCAGAAAGCAGAAGAAGCTGGCATTACACCTCAAGCCTATGTTGATGGAATGGCAGTTGGAGTTAAAGAACTCTGGCAATTACTCGATATCTCATACGATAAGTTTATTCGCACAACTGATGACTACCATGAAAAAGTAGTGGCGCAAGTCTTTGAACGCTTGCTGGCTAAAGATGATATTTATTTGGGTGAATATTCTGGTTGGTACTCAGTCTCAGATGAAGAATTCTTTACAGAAAGCCAGCTCGCAGAAGTATTCCGTGATGAAGCTGGAAATGTGACTGGCGGTATTGCTCCATCAGGTCACGAAGTGGAATGGGTTCTGAGGAATCATACTTCCTTCGCCTCAGCAAATACCAAGATCGTTTGGTAGACTTTTTCAAAGCCCATCCTGAATTTATCACTCCAGATGGTCGTCTGAATGAAATGCTTCGCAACTTCATTGAGCCAGGTTTAGAGGATTTGGCGGTATCTCGTACCACCTTTACCTGGGGTGTACCAGTCCCATCAAATCCAAAACACGTTGTCTATGTTTGGTTTGATGCTCTACTCAACTATGTGACAGCTCTTGGCTACGATCAAGACGAACACGCTAACTTTGACAAGTTCTGGAACGGAACAGTCTTCCATATGGTTGGAAAAGACATCCTTCGTTTTCACTCAATCTACTGGCCAATCCTTCTTATGATGTTGGATATCAAATTGCCAGAACGTTTGATTGGTCATGGTTGGTTTGTCATGAAAGACGGCAAGATGTCTAAATCAAAAGGGAATGTTGTCTATCCTGAAATGTTGATAGAGCGTTTTGGACTAGATCCACTTCGTTACTACCTCATGCGTAGCCTTCCAGTTGGTTCAGATGGAACCTTCACTCCAGAAGACTATGTAGGCCGTATCAACTACGAATTGGCCAATGACCTTGGGAACCTCCTCAACCGTACGGTTTCTATGATTAACAAGTACTTTGATGGACAAATTCCCTGCCTATGTAGAAGGTGTAACAGAGTTTGACCATGCTCTTGCTCAAGTAGCTGCTGAATCAATCGCTGACTACCATACTCACATGGAAGCAGTTGACTACCCACGTGCCCTTGAAGCAGTCTGGACCCTTATCTCTCGTACTAACAAATACATCGACGAGACAGCTCCGTGGGTCTTGGCCAAGGATGAAGTACTCCGCGATCAATTGGCAAGTGTTATGAGCCACTTGGCAGCTAGCCTTCGTGTCGTCGCTCACTTGATTGAGCCGTTTATGATGGAAACCAGTCGTGCAGTCTTGAATCAACTTGGCTTGGAAGAAGTAGCGAGCCTTGAAAACTTGAGCTTGGCTGACTTCCCAGAAAATGTGACTGTAGTTGCTAAAGGAACTCCAATCTTCCCACGTCTGGATATGGAAGAAGAAATCGCCTATATCAAGGAACAAATGGAAGGAAACAAACCAGCAGTCGAAAAAGAATGGAATCCAGACGAAGTCGAACTCAAACTAAACAAGGATGAAATCAAGTTTGAAGACTTTGACAAGGTCGAAATCCGTGTCGCAGAAGTCAAAGAAGTGTCTAAAGTAGAAGGTTCAGATAAGTTGCTTCAATTCCGCTTGGATGCTGGTGATGGTGAAGATCGTCAAATCCTCTCAGGAATTGCCAAATACTATCCAAACGAACAAGAATTGGTCGGCAAGAAAGTCCAAATCGTTGCCAATCTCAAACCACGTAAAATGATGAAAAAATATGTCAGCCAAGGTATGATCCTCTCAGCTGAACATGATGGACAATTAACCCTTCTCACAGTTGATCCAGCTGTACCAAACGGAAGTGTGATTGGGTAAAAATAGACAGGACTAGTTCATGCTAGTTCTGTTTTTTATTTACACTCAATGAAAATCAAAGAGCAAACTAGGAAACTAGCCGCAGGTTGCTCAAAGCACTGCTTTGAGGTTGTAGATGAAACTGACGAAGTCAGCTCAAAACACTGTTTTGAGGTTGTGGATGAAACTGACGAAGTCAGCTCAAAACACCGTTTTGAGGTAGTAGATAAGACTGACGAAGTCAGTTACATATATATACGGCAAGGCGACGCTGACGTGGTTTGAAGAGATTTTCGAAGAGTATTAACTATTATGCTTTACAAACTAGTTTAGAAGTAGTATACTATAGGTGAGTCCACTAGTAGGTATTACAAAATAGATTAGAAGGGAGAAGGGATGAAAGAAACTCAGCTATTAAAAGGTGTTCTTGAAGGTTGTGTCTTGGATATGATTGGTCAAAAAGAGCGGTATGGTTATGAGTTGGTTCAGACTTTGCGAGAGGCTGGATTTGACACTATCGTTCCAGGAACTATTTATCCTTTGTTGCAAAAGTTAGAAAAAAATCAATGGATAAGAGGCGACATGCGCCCGTCGCCAGATGGTCCAGATCGAAAGTATTTTTCGTTAACGAAAGAAGGAGAAGAGCGTGTCTCAGTCTTTTGGCAACAATGGGACGATTTGAGTCAAAAAGTAGAAGGGATTAAGAATGGAGGGTAAACCATGACGAAATGAAGTATTATGAAGAAACAAGCGCTTTGTTACATGAGTTTTCTGAGGAGAATCAAAAGTATTTTGAGGAACTGTGGGATAGTTTTAATCTTGCTGGATTTCTCTATGATGAAGACTATCTCAGAGAGCAGATTTATTTGATGATGTTAGATTTTTCAGAAGCAGAACGAGATGGCATGAGTGCAGAGGATTATTTAGGTAAGAATCCTAAAAAAATAATGAAAGAGATTCTCAAGGAAGCACCACGCAGTTCTATTAAAGAGTCCCTTTTGACACCAATTCTTGTATTAGCGGTATTACGTTACTATCATCTACTGGGTGATTTTTCTAAAGGTCCTCTCTTAACAGTCAATTTGCTTACTTTTTTAGGGCAACTTCTTCTTTTTCTGGTCGGATTTGGGCTTGTAGCCACAATCTTACGTTGGGGCTTAGTCCAAGATTCTCCTAAAATGAAAATTGGCACCTATATTGTCGTTGGGATTCTTGTTCTGCTAGTTGTTCTGGGATATGTAGGAATAGGAAGTTTTGTACAAGAAGGAGCATTTTATCTTCCTGCTCCCTGGGATAGTTTGTCTGTCTTTACGATTTCCCTAGTCATCAGTATTTGGAATTGGAAAGAACCGATTTTTCGTCCCTTTGTCAGTATGATTATTGCCCATCTTGTGGTAGGTTCTCTGCTTCGTTACTATGAGTGGATGGGAATTTCAAATGTTTTTCTTACAAAGATTATTCCTTTAGCTGTTCTTTTTATTGGCATTTTTCTCTTGTTCCGTGGGTTTAAGAAGATAAAATGGAGTGAAATATAGCCAAAAAGCCGTTGCAAAGCGGTTTTTTTGTTATAATGAAGGGAAGAATGTTAGAAATTTAAGGAGAAAAATTTGATGAGATACATAACTCTTGGTCAAGATGACAAAGAATTATCAGAAATTGTTCTCGGAATGATGAGAATAGAAGATAAGTCTGTAAAAGAAGTTGAAGAGCTTGTAGAAACAGCACTTTCTGTTGGAATCAATGCTTTCGACTTGGCTGATATATATGGTCGTGGTCGTTGTGAAGAACTGTTAGGTCTTGTTCTAAAAAATCGTCCAGATTTAAGAGAAAAGATGTGGATATAGTCCAAATGTGGCATTCGCATTGAAGAATTTACCTATTTTGATTTTTCTAAGGACTATATTATAAAATCAGTAGACGGTATTTTGCAAAGATTGAAGATTGATCATCTAGATAGCTTGCTTCTTCATCGACCAGATGCTTTGATGGAATCTGACCAAGTAGCAGAAGCCTTTGATTTCCTTTATAAACAAGGTAAGGTCCGAAATTTTGGAGTTTCTAATCAAAATCCTATGATGATGGAGTTACTTAAAAAAGATGTCAAGCAGCCGTTAGCTGTTAATCAGCTACAATTGAGTGCGGCTTTTACACCAGGATTCGAATCAGGTTTTCATGTTAATATGGAAGATAGTCAAGCAGCTATGCGAGATGGCAGCATTTTTGAATATTGCCAATTACACGATGTGGTCATTCAAGCATGGTTTGTCTTACAATTTGGGTATTTTAAAGGGAATTTTGTTGGAAATGAGAAGTTCCAACAACTAAACCAAGTCCTAAATCGATTAGCATTAAAATACAGTGTGAATCCATCAGCTATTGCTATCGCTTGGGTGTTACGCTACCCAGCCAAAATGCAGGCAGTGGTAGGTACCACAAATCCTAAGCACTTGAGAGAAGTTAGCCAAGCGACAAACTTTAGCTTAACAAGAAAAGAATGGTATGAAATTTATCTTGCTGCAGGGAATGATTTGCCTTAGGAGAAAATGCATTTAAAGAAATTACAGTCAAAAAAACGTTGCAAAACGTTTTTTTGTTATGTGACCATTTGTCTGTCTTGATTCGTTAGGTACGGTTCATTAACGGGTGATTATGCTTTAATACTCAATGAAAATCAAAAAGCAAACTAGGAAGCTAGCCGCAGGCTGCTCAAAACACTGTTTTGAGGTTGTATATAAGACTGACGAAGTCAGTCACATATATACGGTAAGGCGACGCTGACGTGGTTTGAAGAGATTTTCGAAGAGTATAACTATTCTGATTTACATACTATCAGGGAAGCAGTATCCCATAATTGACGGCACGCTAGTAGGTACTATAAAATGGACTGGAGTGATTTTTGGATTTTGATTGAGTATAAAACATCATAGAGAATAAAAAAATGAGGTTAGGATTTTTTGTTCTAACCTATTTTTATATGTAATAAATAATGGCAATGTATTGGAGGGTAGATGCTGCTAGGATAAAGAGATGCCAAATCATGTGGAAATAAGGTTTTTTCTTAGCATAAAATCCAGCTCCAACTGTATAACAGAGTCCGCCAGTTACCATGAGACTCCAGAAAATTGGTGTTGTTTGACTGATAATGGCAGGAATGATAGCTAGAACCAACCAGCCCATAATCAGGTAAAGAGCAAGGCTAAATTTCTCATTGACTTTTTTAGCAAAGATTTTATAGAGAATACCAAAGATGGTCGTTCCCCATTGAATGGCAATAATTAGATAGCCAAACCAGTTATTCATTAAGGTCAAGACGACGGGCGTGTAAGATCCAGCGATGGCAACATAAATCATAGAATGGTCAATGATTCGCAAGACATATTTGTGGGTCGAACCATAGGCCATAGAGTGATAAATGGTGGATGATAGGAACATGAGAAAGAGACTGATAACGAAAATGGAGACACCGATAGAGGATAAAAAGCCGTGTGCTTCGTAACTATAGGTGGATGAAATAGGTAGTAAGATGAGCATGATGACTGCGCCTACGGCATGGGTCACGCTATTAGCAATCTCCTCTCCAAAACTGAGTTGTTTGCTGAGTTTAAGACTAGTGTTCATTGGATTACCTCCTCTTGAGTATGATCGATTAAGGCTAGAGTTTGATGATAGAGTTTAACGGTTTGGCAGCTGGTTTGGATAATGGGGTTAGCTGGATCAATTCCTTGGTTCATGTAGTCCACAAAAGCATCGTAGAGTTGGTCTGAATTTGCTTGACTTTGGAGAGTATTAAGTGTCTGGGCTATTTCTTGAATAGAAAATACCGACTTGAGGGTTGTGATAGCAATCAAACGGGCAATTTGTTGGCGTTGGTATTTTTTCTTGTCAGGCTTTGTCAGGTAACCATGTTTGACATAATTGTTGACCATGGATGCTGTCAGGCCCTTGTCTTTATCAGGAGAGATAGGGGCGCAGACCTGATTGACATAGAGTAAAACCTGGTCTAGATAGAGGTCAATATTTGGGATTTCTGCCCATTTTGGGTAGGAAAAGGTAGTTTTCATTTTCAACTCCTTTTTATCTAGTTTTAATAACTAGATTATAAAATAACAAAAACAGAAAGTCAAGTTTTAACTGCTTGTGAAAAGGCTTAAATTATGCTATGATGGGAGAAACTAGTCAGAAATGAGGAGAAAAGATGGAGATTCGTTTAGCTTTTCCAAATGAAGTAGATGCCATCATGCAGGTGATGGAGGATGCTAAAAAATGTTTAGCGGATGCTGGTAGTGACCAGTGGCAAAATGGTTATCCAAATACAGACATTATTATTGAGGATATTATCTCGGGTCAAGCCTATGTAGCCTTGGAAGAGGGAGAACTACTAGCCTATGCTGCTGTGACCAAGAGTCCAGAGGAGGCATATGAAGCTATTTATGAGGGAAACTGGCAAGCTGGAGAGTCAGAGTACTTAGTCTTTCACCGTATTGCTGTGGCAGCAGATGTCCAGGGACAAGGAGTTGCTCAAACCTTTTTAGAGGGCTTGATTGAAGGATTTGATTATCTAGATTTTCGTTCAGATACTCATGTTGAAAACAAAGCTATGCAACACATTTTTGAAAAACTCGGTTTTAAACAGGTTGGTAAGGTTCCGGTTGATGGAGAACGCTTGGCCTATCAAAAATTGAAGAAATAATGCAAAAGAAGTATGCAAAAATGCTTTACTCTTCGCCAATTGGCTCCCTTTCTCTCGTAGCTGATGACCATTATTTGTATGGCATTTGGGTGCAGGAGCAGAAGCATTTTGAGAGGGGGATAGGAGATGACACGATAGAAGCAGTTGTTAGTCATCCCATTTTAGACTCAGTTATTGCTTGCTTAGATGCTTACTTTAAAGGCAAGTCTCGGGATTTATCCGACTTGCCCTTGGCTCCAATCGGAACGGATTTTGAAAAGCGAGTTTGGTCCTATTTACAGGAATTCCTTATGGTCAGACAGTGACCTATGGACAAATAGCCCAAGACCTGCAAGTGGCTTCTGCTCAAGCAATTGGTGGAGCAGTGGGGCGCAATCCTTGGTCTATCCTAGTACCTTGTCATCGTGTGCTGGGAGCAGGCAAGCGTCTGACAGGTTATGCTGCAGGAGTGGAAAAGAAAGCTTGGCTCTTGGAGCATGAAGGAGCAGATTTTAAAGGTATAAAATAGAAAGTGAAACATATGTTAGAATTTATCGAATACCCAAAATGTTCAACTTGTAAAAAAGCAAAACAAGAATTAAACCAACTCGGTGTGGACTACAAAGCTGTTCACATCGTGGAAGAAACACCTAGTCAAGAAGTCATTTTAAACTGGCTAGAAACCTCAGGATTTGAATTGAAGCAATTTTTCAACACCAGTGGAATCAAATACCGTGAATTAGGACTGAAAGATAAGGTAGGAAGTCTGTCAAACCAAGAAGCGGCTGAGTTGCTAGCAAGTGACGGCATGTTGTTAAAACGCCCAGTTTTAGTAGAAAATGGAACTGTTAAGCAAATTGGTTATCGAAAACCTTATGAAGAATTGGGATTGAAATAGTTTTTACTTATCTCTTTGATAGATAAAATATATAGCCTCCCTGTTTCAAAGTATGATAAACTAGTAGGTAGACAAAGTCTGTATCTGACCGTAGCAAATAATTTCATTGACGGCAGAAGTATGGTAGAATGAATCATTATCAGGAGAGGATGTTTTTATGAATGTTACAACGATTTTAGCATCAGATTGGTACCAAAACTTGATGCAATTGATTCCGGATGGCAAGCTTTTTAGTCTGCGTTCGGTCTTTGATGGAATCCCGAGAATTGTCCAACAACTTCCAACAACGATTATGTTGACAATTGGTGGTGCCTTTTTTGGCTTGGTTTTGGCGCTGCTTTTTGCCATTGTGAAAATCAATCGTGTCAAGATTTTATATCCCTTGCAGGCCTTCTTTGTTAGTTTCTTAAAAGGGACACCGATTTTGGTGCAACTCATGTTGACCTATTACGGAATTCCTTTAGCTTTGAAAGCTCTCAATCAGCAATGGGGTACTGGTCTCAATATCAATGCGATTCCAGCCGCTGCTTTTGCGATTGTCGCCTTTGCTTTTAATGAAGCGGCTTATGCCAGTGAAACCATTCGTGCAGCTATTCTCTCAGTCAATCCTGGTGAGATTGAAGCGGCACGCAGTCTGGGGATGACCCGAGCACAAGTTTATCGACGAGTGATTATTCCAAATGCAGCAGTTGTGGCGACACCAACTTTGATCAATTCCTTAATTGGCTTGACCAAGGGAACTTCCCTAGCCTTTAGTGCGGGTGTTGTGGAAGTCTTTGCCCAAGCTCAGATTTTAGGTGGAGCTGACTACCGTTATTTTGAACGCTTTATCTCCGTTGCCCTTGTTTATTGGGTGGTCAATATCGGAATTGAAAGCCTCGGTCGTTTCATCGAGAGAAAAATGGCTATTTCTGCACCTGATACAGTGCAAACAGATGTGAAAGGAGACCTTCGTTAATGATTAAGATTTCGAATTTAAGCAAATCCTTTTCAGGTCAGACTGTCTTGGATCATCTGGACTTGGATATCCAAAAAGGAGAAGTCGTAGCCTTGATTGGTTCTTCAGGAGCTGGAAAATCAACCTTCCTTCGCAGTCTCAATTATCTTGAAACACCTGACAGTGGCTCTATTCAGATTGATGATTTCTCAGTTGATTTCTCTAAAATAACTCAAGAAGAAATCCTTGCCTTACGTCGCAAGTTGTCCATGGTTTTCCAACAGTTTAATTTGTTTGAACGCCGCACAGCACTTGATAATGTGAAAGAAGGCTTGGTTGTGGTGAAGAAATTATCTGACCAAGAAGCGACTAAGATTGCCAAGGAAGAGTTGGCTAAGGTTGGGCTTTCTGACCGTGAGAATCATTACCCTCGCCATTTATCAGGTGGACAAAAGCAACGGGGTTGCCCTAGCGCGTGCGCTTGCTATGAAACCAGATGTTTTGCTCTTAGACGAACCAACTTCAGCCCTTGACCCAGAATTGGTCGGTGAAGTAGAAAAGTCTATTGCAGATGCTGCTAAGTCAGGTCAAACCATGATTTTGGTCAGTCATGACATGTCCTTTGTAGCCCAAGTGGCTGATAAGATTCTCTTCTTAGATAAGGGGAAAATCATCGAGTCTGGAACACCGGATGAGATTATCCACCATCCTAAAGAAGAGCGGACAAAAGAATTCTTCGCTAGTTACAAACGGACTTATATTTGATATAATAGATAAAGAAAAACTCAGTTAGCTGGACTAGCTGAGTTTACTCTTTAAAAAAGATAGAAATGAGAGAAATCATGCTACTGCAACTATTTTCTTTATATTTCGAGAGTTTGATCTTGACCACCATCCTCGTCCTGATTTTTTTAGGGATTTGGATTGGACTAAGAGCCATGTCGGGAGTTGATAAGACAGCTAAGGCTCGCCAAGCCCATCTCTATGATATGATTATGATTGGAGTCTTGGTTGTTCCAGTATTATCATTTGCGGTTATGAGTTTAATTCTTGTTTTCAAGGCATAATCCTTGCTTGATTGACAAGAAAGAGTTAGAATAAAGATAGTTACAACAAGAAAGAAGGAATCTATATGTACGATACTATTATTATCGGTGCTGGACCTGCAGGGATGACTGCGGCCTTATACGCTGCTCGAAGCAATCTGAAAGTAGCCTTGATTGAAGGTGGTCTGCCAGGTGGTCAGATGAATAATACATCTGATATTGAAAATTACCCAGGATACGCTAATATTAGTGGACCTGAATTGGCAGAAAAGATGTTTGAACCGCTTGAAAATCTTGGTGTTGAGCACATTTATGGCTATGTTGAAAATGTAGAAGACCATGGTGATTTTAAGAAAGTGATGACTGATGACCAAACATATGAAACACGTACAGTTATCGTAGCAACTGGTTCTAAACACCGTCCTTTGGGAGTACCTGGAGAAGAAGAACTGAACAGTCGTGGTGTTTCTTACTGTGCCGTGTGTGATGGTGCTTTCTTCCGTGACCAAGATTTGTTGGTAGTTGGTGGTGGAGATTCAGCTGTTGAAGAAGCCCTCTTCTTGACTCGTTTTGCCAAGACTGTTACCATTGTTCACCGTCGTGATCAACTTCGCGCCCAAAAAGTTTTACAAGACCGAGCTTTTGCGAATGAGAAAATCAGTTTTATCTGGGATTCTGTAGTTAAGGAAATCAAAGGTGAAAATCGAGTAGAATCTGTCGTATTTGAAAATGTGAAAACAGGTCAAGTGACAGAACAAGCCTTCGGTGGCGTCTTTATCTATGTTGGATTGGACCCTCTTAGCGATTTTGTTAAAGAATTGAATATTCAAGATCAGGCAGGCTGGATTGTGACAGATAGCCACATGAAGACTGCAGTTGACGGTATCTTTGCAGTTGGAGATGTTCGCTTGAAAGACCTTCGTCAAGTGACAACAGCAGTTGGAGATGGGGCTATCGCTGGTCAAGAAGCCTACAAGTTTATCACCGAACATAGTTAATCATAAAAACGCATAGCATCAGAGTTACAAAAAATTTGACACTATGCGTTTTATTGTGGGAAAATTAATTTCATTTTCTTCTGAAATTGAGTTTTGCCAGCCTCTTATATTTTTAGAAAAATCCTTTAATCTTGCTAACGAGGCCATCTGGACCTTCTGAACCAGAAATCAACTGCTGAGCTTGAGAGAAGTATTCTCCAAGTTGTTCTTGATTTTCTGCAACAAATGTTTTAGCAGCTTCGAAATCTTTTGTCTCGATTAGTTCTTTTACTTTATTAAACAATCTAATGGGTACATATCAGTTAATTTTTTTAAATTGGGTTTTAAGCTCTATTTTTTTAGTGTACTCAAAATTAGAGTAGACTATAATTTTTTTATTCGTTTAGTAAAAAGAAAATGTATATTTTGAAGAAAAATTCAAGAAAAATACTGTTTAAACCTTTTTTTCTTGAATAAAAAAACGATTTCATAGTAGAATTAGAATTGAGAGTGATGGAGGTCAATCGATGGAAAATCTGAAGAAAATGGCAGGTATCAAGGCTGCTGAGTTCGTGAGCGATGGAATGGTCGTTGGACTTGGGACAGGTTCGACTGCCTATTATTTTGTCGAAGAAATCGGTCGTCGTATCAAGGAAGAAGGACTGCAGATTACAGCTGTAACGACTTCTAGTGTGACCAGTAAGCAGGCTGAAGGCCTTAATATCCCGCTCAAGTCTATTGACCAAGTAGACTTGGTTGATGTGACGGTTGACGGAGCGGATGAAGTGGATAGTCAGTTTAATGGAATCAAAGGCGGTGGTGGTGCTCTTCTCATGGAGAAGGTTGTCGCAACACCCTCAAAAGAATATATTTGGGTGGTTGATGAAAGCAAACTGGTCGAGAAACTGGGTGCTTTTAAATTGCCTGTAGAAGTGGTTCAGTATGGTGCAGAGCAGGTCTTTCGTCGTTTTGAGCGAGCTGGCTACAAACCAAGCTTCCGTGAAAAAGACGGCCAACGTTTTGTGACGGATATGCAGAACTTTATCATTGATCTTGCCTTGGATGTCATCGAGGATCCAATTACCTTTGGACAAGAATTAGACCATATCGTTGGTGTCGTAGAGCACGGCTTATTCAACCAAATGGTGGATAAGGTAATCGTTGCTGGACAAGATGGCGTTCAGATTTTAACCTCAAGAAAAGAAAAATAGAAGGGGGCATAAGATGTCTAAATTTAATCGTATTCATTTGGTGGTACTGGATTCTGTAGGAATCGGTGCAGCACCAGATGCTAATAACTTTGTCAATGCAGGGGTTCCAGATGGAGCTTCTGACACATTGGGACACATTTCAAAAACAGTTGGTTTGAATGTGCCAAACATGTCTAAAATTGGTCTTGGAAATATTCCTCGTGAAACTCCTCTTAAGACTGTACCGGGAGAAAGCAATCCAACTGGATATGCAACAAAATTGGAAGAAGTATCCCTTGGTAAGGATACCATGACTGGACACTGGGAAATCATGGGACTCAACATTACGGAGCCTTTCGATACTTTCTGGAACGGATTCCCAGAAGAAATCTTGACAAAAATCGAAGAATTCTCAGGACGCAAGGTCATTCGTGAAGCCAACAAACCTTACTCAGGAACGGCTGTTATCGATGATTTTGGACCACGTCAGATGGAAACTGGAGAGTTGATTATCTATACTTCAGCTGACCCAGTTTTGCAAATTGCTGCTCATGAAGACATCATTCTTCTGGATGAATTGTACCGTATCTGTGAATACGCACGTTCAATTACCCTTGAGCGCCTGCCCTTCTAGGTCGTATCATTGCTCGCCCTTATGTAGGTGAACCAGGTAACTTCACTCGTACAGCAAACCGTCGTGACTTGACTGTATCTCCATTTGCCCCAACTGTTTTGGATAAATTGAATGAGGCTGGTATCGATACTTATGCTATTGGTAAAATCAATGATATCTTTAACGGTGCTGGTATCAACCACGACATGGGCCATAACAAGTCAAATAGCCATGGAATTGATACACTATTGAAGACCATGGGCCTTGCTGAGTTTGAAAAAGGATTCTCCTTCACAAACTTGGTTGACTTTGATGCCCTTTACGGCCACCGTCGCAATGCCCATGGTTACCGTGATTGCTTGCATGAGTTTGATGAACGCTTGCCTGAAATTATCGCAGCCATGAGAGAGAATGACCTTCTCTTGATTACAGCGGACCATGGAAATGACCCAACCTATGCAGGAACAGACCACACTCGCGAATATATCCCACTTTTGGCCTACAGCCCTGCCTTTAAAGGAAATGGTGTCATTCCAGTAGGACATTTTGCAGATATTTCAGCGACTGTTGCCGATAACTTTGGTGTGGAAACTGCCATGATTGGGGAAAGTTTCTTAGATAAATTGGTATAAGATGACGCGTTATGCTTTGCTGGTGAGAGGCATCAATGTTGGTGGCAAGAATAAGGTCGTCATGGCGGAGCTTCGTCATGAATTGACAGAGTTGGGACTGGAAAAGGTTGAAACCTACATCAACAGTGGCAACATTTTCTTTACTTCGACAGCTCCCAAAGCCCAATTGGTTGAAAAGTTAGAGGATTTCTTTGAAATCCATTATCCATTTATTCAGAGCTTTTCCTTACTGAGTCTTGAGGACTTTGAAGCGGAACTTGAAAATCTGCCTGAATGGTGGACCAAAGATTTGGCACGAAAGGATGTGCTCTTCTACACGGAGAGCTTGGATGTGGATCAAGTCATCGAGAAAGTGAACAGTTTGGAACTGAAAGATGAAGTGGTTCATTTTGGAAGACTTGGGATTTTCTGGGGGAAAATCTCAGAGGAATCCTACTATGCAACTGCCTATCATAAGTACTTGCTCAAGATGCCTTTCTACCGCCAAATCACCATTCGTAATGCTAAAACTTTTGACAAAATCGGTCAAATGCTAAAAAATAATAAAGGAGACACACAATGACATTTTTAGATAAAATCAATGAAACAGCTGCCTTCCTGAAAGACAAGGGAATCCAAGCACCTGAGTTTGGTCTAATCCTTGGATCAGGTCTGGGAGAACTGGCAGAAGAAATCGAAAATCCAGTTGTAGTAGACTATACAGATATTCCGAACTGGGGCCGTTCAACAGTAGTTGGTCACGCTGGTAAATTGGTATATGGGGAACTTGCAGGTCGCAAGGTTTTGGCTCTTCAAGGTCGTTTCCATTTCTACGAAGGAAATCCTCTGGGAAGTCGTGACTTTCCCAGTACGTGTCATGAAAGTTCTTGGATGTGAAGGTGTCATTGTAACCAATGCAGCTGGAGGTATTGGATTTGGTCCTGGTACCTTGATGGTTATCTCAGACCATATCAATATGACGGGGCAGAACCCATTGATGGGTGAAAACTTGGATGACTTTGGTCCTCGTTTCCCAGATATGTCTAAGGCCTACACACCAGAATACCGTGCTACTGCCCATGAAGTGGCTAAAAAACTTAATATCAAGCTTGATGAAGGTGTCTATATCGGTGTTACTGGTCCAACTTATGAAACACCAGCAGAAATCCGTGCTTATAAGACGCTTGGAGCAGATGCAGTTGGTATGTCGACTGTTCCTGAAGTTATTGTGGCAGCCCACTCAGGCTTGAAAGTTCTGGGAATCTCATGTATTACCAACTTTGCAGCTGGATTCCAAGAAGAACTCAACCACGAAGAAGTTGTAGAAGTGACTGAACGTGTTAAAGGTGACTTCAAGGGCTTGCTTAAAGCGATTCTTGCTGAATTGTAAGAAAAAAGATTTAAAAGGGGGAATGCCTCTACCTTTTCATGATTGACTGCCTATCAGTGTCAAAGAAGAAATATAAGTATACTATGAGGTTCTTCCTGCTCTTGTACCGATAGTTAGCATTGTGAAAGACAAGAATCTAGGAAGCTGGAATTAGCTTCCTAGCCAAGCAGACTAGTATGATAAGAAGAGATAAGAATGAATTTATACTCAATGAAAATCAAAGAGCAAACTAGGAAGTTAGCCGCAGGTTGCTCAAAACACAGTTTTGAGATTGTAGATAAGACTGACGAAGTCAGTGACCATATCTACGGTAAGGCGACGCTGACGTGGTTTGAAGAGATTTTCGAAGAGTATTACTTTCTGAATTTCTCAGCCTTGTCCTAGATAGGGGACAAGGAGATTTAGTTTGAGTCTGCTTATAAATAAACGAAAAGAAAGATAAGAAATAATGAAAATCGGTCAACGAATTATGCGTTTTGGCATAAAAAAATTAAGTATCGGAGTTGTATCTGTTGCAGTCGGCTTCGCATTTCTAGCTCCAGCTGGAATTTCAGCCAATGAACTAAAGCAAGATGTAACATCTGAAGTGGCAACAAGAGTGCTAGATTCTAAGGAGGAATTGAGAGAGCCGGAAAATGTTGCTCCAAAACTAGAAACTCCTCATAGAGAGGAGCCAAGACTAGCTCCTCAACCGCTTCCAGAAGCAAGTGAAGTTCTTGAAAACAAAAGGGAAGAGTCAAAAGTAGAGATAACCGAGCCGGTTCAAGACTCACCTATTCTTGCTCCTGTAGAAGAAACTAAAGAAGAAGTTGTGACAGAAAAACCAACAAATACTCGTTCTCTAACCGCAGAAGATTTGGTGAAGATTTCCAAAGGGGAATTGCATTTAGAAAATGATTTGATCGATGAATCTCTCTATGGTGAAAAAGTTCTTGATTTGGAAGGGGATGATGACCAAGATGGCATCAAAAACAAAGATGAACTTTATGTTTACAACAAAGATGGTAAGGATTATCTAGGATATAACAGTCATCCCTTACTAGCAGACAGTGATGGGGATGGTTTGGCAGATGGAGAAGATGACAATAAGAAAGAATGGTATGTCACAGACCGTGATTCTCTTCTCTTTATGGAGTTAGCCTATCGAGACGATGATTATATTGAGAAAATTTTAGATCATAAGAATCCTTTCCCTAGTCTCTATCTTGACCGTCAAGAATACAAACTCATGCACAATGAATTGGCTCCTTTCTGGAAGATGAAAAAAGCCTACCATACAGATAGTGGCTTGGATGCTTTCTTATTTGAGACCAAAAGCGACCTTCCTTATCTCAAAGATGGAACGGTGCACATGTTGGCTATTCGTGGAACGCGAGTTAATGACGCCAAGGATTTAAGTGCAGATTTGGTTTTATTTGGTGGAAATAAACCAGCTCAAGCGGATGATATCCGCAAGGTTGTTGGGGAATTAGCCAAGGATACAAGTATTACCAAGTTGTATATGACAGGTCATTCTCTTGGAGGCTACCTAGCTCAGATTGCAGCGGTTGAAGCTTACCAAAAATATCCTGATTTTTATAACCATGTATTGCGGAAAGTGACGACTTTCAGTGCGCCTAAAGTGATTACTTCCAGAACTATTTGGAATGCTAAGAATGGTTTCTGGGATGTTGGTTTGGAAAGCCGTAAATTAGCTGTTAGTGGAAAAATTAAGCATTATGTGGTTGATAATGATAATGTTGTGACTCCCTTGATTCATAATGATCGTGATATTGTTACATTTACAGGTAATTCACGCTTTAAACATCGTTCTCGTGGCTATTTTGAAAGTCGAATGAATGATATTCCTAACTTTAATATTGGTAAACGAACTACCTTGGATAAACATGGTTATCGTGATCCGAAATTAGATAAAGTGCGATTCTTTAAGAAACAGGCTCTGCCTCAATCTTCTAGTCAACCAAGCGCTGAACCAATGGAAAATATTGCCTTAGGAAAACAGGTTACTCAAAGTTCGACAGCTTTCGGAGGAGATGCTAGAAGAGCTGTGGATGGTAAAGTTGATGGTAACTATGATCACAATTCTGTCACTCATACAAACTTCCAATCTAAGCCTTGGTGGCAAGTAGATTTGGCTAAAGAAGAAACCATTCGCCAAATCAATATTTACAACCGCACAGACACTGCCCAGGATAGATTGGCAAACTTTGATGTCATTCTTTTAGATAGTTTTGGTAAAGAAATTGAGAGAAAACGCATAACATCTCTTAAAGATGTGTCAGCACAAATTGCGATTAACTATAAAAGAGCGCGCTATGTTCGGATTGAGCTAGAAGGCTATAATGCCCTCAGTCTTGCAGAAGTACAAGTATACCGTGCTGAGAATATCGCTTGGAAAAAACAGGTTAAGAAAAGTTCCACTGTTTTTGAGGGAGATGCAAGTTATGCCTTAGATGGAATTACCAATAGTAGTTATAGCCAACAGTCTAACACACATACTAAGTCTGAAAACCAACCTTGGTGGGAAGTTGATTTAGGTCGTACGGAACAGGTTGGGCTTGTCCGCCTTCATAACCGTGGGGATGGAGACGTTTCCAAACGTCTGTCAGACTTTGATGTGATTTTATATGATGAAAAAGGAACAGAAGTTGCTAGACAGTATGTTTCTAAACTTGACGGAACGAGCTTGGATGTTCAATTAAATGGAAAGTTGGGACGCCGTGTTCGTATTCAGTTGCGTCAAAATAATCAAGCTCTCAGCTTTGCAGAAGTAGAAGTTTTCCGCTTTATAGCTACGAATGGTGAGACAGCGACACAAGTTTCTAAACCAGTCCAACCAATCAGTCAGACTCCTGCAAAAGATAAGACACTAACGATTCAACATAGCGGGGCTTATATTGCACGTTATTCAATATCGTGGGAAGAAGTCACAGTAGACAAAGATGGAAACCAAGTTGTTCGTAGTCGTTCTTGGGAAGGAAACGGTCGCAACCAGACTGCAGGTTTTGTCCTCAACCTCCCAATCAAAGAAAATATGAGAAATCTGCGAATTAAGATTGAGAAAAAGACAGGTCTACTATGGAATAGATGGCAAACAATCTATGAAAACAGACCAATTTTAGCTCAACCCCACCGTAAAATTACCCATTGGGGAACAACATTAAATTCTAAGATTTCTGATGACGATGTCTTGTAAAAAATCCTACTATTTAATAATGAGATGATTTAGTTTATAAGAGAAGAACTACCTGAGCTTGAATAGAACTCAGGTAGCTCTCTGTGAAAGAACAAAATTAAAAAGAAAGGTAGAGCGCGTGTTATGATTTGAACACGGGTGGAAAACTTTTCTAAAAACTTAGGAAGATAAACTAATGAAAGTGCATTTTATACTACATGAGAGTTTTGAAATCCCAGGTGCTTATCTAACTTGGGCTCAATCAAGGGGTCATGATATTGGAATAACAAAGGTTTATAAGGGAGAAGCTTTACCCCAAACAGTTTCTGATATTGATTTTCTTATCATTATGGGAGGTCCTCAATCTCCTGATGAAGATAAAGAACATTTCCCTTATTATCATCCAAAAGAAGAAATTAGGCTCATTCGACAAGCAATAGAAGAAGATAAGTATATTGTAGGTGTATGCTTAGGGGCGCAATTACTTTCTGAGGCTTATGGGGGTCAATATGAGCATAGTCCTGAAAGAGAAATAGGTGTATTCCCTATTAGGATGACTAGTCAAGGACTAGCAGATAAACACCTCAAACATTTTGGTAGTGAGCTTTTAGTTGGTCACTGGCATGGTGATATGCCGGGATTGACAGACGAAGCGGTAATCCTTGCTACCAGTCAAGGTTGTCCACGACAGATTATTCGCTTTAGCCCTAAACATTATGCTTTTCAAGTGCATTTAGAGTTTGATTTAGAAGCGATTGATTTATTGGTTGCTGCGGATAGTGAAGAACGATTGATAGAACAACATCAAACATTATCTTTTGTTCAATCACCTGAAGAATTACGTGGTAACGATTATTCTGAAATGAATGCAAAATTGCATAATTTTTTAGATTCGCTTACAAATTAGAATTACAGACAAACTAGATATTTTTAATTTGTGCTAGTTTTTACAAAATATCAAAAAAATAAGAAAGGTAGAGTGTGTGTTTTGATTTGAACACAAGCGGAAAACTAGGAAAATAGATAATCTGACTGAGAAATCAGGATTTCTCGTCAGATTCCTAATTTTCAGTCGTTTTCTTTTCGCTCTCTAATCTTCATAAAATAAAGAAAGGATGGGTTAACTGTATTCATTGAACTGAATACGTGCGGAGAACTGTGTAAAAAAGATAAACTGTCTAGCATCGTCGATGCGTCGTCAGTTTCCTATTTTTACTTTGTTCTCTGTCGCCCTTTATATCTTAACTATGTCTATCCATATTGCTGCTAAGCAGGGTGAAGTTGCTGATAAAATTCTTCTTCCTGGAGATCCTCTTCGTGCTAAGTTTATTGCGGAGAATTTCCTTGAAGATGCTGTTTGTTTTAACGAAGTGCGTAACATGTTTGGTTATACTGGTACTTACAAGGGTCACCGTGTATCTGTTATGGGAACTGGGATGGGAATGCCCTCAATTTCGATTTATGCGCGTGAGTTGATCGTAGACTACGGTGTGAAAAATTGATCCGTGTGGGAACTGCGGGTTCTTTGAATGAAGATGTCCACGTTCGTGAATTGGTTTTGGCGCAGGCAGCTGCAACTAACTCTAACATCATCCGCAATGACTGGCCACAGTACGATTTCCCACAAATCGCTAGCTTTGATTTGCTGGATAAGGCTTATCATATTGCCAAAGAACTCGGTATGACCACCCACGTTGGGAACGTTTTGTCTTCTGATGTCTTTTATTCAAACTACTTTGAAAAGAACATCGAGCTTGGTAAATGGGGAGTCAAGGCTGTGGAAATGGAAGCAGCAGCACTTTACTATCTGGCAGCCCAACATCATGTTGACGCCCTTGCTATCATGACTATCTCTGATAGTTTGGTCAATCCAGATGAAGACACGACTGCAGAAGAACGTCAAAATACCTTCACCGATATGATGAAGGTTGGTTTGGAAACCTTGATCGCAGAATAATTATAGCCAAAAAGGAAGCCCTTCTTTATGAATTGGAGGACTTCCTTTTCTTATCCAGAAATTGATCTAGTTCTTTCTGATTTCGAAGAATAGTGACTTTATGTGAGTATTCTTGGCAAAGTTTTTGGTAATTTTTTCTTTGAGATTTGCTCCGTCCATCCCAGAGAATCCATCTGATAAACTCCCAATTAAATTGTTCTTGACAACCAGCTGCCATACTTTCTCTGACCTTGCCTCGGTATTTGAGATAACGTTTAAAGGCTCGAAAGAGACAGGTCAATGGGGAAAAGTTGAGAAAGATGATTTGATCTGCTTCCTGCATTCTTTCTTTGTAATAGCACCAAGAATAATTACCATCGATGACCCAGGCTTCATGCTTGGTGAGAAAGTTTTTCATCTCGGTTAACATCCAATCACGGTCACTGTCTTGCCAACCGGGTTGAAATTGGAGTGTGTCCATGTGCAGTTTTGGGATGGAGTAGTAGTTAGATAATTTTTCTGCTAGAGTTGACTTACCAGCACCAGAATATCCGATAATTGCGATTTTCATTTTCTACCTTTTCCTATTTGGGGACAAAAAAACAGCCTCTATGGACTGTTTCTTATTTAGCAAGTTTAGCTGAAAGACGAGCTTTGTCGCGGCTTGCTTTTGTTTTTTTGTGAATCAAACCTTTAGTTTCTGCTTTATCGATAGCTGAGCTAGCAGCACGGAAAAGTTCTTCAGATGGGTTTGCTTCGAAAGCTTTGATAGCAGTACGCATAGCTGATTTTTGAGCTGAGTTCTTTTCGTTTTGTTTAACGTTCAATTCAGCGCGTTTGATAGCTGATTTAATGTTTGCCAATGTTCTTACCTCCATATTTACTAACTATACCATTATATCTGAAAACTTACGTTTTGACAAGGGAAAATTATTTTTTTAAGTAAATTTCATCGATTTCATGGTTCTTGCTTTTATGAAGAATCACTTCCGCACGATTTCTTGTTGGTTCAATATAATTTTGTAAATTTGTGAGATTGATACTGGTCCAGACCTGATGAGCAAAGGCCTCCACTTCCCCGATTGGCATTTGAGTAAAACGATAATAGTAGCTTTCGGGGTCGTTTTGGGCTAGACTCAGCATTTTCAAGAAACGGTCTAGATACCAACTCTCGATGTCATCGACTGCCGCATCAACATAGATGGAAAAGTCAAAGAAGTCAGTAATGTAGAGACGCTCGTTTTGTGGATTTTGAAAGACATTGATCCCCTCGACAATCACAAAGTCAGCAGCTTTGACACTTTGCTTTTCCTCAGGTACGATGTCGTAGACTTCATGAGAATAGACAGGAATATCTACATCTTGTCCATTTTTAATTCGGTTCAAGAAGTTAAGAAGAGCTTCCATATCATAGCTTTCAGGAAATCCCTTGCGATTTAAAATCCCTTGTTCAATCAAGGTCTGGTTGGGATAGAGAAAACCATCAGTTGTTACCAATTCAACCGTAGCATCTGTAAGGGTACGGGACAGTAGGATTTGAAGTAGGCGACTGGTTGTGGATTTTCCAACGGCAACACTACCAGAAACACCAATGATAAAAGGTTGGGATTTACTTTCACGTTGAAGGAAAATTCCTTTTGAAAAGGCCAAATCATCCTTGGTACGCTTGTAAATCTGGATGAGATGAGCTAGGGGGAGATAGACATCGGTAACATCCTGCAAGCTAATCTGGTCATTAAAACTTTTGATAGATTCTAATTCCTCTTCAGTCAAAGGAGGTGTTGTCTTTCGATGTAAAGATTGCCAAGTCTGGCGGCTGATTTTTTCAAAATGTAAAAATTCGTTGGTCATTTGTTTTCCCCTAGATATTTTGTCTATCATACCATAAAAAGCTAAAAAAATAAAGCGGTTTCTTGATGATAGTAAGCCAATATCGTATAATAGAGGTAGATAGAGGTTGACCAATTTATTGATGAAGTAGGAGCTACTTTCTCCTGACTTATAAGCTAATAAAGGGGGCTTTGGGATTCACAACTTATAGGAGGTGTGTCATGAAAATCTTAAAACCTTATATATTGGAACTCTGTTTTATTTTAAGTTTTGCACTACCTTTTTTAAAAGGAGCAAATGCGGATAATGGTAGACGTTTTGTGGAAATCTATTACGGTTTTACTTTTTTGATGGAACACGCCATTTTAACAGTTGTCTTTATCTGTTCGCTCTTGATTGTTCGGTTGCTAAAAAACCGCTGGGCGAAATGGCTTGCTGCTGGAAGTTATCTATTTTTGATTTTGTGGATTGCTACTGAAGGGTATTTCTTCCGCATGTCGCTAGAAGATTTGATACGACTTTGGACAAGTTTGGAATTCCTGACAAAAACGTATCAGTTGGGCTTTTATCTAAACATCTTATTGGGAATCCTGTTGGTAATGAAGCATTTGAAGGTAAAGAAATAAAAATGTGCCAGACTATAGACTATGAGATATCTAGTCCTACATGATTTGTCATTCATTTCCAATAATTGAAAGAGATTGAAGAAAAGGTTTTACTTACTAGCTTTCTTCAGTCTTTTTCGTTTTATTATCAATTTGTAAACGATTTACAATTTAAGACAAATTATGGTAAAATAGTGTCATGAGTAAAATGTATTATGCAGAAAATCCTGACGCTGCTCACGATATTCATGAGTTGAGAGTGGACTTGTTAGGAGAAAAAATGACCTTTTTGACGGATGCGGGTGTTTTTAGCAAAAAAATGGTTGACTTTGGAAGTCAACTCTTGCTCAAGTGTCTTGAGGTCAACCAAGGAGAAACTGTCCTTGATGTAGGCTGTGGTTACGGGCCTTTGGGTTTGTCCTTGGCTAAGGCTTATGGAGTTCAGGCGACCATGGTCGATATCAATAATCGTGCCTTGGATTTGGCGCGACAAAATGCTGAACGAAATAAAGTAGAAGCGACGATTTTCCAGTCCAATATCTATGAACAAGTTGAAGGGAAATTTGACCATGTCATTTCCAATCCCCCTATCCGTGCAGGCAAGCAAGTGGTTCATGAAATCATTGAGAAAAGTAAAGATTTCTTGGAACCTGGTGGGGATTTGACTATCGTTATTCAGAAAAAACAAGGGGCTCCAAGTGCCAAGTCCAAGATGGAAGATGTGTTTAGCAATTGTGAAATCGTCAAAAAAGATAAGGGATACTATATCCTTAGAAGTGTGAAAGAATGAGAGCAGTTGATTTAATCCAAAAAAAACGAGACGGTCAAGAATTGACTTCGAGTGAAATTGAATGGCTGGTAGAAGGCTATGTGTCAGGAACTGTTCCTGATTATCAGATGTCTGCCTTTGCTATGGCTATCTATTTCAAAGGAATGACGACACGAGAAATCTCAGATTTGACTATGAATATGGTTAAGACTGGTCAAGAGTTTGATTTATCAGCTATTGATGGGGTTAAGGTTGACAAGCATTCTACGGGTGGTGTTGGTGACAAGGTGACTTTGATTTTGGCTCCTCTTGTTGCTAGCTTTGGTGTGCCTGTGGCAAAAATGAGTGGTCGTGGTCTTGGTCATACTGGGGGAACAATTGATAAATTGGAGTCTATCAAGGGCTATCAAGTAGAGCGCAGTCAAGAAGATTTCATTCGTCAGGTGCAGGACATTGGAGTATCTGTTATTGGGCAATCAGACCAACTGGTTAAAGCAGACAAGCTTCTCTACGCCCTCCGTGATGTGACCGCAACTGTCGACACAATTCCTTTGATTGCGAGTTCGGTGATGAGCAAGAAAATCGCGGCAGGAGCGGATGCTATTTTGCTAGACGTGACTGTCGGAGAGGGTGCTTTCATGAAGACGGTTGATGAGGCGCGAGAACTGGCTCAAACCATGGTGGATCTTGGTAAGGCAGTTGGTCGAAAGACGGTAGCCGTGATTACGGATATGAGTCAGCCTTTGGGACGAGCGATTGGAAATCGTCTGGAAATCCTTGAAGCATTGGAGATTTTACAAGGACAAGGCCGTCAGGATATTACCCACTTTATTTGTGAGTTGGCTCAAATTATGCTTGGTCTGGCAAATGTAAACAAGACAGTTGAGGAAGTTCGCCAACATCTTGAAAATGGCCAAGCACTGGCTAAGTTTGAGGAAATGGTGCAAGCCCAAGGTGGGGACTTGGAAGACCTCTACCGTCCTGTCAATGTTGCCCAGGTGGTAGAAATCCCTGCCCAGGAAACGGGTATTATCTCAGCTCTTCCAGCAATGGAATTTGGTCTTTATGCTATGAGACTGGGGGCAGGCCGTGCAGTCAAGTCCGATGACTTGGACTATGAAACTGGAATTGTTTTTGAAAAGAAAGTTGGAGATTCCGTTCAAAAGGGAGAAATTGTTGCAAAAGTATACACAAATGGAAAAATTTCTCCTCAGCTAGTTACAGATTTTCAAAAATATGTTAAAATAAATGATAGGGTGCGAAGTTTACGAGAAATTATAGAAATTATCTCATAAACGACAGGAGAATCCGTATATGAAATTAAATAAATATATCGATCATACGCTTTTGAAGCAGGAAGCGACAGAAAAACAAATTGATTGTTTGTTGTCTGAGGCTAGAGAGTATGATTTTGCCAGTGTTTGTGTTAATCCGACCTGGGTTGAACATGCCAAAAAAGAGCTTGAAGGCACAGATGTCAAGGTCTGCACAGTAGTTGGTTTCCCTCTGGGAGCAACAACTTCAGCCGTGAAAGCATTTGAAACCAAAGAAGCTATTCAAAATGGTGCAGATGAGATTGATATGGTGATTAATGTTGGAGCTCTCAAATCAGGTAATCTTGATTTGGTTGAGTCTGATATTCGAGCAGTTGTGGAAGCAAGTGGTGATAAGTTGGTTAAAGTCATTATTGAAGCTTGCCTTCTGACCGACCAAGAAAAAGTTGTGGCTTGTCAATTAGCCCAAAAAGCGGAAGCTGATTTTGTCAAAACATCTACTGGCTTTTCAACTGGTGGAGCTACGATAGCAGATGTCAAATTAATGCGTGAAACTGTTGGACCTGATATGGGAGTCAAGGCAGCTGGTGGAGCTCGTTCTTATGCAGATGCTCTTGCCTTTGTTGAAGCAGGTGCGACCCGTATCGGAACGTCAGCTGGTGTAGCCATTTTAAAAGGAGAATTGGCAGATGGCGACTACTGAGTTGATTGAACTAGCAATTGAAACCAGCAAACATGCCTATGTGCCCTATTCTCACTTTCCTATCGGAGCAGTTTTAGTGGCAAAAGACGGAAGTGTTTACACGGGAGTGAATATTGAAAATGCTAGCTATCCTTTGACCAATTGCGGTGAGAGAACAGCCATTTTTAAGGCTATATCTGAAGGACAAAGAGAATTTTCAGAATTGATTGTCTATGGACAGACTGAAAAACCAATCTCACCATGTGGTGCTTGTCGCCAAGTAATGGTCGAATTTTTTGAACAAGATCTAAAAGTGACTTTAGTCGCAAAAGATAAATCGACGGTCGAGATGACGGTCGGGGAGTTACTTCCATACTCTTTTACAGACTTAAACTAGTCTGAGTCGCTCTCTGAGTGGCACGGTCCTTGTGGCCAACAAATCCATACTTGCAACATCGTTGCACATCTTATTTAGGAGGTTCAGTAATGAACAAGAAACAATGGCTAGGCCTTGGTCTAGTTGCAGTGGCAGCAGTTGGACTTGCTGCATGTGGTAACCGCTCTTCTCGTAACGCAGCTTCATCTTCTGATGTGAAGACAAAGGCAGCAATCGTAACTGATACTGGTGGTGTTGATGACAAATCATTCAACCAATCAGCTTGGGAAGGTTTGCAAGACTGGGGTAAAGAACACAATCTTTCAAAAGATAAAGGTTTTACTTACTTCCAATCAACAAGTGAAGCTGATTACGCTAACAACTTGCAACAAGCTGCTGGAAGTTACAACCTAATCTTCGGTGTTGGTTTTGCCCTTAATAATGCAGTTAAAGATGCAGCAAAAGAGCACACTGATATCAACTATGTCTTGATTGATGATGTGATTAAAGACCAAAAAAATGTTGCTAGCGTAACTTTCGCTGATAATGAGTCAGGTTATCTTGCAGGTGTAGCTGCAGCAAAAACAACTAAAACAAAACAAGTTGGTTTTGTAGGTGGTATGGAGTCAGAAGTTATCTCTCGTTTTGAAGCAGGATTCAAGGCAGGTGTTGCGTCAGTAGACCCATCTATCAAAGTACAAGTTGACTACGCTGGTTCATTTGGTGATGCTGCGAAAGGTAAAACAATTGCAGCCGCACAATACGCAGCTGGTGCAGATATTGTTTACCAAGTAGCTGGTGGTACAGGTGCGGGTGTCTTTGCAGAAGCAAAATCACTCAACGAGAGTCGTCCTGAAAATGAAAAAGTTTGGGTTATCGGTGTTGACCGTGACCAAGAAGCAGAAGGTAAATACACTTCTAAAGATGGAAAAGAATCAAACTTTGTTCTTGTATCTACTTTGAAACAAGTTGGTACAACTGTAAAAGATATTGCTAATAAGGCAGAAAAAGGTGAATTCCCTGGCGGTCAAGTGATTGTTTACTCATTGAAAGATAAAGGGGTTGACTTGGCAGTGACAAACCTTTCAGAAGAAGGTAAAAAAGCTGTCGAAGATGCAAAAGCTAAAATCCTTGATGGAAGCGTAAAAGTTCCTGAAAAATAATGGATGGAAGTCATTTCTTAGGAAGCGGCCCTTGGTCGCTTTTTTAAGAGTTGAGACAAAGTCATTTTGTCTCAGTAAAGCTTGCTACTAGACAAACTAGCAAGTTTTATTGAAATAAAATAAGACTCTGAAAGGAAGAGCACATGGCACACGAAAATGTCATTGAGATGCGTGATATTACCAAGGTGTTTGGTGAATTTGTTGCCAACGACAAAATCAACCTGCACCTACGAAAAGGTGAAATTCATGCACTTTTAGGAGAAAATGGGGCTGGTAAGTCCACGCTCATGAACATGTTAGCAGGGCTTCTTGAACCAACTAGTGGTGAAATTGTGGTCAACGGTCAAGTTGTCAATCTCGATTCACCATCTAAAGCGGCTAGCTTTGGGAATCGGAATGGTTCACCAGCACTTTATGTTGGTAGAAGCCTTCACAGTGGCTGAAAAACATCATTTTAGGTAGTGAATTGACTAAAAATGGTGTGCTAGATATCGCTGGAGCTAGCAAAGAAATCAAGGCTCTTTCTGAACGTTATGAGCTTAGCTGTGGACCCTTCTGCCAAGGTGGCAGACATCTCGGTTGGAGCCCAACAACGTGTAGAAATTTTAAAAACCCTTTATCGGGGAGCTGATATTCTTATTTTTGACGAACCAACGGCTGTTTTGACTCCATCAGAAATTGATGAATTGATGGCTATTATGAAAAATCTTGTCAAAGAAGGAAAATCAATTATCTTGATTACCCACAAGTTGGATGAGATTCGTGCAGTTTCTGACCGAGTTACAGTTATCCGTCGTGGAAAATCAATTGAAACCGTCGAAATTGCAGGGGCTACCAATGCTGATTTGGCAGAAATGATGGTCGGTCGTTCCGTTTCCTTTAAAACAGAGAAGCAAGCCTCTCAACCAAAAGAAGTGATCTTGTCTATTAAAGACTTGGTGGTCAATGAAAACCGCGGTGTCCCAGCTGTGAAAAATCTGTCCTTGGATGTTCGTTCTGGAGAGATTGTTGGTATTGCAGGGATTGATGGAAATGGTCAGTCTGAACTGATTCAAGCCATTACAGGTCTTCGCAAGGTTGAATCTGGTAGCATTGAGCTAAAAGGAGATTCAATTGTAGGCTTGCACCCACGACAAATTACAGAGTTGAGTGTTGGGCACGTTCCAGAAGACCGTCACCGTGATGGTTTGATTTTAGAAATGATGATTTCTGAAAATATTGCCCTTCAAACCTACTATAAAGAACCACATAGTAAAAATGGCATTTTGAACTATTCAAATATTACTTCTTATGCTAAAAAGCTGATGGAAGAGTTTGATGTTCGTGCTGCCAGCGAATTTGTTCCTGCAGCGGCACTCTCAGGAGGAAATCAACAAAAAGCAATTATTGCTCGTGAAATTGATCGAGATCCTGATCTCCTTATCGTCAGCCAACCAACTCGTGGGTTGGATGTCGGTGCCATTGAATATATCCACAAACGCTTGATTGAAGAGCGTGATAATGGCAAGGCTGTCCTTGTTGTCAGCTTTGAATTGGATGAGATTTTAAACGTCTCAGACCGTATTGCCGTTATCCATGATGGTAAGATTCAAGGTATTGTATCACCAGAAACAACCAATAAACAAGAACTTGGTGTCTTGATGGCGGGTGGAAACTTGGGAAAGGAGAAGAGTGATGTCTAAAAAATTACAACAAATTTCGGTTCCCTTGATTTCTGTCTTCCTAGGAATTTTGCTTGGAGCCATTGTCATGTGGATCTTCGGTTATGATGCTATTTGGGGCTACGAAGAATTGTTCTATACAGCCTTTGGTAGTCTACGCGGTATTGGGGAAATCTTCCGTGCTATGGGGCCTTTGGTCTTGATTGGTCTTGGTTTTGCCGTTGCCAGTCGAGCAGGTTTCTTTAACGTTGGACTTCCTGGTCAGGCTTTGGCAGGTTGGATTCTCAGTGGTTGGTTTGCCTTGTCGCATCCAGATATGCCACGTCCTTTGATGATTTTAGCAACTATCGTGATTGCCTTGATTGCTGGTGGGATTGTCGGAGCGATTCCAGGTATTCTTAGAGCTTATCTAGGGACATCAGAGGTTATCGTAACCATCATGATGAACTACATTGTCTTGTATGTAGGAAATGCCTTTATCCATGCCTTTCCTAAAGACTTTATGCAAAGTACAGATTCGACCATTCGTGTCGGAGCTAATGCAACTTACCAGACACCTTGGTTGGCTGAGTTGACTGGTAATTCGCGGATGAATATCGGTATTTTCTTTGCTCTCATTGCCGTTGCAGTCATTTGGTTCATGCTCAAGAAAACAACCCTTGGTTTTGAAATCCGTGCGGTTGGTCTTAATCCACATGCTTCAGAATATGCTGGTATTTCTGCAAAAAGAACGATTATCCTTTCAATGATTATTTCAGGTGCCTTGGCAGGTCTTGGTGGAGCTGTTGAAGGACTTGGAACCTTCCAGAACGTCTATGTTCAAGGGGCGTCATTGGCTGTCGGATTTAACGGGATGGCGGTTAGTCTGCTTGCGGCTAACTCACCAATCGGTATTCTCTTTGCAGCTTTCCTGTTTGGTGTTCTCCAAGTTGGAGCCCCAGGTATGAATGCGGCGCAGGTACCGTCTGAGCTTGTCAGCATTGTAACAGCGTCTATTATCTTCTTTGTCAGTGTTCATTACCTTATCGAACGCTTTGTCAAACCGAAAAAACAAGTTAAAGGAGGTAAGTAAAGATGTCTATTACAACCTTGCTCACCCTCTTGGTGTCTTCTATGCTGATTTACTCAGCACCCCTCATCTTTACAAGTATCGGTGGTGTTTTCTCTGAACGTGGTGGTGTGGTAAACGTCGGCCTTGAAGGAATTATGGTTATGGGTGCCTTTTCTGGAGTTGTCTTTAACCTTGAATTTGCAGAACAATTTGGAGCAGCAACTCCATGGCTATCCTTGCTTGTAGCAGGATTGGTAGGGGGACTTTTCTCCATCATCCACGCAGCAGCAACGGTTCATTTCCGTGCAGACCATGTTGTCAGCGGTACTGTCTTGAACTTGATGGCGCCTGCCTTGGCTGTTTTCTTGGTGAAAGTTCTTTATAACAAAGGACAAACTGACAACCTAAGTCAGACTTTTGGACGCTTTGATTTCCCAGTCTTGGCAAATATCCCAGTAATCGGTGATATCTTCTTCAAGTCAACTAGTCTTCTTGGTTATCTGGCGATTGCCTTCTCATTCCTTGCTTGGTTTATCCTCTTCAAGACTCGATTTGGTCTTCGTCTCCGCTCTGTAGGTGAACACCCTCAAGCAGCGGATACTTTGGGAATCAATGTCTACAAGATGAGATATTTAGGGGTTATTATTTCAGGTTTCCTAGGTGGAATTGGTGGAGCAATTTATGCTCAATCCATCTCAGTTAACTTCTCAGTAACAACTATTGTTGGACCTGGATTTATCGCTCTTGCTGCGATGATCTTTGGGAAATGGAATCCAATCGGAGCCATGCTATCTAGTCTCTTCTTTGGGCTTTCACAAAGTTTGGCTGTTATCGGTTCTCAATTGCCATTCCTACAAGGTGTGCCAACAGTTTATCTTCAAATCGCACCTTATGTTTTGACAATTCTTGTCTTGGCAGCCTTCTTTGGAAAAGCAGTCGCACCAAAAGCAGATGGTATCAACTATATCAAATCAAAATAAGCATACAAAAAAACGTCAGTTCTGTTCAAACTGGCGTTTATTTTTTAGAATTTTGATGGGTTAAGTTTAATCCCCAAGGAACAAGATTTTCAGTCTTATTCTGGATACGAGCGATATTGTCCTTATGGCGAATGATAATCAAGCTAGCAAGAGCTAGGATAATAGCGATGAATAGAGGATCATAATTGCTCAGGATAAAACCAAAAAGTGGAAAGAGTAGAACTCCGATAACAGCTGCGATAGATGCTGTGACACTAGACAGTGAAATCATACTACCAAGATAGAGGGTTCCAAAGAAAACAACTGCAAGGTAGAGACAGAAGACAGGTGCAAATCCGAAAACTACTCCAGCACTGGTTGCGACAGCCTTGCCACCCTTAAATCCTGCAAAGATTGGAAAGGTATGGCCAATAACAGCCAAAAGTCCAAAGATGAGAGGAGAAACGCCTTGCAGATGAAACATAATCGGAAGAAGCGTTGCTAGGGTTCCTTTGAAAAAGTCAATGACAAAGGTTGCCATACCCGCTTTCTTACCTAAAATACGGAAGGTATTGGTCGTTCCAGTGTTACCAGAACCATGCTCTCGCAGATTGATTTGAAAGAATACTTGTCCAATCCAGAGACCAGACGGAATCGAACCCAGCAGATAAGCTAGGATTAATAAAACTATTGTAATCATACTCCTATTATATCATGAAATGGAGAAGAAAGGCAGAGAATCTCTTCTGAAATTGTCACAGCGGAGAAAGAAAAATTTTGCAAAATCCTTGGAAAACCTGTAGAATAGTAAAGATGAACGAATAGGAGGTTCCTTGTGTCAAAAAAGGAAATCAATATTAACAATTATAATGATGATGCCATTCAGGTGCTAGAAGGGTTGGATGCGGTCCGTAAACGTCCAGGGATGTATATCGGATCGACTGATGGGGCAGGTCTCCACCACCTCGTCTGGGAAATCGTCGACAATGCAGTCGATGAGGCCTTGTCTGGATTTGGTGACCGTATTGATGTGACCATCAATAAAGATGCAGTTTAACGGTTCAAGACCATGGACGTGGGATGCCGACTGGAATGCACGCTATGGGGATTCCAACAGTTGAGGTAATCTTTACCATTCTTCACGCCGGAGGGAAATTCGGTCAGGGTGGCTACAAGACATCTGGTGGTCTCCACGGGGTGGGTTCTTCCGTTGTTAACGCTCTTTCAAGTTGGCTAGAAGTTGAAATCACTCGCGATGGTGCAATCTACAAGCAACGTTTTGAAAATGGTGGAAAACCTGTCACAACCTTGAAGAAAATTGGTACAGCACCCAAGTCTAAGACAGGTACAAAGGTTACGTTTATGCCTGATGCGACGATCTTTTCTACGACAGACTTCAAGTACAATACCATTTCAGAACGCCTCAATGAATCAGCCTTTCTCTTGAAAAATGTGACCTTGTCTCTGACAGATAAGCGAACAGATGAAGCAATTGAATTTCACTATGAGAATGGGGTACAAGACTTTGTTTCTTATCTGAACGAAGATAAGGAAACCTTAACGCCAGTTCTATACTTTGAAGGCGAAGATAATGGTTTCCAGGTGGAAGTAGCTCTCCAGTACAATGATGGATTTTCAGATAATATTTTGTCCTTTGTCAATAACGTTCGTACCAAAGACGGTGGAACGCACGAGACAGGACTCAAGTCTGCCATTACCAAGGTTATGAATGACTACGCGCGTAAGACAGGTCTTCTAAAGGAAAAAGATAAAAACCTTGAAGGGTCAGACTATCGTGAAGGACTAGCAGCCGTTCTTTCTATCTTGGTTCCTGAAGAACACCTCCAGTTTGAAGGTCAGACCAAGGACAAGCTAGGAAGCCCTCTTGCTCGTCCCGTTGTGGATGGAATTGTAGCTGATAAGTTGACTTTCTTCCTTATGGAAAATGGGGAACTAGCTTCAAATCTTATTCGAAAAGCCATCAAGGCCCGTGATGCTCGTGAAGCAGCACGTAAGGCACGTGATGAGAGCCGAAATGGGAAGAAAAATAAAAAAGACAAGGGCTTGTTATCTGGGAAATTGACCCCAGCCCAGTCTAAGAATCCTGCCAAAAATGAACTCTATCTAGTCGAGGGGGACTCTGCCGGTGGCTCTGCCAAGCAAGGCCGTGACCGTAAGTTCCAGGCTATCTTGCCCCTTCGTGGTAAGGTTATCAATACAGCCAAGGCCAAGATGGCGGATATCCTCAAAAATGAGGAAATCAATACCATGATTTATACCATCGGTGCGGGTGTCGGAGCAGACTTCTCCCTTGAAGATGCCAACTATGACAAGATCATTATCATGACCGATGCGGATACAGACGGTGCCCATATCCAGACCTTGCTCTTGACATTTTTCTACCGTTACATGCGTCCGTTAGTTGAGGCAGGTCATGTCTATATTGCCCTTCCGCCTCTTTACAAGATGTCCAAAGGCAAAGGCAAGAAAGAAGAAGTGGCTTACGCTTGGACGGACGGTGAATTAGAAGAACTCCGCAAACAGTTTGGTAAAGGTGCTACACTCCAACGTTATAAAGGTCTTGGTGAGATGAATGCGGACCAGCTCTGGGAAACAACTATGAACCCAGAAACTCGTACCCTCATCCGTGTCACCATCGAAGACCTAGCCCGCGCCGAACGCCGTGTCAATGTCCTCATGGGAGATAAGGTAGAACCACGCCGTAAATGGATTGAAGATAATGTCAAGTTTACGCTGGAAGAAGCGACAGTATTTTAAGTTAGTTTTTAATGAATGGGTATCAACATGAGAACTGAAGCAGAAATGCTTGATGTAATTTTGCAAACTGCAAAAGTGCTACAAGTCGACGCTGTTGCCATGTCCGGTTCACGGACAAACCCAAATGTTCCTAAGGACGAGTTCCAAGACTATGACGTGGTCTATGTCGTGGACGATTTGGATAATTTGACGAGTGACCTTTCTTGGCTAGACCAGTTTGGCAAACGCCTGATTGAACAGCATGTCCTACTTGACCATCGTCGTCTTTATCTCATGCTCTTTGAGGATGGTAACCGCATTGATTTAACCCTATGTCCTAAAGAACACATGAAAGAATGGGTAGATAGCGAGTCGAAATTCATAGTTTTGGAAGATGAGAAGGACTTATTTGAGTCCTATTCTCCCAAGTCCAAAGCGTCTACTGGATAGCCCCAGCTACTGAGACAGATTTTTAAAAAAATTCCTGCAATGAATTTTGGTGGGTGTCTGCCTATGTAGTCAAGGGCATTTGTCGCAAACAAGTCATCTATGCGACCGACCATCTCTATGGCATTTGTCAACAAGAACTCCTGAAAGTCTTATCTTGGCAGGTCGCAAGTGATAAGGGAACAGTCGACGTCGGCAAGAATTATAAGTATCTTTTTAACTATTTACCCACTGAGAAAGAAAAGAATTCTCAAATCTGCTTGATTTTTCAAGTATAGAGAAACTCAGCCAGTCTTTATTGGCTACGATGCAACTTTTCCATAGAGAAGCTCAAAGACTTGCTCACAAGATGGGTTTTGACTACGATAAAGAAGTAGCTGAGAAGATGATTCAGTATGCTGAGGAAAGAGTGAAGAAGTTTGGGAATAACTAGAAAAATGAAAAAGCGAGAGGAGAAGACTCATGATTGAAAAAGTGGAACGCCTCATTACAGAGATTAATCGTATTCATCGAGAATATTCTAAAGATTATTTTGAAACGGGTAAGGTGGAAAAAATCAATCTCAAGCATACCTTTTCAAAAGTTCCGACTAAAGCGATTTTGACCTACCGTCTGAATTTACATGAGTCAATTAATGACTATCTGATGAAAGCGGATGTCCAAGATATTGCCTATGTTTATCGTGTCAAAACTTCTGAGTCTATTTTAGATAAAATTACACGTTTTTCAGAGCGTCAAGAGGGCTATCCTGTGAATTCCATTCTTAATGATATTTTTGGTGCTCGTATGATTTTAAGTTCCAAAGAGATAGCTCAAGTCATGGAGAAATTAGATGATTGGCAAGAGACTGTACGGACTAAAAAACTGGTATTTACGTGATAAAGATGGCTATGTCGGTATTCATATCTATTTTTAAAAAAATAAAAAGTAATTTTTATTACCCATGGGAACTCCAACTTTGGGATAAGAAAGATGTAGATAGTAATATCGCCAGCCATATCAAGTATAAACGAGGATTTGTGGAGTAGACATTTCAAGTGGAAATGACGATACAGGAATTGGATAAAATTCACTTACTCTATATTTTTTTCATAGTATTTACTCTACATTCTTCGAAAGGAGTTGAACACGCCCTGAATGCTATGTGAAATTTCTTATTAACTGAAGCAACGCATTTTAAACACATTAAACTACAGAAAGGGTCGTTTGGTTATTTGTAGTAACTGAATACGGGACTAATTTTATTCGGAAAAAAGTCAAATCAAATCGTCTTGACTTCATCGAGCCCTACATCGATTTTTTATTTTTCTACAGACATTTTTAGCAAGCCAAATCGTCCCTTTATATCTTAACTGAACACCTTTTCTGTAAAAACCTACTCTATATTCTTTGAAAGGAGTTGAACACGCCCTAAATGATGCGTGAAAAAGATAAATTCTCTTGTGAGCTTGCTTACTTCAAGAATTTTCTATTTTCACTTGATATTTTACGGGCTCTGTATCCTATATGAGTAACATTCAAAATATGTCCCTGGAGGACATCATGGGAGAGCGTTTTGGGCGCTACTCCAAGTACATTATTCAAGACCGGGCTTTGCCAGACATTCGTGATGGTTTGAAGCCGGTTCAGCGACGTATTCTTTATTCGATGAATAAGGATGGCAATACCTTTGACAAGAGCTACCGCAAGTCGGCCAAGTCTGTCGGGAACATCATGGGGAATTTCCACCCCACGGTGATAGTTCTATCTATGATGCCATGGTTCGTATGTCTCAGGACTGGAAAAATCGTGAGATTCTAGTTGAAATGCAGGGTAACAACGGTTCTATGGACGGTGATCCGCCTGCGGCTATGCGTTATACCGAGGCGCGTTTGTCTGAGATTGCTGGCTACCTTCTTCAGGATATCGAGAAAAAGACAGTTCCTTTTGCTTGGAACTTTGACGATACCGAGAAAGAGCCGACTGTCTTGCCAGCAGCCTTTCCAAACCTCTTGGTCAATGGTTCGACTGGGATTTCGGCTGGATATGCCACAGATATTCCTCCCCATAATTTGGCTGAGGTCATTGATGCGGCGGTTTACATGATTGACCATCCAACTGCCAAGGTGGATAAACTCATGGAATTCTTGCCGGGACCAGATTTTCCGACTGGAGGGATTATCCAAGGGCGTGATGAAATCAAGAAGGCCTATGAAACTGGGAAAGGGCGCGTGGTTGTTCGTTCCAAGACTGAGATTGAAAAGCTAAAAGGTGGTAAGGAACAAATCGTTATCACTGAGATTCCTTATGAAATCAATAAGGCTAATCTAGTCAAGAAAATCGATGATGTTCGTGTCAATAACAAGGTAGCAGGTATTGCTGAGGTTCGTGACGAGTCTGACCGTGATGGTCTTCGTATCGCTGTGGAACTCAAAAAAGACGCCAATACGGAGCTGGTTCTTAACTATCTCTTAAAGTACACAGACCTGCAAATCAATTACAACTTCAACATGGTGGCGATTGACAATTTCACCCCTCGTCAGGTTGGGATTGTCCCAATCTTGTCTAGCTATATCGCCCACCGTCGTGAAGTGATTTTGGCGCGTTCACGCTTTGACAAGGAAAAGGCTGAGAAACGTCTCCATATCGTCGAAGGTTTGATTCGTGTGATTTCGATTTTGGACGAAGTCATTGCGCTTATCCGTGCTTCTGAGAATAAGGCTGACGCCAAGGAAAACCTCAAAGTCAGCTATGAGTTTTACAGAAGAGCAGGCTGAGGCTATTGTTACCTTGCAACTTTACCGTTTGACCAATACAGACGTCGTTGTCTTGCAGGAAGAAGAAGCAGAACTTCGTGAAAAGATTGCCATGCTTGCGGCTATTATCGGTGATGAACGGACTATGTACAATCTCATGAAGAAAGAGCTTCGTGAGGTCAAGAAGAAAGTTTGCGACTCCACGTTTGAGTTCTTTAGAAGATACTGCGAAAGCAATTGAGATTGATACAGCTAGTCTGATCGCCGAGGAAGATACCTACGTTAGCGTGACCAAGGCAGGTTACATCAAGCGTACCAGTCCACGTTCCTTTGCAGCTTCAACGCTAGAAGAAATTGGCAAACGTGATGATGATCGTTTGATTTTTGTTCAATCTGTCAAGACAACCCAGCATCTTTTGATGTTCACGACCCTTGGAAATGTCATCTATCGACCAATCCATGAATTGGCAGATATTCGTTGGAAGGATATCGGGGAGCATCTGAGCCAGACCATTACAAACTTTGAAACGAACGAAGAAATCCTTTATGTGGAAGTGGTGGATCAGTTTTATGATGCGACAACCTACTTTGCTGCAACTCGTCTTGGTCAAATCAAGCGTGTAGAGCGAAAAGAGTTCTCTCCATGGCGAACCTAAAAGTCTAAATCTGTCAAGTATGCTAAACTCAAAGACGAGACAGACCAGATTGTAGCAGTGGCTCCGATTAAATTAGATGATGTTCTCTTGATTAGTCAAAATGGTTATGCCCTGCGTTTCAATATCGAAGAGGTTCCGGTTGTTGGTGCCAAGGCTGCAGGTGTCAAGGCTATGAACCTGAAAGAAGATGATGTCCTCCAATCTGCCTTTATCTGTAACACCTCGTCCTTCTATCTCTTGACCCAACGTGGTAGTTTAAAACGTGTTTCTATTGAGGAAATTCCAGCAACCAGCCGTGCCAAACGAGGATTACAAGTCTTGCGTGAGTTAAAAAATAAACCGCATCGTGTCTTCTTGGCAGGAGCAGTTGCAGAACAAGGCTTCGTTGGTGATCTCTTTCAGTACAGAAGTGGAAGAGAACGACCAAACTCTGCTTGTTCAATCCAACAAAGGAACAATCTATGAAAGCCGATTGCAAGACTTGAACCTGTCAGAACGAACTAGCAACGGAAGCTTCATTTCTGACACGATTTCAGATGAAGAAGTTTTTGATGCTTATCTTCAGGAAGCTTATACAGAATTTGAATCTAAGAAATGATAAAAAACAATGAAAAGCTTTTCATTGAGAAATTTGTTAAGCTATAGATTTAAGAGTTGAATTTGATTATATATACAGAAACGAACAGTGCTGATTCCTAACTGATAGGGACTTGAGCCTACTCGTTTTCCTGTTTTTAGTGGTATAGACCGCTGGATGTTTAAATGTAAAATTGTTAACATATGAGCAACTATACAAGTTGAGCTAATAAAAAAATAATAATTTTTTTAAGAAAAACGATTGCATCTATCATTTGTTTTTTTATGTTATACTAATATCGTTTCAAGGAAGCGCGTTCAAGAAATAGTTCGTTTAAATATAAAAGGAGTTTTATATGTCTCAAAACAAACAAGATAAAGGATTTCGTTTTTCTATTCGTAAACGTAGTATTGGAGTATGTGGTGTTGCCATTGCAACATTTTTGTTAGCTTCTGGCCTTGTATTTCAAACAAATGTAGTAAAAGCGACAGAGCCAAGCGTTGCTGCAGTTGCTGGTGAAAATATTGCTGCTCATAAGTCTGCAAGTCAGAGTTCGACTGCTTATGGAGGAGATGCCTCTAGAGCAGTTGATGGCAATCGTGATAATGACTACGGACATCGCTCCGTTACCCATACAGATTTTCAAGATCATTCTTGGTGGAAAGTTGATTTAGAGAAAGAAGAACCAGTAGGAACTGTTCGTATTTACAATCGTGGAGACAGTAATGTAGCAGATCGTTTATCTAATTTTGATGTTATTTTGTTAGATAAAGATGGAATGAAGTAGCTCGTCAACATGTAGATAGCTTAAACAATCAACCAACAGTTGATGTTCAATTCTCAGGAGTTGATGCACGATATGTAAAAATTGAATTAAATAAATCTAAAACTCCTCTTAGTTTAGCAGAAGTTGAAGTATATCGTTCTGTAAAAAGAAGAAAAGTAGTAGCAGACTAGAAATACAGAAAAAACAGAAAGACAAAAGCTAAAAACAGACTTTATACTGCAGAACTAAATAACTATTTATTTGGTTTAAATTATGATAAAACTAAATATTTTAACTAGAAAAAGGCGAAGCATTAGAAAAATTACACTAATACAAGCACAAAAACAACAAGGAAATGAATTTGTGGTCGTAGAAAAAGTGAAGAAAAGCCTTTCTAATGGTTCGGCTGATGTTGCCATTAATGGTAACGGAGATATTTTCCTAGGTGCATTGTTTAAAGCAAATCAAGACCTTCTAGAAAATAAACCACAACAAATTAGTTTAGATCGTAGCAAAGGTAGAATTAGTGTTGATTTACCAGGGAATGGTAGGCGGAGATAGCTATGTAGATGCTAATCCAACTGCAAGTGGTATGCAGGAAGGTGTAAATACCTTGTTAAATCGTTGGCATGAAAAATATGCTGCGAAAAATCCTGCTCCAGCACGTATGCAGTACGAATCAACTTCTGCTTACAGCATGAATCAATTGAAAGCAAAATTCGGAAGTGATTTTGAAAAAGTTGGAGTTAATTTGAAAAATTGACTTTGAAGCTGTCAACAAAGGTGAAAAACAAATTGAGGTAGTTGATTTTAAACAAGTTTACTATACTGCTAACTTTGATGCTCCAAAAAATCCATCAGATGTATTTGCTCCAGGAGTAACAGTTGATCAATTGAAAGCACGTGGAATTGATGAAAATACTCCTCCTGTATATGTATCAAGCGTGTCATACGGACGTCAAATGTATGTTAAGTTTGAAACAACAAGCAAGAGTACCGAGTTGAAAGCAGCAATCAATGCTGTAATCAAAGGGGTGCCTATTAAACCAGAATCTGAATGGGCGCGTGTCTTGAAGAATACAACTGTAACAGTTTCAATCGTAGGTGGAAATGCTGATGGCGCTGCACGTGTTGTGACAGGTACAGTAGAAGATTTGAAGAAATTGATTCAAGAAGGAGCTACTTTCAGTACACAAAACCCTGCTGTTCCAATTTCTTATAAGACTGCATTCTTGAAAGATAATCAAGTAGCCACAATTCAAAGCAATACAGACTACATTGAAACTAAAGTGACTTCATATAAAAATGGTTACCTCAATTTACATCATAAGGGAGCTTACATTGCTCGTTACTATGTTTACTGGGATGAAGTAACTTATGATAAGGATGGAGTTGAAAGCATTCGCTCACGTCAATGGGAAGATAATGGTAAAAACAGAACAGCAGGCTTCCAAACTGAAATTCAATTTAGAGGAAATGTGCGCAATATACGTGTGAAGATTCAAGAAAAAACAGGTCTTGTTTGGGAACCATGGCGTACAGTTTATAATCGCACAGACCTCCCTCTTGTTCAAAAACGTACCATTGTTAACTCAGGTACAACAATCAGACCAAAATACGATGAAAAAGTTGAAAATAACTAATTTTTCACTTGTAAAAGGAATCAGTTCTAAGAGCTGGTTCTTTTTATTTCTAATATTCCTCTGTAAATCAAAAAAATCAACAAAAGACAGTCAATTATTTGTTATCAATATATTAATTAGAGTTCCAGTTTTTATCTTAGATTTTAAATCAGTATTTTTAAGTTGTATAAAAATATGTCTTTTTAGTATGCTTTTTTTGACTTTTTATTTTTTTCCTAAAAATGGAGTTTTTAGGGCCAGACTTTTTGAAAAAATTTTTTTAATGAGGGTGAAAATTGTAAATCTGAGTATAATATCTTGTAAAAATTCTAAAAATCCTATAAAATAAAAAAAGTGACGGAGGAATTTATGAATGTAAATCAGATTGTACGGATTATTCCTACTTTAAAAAGTTAATAATAGAAAATTAAATGAAACATTTTTATATTGAAACCCTTGGCATGAAGGCCTTGTTAGAAGAGTCAGCCTTTCTGTCACTAGGTGATCAAACAGGTCTTGAGAAGCTGGTTTTGGAAGAGGCACCAAGCATGCGTACTCGTAAGGTAGAGGGACGAAAAAAACTGGCTAGATTGATTGTCAAGGTGGAAAATCCCTTAGAAATCGAGGCCTTATTAGCTAAAACAGATTCGATTCATCAATTATATAAAGGTCAAAATGGCTACGCTTTTGAGATTTTTTCACCCGAAAATGATTTGGTTTTGATTCATGCAGAAGATGACAGAGCAAGTCTAGTAGAAGTAGAAGAAAAGCCAGAATTTCAAACAGATCTGGAGTCAATTTCTTTAAGTAAATTTGAAATTTCTATGGAATTACACCTCCCAACTGATGTTGAAAGTTTCTTGGAAGTATCTGAAGTTGGGACATCCCTTGATTTTATCCCAGCTCAGGGTCAAGATTTGACTGTGGATAATGCCGTTACTTGGGACTTATCTATGCTTAAGTTCTTGGTTAATGAATTAGACATAGCAAGCCTTCGTAAGAAGTTTGAGTCTACAGAATGTTTTATTCCTAAGTCTGAAAAATTCTTCCTTGGAAAAGATAGAAATAATGTTGAATTGTGGTTTGAAGAAGTATGAAGTGGACCAAGATTATTAAAAAAATAGAAGAACAAATCGAGGCAGGGATTTATCCCGGAGCCTCTTTTGCGTATTTTAAGGACCATCAATGGACGGAGTTCTATTTAGGCCAGAGTGACCCAGAGCATGGCTTGCAGACTGAGGCAGGATTGGTTTATGATCTAGCTAGTGTCAGCAAGGTTGTTGGGGTTGGTACTGTTTTTACTTTCTTGTGGGAAAAAGGAAAATTGGATATTGACAGACCAGTAACCGATTTTTTACCTGAGAGTGATTATCCAGACATCACTATTCGCCAGCTCTTGACTCACGCAACAGATCTTGATCCTTTTATTCCCAATCGTGATCTTTTAATAGCCACTGAATTAAAGGACGCTATGTTTCATCTCAAGAGACGAAGTCAGCCAGCCTTTCTTTACTCGGATGTCCATTTTTTGCTGTTGGGTTTTATTTTGGAAAGAATCTTTAATCAAGACTTGGATGTGATTTTACAGGAACAAGTTTGGAATCCTTGGAGAATGACGGAAACCCAAAATTTGGCCCTGTTGAGCTTGCTGTTCCAACCGTCAGAGGTGTCGAGGCAGGTCTGGTACATGATCCCAAGGCTCGCCTCCTGGGCAGACATGCAGGGAAGTGCTGGTTTGTTTTCGACTGTAAAGGATTTACAAATCTTTTTAGAACACTATTTAGCAGATGATTTTGCAAGAGATTTGAGTAAAAAATTTTCTCCTTTGGATGACAAGGAACGTTCTTTGGCATGGAATTTGGAAGGAGATTGGCTAGACCATACGGGCTATACAGGTACCTTTTATCATGTGGAATCGTCAGAAGCAAGAAGCGGTCATTTTTCCTATCGAATCGTACCTATGAAAAGGATGAAAGAGCCCAGTGGATTGTAGACCGCAATCAAGTGATGGACTTGATTCGCAAAGAAGAATAAGGAGAGACATGTCAAATAGTTTAAAAGGGACTTTATTAACAGTTGTGGCTGGGATTGCTTGGGGTTTGTCAGGAACGAGTGGCCAATACCTGATGGCGCACGGAATTTCGGCTCTGGTTTTGACCAACTTGCGTCTTTTAATAGCTGGTGGAATTCTCATGCTCTTGGCTTATGCTACTGCAAAGGATAGAATGCTGGCCTTTTTAAAGGATAGAAAAAGTTTGCTATCTCTTCTCATTTTTGCTCTAATTGGCCTCTTCCTCAATCAATTTGCTTATCTAACTGCTATTCAGGAAACCAATGCAGGGACTGCGACGGTGCTTCAGTATGTTTGTCCTGTTGGAATTTTGATTTATAGCTGTATCAAGGATAAGGTGGCACCGACACTGGGAGAGATTGTTTCTATCATATTAGCCATCGGAGGAACCTTCCTGATCGCCACTCATGGGCAGCTGGACCAGTTATCTATGACACCTGCAGGTCTGTTCTGGGGGCTCTTTTCTGCTCTGACTTACGCCCTGTATATCATTTTACCCATAGCCTTGATTAAGAAGTGGGGGAGCAGTTTGGTCATTGGTGTGGGAATGGTCATAGCTGGTTTGGTCGCCCTTCCTTTTACAGGGGTTCTACAGGCCAATATATCGACTAGTCTTGATTTTCTCCTTGCTTTTGCAGGTATTATCCTTATCGGGACTGTCTTTGCCTATACAGCCTTTCTAAAAGGAGCCAGTCTGATTGGGCCGGTCAAGTCAAGTTTGTTGGCTTCAATTGAGCCAATATCGGCTGTTTTCTTTGCCTTCTTAATCATGAATGAACAATTTTATACCATTGATTTTCTTGGCATGGCAATGATATTAGTTGCCGTAACCTTGATTTCTTTGAAAGATTTACTCTTACAAAAATAAAAAAGCCTCTTTGTCTGTGACAGAGAGGTTTTATGTAGTATTTTATACTCAATGAAAATCAAAGAGCAAACTAGGAAACTAGTCGCAGGCTGTACTTGAGTACGGCAAGGCGACGTTGATGTGGTTTGAATTTGATTTTCGAAGAGTATTAATTGTTTTCAAGATAAAATTCAAAACGTTCGCCTACATACTGACTTTTTACGTATTCAAAAGCTGTTCCATCTTCTAGGTAAGAAACCTGAGTTAAACCAAGAATAGCATGTCCTTTTTCAACTTCTAAATAGTGGGCAATTTTTTCTTTAGCAAGGCGAGCATAAATAGTCTGCTGTGATTTACCGATACGGTAGCCATGTTTTTGTAGAGTCTGGAAGAAATGACTGGTGATTTCTTCTTTTTTGAAGTCCTTAATAAATTTTTCAGGAATAGAAGCAACTTCATAAACCAGAGGAACTTGATCCGCATAGCGAACCCGCTCCATTCGGATAATATTTTCGGTAGGAGAAATTCCTAGCTTGGCAACTTCCTGTTCATTGGGAATGGTTTTTCTGTAGGAAATGAGTTGGCTAGAGGGTACTTTACCTTGGGACTTAACAATTTCAGTAAAACTGGTTGTCCCTCGCATCTTTTCCTGTACTCGAGTACTGGAAACAAAGGTGCCGCTTCCTACACGGCGCTCTAAGACGCCTTCTTCGACTAATAGAGATACGGCTTGTCGGAGGGTCATGCGACTGACCGCAAACTGTTCTGCTAAATCTCGTTCACTAGGAAGCCTCTCCCCAATAGCCCAACGGTGCTCGTCAATATCCTTTTTAATTTGATCATGAATTTTCATATAAGCAGGTAGCATATTTTTCACTTCATTTCTATCTTTTCTCTATTGTACCTCAATAAACTAGAAAAAGTCAATCTTCGCCTTGTTTAGTTGGTAATTCGCCCTTATTTGTGATAGAATATTGAAAAAAGATATTTCTTTTGAGAAAGGAAAAAGATGAGCAACATTTCAACTGATTTGCAAGATGTAGAAAAAATCATCGTACTGGACTATGGTAGCCAATACAACCAGCTGATTTCACGCCGTATCCGTGAGATTGGTGTGTTTTCAGAACTAAAAAGCCATAAAATTTCAGCTGCTGAAGTTCGTGAAATCAATCCTGTGGGAATTATCCTTTCAGGTGGTCCAAACTCTGTATACGAAGATGGTTCATTTGATATTGACCCAGAAATCTTTGAACTCGGAATTCCTATTTTGGGAATTTGTTACGGTATGCAGTTATTGACCCATAAACTTGGAGGAAAAGTTGTCCCTGCAGGTGATGCTGGAAATCGTGAATACGGTCAATCAACCCTAACTCACACACCATCAGCTCTTTTTGAATCAACACCTGATGAACAAACTGTATTGATGAGCCATGGTGATGCAGTTACTGAAATTCCTTCTGACTTTGTTCGTACAGGTACATCAGCTGACTGCCCTTATGCAGCCATTGAAAACCCAGATAAACACATTTACGGTATCCAATTCCACCCAGAAGTTCGTCATTCTGTATACGGGAATGATATCCTTCGTAATTTTGCTCTCAACATTTGTAAGGCTAAAGGCGATTGGTCAATGGATAACTTCATTGATATGCAGATCCAAAAAATTCGTGAAACAGTTGGTGATAAACGTGTCCTTCTTGGCCTTTCAGGTGGGGTTGACTCATCTGTCGTTGGGGTTCTTCTCCAAAAGGCTATTGGCGATCAATTGATCTGTATCTTCGTAGACCACGGTCTTCTTCGTAAAGGAGAAGCAGATCAAGTTATGGACATGCTTGGTGGTAAGTTTGGTTTGAATATCGTCAAAGCAGACGCTGCTAACGTTTCCTTGATAAACTTGCTGGCGTTTCTGACCCAGAACAAAAACGTAAAATCATCGGTAACGAGTTTGTCTATGTCTTCGATGACGAAGCAAGCAAGCTCAAAGATGTGAAATTCCTTGCTCAAGGTACCTTATACACAGACGTTATCGAGTCTGGTACAGATACAGCTCAAACTATCAAGTCACACCACAACGTGGGTGGTCTTCCAGAAGACATGCAATTTGAATTGATCGAACCACTCAATACTCTTTACAAGGATGAAGTTCGTGCCCTAGGTACAGAGCTTGGTATGCCAGACCACATCGTATGGCGCCAACCATTCCCAGGACCAGGACTTGCTATCCGTGTCATGGGAGAAATTACTGAAGAAAAACTTGAAACAGTTCGCGAATCAGACGCTATTCTTCGTGAGGAAATTGCCAAAGCAGGTCTTGACCGCGATATCTGGCAATACTTCACAGTGAACACAGGCGTTCGTTCAGTTGGTGTTATGGGTGACGGTCGTACATATGACTACACGATTGCAATCCGTGCTATCACCTCTATCGATGGTATGACTGCTGATTTTGCCAAAATTCCATGGGATGTCCTTCAAAAAATCTCAGTACGTATCGTAAACGAAGTGGATCATGTTAACCGTATCGTCTACGACATTACAAGTAAACCACCAGCAACCGTTGAGTGGGAATAGTCATCCAAGAACTAATTTATGTAGTTTAATGAGCCAGTATCATTGGATACTGGTTTTTGCTTTTCTAGACTTTTTGGCTACTTGTTAAAATTGGTTTATATTCGATAGTTTAACAATTACTATACAAAGCTAAAAATATTAGAAGGTAACTTCTAAAACTAACTTCCAGTTTTCCCCAACCTAGCTTTTAGTATGAGAAAAACGCGTGAAATCGGTGGAAATCCGTCTTAGACTAACTTCCGCTGGTTTTCTTTTTCTTGATATATAAGGGTTCAAAAGCGAAAAGACACAGAAAAAGTGCACGACAAATAGCCCTAAAACAGAGTCGTCTTAGAGTAACTTCCAGTTGCTAGCGTTTAGTGTGAGACTTTTCGATGGTGATAAGATGTGTAGTTAGAGGGGAAAATTCCCTTTATTTCAATAAATCAGGTGATAAGTGTGTGTCTTCTGGTTTGACAAATTGGCAACCCAGAAGAGCGGCGATGTCCTCGCCAAAGGTGAAGGTGAAGACGTCGTAAGCAGATTTTCCTTGAAACTCTTCTCGTTTCAAGGAATTGACATGGGAAATGACTAGATTGACGTCTTTCTGAGTCAGCTGGTCAAAGGAACTGCCCTTGGGAAGAATGGCTCGCAAAACTGTATGGTTCTTCTCAATTCGCCCCTTCTGGTCAGGACGGCTAGGGTCGCAGAAGTAGAGGTGAGACTTACCATCAATGTCTCGCTCAAGCTCCTCCACATAGGAGAACTCAGATCCGTTGTCCGTGAGAATGACAGGGAACAGCTGATGGAACGCAACCCCTCCGTCCATGACTCTTTCTTTCAAAGCTGCGAATTTAGTGGTGACCTCCAGAGCGGTCTTGTTGTCCAAAAGCAAGGCGAAGAGGAAGTTGCAGAAGGAAACGTTGAAGGTGAGCAGTAGCTTTCCACCCGGTATGCCGATGACCGTGTCCATTTCCAACCATTTGAAGAAATCATCTGTTTCTCGTAACTCTTGGAAATCTTGGTAGGTCCGCCCAATTTTTAGCTCTTTGGGAATAGCTACTTTTCTGGATTTTCTGCGTTCCTTGAACTTGACCATCCGAGGAAAATCAATGGGCTTGTCTGTCAGATATCCCAGCTTGGCATGCCGATACACCGTAGCTTTCGACACAGGTAGGTTATGTGTCTGAATGATATGGTAGATGCTTTGTTTCTTCTGGATGCCTTGGGTTAAGACCTTGTCCATCTGATAAACTTTCCTTGTTTAGGGGAATGCCCTCTCTGGATTCCCTCAACATAGTCTCGTACTGTTCCTGTGCCTTTTTCGCGTAGTAAAGATAGCGGTTAAACCCACAATCCTTCCTCTTTTTTGGACAGTTGTTACAGACATAAGGAGCTTTTTTGAGAAGAGGGCAATCCGTGCAATCAGATTTGACGGATGTTGGGTGCATGATGCGATTGCGCTTGATTTCCTTTGAAATCGTTGATGGGTCTTTTCCCATCTTCTCAGCGATGAAACGGAAAGTCTCTTGTTGGCTGATTCCGGTTTGGATGTCAATCCGGTCTTCTAGAGTGAGATGTTTTTGTTTTTTTGTCCTGAGGTGCCTCCTCACGAAAAGTCTCAGACTTAATTCTAGCATAATTCGTCGTCTGAGAGTAACTTCCAGTTTTGGGAGAGAGATGGAAGTTACTTTGAGAAGTTAGAAAAAATATTAGAATTGTCAAAACAATCTGTCTAGGCTTGATTTTATCCCTTATTTACTATAAAATGAGAAGGAAAAACGTCAAACTTTTATATTGCAAATAGGAGAAAACATGACAAAAACATTAAAACGTCCTGAGGTTTTATCACCTGCAGGGACTTTAGAGAAGTTAAAGTAGCTGTTCAGTATGGGGCAGATGCTGTCTTTATCGGTGGTCAGGCCTATGGTCTTCGTAGCCGTGCAGGGAACTTTACCTTTGAACAGATGGAAGAAGGCGTCCAGTTTGCTGCTAAGTATGGTGCTAAGGTTTATGTGGCTGCCAACATGGTTATGCACGAAGGAAATGAAGCTGGTGCTGGTGAGTGGTTCCGTAAACTGCGTGATATCGGGATTGCAGCAGTTATCGTATCTGACCCAGCCTTGATTATGATTGCAGCAACAGAAGCACCGGGTCTTGAAATCCACCTTTCCACTCAAGCAAGTGCCACTAACTATGAAACCCTTGAGTTCTGGAAAGAACTGGGCTTAACACGTGTCGTTTTGGCGCGTGAGGTTTCAATGGAAGAATTAGCTGAAATCCGCAAACGTACAGACGTTGAGATTGAAGCTTTCGTCCACGGAGCCATGTGTATTTCTTACTCTGGTCGTTGTACTCTTTCAAACCACATGAGTATGCGAGATGCTAACCGTGGTGGTTGTTCTCAGTCTTGCCGTTGGAAATATGACCTCTACGATATGCCATTTGGGAAAGAACGTAAGAGCTTAAAAGGGGAAATCCCAGAAGAATTTTCAATGTCAGCTGTTGATATGTCCATGATTGACCATATCCCAGATATGATTGAAAATGGTGTGGACAGTCTGAAGATCGAAGGACGTATGAAGTCTATTCACTACGTATCAACAGTAACCAACTGCTACAAGGCAGCTGTTGATGCTTATCTAGAGAGTCCAGAGAAGTTTGAAGCTATCAAGCAAGACTTGATTGATGAGATGTGGAAGGTTGCCCAACGTGAATTAGCAACAGGTTTCTACTACGGTACACCATCTGAAAATGAACAGTTATTTGGTGCTCGTCGTAAAATTCCTGAGTACAAGTTTGTCGCTGAAGTGGTTTCTTATGATGATGCGACACAAACAGCAACCATTCGTCAACGGAATGTCATTAACGAAGGAGACCAAGTAGAGTTTTATGGCCCAGGTTTCCGTCACTTTGAAACTTATATCGAAGATTTGCATGATGCCAAAGGCAATAAAATCGACCGCGCTCCAAATCCGATGGAACTCTTGACAATCAAAGTCCCACAACCTGTTCAAGCTGGAGACATGGTTCGAGCTCTAAAAGAAGGCCTTATCAATCTTTATAAGGAAGATGGAACCAGCGTCACAGTTCGTGCTTAATAAACATGTAGGAAACGAAAGCTTTCTAGTTGATTTCCCTTTAATTCTTCTTACTAAAAGAGCATTAGGTTAAAGAAAATATATTAATTTTTTTATCCGAGATTTCATCTCGGATTTTTTCAATATTTTTCAGAAAGGTCTAGATAATGGTCGGATTTATTACAAGTTTTTTACAAAGTTTTTCTATATAATAGGCTTAAAAAAATAGTAAAATTGTAAATAATTTTTCATTAAACGCTTTCAATGTTAGTAAAAAGTTGACAAATCCAATTTTTTTAGGACTAAACTAAGTAAGTAAATTTTTAATTAAAAGGAGAATTCGTCATGAATTTAACATTTTTCGGTCTATGTCTTGCCTGTATGGGTGTGTCTCTTGGTGAGGGTATGTTGATGAATGGTTTGTTGAAATCAGTAGCTCGCCAACCAGATATTATCGCTGAGTTTCGTAGCTTGATGTTTTTAGGGTTGCCTTTATTGAAGGAACTTTCTTCGTAACTCTTGTCTTCTCATTTATTATTAAATAACGAAATATAAATTGGAGAAGGGAGAATGTTAGATGGAAGAAAGTATCAATCCAACCATCAATATTGGTCCTGTTACCTTTGATTTAACTTTGACAGCCTTGACTTTTGCTGTCTGTGTTTCTGATTTTTGCATTTATCTATTGGGCAAGTCGTAATATGACATTAAAACCCAAAGGTAAACAAAATGTACTAGAGTATCTCTATGATTTTGTAATTGGATTTACAGAACCTAACCTTGGTTCCCACTACATAAAAGATTACTCACTCTTTTACTTATGCTTATTTCTTTTTATGGTCATCGCCAATAATCTTGGTTTGATGGCGAAACTTCAAACAACAGATGGGACAAACCTTTGGACATCGCCAACTGCAAATCTTTCATTTGACCTTGTCTTGTCTTTCTGTATTATTGTGATGGCGCACATTGAGGGGATTCGTCGTCGTGGGATTAAACAATACCTAAAAGGTTTTGTAACTCCTGCATTTATGACACCGATGAATCTACTTGAAGAGGTCACGAATTTCCTTTCTCTTGCTTTGCGGATTTTTGGGAATATCTTTGCAGGTGAAGTAATGACAAGCTTGCTTCTTTTACTTTCACATCAGGCTATTTTTTGGTATCCAATCGCATTTGGGACAAACTTAGTTTGGACTGCATTTTCCGTGTTCATTTCTTGTGTACAGGCCTATGTCTTTACACTACTATCCTCTATGTACCTAGGAAATAAAATTAATGATGAAGAGTAGAAAGGAGTAACTGATGCACGTAACAGTAGGTGAATTAATTGGTAATTTTATTTTAATCGCTGGCTCTTTTATCCTTTTGCTAGTCTTGATTAAAAAATTTGCATGGTCTAATATTACAGGCATTTTCGAAGAAAGAGCTGAAAAAATTGCTTCAGATATTGACAGAGCTGAAGAAGCACGTCAAAAAGCGGAAGTATTGGCTCAAAAACGCGAAGATGAATTGGCTGGTAGCCGTAAAGAAGCTAAGACAATCATTGAGAATGCGAAAGAAACAGCTGAGAAAAGTAAGGCTAGTATTTTTAGCAGATGCTAAACTAGAAGCAGGACGCTTAAAAGAAAAAGCAAACCAAGAAATTGCTCAAAACAAAGCTGAAGCTTTACAAAGCGTTAAGGGTGAGGTGGCAGATTTGACAATCAGCTTGGCTGGTAAAATCATCTCACAAAACCTTGATGGTCATGCCCATAAAGAACTCATTGATCAGTATATTGATCAGCTAGGAGAAGCTTAATGGACAAGAAAACAGTAAAGGTAATTGAAAAATACAGCATGCCTTTTGTCCAATTGGTACTTGAAAAAGGAGAAGAAGAACGTATCTTTTCAGACTTGACTCAAATCAAGCAAGTTGCTGAAGAAACAGGCTTACCTTCTTTTTTAAAAAAAGTGGCAGTAGACGAGTCTGACAAGGAAAAAAACAATTGCTTTCTTCCAAGACTCTGTGTCACCTTTATTGCAAAACTTGATCCAGGTTCTTATCTACAATCACAGAGCAAATCTTTTTTATGATGTGCTTGTAGATTGTTTGAACCGACTTGAAAAAGAAACAAATCGATTTGAAGTGACGATTACTTCAGCTCATCCTCTAACAGATGAACAAAAGAGTCGCTTACTCCCTTTGATTGAGAAAAAAATGTCTCTGAAAGTAAGGAGTGTAAACGAACAAATCGATGAAAGTCTCATTGGTGGTTTTGTCATTTTTGCCAATCACAAGACAATTGATGTGAGTATTAAGCAACAACTTAAAGTTGTTAAAGAAAATTTGAAATAGAAAGTGGTGTTCTTTTGGCAATTAACGCACAAGAAATCAGCGCTTTAATTAAGCAACAAATTGAAAATTTCAAACCCAATTTTGATGTGACTGAAACAGGTGTTGTAACCTATATCGGGGATGGTATCGCGCGTGCTCACGGCCTTGAAAATGCCATGAGTGGAGAGTTGTTGATTTTTGAAAACGGCTCTTATGGTATGGCTCAAAACTTGGAGTCAACAGACGTTGGTATTATCATCCTAGGTGACTTTACAGATATCCGTGAAGGCGATACAATACGCCGTACAGGTAAAATCATGGAAGTCCCAGTAGGTGAAAATCTGATTGGTCGTGTTGTGGATCCGCTTGGTCGTCCGGTTGACGGTCTTGGAGAAATCCACACTGATAAAACTCGTCCAGTAGAAGCACCAGCTCCTGGTGTTATGCAACGTAAGTCTGTATCAGAACCATTGCAAACTGGTTTGAAAGCTATTGACGCCCTTGTACCGATTGGTCGTGGTCAACGTGAGTTGATTATCGGTGACCGTCAGACAGGGAAAACAACCATTGCGATTGATACCATCTTGAACCAAAAAGGTCAAGATATGATCTGTATCTATGTTGCGATTGGACAAAAAGAATCAACAGTTCGTACGCAAGTGGAAACACTACGTCAGTACGGTGCCTTGGATTACACAATCGTTGTGACAGCCTCTGCTTCACAACCATCTCCATTGCTCTTCCTAGCTCCTTATGCTGGGGTTGCTATGGCAGAAGAATTTATGTACCAAGGGAAACATGTTTTGATCGTTTATGATGATTTATCAAAACAAGCGGTAGCTTATCGTGAACTGTCACTCTTGCTTCGTCGTCCTCCAGGTCGTGAAGCCTTCCCAGGGGATGTTTTCTATCTTCACAGCCGTTTGCTTGAGCGCTCAGCTAAGGTTTCTGATGAACTTGGTGGTGGATCAATTACAGCCCTACCATTTATCGAGACACAAGCAGGAGATATCTCTGCCTATATCGCAACCAACGTGATTTCTATCACTGATGGACAAATTTTCCTTGGCGATGGTCTCTTCAATGCAGGTATTCGTCCAGCCATCGATGCGGGTTCATCTGTATCTCGTGTAGGTGGTTCTGCACAAATCAAAGCCATGAAGAAGGTTGCCGGTACACTTCGTATCGACCTTGCTTCATATCGTGAGTTGGAAGCCTTCACTAAGTTTGGTTCTGACTTGGATGCGGCAACACAGGCTAAGTTGAACCGTGGACGTCGTACCGTTGAAGTTTTGAAACAACCTGTTCACAAACCATTACCTGTTGAGAAACAAGTAACCATTCTTTATGCTTTGACACATGGTTTCTTGGATACTGTTCCAGTAGATGACATTGTTCGTTTCGAGGAAGAGTTCCATGCCTTCTTTGACGCTCAACATCCAGAGATTTTAGAAACCATTCGTGATACAAAAGACTTGCCAGAAGAAGCAATCTTGGATGCTGCGATTACAGAGTTTCTCAATCAAACCAGCTTCCAATAAGAATAGAGGTGTCAGATGGCAGTATCTCTAAATGATATTAAAACAAAAATCGCCTCAACAAAATACGAGTCAAATCACTAATGCCATGCAAATGGTATCGGCTGCTAAGCTAGGTCGCTCTGAAGAAGCAGCTCGTAACTTCCAAGTTTATGCTCAGAAAGTTCGCAAACTTTTGACAGATATTCTTCATGGTAATGGAGCTGGTGGTTCAACCAATCCGATGTTGATTAGCCGTCCCGTGAAGAAGACAGGCTATATCGTCATTACTTCAGATCGCGGTTTGGTTGGAGGGGTATAATTCTTCTATTCTGAAAGCCGTTATGGAGTTGAAGGAAGAATACCATCCAGACGGTAAAGGTTTTGAAATGATCTGTATCGGTGGAATGGGAGCTGATTTCTTTAAGGCTCGTGGTATTCAACCACTTTATGAATTACGTGGCTTGGCAGACCAACCTAGTTTTGATGAAGTTCGTAAGATTATTTCAAAAACTGTTGAAATGTACCAAATGAACTCTTTGATGAGCTCTATGTCTGCTATAACCACCATGTCAATACGCTAACCAGTCAAATGCGTGTGGAACAAATGCTTCCGATTGTTGACTTGGATCCCAATGAAGCGGATGAAGACTACAGCTTGACTTTTGAATTAGAGACAGGCCGAGAAGAAATTTTGGAGCAGTTGTTGCCTCAGTTTGCAGAAAGTATGATTTACGGGGCTATTATCGATGCCAAGACAGCTGAAAATGCTGCCGGTATGACAGCCATGCAAACAGCGACAGATAATGCTAAGAAAGTCATTAATGATTTGGCAATTCAGTATAACCGTGCCAGACAGGCGGCGATTACACAAGAAATTACAGAAATCGTAGCAGGAGCTAGTGCCTTAGAATAGGCTCTAGTCCAGCTCGTATGAAAATGAACTTAGGACCTAGTTGAGCTAGGAACCGACAGTATCTTATATAGAATAGGAGAAGGAGATGAGTTCAGGTAAAATTGCTCAGGTTATCGGTCCCGTTGTAGACGTCTTGTTTGCAGCAGGGGAAAAACTTCCTGAGATTAACAATGCACTTGTCGTCTACAAAAATGACGAAAGAAAAACAAAAATCGTCCTTGAAGTAGCCTTGGAGTTGGGAGATGGTATGGTCCGTACTATCGCCATGGAATCAACAGATGGGTTGACTCGTGGAATGGAAGTATTGGACACAGGTCGTCCAATCTCTGTACCAGTAGGTAAAGAAACTTTAGGACGTGTCTTCAATGTTTTGGGAGATACCATTGACTTGGAAGCTCCTTTTACAGAAGATGCAGAGCGTCAGCCAATTCATAAAAAAGCTCCAACTTTTGATGAGTTGTCTACCTCTTCTGAAATCCTTGAAACAGGGATTAAGGTTATCGACCTTCTTGCCCCTTACCTTAAAGGTGGGAAAGTCGGACTTTTCGGTGGTGCCGGAGTTGGTAAAACTGTCTTGATCCAAGAATTGATTCACAACATTGCCCAAGAACACGGTGGTATTTCAGTATTTACTGGTGTTGGGGAACGTACTCGTGAGGGGAATGACCTTTACTGGGAAATGAAAGAATCAGGCGTTATCGAGAAAACAGCCATGGTATTTGGTCAGATGAATGAGCCACCAGGAGCACGTATGCGTGTTGCCCTTACTGGTTTGACAATCGCTGAATACTTCCGTGATGTAGAAGGCCAAGACGTGCTTCTCTTTATCGATAATATCTTCCGTTTCACTCAGGCTGGTTCAGAAGTATCTGCCCTTTTGGGTCGTATGCCATCAGCCGTTGGTTATCAACCAACCCTTGCTACGGAAATGGGTCAATTGCAAAGAACGTATTACATCAACCAAGAAGGGTTCTGTAACCTCTATCCAAGCTATCTATGTGCCAGCGGATGACTATACTGACCCAGCGCCAGCAACAGCTTTCGCTCACTTGGATTCTACTACAAACTTGGAACGTAAGTTGGTACAATTGGGTATTTATCCAGCCGTTGACCCACTTGCTTCAAGCTCACGTGCCTTGGCACCTGAAATTGTTGGAGAAGAGCACTATGCAGTTGCTGCTGAAGTAAAACGTGTCCTTCAACGTTACCATGAGTTGCAAGATATCATTGCTATCCTTGGTATGGATGAGCTTTCTGATGAAGAAAAGACCTTGGTTGCTCGTGCCCGTCGTATCCAGTTCTTCTTGTCACAAAACTTTAACGTTGCGGAACAATTTACTGGTCAGCCAGGTTCTTATGTTCCAGTTGCTGAAACTGTTCGTGGCTTTAAGGAAATCCTTGATGGTAAACATGACCACTTGCCAGAAGATGCCTTCCGTGGTGTAGGTTCTATCGAAGATGTGATTGCAAAAGCTGAAAAAATGGGATTTTAAGAGGTGATCTATGGCTCAGTTAACTGTCCAGATCGTGACACCAGATGGTCTCGTCTATGATCACCATGCCAGCTATGTATCGGTTCGAACTCTGGATGGTGAGATGGGGATCTTGCCACGACATGAAAATATGATTGCGGTTTTAGCAGTTGATGAAGTAAAGGTAAAACGTATTGATGATGAAGATCACGTGAACTGGATTGCAGTAAACGGAGGCGTTATTGAAATTGCCAATAATACCATCACAATCGTTGCGGATTCTGCAGAACGTGCTCGTGATATCGATATCAGTCGTGCAGAACGTGCCAAACTTCGAGCAGAGCGTGAAATTGAAGAAGCACAAGATAAAAACTTGATTGACCAAGAACGTCGTGCGAAGATTGCACTGCAACGTGCCATTAACCGGATTAATGTCGGAAAAAGACTATAAGAAAAAAATGAACTTGAGTTACCAAGTTCATTTTTTATGTTTTCTTAAGGTGCAAAACTGATGCAGACCGCTTCTGGAACATGGAAGTCGTTGGAAAGTTCTGCTAGACGACCAGTTTCAGGATTACGTTTAAAAACGGTTGCATTGTCAGAGTCTTGATGGACAGCAATGACAAATTCTTGGTCTGGTGTCAAATCAAAATCACGTGGAGTCTGACCATGTGTCGGAACGATTTCTAACAACTCTAGACTACCGTCCGCAAGGATTGTATATACTGCGATAGAATCATGGCCACGGTTAGAAGCGTAGAGGTATTTACCGTCTTTAGAGAGACGAATAGCAGCAGTTCCATTAAAACCTTCGTAGCCTTCTGGTAGAGTTGAAATGACCTGCATGCGTTCAAATTCGCCAACACCATCGTAGATTAAAACTTCTATAGTGCTATTGAGTTCACAAATGAGATAAGCGATTTTATAGTGGTTATGGAAAATGATGTGGCGTGAGCCTGCTCCAGGCTGGCTGTGATAGGTATAGAGCTTAGATAATTTCCCTTCTTGACCAAGGTCATAAGTGACGACTTGGTCAGTTCCCAAATCACAGGTCACTAGATAGTGGTCAGGTGTTAAATCTGTAAAGTGAACGTGGGGAGAAGCTTGATTTTCATGTGGACCTTGGCCACTGTGTTGATCCACATCACTAAGTAGAAGACTACCGTCTTCCTGACGTTTATAAACAAGGACCTGTCCTTTATGGTAGTTGGCTGCATAGACCAAATTACGCTTTTCATCAACGGCAACATAACAGTGGGGAGCTCCTTCTTCAACGACATGATTTAATAAAGTCCCGTCAGTTTGATAGGCTGCAATTCCTCCCTTATCGTCTTGACTACCAACAGTGTATAAATGTTGGTGCTGGTCAAAGGCAAGGTAGGTTGGACTTGGCTCAGTAGCAAAAAGTTCTAGATTTGAAAGCTGACCAGTTTCTGTATCAAAGTCTGCCTTGTAAATTCCTTGAGAAGTACGACGTGTATAAGTTCCAAAATAAACAGTTTCTTTCATAACTTTACCTCTATAATAAAGATATGACTATTATATCACAAAAATTGTAGTTGGAGGAATTCTATAACACATAATTAAACATAATAAAATATTAAATTTAACTTATTTTTGTATTGATTTCCTTTTTGAAAAGTGCTATAATAAATCTATCAAATTATCAAAGGAGTTTGACTATGAAAAAACGAGTTTTTTTAGCGACTGGAATTGCCGTTTTGTCTACTGCCGTTCTAGCAGCTTGTTCATCTGGTAATGGGAATAAGGAAGCAACTAAACCAGTTACTTATGCCTATGTATTTACATCAGATCCTGTTACTTTGGATTATACAGTTTCTGGGAATGTCAGCACTAAACAGATTACAGGTAATGTTATTGACGGATTACTAGAAAATGATCAATATGGAAATTTAGTTCCATCAGGTTGCAGAAGATTGGACTGTTTCCAAAGATGGTTTGACCTATACCTATAAAATCCGTCAGGGTGTCAAATGGTATACAAATGAGGGGGAAGAGTATGGTGAAGTCAAGGCTCAAGACTTTGTAACTGGTCTGAAACACGCAGCAGATAAGAAATCACAGGCTCTTTATCTCGTACAGGATTCTATCAAAGGATTGGATGACTATGTAAATGGGAAAACAACAGATTTCTCAACAGTAGGTGTGAAAGCAACAGATGATTATACTGTTGTTTATACTTTGAATCATCCAGAATCTTTTTGGAATTCTAAGACAACGATGGGAGTTCTAGCTCCAGTAAGTGGAGATTTTTTGGCTTCTAAAGGAGATGATTTCGGTAAAGCTACTGATGTAACGAGCATTCTCTACAATGGGGCTTTCCTTCTTAAGGGACTTACCTCTAAATCTTCTATCGAAATGACTAAAAACCAAAACTACTGGGATAAGCAGAATGTCTTTATTGATGATATCAAGTTATCCTTCTTTGATGGTCAAGATGCAGACTCCCTAGGACGAGGTTTTGATGAGGGACATTATCCAGCTGCTCCACTCTTTAAGAACTCCGCCAACTATGAACGTCTAAAAGAAAAATACAAGGATAATATTGTATACGGCCAACAAAGAGGTAGTGTCTTCTATATGTCTACTAATATTGATCGTGTGTCATACAATCATACTGCTAAAACAAGTGATGCAGAAAAATCATCTACAAAAAAAGCTTTGTTAAATAAAGAATTCCGTCAAGCTTTGGCATTTGCTGCAGATCGTAAAGCAGCTGTTTCTCAGGTGTTTGGAGATGAAGTAGCGCCTCGTAAACTACGTACAAGTTTCACTCCTCCAACATTTGTACAAGTAGGAGATCAAACATTTGGTCAAGTAACTAAGACAGAATTGGATAAATTGGATAATGTCTGGAAAGATGTCAGTCTTGATGATGCCCAAGATTCACTTCATAATGTAGACAAGGCTAAAACTAAGTTTGAAGCTGCTAAGAAAACTCTTCAAGCTGATGGAGCCCAGTTCCCAATTCATTTAGATCTTCCAGTTTCATCTACTCAGACAGATTTTATTCATCAAGCTCAGTCTTATAAGCAATCCATTGAAGAAGCGCTGGGTTCTGAAAATGTAGTTGTTGACATTCAGCAGGTTTCTGATGATGAGTTGGGAAGCATGACTGTTCTAGCGACATCAAATAATAATGTTGATTGGGACATTAATGTTAATAGTGGTTGGAGTCCAGATTATGCAGATCCATCAACCTATCTAGATGTATTTGATCCAACTTCAGGTCCAAGTCTCTTAAGCTCTCTTGGTGTAGCACCAGGAACAGACAATTCAGTCATTAAAACAGTTGGATTGGATAAATACAAAGAATTGATTGATGATGCAAATAGTGAAAAAATAGATCTGCAAAAACGTTATTCTAAATATGCTAAGGCTCAAGCTTGGTTAACAGATAGTGCTCTGGTTATTCCTGTACACTCAGACGGTGCCCAAATGCTTGTAACGAAGAAAGTATTAGGCAGTGGTGCTGATGGTTGGGTTGGTGACAAAACAGGCGACAACAGTTATAAATATCTTAAACTCCAAGATAAGATTGTCACTTCTAAAGAAATGGATGAGTTCCGCAAGAAATTTGCTGATGAAAAAGCCAAATCTAATGCTGATTATCAGAAGAACTTAGACCGTCATATTCAAGACTAATCGAATCTCCTCTTTTGAGGAGATTTTTTATGTCGCGGTCTCCATGTAAGCACTTTAAAAAAGAGTTATTTTGATTTAAAAATGGTATAATGGGAGAACAATAGAAAGGAAGTATTTATGGATCAAAAAGAGAAACATTTTAGCCTATCTTGGTTTTTCAAGTGGTTTTTGGATAACAAGGCCATTACGGTATTTTTGGTAACCTTATTATTGGGACTGAATCTTTTTATTTTAAGTAAGATTAGTTTTTTTATTTTTCACCTGTTTTTAGACTTTTTGGCAGTCGTGATGTTGCCAGTCATTCTATCTGGTTTACTATACTATTTATTAAATCCTATTGTTGATTGGATGGAGAAGCATAAGGTGAATCGTGTCATAGCAATCAGTACTGTTTTTGTGATTATCGCTATCTTTATCATTTGGGGCTTGGCAGTAGCCATTCCAAATCTGCAACGTCAAGTTTTAACATTTGCAAGAAATGTACCAATCTACCTCGAAGATGCTGACAGGGTTATTGACGATTTGGTAACTAAGCGTTTACCAGATGATTTCAGGCCTCAGCTAGAACAAGTTTGACAAACTTTTCAAGTCAGGCTACAGTTTGGGCAAGTAAGGTTTCATCTCAGGCAGTCAACTGGGTGAGTGCCTTTATTAGCGGGGCTTCTCAAGTGATTGTTGCCTTGATTATCGTTCCGTTCATGCTCTTTTATCTTTTGCGTGATGGGAAAGGCCTACGTCACTATTTGACCCAATTCATGCCAACGAAATTGAAAGAACCTGTTGGACAAGTTTTATCAGATGTGAATCAGCAGTTGTCCAACTATGTTCGAGGACAAGTGACAGTGGCTATTATTGTAGCAGTAATGTTTATCATCTTCTTCAAGATTATTGGTCTACGCTATGCAGTTACGTTGGGTGTTACTGCTGGTATTTTAAATCTGGTTCCTTATTTGGGTAGTTTCCTAGCCATGCTTCCTGCCCTAGTATTGGGCTTGATTGCTGGGCCAGTCATGCTTTTGAAAGTAGTGATTGTCTTTATCGTAGAACAAACTATTGAAGGCCGTTTTGTCTCTCCATTGATTTTGGGAAGTCAATTAAACATCCATCCTATTAATGTTCTCTTTGTCTTGTTAACTTCGGGCTCTATGTTTGGTATCTGGGGAGTCTTGCTCGGTATTCCGGTTTATGCCTCTGCAAAGGTTGTCATTTCAGCGATTTTTGAATGGTATAAGGTAGTTAGTGGCCTATATGAACTAGAAGGAGAGGAAGCTAAGAGTGAACAATAGTCAACAGATGTTACAGGCTTTGGAGGAGCAAGATTTAGTTAAGGCAGAGCACTATTTCGTTAAAGCTTTAGAAAATGATTCGAGTGACCTTTTGTATGAATTAGCCACTTATCTAGAAGGGATTGGTTTTTATCCTCAGGCTAAGGAAATTTACCTGAAAATCGTAGAAGATTTTCCAGAGGTTCATCTTAATTTAGCAACTATTGCTAGCGAAGATGGTCAAATAGAAGAAGCCTTTACCTACCTAGAGGAAATCCAAGCCGACAGTGACTGGTATATTTCGGCTTTGGCTCTGAAGGCAGACCTTTACCAGTTGGAAGGTTTGACAGATGTGGCGCGTGAGAAATTGTTAGAAGCATTGACTTACTCAGAGGATCCTCTCTTGATATTGGGGTTGGCAGAGTTGGATAGTGAGTTGGAAAATTACCAAGAAGCTATTCAAGGCTATGCCCAGTTAGATAATCGCTCGATTTATGAACAAACGGGTATTTCTACCTATCAACGAATTGGCTTTGCCTATGCCCAGTTAGGGGAAATTTGAAACAGCTATAGAGTTTTTAGAAAAAGCCCTGGAGTTAGAATACGATGACCTGACAGCTTTTGAGTTGGCCAGTCTTTACTTTGATCAAGAAGAATACCAAAAAGCTGTCCTCTACTTTAAGCAGATCGATACCATTTCTCCTGACTTTGAAGGCTATGAATATGGTTATAGCCAGGCCTTACATAAGGAACATCAAGTTCAAGAAGCCCTGCGTATCGCTAAGCAAGGGTTGGAGAAAAATCCATTTGAAACTCGTCTCTTGCTGGCTGCTTCACAATTTTCTTATGAATTGCATGATGCAAGTGGGGCAGAAAATTATCTCCTTACTGCAAAAACAGACGCTGAGGATACGGAAGAAATCTTGCTTCGTTTAGCCACTATTTATCTGGAGCAGGAGCGTTATGAGGATATTCTAGACTTGCAAAGTGAGGAGCCAGAAAATCTCTTGACCAAGTGGATGATTGCTCGTTCCTATCAAGAAATGGACGATTTGGATACTGCCTATGAGCATTACCAAGAGTTGGCAGGAGATTTAAAGGACAATCCAGAGTTTCTGGAACACTATATCTATCTCTTGCGTGAATTGGGCTACTTTGAGGAAGCAAAAGTCAATGCACAAGCTTACTTAAAACTGGTTCCAGATGATGTGCAAATGCAAGAATTGTTTGAGACATTGTAAGAATCCATTAGTTACAGAAAACTGCAAGTTATTACTAGAAGATAACTGCGGTTTTTTGTTTTAAAAAGGACAATTTTCAACTAATATATTCTCTTGAAAAAGTTTCAACTAGGACTATAATATAAAATTATGAGTGATAGAGGAGGAAAATAATGCTTGATACGATAGCTCTACCGATTGAAGTCCGATATATTATTCTCATTTTATTATCTTGTTTTTCTGGTTTTATCATTGGCTATTAAAGAAAGTCTAAGCACAAGCAGGCTGGGAGAAAGACTCATATCTTAGTTGCCTTAACTGCAACTTTAATGATGATTTTATCAAAAGAAGCTTTCTTGGATACGCCTAATTATGATACTTCTAGGGTTGCGGCCCAAATTGTCAGTGGAATTAGTTTCATTGGCGGTGGTATTATTTTTCATGAGGGATAAAAAAATCAGTGGTATCACCACAGCAGTTGGTATTTGGGTAACTGCAGGTATTGGGATGGCGATTGGAGCAGGTTTTGCTTTTCTAGGCTTATTTTGCAGTTTAATTGTTGTCTCTGTTCAGAAAAGTAGCTCCAAATTTTTGAAAAGCGATACTCATTATCATATCAGAATGACTGGATTTGTAACCAATAAACCTTCAATAGATACCTTGAATATTCTCATTGAACAGAAGGGATTTTACAATCTAAATATTGACATGGATAGGAATGAAAGTGGTTATAATCTTACGATTAGAGCAGATCACGATAAATCCATTTCTTACAAAAAAATATGGCTGAGCTTTTTATGGAAATGTGACGAGAATTTTATATAAATCAGGTTAAGATTGTTTCATTAGAAGGATAGAGTTTTTGTTTTCATAGCAAAACTCTGATTGGTGAATGGGGAAAGATACTTCTTATTCCCTATACTATGTATCAGGAGGAATTGACATAAAAGCATCAGATTAGCGTAGATAACATAATGAACTGGGGATATCTTGAAAACAAAGATTAGTTTATAAGCTTTGGAACCGTTTTCTATCACAATCTTTCGGGAAAGTAGTTGCTAAAAGATGTAAAAATTGATAGAATAAGGATTGTCTAAAAAATTTTAAGGAGAATCTATCAAATGGATTTCACATGGGCAATTAAATATGCCACTGAATTTTTGGGAACTGCTATTTTGATCATTCTTGGAAATGGTGCAGTTGCCAACGTTGAACTTAAAGGTACGAAAGGTCACCAAAGTGGCTGGATCGTTATCGCTGTTGGTTATGGTATGGGGGTTATGATCCCAGCCTTGATGTTTGGTAACGTATCTGGTAACCACATCAACCCAGCCTTCACTCTTGGACTTGCAATCAGCGGTCTTTTCCCTTGGGCTCAAGTTGCGCCTTATATCATCGCACAAGTTTTGGGTGCTATCTTTGGTCAAGCCTTGGTTGTGGCAACACACCGCCCATACTACTTGAAAACTGAAAATCCAAACAACATTTTGGGTACTTTCTCAACAATTTCAAGTTTGGATAATGGTACAAAAGAATCACATTTTGCAGCAACTGTTAATGGTTTTGTAAATGAGTTTGTTGGATCATTTGTTCTTTTCTTTGCAGCCCTTGGAATGACTAAAAACTTCTTTGGTTCTGAAGTGCTTCAATACATGAAACAAATGGCTAGTCAAGCAGGTCAAAATGTTGATTTTTCTGATTTAGCAATCAAAGCCCAAGTAGCACCACATACTGCTTCAGGACTTTCAGTAGCTCACTTGGCACTTGGATTCCTTGTTATGGCCTTGGTAACATCACTTGGTGGACCTACAGGACCTGCCTTGAACCCTGCTCGTGACTTGGGACCACGTCTCCTTCATGCTTTCCTTCCAAAATCAGTTCTTGGTGAGAACAAAGGCGATTCAAAATGGTGGTATTCTTGGGTACCAGTAGTAGCACCGATCGCAGCAGCAATTGCGGCAGTAGCTATTTTCAAATTCCTTTACCTATAAGAAATTGAGTTCTCTATCTATTGTAATAGATTGAAGAAAAATTAAAAACGCATAATATTGTACTGACCCCAAAAAGTTAGACAATTAATTTAAGCAAAGGATTTAGTTCTGTATTGGACAGGGCTAAGTCCTTTTAGTTTTACCTTAATTCGTTTGTTGTTGTAGTAATCAATATAGTCTACAATGGCTTGTTCCAATTGCTTAAGAGACTGAAGTGACTTCTCATAACCATAAAACATTTCAGACTTAAGAATGCCAAAGAAAGATTCCATCATACCGTTATCTGGGCTATTTCCCTTACGTGACATAGATGGTTGGATTCCCTTATTCTTAAAAAAATGATGATAGAAATCGTGTTGGTATTGCCCTCCTTGGTCACTATGGAGAATTGTATTTTCGTAATGGTTCTCTGTAAAGGCTTGTTCTAGCATAGCTTTCATTTGTACTAAGTTCGGCGAAGTAGAAAGATTGTAGGAGATAATTTCGCTGTTAAAGCCATCTAAAACTGGTGATAAATAAAGCTTTTGGCTACTTGCTGGAATGGCAAATTCTGTCACATCTGTGTAGCACTTTTGCATTGGTTTGGTTGCTTCAAATTGGCGTTGAATGAGATTCTCTGCTTTCTTGCCAATCTCTCCTTGGTAGGAAGAATACTTTCGTTTACGGCGAATTCGAGCAATTAAACCAAGTACTTTCATCAGACGCTGCACCTTCTTATGGTTCACTACGAAGCCACGATTTCGTAATTCTAGAGTCATGCGACGATAGCCGTAATTTCCTTTATGCTCAGTATAAATTGACTGAATTTCAGCTTTAATATCATAATCTTTATCGTTTTGATCCAGCTGTTTTAAGTGGTAATAATAGGTTGAACGGGCAAACTTAATAATCTTTAGAAGGATATCTAAAGAAAACTCTGTTACCAGTCCTTGAACAATTTCCGTTTTTCTTCTTGCTCCTTTTCGTCCCTCAATCGGAGTTCTCTCAACTTTTTTAGAATGGCATTCTCCGCTCTCAAGTACTCATTTTCTGCTTGAAGACATTCTAATTCTGTCATATCTTCAAATCTCTTCTTTGGCTTACGTCCCATTTTAGGTGGTCTCCCTCTTGTTTTCTCAACAATAGTATACCCGTTTTTCTTGTATTGTGCTAGCCAATTAAGAAGTATCGTACGACTTGGGAGCCCGTATTCAAGAGAAACTCTATCTTTAGTCCAGCCTTCATGTAATACTTTATTAATCATTTCTTGTTTTAAATCGGGAGAATAGTAACGATTTTTTCCTTTTTTGACGAACTCTATTCCGTAACGATCAATCAATTTAATCATGTACCTAATATTAGAATTGTTTATCCCAAATTTATTTGAAAGCTTCTCTAAGCTATATCCTTGTTTTCTAAGTTCATAGATCTGAACTTTATCATCATAAGTTAATTTCATAATAAAAACACCCCAAAAGTTAGATTTTTTTATGTCTAACTTTTTGGGGTGCAGTTCAGGTTCTATTAAGATCCTTTTTGTTATCCTTGACATTACTGATGGCCCGTAAACCGTAGTTATATACTCCATAAGTTGCAAAGGGCAAGAAAAATGACAAAATAGTGTCAACTGAGTTGAAGTAACCATAGTCAGTTCGGTCTAAGACACGCGCGACGTAGGTACCAGTTAAGATGGGAAAAATAATATTCAAGACACGAATTCCCATGTAAGATAGAGCATTTAATTTTTATACTTTTCATTCAATTTACCTCGTTTTTCGTTCTATCATAAAGTCAGCTAATAAGAAATGAAGGGCAGTAAGTCAAGCAGTCACTTTGAAGTTTCAAAGTTTTATTTTAAGCTTTCTTTAAGAAAACTATATTATTCTGAAGAACTCTAAAATTTCACAGCCATTTATTGGTAATGACTACAGAATTCCTAGTCATTACTAGAAATGGACTAGTTTCTTTGAATAATAGAACTCCTTAAACCTTCTATTCTAGAACGGGAGGGTCGGTATTTCTTTCATGATAGGACTAGATTGTGGTATAATAGAGAGAATAAGTTTTTTTAGTAAGACAAAGGAGAAAATAGATGATTTATGCAGGAATTCTTGCTGGTGGAACTGGCACACGCATGGGAATCAGTAACTTGCCAAAACAATTTTTAGAGCTAGGTGATCGACCTATTTTGATTCATACAATTGAAAAATTTGTCTTGGAACCAAGTATTGAAAAAATTGTAGTTGGGGTTCATGGAGACTGGGTTTCTCATGCAGAAGATCTTGTAGATAAATATCTTCCTCTTCATAAGGAACGTATCATCATTACAAAAGGTGGTTCTGACCGGAATACAAGTATTGAGAAAATCATTGAAGCTATCGATGCTTATCGTCCGCTTACTCCAGAGGATATCGTTGTTACCCACGATTCTGTTCGTCCATTTATTACACTTCGCATGATTCAGGACAATATCCAACTTGCCCAAAATCATGACGCAGTGGACACAGTAGTTGAAGCGGTTGATACTATCGTTGAAAGTACCAATGGTCAATTTATTACAGATATTCCAAATCGTGCTCACCTTTATCAAGGACAAACACCTCAAACATTCCGTTGCAAGGACTTCATGGACCTTTATGGATCTCTTTCTAATGAAGAGAAGGAAATCTTGACAGATGCATGTAAAATCTTTGTGATCAAAGGAAAAGATGTGGCCTTGGCCAAAGGTGAATATTCAAATCTAAAAATTACAACCGTAACAGATTTGAAGATTGCAAAAAGTATGATTGAGAAAGACTAGTAAAATGATTAATCAAATTTATCAACTAACTAAGCCTAAGTTTATCAATGTCAAATATCAGGAAGAGGCTATTGACCAAGAAAATCATATCCTTATCCGTCCCAACTACATGGCTGTCTGTCATGCGGATCAGCGTTACTACCAGGGAAAACGTGATCCCAAGGTTTTGAATAAAAAGCTTCCAATGGCAATGATTCACGAGTCATGTGGAACCGTTATTTCTGACCCTACAGAAACCTACGAAGTTGGTCAAAAAGTTGTCATGATTCCTAATCAGCCTCCTATGCAGAGTGATGAAGAATTCTATGAGAACTACATGACAGGGACCCATTTCTTGTCTAGTGGATTTGATGGCTTTATGAGAGAGTTTGTTTCTCTCCCTAAAGACCGTGTGGTGGCTTATGATGCTATTGAAGATACGGTTGCAGCGATTACAGAGTTTGTCAGTGTCGGCATGCACGCTATGAATCGTCTATTGACCCTTGCTCATAGCAAGCGGGACCGAATTGCTGTTATCGGAGATGGAAGTTTAGCTTTTGTGGTTGCCAATATTATCAACTATACTTTGCCAGAAGCAGAGATTGTGGTTATTGGTCGTCATTGGGAAAAGTTGGAACTTTTCTCATTTGCCAAAGAATGCTATATTACTGATAATATTCCTGAAGATTTGGCCTTTGACCATGCTTTTGAGTGTTGTGGTGGTGATGGTACTGGACCAGCCATTAATGACTTAATTCGCTATATTCGTCCTCAGGGAACGATTCTCATGATGGGTGTTAGCGAGTATAAAGTCAATCTCAATACACGCGATGCCTTAGAAAGGCTTGCTCTTGGTTGGTTCCTCTCGTTCTGGTCGCATTGATTTTGAAAATGCCATCCAAATGATGGAAGTCAAGAAATTTGCAAATCGTCTTAAAAATATCCTTTATCTAGAAGAACCTGTAAGAGAAATTAAAGATATTCACCGTGTCTTTGCAACCGATTTAAACACAGCCTTTAAAACCGTGTTTAAGTGGGAAGTATAAGTGCTGGAGGTTAATTGTGGAGAAAATCATTAAAGAAAAAATTTCTTCCCTACTTAGTCAAGAAGAGGAAGTCCTCAGTGTTGAACAACTGGGGGGAATGACCAATCAAAACTATTTGGTCAAAACAACAAATAAGCAATACATCGTTAAGTTCTTTGGTAAAGGGACAGAAAAGCTGATCAATCGTCAAGATGAAAAGTACAATCTTGAACTACTTAAAGATTTAGACCTAGATGTAAAAAATTATCTTTTTGATATTGATGCTGGTATCAAAGTAAATGAGTATATCGAATCTGCGATTACGCTTGATTCAACGTCAATCAAGACCAAATTTGACAAAATTGCTCCAATATTACAAACTATTCATGCTTCTGGTAAGGAATTAAGAGGAGAATTTGCTCCTTTTGAAGAAATCAAAAAATACGAATCCTTGATTGAGGAAAAAATCCCTTATGCCAACTATGAAGCTGTTCGAGAAGAAGTCTTCGCCTTAGAGAAAAGACTGGCTGACTTAGGTGTTGACAGAAAATCTTGTCATATCGATTTGGTGCCTGAAAACTTTATCGAATCACCTCAAGGACGTTTATATTTGATTGACTGGGAATATTCATCAATGAACGATCCAATGTGGGATTTGGCTGCCCTCTTTTTAGAGTCTGAATTCACTCGTCAAGAGGAAGAAGCCTTCTTATCTCACTATGAGAGTGAGCAAACACCTGTCTCTCGTGAAAAGATTGCCATTTATAAAATTTTACAAGATGCTATTTGGAGTCTATGGACAGTCTACAAAGAAGAGCAAGGTGCAGATTTTGGTGACTATGGTGTGAGTCGTTACCAAAGAGCTGTTAAAGGTTTGACTTCTTATGGAGGTTCAGATGAAAAATAAAAATGGAGTTTCTTTTGGTCTACTCTCAGGTATTTTCTGGGGTTTAGGTCTAACAATTAGTGCTTACATCTTTTCAATTTTTACAGATTTGTCGCCCTTTGTGGTGGCTGCAGCTCATGATTTTTTGAGCATCTTTATCTTACTAGCTTTTCTTTTGGTAAAAGAAGGGAAAGTTCGCCTCTCGATTTTCTTAAATATTCGCAATATCAGTGTTATCATCGGGGCCTTGCTAGCAGGTCCTATCGGTATGCAGGCCAATCTTTATGCGGTTAAGTATATCGGAAGTTCCTTAGCTTCATCTGTATCGGCTATTTACCCTGCGATTTCAGTTTTATTGGCTTTCTTCTTTTTGAAGCACAAGATTTCGAGAAATACTGTGTTTGGGATTGTCTTGATTATTGGAGGGATTATTGCTCAGACCTATAAGGTAGAACAGGTCAATTCCTTCTACATTGGCATTCTCTGTGCTTTAGTTTGTGCCATTGCATGGGGAAGTGAGAGTGTTCTTAGCTCTTTTGCCATGGAAAGTGAATTGAGTGAAATCGAAGCCCTCTTAATCCGTCAAGTAACTTCATTCTTGTCCTATCTTGTGATTGTGCTCTTCTCTCATCAGTCATTTGCAGAAGTGTACAATGGACAATTGCTAGGTCTTATGATTGTCTTTGCGGCCTTTGATATGATTTCCTACTTGGCTTATTATATCGCTATCAATCGCTTGCAACCAGCCAAGGCTACAGGCTTGAATGTGAGCTATGTAGTATGGACAGTCTTGTTTGCAGTTGTTTTCTTGGGTGCACCGCTAGATATGCTGACCATTATTACGTCACTTGTCGTCATTGCTGGAGTTTATATTATTATTAAAGAATAAAGGAGATTCGTGTGAAAGCCATTATCTTAGCAGCGGGCTTGGGAACTCGCTTGCGTCCTATGACTGAAAATACCCCTAAAGCCTTGGTTCAGGTTAATCAAAAACCTTTGATTGAATACCAAATTGAGTTTCTCAAAGAAAAGGGAATCCATGATATCATCATCATTGTCGGTTATCTTAAAGAACAATTCGATTACTTGAAAGAGAAATACGGTGTTCGCCTCGTTTTCAATGATAAATACGCTGATTACAATAACTTTTACTCTCTCTATCTTGTAAAAGAAGAATTGGCTAACAGCTATGTTATTGATGCAGACAACTATCTCTTTAAAAATATGTTCCGCAATGATTTGACTCGTTCGACTTATTTTAGTGTTTATCGTGAAGATTGTACCAACGAATGGTTCTTGGTCTATGGAGACGACTACAAGGTTCAAGATATTACTGTTGATAGCAAGGCTGGTCGTATCCTTAGTGGTGTATCATTCTGGGATGCTCCAACTGCAGAAAAGATTGTCAGCTTTATCGACAAGGCTTATGCAAGTGGTGAATTTGTTGATCTCTACTGGGACAATATGGTTAAGGATAACATCAAAGAGCTAGATGTCTATGTTGAAGAATTAGAAGGCAATAGCATCTATGAAATCGATAGTGTCCAAGATTATCATAAATTAGAAGAAATTCTTAAAAACGAAAATTAAAGATTCCAACATCTGGCTAAAATAGTCGGATGTTTTTGATTTTTACGAATAGAATAGATGAGTAGAAAAAGAAATGGAGTTATTTATGAAAATCACAAACTATGAAATCTATAAGTTAAAAAAATCAGGTTTGACCAATCAACAGATTTTGAATGTCCTAGAATACGGTGAAAATGTCGATCAAGAACTTTTGTTGGGTGATATTGCAGAAATATCAGGTTGCCGAAATCCAGCTGTTTTTATGGAACGTTATTTTCAGATAGACGATGCGCATTTGGAGAAAGAATTTCAAAAATTTCCATCTTTCTCCATTTTAGATGACTGTTATCCTTGGGATTTGAGTGAAATATATGATGCGCCTGTACTTTTATTTTACAAGGGAAATCTTGACCTCTTGAAATTTCCTAAGGTAGCGGTCGTAGGAAGTCGTGCTTGTAGCAAACAGGGAGTTAAGTCAGTTGAAAAAGTCATTCAGGGATTGGAAAATGAACTGGTTATCGTCAGTGGATTAGCCAGGGGCATTGACACAGCAGCTCATATGGCAGCTCTTCAGAATGGCGGAAAAACCATTGCAGTGATTGGAACAGGACTGGATGTGTTTTATCCTAAAGCCAATAAACGCTTGCAAGACTACATCGGCAATGACCATCTGGTTCTCAGTGAGTATGGACCAGACGAACAACCTCTGAAATTTCATTTTCCTGCCCGTAATCGCATCATTGCTGGACTTTGTCGTGGTGTGATCGTAGCAGAGGCTAAGATGCGCTCGGGTAGTCTCATTACCTGTGAGCGAGCAATGGAGGAAGGGCGCGATGTCTTTGCTATTCCTGGAAGTATTTTAGATGGCCTATCAGATGGTTGCCATCATTTGATTCAAGAAGGGGCAAAATTGGTCACCAGTGGGCAGGATGTTCTTGCAGAATTTGAATTTTAATACTCTTCGAAAATCTCTTCAGACCACGTCAGCTTCACCTTGCCGTAGGTATGGTTACTGACTTCGTCAGTCTCATCTGCAACCTCAAAGCAGTGCTTTGAGCAACCTGCGGTTAGTTTCCTAGTTTGCTCTTTGATTTTCATTGAGTATAAGAAGAAAGTCCGCTTACTAGATAAACTTTCTTCTATATATTGGAGCTAAGTCTTGACAGTTATGGCAAAATGGTTTACACTTTATAAAGTTTATTACTTTGAAAAGGTGTGATACTGTGGCTACGGCAACAAAAAAGAAAAAATCAACAGTTAAAAAAAATCTAGTAATCGTGGAGTCACCTGCTAAGGCCAAAACGATTGAAAAATATCTCGGCAGAAACTACAAGGTTTTAGCCAGTGTCGGGCATATCCGTGATTTGAAGAAATCCAGTATGTCCGTCGATATTGAAAATAATTATGAACCGCAATATATCAATATCCGAGGAAAAGGTCCTCTTATCAATGACTTGAAAAAAGAAGCTAAAAAAGCTAATAAAGTTTTTCTCGCGAGTGACCCGGACCGTGAAGGAGAAGCGATTTCTTGGCATTTGGCCCATATTCTCAACTTGGATGAAAATGATGCCAACCGTGTGGTCTTCAATGAAATCACCAAGGATGCGGTCAAAAATGCTTTCAAAGAGCCACGCAAGATTGATATGGACTTGGTCGATGCCCAACAGGCACGCCGTGTCTTGGACCGCTTGGTAGGGTATTCGATTTCGCCTATTTTGTGGAAGAAGGTCAAGAAGGGCTTATCAGCAGGGCGCGTACAGTCCATTGCCCTTAAGCTCATCATTGACCGTGAGAATGAAATTAATGCCTTCCAGCCAGAAGAATACTGGACAATTGATGCTGTCTTTAAAAAGGGAACCAAGCAATTTCAGGCTTCCTTCTATGGAGTGGATGGTAAAAAGCTGAAACTGACTAGTAATGATGAGGTCAAGGAAGTCTTGTCTCGTCTGACTAGCAAAGACTTTTCAGTGGATCAGGTAGATAAGAAAGAGCGCAAACGCAATGCTCCTTTACCCTATACCACTTCATCCATGCAGATGGACGCTGCCAATAAAATCAATTTCCGTACTCGAAAAACCATGATGGTTGCCCAACAGCTCTATGAAGGAATTAATATCGGTTCTGGTGTTCAAGGTTTGATTACCTATATGCGTACCGATTCGACTCGTATCAGTCCAGTAGCGCAGAACGAAGCAGCAAACTTCATTACGGACCGTTTTGGTAGCAAGTATTCTAAGCATGGTAGCAAGGTCAAAATGCATCAGGTGCTCAGGATGCCCACGAGGCTATTCGTCCGTCTAGTGTCTTTAATACACCTGAAAGCATCGCTAAGTATCTGGATAAGGATCAGCTCAAGCTTTATACTCTTATCTGGAATCGTTTTGTGGCTAGCCAGATGACAGCTGCTGTTTTTGATACTATGGCTGTTAAATTGTCTCAAAATGGGGTTCAATTTGCTGCTAATGGTAGTCAGGTTAAGTTTGATGGTTATCTGGCCATTTACAATGATTCTGACAAGAATAAGATGTTACCAGATATGGCTGTTGGAGATATGGTCAAGCAGGTCAATAGCAAACCAGAGCAACATTTCACACAACCGCCTGCTCGCTATTCTGAAGCGACCTTGATCAAGACCTTGGAGGAAAATGGGGTTGGACGTCCATCAACCTATGCACCAACCATTGAAACCATTCAGAAACGTTACTATGTTCGCCTTGCAGCCAAACGTTTTGAACCAACAGAGTTGGGAGAAATTGTTAACAAGCTCATCGTTGAATATTTCCCAGATATCGTAAACGTGACCTTTACAGCTGAAATGGAAGGCAAACTGGATGATGTCGAAGTTGGGAAAGAGCAGTGGCAACGTGTCATTGATGCCTTTTACAAACCATTCTCTAAAGAAGTTGCCAAGGCTGAAGAAGAAATGGAAAAAAATCCAAATCAAGGATGAACCAGCTGGATTTGACTGTGAAGTGTGTGGCAGTCCAATGGTCATTAAACTTGGTCGTTTTGGTAAGTTCTACGCTTGTAGCAATTTCCCAGATTGCCGTCATACCCAAGCAATTGTGAAAGAGATTGGTGTTGAGTGTCCAAGCTGTCATCAGGGACAAATCATTGAGCGAAAAACCAAACGTAATCGCCTCTTCTATGGTTGCAATCGCTATCCAGAATGTGAATTTACTTCTTGGGACAAGCCTGTTGGTCGTGACTGTCCAAAATGTGGCAACTTCCTCATGGAGAAAAAAGTCCGTGGTGGTGGCAAGCAGGTTGTTTGCAGCAAGGGTGACTATGAAGAAGAAAAGATTAAATAAGAGGAGAGTCCTGAAAGTGAATTTCAGGCTCTTTTTGATTAGCGCTTGACAAAATTCATCATTGTATGCGAAACTAGAAGAAGATTATTTTATACTCAATGAAAATCAAAGAGCAAACTAGGAAACTAACCGCAGGTTGCTCAAAGCACTGCTTTGAGGTTGCAGATAAGACTGACGAAGTCAGGAACCATACCTACGTCAAGGCGACGTTGACGCAGTTTGAAGAGATTTTCGAAGAGTATTAACTAGGAGAAGTTATGCGTATTATTTATCTTATTATTGGTTTTTTATCACTAGCCTTGGCTATTGTTGGGGTTGTTTTACCTTTGTTGCCGACAACGCCTTTCCTTTTGTTGTCTATTGCTTGTTTCTCCAGAAGTTCCAAGCGCTTCGAAGATTGGTTGTATCATACCAAGCTCTATCAAGCATATGTAGCTGATTTTCGCGAGACTAGATCTATTGCGCGTGAACGTAAGAAAAAAATCATCGTTTCTATCTACATCTTGATGGGAATTTCTATTTATTTTGCCCCTCTTTTACCGGTCAAAATCGGTCTAGGAGCCTTGACCATCTTTATTACCTATTATCTCTTCAAGGTCATTCCAGACAAAGAATAGTTAAAATAGTAGTTATTTCCCTTGATAAAAATGAAAGCAAATTCACAACAATATGATATAATAAATTCAAAGTAATACTCAAGGAGAATTAAATGATTTACGAATTTTGTGCTGAAAATGTGACCTTGCTTGAAAAAAAGCGATGCAGGCTGGGGCTCGTCGAATCGAACTCTGTGATAATCTTGCAGTGGGAGGAACAACTCCCAGCTATGGAGTAACCAAGGCAGCGGTTGAATTGGCAGCTAACTACGATACGACCATCATGACCATGATTCGTCCACGTGGTGGCGACTTTGTCTATAATGAACTAGAAATTGCAATTATGCTAGAAGACATTCGGTTGGCTACTCAGGCTGGAAGTCAAGGGGTTGTATTTGGGGCTTTAACTGCTGAGAAGAAGTTGGATAAGCCTAATCTTGAAAAGTTAATTGCGGCATCAAAAGGGATGGAAATTGTCTTTCACATGGCCTTTGATGAATTGAGTGATGAGGATCAACTGGAAGCTATTGACTGGCTCAGCCAAGCCGGTGTCACCCGTATCCTAACTCGTGCTGGTGTGTCTGGTGACTCCTTAGAAAAACGTTTTGCTCACTATCACAGAATTTTGGAGCATGCTAAAGGTAAGATTGAAATTCTACCAGGTGGGGGGATTGACCTTGACAACCGTCAAACCTTTATCGACCAGCTGGGTGTAGCACAATTGCATGGTACTAAGGTTGTCTTTTAAAAAATAGAAAGGAACTGCTAGCTTTGGGTAGCAGTTTTCACTTATGTTTGAAATTTTTAAATCCTATCAGTTTAATCAAGAAAAGGCTCGTGCCTATGGTTTTGTAGAAAATAGTGGAGTCTGGACCTATAGTTGCCAGATTTTGCAGGGTGACTTTGTCATGACTGTGTCCATCACTGCTGATAATGTGAGTTTTCAAGTCTTTGACCAGGAAACCGGTGACCTCTATCCACAAGTCCATATGGAAAGCTTTAAAGGAAGTTTTGTTGCAAGTGTCCGTGAAGCTTGTCTGGAGATTCTTTACCAGATTCGGAAGGCTTGTTTTGAGGTACAGGATTTTATCTGTCCTCAGACTAAGCGAATCATGATTCAAGTTCAGGAAAAGTATGGAAATCAGTTGGAGTATCTGTGGGAGAAATCGCCTGATACGGCAGTGTTAAGACATGAAGGCAATAAAAAGTGGTATGCCGTCTTGATGAGAATCTCTTGGGATAAGCTGGAAAAGGGTAGAGAAGGATTAGTGGAAGCAGTCAACCTCAAGCATGACCAAGTAGCTGACTTACTTTCAAAAAGGGGAATTTATCCAGCCTTTCATATGAACAAACGCTACTGGATTAGTGTGGCTTTTGATGATACTTTGTCAGATGAAATAGTACTGGAATTGATAGAAAAAAGTTGGAATTTAACTTCTAAAAAATGAAACATTTCAAGGATTTTTCAATAATTTTCAATTAGCTAAATATTCTATACTGAAGAAATTTTTCAGAAAATATTTGATTTTTTTCTTGACAAGTGCTTTTTCCCTGTGCTAAAATACTAAACAAGATATCAAACGAAGGAGAAAGTCAAACATGAGAACAGCTAAGTTTAATCAATTTGCTTTGTTGTTGAGGTACTCGGGCTAGTGCAAAAAGCATTAGTCCTGTTTGGCTTACCAAGCGGGAGTGAATCAACATCTCGCTTGGACTTCTGAGCGAGATGTTTTTTTAAAACCACATTTGGAAAAGGGGAAATCTTATGAGAACAGTTGAATTTCTAGATACCAGCCTTCGGGATGGAGAGCAGACACCGGGCGTTAATTTTTCAATCAAGGAAAAAATTGCCATTGCAAGGCAGCTGGAGAAATGGGGTATTTCAGCCATTGAAGCTGGTTTTCCGGCGGCGAGTCCTGATTCATTCACAGCAGTGCAGGAGATTGCTAAGGTCTTGAAGAAAACAGCGGTGACTGGTTTGGCACGCTCTGTCAAGTCTGATATCGATGCTTGTTATGAGGCCCTCAAGGACGCCAAGTATCCACAGGTTCACGTCTTTATTGCTACCAGTCCGATTCACCGAAAGTATAAGCTCAATAAGAGCAAGGAAGAGATTTTGGAAGCTATTAAGGAGCATGTTTCTTATGCCCGTTCTAAGTTTGAAGTGGTCGAATTCTCTCCTGAAGATGCGACCAGAACAGAGTTGGATTTCCTCTTGCAAGTTGTTCAAACAGCGGTTGATGCAGGGGCGTCTTATATCAATATTCCTGATACGGTAGGATTTACCATACCAGAGGAATATGGAGCCATCTTCAAATACCTGATTGAGAATGTCAAGACGGATCGCCAGATCATCTATTCGCCTCACTGTCATGATGATCTTGGAATGGCAGTGGCTAATAGCCTTGCTGCCGTCAAGAATGGGGCAGGACGTGTTGAAGGAACTATCAACGGTATTGGGGAGCGAGCTGGAAATGCTGCTTTGGAAGAAATAGCAGTGGCTCTCAATATTCGCCAAGATTACTATCAAGCAGAAACTAGTATTGTTTTAAATGAAACCATCAATACGTCAGAAATGGTTTCTCGCTTCTCAGGAATTCCAGTTCCTAAAAACAAGGCTGTGGTCGGTGGCAATGCCTTTTCTCACGAATCTGGTATTCACCAAGACGGAGTTCTTAAAAATCCTCTTACCTATGAAATCATCACTCCTGAATTGGTCGGTGTCAAGAGTAATAGCCTCCCACTTGGAAAATTGTCTGGTCGCCATGCCTTTGTCGAGAAACTAAGAGAATTGGCCCTAGACTTTACAGAAGAGGACATCAAACCACTCTTCTCTAAGTTCAAGGCACTGGCCGACAAGAAACAAGAAATCACAGATGCAGATATTCGTGCTCTGGTAGCTGGAACCATGGTTGAAAACCCAGAAGGATTCCACTTTGATGATTTACAACTTCAAACTCATGCAGATAATGACATTGAAGCGCTCGTTAGCCTGGCTAATATGGATGGTGAGAAAGTCGAATTTAATGCGACAGGGCAAGGTTCTGTTGAGGCTATCTTCAACGCTATTGACAAATTCTTCAATCAATCCGTTCGCTTGGTGTCTTACACTATCGATGCGGTGACGGATGGAATCGATGCCCAAGCTCGGGTCTTGGTCACTGTTGAAAATAGAGATACAGAAACCATCTTTAATGCAGCAGGCCTTGATTTCGATGTGTTGAAGGCTTCGGCTATTGCCTATATAAACGCTAATACCTTTGTTCAAAAAGAAAATGCTGGTGAGATGGGACGCAGTGTTTCCTATCGAGATATGCCTAGTGTGTAAAGGAGAAGGCTATGACAAAGAAAATAGTAGCTCTAGCAGGGGATGGAATCGGCCCAGAAATCATGGAGGCCGGTTTAGAAGTTCTGGAGGCTCTAGCTGAAAAAACAGGCTTTGACTATGAAATAGACAAACGACCTTTTGGAGGTGCAGGTATCGATGCAGCAGGGCATCCCTTACCTGATGAAACCCTCAAGGTATGTCGTGAAGCAGATGCTATTCTTTTAGCGGCTATCGGTAGTCCCCAGTATGATAGTGCAACGGTTCGGCCTGAACAAGGCTTGCTAGCTCTCCGTAAGGAACTCAATCTCTATGCTAATATTCGCCCTGTAAAAATCTTTGACAGTCTCAAGCATTTGTCACCACTAAAATCAGAACGAATTGCTGGTGTAGACTTTGTCGTGGTGCGTGAGTTGACAGGCGGGATTTACTTTGGAGATCATATCCTTGAAGAGCGCAAAGCGCGTGATATCAACGACTATAGCTATGAGGAAGTAGAGCGGATTATTCGCAAGGCCTTTGAAATTGCAAGAAATCGCAGAAAAATCGTTACTAGTATCGATAAGCAAAATGTTCTAGCGACATCAAAACTCTGGCGGAAAGTAGCTGAGAAGGTATCACAGGATTTTCCAGATGTAACCTTGGAGCACCAGTTGGTGGACTCAGCTGCCATGCTCATGATTACCAATCCTGCTAAGTTTGATGTCATCGTGACAGAAAATCTTTTCGGAGATATTCTCTCGGATGAATCAAGCGTTCTATCTGGCACACTTGGAGTTATGCCATCAGCCAGTCATTCTGAAAATGGACCAAGTCTCTATGAACCTATTCACGGTTCAGCACCTGATATTGCTGGTCAAGGCATTGCAAATCCTATCTCCATGATTTTATCAGTGGCCATGATGTTGAGAGATAGTTTTGGTCGTTATGAGGATGCAGAGCGTATTGAGCGTGCTGTTGAAGCTAGTTTAGCGGCTGGCATTTTAACAAGAGATATAGGTGGACAGGCTTCGACTAAGGAAATGACAGAAGCTATTATTGCAAGGTTATGAAGTTAGACGAAAGAATTACTCTAGTCCTTTTGATTTGGAATGTCATGGTTTTCTTGATTTATGGCATTGACAAATCTAAGGCAAGGAGAAGAGTTTGGCGCATCCCAGAGAAAATCTTACTCATTTTAGCCTTTACTTGTGGTGGTTTTGGTGCCTGTTTGGCAGGAATCATCTTTCACCACAAGACTCGAAAATGGTATTTTAAAACAGTTTGGTTTCTCGGGATGGTGACTACACTAGTAGCCTTATATTTTATTTGGAGGTAATGGATGGCAGGAAAATCGATTTTTGATAAATTATGGGACCGTCATGTCATCACAGGAGAAGAGGGGCAGCCCCAACTCATGTATGTGGATCAGCACTATATTCATGAAGTGACCAGCCCTCAGGCTTTTCAAGGATTACGAGATGCAGGTCGTAGATTGAGACGACCAGAATTGACATTTGGAACCTTTGACCACAATGTCCCGACAGTCAATATCTACGATATTCGAGATGTGATTTCTAAGGCTCAAATTGATAAGCTGGCTGAAAATGTTGAGGAGTTTGGGATTGAACATGCGGCCCACGGTTCTGAAAAACAGGGGATCGTTCATATGGTTGGTCCAGAGACAGGACGGACCCAACCAGGAAAATTCATCGTATGTGGAGACAGTCATACGGCTACTCACGGAGCTTTTGGAGCCATCGCCTTTGGGATTGGGACTAGTGAGGTTGAGCATGTCTTCGCTACCCAGACACTCTGGCAGGTCAAACCCAAGAAAATGCTGGTAGAATTCACTGGTGTCCCTCAAAAAGGAGTTTATTCCAAGGATTACATTCTCGCCTTGATTGCCAAGTACGGCGTTGCCTGTGGTGTTGGCTATGTGGTGGAATATCGGGGACAAGCGATTGCTGCACTGAGCATGGAAGAGCGAATGACCATCTGCAATATGTCCATCGAGTTTGGTTCTAAGATGGGAATCATGAATCCCGGATCAAACCACCTATGATTATCTCAAAGGTCGCGAGTGTATTCCAGAGGACTTTGAAGAGGCTGTGTCTGATTGGAAAACAATTGTCAGTGATGATGATGCTGTTTACGATAAGGTTATCCAGATGGATGTCTCAGATCTTGCTCCTATGGTGACTTGGGGAACAAACCCTGCTATGGGGGTTGACTTTGACAGTAGTTTCCCAGAAATTAAGGATATGAATGATGAACGAGCTTACAATTACATGGATTTAGAACCTGGTCAAAAGCCAGCTGATATTGAACTAGGCTATATCTTTATCGGTTCATGTACCAATGCTCGTCTCAGCGACTTGCAACTGGCTGCGCGATTTGTCAAAGGAAAGAAAATTGCTCCCAACTTAACGGCTATCGTAGTCCCAGGCTCTCTCGTCCTGTCAAAAGAGCTGCTGAGAAGTTGGGATTGGACAAGGTCTTTCTAGATGCTGGATTTGAGTGGAGAGACCCAGGTTGCTCTATGTGTCTAGGGATGAATCCTGACAAGGTACCAGATGGTGTTCACTGCGCCTCAACCAGCAATCGTAACTTTGAAGACAGACAGGGCTTTGGCGCTAAGACCCATCTTTGCAGTCCAGCCATGGCAGCTGCAGCAGCTATCGCAGGGCGCTTCGTAGATGTTCGGCTAATGCCAGAAGCCCAGTAAGGAGAGGTTATGGAGAAATTTACAGTTTATACAGGAACGACTGTTCCTCTTATGAATGATAACATTGATACTGACCAAATCCTACCCAAGCAGTTTCTAAAGTTAATTGATAAAAAAGGCTTTGGTAAGTACCTCATGTATGCTTGGCGTTATTTGGATGACAAGTATACTGAGGACCCAGACTTTGTCTTTAATCGACCTGAATACCGCAAAGCTAGTATTCTCATCTCAGGGGATAACTTTGGGGCAGGGTCTTCGAGGGAACACGCAGCTTGGGCTCTAGCGGACTACGGTTTTAAGGTCGTGATTGCAGGGTCTTTCGGTGATATTCATTACAATAATGAACTCAATAATGGCATGTTACCTATTGTTCAGGCTAGAGAGGTTAGAGAGAAACTAGCCCAGCTAAAACCAACCGATCAGGTAACTGTGGACTTGGAACAACAAAAATCATCTCACCAATTGGAGAATTCACTTTTGAAATCGATAGTGAATGGAAACACAAACTCTTAAATGGTTTGGATGATATCGGTATTACTTTGCAGTATGAAGACTTGATTTCTGCTTATGAAAAACAACGACCAGCCTACTGGCAGGATTAGAAAAATAGAAAAGGAAATAGAACTATGACAAAACACATTCAATGGAAGGGAACACTTTCACAAGAAGGCTATGACATTTTAAAAGGTGAAGGCGGATGTATCGTTTGCCCTACTAAAGTTGGTTACATTATCATGACTAGCGACAAGGCAGGACTTGAGCGTAAGTTCGCAGCCAAAGAACGTAATCGTAACAAACCAGGTGTTGTTCTCTGCGGTAGCATGGATGAGCTTCGTGCTTTAGCACAACTCAATCCAGAAATTGAAGCCTTCTACCAAAAACATTGGGATGAAGATATTCTTCTTGGTTGTATCCTTCCATGGAAACCAGAAGCCTTTGAAAAACTTAAAGCATACGGTGATGGTCGTGAAGAACTGATGACTGACGTGGCGTGGTACTAGCTGTTTTGTTATCAAATTTGGGAAAGCTGGTGAACAATTGGCTGCCAAACTTTGGGAAGAAGGCAAGATGGTTTATGCCTCATCAGCTAACCCATCTGGAAAAGGAAACCGTGGTAAGGTAGAAGGTATCGGAGAACGCATCGAAGGGGCAGTTGACCTTGTTATCGAGGCAGACGACTATGTGGCATCTATCCAGCCTGACAAAACGATTGAAACTCGCTACGAGCAAGGTGTGATGGTCTCTATGGTTGATAAAGACGGTAAACTCATCCCAGAACAAGGAGGAACACGCTCAACTTCACCAGCTCCAGTTGTAATCCGCAAAGGGCTTGACATTGATAAGATTATGATGCACCTGTCAGACACCTTTAACTCATGGGACTACCGTCAGGGCGAGTATTATTAGGATAAAAAAGAAGTCTAGTGCTAAGAGGGAATACCCCACTCTACACTAGGCTTTTTCTTTAGAAATTCTTTTTCTTTTTGATAGATATGATATGCTAGATGTAGAATATATTAATAGAATGTAGTTTTCTGCAAAGTAAAATATCTTACTTTGAACGAAACAAATATAATTTAAGTCTAACAATAAAATTTTTAATAAGCAAGGAAAACACAATGGTTTCAAAACAAACTTTCATTGACAGGATAAAAAAAGAATTCCCAGATGCAATTGAAAAATCAAACAAAAAGTTATATTTCTTTTCAGGTTAAAAATAGGAAAGGGAAGTTACAAAATTTTATAGAGATTAATTTTTCAAAATAAAGGAATAAAGATTGCCGTTCTCTCTAAGAGTCTTCATAATTCAGATATTTTTGTTGTTTAATAAGAAGCCTGATTCATTCTGGTTGGACACTTGATGCTGAGTATTTTTATTGAGGATGAAAATTCATTAGACGAGATTTTACCTTTTATAAATAAATCTTATGAGTTTGTAAAAACTGGAACTAACTCAGAGTGTTATAAAGTCTTCAGAGAATTTTTTTGTCTAAATTTGTGAATCAATCAAATATCTATAATTCGAAAGATATAGAAATGAAACGTTCTCAAAAAAATTAGATGGAGCTGAACATATTTATCCTGCTCTAACCATCGAAGGTATTCCATACAAAGTTGAAATGCTTAACACAGGTCATTTTTGGTCCAAGGAGTGGTAATGGATATATTAAATCACCTTATTTTGGTTATCGATTGAGTGACATTGATAACTCATGGATAAATATAAGATGTGGTTTTCAGAGATTTAAACTCACAGAATTTAAAAATAGTAAAATGGTACAGTAATAATCAAGATGAAGATTTAGGTTATAAATACCTTTGTCAAAGATTTAGAATTGGAATCAACCGAGGAACCCTAATGATATTTTTAAAAGAGTTTTACGACAATTTTACTAGTTTCTATGTGAAAAAAAGAGAAAAAAAGATGTAAACATGTTAGAAAAATATTAACAAATATAAAAAAATATTTTATTGCAATCCAAAAACCTCATTCTCCGTGGTGCACCTGGTACAGGAAAAACTTATCTTGCTAAAGAAATAGCGGCAGAGCTAACGGGTGGTAATGAAGATCAAATTGGCTTTGTACAATTTCACCCTTCCTATGATTATACAGATTTTGTGGAGGGGTTGAGACCAGTATCAAATGGGGATGGAGCTATTGAGTTTAAATTACAAGATGGTATTTTTAAAGAGTTTTGCCAGAAGGCAAAAGAAGCTCAGAAGACTGGAGGTCAAGATAATTTTGAAGAAACGTGGGCTAAGCTAACGGATGCTATCAATGAAAAGCAAGGACAATATTTCTTCCCTCGTAGTTCGGTTCCAGCCAGTTTAAATAGTCAAGGGAATGTGAAGTTTGATTCTCCTGTTGCTACCAAAGAAAAAGTGTATCTTTTGTACAAGGGTGAGGAAACTAAGTTAAAGTACGAAACTTATCAAAAAATCGTTTTAGATCACATGAAAGAAAGTTATGGCTTATGTGATTATGTGTCTCCAACGATCAACACAGATAAGAAATTCGTTTTCATCATCGATGAAATCAACCGTGGTGAGATTTCTAAGATTTTTGGGGAGCTCTTTTTCTCTATCGACCCTGGCTATCGTGGTAGAGATGGGGAAGTTTCTACCCAATATGCCAATCTACACGAAAGTGATGACAAGTTTTATATTCCTGAGAATGTCTATATTATAGGAACCATGAATGATATTGACCGATCAGTGGATACATTTGATTTTGCTATGCGTCGTCGTTTCCGTTTTGTTGAAGTTACTGCTGAAAGCCAACTATACATCCTTGATGAAAAACTAGGTGAGCATGCTGAAGAAGCTAAAACTCGACTAAGGAACTTGAATGTTGCTATCGAAAATGTTCAGGAGCTAAACAGTCATTATCATATCGGACCAAGTTATTTCCGTAATTTAAAAGAATTGGATTATGATTATGAATTACTCTGGTCTGATTATCTCAAACCACTTTTGGAAGATTACTTACGTGGTTCTTATGAAGAAGACGAAATACTGAATACTTTGAAAAAAGCATATGATTTGAGAAATCAGCAAGATATTGGTGATGACGATGCAGTTAACTGACAATCAACAGGCCTTAAACAAAGAAGAGTTTATCACAGAATATCCTAAAATTAGTCAAGTTCTTTTAGATAGAACTCTAGATAATCTTTCTCAAGAAGATAGTATCTTTATATTTCCAAACGACCTGAAAAATTCTCCTGATTTGGATAAGGACCAAAAGATTTTGGAAACAGTCAATCAGAAAATTAAGACAGGGAATGTGATTGGATTTCTGGGGTGTGGTCAGGAGAGATTAACCATTTCTTCTCGCTTTTTCGAGTAAAAGTGATGACTATTTTTTGCATTATCTATTGCAGAAAGTTCTAAATATCAATCTCACTAGTTTGGATGTTGTTTTATCGCGCGAGGAAAGACTCTATCAGCTTTTAATCTACCTCTTTCCAAAGTATTTGGAAGCTGCTATGCGAAAGGGACTTTATAAGGAATACCAGAGGTTTTCCCATAATGATAGTCATATCAAGGGAGTGATTGATGTAGTAAATCATCTCAAGAAAAATCTTCCTTTCACAGGTAATATTGCTTATACTACAAGAGAATTTACTTATGACAATCCGATGATGCAGCTGATTCGTCATACTATCGAGTACATTAAAAATCAAAAATCTCTAGGAAGAGGCATCATTTATACTAATCGTGAAAATATTACAGAAATAATTCGTGTAACACCTTCGTATAAACAAGCTGATCGTGCTAAGATTATAAGACTAAATCAAACAAAACCTCTTCGTCATGCCTACTTTCGCGAGTACAGAAAATTGCAAGAACTTTGTCTGATGATCCTAAACAGAGAAGAGCACGGTTTTGGATATCAAGAGCAAAAAAATTCATGGCATTCTCTTTTGATGTTGCTTGGCTTTTGGGAAGAATATGTTCATACCTTGTTGCCAAAAGATTTCATACATCCTAGAAATAAGGATAAGACGGACGGTATTTCAGTATTTTCTAATCGTGAAAGAAAAGTATATCCAGATTTTTTATCATAAAGAGTTAAAAATCGTCTTAGATACTAAATATAAAAAAACTGGAATTGACTGAAAAGGAATCAACCGTGAGGACTTATTCCAGCTGATTTCCTATTCTTATATTTTTGAAAGCTGAGAAGGCTGGTCTTGTTTTTTTCCGAGCAAGGACAAGGTTGTTGATAATGAGATAGGAAAAGCTAGCAGGTTATGGAGCTTTGTTAAAGAAATGGTCTATCCAAATTCCTCAGAAGTCTTCATCCTATAGTGAATTTTTGTGAAATGATGGAAAACTCCGAAGAAATTTTTTTAAAAATAATATTACTAAAGAAGTAGGGAGAAAATAATCTCTCCTCTTTTTATTGTTATTTATACAGCAAAATCCGAACATTATATTTTTAATT
>BNJU01000385.1_pt1 | contig 139434 bp, 164 predicted proteins | sample 8539281 | NCBI WGS metagenome assembly BNJU01 (sample SAMD00202456, study PRJDB9452) | human saliva metagenome | isolation source: human saliva | place: Japan
CGATGAGTTCCTCGACGACTCCGCCGAGCGTCCTCAGCATCCGCGGGCCGCGGCGGCGCACCGTCAGCGAGGGCCGGCCGCCGGCCACGAGGTGCTGAGCAATCCGACCTCGGCCCGCATCTCCCGGGTGGCGGGCCTGTCGCGCCGCAACGCGCGGGCCAAGCACCGTCGCTTCCTCGTCGAAGGCCCCCCAGGGCGTGCGCGAGGCCGTCCGGGCACGCCCCGGCCGCGTGCTCGACGTCTACCTCACCGAGGCGGCCCTCGAGCGCCACAGCGAGATCTGGGACGAGGCCGTGGCCGCCGGGCTCTACGTGCACGTCACCACCCAGCAGGGTCATGGACGCCATGAGCCCCGACGCCCAGGGCCTCCTCGCCGTCGTGGCCACCGAGGAGGCCACCGGCTCCGAGGCGCTGGCCGCCGCCCTGGAGGGGCCAGGCTCGTCGCCGTCCTCACCCAGGCCCAGGACCCCGGGAACGCCGGCACCATCATCCGGGCCGCCGACGCCGCCGGCGCGACGCCGTCGTCCTCGTGCGCGGCAGCGTGGACCCCACCGCACCGAAGGTCGTGCGCTCCACCGCCGGAAGCCTCTTCCACCTGCCCGTGGTCACCGGCGTGGCCCTCGACGACGCCGTCACCGCCCTCCACAACGCCGGACTCACCGTCCCTGGCCGCCGACGGACGCGGGGACTTCGACCTCTTCGAGGCCGAGTCCCTCCTGGAGGCCCCCAGCGCCTGGCTGCTCGGCAACGAGGCCCACGGACTGCCCCTCAGAGGCGCTGAGCCGAGCCGACGCCGTCGTCTCCATCCCCATCTACGGCAAGGCGGGAGTCCCTCAACGTCGCCGCAGCCGCAGCCGTCTGCCTCTACGCCAGCGCCCGGGCACAGGCCCAGAACTCTGGCCGCAGCTGACTCACAGCAGGCTCGCAGATCGCCCTCAGCGGCCCGGCCCGGTCCGTCGAGTCCCCTCCATGAGCCCGGCCATCCGCCTGGGCGCGTGAACGCATGCCGTCGTCGGCCAGGGCCTGGCGCACCAGCTCCGCCCAGTCGGTCCCTGCGAGCCTCCCCGCTGCGACACGAGCCTGGCCGAGCCGAAGGCCACACAACGCTGCACGTTGAAACGCTGCTCGAACTGCAACGGAATCCCGATGAAGGGCCACCCCTGGACGCAGCTGGTCTGCACCGTTCCCTCCCCGCCGTGAGTGATGGCCAGGTCGACGGCGTCGCCCAGCTGGTGGGCCGGAAGCCAGTCAGTGACGTGGACATTGCGTGGAAGAGTCTCCAGGTCCTCCTGGCGAAGGTGGGAACGCACCGGAGCCAGCACCTGGCAGTCCGCCCGGCCCAGGCCTGCCAGCACATCAGAGGATGAGGTCACGGTTCCCCGATGAGCCCATGGCGAAGTACACCAGGGGCTGGGGGCCGGCGGCCAGGTCGGCCAGGAACTCGGGGAGCTCCCCGGGCAGGCGGGCGTAGACCGGCCCCACCACCCGGTGCCCCTGAGGCATCCTCAGCCACCCGGGCAGCAGGTGCGGGGCAGTGGCGATGAGATTGAGGTCGGCGGTGAGCCCGGCGAGCACTCCCTGGGGCAGCGAGACACCATTGGTCCTGGCCACAGAATGGAAGGAACGAGGCAGGGGGAGCCGTGTCCCGAGCGCATGGAGCGCGTGAGCGGCCACGTTGTCGACCAGGCACTCCTCCGGGGAAGTGCGGGGCAGGAAGCCGGTGGCGCCGGTGGAGCGCGCCGCTTCCAGGTGCGCCAGGGGTAGGCGAAGGGCCGTACGAAAACCAGCGGCACGCACTCCGCCCGCGCAGAAATAAACTGGCTGGGAGTTACCCCGATGACAACGGCGTCCGGACGCAAGGAGCGCAGCAGGACGCGCTCACTTGTCACCCGCTGTGCGAGCATCTTCTCCGTGAACGGGTGACGCAGGCTGCGACCCTGGTCGAAGTCCAGCGCCAGCCTTCCCTCCTCCTCACTGAGGTAGGGGGTCAACAGACGGAACTCGAAGCCCGCGGCCCTGATGTACTCAGTGTTGCGTGGCGAGAAGCCGGCGAAGACGCACTCAACGTGCGAAGGCATCCGGCGGGCCACCCTCGATCGCACGGGTCACCTCGGCGGAGTTGAATGTCTCCGGGCGAAGAGGACGCGCGATGTCCTGCGGCGTACAGCCACCACATCTCCAGTGGTGCCTTGAGGGCATGATCGGCTCTCCTTCTGAGGCGAGGGGTGCCACAGTGCGGGTGAGCCCTCATCGTCGTTCTATTGTACGTCTTGTACAACCGGGGAGAGAGTAGCACGTTCGCGCCTACGCGAACGCCTTTTTACGACAGGTTCGAAATACTGGAAGAAAGTGTGTGCGGCACCGGGGAGGTCTGAGTCTCGATGCGGCTCGGTTCGCCTTAGTACTCGCCCTCAGCGGTCGCTCACCGGCTCGGGGCGGTGGCCGGCGTCGTGGCCGGGCTCGGGGAGGCGTGCTCGGCGCCCTGTCGAGCCTGGGACACCAGGCTCCGCAGCGTCTGGGCGGACATGTTCGTGATGGTCTCCTGGCTGATCTCGGGGTGATCCAGCCAGGCCAGGCACAGGTGATCATCGTGCTGATCCACACCTGGGCGGCGAACATGGCGCGCGCGTCGGGCTCGGGGATGCCCATGAGCATGAGGACGAGGCGTTCGTAACGCTCGAAGCTGGTGGCCAGCGCGGCCGCGATCTCAGGGTCCTGGTCAAGACCTCCGGTGTGAAGCGCTCGAAGGCTGTCTGGCCTGGCCTTCACGTAGCCCGCGAAGGTGGAGATCGCCCCTTCCAGGGTCAGTGCCGTCTGCTGCTCGACCAGGCCGTGAAGGTGAAGGATCTCGTGCTCCACGATGGCTCGGGCGAAGGCGATCTTGAGGGGAAGTAGTGATAGAAGAGCGTGCGTGAGACACCGGCCCGCTTGATGATCTCGTTGACGTGAGTGCGGTCGAGCGTCCCTCCGCGAACAGCTCGACGCCGACTCTCACCAGCTCCTCCCGACGCTGCTCGGGCTGGAGGCGGCGGCGCGGATCGGTGGTATTCGCTGGGGACTCATGCAGATGAGACTACGACCGCGCGGTCGGCGTACGCGGTTAGGGCGCTCTGCATGGCGTGTGAGCATCGTCCCAGGTTCGGGGGTTGTGAGACGGTTGACGCTCCGGTTGGAGACGGTGCTACTCTTCCTGACGAGAGGTTGGAACTCTCTGATTTGTGTAGGCCGACACAAGCCAGGAGGAATACAGTGCGCATGCGGATGTGTTGCTGTTGCTGTCGATGAGACAGATGACGCTCCCATACCCATGTTGAGACGAGTACTCGTGACCGCATCCGCACCTCTCCTGACCAGACCGCCGCAGACCGGGACGATGACGTCCTGGTGCGGATCAGCAACGTCACCAAGTACTACGGCCGTTTCAAGGCTCTCGACGACGTCTCCCTCGACATCCACCGTGGTGAGGTTGTCGCCGTCATCGGCGCCTCCGGATCGGGCAAGTCGACCCTGTGCCGTACCGTCAACCGCCTCGAGCCGATCCAGGAAGGGCAGATCGAGATCGACGGAATCCCGCTGCCTCAGGAGGGCCGGGCCCTGGCTCAGCTGCGCGCCGAGGTGGGAATGGTCTTCCAGTCCTTCAACCTCTTCCCGCACCGCACGGTCCTGGACAACATCACCCTGGCGCCCATCAAGGTGCGAGGCATCCCCCGGGGCGGGCTGAGGAGCGCCCGTGAGCTGCTGGCCCGAGTCGGTCTGGAGGACCAGGCCGACAAGCGTCCCTCTCAGCTCTCCGGAGGTCAGCAGCAGCGCGTCGCCATCGCCCGCGCGCTGGCCATGGACCCCAAGCTCATGCTCTTCGATGAGCCCACCAGCGCCCTGGACCCGGAGATGATCAACGAGGTCCTCGACGTCATCAAGGACCTGGCGGCCTCGGGCATGACCATGCTCGTCGTCACCCACGAAATGGGCTTCGCCCGCTCGGTCGCCGACCGGGTCGTCTTCGTGGACGGCGGCCAGATCGTTGAGTCCGGCCGGCCCGCCGAGTTCTTTCTCCTCCCCGCGCACCGAGCGCGCCCGCGACTTCCTCTCCAAGGTGCTCAGCCACTGAGCCCCGAACCGCATCCTCTCCCGAGTGCGGCGACCACCTGCAGGCCCAGCGCCTGGGACGGCCCCCTCCCGTCCGAACGAAAGGAACACCATGACCACCCTCTCCCGCCGCGGACTCCTGGCCACGACCGGCGCCCTCTCCCTGGCAGGCGTCCTGGCCGCCTGCGCTGACACGGGCGCCGACGGTGGAAAGGCTGTCGCCTCGTCGTCGGCCTCCGACGCCGACTACGACAAGGCTCATCAACTCCGGTCCGGTGGCCGCCGCCGACGTCGTGGCCGCCTCCCCCTGGGCCGCCTCCCGTGAAGCAGGCGAAAAGCTCGTCACCGGCGGGACCAAAACCTCCGAGGTCTTCTCCTGGGAGGACTCCAAGACGAAGAAGATCTCCGGCTTCGATGCGGCCATCGCCCAGGCGCTGGCCCGCTACATCATCGGCGGAGACGACGCCCGCTCCCTCCTCGAGGTCCAGCAGGTCACCTCCGAGACGCGCGAGACCGTCCTGACCAACGGCACGGTCAAGGCCGTCATCGCCACCTACACGATCACCCCGGAGCGGGCAGAAGATCGACTTCGCAGGCCCCTACTACGCCTCCAGCCAGGCCATCCTGGTCAAGGCCGATAACAAGGACATCACCGGCGTCGACACCCTCACCGGGGACGTCGCGGTCCAGTCCAACTCCTCGTCGCCGCCGCCCCTGAAGAAGTACGCCCCCAGGCCACCGCCAAGCCCCTTCGACACCCAGGCCAAGTGCGTCGCCGCCGTCGAGAGCGGGCAGGTCAAGGCCATGTCGTGGACCAGTCCCTGCTCAAGAGCGAGGTCCTGTCCAATGACAAGGGTCAAGATCGTCGGTGAGACCTTCGCCGAGGACCCCTACGGCATCGGACTTCCCAAGGACTCCGGGGCGCAGGCCTTCGTCAACACCTTCCTCAAGACGATTGAGGACGACGGCACCTGGAAGAGGATCTGGGAGGCGACGATCGGCAAGTCCCTCGGTGGCACTGCTCCCTCAGCCCCGGCCCTCGGCTCGGTGCCCGGGTCCTCGGCCGGCGGTGACGCGACCCGCAGAGCTCCCTGAACGACCTCACTGCCTGTCAGGCTTGCTGCGTCGTCGGCCCGAGCGGACCCGCTGCAGGGGCCGACGGCGCGCAGCCGACAGCATTCCCGTCATGGTGACGACCCGCATCGTTCAAGGAGGCGACTGTGAGTGCCATTACCGACAATCTCCCCCGCTATCGGTTGGGAGGGCTGCTGGTCACGCTGGTGATCTCCGTCCTGTCCCTACCTGGGTGGGCTGCTCCTGGGGTCGCTCATGGCCATCTTCCGGGTCGGTCCCATCCCTCCGCTGCGTGCGCTGGGTGCGGCGTGGGTGACAGTGGCCCTGCAATATCCCCAATCTGTGCCTCATGGTGCTTGTCGGGCTGGCGCTGCCTCATGTCGGTATCACCATCCCGCTGTTCTGGTCGGTGATCGTGGCGCTGGTCTCTCCTCATCGGGATTCGTGTGAGACGGTCCGCAGCGGGATCAACTCGGTGCCCAAGGGCAGATCGAGGCCGCCCGTGCACTGGGCATGCCCTTCGGGCTCATCATTCGCGGCATCGTCCTGCCCAGGCGCTGGCCCGCACGATCCAGCCACTGGTCAACATCTTCATCGCCTGCCTCATCGGCTCCTCGCTCGCCGCGGCGATCGGCGTCGTCGAGCTGACGGCCGTGACGCAGAGAATCAACCAGGAACGAGCCGCGGGAGTCATCACCTTCCTCACCTCCGGCCTTACCTACCTGGCCATCGCCTTCGCCGCCACGAGGTCGGCGGGCTCCTGAGAGGCGCCTCGAGTTCATGGGGAGGGGGCGAGCATGAGCTCAGACATCATGCCGATGACAGAGCCCCGTCCACGCCGTCAGCGGAGTCAGGGACTCGGGGCGGCGGATGCGGCACTGCTCTTCGATGAGCCCGGGCCGCGGGGGCGCATCCTGATCGCCATCGGATCAGTCGTCGCCGTCATTGGAATCGCGGCGCTGGCGGCCGCGGTCCTCTACCGGCTGGACCTCGCAGGGACAGCTCGACTCATCCCAAGTGGCGCTACTTCCTGGGGCAGTCGGTCGTCAGTCAGCTCTGGAGGCGGCCGGGACCACGTTGACCCTGGGGGCGTTGCCGCGTGCTCACCTTCCCCTGGGAATCGCCTGGGCTGGCTCCGCCTGCTGGACAACCGCCCCATCAAGTGGCTGGTCGGCCTGTGGGTCGATGCCATGCGGGCGGTGCCGATGCTGCTGCTCGTCTACTTCTTCCTCCTGGTGGTTCCCCGCTTCGCCACGATCTCGGACTTCTGGAAGCTGGCACTGCCCATCGTCATGTGCACCTCGGCGACGACGGCGGAGGTCTTCCGCTCCGGTGTCCGGGCGCTGGACCGTGGCCAGACGGAGGCCGCTTGGGCACTGGGGATGAGTCCATCGCTCACGATGCGCCTCATCCTGGCGCCGCAGGCCCTGCGCCTCATGCTCCCAACCCTGATCACGCAGATGGTGACCATCATCAAGGGGACGACGCTGGCGTACGTGCTGGCCTACCCCGAGCTCATGTATCGCGGCTCCACCATGATCGGCCAGGCGAAGATCGATGCCCATTTGTCGGTCTTCTTCCAGACCTACGTCATCATCGCCGTGCTCTACATCATCGTGAACTGGTCCCTAGGGGCGCTGGCCCGTACATCGAGTCGCGTACCCGCTGAGGTGGGGCGACCTTTTACCCTACCCTCAGCGGGAGGTCATCTCTTAGGAGGGTGCCACTGGGGAGAGGTTGCAGTAACGTGCGGCATTTTGCATCTCGATGTCATAGGTGATGATGGCGTCTGCTTGAATATCCAGTGCCACTGTCAGGTGGATGGCGTCTGCTGCCCTCAATCCCAACGATGTTCTAGCTGCGTCAATGAGCTGCGACCTTGATATGTCGATGAGGTTGATCCCTGAAAGGAGAGATGCGACCGTCTCCTGATCGAGTTCACTACGTCGTCGAGCGGCGCAGTGGAGCTCAGTGTGCAGGAGGAAAGAGGAACATAGTGAGTCTCCGTCGGTTGTATGCGATGTGAGCCAGGCAGCCAGTGGCTCAGACTCCTTCTCCTCAATGAGGAGCTTCAAGGCCGCGGAGGTATCGAGGTAGTAGACGCTCATTGTTCCCCGCGAAGATCGTCCAGTACGGCTTGGGAACTCACGTCTGCTGTGCGTTTCAGGTGCCCTGAAGTCGACATGCGTCGCTTTCACGGACCGCTCCTTGCCGCTTTGAGGATGGAGAGCCGGTCCCGGGAAATAGGTGAGAGTATCGCAACGGGTTCACCATTGTTGGTGATCTCAAACGTCTCGCCGGCCTGAACTCGGTGGAGGATTGCGGCGCTGTTGTTGCGCAGTTCCCGGTGCATGATCGTCTGCATGTACATCACCCGTAGCAACTGTAGCACCGCCTTCCGTCGTCAGGCGGGCAGGTCGCGGCGGGTGTAGGCGACCAGGCCGATCGTGATGCCGATGAGGCCAACCAGGGCCTGGACGGCCAGGGGCTTCAGTCGGGGGTTCCGACGACGTCGAGATGGTGCCCGAGCACGCTGAGATCCCTGGCCCGAGTCCTGAGCTCGACGAGTCCGCCGAAGAACTGGGCGAAAGCGCTCCAGGTGACGGCCGCCCAGGACAGGCCGGTCGGTCTTGGCGCCAGACCCACCAGGGCGGCTGCGATCCCGATGGCTGCCACCATGCCGGGCAGCTGACTCACCGTGAACACGAAGGAGCGCCCTACGGCGTGGTCGTCGGTGAGCTGAGTCGCCGTCGTCGCCGCCAGAACCGTCGCCGAGACCAGCAGTAGGACGATCGACTCGATCAGCGCGCACAGAACCTGGGAGAGGAGGACTCGGCCACGACTGACCCCGGCAGCGAGCTCGACCTCCACCAGTCCCGCGCGCTCCAGGCCCGCCAACCCGTTCACCCGTCGCACCGCCGCCACGGCCACAAGCAGCGTCGTGACCACCGTCATGAGGGACATGAACTGCTCCACCGGGGACCCCACGGCCATCTTGCCGACCCAGGAGGCCGTCGGAGAACCGGGGGCCAGCAGGTCCTTGATGCTGCCGGACACCGAGCCGTACAGGAGTGCCAGAGCCGTCGAGGCCAGTGCCCAGCCGATGAGGCTCCGCCATGACAGGCGCCCGAGCAGATCCATGTGCCCCCGCACCCGCCACCGGCGCCGAGACGAGCTGCGGTCGGGCAGGTAGCCGTCCAGGTACTCGCGGCGCGCGGCGAGCACCATGGCGCTCAGTGCCACAGCGATGGCTACGGTGCAGCACACCGGGAGCACCGCGAACCGGTCATCGGTGTACGGGGCGCACGAGGTCGCGCCACCCCAGGGGAGTCAGCCACCGGAGCCAGTCCGAGTCGGTGTCGTCTGAGATCTGGTCGGCGCTCACTCGCATCGCGAAGGCGAGTGCGAGCACTAGCATGGACAGGCCCCTGGCCTGGCCCACTTGACGACCCAGCTGGCAGGCCACCGCCGCGATTGCCGAGAACACGCAGCCCGTCACGCAGATCGTCCCGGCCAGTGCCCAGGCCCCCGCTCACCGTCAGCTCCTCGATGCTCTCGGTCTGCCAGGTCAGAATGCCTCCGACGCCCCGCAGACAGGGGCGCCGACCACCACCCAGACCAGGGCTCACCGGTACGAGAAAAGGAACCGACCTGCCCGCGCCCGTGGCGCCGAGAACCTCGACGAGCCCCTCATCCTCATCGGCCCCGCAGTACCCGGCAGGTCAGCAGAATCGCCATGAGTGCGGTGCACACGAGCAGGAAGGTCCCCGGTCTCCCACTGCAGGAGCTGACCGAGCCGGCCGGGCAGGGGACATAGCCGTAGAGGAGGCGCGTTCCCGGAGACTTGCGCATCTGCTCGATGAGCACCGTCCGGGTCGCCAATGAGGGTAGACGCTCTCGTAGCTCGGTGCGGTGACACCGACCAGCAGCCACAGGGGCGCCAGCCAGGCCACGATCTGAAACCCGGAATCGTCTGAGCAGAATCCACAGGTAGGCCTCCCAGCCGGCAAGGGCGCTGGTGTGCGTAGGCTGATGAGCTGGTGCTGACTCGCCCGCAGCTGTGCTCAATGCGGCGCTCATCAGGCCTCCTCGTAGTGACGCAGGAAGAGATCCTCCAGACTGGCCGGCTCGCAGGGTGACGTCCTGGATCCGGTGCTCGCCCGCGAGGCTCAGCACCGTCGGCACCTGCTCCGCCGCCACCTCAAGGCTCAGGCGGCCACCGTCCTCGACGACGTCGAGGCCCCAGGGCCTCCACCGCCTGCGAGACGGTGCCGAGCTCGTCGCTCGCGGCGCCCCAGCTCGATGCGGGTGCGCGACAGCCGCCGCAGGGTCCCCAGGTCGCCCTGCTCGACGACCCGGCCGTCCTTGATGATCGTCACCGCACTGCACAGGCGCTGGACCTCGGCCAGGATGTGACTGGAGAGCAGAACCGTGCGGCCCCTCGGCAGCGGCTCTGGCAACCTCCTCGGTGAAGACCCGCTCCATGAGCGGATCCAGGCCGCTGGTGGGCTCATCGAGCACCAGCAGGCTCGTGGGCGCGGCCAGGGCGGCCACGAGCGCCACCTTCTGCCGGTTCCCCTTGGAGTAGGGTCCGTACCCGTTTGCTCGGATCCAGTCGAAAGCGCTCAATGAGCTCGGCCTCCCGCTCGGCGTCGCGAGAGCCGCGCAGCCCGGCCAGGGCGTCGAGCACCTGGCCACCGGTCAGGGCCGGCCACAGCGCCACGTCACCGGGAACATAGGAGACCTGCCGGTTGATGAGCGCGGCCTGCCGCCACGGCTCGCAGCCCAGCACGCTCACGCTTCCACCATCGGGCCGGTAGAGCCCCAGCAGGACACGGATCGTGGTGGATTTCCCCGCCCCATTGGGGCCGAGGAAACCGTGGACGCTGCCCGCCTCCACCGTCAGGTCCAGGCCGTCGAGCGCCCTGAAGCGCCCGAAGTGCTTGACCAAGCCGCACACGCGCACCGGCGGCTCGCCGCCGGGGCCCAGGTCACGAACCGCGGTGGGAGAGGAGTCCGTGGTGGGCTCATCCCTATCCGAGCGGGACGTCGCTGCTGACATACTCGTTGCCTTCTGCGCCTTGGCGCTCTTGACTCTCACAGCACTGGTTCCTCTCCCGCCGAGCGGCGGATCGTTGCGGCGAAGTCCGGATCGGTGAGCATGAGCTCGATGAGCTCAGTCACGAAGGCCTGCTGAGCAGGATGGGGGTAGCTGGAAGTGGTCAGCACATGGGTCAGTCGCCACATGGCGCGCCCCAGGGCCCCGAGGAAGATCGTTCAGGACTGCCAGGGGCGTGCTTCTTGTGGCGGCACGCCAGTGTCCAGCTGTTGTGCGCGAGCCGGTGCGCCTCAGCGCGCCCCTCGGCCTCGCTCAGCGTGGCCAGGCGGGCGAAGTCCGCGACCTGCTGGGCGGACAGCTCGCGATCGTCCTCATCGAGCGCCTCGATGAAGGGATCGCACTGTCGGGCACCATGCCCAGAGAGGCGAGCACCACCATCATCTGGCGCTCAGCCCGCAGGCCGCACACTGCCGCCCAGCCGGACGATCCGAGCCTCGATGTCGTCATAGAAACGAGTCAGGGCACTGGGGCGGGGGACAGGCCCTCACCGCGCTCCACCCGGGCGATGAGCTCATCGACCCGGGACGCCTGCTCGGCCAGGCTGCGCTGCTGGGCCTCGATCGTGCCTCGCGTGGCGCGCAGATCGCGCAGCACCGCCTCACGGCGGGAGTCCTGATCGGTGCCGATCGTGTCCGAGGCGAGCATCTCCGCCACCTGGGTCAGCGACAGTCCGCCGTCGGCCAGCCACCGGATACGCAGCAGACGGGCCACGTGCTCGACGCCGTACTCGCGCCGCCCCCGCACCGTGGGCGGGAATCTCCAGCAGACCCAGGTGGTGGTAGTGGCGCACCGCCCTCGGCGTGGTTCCGGCGATCCGGGCGAGGCTCCTTGACGTGCATGAATCCATCCCAGCAGGGTGACGTCACGTCACCGTCAAGTCCCACGTGGCGGCGACCTCATCGGGCCCAGAACCAACCCATGCCCAACCCACGACCGAGTTGGGCAGAGGCCCCCGCGCCACCCCGGTGACGGGACGATTCACACCCACGCGACGGCGCGGACTACCCTTAAGGGCGGACAACCCCGGAGACACCTGGTGGAAGGCACCGCAATATGACTGACGCTCCCGGCGCGCTCTCGCCCCTGGACGAGGACGGCATCAACGCCGCCGTCGAGGAGGCCCTGGCCGCCTTCGCCGCAGCCGGCACCCTCGCCGAGCTCAAGGGAGGCCCGCCTGGCCCACACCGGCGACGCCTCGCCCTGACCCTGGCCAACCGGCTCATCGGCACCCTGGACAAGGCGGACAAGCCCACCGCCGGCAAGCTCCTGGGCGGCGCTCGCGGGCGCATCGCCAAGGCTCTGACCGCCAGGCAGGAGACCCTCGAGGCCGCCGCCGAGGAGGAGATGCTGCGCACCGAGGCCGTCGATGTCACCATCCCCACCTCGCGCACGCAGGCCGGTGCCCGTCACCCCTCGACGTGCTCATCGACGGGGTCTGCGACTTCTTCACCTCCATGGGCTGGTCCATCGCCGAGGGGCCGGAGGTCGAGCACGAGTGGTTCGACTTCGACGCCCTCAACTTCGACGCCGACCACCCCGCCCGCCAGATGCAGGGACACCTTCTACATCGACGGCGCCAGCGTCGGGGGCCGGAGAGGGCAGGCTGCCAACCTCGTGCTGCGCACCCACACCTCCCCGGTCCAGGCCCGCGTCATGCTCGAGCAGCAGCCCCGCTCTACGTGGCCTGTCCCCGGCAAGGTCTTCCGCTCCGACGAGCTCGACGCCACCCACCCCGTCTTCCACCAGGTCGAGGGCCTGGCCGTGGACAAGGGCCTGACGATGGCGCACCTCAAGGGCGTCCTGGACCACTTCGCCAAAGGCCATGTTCGGCCCCGAGGCCGCACTCGCCTGCGCCCCTCCTTCTTCCCCTTCACCGAGCCCAGCGCCGAGATGGACCTGTGGTTCCCCAGAAGAAGGGCGGTGCAGGCTGGATCGAGTGGGGAGGCTGCGGCATGGTCAACCCCAACGTGCTCACCGCCTGCGGCATCGACCCCGAGGTCTACACGGGCTTCGCCTTCGGCATGGGCCTGGAGCGCACCCTCATGCTGCGCCACGGAATCGCCGACATGCATGACATCGTCGAGGGCGACATCCGCTTCTCCCAGCAGTTCGGCACCACCGGAAAGGGAAACTGACATGCCCTACGTCCCCATTGAATGGCTGCGCGAGCACCGTCGACGTCCCCACCGGCCTGAGCGCCGAGCAGCTCGCCGCCGACCTTGTCCGGGTGGGCCTGGAGGAGGAGCGCATCGTTCCTCCGGCCGTCACCGGCCCCCTCGTCGTCGGCAAGGTCCTCACCCGCGAGGCCAAGGAGCAGTCCAACGGCAAGGTCATCAACTACTGCCGCGTCGACGTCGGCCCCGAGCACAACGACGCCCCCGGCACCGGCAAGGAGCCCTCCGACCTGCCCAGCCGCGGCATCGTCTGCGGCGCCCACAACTTCGACGTCGGCGACTACGTCGTCGTGTGCCTGCCCGGCGCCGTCCTGCCCGGCGACTTCCGCATCGCCGCGCGCAAGACCTACGGGCACGTCTCCGACGGCATGATCTGCTCGGCCCGCGAAGCTCGGCATCGGGGAGGACCACTCCGGCATCATCGTGCTCCAGCAGTGGCTGGCCGAGCACGGTCACGAGGGGAGGAGCCGCCCGCACCCGGGACCGACGCCATCGGCATCCTCGGCCTGGGGAGGGAGGTCCTGGAGATCAACGTGACCCCGGACCGCGGCTACTGCTTCGCCATGCGCGGCGTGGCCCGCGAGTACTCCCACTCCACCGGCGCCCGCTTCACCGACCCCTGCCGACGCCACCAACACGGGGCTGTACCCCAACGGCGTGGCCGGCGCCGGGCAGGGCGGCTACGACGTCGTCGTCCCCGAGGATCCCCGACCCCATTCACGGGCGCCCCGGATGCGACCGCTACGTCGCCCGCCTCGTGCGCGGCATCGACCCGAGCGCACCGTCGCCGACCTGGATGCAGGGACCGCCTCACCGCCGCAGGCATGCGCCCCATCTCCCCTGGCCGTGGACGTCACCAACTACGTCATGCTCGACCTGGGCCAGCCGCTGCACGCCTTCGACGCCGACAAGCTCACCGCCCCCATCGTCGTTCGTCGGGCGAAGGACGGCGAGCGCCTCACCTTTCCTCGATGAGGTCACCCGCAGCCTCGACCCCGAGGACCTGGTCATCGCCGACTCCCCGGACGGTGAGGGCTCACGGGCCCTGGTCCTGGCCGGTGTCTTCGGCGGGGCCCTCAGCGAGGTCGACGCCGATACCCGTGACGTCCTCATCGAGGCCGCCCACTTCGACCCGGTCAGCGTGGCCCGTTCCTCGCGACGCCACAAGGCTGCCCACCGAGTCCTCAAGCGCAACGAGGCGCGGCGTGGACACCGAGCTGGCCCCCATTGCCGCCCAGCGCGCCGTTGACCTGCTCGTGGGTACGGCGGCGGCACCGCCGAGCCCGTGGCCACCGACATCAACCGCACCCGGGCTGAGCCCATCACCATGCGCGCCGACGCCGCCGAGCGCCTCACCGGCGTCGCCTACGGAACCGAGCGCGTCACCGAGCTGCTCACCACCATCGGCTGCACCGTGGAGCGCGGTGGCTCCGCCGACGACGGAACCGCGCTGCTGACCGTCACCCGCCGACCTGGCGCCCGGACCTGGTGGGCCCCGCCCACCTGGCCGAGGAGATCGCCCGCCTCGACGGATACGATGCCATCCCGGTCATCGTGCCCACGGCCCCCGCCGGCACGGGGCTGAGCGCTGACCAGAGGGCCCGCCGCGACATCGTGCGCGCCCTGGCCGACGCCGGACTCACCCAGGTCCTGTCCTACCCCTTCATCGGGGACGTCCACGACCTGCTCGAGATCCCCGCCGACGACGCTCGCCGACAGACGGTCCGCCTGGCCAACCCCTGGCCGAGGACGCCCCCTACCTGCGCACCAGCGTGCTCGACTCCCTGGTCGATGTCACCCGGCGCAACGTCTCGCGCGGCCTGACTGACGTCGCCGTCTTCGAGCTCGGCTCCGTCACCCACCCGGCCGGCACCGTTCCCGCCCCGATCCCCGGATCTCCGGGCGCCCCAGCCAGTCCGAGCAGGCAGCCCTCGAGGCGGGCATTCCCCGCCCAGCCCACCCATATCGGCGCTGTCATGACCGGTGAGCACGAGCGCAGTGGAGTCCTGGGGGCCGGCCGCCCCTGGGACTGGGCCGATGCCGTCGAGGTGGTCCGCACCGTGGCCGCCGCGCTCGGGGTGAAGGTCGAGGTCTGCGCTCCGCAGCACCCCTACGCCCCCTGGCATCCTGGCCGCACCGCGGAGATCCGTCTGCCCGGCCGACGTCGGGGCAAGGAGATCGAGCCCGGCAGGCTCATCGCCCACGCCGGCGAGCTCCACCCGCGGGTGGTGCGCGCACTCGGCCTTCCGGAGCGGGCCTGCGCCGTCGAGATCGACCTCGACCCGCTGCTGGAGGCCGCCCGCAGCGCCGGAGCGCTCCAGGTCAAGGCCGTCTCCACCTTCCCGGCCGCCAAGGAGGACATCGCCCTCGTCGTCGACGAGACCACCACCGCGGCCGAGGTCGAGGCCCTGGTCAGGCAGGCCGCCGGGGACCTGGCCGAGGAGGTTCGCCTCTTCGACGTCTTCCGCGGACCCCAGCTCGGCGAGGGTAAGAAGTCGTTGGCGTTCTCCCTGGTGCTGCGAGCCCCTGACCGCACGCTGACCGCCGAGGAGACCGCCGGTGTGCGCAAGCGCGTGGTCAAGAGGGCCGCCAAGCTCCTCGGAGCCGAGCTGCGCAGCTGAACCACGCAGGTCCGGCTAGCCGTCCTGTCAGCACTGACGGCCATGGTGTGATGCACATCATGGCCGTCAGTGCTTCTTCAGTGCTTTCGTCGAGCAGGGGATCCCAGACAGCGGGTGTGGTCTCGGTAATACTAGGCGGCATGAAGATCCTGCTGACCTCTTCCTCCAAGCACGGGTCCACCGATGAGGTGGCCGCGGTGATTGCTGAGCGGCTCCAGGCCGCCCAGATCGATGTGGAGACCAAGCGCCCCGAGGATGTCGACAGCGTCGAGGAGTATGACGCCTTCATCCTGGGCAGCGCGGTCTACATGACCAAGTGGACGCCGCAGGCCGTCGACTTCACCGAGCGCTTCCGTGACGTCCTCAGGGCCAGACCCGTGTGGGCCTTCTCCGTGGGGCTCTCCGGCCTGCCTAAGGGAAAGGTCGCCGACCCCATGCGCATCGGCCCGGTGCTGCTGGCCATCGACCCGGAGGACCACATGACCTTCGCGGGCCGCTTCGACCCCTTCAAGCTCAGCCTGCGCGAGCGCTCCATCGCCAAGCTCGGGGGAGCGAGTGAGGGGTGACTACCGCAACTGGGATGAGGTGCGCGAGTGGGCCGACGCCATCGCCACCTCCCTCTATGACGACACGCTCACCAGTCGCCGCGACCGCTCCTAGCCCCCGGCGTCCCTGGCGTCCCCGGCCCTGAGGGCGGAGGGGAGATGAGTCACAGCAACAGACGATGAATGCATTTCTATGCATGCGGATGTATGGTTGCTGCATGACTTGGTCAGTTGCTGTTGCTGGAGCCACTGGGTACGCCGGTGGTGAGGTTCTGCGCCTGCTCACGGCCCACCCGGAGGTGGAGGTCGGCGCACTCACCGCGGCCTCGTCCGCCGGCAGTCGGCTCGGCGAGCACCATCCGCACCTGCTTTCCCTGGCGGACCGCATCGTCCAGCCCACCGAGGCGGAGATCCTCGCCGGGCACGACGTCGTCGTCCTGGCCCTGCCGCACGGGGCCTCCGGAGCCGTCACGGCGGCCTCGAGGAGCTCGCCTCAGGGCGGCAGCAACGCACCGCTACTCATCGACTGCGGCGCGGACCATCGTCTGACCAGTCAGCAGGCGTGGGAGGCCTTCTACGGCTCGGACTACGCCGGCGCCTGGACCTACGGCATGCCCGAGCTCCTGCACCACGGTGAGACGCGAGCCCGCGCCCAGCGCGAGGAGCTGGCAGCCTCAGGCGCATCGCCGTCCCCGGCTGCAACGTCACCGCCGTCACCCTGGCGGTCCAGCCCGGCATCGCCGCCGGACTCCTCGACCCCTCGCGGCTGACCGCGGTGCTGGCCGTCGGATACTCCGGCGCAGGCAAGGCCCTCAAGCCCCATCTCACCGCTGCCGAGGCGCTGGGGATCGGCTCAGCCCTACGCCGTCGAGGCACTCACCGGCACATTCCCGAGATCCTCCAGAACCTGAGGTGGCCGGTGCCGCCGCCGGAGCTCACGCCTGTCCTTCACCCCGGTCCTGGTCCCCCATGAGCCGCGGCATCCTCGCCACCGTCACCGCTCCCATGACTGCGGCTCTGCGCGAGGCTCCCGACCCTGAATCCACCCTACGAGCGGCCTGGGATGACGCCTACGGTGCCGCCGGCAGTGGTGAGAGCCTCATCCGGCTACTGCCCGAGGGGACCTGGCCCACCACCGGCACCGTCCTGGCAGCGGAACCGCCACCGTCCAGGTCGCCATCGACCGTGGCGCGGAGGCCGTCGTGGCCATGTGCGCCATCGACAACCTCGGTAAGGGCACCGCCAGTGCCGCCCTTCAGTCCCTCAACCTTGCTCTCGGACTGGAGGAGACCACCGCCATCGTCGCCCAAGGAGTCGCACCGTGAGCGTGACCGCAGCACAGGGATTCCGCGCCGCCGGCGTGCGCGCCGGCCTCAAGGCCTCCGGCAAGCCCGACCTCGCCCTCGTCGTCAATGATGGCCCGCTGGACACCGCGGCCGGAGTGTTCACCACCAACCGGGTCGTCGCCGCTCCCGTGGTCTGGTCTCGCCGGCTACTGACCGGTCAAGAAGGCGGACAGCCGGGCCACGCCCGCGCCGTCGTCCTCAACTCCGGCAGCGCCAACGCCTGCACCGGAGCGCAGGGCCTGCGCGACACCGAGGCCACCGCAGCCCGTGCCGCCGGCCTGGTGAGTACCGAACCGGACCAGGTCCTGGTCTGCTCCACGGGCGTCATCGGAGAGCGCATCGACATGCCTGTCCTCCTGGAGGGTATCGACATCGCCGCTCTGGCCCTGGACGATACGCCTCAGGCCGGTACCGACGCCGCCGCCGCCATCATGACGACTGACACCGTCTCCAAGGAGGACGCCCTCACGGTCGGTACCGGCGAGCAGAGCTGGACCATCGGCGGCATGATCAAGGGAGTGGGCATGCTCGCCCCAGGGTTGGCCACCATGCTCGCCGTCATCACCACCGACGCCGTCCTCACCCCTGAGCAGGCGCAGGACGCCCTGGCCTCCGCCACGATGCGCACCGTCAACCGGATCAACTCCGACGGGTGCATGTCCACCAACGACACGGTTCTCCTGCTGGCCTCCGGAGCCTCCGGTACCACGCCCTCCCAAGACGAGCTCGACGAGGCGCTCACCGAGGTGATGAGCCGGCTCGGCCGGCGCCTGGTGGCCGACGCCGAGGGTGCCACCCATGACATCGCCATCACCGTCTCCGGAGCCGTCAGCGAGCAGGCCGCCGAGGCCGCAGCCCGCACCGTCAGCTCCTCCAACCTCCTCAAGTGCGCCGTCGCCGGGGCCGACCCCAACTGGGGGCGCATCCTCTCCCAACTGGGGACCGTGCCGGAGGACGTGTGCCCCTTCAACCCCGACGAGGTCGACGTCGCCATCAACGGCATCACGATCTTCAGCCACGGCGCCCCACAACCCAACCGGGACGCAGTGGACATGAGCCCACGCGAGACCCGCATCGACATCGAGCTGTCGGCGGGCCCGGCCCAGGCCACCGTGTGGACCAATGACCTCACTCACGGATACGTCACCATCAACGCGGACTACACGACATGAAACGTACCCCTCTCGACCCACAGACCAAGGCATCCGTCCTGCTGGAGGCCGTGCCGTGGCTGCGCACCTACAAGGGCGCCACCATGGTCATCAAGTACGGCGGCAACGCCATGGTCAACGATGAGCTCAAGCGCGCCTTCGCCCAGGACATCCTCTTCCTGCACCAGGTCGGGGTGCGCCCCGTCGTCGTTCACGGCGGCGGGCCCCAGATCAACGCGATGCTCAAGCGGCTGGGTATCAGCTCGGAGTTCCGCGGAGGACTGCGCGTCACCACCCCCGAGATCATGGACGTGGTCCGCATGGTGCTCACCGGCTCCGTGCAGCGCGAGCTCGTCTCCCTGCTCAACACCGACGGCTCTGCCGCCGTCGGCATCAGCGGTGAGGACGGCGGGCTCCTGCGGGCTCGGCAGCGCCTGGCCACAGTGGACGGGCATAAGGTCGACGTCGGCCTGGTCGGCGACGTCGTCGACGTCAGTCCGCAGCCCATCATCGACCTGCTCGACCAGGGCCGTATCCCGGTCATCTCCTCGGTCGCTCCACTGATGACGGACTCCGAGACCGTCCTCAACGTTAACGCCGACACGGCTGCCGCCGCGATCGCCGTTCCCTCAAGGCCCGCACCCTGCTCATGCTCACCGACGTCGAGGGACTCTACTCGGCCTGGCCCGACCGCAGCACGCTGGTGCCCTTCATCAGTACCGCCGCGCTGGAGGAGCTCCTGCCCACGCTCGAGGCCGGGATGATCCCCAAGATGGAGGCCTGTTTGCGGGCCGTCTACGGGGGAGTCGCGCAGGCGCACGTCGTCGACGGACGCCAGGCCCACAGCATGCTGCTCGAGATCGTCACCGACCAGGGCGTCGGCACCGTCATCCACCCCGGAGACGCCCCGGTCCCACCGCTGAACGGAGGCAAGAGCCTATGACCCCCTCCTCGCGAGCTCAGGCTCCCACCGCGGAGGCGAAAGGGGCCGGCACCGGCAACGCCGGCTGGCTGGCCCGCTACACCGACGCCGTGATGAACACCTTCGGCACCCCCAGCCGGGTCCTGGTGCGGGGGAGTGGCGCCCACGTCTGGGACGCCGACGGCCAGGAGTACATCGACCTGCTGGCGGGCATCGCCGTCAACTGCCTGGGACACGCGCACCCTGCGATCGTCGAGGCTGTGTCCACCCAGATCTCCACCCTGGGGCACGTCTCCAACTTCTTCACCACCCCGGCCCAGGTCGGCCTCGCCGAGGAACTCGTCCGCCTCACCTTCCCTGACCATCCCGCTCACGACTCCCGCGTCTTCCTGGCCAACTCCGGTACCGAGGCTAATGAGGCCGCTTTCAAGATCGCCCGCCGTCACGGCGGTAGCCGACGCCCCCGGGTCCTGGCCCTCCAGGACGCCTTCCACGGCAGGACCATGGGCGCCCTGGCCCTGACCCACAAGGCCGCCTACCGGGAGCCCTTCGAGCCGCTGCCCGGTGGGGTCGAGTTCATCCCCGCCGGTGACGTCGAAGCACTGCGCACCGCGCTGGGGCCGGACGTGGCGGCACTCGTTGTCGAACCCATACAGGGCGAGGCCGGGGTGCGTGAGCTGCCTGCCGGGTACCTGGAGGCGGCCCGCGAGCTGACTGAGGCCGCTGGCGCGCTGCTCATCATCGATGAGGTTCAGACCGGAATGGGACGCACCGGCGCCTGGATGGCGCACCATCTGCTGGCACCGGGCATCGTCCCCGACGTCGTCACCCTGGCCAAGGGACTGGGCGGAGGCGTCCCCATCGGCGCAGTCGTCGCCAGTGGGCAGGCCGCCGCTCTTCTCGAGCCGGGGCAGCACGGCACCACCTTCGGCGGCAACCCGGTGGCCTGCGCAGCAGCGCTCGCCGTCATCGGGACTATCCGTAGCCAGTCCCTGCTGGAGAGGGTTCAGCAGCTCGGCTCGGCCTGGTCCCGGGAGCTGGCGGTCGTGGACGGAGTCAACCAGGTGCGCGGCCGGGGCCTGCTGCTCGGCGTCGGGCTGGACGACGGGCTCCCGCCCGCTGCTGAGATCGCCGCTGCCCTGGCGGCTCGCGGTTTCATTGTCAATGCGCCGCGCCCCGACACGATCCGCCTGGCTCCGCCCTTCATCCTCTCCGACGATGACGCCAGGGCCTTCACCACCACGCTGTCCGAGGTCCTTGACCGGGCACTGTCAGAAAGCCGGTTCATGAGGCGCCACCATCGAGGCCTCTCAGCGCGACCTGGGCAACGGCCCCCTGGTACCCGGGACCAAGACCGCCCGGCACGCCAGCATCGTCCAGATCCTGTCGCGGGAACGTATCAGCTCCCAGGCCCAGCTGCGCAAGGCCCTGGCACAGCGCGGCATCAGTACTACCCAGGCCACGCTTTCACGGGATCTGGGTGGGCTGCGGGCCACGAGATCCGCGCCCCGGGCGGAGAACTCATCTACTCCATGCCCGAGGCCCGGCGCCCCGGCCAGGTCCCATACCGGTGCCCTTTCCGAGCCGGAGAGACCGAGGACTCTTTGCGTGCCCACACCACCCCCGTCTGTCCCGGTGGTGCGCAGAGCTACTCGTTACTGCCGAGTGGGCCGGCCCCCAGGTGGTCCTGCGAACGCCCGCCGGCGCCGCCCAGGCTGCTCGCCGGGGCCGTTGACGACGCCATGATGCCCGGGCGTCATGGGGTGCATAGCCGGCGACGACACCGTCCTGGTCATCACCCGCGGCGCTCAGGGTCGCAGCCGATGTGGCCAGGCACCTGCTCGCTCTGGCTGACCCCTCAGCCCGAGCCTGACCTCTCCCACCACCCTTGACATCCCCCAGTCACCTGAGCGCCGCTGCATCGGCGTCATCACGAAGAAGAGTGATCCCATTGAGCATCCACAAGGACCGTGTCGTCCTGGCCTACTCCGGAGGCCTGGCACGTCCGTCGCCATCGGCTGGATCGGCGAGGCCACTGGTCGAGAGGTTGTGGCCGTCGCCGTTGACGTCGGCCAGGGCGGCGAGGACCTGAGGTGATCCGTCAGCGAGCCCTCGACTGCGGAGCCGTCGAGGCCTATGTCGCCGACGCCCGAGACGAGTTCGCCAACGACTACTGCATGCCGGCGCTCCAGGCCAACGCCCTCTACGAGGGGACCTATCCCGCTCGTGTCGGCCCTGTCCCGCCCGGTCATCGCCCGCCACCTGGTCAAGGCCGCCCGCGAGTTCGGCGCGCACACCGTGGCCCACGGCTGCACCGGCAAGGGCAACGACCAGGTCCGCTTCGAGGTCTCCATCACCTCCATGGCCCCCGACATGGACTGCATCTCCCCGGTACGCGACCTGGCGCTGACCCGTGACGTGGCCATCGACTACGCCGAGAAGCACAACCTGCCGATCGAGACCACCAAGCACAACCCCTTCTCCATCGACCAGAATGTTTGGGGCCGTGCCATTGAGACCGGGTACCTCGAGGACCTGTGGAACGCTCCCACCAAGGACGTCTACGTCTATACCGATGACCCCGCCTACCCGCCCCTGCCCGACGAAGTGACCCTCACCTTCAAGGAAGGAATCCCTGTGGCCATCGACGGCCGCGACGTCAGCCCCCTGGAAGCGATTCAGGAGCTCAACCGTAGGGCAGGCACCCAGGGCGTGGGGCGCATCGACATGGTCGAGGACCGGCTCGTGGGGATCAAGTCCCGCGAGATCTACGAGGCCCCCGGCGCCGTGGCCCTGATCGAGGCCCACCGAGCGCTCGAGGCCGTCACCCTGGAGCGCATGCAGCGCCGCTACAAGCGGAGCATGGAGCAGACCTGGGCCGAGCTCGTATACGAGGCCCAGTGGTACTCCCCGCTCAAGCGCTCCATGGACGCCTTCATCGAGGACACGCAGCGCTATGTCAACGGTGACATCCGAATGGTCCTGCACGGCGGCCGGGCGACCGTCAACGGGCGTCGCTCCGAGACGGGCCTGTACGACTTCAACCTGGCCACCTATGAGAGCGGAGACACCTTCGACCAGTCCTCCTCGCGGGGCTTCATCGAGATCTACGGGATGCAGTCCAAGCTCGCCGCCGCCCGCGACGTGCGCGCCGGCAACGATCGGGGATTCTGACTGAGCCGCACCGCCGGTCCCACCACCTCGAAGCACTCGGCTACGTGGCCGCTTGCGCCTCGTTGTGGTGGGGCTGGCGGCGCAGCCAGCGGGAGTCGTCATTGGCGTAGGCGTAGTAGCCGCCGATCAGCAGCCCTCCGCCCACGAAGTTGCCCAGCAGGGCCACAGCCACGTTCCCCAGCGCCGGCAGGGACATCGATCCCGTGCGTCAGGCCGACGACGGTGAACAGGACCGTGTTGGCCACGGGTGCTCCAGGCCGAGGAAGGCGAAGACGAACACGGAGATGAGCATCGCGAAGATCTTGGACCAGTCCTCGCGGATGAAGCCGTTGTAGATGAGGAGCATCGCCAGGTTAATCATGAAGTTGCACAGGACCGCCCGCACGAAGAGATCCCCGATTCCCGAGGCCGACGACAGGTAGTGGAGCTTGGCGGCCACGGAGTGCACGGCCTGCTCGCCGGTTGCCGCCCCCCACGAGGGTGGAGAAGCGGTACATGGCCGCGAAGACCAGCCCTCCGGCGAAGTTGCCGGCCAGGCACATGACCAGCACCCTCAGGGCCCGCCACGTCGAGATCCGCTTGTAGTAGTGGCCGATGGCCACCACCATCATGTTGCTGGTGAGCAGTTCGGACTTCGTGTAGTAGATGAAGACGAGAGCGGGGCCGAAGGACAGAGCCCCGAGCATCTTTCCGAGCCCTGCCAGCGAGGTGTTTCCGACGCGCAGGCCGTCGAAGACGCCGACGATGGCGTAGTTCACGATATAGAAGACCGCCACGATCATGCCGGCCATGGCCGCGCGCATGAGATAGCGGTGGGCGATCACCCCGGTCATCCGGGTCTTGGTCTCGAGGGCCTCGAGCACGGTGGAGATGAACTGCTTGCCTGGGAAAAGTGCGTCTTGTTCGGCGGGCATTGGCTCATCATGGCATTGCGTGCCAACCGAGATACAGGCCTTTCTTCCTTCCCGTTGGTCGGGGTTGCTGGTCCTGGTCCCGCTTCCGTATCTTCCTCAAGATTGCGTGGGTCGTTTTGTCTACGAGCCACGACAGGGCCTGTCCAGACTGATCGTTGAGGAACCTGTGCGGGCAGATGGGCCATGATGGAGCCATGAGTCAGTTCTCCAGCCAGTCCGCTCAGCCATCCGCTGCCCAACCCGTCGCCTCAGAAGCTCAGCAGGACGCGACCCCCGCCGGCGTCAGCCTGTGGGGCGGACGCTTCTCAGGAGGACCCGCCGACGCGCTGGCGGCCCTGTCGGTGAGCACCCACTTCGACTGGCGCCTGGCCCGCTACGACATCGCCGGCTCCCGGGCCCACGCCCGCGCCCTGGCGCAGGCCGGTCTGCTGGACGCGGAGCAGCTGTCCGGCATGCTGGAGGCCCTGGAGCGTCTCGAGGCCGACGTCGTCGCCGGCATCTTCGTCCCGGAGGCCACCGACGAGGACGTTCACACCGCCCTGGAGCGCGGCCTCATCGAGCGTGCCGGTGACGATCTGGGGGGCCGTCTGCGCGCCGGGCGCAGCCGCAACGACCAGATCGCCACTCTCATCCGCATGTACCTGCGCGACCAGGCCCGCCACGTCGCCGGACTCGTCCTCGACGTCGTCGACGCCCTCATCGACCAGGCCGCCCAGGCCTCTGACGCCATCATGCCCGGACGCACCCACATGCAGCACGCCCAGCCGGTGCTCGTCGCCCACCAGCTGCTGGCCCACGCCTGGCCGCTCATGCGCGACGTTGAGCGCCTGGAGGACTGGGACTCCCGGGCCGCCGTGAGCCCCTACGGCTCCGGTGCGCTGGCGGGCAACACTCTCGGCATGGACCCCGATGCCGTGGCCGCTGACCTCGGGTTCGAGGCCGCCGTGGAGAACTCCATCGACGGCACGGCCGCCCGCGACGTCGTTGCCGAGCTCAGCTTCGTGCTGACGATGACCGCCGTCGACGTCTCGCGCCTGAGCGAGGAGATCATCGTCTGGAACACCAAGGAGTTCGACTTCGTCACCTTGGACGACTCCTACTCCACGGGCTCGTCCATCATGCCGCAGAAGAAGAACCCGGACGTGGCCGAGCTCGCCCGCGGCAAGGCCGGGCGCCTCATCGGCGACCTGACCGGGCTGCTCGCCACCCTCAAGGCCCTGCCCCTGGCCTACAACCGGGACCTACAGGAGGACAAGGAACCGGTCTTCGACGCCGTCGACACCCTGGCCGTCCTCCTGCCGGCCGTCAGCGGCATGGTGAGCACGATGACCCTCCACTACGAGCGCATGGCGGGCTCGCCCCTCAGGGGTTCTCCCTGGCCACCGATATCGCGGGTGGCTGGTCAAAAAAACGGCGTGCCCTTCCGCAGCGCCCACGAGATCTCCGGTGCCTGCGTGCGCGAGTGCGAGAAGCGCGGCATTGAGCTGTGGGACCTGACCGACGCCGACTTCGCCGCCATTGATGAGCGGCTCACCCCGGGGGTGCGGGAGGTCCTCTCGGCCGAGGGGTCGGTGGCCGCTCGCACCGGGCACGGCGGCACCGCCCCGGTGCGTGTGGTGGAGCAGGCTCGCCCGCGCCATCGCCCGCAGCGCCGAGCTGCGAGTCTTCGCCTGGGAGGGATCCTTGCTGGACGGCCCCGCCGGTCCCCAGCGGCCCGACCCCAGTCAGACCGATGAGGAATGGGGCGAGGAGGACCAGGACTGAGCCGGGGCGGCAGGTCGATGTCAGACGCTTCCCTGAGAGAGACGGCGATGGAGCTGAGCGCCGAAGCTGCCTCGCTGCTCAGATGTGACAGCCTGGAGGCGGCCCCGGCGCTGCTGGGCGCCGTCATCACCGTTGCCGACCCGGCCGGGCGCGTCGCGATCCGCCTGACCGAGGTGGAGGCCTACCGCGGCGAGAAGGACCCGGGCTCCCACGCCTTCCGGGGACGCACAGCGCGCAACGCCTCCATGTTCGAGGCCGGCGGGTGCATCTACGTCTACTTCACCTACGGCATGCACCACTGCCTCAACGTCGTCACCGGACCCGCCGGGGTCTCACGCGCGGTGCTGTTGCGCGGGGGAGAGGTCGTCGAAGGGCTCGAGCAGGCCAGGGGACGCCGCCCCGCAGCCCGCACTGACCGCGACCTGGCCCGTGGCCCGGCCAGACTGTGCGCCGCACTGGGACTGGACCGCTCCGACGACGGCGCGCTGCTGGGCGGGCCGGGATCACGCATCAGCCTGACGCTGCCGCAGCAGACACCGGATGCCGGACGCATCCGCCGTGGGCCACGCACCGGGGTGGCCGGCCCCGGGGGAGACGGAGAAGCCTTCCCGTGGCGCTTCTGGCTGGACGGAGAGCCCACCGTCTCGCCATACCGGCCGGCCGTCACCAGGCGACGCTCACAGGGCTGAACCTCGCCGAGCCCAACTCCGATGGGTCTCCACTTGCCCGCGCCACTCCTGTCCGCTAATAATGGGTACACAGATTATCGCTGCAAAGACTATTTGTGGTGCGGAACCTCCGAGCGCGGAGGACGAGGAAGGGGACGGCCATGTGGTCGACTGAGTGCCAACGGACAGTGGATCTCCCGGCGGAGGTCCTGTGGGAGACCTGGATCAAGGTTCTCTCCGGTGACATCGAACTTCCCCAGGGAGATCGCTACGAGCCGCACGAGCCTGTGGGACCCGGCGCCTCGATCACGATGACTCCGGAGGGGCAGGACAGTGTCGAGATCACGGTGATCCGCTGGGAACCCCCTCATGTCCAGGCGGACCGGGTCTCCTACGGGGGAGTGGAGCTGACCTTCACCCACTCCTTCATGCCCGCGCAGACACAAGGGAAGAGCGTTGTGACCACCCGCCTCGACATCGACGGCCCCGGTGCCGACGATGTAGGCCCGACGATCGGTCCGGGAATCGCCGAGGACTTTCCGCAGGCCATCGACTCGCTCGTTGAGGCTGCTAGGGTCGATATGTGAAGACAAGGTTCCAGGGTCCTGAGGCGAGCCCCGGCTTCCTCATGTGGAGGGCCGCGCTGGCCTGGCAGCGAGACATCGCTGCCGCCCTGGAGCCAGTTGGACTGACGCACTCCCAGTTCGTCCTCCTGGCCTGCACGCAGTGGCTCGAGGAGCATGGGGACGGGGCCAGCCAGGTGATGGTCGCAACCCAGGCGGGAATGGATGTGAAGACTGCCAGCCAGGTGCTGCGTCGGCTGGAGCAGGCCGGTCTGGTGTCGCGGCAGCCGGATCCCAAGGACGCCCGTGCCCGGATCGTGACCATGACGCCGGCAGGCAGAGATGTCGGGGCCCGGGCAACGCGTTTGGTGGAGGACGCCGATGAGGCGTACTTCGCAGTAGTGCCCCACCTGCGCGAGGCACTGCTGCGTCAAGCCGGCGTCGTAGCGCGCGGATCAGCGACGCAGCCCAACGAGGAGACCGCTGCGTCTACCGACCGGGCTGAGAGCCCCAAGACCTCTAGCGACACAGCCAGTCCGACCACGGCGGCTGCTCCACCAGGCTCCCGCAGTGGCCAGTGACTACTGGAACCACAACGTCGCCTTTCACCGGCGCATCGCGCGGGACGCGGCGCTGCGCGGTGGAAGCGCGCTCGATGTCGGATGCGGTGACGGGCTCCTGCTCGCACGCCTGACGGCGGTGTGCCGGCGCGCCGTCGGACTTGAAACCGACGGGCAGGCAGTTGCTCGAGCGCGCAGACGTCTCGAACGGACTCCGCAGGCCGAGGTGCTGCTCGACGACGTCATGGATCTGGACCTTCCTCAGCGCATCGGCACCTTTGAGACGGTCACCTGCGTGGCCACGCTGCACCACCTCCCACTGGAACCCGCCCTGGTGAGGCTGAGTCAGCTGGTGGCACCCGGCGGGCGTCTGATCGTCGTCGGCTTGGCCGCCAACAAGAGCCTGTGGGACTGGACGCTGTCCGCACTGGCCGTCCTGCCTCTGCACGTGGTCGGCGCCCTGCGACGGGAGAGCTCAGACATCGGTGTGGTCACTCGTGTTCCACGAGAGTCCCTGGCCGAGATTCGTCGGGCGGCAGTCCGGCTGCTTCCCGGGGCCAGGACTCGACGGCGCTTCTACTACCGATACACCCTCATATGGGATCGCCCGACTGAGGGGCTCGTGAAGACTCCCCGTATCCGGCTCACGGCTCCGTGGCCTGGCCTCTTCGTGGAAGCCGAGCCGGAGCATGGCAGACTATCTGCGCCGGAGGTATCAGCCGGACCCGAGCGTGACGCGCCGGGATCATGCGTGCGGCAAGCACGACAACCCATGGAAGGCGACTGGACAGTGACGGACATCCTGGACGAACTGCAGTGGCGCGGGCTCATCGCCCAGCACACCGACATTGACGCGCTGCGAGCGGCGCTCAGCGACGGGGCCGTCACCTTCTATTGCGGGTTCGACCCCACGGCGCCGAGCCTTCACCACGGGCACCTCGTAGCCGTCAGGTCATGCGCCATCTTCAGGCTGGCCGGGCACCGTCCGCTGGCGCTGGTGGGTGGGGCGACCGGCCTCATCGGCGACCCGCGCGCCAAGGGGGAGCGCAGCCTCAACACCAAGGACGTCGTTGCCGGCTGGGCGGCCAGCCTGCAGGAACAGCTCGAGAACCTTCTCGACTTCAGCGGGGACAACCCGGCGCAGATTGTCAACAACCTGGACTGGACCCAGGCGATGAGCGCCATTGACTTCCTGCGGGACCTGGGCAAGCACTTCCGCATGGGCACCATGCTCTCCAGGACATCGTCGCCCGGCGCCTGGCCAGCGAGGAGGCATCTCCTACACCGAGTTCAGCTACCAGGTCCTCCAGGCCAACGACTACCTCGAGCTCTACCGACGCTACGGCTGCACCCTGGAGGTCGGCGGCAACGACCAGTGGGGCAACCTCGTGGGCGGGATGGACCTCATCCACAAGGTCGAGGGCGCCTCGGTCCACGTCATGACCAACCCCCTCATCACCAAGGCCGACGGCACCAAGTTCGGTAAGTCCGAGGGCGGGGCGATCTGGCTCAACCCCGAGATGCTCAGCCCCTACGGCTTCTACCAGTTCTGGCTCCAGGTCGACGACGCCGACGTCGTGCGCTTCCTCAAGGTCTTCACCTTCCTGGAACGCGAGGAGATTGAGCGCCTGGAGGCGGCCACGGCCGAGAACCCGAAGGCACGTGAGGCGCAGCGGGTTCTGGCGCACGAAGTCTGCACGTGGGTCCACGGAGCCGACGCGACTGCCCAGGCCGAAGCGGCGACCTCCGCACTGTGGGGCCGCGGCGACCTCGCCGACATCGATGAGGCGACGATCCTGGCGGCCACGGCTGATCTCGCCTCCGGTGACGTGGCAGTCGGACAGACCACGATCGTGGACCTGCTCGTGGGTACGGGGCTGGAGCGCGGGCGCAATGCGGCCCGCAAGACCATTGCCGGAGGCGGGGCCTACATCAACAACGTCAAGGTGGCCGACGAGACCGCGGTCATCGGTCCCGAGCACCTGCTCGCCGGGGGAGTGGTGCTGGTGCGCAAGGACGGCGGAACCTGGCCGTCGGACGTGCGGTTTAGGCGCCGCCGTCAAGGGAAAGCCTTACCTTGCGAACACGGTTGTTGAGCGGTGACGATGCCTTGTGGGCACCGTCACCGCTCATCAGTTTGACGGGTTGGTGGTCGGTGCGTAATGTTCTCTCCGGCCCGAAACGGGGAGGATGAATTTCCTCAGACCGGCCGGGGACTGAGAACTGAAGAGAGCCGAAGAGAGACGAGGGTCACCGCCCATTCGTTTGACTCAGAAAATCCGGCTCGCTAAAGTTTCTCAGGCGCTTCTGAGAGCAAAGCGAAAGGCAAAATGCCTTACGATAAGTTCTCGGTGGGTGTGTTGTTTGAGAACTCGATAGTGTGTCATGTTTTTTATGCCATGGCCCTGGGGGCTGCGCGTGTTTGTGTGGTTTTTGGGGCTTGTTTTGTTTTGGTTTGCCTGGTCCTCATTTCTTTTGTTGTGGGGGTTGGGTTGGGCCTGGTCTGGTTTTCTGGACTGTTGTACTGACGTTGGGTTCTGGCTGGCTATTTGTTTGTGGTTGGTTGGGGCCTGGTTTTGTTGGTTTTGTTTGGAGAGTTTGATCCTGGCTCAGGACGAACGCTGGCGGCGTGCTTAACACATGCAAGTCGAACGGTGAAGGGATCAGCTTGCTGGTTCTGGATGAGTGGCGAACGGGTGAGTAACACGTGAGTAACCTGCCCCCTTCTTCTGGATAACCGCATGAAAGTGTGGCTAATACGGGATATTCTGCGCCTGCTGCATGGTGGGTGTGGGAAAGATATTGTTTCGGTGGGGGATGGGCTCGCGGCCTATCAGCTTGTTGGTGGGGTGATGGCCTACCAAGGCGGTGACGGGTAGCCGGCCTGAGAGGGTGGACGGTCACACTGGGACTGAGACACGGCCCAGACTCCTACGGGAGGCAGCAGTGGGGAATATTGCACAATGGGCGCAAGCCTGATGCAGCGACGCCGCGTGAGGGATGGAGGCCTTCGGGTTGTGAACCTCTTTCGCCAGTGAAGCAGGCCTGTCCCTTTTGTGGGTGGGTTGACGGTAGCTGGATAAGAAGCGCCGGCTAACTACGTGCCAGCAGCCGCGGTAATACGTAGGGCGCGAGCGTTGTCCGGAATTATTGGGCGTAAAGAGAACTCGTAGGCGGCTGGTCGCGTCTGTCGTGAAAATCCTCTGGCTTAACTGGGGGCTTGCGGTGGGTACAGGGCCGGCTTGAGTGCGGTAGGGGAGACTGGAACTCCTGGTGTAGCGGTGGAATGCGCAGATATCAGGAAGAACACCGGTGGCGAAGGCGGGTCTCTGGGCCGTTACTGACGCTGAGGAGCGAAAGCGTGGGGAGCGAACAGGATTAGATACCCTGGTAGTCCACGCCGTAAACGTTGGGCACTAGGTGTGGGGGGCCTTTTTCCGGGTTTTTCCGCGCCGTGGCTAACGCATTAAGTGCCCCCGCCTGGGGAGTACGGCCGCAAGGCTAAAACTCAAAAGGAATTGACGGGGGGCCCGCACAAGCGGCGGAGCATGCGGATTAATTCGATGCAACGCGAAGAACCTTACCAAGGCTTGACATGTGCCGGTCGGCTCCGGAGACGGGGTTTCCTCCTTGTGGGGCCGGTTCACAGGTGGTGCATGGTTGTCGTCAGCTCGTGTCGTGAGATGTTGGGTTAAGTCCCGCAACGAGCGCAACCCTTGTCCCGTGTTGCCAGCACGTTGTGGTGGGGACTCGCGGGAGACTGCCGGGGTCAACTCGGAGGAAGGTGGGGATGACGTCAAATCATCATGCCCCTTATGTCTTGGGCTTCACGCATGCTACAATGGCCGGTACAGAGGGCTGCGATACCGTGAGGTGGAGCGAATCCCTTAAAGCCGGTCTCAGTTCGGATCGGTGTCTGCAACTCGACACCGTGAAGTTGGAGTCGCTAGTAATCGCAGATCAGCAACGCTGCGGTGAATACGTTCTCGGGCCTTGTACACACCGCCCGTCACGTCATGAAAGTCGGCAACACCCGAAGCCCGTGGCCCTACGGGGAGCGGTCGAAGGTGGGGCTGGTGATTGGGACGAAGTCGTAACAAGGTAGCCGTACCGGAAGGTGCGGCTGGATCACCTCCTTTCTAAGGATTGATTGCGGGGGTGGCTTCCTGGTCGTGTGTTGTCTGGATCGTTGAATGGGTCTGGGCCGGCTGGGGGTCTGCCGTTGCGGAAGGGCCGGGCGGCTGACTGTGTCTCGTGGGTTTGTTCTCGCGGGTGGTTGGTTTGTCTGGTGCTGGCATGAGAGACACGCTCGCTGCTGCCCTGTTGGGTGGTGGTGGGTGCCCCTGCGTGTGTGGGGGTGGCATGCTGTCGGGGTTCTGGGGCAGTGCGCCCTGGTTGCCTGACCCGTCTGGGGCTCCTGATTTGTTGGGGGGTTGTGGGTGGGTGTGGGTGGGTTGGTTGTGAACTGTATAGTGGACGCGAGCATCTTACTGTAAGATTTCTGCGACAAAAATTGTTTCTTGTTTTGTTCGTGTGTCTTTGTTGTTTGTTTTTTTGAGCGTTCGGTGGATGCCTTGGCATCAGGGGCCGATGAAGGACGTGGTGGCCTGCGATATTCCTCGGGGAGCCGGCTGGCGGGCTGTGATCCGAGGGTTTCCGAATGGGGGGACCCGGCACGAGTTATGTCGTGTCACCTGCATCTGAATTGTATAGGGTGTGGGGGTGACGCGGGAAGTGAAACATCTCAGTACCCGTAGGAGAAGATATTCCGTGAGTAGTGGCGAGCGAAAGCGGATGATGGTTAAACCGTGTGCGTGTGATACTCGGCAGGGGTTGCGTGTGCGGGGTTGTGGGGCTGTCCTGTTTTCTCTTCTGCCGGAGAGGGGGCGCGTGTGCTGATCTGTAGCTGAATCGTCTGGGAAGGCGTGGCGTAGTGGGTGATACCCCCGTAGGCGGAACTGGTTGGTGCGTGTCTGGGACGGTTTGCCCGAGTAGCACGGGGGCTCGTGGAATCCTGTGTGAATCTGCCAAGACCACTTGGCTGCCTGAATACCTCCTGATGACCGATAGTGGATAGTACCGTGAGGGAATGGTGAAAAGTACCCCGGGAGGGGAGTGAAATAGTACCTGAAACCGGGCGCTTACAAGCCGTCAGAGCCTTCCGCACCTTGTGTGTGGGGGTGGTGGCGTGCCTTTTGAAGAATGAGCCTGCGAGTCAGTGGCGTGTCGCGAGGTTAACCCGTGTGGGGTAGCCGTAGCGAGCGAGTCCGAATAGGGCGTTTTGTAGTGGCGCGTTCTGGACCCGAAGCGGGGTGATCTACCCATGGCCAGGTTGAAGCACGTGTAGAGCGTGTGGAGGACCGAACCCACCTAGGTTGAAAACTGGGGGATGAGATGTGGGTAGGGGTGAAAAGGCCAATCAAACTCCGTGATAGCTGGTTCTCCCCGAAATGCATTTAGGTGCAGCGTCGCGTGTTGCCCGGCGGAGGTAGAGCTACTGGGTGGCTGATGGGCCCCACAGGGTTACTGACGTCAACCAAACTCCGAATGCCGTCGGGTTGTAGCGTGGCAGTGAGACCGCGGGGATAAGCTCCCGTGGTCGAGAGGAAACAGCCCAGATCGCCGGCTAAGGCCCCTAAGCGTGTGCTAAGTGGGAAAGGATGTGCGGTCGCGCAGACAACCAGGAGGTTGGCTTAGAAGCAGCCATCCTTGAAAAGAGTGCGTAATAGCTCACTGGTCAAGTGATCGTGCGCCGACAATGTAGCGGGGCTCAAGCACACCGCCGAAGCCGCGGACCCATGACATGGTTCCCTTCATCGTCCGGCTTGCCCGGGTGGTGGCAGGGGTTGTGGGTGGTAGGGGAGCGTCCTGCACCGGGGGAAGCCTGTGGGTGACTGCTGGTGGACGGTGTGGGAGTGAGAATGCAGGCATGAGTAGCGATACTAGGGTGAGAAGCCCTAGCGCCGAATGACCAAGGGTTCCAGGGCCAGGCTAGTCCGCCCTGGGTGAGTCGGGACCTAAGGCGAGGCCGACAGGCGTAGTCGATGGATGACGGGTTGATATTCCCGTACCGGCGAAGCACCGCCCATGCTGACGCGCGGGTGCTAACCCACGCCCAACCACCATATAGGCCGCATGTGTCAGGTTCGCCTGACGGTGTGGTTGTGGTGGTGGGGTCTGGGGATCCTCCGTGCAGGTAGGCAAGCGTGTTAACAGGGGTGACGCACAGTGGTAGCCCGGCGGACCTGATGGCTTGGTCCGTTCAAGCGCGCAGCCCGTCTTCCAGGTAAATCCGGGGGACTGTCTTTGATGACGGGGGTGAGGCGTGATGGTGACCCTACTTTGGTGGGGGATAACAGGGTGATCCTGGGGTGCCGAGAAAAGCCTCGACGCGATGGTGCCAGCCGCCCGTACCCTAAACCGACACAGGTGGTCGGGCAGAGTATGCCTAGGCGCACGAGTGAATCATGGTTAAGGAACTCGGCAAAATGCCCCCGTAACTTCGGGAGAAGGGGGGCCTGATCCCTGAAGCCCCATCGCGGGCTAGGGGGGAGGGTCGCAGAGGCCAGGGGGAAGCGACTGTTTACTAAAAACACAGGTCCGTGCGAAGCCGTAAGGCGATGTATACGGACTGACGCCTGCCCGGTGCTGGAAGGTTAAGAGGAACCATCAACCCCCTCGGGGGTGAAGTGGTGAATTTAAGCCCCAGTAAACGGCGGTGGTAACTATAACCATCCTAAGGTAGCGAAATTCCTTGTCGGGTAAGTTCCGACCTGCACGAATGGCGTAACGACTTCCCCGCTGTCTCAACCATGAGCTCGGCGAAATTGCAGTACGAGTAAAGATGCTCGTTTCGCGCAGAAGGACGGAAAGACCCCGGGACCTTTACTACAGCTTGGTATTGGCGCCCGCTATAGCTTGTGCAGGATAGGTGGGAGACTGTGAAGCCGTTACGCCAGTGGCGGTGGAGTCGTCCTTGAAATACCACTCTGGTTATGGCGTGCGCCTGAACCTGGGCCCGTGATCCGGGTTAGGGACAGTGCCTGGTGGGTAGTTTAACTGGGGCGGTTGCCTCCTAAAGTGTAACGGAGGCGCTCAAAGGTTCCCTCAGCCTGGTCGGCAACCAGGTGTTGAGTGCAAGTGCACAAGGGAGCTTGACTGTGAGACCGACGGGTCGAGCAGGTACGAAAGTAGGAACTAGTGATCCGGCGATCCCGTGTGGGTGGGTCGTCGCTCAACGGATAAAAGGTACCCCGGGGATAACAGGCTGATCCTGCCCAAGAGTCCATATCGACGGCATGGTTTGGCACCTCGATGTCGGCTCGTCGCATCCTGGGGCTGGAGCAGGTCCCAAGGGTTGGGCTGTTCGCCCATTAAAGCGGTACGCGAGCTGGGTTTAGAACGTCGTGAGACAGTTCGGTCCCTATCCTCTGCGCGCGCAGGAGACTTGAGAAGGCCTGTCCCTAGTACGAGAGGACCGGGACGGACGAACCTCTGGTGTGCCAGTTGTCCCGCCCGGGGCACGGCTGGTTGGCTACGTTCGGGAAGGGTAACCGCTGAAAGCATCTAAGCGGGAAACCATCTTCAAGATAAGGTCTCCACAAGAAGGACTCGTCCTTTTTGGTAGGCCCCCAGCAGACTACTGGGTTGATAGGCCAGGAGTGGAAGACCGGTAACGGTCTGTGAGCTGACTGGTACTAATAGGCCGACACAAACAACAACACCCCCCAACACAGGGGGTGAGCGATACGGTAAACGCGAAGCGTCCACTATACGGTCCACACCCAACCCAACCACCAACACACAGTGTGCGTTGACAGGCCGCCCGATAACAGAATCACAAGAACACACCGACGCACTGCCCATGTAGTCGTCTCGGTGGTCACAGCGACAGGGAAACGCCCGGACCCATCCCGAACCCGAAGCTAAGCCTGACAGCGCCGATGGTACTGCACCCGCCAGGGTGCGGGAGAGTAGGACACCACCGAGCACACACTTGAATAAGGTTCAGCCCCCGAGGACTCCACAAAGGAGCACCCCCGGGGGCTGAACCGTTTTCCGCCGGAGCGCTCATCTTCGCCTCGAATCTCCACAATGCTACGGCCCGCCCCTCCGAAGCCCTCCGCTCGGACACGCACCACACCACGTGTCGCCGAGTCCCGTTACGCCTGAGCACCTCGGCCCAGGTAGGCTCCTCTCAGGTAAACGACAGCACCAGGGCGACTGGCGGCAGTGCCAGAGTGAAAGAAGGACCATGGCGTATCAGGACCGTCAGCACGGCTCGGACCACGGCGAGACAGGTCGGCGTCGCCACAATGGCGAGCGTCACGGCTTCGGAGCGCGTCACCGTTCCGCAGGGGAAGACGCTCACTCTCGCCGCAGCGGACGCCCGGGACGGGACGATGACTCCTACGGCTCGCGGGGACGTTCCGAGCGGTCGAGCCGCGGGGAGCACTCTTCGCACACTGATCGCCGGCGCCGCGACGACTGGCGTGACGAACGGCGTCGTGATGGTGAGAACGGTGATAGGCGCGGCGGCCGTCATGGTCGCAGGCTTGGGCGCGTCGACGACCGCTCCGGACGGAAGGACTCGCGCGACAGGCGAGACGATCGCCGCGGTCGTCCACCGCAGCGTCAGCGCGTCCCCGAGCCCACGGTTCCGGACAACGTCGAGCCTGCAGATCTTGAACGCGGCGCCAGGGCCGAGCTGCGCGCCCTGGGGCGTGCCAACGCTGAGAACGTCGCCCGGCACCTGGTCATGGTTCAGCGCCTCCTCAACGACGATCCTCAAGCCGCCTACGAGCACGCGCGCTACGCCGCCTCCCATGCGGGCCGTGTCGCCGTCGTCCGGGAGACGGCAGGAATCGCGGCATATCTCGCCGGCCACTACAGCGAGGCGCTCCGAGAGATTCGCGCCGCCAGGCGCCTGTCCGGTCTTGACCTGCACCGGGCCATCGAGGTCGACTGCGAGCGTGCACTGGGCAACCTCGACAAGGCCCTCCAAGCCGCTCAAGCGGCAGACCCGCGCCAGCTCGACGAGATCGAACGGGCCGAGTTGGCCATGGTCGTCTCCAGTCTTCGCCATGACATGGGCCAGACCGATCTTGGCCTGCTCATCATCGAGGATGCCATCAGGGCGCGTCCCTCCGACAGTGACACCCTCAGACGCCTGCACTCGGTGCGTGCCGACCGGCTCGAAGAGCTCGGACGCAACCGGGAGGCTGAGGCCATCCGTGACCGGATCGGTCCAGAGCCGGTGGAGGAGGACGAGGTCGAGGTCTTCGACATCGAGGACGACTACGACTCCGAGACCCACGAAGAGAGCACCTCGGAGAGTTCCGGCACTCAGTCCGCCACCGATTCTGATGGTGACACGAATGACGAGGCGGTGAGCGAGACGACCGAGACCTCACAGGCTCCTGGAGAGCCGGCTCAGGACGAGGCCTCACTGGACATCGAGGAGCACGACGAGCCTGTGGACCGGGACGAGGACGCTCAGTGGTCGCAGTCCTTCGCCGAGCGCGTCGAGGCCGAGATGGCCGAGCTGCTCCAGGACGCGCAGGACACGTCGACGCCTTCCGCAAACACCTCTGAGGAGCCCTGATAGCCGTGACCCAGGCCACTGATACCGCTGCCCCCGCCACCCTGATCGGCAGCGAGCAGCCCCTGTACGCGGCCTACGACGTCGCCCTGCTGGACCTCGACGGCGTCTGCTTCGCCGGCGAGGCCCGAGTTCCCCACGCGGCCGACAACGTCAACGCCGCCCGCAAGGCCGGAATGCACCTGTCCTTCGTCACCAACAACGCCTCACGGGCTCCTCAGACGGTTGTGGACAAGCTGGCGGCCAACGACATCACTGCAAAGGCGTCTGAGGTCTTCAGCGCCGCTATGGATGCAGCCGCCATGCTCACTGAGCACGTTGAACCGGGCTCCATGGTGCTCGTCCTCGGCGGCGACGGCGTCCGCCAGGCCCTCCTCGACGAGGGCTTCCAGGTAACCAGCAGTGCGCAGGACGGGCCCGTGGCCGTCGTCCAGGGCTGGGATCCGGCGGTGGACTGGGCGCTGCTGTCTGAAGGCGTCTACGCCATCAATGCCGGGGCCCTCCACGTGGCCACCAACCTCGATGCGACCCTGCCCACCGAGAGGGGCTTCGCCCTGGGCAACGGCAGTCTCGTGGCCGCCGTCGTCCATGCGTCGGGCAAGGAGCCCCTGGCCGGGGGCAAGCCCTTCCCCGGTATCTACACGCGCGCCCTCAAGCGGGCCGGTGGGACCAGGCCCCTGGCTGTCGGCGACCGGCTCAACACCGACCACGTCGGGGCACGAGCCGCCGGGATCCCCGGGCTGCACGTCCTCACCGGCGTCTCCGACGCGAGGGACGTCATCTGCGCGCCGGCAACCGAGCGTCCCAGCTTCCTTCACACCGACCTGCGTGGCCTGACTGAGTCCCACCCCGAGCCGGCGCGAGTTGAGCTCGACGGCCAGGTGTGGTGGCGGGTCGGCAACCGTAGCGCCCGAGTCCTCGGCTCCGGGCTCGAGCTCCAGGGCACCGGCGCCGTGACCTCTCCGGACGGTAGTGCGGTGCGTATCGACCTGGACTCCTACCGGGCGCTGGCCGTGGCTGCCTGGGACTGGGCCGACGCCCAGGGCCACCAAGGTGAGGCCGCAGCGCTGGAGGTGCCCCAGATCGAGGTGATCGAGCCCTGAGAACCCGGCCGGGGGCAGTGAGACTGCTACCGGAGGAATAGAGGAGCCCGCAGCAGCAGCGCGAACAATGTCGATGGGAGTCAGGAATGAGCGGCAACGAGGCGAGAACCGACGTCGGGGAGGAGAAGCCCGCGACGTCGGACTCCGCGCTCCGGCCTGCTCCTCGGCCGCCGGTGCCTGCGCCTCCGCGTGCCGACGTCGCCCTGACGGCGGCCCAAGGGCTCCATGACCACACCGATGAGCTCGCCCAGATCGCTCAGATGCCCCTGGAGGAGCGCGCGGCCGCCCTGGCCGCCATTCACGAGGACCTCGCCTCCGTCCTGCACAAGGCGGAAGGCTGATATGGCCAGGCTCATCCGCATCGACTCAGAGCTCGTGCGCCGCGGGCTGGCCCGCTCCCGCACCCACGCCGCCACGCTCATCGCCGACGGTCACGTTACCCTCGACGGCGAGGTCGTCACCAAGCCCGCCCGTCAGGTCAACCCGGCCCAGGCCATCGAGATCCTGGTGCCCTCAGCAGACGACTACGTCTCCCGCGGTGCCCACAAGGCTCGCCGGCGCGCTGGATGCGCTGGGCCGCCGCGGCCTGGCACCCCGCGTCGAGGACGCCGCTGCCTGGACGCTGGCGCCTCGACCGGCGGCTTCACCGACGTCCTCCTGCGCCGCGGTGCTGAGCACGTCGTGGCCGTCGACGTCGGCTACGGCCAGCTGGCCTGGTCGCTGCGCTCCGACCCCCGCGTCACCGCCCTGGACCGTACCAACATCCGCACACTGGATCCCGAGGTCGTCGCCCCGCCCCGGAGCCTGGTCGGGCGACCTGTCCTTCATCTCCTGACCCTGGTCCTCGAACCGCTGCTGCGCGCCGCGGCCGACGACGCCGACCTCCTGCTCATGGTCAAGCCCCAGTTCGAGGTGGGCAAGGACCGGGTCGGGCACGGGGAGTGGTGCGCGACCCAGAGCTCCATGTGGACACCGTCATGACGGTGGCCGAGCGGGCCCATGCTCTGGGTGTGGAGTCGAGGCCGTGACCGCCTCTCCTCTGCCGGGGCCTGCCGGTAACGTTGAGTACTTCCTGAGCATGCACGCCTCCCCGCGCCGGTTGCCCCGGGGACCTGAGCGGGGACGAGCCTGCGCTCCAGCATCGAGGACGCCGTCGCCGCCGGCCCCCGCGGCGGGCGGTACGCGACGACGCAGAACAAGGACCCGCCCATGAGCAGCGAGCCCTTCAGACACCAGTGCTGCGGCGCGGCCGGTCGCCCCGGCCGACACAGCCGCTCTCCACCGGTCCTCGCAGCAGCCGGGAACGGCGCAGCAGGGCCGGAGGATCTCGCGTGTCATGCTGCTGCAGCGCGAGCTCAACGACAAGCCCTGTCCCCGTCCCCAGGCCCAGTGCTCCCACGGCCAGCGCCGTGGCCCGGGCCTCGAGGCGCTACGCGCCCGAGGAGTTGAGCCAGTCGGCCCGGACTGCACCGACCACGTCGACCTCGTCCTGGTGCTCGGCGGCGACGGCACGATCCTGCGCGCCTTCGAGATCGCCCGCGAACGCGACATCCCCCTGGTAGGCATCAACACCGGCCACGTTGGCTTCCTGGCCGAGGCCGACCCCGACGGTATCGAGCAGGTCGTCGCGGACCTGGTCGCCGGCCACTACACGGTCGAGACCCGCACCACCTTGGACGTGGAGGTCATCTGTCCTGACGGGACAGTCACACGCGACTGGGCACTCAACGAGGCGGCCCTGGAGAAGCGCGACCGCGCCCGCATGATCGAGGTCGCCATCGGCGTCGACGGCCAGGCCGTGTCCTCCTTCGGCTGCGACGGCCTCATCATGTCCACCCCCACCGGCTCGACCGCCTACGCCTTCTCCTGTGGTGGCCCCGTCATCTGGCCCGAGGTCGAGGCGCTCCTCCTGGTGCCCGTGGCTGCGCACGCCCTGTTCACCCGCCCCCTGGTCCTGGGCCCCAACTCCTGCATGGAGGTCGTCGTCCAGCGGGTGGGCTTCGAGGTGCCGAGATCTGGTGCGATGGCAGACGCAGCCTGGACGTGCCGGTCGGCGCCAGGATCCGGGTCACCCGAGCGGCGCGTCCGGTACGCCTTGCACGTTTCAACCAGGCCCCCTTCGCCAGCCGCCTGGTGCGCAAGTTCGACCTGCCCGTGGAGGGGCTGGCGGGCCTCCAGCAGCGCCGATGAGGCCCTACTCACCCGAGGAGGACGCGCTGCACCAGCCAATGGACACCTCCGCTGACACGAGCACCGACGGCGGGAGCCGGCCGGACTCCTCGGGAGGCACGGCGTGATCGAGTCTTTGCACATCGAGGACCTCGGTGTCATCGAGGAGGCTGATCTTCCCCTCAGCCGCGGCCTGACCGCCCCTGACCGGTGAGACCGGCGCCGGTAAGACGATGGTGCTCACCTCGCTCGGGCTGCTGCTGGGGCAGCGGGCCGAGACCACCATCGTGCGCACCGGTGCCGAGCGCAGCCTGGTTGAGGGCGCCTTCCTGGTTGACCCGGACTCGCGCGTCGCCGCCTCGCGTCGTCGAGGCCGGCGGCGATCTCGACGACGACCTCCTCCTGGCCTCTCGCACGGTCCCCGCCTCCGGACGCTCCCGCGCCTACCTGGGGGGCGCTCCGTACCGGCCTCGGTCCTCAGTGAGGTGGGCGGCAGGCTGGTCTCCGTCCACGGCCAGGCCGACCAGCTGCGGCTGCGCTCGACCGCGGCCCAACGCGCTGCCCTGGACTCACTGGGCGGCCAGGACCACGCCGCCCTGTGCCGCCGCTACGCCCAGGCCTACCAGGCGCGCCGACAGGCCGACCAGGAGCTCCAGGACTGGCAGGCATCGGCTCAGGCCCGAGCCGTCGAGGTGGCCCAGCTGCGCACCTGGCTCGAGGCCCTGGAGGAGGTCGACCCCCGCAGCGGTGAGGACCGGGAGCTGACGGCGGAGGCCGAGAGACTCGACCACGCCGAGGACCTGCGCAGAGCCGCCACCGGAGCCCGCACTGCCCTCAGCGGGGAGGAGTCCGCCACCGGGCAGGCGCCCGATGTCGTCTCCCTCATCGCCTACGCGCACCGCAGCCTGAGTGCCGAGTCCGACCGGGACCCCGCCCTGGCTGAGCTGGCCGCGCGCACCCAGCGCCTGGGCATCGATGCAGCCGACATCGCCGCCGAGCTGGGCGGGTACCTGTCCTCGCTGAGCGCCGACCCGGCTCGCCTCGCCCAGGTCCAGGACCGCCGCGGAGAGCTCGCCCGCGCCTGCCGGGAGATCGGCGGACCCCAGGAGCGGCTCGACGACGTCGATGCCCTCCTGGCCTGGGGCGAGCGGGCGGCCGCGCGTCTGGCCGAGCTCGACGGGCCCCAGGACACCGCCACCGTCCCTGGCTGAGCGCCTGGCTGCTGCTGACGAGGAGCCCTGGCCGGTGTTGGTGCCGAGCCCTGAGCCAGGCCCGTCAGCGGCTCGGCGAGCGTCTTGAGCAGGCCGTCACCGCAGAGCCTGGAGGGCCTGGAGATGAAAGGGTGCCCGACTCGTCGTCGAGCCTGGACCGGCTCGATGAGCCCGGGCCCACCGGCCTGGAGAGCGTCGCCCTCACCCTCGTCTCACACCCCGGCGCACCCGGCCTGCCCCTGGGCAAGGGGCATCGGGAGGTGAGCTCTCCCGCATCATGCTCGCCCTGAGGTGGTGCTCGCCGACGCCGCGGCCTTAGCGCGCCCCTCCACCCACACCCGCACCCTCGTCTTCGACGAGATCGACGCCAGGGGTGGGAGGCCGGGCCGCCCGGGAGATCGGCAGGAGGCTGGCCCGTCTGGCGCGACACCACCAGGTCATCGTCGTCACCCACCTGGCGCAGGTGGCGGCCTGGGCCGACACCCACCTCGTGGTGCGCAAGGAGACGGTCACCGATGCTGAAGCCCGTCCCAGCCTCCGCAGAGACGTCCGCAAGGAATGTGAGAAAGTCCCAGCCAGGACGCACCCGTACACAGGTCTTCGTCGTCGAAGGCCAGGAGAGAGAACGAGAGCTGGCCCGGATGCTCTCCGGGCACGAGGACTCCCAGGCAGCGCTCCGGCACGCCGCTGAGCTTCTCCAGGAAGCAGTCGTGGGACAATCCGAGCCGTGAGGAATCCTTCCGCAGGAAGTCTGCGTCCGTCTCCGAGCATCCCAGCGGTGTCGTACGCGTCGACGCGCGCACGAAGAAGCTCACCAAGCGTCTCCAGCCCGGGGAAATTGCCATCATCGACCACACCGACCTCGATCGGGTGGCCGCCGAGGCTCTGGTGGAGTGCGGTGCCTTAGCGGTCCTCAACGCCTCCCCGTCCATCTCCGGGCGCTACCCGAACCTCGGCCCCGGAATCCTCCTTGACGCGGGAATCCCGCTCGTGGACGACCTGGGCCCCGACATCATGCGCCTGCATGACGGTCAGCACGTCACTGTCGAGGACGGCTCGGTGCGGGTTGAGGGCAAGGAGCAGGTCATCGCCGAAGGAGCGGTCCAGACCAAGCAGACCGTTGCCGAGGCCATGGAGGAGGCTCAGAAGGGCCTGTCCGTCCAGCTGGAGGCCTTCGCCGCCAACACCATGGAGTACATGCGCGGAGAGTGGGACCTACTCCTCAACGGCGTCGGCATGCCCTCACTGACCACGCAGATGAGTGGCAAGCACGTCCTGGTGGTCGTCGCGGTTACTCCTACAGGAGGATCTGCAGGCGCTCAGGCCCTACATCCGCGAGTACAAGCCCGTCATCATCGGTGTCGACGGAGGCGCCGACGCCGTCCTGGACGCAGGCTTCAAACCGACCATGATCGTGGGCGACATGGACTCCGTGTCCGACAAGGCACTGACCTGCGGCGCCGAGATCGTCGTCCACGCCTACCGTGACGGACGCGCCCGGGCCTGGCCCATGTCGAGGAGCTCGGGTCGAGCACCATGTCTTCGCGGCCACCGGTACCAGTGAGGACATCGCCATGCTCATGGCCGATGAGGCCGGTGCCGAGATCATCGTGGCTCTGGGGACGCACGCCACCCTGCTGGAATTCCTCGACAAGGGCGCGCCGGCATGTCCTCGACCTTCCTGACCCGGCTCAAGGTCGGTGGCCGACTCATCGACGCCAAGGGCGTCTCCCGCCTCTACCGCACTCGCATCTCGGGGTGGTGGCTACTGTTCCTGGCCCTGGCGGGCACCTTCGCCCCTGGCCATCGCCCTGATGTCCACGCCCGGTGGACAGACCTTCCTGGGCCTGTCCGGTGCCGTGTGGGACGACGTCGTCAACTTCTTCCGCTCACTGGTGGGCCTTGCCCCGAACTCACCCACCGTCTAACGACCCCCGCCCATCTGAGAGGCAGCGCTCACGGTCATCCTCAAGGTCTTCAACCATGATCGACTTCCGCTATCACCTGGTATCGCTCATCTCCGTGTTCCTGGCCCTCGCCGTCGGGGTCGTCCTGGGAGCCGGCCCCTGCAGAACTCCCTGGGAACCGCGCTCAACGATCAGGTCACCGCCCTGCGAGAGAACCGCAACGCCACCCAGGCCAAGGCTCGAGCAGACGGAGACGGCCGTCAACGAGCGGGACTCCCTACATCACTCAGGCCGCCAGCGGCCTCCTGCCCGGGACCCTGGCCTCCAAGAATGTGGCCATGGTGCTCCTGCCCGAGGCCAAGGCCGAGGACGCCGACGCCATCACCACCCAGCTCAAGAACGCAGGTGCCACCGTCACCGGCCGGGTGAGTCTGACCAGCACCTGGGTGGACCTGTCCCGGGAGAACTACCGCTCCACCTTCTCCGGACAGGTCCAGGGGCACCTGGACAGCACCACCTCCAAGGACGCCAACGGCATTCTGGGGGAGGCACTGGCCAAGGCCCTGACCGCCAACGACGACTCCTCCCGAGTCCTCATGGACATGCTGTCGGTGACAGCGGACAAGTCCGGCACGCCCTTCGTCTCCGTGGACTCCACACCCACCGCCCCTGCGGAGATGATCGTCGTCGTCGGGCCGCGCCCGCAGGCCTCCTCCGGCAAGGGGGCGACGGTCGAGGCCACACCGGGGCAGGACCCCAAGGCCTGGGCCAAGGCGCTGGAGGGGACGGCCGGCCGGGCGCCCACAGTCGTCGTCGGCTCAGCCGACGGTGACGACGGCGTCGTCAGCATCATCCGCTCGGAGAAGGCGAAGGTGACCACTGTCGACTCCGTCGGCCAGATCGCCGCCTCCGTGTCCACCCCTCTGGCCCTGGCCTCCACCCGAGCGGGAACCATTGGCCACTACGGCTTCGATAAGGGAGCCGAGGCAGTCATGCCGCCAGTGACCAAGTAGTCCCTGTCCTCAGGTGACCCAGGCGGCTCAGGCGCTGTGGCCGAGTCATGGGTGGCGGCGCAGAGATCCGTCCTGGCCCTGCCTTTAGGCTGAGGCCATGGCTGGCACGATCACGCGAGTAAGCTCCTACGCCCGAGACCTGGCAAGGGTGGGTATCAAGGCAGCGGGCACCGCCCTGTCCTGCTCCGTATGCCTGGCTCCCATCGCCCAGGGACTGGAGCGCATCAACTTCCACGGCCGTACCGTGAGCCTGCGCGGAGGCGTCGGGGCCGCAGCCGGCGCCGTGACGGCTGGGATCGAGGCCGGCAGGCTCCTGCGGGGCAGGACGGGCTCACCCTCGCGGGCAGGACTCGCCGCCACCCTCGCGTCTGCGGCCGGTGGGTGCGCCGGCCTGGTCGACGACCTCGATGCCGGGGCCCACGACGGCGACACCCCCGCCAAGGGCCTCAAGGGTCACCTCACCGCCCTCGCCCACGGGCGCGTCACCACCGGAGCCCTCAAGATCGCCGTCATCGGCTCAGGGGCGCTTGTCGGCGGTGTCCTCCTGGCCCGCCACCGCAGCTCGGGTGCCGGCGCACGTCCGCCAGCGTCCAGCGCCGTTGACGTCGTGTCCAGTGCCGTGGTCATCGCGGCCTGGGCGAACCTGCTCAACCTGCTCGACCTGCGCCCCGGACGGGCCCTCAAGACCGCCTGCATCGTGAGCACCCCGCTGCTGGCCACCCCCGGACGCGACGGCGAGCCCACCCGGATGCTGGCCGCGGGCACCCTGGGAGTCAGCCTCATGGCCCTGCCGGAGGACCTCCTGGAGAATACGATGCTGGGGGACACCGGGGCCATGCCATTGGCGCCCTGCTGGGAACCGCCCTGGCCTGCCACCCCACGCCGTGGTGCGCGCCGGAGCCGCCCTGAGCGGGGTGAGCCTCATCCTGGTCAGCGAGAAGGTGTCCTTCTCCCGCGTCATCTCCGACACCCCGGTGCTGGCCGCACTCGACGGGCTGGGGCGCCGCCCCTGATGGCATCTCAGCAACGCCGCGGCGGCTTGCTCTCAGCGGCCGGGTCCGTCGCCCGGCCTGACCCTCGTCTCCCGTATCCTGGGGTTCCTGCGCTGGCTCGTCCAGGCCGCCACCGTCGGCACCGGAACGGTGGCGGGTGCCTACCACGGCCAACCAGCTGCCCAACACCCTCTACGAGGTCGTCGTCGGCGGGGTCCTGGCCGCCACCGTCGTTCCGCTCCTGGTCGCACCGATCGCCGCGGGCCGGCGTGAGGAGGTCACCGCCACCGCCTCGGGGCTGCTGGGCCTGGTCCTGGCGGTCCTGACCCCACTGTCCCTGGGGCTCATCGTCCTGGCCGCCCCGATCGCCTCCCTGTTCCCCACCTCCCAGGGCGTGGACCCGACGCTTCAGCATGAGCTCGTCGCCTCCTTCCTGCGCATGTTCGCCCTGCAGGTGCCCATGTACGGGGTGGCCGTCGTCCTCACCGGCGTCCTCCAGGCTCACAACCGCTTCACCTGGCCAGCGCTGACACCGATGCTCTCCAGTCTCGTGGTCATGGCGACCTACGGCCTCTACGGGGTGCTGGCTGGCGGCGACGACGCAGCCGCCTCCAGGCTCGCCCTCCAGGTGCTGGGCTGGGGGACGACCCTCGGGGTGGCCGCCCTCAGCCTGCCGTTGCTGTGGCCGGTCCACCGACTGGGACTGGGACGCGCCCCACCCCTGCGACTGGGGGCGGCCAGGCCCGGCGGGCGCTGCGGCTCGGCGGGGCCGGGGTGTGGACGATCCTCGCCCAGCAGGTGAGCGTCCTGGTGGTCCTGGCCATGGCCCGTTGGGGCGGGCAGACCGGAACCGCGGCGGTCTCACCAGTACACGCAAGCCGTCTACGTCCTTCCCTACGCAGTGCTGGCCGTCCCCGTGGCCACCGTCCTCTACCCCCGCCTGACCGCCGCCTTCGAGGCCCGCGAGCTGTCGGCGGGCAGTCCCGGCGGCACAGGTGTGGATGAGGACGTCACGAGGCTGGTGGCCACCTCCACGGCCCTGGTCACCGCCGTCGCTGTGGCCGGAACCGCCATGCTGCTGGCCGCCAGCGCCGCCGCCGAGCGCTTCTTCTCCTTCAAGCAGGTCGACGGGATGGGCCAGGCGCTGGCCGTCCTGGCGCCTGGACTGATCGGCTACGCCCTCATCTACCAGGTCACCCGGGTCCTGTTCGCCGCCGACCGCTCTCGGCCCGCCTCTCACGCCACCGCGGCCGGCTGGCTGACCGTGGCGGTGGCCTGTGCCGCCTGCGTGTGCCTCATGGCGCCCGCAGGTGGGGACGGGCGCGCCACCCTCGTGGCCCTGGGAATGGGCACGACCATTGGGATGACGGTGGCGGGAGCGAGCCTGCTGATCGTTCTGGCCCGAGTCATGGGGGGGCCGGGTGCTGCGCGCGACCCTGACCGCGCTCGGTGCGGGGCTGCCCGTGGCCCTCGTCCTCGGGCTGGCCGTCCGAGAGGCGACCACTCGCGTCACCTCCCTGCCCCTGGCCGTCATCACCGCCGTGATCGGTGCCGCTGCGGCCGCGGCCCTCGTCCTGGTGGTCATCCACCTGGCTGACCGCAGCCTCCTGGCATCGGTACGTGGCGGCAGGCCGACGGTGACAACGAAGGACGACAAGGAGCAACCATGAGCGACGTCGACGCCACGAACAAGCCCGGTGCCGTACAGGACCCGCAGGTCGGACGCCGGAGGATCCTCCAAGTGTGTGTGGATCAGCCGCCGGAGGGGTGCGGGCCCACCTGGCCGACTGCGCCCGGATCCTGGCCGCCGACGGCCACGACGTCATTGTCGAGGCGCCCGCCGCAGTCCTTGACTCGCTGGATGTCGAACCGGCTCGCGCCGAGGCGCTCGAGATCGGCCCACGCCCCAGCCTCAACGACACCCTGGCCGTGGCCAGGCTGCGTCGTCTGGGCCGGCGCGCCGACGTCGTTCACGCCCACGGGCTGCGAGCCGGGGCCCTGGCCGCCCTGGCCCTGGGGCGACGCCGCCGCGGACGCACCCGGCTGGTCGTCACCCTTCACAACCTCACCGTCGGGGGGCGCCTGACCACCTTGGTGGGGGACAGGCTCGAGCGGCTCATCGCCCGGCGCGCCGACCTCATCCTGGCGGTCAGCCCCGACCTGGCTGAACGGGCCCGGGAGGTCGGCGCCCCACGGGTCGAGCTCGCCATCATCCCTGCGGCGCCCCCACAGCAGTCCTCCGAAGCGAGTCCCTCCGACTCTGTTGCGCCGGGGGAGATCTGGCCGCAGGGTGGCGCGCGCCTGCTGACCGTTGCCCGCCTGGCTCCCCAGAAGGGCCTGCCGCTGCTGCTCGAGGCCGCCGCGATCCTCTCCCGCGAGGTCGACGCCGGCCGGCTGGCGGCCTTCACCTGGGCGCTCGCCGGCGATGGCCCCGGTCGTGAGCAGGCCGCTGAGCGTATCACCGCCGAACAGCTCCCGGTCACCCTCCTGGGGCGGCGAACCGACGCGCCGGCCCTCATGAAGGCAGCCGACATCGTCGTCCAGACCAGCCTGTGGGAGGGCCAGCCCCTCACCATCCAGGAGGCCCTGCGCGCAGGCACCGCGATCGTGGCCACCGACGTCGGCGGCACTGCCGTCACCGCCAGGGGAGGAGCCGTCCTCGTGGCTCCCCAGGCCCAAGCCATCGCCGAGTCGCTCGGAACGCTCCTGAGCGACTCCGAGGCCCGTTCCTGCGCCGCTGAGCGCGCGCAGGAGGCGGCGGGGCGCCTTCCCGGGCTCGAGGACCTGGCGGCCCAGTTGCGCCAGGCGGTCCTCGACCTGCACTGAGCCGCCCTGCCCCGAGCGGTAGCATCGTTGGTGCCGAGGCGCCTATCAATCACCGCGCCGGCAGCGAGAAGAGGAGCCAATCGTGGACCACCCGGTGACTAAGAACCGCAGGAGCGAGGGATCCGAGAACAACCTCGCTGACAAGCGCGAGTCGGGGCGGGAGCTGGTGTCCAGCGAGCGGGTCTGGAGCGGGCCGATCTTCGCCGTCGACGCCGACCAGGTGCGCCTCGGACCCGGTCAGGAGCCGGTGGCCCGTCAGGTCGTCATCCATCACGACGCCGTCGCCGTCGTCGCCCTGCGTGAGGGCGAGGTATCCTCCCAGGCCGACGGCGCCGCGGAGATCCTCATGGTCCGCCAGTACCGGCATCCCGTGCGCGCCTGCCTGTGGGAGATCCCCGCGGGACTGCTCGACGTGGCGGGGGAGGAGCCCGCCGTCGCCGCCGCCCGCGAACTCGCTGAGGAGACCGACTACGAGGCGGCCACCTGGAACACGCTGGCCGAGTTCTACGCCTCGCCCGGCTTCACCACCGAGGGAGCCCGCATCTTCCTCGCCCAGGACCTGAGCCTGCTGCCCGAGGACCGGCGCACCGTCCGCGAGGACGAGGAGGCCGAGTTCGTGCCCACCTGGGTCCGTCTGGACGAGGCCGTCGACGCCGTCATGGGCGGCCGCCTGCACAACCCCTCCACCGTCCTGGGGGTCCTGGCCACGGCCCAGGCGCGCGCTCGCGGCTGGGCCGAGCTGCGGCCGGCCGACGCCCCGTGGCTCAGGAGCCCGGAGAGTCTCTAACCGGGCTCCCAGGGGGCAGCAGCCCGACAGGGGAGAAGGACGTCCTCCCGAAGATTTGGTCAAACGCTTGACCATGGTCGAGGTGTGCTCTATCCTCGTGGTTAAACGATTGACCACAAAGGAGTGACGTGATTCAGGACACCTGTTTTAGGCCGAAACCCGATTGGGTGGGAGACGTCATTCCCTGGACCGACCAGGAGGAGATCCGGCTCTACTACCTGCTCGAGCGCAGGCGGCTACCCAAGCCGGGAACGCCCTGGTCGCTGGTGGTGACGAATGACCTCGTCCACTATGAGGACTGCGGTGAGGCACTCCCGTCCGGAGGCGTTGATGCCGAGGACTTCAATGCCTATACCGGAAGTATCGTTCAGAGCGATGATGGGATGTTCCACCTCTTCTACACCGCGAGCAACCCGGATCGGTTGGCCGCCGATGGCAGGCCTCTCCAGCTCGTCGCACACGCCACCAGCGTAGATATGAAACGGTGGGTCAAGCACCCTGAGGACACCTTCGGGGCCCCGAGCGGGTACGACCCTGCCGACTGGCGGGACCCGCAGGTGTACCGCACTCCAGGGGACACTGGTTGGTCCCTCATTCTCGCGGCGCGGCATTCGTCGGGTCCCGACCGGCGCCGAGGGGTCGTGGCGAGGCTGATCAGCGATGACCTCACGCACTGGACCCCGGTCGCCCCGCTGTGGGATCCTCACCGCTTCGTCACTCAGGAGTGCCCCGAGCTTTTCCGGATCGGTGACTGGTGGTACTTGGTGTACTCGGAGTTCACCGACCGCTTCGTCACCCGGTACCGGATGTCGCGAAGCCCTGAAGGCCCGTGGGTGGCGCCGGCTCATGATTCCCTCGATGGGCGCGGATTCTATGCGGCGAAATCCGTTTCCTGGCATGGGCGGAGGATATTCTTCGGTTGGATCGCCTCGCGCGACGGCAGGACCGACGCGGGTCCTTGGCTGTGGGCGGGCACGATGGCTGCACTTGAAGCGGTCCAGGCCGAGGACGGCACGCTGTTGATGCGCTTTCCCCATGAAGTCCTCAATGCCTACTCGATCACGGAGACGACTCTTGACGACGTCGTGTCGATCTCGGTGCCGACCTCCCTACTCCTCACAGGTGCTGACACCGCCGCTGCCGGAATGCTGCCGCATCAGTGCGGATTTGTCGTGGCAGGAGGGGACGCGGAGATCTCCCTTCTGCTGCGCACCGACGCCGAAGGTGAGAACGGCTACATGTTCCGGCTCGAGCCCGGTCAGAACCGTGCCGTGCTCGATCGGTGGCCTCGGCGGACGCCCGGGGTCGAGCAGTGGCACGTCGCCGGTGACATTCCCCATTTCATTGAGCTCGAGCGTCCGACCGATCTCTCAGCCGGCCGGGTCCATATTGATGTCCTGATTCGCGATGAGCTTCTTCAGTGCTGCGTTGACGGTGCGGTCATGCTGTCGACCAGCGTCTACGACCACCCCTCGGGCCGTGTCGGGGTATCGGCCCTTGACGGGGCCGTCACCCTCCACTCACTTACCACCTACTCGCGTTCTTGAGACGCAGACCTTTCAAAGGAGAAAGAGACCATGAATATCAAGCGATCCCAGTTCCTGGCCCTGGCTCTCGCTGTAGCAGCGTCACCCGCTCTGGTTGCGTGCGGTGGCAAGAGCGCAACCTCGTTGAAGCCCGTCCAGATCAACCCCGAGGGGGAAATCAAGCCTCGCGAGATCTCGTGGCTGTTGTCGCGCGCAGCCAACGGTGCGGTCATCAACACGATGCAGGAAATCGCTGAGGAGTACGCCAAGGACCACAAGGGCTTCAAGTTCACCCTCATCACGACGCCCGACCGGCCTTCCTACATCCAGAAGTATGAGACCCTCGCCGCCGCCAACAAGCTCCCCGAGCTCTTCGACACCGATGCGACCCCCTTTGCTCAGAAGCTCGCGAAGCAGAATCGCATGGTCGATGTGGCCGCACTGCTCAACGACTTAGGTATCACCGACAGCTTCCGGAAGGCGGCGCTGGACTACCAGCGTTTCGACGACGGCTCGCTGTACATGATTCCGCTCGAGTACGGAATCGAGGTGTTCTGGTACAACAAGGCGCTCTTCGAGGCCGCAGGTGCTGAGGTTCCGCGTTCCCTCGACGATTTCCCCGAGTTGTGCCGGAAACTGGCTGCCAGCGGCGTCACCCCCATCGCCCTGGACGGACTCGACGGTTGGCCACTCGAACGCTATGTCGCTTTTTACCCCTTCCGGATGGAGGGTGAGGACTACATCAAGAAGCTCAAAAAAGGGTGAAGCGGCATTCGCCGACGAGCCGGGTAAGAAGATGGCGCAGTGGTTGCATGACCTCGGCGAGGCCGGTGCGTTCCAGAAGGGATTCTCATCCGTTGGCTACACCGATGCCCAGAACCTCTTCACCTCAGGGAAGGCGGCGATGTACTGCATGGGTACATGGGAGCTTCCTAGTCTTGCGACCACTGACCTGCCCGAGGACCTGCAGAAGAACATCGCCTATTTCACGCTTCCGACCACTGCTGGCTCGGTGACCTCGGAGCACGAGTACGTCGCTCCGTCGGGCATCGGTGTCGCGGTCAATGCCTCGACGTATGATCCCCTCATCCATGACTTCCTCAAGTTCGCTCTGGAGAAGTACCCGGAGAAGTATGCGACCACGGGTCTCCTCGGTCCGACAAACACCCCTCCCACCATCCCCGGCAATGCTCTGCCGATCTACCAGCAGGCGATTGACGAGGCTGCGAATGTCTCCGGCACGGCTCTCATGCCGTGGGACACCCAGCTCGATCCGACGACGAATACCAAACTCGTCCAGGAGCAGGTGCTCCTCGTCCAGGGCGACGTCAGCGTTGACGACTTTCTGACGACCATGGACTCCACGCTCACCGAGAACGCCTCTGCGTACTTCAACCAGTAACACGCCGAGGAGGCAGCACCGCTAGGCCCAGTCTCCTCCCGCAATCCGTGATGCTCCTGACAAGAAGGCATAATGCTCCCCTACAGGTCTCGACTCTCCGTCCTCGTGTTCCTGACGCCACCCGTTCTTTTGTTTGGAGGTGGTGTGCTTCTGCCCATCGTGCAGTCGCTCGTTCTGAGCTTCTACAAGTGGGACGGCATTACGAACATGCAGTTTGTCGGTGTTGACAACTACATCAAGATGTTTTCCGCTGATCCCACGTTCTGGAAGGCTTTCGTCAATCAACTCGTCTACCTGGTGATCTGCGTCGTCATCCAGATGGGCCTCGGCCTCGGAGTCGCGCTGCTCCTGCTGACAATCACCCGAGGACGCGAGGTTCTGAAGGTTCTTTATCTCATGCCGGCCGTTATCTCGACCACCGCGATCGCCCTTCTATTCCAGCGAATATATTCCTTCGACCCCAAGGGGTTGGTCAACACCATTCTGGGAATGGTTGGTCTTGATGGTATCGAAAGGCCCTGGCTGTCTAATATTCATACGGTTCTCACGGCAGTGTCCATCCCGGAGGGGTGGCGGTTCCTGGGCCTCTACACGATCATCTTCTACGCAGCCCTGCTGTCCGTGCCGCGTGAGCTGGAGGAAGCTGCGCAACTCGACGGCGCGAGCGCCTGGAAGGTCTTCGTCAAGATCCGTTTTCCCCATATCCGGCCCGTGTGGGCCACGACCATGGTCATGGTCGTCACCTACGGCCTGCGGGGGTTCGATATCCCATACCTGCTCACGAATGGAGGGCCCGGGCAGTCATCCGAACTTGTGACGACATACATGTACAAGACGGCCTTCGTCTCCACGAACTACGGGTATGCCTCGGCTATCTCCGTGTTCATCGTGCTCGAGTGTCTCGTTGCCGTCGCCTTCATCTTTGGTCTCATTCGCAGGGGGAATGACTGACATGACTGTTCCTGTCGCAACACCGAGCGTTCCCAAGCCGCTGTTCGTCCCTGATCCGCAGATGCCGGCTCCCAGGCGGCGCAAGCGCTTGCGCAAGGTGCAGATCATTCATAGGGTGCTGCTCGGACTAGTCCTGCTCATCCAGGTCTACCCGTTCATGTGGCTGATCCTCACATCAGTTCGCTCGCCCGAGGACTTCGCAGCGAACAATCCGTTCGGCATCCCCTCGTCGTTCACTCTGGAGAACTTTTTCAGGGCGTTCGAGCAAGGTGACGTTCTGACATACATTCTCAATTCCGCGATCGTGACGATCGGAGCTTGCCTTCTCATCGTGGTGTGCGGAATGATGGGGGCCTACGCCATTCAGGTGCTAGGCTTCAGGGGGGCCGGAATTGTTCGCTCACTGTTCCTCATGGGGATCGTCGTCCCCGTGCAGATCGCTCTCGTACCACTGTTCGTCGGCTACTCGAAGATAGGCCTTCTGGATACCCATATCGCGATCATCATCCCGCTGGCCGGATTCGCCCTCCCGATGTCGCTGTTCCTGTTCGTTTCGTTCTTCAGCTACATCCCTAAGTCGATCTACGAAGCAGCCTCGATCGATGGTGCGGGTCCCTACAGGATCTTCACCAGAATCACCTTGCCCATGTCTCTCAATACGGTCGTCACCGTGGTCATGGTCAACGCGATCTTCATCTGGAATGAGTTCGTTTTCGCCAACACATTCGTCCTTACTGAGGGCCTTAAGACGATTCCGCTCGGACTGCAGAACTACATCGGCAACATGGGGAAGACGGACTGGACGGCGACCTTCGCCGCCGTCGCCGTGACCGTTACTCCCCTCTTGCTCATGTTCCTTGTGCTGAGTAAGGCTATGATATACGGGCTTGAGAACGGTTCGACGAAGGGGTGAGCCAGTGCATCTGGCGAGCGGGCGTGACTCTCGTGTCACGATGAAGCAAGTGGCGCAGGAGGCCGGGGTTTCTGTAACGACGGTGTCTCACGTCGTCAACGACAAGCCGGGTGTACGGATCGGCACGGAAGCCAGGCGGCGGGTCCTGGACGCGGTTGAGAGACTGGGGTATCGCCCGAACGTGCTGGCGAAGACCTTGGTCAAGGGCGGCAGCCCCTTCATCGGGCTCGTCGCCGACTCCATCGCCTCAACCCCGTTCGCCGGTCAGATTGTCCACGGCGCCCAGGAGGAGGCGTGGCGGCATGGTCATATTCTTCTCGTCGCCAACACGGAGAATAACGCGGAGGCGGAGAGCCGTGCGATGTCGATGATGCTGCAGTACAACGTCCGCGGCATTCTCTATTCCCGTTGGTACCACAGAGGCGTGGTTCCTCCCGAGGCTCTGGATGAGACGGAGTCGGTCCTAGTCAATTGCTATGACGAAGCCGGTCACTTGCCGAGTGTCGTCCCGGATGAGTTTGAGGGCGGTAAGGCTGCCGCGCAGATGCTTCTGACACAGGGGCATCGTCGCATCGCCTTCATCAACACGATGATCGACTCGCCTGCGCGAATCGGCCGGCTCGCCGGCTACCGTGCCGCCCTGGAAGCTGCCGGGATCAGGGTCGACCCGGCTCTCGTGTGGGACGTACAGCCGGATCAGGAGGGCGGTTTCGATGCTGGGTCGAGGGTGCTCGCCTCTGGGGCCACCGGCGTGTGCTGTCATAACGACCGTGTCGCGATGGGCCTGTACGACGCACTGAGAGATCGGGGAGCGACGGTTCCGGATGACGTCTCGGTCGTAGGTTTTGACAATCAAGAGGTTATTGCGGCGCATCTTCATCCGCCCCTGTCTACGGTGGCACTGCCGCACTACGAGCTGGGTGCCGCGGGCGTGCGTGCGCTCCTCGGCGTCGAGGAGGTTCCCGGCCACAACCAGCTCAAGATCTCATGCCCGCCTGTCGCAAGAGCATCTGTTCTCACCATCTAGTACAGAGTCTGGTACCCGTGCGCCGGACGACGTCCCGGAGCATCAACCGATTAATCGCCTCGACTCAATGCGGTTAACCGGTTGACGTGTGAGTGTGGTTGAGGTCATGATTCTCTCGTGTCCGGCACCGGGGCCGGACCTCCCATCAGGAAGGGGAGAGGGACGATGACGACCCTTGCCGACGTCGCTGCGGCTGCCGGCGTCTCCAAGGCCGCGGCTTCCCTCGTGCTCTCCGGCAAGTTCGAGGGGCGCGTGAGTGAGCGCAAGGCTGAGCGTGTTCGTGTGGCCGCTGACGAGCTCGGCTACGTCCGCGACGCCATTGCCGGCGGCATGCGCAACGGCCGGACGCAGACGATAGGGGTCATCGGCGAGCGCGTCCTGTCCACCCCCTACGCCGTCTCGATGATCGACTCCGTCCTGTCCACCAGTCAGGACCTCGGGTGGTCGGTCCTCCTCACCGACGCAGGACGCGATGGTGTCGCCGCGGAGGAGGCCGTCCGCGAGATGGTCGCCCGGCGAGTGAACCAGGTGGTCATCGCCTCCATGTACCACCGCGTCGTCTCCGTACCCGAGCAGATCGAGGACGTCGTCGTACTCAACGGCGTTGCCGACCGTCCCGGGGTGCCCGGCGTTGTCCCCGACGAGCGCCAAGGCGCCCACGACGCCGTCGCCCACCTCATCGGCCTGGGCCACCGCCGCATCGGCTACCTCGGGCACGACGACACCGGAAGCATTGCGGTGCGCGAGCGCTCCGACTCCTACCGAGACAGCCTCCGGGAGGCCGGGATCGCAGTCGACGAGTCACTCGTCGTCGTCGGTGAGCTTGATCCGGACAGCGTCGACGCCGTCGCCGGCCGGCTCCTTGACCGGTCCGAGCGCCCCACCGCCGTCTTCTGCTACAACGACGCCCTCGCCGCTGGTGTCTTCCGACAGGCGGCGCGCCTGGGGATCTCCATCCCCACGGACCTCTCCGTCATCGGCTTCGACGACCTCGCCCTCATCTCCACGAACCTCGATCCCCGACTGACCACAATGCGACTGCCGCACTGGGAGATGGCCGAGTGGCTCACCCGTGAGCTCGCCGCGGGACATGCCGCCGGGCTACCGGACGTCACTCGTTTCCCCTGCCCCCTCATCCAGCGCGCCTCCACGGCGCCGCCCGCCTTCTGAGCCGCGGCTCGGGCCCGTCGCTACGAAGTCGACCCACCAGCTCTCCGCCCAACGGGTGGAGAAAGATCCCCAACCCAGCAGTCACGCTGACACACAAAGGAGTGCCATCATGATGACCACCCGTCGCTCGTTCCTCGCCGTCGGTGGAGCCGCCGCCGTCGCGGCCACGCTCGCCGCCTGCTCCTCCCAGTCCGGCAAGGGCTCCGGCTCCGCCGCCGGCGGCATCACGCTGTGGACCCACAACGGGGGCAACAAGGAGGAGCTCGATGTCGTCAACAGCGCGGTCAAGGACTTCAACGCCGCCAACCCCGACACCCAGGTCACGGTGAAGTCCTTCCCGCAGGAGTCTACAACGACGCCATCGCCTCCGCGGCCGTCTCCGGCAACCTGCCCGACATCCTTGACCTCGACGGCCCGATCATGCCGAACTGGGCCTGGGCCGGGTACCTCTCGCCGTTGACGATCTCCCAGGATCTCCAGGACAAGGTCATCGACTCGGCAAAGGGAGTCTGGAACGACAAGCTCTACTCCGTCGGCCCTTACGACACCTCGCTGTGCTTCCTCGGCCGCAAGTCCGCCTTCGACCAGGCCGGTGTCGCCGTCCCCACGATCGACAAGCCGTGGACGAAGGACGAGTTCATGGACGCCCTCGACAAGCTCTCCAAGCTCGACGGCTTCGAGCACGCCATCGACATGTCCGTGTGGGACACCGCCGAGTGGTGGCCCTACGCCTACGCCCCCTTGCTCCAGTCCTTCGGCGGAGACCTCATCGACCGCAAGACCTACGGGACCGCCGAAGGCTTCCTCAACTCGGACAAGGCCGTCGAGTGGGGTACCTGGTTCCGCTCGTTGTTCACCTCCAACTACGCCTCGCAGACCCCGGCCAAGGACGGTCAGGACTTCCTACAGGGCAAGGTGCCACTGGTGTACACAGGAGGATGGAAGGTCCTCAAGGCCCAGGAGATGTTCGGGGCCGACGATGTCCTCATCCTCCCGCCCGTCGACTTCGGCGCGGGAGCGCACGTGGGAGGCGGCTCCTGGCAGTGGGGTGTGTCGTCCTCCTCGAAGAACGCCGCGGCTGCGAACAAGTTCATCGAGTTCCTCATGCAGGACAAGTACCTCGTCCAGTACTCGGACGCGATCGGCACTTTCCCGTCGATCGAGTCCGCCACCCCGAAGACGAAGTACTACGGCGAGGGCAAGCCGCTGGAGCCCGTCTACGAGATCGGCAAGAAGTACGCCCTCCTGCGCCCTGCGACGCCCGGCTACAAGGTCATCTCCTCGATCTTCGACAAGGCCGCCCGTGACATCGTCTCCGGCTCCGATGTCAAGTCGACCCTCGACCAGGCGGTCAAGGACATCAATGCCGACATCAAGTCGAATGACGGATACAAGGCCAAGTGAGCCGAGTGGCTTACTGGGCCCCTGATCGTACGGCCGGACAGTAGCCGTACCACCTTTCCACATCAGCATCGATCCGGCGGGGCGCGCGAGCGTCCCGCCGGGAATGGAACCGACATGGCAGCCCCCACCATCACGAGGCGTCGCGGCAGGAGCGCCGCGCTGCGCCGGGAGGCGCGGACGGCGTGGCTCATGAGCTCGCCGGCACTTGTGCTCCTCCTGCTCTTCATGGGCATCCCGATTCTGCTCACCTTCATTCTGTCCTTCACCAACACCCGCCTCATCTCGCCCAACCCGCCGCAGTTCATTGGGATCGAGAACTTCGTCCGGGCCTTCACCGACGACCCGACTTTCATCCGGTCCCTGACGAACACGGCCTTCTTCGCGCTTATCGTCGTGCCCTGCCAGTCCGGTCTCGCCCTGGCGCTGGCGATCCTCGTCAACCAGAAGGTCAAGGGCGTCACGGCCTTCCGCACGATGATCTTCATGCCGGTGGTGACCTCGATGGTCGTCGTCTCCATCCTGTGGAGCTTCTTCTACCAGGACAACGGACTGTTCAACTCGATGCTCAACACCGTCACCGGGGGCGGGTGGACCGCCGTCGCGTGGCTCAGCAACCCCGGCACCGCGATGCCGGCAATCATCCTGCTGTCCATCTGGCAGGCAGTCGGCTTCCACATGATCATCTGGCTCTCCGGGCTGCAGATGATCGACCCGGTTCTCTACGAGGCCGCCGACCTCGACGGCGTCAACGGATGGCAGCGCTTCCGCTACATCACCTGGCCGGGCCTGCACTCGACAATGGTCTTCATCCTCGTCACCATCACGATCGCCGCGCTGGGCCTGTTCGTCCAGGTCGACGTCATGACCTCCGGCGGTCCCCAGGACGCCACCTCGACGATCGTCTACCACGCGGTGCGCAAGGGCTACCGCGAGCAGGACATGGGATACGGCAGCGCCATCTCGCTCATCTTCTTCATCGCCGTCCTGCTCATCAGCCTCATCCAGCGCCGGCTCACCAGGGAGAAGGACTGACATGGCCGCTGAGACAACCGCCGCCTCGACCGCGTCCGTTGACGCACGTCATTCGCCCATGGGGACCCGCGCCGCCGTGGTCGTGCCGCCACCAGGAGGCGATCCAGGGTCCTGACCTATCTCGGCCTCGTCGTCGCCTCGTGCGTCGCCGTCTTCCCCCTGCTCTTCATGGTCTTCTCCTCCTTCAAGGACGACCAGCAGATCTTCGCCGACCTCGGCTCCCTCAAGGCGTTCCTGCCGACCGGGCACCTGTCACTGAACAACTACTCCGGCGTCTTCGAGCGAGTTCCTGCGGCGCGGTTCATCACGAACTCGCTCGTTGTCACGGTTGCGATCGTCGTGCTCGGTCTCATCGTCAACTCGATGATCGGATTCGCGATCTCCCGCATGCGCTGGAAGGGTAAGAACATCGTGCTCTCACTCGTCCTGGCCACCCTGATGGTTCCCTTCGAGACCATCGCCGTGCCGCTCGTGTACTGGGTCGCCAAAAGCTGCCCTCAGTGCAGTGGGTGGTCGACGGGTTCCTCGTTAAGCAGGGGATGCTCAACACCTACCAGGTGCAGATCCTGCCCTTTATCGCCAACGCCCTGTCCATCTTCCTGTTCGCTCAGCACTTCGGTGACATCCCGAAGGAGATCGACGAGGCGGCCCGCGTCGATGGCGCGTCCTGGTGGACGATCTACTCACGGATCGTCGTGCCCCTGTCCGGTCCGACCTTCGCCACGGTCGCCATCATCACGATGCTGCCCGCCTGGAACTCCTACCTGTGGCCGCTCATGGTCATCCAGGAGGAGTCGATGCGGCCCGCGAGCGTCGGTATGCAGTACTTCTTCCAACTCAACCCGGTCTGGGGTCAGATCATGGCCTACGGCACGCTCATCACTCTGCCCGTCCTCATCATCTTCGTGCTGTTCCAGCGCTCCTTCGTGGCGTCCCTGGCGGGCACAGCGGTAAAGGGGTGAGCGAATCATGTCTTTGCGGCTTTCCGACCACTGGCTGTGGGACCACTGGATCTGTGACGATGGTGAGCGTTACCACCTCTTCTTCCTCAGGGCGTCACGCGCGCTGCACGATCCGGAGCGGCGGCACTTCCGCGCCTCCATGGGCCACGCCGTCTCCGACGACGCGCGCAGCTGGAGGCTGCTGCCCGACGCCCTGGTCCACTCCGACGGCCCGGCCTTCGACGACAAGGCCATCTGGACCGGCTCCACCATCATCAGACCCGATGGCACGTTGAGGGTCTTCTACACCGGTATCTCTCGAGCGGAGGACGGCCTGGTGCAGCGTATCGGCTGGGCCGACTCCAACGACGGCGTGATCTTCAGACGCTCCTGCAGCGAGCCGCTGGAGGCGGATGCCAGGTGGTACGAAAAGAAGGAGACGGACGCCTCCGGTGCCGAGCACTGGAGGGACCCCTTCGTCTTCGAGCACGACGGCAGGTGGCACATGCTCATCACCGCACGAGCAAGGGGTGCCGAGAACTACCGTGCCGGCGTCATCGGTCATGCCGTCTCCGATGACCTGGATCACTGGCGGATCGGGCCGCCGCTGACCAGCCCGTCGGTTTTCGGACAGCTGGAGGTTTCCCAGAGCAGAAGCGTTGACGGCCACCATCTCCTCATCTTCTCCTGCGGTGACGACATGAAGGCCGAACCCGGCCCCGGCGGGTGTGGGTCGCCGAGGGGAGGGGCGCTGGGGCCTTGGGACATTGATGGCGCCAGGTACGTGCGCCCAGAGCACCTCTACGCCGGTCACGCTGCTTTCAGCCTGCGCGACGGAGCGTGGGTTTTCACGGGCTTCGAGAACATCGTCCATGGTGAGTTCGTCGGAGCGGCTCCGGACCTGCTGCCATGGGAGGACATCGAGCTTTTGCCGAGAGATGGGCACTAGAGGGTTACGTCGTCGGTTGCCTGGACAACGAGCGATCGGGGTGCCAGCCCAGGACTGGGCACGTCCCTAGCCCACTGCCCTGTGCCGGGTGGCGAGGCAGGCGACGGGGCGTTTCTGTCGGGATCAGGCTGCTCAAAGCGGCCTCCACGCCAACGTCGGGCCGCGCCGGCTGCGGTCGGGAACGTACCTGTCAGTCGAGAACTGCGCCTTCCCGCAGACGACTGGGATCTGACCCCAGTCGTCTGCGGGAGAAGTACGTTCTGGATGGAAAACGCAGTCCTCGATGTGGGCGGCCGGGCGTCCCGACCAACGACTAGTTAGGTATTCCTAGGTAAGGGTTACCTTTGATTAGATGACGTGTTCAATCCCACCCTGCGACGCTCCGTCGTGAACTTGCCAGTGTTGAATTCGGCAAGCAAGATCTTGGTTAAACTCGTGGCACAACGACCAGCGACGCCTCGCAGGTCAGTGCCTGGAGCCGGTCCAAGGGCATGGCCGAACCGGCCGCAACGGGGCAGGCCGTGAGGCGTCGGAAGCGACTAGGGGAGGAGAACCGTCATGACTCAGAGTGACGACGACTCTACCCGGGCACGCGTTCTCGACCTCATCGCTGAGAAGGGACCGGTGTCGGCGGCGCAGCTCGCCAAGGTCCTGAGGCTGACGCCGGCCGCCGTGCGCAGGCACATCACCGCCCTTGAGGACGCTGAGCAGATCGAGGTGCACACGCCGGCCCAGACGGGCAAGCGCGGCCGCGGTCGCCCGGCCCGGCACTACGTCCTGACGCCCAAGGCCCGCACCTCCTTCGCGGAGGGCTACTCCGACCTGGCCAACCGTGCCCTGCACTACCTGTCCCAGGTGGCTGGTGACAAGGCGGTCGACTCCTTCGCCGCGGCCAGGGGCCGTGACCTCGAGCGCCGCTACGCCACCGTCGTCGAGGCGGCCGGCAAGGATCCCTCGAGAGGGCCCGCGCCCTGGCGGACGCCCCTGACTCTCGACGGCTACGCGGCCTCGGTGCGCGACGTCGGGGACGGCTCCTTCGCCGTCCAGCCCGTGCCAGGGCAACTGCCCGGTGCGCGACGTCGCCGGGGAGTTCCACGAGCCTGTGCGACGCCGAGACCCAGGCCATCTCCCCGGCTCGTGGGCGTCCCCGTCCAGCGTCTGGCCACCCTGGCCGGAGGCGAGCACGTCTGTACCACCCATATTCCGATCGCCATGCCCGCGCTGCGCAAGCGCGCGGTTCGGGCGGCGGCTAAGACGCGAGGCCTTGAGACCAAGCGAATGGAAGGAACCCGATGACACTGCCGACAACCGAGACCACGCGTAGCACCGACGACGAGATCATCGACTCGATCTCGACGAGCCCACGACTTCGGCTGGCACGACCTCGACGAGGCCGGTGAGAAGGCCAAGCGAGGCCTTGATGAGCAGGTGGTCCGCGAGATCTCCGCCATCAAGGGAGAGCCGGAGGATGCTGGCCAAGCGTCTCAAGGCCTACTCCACCTTCGAGCGCAAGCCCATGCCCACCTGGGGCGTGGACCTCTCCCAGCTCGACATGGACGCCGTCAGTACTACGTGCGCTCCACGGACCGGCCGGCCAACTCCTGGGACGACCTGCCCGAGGACATCAAGAACACCTACGACCGCATCGGCATCCCCTGAGGCCGAGCGCGAGCGTCTGGTGGCGGGCGTGGCCGCCCAGTACGAGTCGGAGGTCGTCTACCACCAGATCCGCGGTGACCTGGAGGAGCAGGGCGTCATCTTCGTGGACACCGACACCGCGGTGCGCGAGCACCCCTGAGCCCGTCAAGGAGTACTTTCGGGACCGTGGTGCCCGCCGGCGACAACAAGTTCGCCGCCCCTCAACACGGCCGTGTGGTCCGGGGGCTCCTTCATCTACGTCCCCAAGGGCGTCCACGTCGAGATCCCGCTCCAGGCCTACTTCCGCATCAACACCGAGAACATGGGCCAGTTCGAGCGCACGCTCATCATCGCTGACGAGGACCCTACGTTCATTACGTCGAGGGCTGCACCGCCCCCATCTACTCCACCGACTCCCTGCACTCGGCGATCGTGAGATCGTGGTCAAGAAGAACGCCCGCGTGCGCTACACGACCATCCAGAACTGGTCCAATAACGTCTCACAACCTGGTGACCCAGCGCGCTACCTGCGAGGAGGGCGCCACCATGGAGTGGATCGACGGCAACATCGGCTCCAAGCGCAACATGAAGTACCCGGCCGTCTTCCCTCATGGGCCCCCACGCCCGCGGCGAGGCCCCTGTCCATCGCCTCGCCGGCGCGGACCAGCACCAGGACACCGGCGCCAAGATGGTCCACATGGCGCCCCACACCTCCAGCCACATCGTCTCCAAGTCGATCGCCCGCCACGGTACGCAGCGCCTACCGCGGACTGGTGCAGATCATGAAGAACGCCCGGCACCCAAGTCCAACGTGCTGTGCGACGCGCTCCCTGGTCGATGAGATCTCCCTGCTCGGACACCTACCCCTGACGTCGACGTGCGCACCGACGACGTCGAGATGGGCCACGAGGCGACCGTCTCCAAGGTGAGCGCCGACCAGCTCTTCTACCTCATGCAGCGCGGGCTGACCGAGACCGAGGCCATGGCCACCATCGTTCGCGGCTTCGTCGAGCCCATCGCCCGGGAGCCTGCCCATGGAGTACGCCCTCGAGCCCTCAACCGGCTCATCGAGCCTGCAGATGGAGAACTCGGTGGGCTGACCCACCGCAGCGGATCCTCCCTCGTCAGCCCACTCAGCCTTCGACCCACACTCATCACACCGGCCTGCTGCCGCCAGGGAGCACCTCCACATGCCTGAACTCGACCGACCACTCGAGCGCCACGCTCGACGGCGCCCACTCCCACGGCGGGCCGCGCTACGTCTCCTCGCGCGCCGACCGCCCCACCTCTTTTCGACCCCGCCGACATCCCGGTGCCGCGCGGCCGTGAGGAGGAGTGGCGCTCACGCCGATGAAGCGCTTCGCCCCGCTGTTCGACCTCGACGCCATCCGCGCGGGCCACCGCCGGCCAGAGCGATGCCGGCGCCGTCCGTATTGAGGCGGACCTGCCCGACGGCGTGAGCCTTGAGAACGTCGCCCGCAGCGACTCCCGCATCGGCACCGTGGGCGCCCCTGGTCGACCGCACCGGCATCACCGCCTGGAACGGCACTGAGACCGCCACCGTGCTCACCCTGGAGCCCGGCGCCCAGCCTGGAGCGGGCCGCCCGGCTGAACATCGTCGGCCAGGACACGCATCTCGCCCGCCCCACCGCCCAGCACATCCTCGTCGCCGCCGAGGCCGGTTCCAAGGGGAACCGTCGTCCTGACCACACTGGCACCGCCGCCCCTGACCCAGGGCGTCGAGGTGACGGTCGCCGATGGCGCCGAGCCTCACCCCTGGTGACCGTCCAGGGCTGGGAGGACGAGGCCGTCCACGCCTCCAACCACCGGGTCAAGGTCTGCGGCCGCGGCGTCCTCAAGCACGTCGTCGTCAGCCTCGGCGGAGACGTGCGCATCTGCCCCGACCCGCTTCTCCGGCGAGGGCGGCTACATCGACGCCTCACGGCGTCTACTTCACCGATGCCGGCCAGCACCAGGAGCACCGCCCCTCACGTGGCCCACACCGAGCCCCACTGCTACCGCGCGTCACCTACAAGGGCGCCCTCCAGGGCGAGGGCGCGCACGCCGTGTGGGTGGGGGACTGCCTCATCGGTCAGGCCGCCCGCGGCACCGACACCTACGAGCTCAACCGCAACCTGGTCCTCACCGAAGGGGCCAAGGCCGACTCCGTGCCGAACCTGGAGATCGAGAACGGCAACATCGAGGGGGCCGGACACGCCAGCGCCACCGGCCGCTTCGACGACCAGCAGCTGTTCTACCTGCGCGCCCGCGGCATCCCCGAGACCGAGGCCCGCCGCCTCGTCGTCCTGGGCTTCTTCAACGAGATCGTCGCCGAGATCGGTGTCGATGAGGTCGAGGAGCGGCTCATGGCCGCCATCGAGAAGCGAGCCTCGAGCTCACCGGACTCATCACCGCCCGCACCGACCAGGACCCCGCCACCGAGCCGGCAGCCGAGTGACAGGCCGGACCCGCACGACGGTCCGCCCACCCGCAACCAGACCACAACCCAGCTGAAAGAAACGTCGCATGAGCACTCTGCAGATCAAGAACCTCCACGTCCAGGTCGCCACCAATGACGGCTCCAAGCCCATCCTCAAGGGTGTCGACCTGACCATCGACTCCAACCAGGTCCACGCCATCATGGGCCCCCAACGGCTCGGGCAAGTCCACCCTGGCCTACTCCATCGCCGGTCACCCCTGACTACGAGGTCACCGACGGCGAGGTCCTCCTCGATGGCGTCGACCTGCTGGAGATGAGCGTGGACGAGCGCGCCCGCGCCGGCCTCTTCCTGGCCATGCAGTACCCTCGTCGAGGTCCCCGGCGTCACCGTGGCTAACTTCCTGCGCACGGCCAAGACCGCCATCGACGGCCAGGCCCCTACAGGTGCGCCAGTGGGTCGGCGAGGTCAACCAGGCCATGAAGAACCTGCGGATGGACCCCGCCTCTCCCCAGCGCGACGTCAACGCCGGCTTCTCCGGCGGCGAGAAGAAGCGCTTCGAGATCCTCCAGATGGAGCCTGTTCCGTCCCCGCTTCGCTGTCCTGGACGAGACCGACTCCGGCCTGGACGTTGACGCCCTGCGCATCGTCTCCGAGGGCGTCAACCGCCTCCACGACGAGACCGACGCCGGCTTCCTCCTCATCACCCACTACACGCGCATCCTGCGCTACATCAAGCCCGACCACGTCCACGTCTTCGTCGACGGGCGCGTGGCCGAGGCCGGCGGCCCGGACCTGGCCGACCGCCTCGAGGAAGAGGGCTACGACCGCTACCTGGCCTGACCGTCCTCACCGTGCCGGGGCCGACGACGGCGCGCCGCGCAACATGGCGCAGTCGCCGGCCCCGGCATTGAGGCAGGGGGACTAAGGTTCCTTCCGACCTCAGGCCCCGCCGTCGGCGACCATGCCCGGAACCGCTCGCACCGAATCGGAAAGGCACGTCATGACCCAGTCCACGGCCCCGCTCACCGGGGCGCCTTCGGCCGACGCACTCAACGCGGATGAGATCGCCGCGATCCGCGCCGACTTCCCCTACCTGGAGCGGCCCGCCCGCAACGGTCAGGCACTGGCCTACCTGGACTGGGCGGCCACGAGCCAGAAACCCGCCGGCGTCATCACCACGGAGGCCGACTTCTACCGTATGTCCAACGGCGCGGCGGGACGCTCGACCTACCAGCCCGCCGACGAGGCCACCGCCACCTTCGAGGACGCCCGCGACGCCGTCGCCGCCTTCGTCGGGGCGAGTGGCAGCGAGCTCGTCTTCACCAAGAACGCCACCGAGGCCATCAACCTCGTCGCCCTGGCCATCGGGCACGCCAGCCAGGGCCGGTCGGCGGCCCGCGGTGGAGGGCCCGCCGCGGCCGATGACCCGGCTCGGCGCCTCATCATCGGGCAGGGCGACGAGGTGGTCGTCACCCGCGCCGAGCACCACGCCAACCTCGTGCCCCTGGCAGGAGCCTGTGCGCCCGCACCGGCGCCACCCCTGCGCTGGCTGGACCCTGACCGAGACGGCGCATCGATGCCGCCACCCTGGACGTCATCACCGAGCGAACCCTGCGTCCTGGCCCCTGACCCACGCCTCCAACGTCACCGGCGCGATCAGCCCACTCGACCTCATCCTCCCACGCGCCCAGCAGGTCGGTGCGCTCGTTGTCCTGGACACCTGCCAGTCCGCCGCCCACCTTCCGCTGGACTTCGGCGCACTGAAGACTTCCGGCGTGGACGCCATGGTGCTCTCCAGTCACAAGATGCTCGGGCCCCACCGGCATCGGCGCGCTCGTGGCCACCGAGGGAGTCTTTCTGGCGGCGATGCCACCAGTGCTCACCGGCGGCTCCATGATCGAGATCGTCACCATGGAGTCGTCGACCTTCGCGAGCGGCCCGCCCTGTTTCGAGGCCGGCAGCCGCGCTGGCGCAGGCCGCGGGATGGCGCACCGCCGTGGAGTACCTGGCCGGGATCGGCCTGACCGGCTCCACGCCACCGAGCAGGCCCTGACCCGGCAGGTGCTCGAGGGACTGGCCCAGGCGCCCGGGCTGCGCCTGGTCGGCCCGACCGACACGACCGACCGCCTGGGCGTGGTCGCATTCTCCATCGAGGGAGTCCACCCCCACGACGTCGGCCAGGTCCTCGACGCCGCCGGCGTCGCCGTGCGCACCGGCCACCACTGCGCCCAGCCCATCCACCAGCACTTCGGCATCCACGCCTCCTCGCGCCTGTCCTTCGGGGCCTGCTCCACTCCCGAGGAGGTGGACCGCTTCCTGTCCGCCATCACCGACGTCCGGCGCTACTTCCAGAGGTGAGCATGAACGAACTCGACCAGCTCTACCAGCAAGTCATCCTCGACCACTCTCGGGAGCGCCACGGCTCCGGCGCCCTCGAGGCCCCGGACGCCACCAGCCACCAGGTCAACCCCACCTGTGGTGACGACGTGACCCTGGGGGTGCGCGTCAAGGACGGCAAGATAGAGGCCATCGGCTGGGAGGGGGACGGGTGCTCCATCTCCCAGGCCTCCATCTCCGTCATGCACGACCTCGTCAACGGCGCCGACCTGGCCACCGTGGCCCGCCTCGAGGCGGACTTCGATACCCTCATGCACTCGCGCGGCAAGGGCGTCGACGAGGCCGTCCTGGATGACCTCGAGGACGGGGCCGCCTTCGAGGGCGTCTCGAAGTACCCCAACCGCGTCAAGTGCGCCCTGCTGGGGTGGATGGCCCTCGCGACGCCCCGGCCAAGTCCGGCGTCGCCCTGCCCGCCGTTGAGCCGAACGGCGCCGAGTAGATCAACTGTCCCCACACCACTGTCCGACCCGCGAGGAAGAAGGAAGAAGCCATGAGTGACAACCCCAGTGGGATGCCGGCAGCCGCCGACAACCCCATGGCCGCCCAGCAGCCGCCGGCCCCCGTCGCCAGCACCGAGGGCGTCGATGTCGCCGCCGTCGAGGAGGCTCTCGCGACGTCATCGACCCCTGAGCTCGGTATCAACGTCGTCGACCTCGGCCTGCTCTACGGGGTGTCGATCGAGCCCGACGGCACTGTCGTGCTCGACATGACCCTGACCACCGCCGCCTGCCCGCTCACCGACGTCATTGAGGAGCAGGCCCAGCAGGCCCTGTCCCTCATCGCCGACAAGGTCCGCATCCAGTGGGTGTGGCTGCCGCCGTGGGGGCCGGACAAGATCACCCCTGAGGGCCGCGAGCAGCTACGCGCCCTGGGCTTCAACGTCTGATCCTCTGTCGAGGCCGCCGTCAGGTCAGGTCCTCCTCGACACCGAGGACCGCCTCGCGCAGGACACGCGCGTGGCAGTGGACGTGGTCGTGGCCGGCGAACAGGAGCGTCACGCGCCCCGTGAGGGCCTTGTGACGCAGGTGCTCGACGGCGGCGACCGCCTCGGGACTCTCGGTGAGCTCGGTCCGGTAGGCCTCGACGAACTGGGGCCAGGGCAGGTCCCCGCTGTGGAAGGCCCGCCGCACCGGTGGTGGGGGTGGCGTCCTTGGCCCACCTGTCGAGAGCGGCGCGTCCTTGACACGCCACGGGGCCAGAGCCGGTCCACTAGGACCCGTGCTCCGTCCTCGGCGCTGGGCCCTCACGGATGCCTTTGAGAACCACGTTGTCAGATGAAGGGAAGGCGTTGACTCATACCAGCGACGCTACTCGCCCCATCCGTCGGTGCGATCCGATCGGCTCGCAGTGAACCGGGCGTGCGAGCGGCGCTCACTTTACCAGGGGCGCCATCGGTCGATCGCGGTGAGGAACTCCCGTTCCAAGGCCCGGGTGAGCCGCGCATCGGGCACCCCGTGGCCCGATAAGGCTGAAGAGCCCCCGGACCGCATCGGTGATCGACGCTCCCTGGCAAGGGCTGCAAGGCGCTCAGGCGGCAGCCGGGCCTCCATCCGGGAGACTCATGACCCGGGCGCGCTGCTCGATCTGCGCCTCTGACACCGGTCGGCTCCTGGGGAGTAAAAAGGCCAGTGACTCGGCGTCGTAGTCAGGATCCGGGTCCACGAAGAGGAACCCGCCTCCGGCGGCATCTGGCCGCGATAGCAGGCCAGGTCGGTCAGGTCCCGCTCTTTGCGCACGGTGCAGCGGGTGGCCTCATCGGCAGCGGCCTGCTCCAGGCGGTCGAAGAAGGCCTCCATACGTGGGGACATCGGTGAGATGGTCGAACCCGCTCTGGCCCGCTCCAGCAGGCCGGCGAGCATGTCCCTCTGCCTGGTGACCTCGGCCAGGTGATCCTCCACGGCGGCCAGTGCCCCGGCCAGGTCCTCGACCACGGAGCCGGCCGCCGCGCGTGCTTCAACCGTTCCGGCCGCGGGCGCGTCGTCGGGTTGCTCGACGCCGGTCGCCTTGGACCCGTCGAGAATGCGTCCGATGGTCTCCAGGGACACGCCGGCCTGGACCAGCCAGCGGATCCGGGAGAGCCGGGCCACATGGCTCAGGTCGTAGTCGCGCCAGCCTCCCCGTTCCCCGGGAACCGGAAGCAGCCCCAGCGAGTGGTAGTAGCGCACCGTGCGCACGGTTGTCCCGGTCAGCCCGGCGATCTCAGCAACGCGCATGGGGACAGTCTCACACGGCACCCGGATCCTGAATCGCTCGGATCCGCGTCGTGGGGCCGGATCATGGGGAGTGCGATCCGTTTGCCGGGGCATGTCCGCGTTGCTACTGTGCCCGCGTGATGACAGGCGGATCAGGTACCGACGGCGGCAGCGGCGCCCCGTTACGCCCTGAGCAGGCGGGAGGGTCCTGGTGAACGGCACACGAGGCAGCCTGCAGGTCGGTGACCTGCTCCAGGGGACTGCAGGCGCCCTGTCGGTCACAGGCTGCCTGCTCTTCAAGGAGTGGGACACCCAGGACCACTGCTTCTACTACTGGGAGGAGTGGCAGCTCATCGGGGCCAGCAACTCCGACACCTGGGTCGAGGTCGACCATGATCCCGGCGAGGTCCTCTTCTACGAACCCGTTCGTCTCCAGGAGAAGATCGAGCCGTGGGCCCTGACCGTTGGCCAGATGATGCCGCTGACGATCAACGGCGTCCAGCACCGGGGGATGGTTGAGGAGGTGACCACCGGGACCCTTGAGAACGTCATCGGTTCTCCGGTGTGCCCACTCAATATCGGCGAGACCATGACCTACGCCGAGGTGCGGTTGACGGACCCGGCCGGTGTCACCAGCAGACTGACCATCGACAGTCACCGTTTTCGTGACCTCCTGGCATACCGCAAGACCTCCTTGTCCACTGCGCAGCAGAAGCAGCTCTTCGGGCGGGTCCTGTACAACCGCCGATCCGTCACCGGAAGAACCGGCCGGAATATCGGATGCGCGGTCGTTGCCGCCTTCGTCAGTATCGTGCTCGTCGGCGGACTGTTCTCCGCGTGCTCCAATCTCAGCCGCACCAGTGGCGACGCCGACCCCACCAGCACCTCGCACTCGGGCTCCTCACGGAGCTACCGCCACCGCCCGGTCTACGGGGGCGGCGGAGGCGGAGTCGGCAAGTAGGCCCGCTCCGTCGGTGACGGCTGGCCCGTCATGTGCTGTCGACGGCGGGGGAGCGAGGATGGGGACCTCACCCCGTTTGTCGGCTGTCCGCCTCGTTGCTACCGTGCTCGCGTGAGTGCGGTGAGCCTGTGTTCCGTCAGCTACAAGATCAGTGGCGCCGAGCCGTATGCGCTCAACGACCTGTCCACCATGGAGTCAATTCTCCTTGGTGCCGCCCAGACGGCGGGACTGACTGCCGTATCCAGCGCTCACCACCGCTTCGAGCCCCAGGGACTGAGCGCCGTCATCATTCTGTCCGAGTCGCATATCGCCGCCCACACCTGGCCCGAGTCCGGCACCGGCTACGTGACGCTCACCAGCTGTCGCACACTGACTCCCGTGCAGATCGAGGCGGTGGGGAGCCTGGTGCAAGCGCCTGCGGGCCCAGCAGGTGACCGACCGGGGATCACACTGTGAGCATCAGAGGTGATCTGAGAGTCGGTGAGACGCTTCGCGGTTCCCTGAGGAAGAAGCGCCGCTCCTACACCGTCATGGGGCGAGTTGTCCTCAGACGACGGGATCAGGGAAGCCGGCGCTTCGTCAAGCGGGAGCAGTGGCGCCTGATCGACGACGAGGGTCAAGAGCTCTGGCTGGAGATCCGTCGAGACACCAACAAGGTGGTACTTCACGAGCCGGTTCCCTGTTCAGCCGGCGATTGACCCGCTCACCCTCGAGGTCGGTTGGAGCCGGAGCCTGAGAGTTCGTGGTCGCCGTGCACCGTCGAGGTCACGAATGTGCGCCGTGCTGAGATCGACCACGAGACCGGGGCCATCAATCATCCGCACGGGGCCCTCGCCTCGACAACGTGCGCCGATCTCCGCGTGGTGGATGCCGAGGGCTCGATCTCCACCATGGTGGTCGATGCACATCGCCTCCACACCCGAGAAATCTATAGCGAAACAGGTCTGTCCTCCTCGAAGCAGTACAAGGTCTTCGGTAGGCCCGTGACCCGACCGTGGTGGATACCCGGTTTCGTGCGAAGGCTCTGGCGGTGGTTCCCTCGCGGCGATCTCCGGGCGAGTAGAAGCGACTGGGCCCCCGTGTTCTGGATCGTCCTGATGTTCGTCGTTCTGGTGCTGGCCGAGCTGATCGATGACGAAGAGGGTTTCATTCCCGCAAGCGGCGGCTCCTTCCGGAACCGCTCGGTCTACGGCGGCGGGGGCGGCGGCGTCGGAAAATGACCTCGAGCCCACGGACTCAATCCCCTCGACGGTCACACACGAAGGAGAAGACATGTCGCTCATGACCATCGCTCACCACCATCGGTCGACCTCAACTGGCAGTCACCGCCGAGCACCGTCGTCTACGCGGTGCTCGGAGTGGTTCTGCTCATGGTGTTCGCGCTGCTCGTCAACCGCATCTTCCGCCTCGACCTCAGACGCGAGCTCATCGAGGACCAGAACATCGGCCTGGGGGTCGCCTTCGCCGGCACGGCGCTGGCCATCGCCATCATCATCGCCGCCACCATCCTGAGCCCTGAGCCGCACACCATGACCCACGGCCGAATCGGGCGACGGGAGAACGTCGCCCTGTTCACTGCGGCGCTGCTCGCCGCGATCGGCGGGCTCATCTACGAGTTCTCATCCTGGGCACAGCCGCCTCCTACCTCCTGGGTGACTCCGTCCCTCGCCTTCAGCCTGGCCACCGGTATCACCCTGTTCGGCATGGGAATCGGCTCACTGCTGGTCAACCGCTTCCGCACCGCACCGGCAGTCGTCTTCGGTGTCAGCGAGGTGCTCCTGGGCCTCATCGGCGGCAACCCGTCCTCCCTGCTGTACCTCGCCTTCGGGCGCACCCGCCTGCACTGGGTCGTCTTCGGCGGCATCAGCCTGACCATCGGCATCCCTCATCGGCTTGGAGATCCCGCTGCTGGTGCGGACCTTCGCGGCCTCGGGCGCCGCTCGACCAGTGAGCCTGCTCGGCAAGGTCATGGCCATCGACTCACTTCGGCCCCTGGTGGCCTCCCTGGTCTTCCCCTGGTGCTCCCTCCCACGCCTCGGCCTCATGCGCGGGGCCTACCTGGTCGGAGCCCCTCAACGTCCTGGTCGCGCTGCTCGTCCTGCTCCAGGTGCGCACACCGCGCAAGATCCTGTGGGCGGCCACCGCCGCCGTCGTGGCACTGGTCGGCATGTTCGCAGCCGCCAACCGCATCGAGCGCAGCGTGAGGCGCTCACCCACAACGACCCGATCGTCTACTACCAGCAGACCGCCTCACCAGAAGGTCGTCCTCACCCAGTACCAGGACGACCTGCGCCTGTACCTCAACGGCCGCCTCAGTTCTCCAGCCCTGGACGAGGCCAGGTACCACGAGACGCTGTCCGCCAGTGCCATGACCTCGGTGAAGGATCCCGCCCACGTGCTCGTGCTCGGCGGCGGTGATGGCCTGTTGGCCCGGGAGATCCTGCGCTACCCCAGCGTCACGGACGTCACCATCGTGGACATCGATCCTGATGTCACCGAGCCTGGCGCGGAATAACCGCCTGCTCAAGGACCCCAACCACGCCTCCCTGTCCGACCCCAGGGTGAAGGTCGTCAACGACGACGCTTTCACCCACTGTCCAGGACTCCCAAGGCGACCTACGACGTCGCTCTCATCGACCTGGTCGACCCCTCCAACGAGAAGCTCGCCGCCTCTACTCCACCGAGTTCTATCGGAACATCGAGGCGCGGCTGGCACCCGAGGGCGTCATGGTCACCCAGGCCACCTCCACCTTCTTTCTCACCCCACGCCTTCTCCACAGTGGCCAGCACCGTCGCCGCCGCTCAGCCGGATCGACAGATCCTGCCCTTCTCCACCAATATTCCCTCCTTCGGGGAATGGGGCTTCGTGCTGTCCACCAGGACGCCGCAGAACCTCATCAGCCAGCCGCTGCCCAAAGGCCTGACCTACCAGGACCGGAAGACCCTGGAGTTCATCATGCGAACCAAGCCGGCCCGCACCGAAACCATGGAGCCCTCCACCCTTCTGCATCCCCGGATCGTCGAGGTCTACAACCAAGACATGCGGCAGTGGCGCTACTACTGAACCGCCCGGGAAGAGACGGCGAAGCCGGTTCGGTCTGAATCGTCCCGAAGCGACTTCGCCGTCACTCTGTTGCCGCATCGCGGCGGCCGCCTCACCTCATCTCAAGATTCTGATGGACAGCCAGGCGGCGATCCCAGCGACCACCACACAGCTCATGAGGGACATGATGACTGCCATGCCGATGATGAACAGATAGTGCATTGCCGCCAGTGTTGCCAGCCAGATGAGCGTGACACGAGCAGCGCGAGGAAGTGCCGTCGCCAGGCATGCTCCGGCTCCAACGATCACCAGCCCACTGACGGCGAAGGACATGAAGCCTGGGTCAGTGACGTTGACGGGCTCGAGTGTCGCTCCCCAGATGATGATGAGGAGACCGCAGACGGCCAGGCATGCTCCGGCGATGTCTCGTCCGCTCAGCTGCTGCCGGGACGACTTGTCGCGGTTCGTTGCTGTCATGTTGTTGTTTTCCTTCCGATGATGCGATGTGCAGTCGTTGTCGCGGCGGCGCCTGTCGCTATCCGGTCTTCACCGAGTCCGCGAGCTCGCGTCCCCAGCTGCGGGCGTCACTCTCCTGGCCGGTGGCCAGCGGGCCCTTGCTCGCCGTGACCACGAAGCTTCTGACCGACACCGTCCGCCGACCCTGACGCCGCTGTAGCGTCTTGGCGATCGCCTTGGCCGCTGAGCCGCTGAGCCAGCCCTTGGAGATGACCGTGTCGAAGGCGGCGACGCTGAGAGCGGCTGGAACCTCTGCGTCTCCCAGCCACTCGCTGATCCCCGGGGAGTTGTTGCCCGGCCCCGCCTGCGCACGGGCCTTGGCCCGCGTAGCCGCAGTGGGCAGACCCCGGTTGTGAGTGGGGGCTGCCAGGACGAGCAGATCCAGGTCCTCGGGCAGAGCGCCTGGCGCCTGGGCGACGTCGACCATCTGCGCCTCGACGCCGCCCTCGATCAACCCGGCGGCAACGGCCTCGGCGATGGCCCGGGTATTGCCGAAGCAGGACTCAACAATGATGAGTGCCCTGGTCATGGTGTCCTCCTGAGAACTGGTAACGGCGCTGTCGCTGGTGGCTCGGGTGTCATGAGCCCACTGTCGGGTGTGACGCAACGTCGCACGCTAACGGGGCCCGCCGCTCTCAAGGCGGCGGGCCCCTTCAGGCCGAGAAACTCGGTGGAGAGACAGGACGAGTCAGGACGACGAACAGCGTCGCCCTGGTGCGTCTCAGAGCCTGGGAGGCGTCGACGGCGAAGGTGTTGCAGGCCTGCATCGAGCCGGAGTCCATTCCGGTGGTGAACCAGCGCACGCGCTGCTCGGAGGAGCCGTGGGTCCACGTGTCGGAGTCGACGTGCCCCTTGGCCCGCTCCTGGATGTGGTCATCACCCACGGCCTCGGCCGCGCCCAGCGCGCCCTTGATCTCCTCACTGCTGGGACGGTTGAGGAAGGGCTTGCCGGTGTCCGGGTCTGGGGTGGAGGAGGCGTGGCTGACCCAGATTCCCCGCGTAGCAGTCCGCCTGGAGCTCCAGTCGCACCGAGTCTCGATCGTCGCACCGCTGCCCGAGCGGTCGGCCTTGGCCATCTGCCCGGTCAGGTGCTGGATGTGGTGGCCGAACCGTGGGCCACGATGTACTCCTCCGCCAGGGCGTGTCAGCGGCCCCCAGGCGAGCGCTCCATCTCGGAGAAGAAGCTCATGTCCAGGTAGACGGTCCGGTCCCCAGAGCAGTAGAAGGGACCCACCGCTGAGGAGGCATTACCGCAGGCCGAGGAGATCTGGCTGCCGTCCCACAGGACGAACTCGGCTTGGCGTACTTGAGCCCCGCCTGGGAAGGCAACAGCCCAGTCCACACCGCGTCGAGGGACTCCGCGGTGCCACCATGCGGCACTGGGTGTACTTTGTTAGCACTGTCCCCGCTGGTGCACACGGAGGTGTCGATCGATGAGGCCGTCGACGTCGTCGTCCCGGTCTGCTGCTGCGCTCCCCAGCATGGAGGCTCAGGTCCACCCCGTGAGCCTGGGAGATGAGGACGACGGCGATGACGGTCAGGATGGAGCCGCCATCGATCACGGCGCCCCGACCTCCGCCGGAACGGGTCTGACCCGGTCTGAGGGCCCGTCGAATATCGCGGCTGAAGGACACTGGCCACCTCTGAGAACACGCCCTGCAATGAGGCTCGGACGAAGCCCACGCTACCGTGACACCACCACCGGCGCGAAGCGGGGACACCGAGGAGAATAACGGCGGGACCCCTGCACAGTCCCTGGAAGGCCTGGTCGGGGTAGCCTGATGCCGTGCTCTACGACCTGCTGTACAAGACCGTGCTGACCCGTATCGACCCCGGAGCTGATCCATGACGTGCCTGGACGCGATCGAGTTCACCGGGCAAGGTTCCCCTGTTAGGGACGTAGTGCCAGATGTGGGGGCGCAGGCCGGTCTTCCCGGTGCCCTCGGCCAACCAGGGCGGCCCCTTCGCCCGACCCTGTGCCCGGCATCCTGGGGCTCGCCGCGGGTATGGGACAAGGAGGGACAGGCCGTCGAGGGCCCTGGACATGCTCGGCTTCGGCTTCATCGAGGTCGGCACCTTCACCGCCCACCCCCAGGGCGGCAACGACAAGCCCCGCATGTGGCGCTACCCGCAGATGCGTGCCGTGCGCAACCGCATGGGCTTCAACAACTCCGGGGCGGATGAGGCCGCCAAGCGCCTGCGGGCACTGCGCCGCACCCCTCGAGGGCGATCCATCGTCGTCGGAGCGAACATCGGCAAGACCAAGGTGACCCCGCTCGAGGAGGCGGTGGAGGACTACCGCTACTCGGCCGCGGCAGTGGCCCGCTGGGTCGACTACCTCGTCGTCAACGTCTCCAGCCCCAACACCCCCGGGCTGCGCAGCCTGCAGAGCGTTGAGACGCTGCGCCCGATCCTTGAAGCGGTGCGCGAGGCCGCCGACCGCGCCGCCAGGCGGCACGTTCCGCTCCTGGTCAAGATCGCCCCGGACCTGGCTGACGAGGACATCGACGCCGTCGCCCAGATGGTCCTGGACATGGGGCTCGACGGGGTGGTGGCCACCAACACGACCATCGACCACGACCTGGGGGAGGGCGGACTGTCCGGCGCCCCACTTCTGCCCCGCGCCCTGGAGGTCGTGCGCCGCCTGCGCCGCGGGCTGGGGCAGGAGCCTACGATCATCGGCGTCGGAGGCATCTCCTCCGTCATGGACGCCGAGCTCATGCTCGACGCGGGAGCGGACCTGCTTCAGGCCCACACGGCCTTCATCTACAACGGCCCCTGCCTGGCCGGGGGCGCATCAACCGGGCCCTGGCCACCGGTTCCGCCGCCCGGGCGACTGCCTGAGCCCCAGGTCCGGGGCCGCCCCACAGCGGACCGGAACGGATCAGGACGGGTACTGGCCCCGCTCGACCAGGGCGGCGGGACGGCGCCAGCGCCGCAGCATGAAGCAGCGCGACATGATGTAGAAGAGGATCGTCCCCTCGTCCTTGACCTTCTCCTGGCCGAACTTCGCGGTCAGGCGGCGGCGCAGGCGCGTCCAGCACCAGACGGCGTCGGCGATCGCAGCCAGCAGGTAGCCGTTCATCGCCAGCACTGTGTAGGTTTCGATGAGCGGGTAGTGGGGCAGAGGCTGCTGAACCCGAAGGAGATGATGAGCAGGACGAAGATGAGGGGCATGAAGTATTCGCCCAGGTTGAAGCGCGCGTCGACGTAGTCACGGATGTAGCGCTTGATCGGCCCCTTCTCCCGGGACGGGAGGTACTTCTCACCGGTGACCATGGCCTTGTTCTGACGCTCCCCAGCGGCGTCACGGGCTGCTCGCGCCTCGCGCTTGGCGGCCGCACGGTCCTGGGGGACCACCGTGCAGGTTCTGGCCTGCTGGTCCTTGCGCCGGGGCGTGGGGCGTCCCTTGCCTCCGGGCTTGGGGAGGCTCGGCCACGGGCTCCGGCTCAGGGGTCTGGCTGCGCTTCTTGAACAGGCTCACGGTGCACAGACTAGCGGCAGCGGCGCGATACCCTGAAAACCATGATCACTGTTGATGCCGTGCGCACCGCCGTGCACACCTCCATGCCCACCATTGTCTCCGACCTGACGGATTTGGTCGCGATCCCCTCGGTCTCCGCCTCCAGTCACGACCAGTCCCAGGTTCAGCGCCCGCCGAGGCCGTGGCTGCACTCCTGAGCGACAGCGGTCTGGATGCCGAGATCCTCTCGGTGCCCGCCCTCGACGGCACTCCCCGGCCGGCCCGCCGTCCTGGCCCACAAGGCCGGCCCCCAGGGCAGCCCCACACATCCTGCTCTACTCCCACCACGACGTCCAGCCCGTCGGCGACCCGACCGGTTGGGGCCAGGCCGACCCCTTCACCGCCGAGCGGCGCGGGAGCGGCTGTTCGGACGCGGAACCGCTGACGACAAGGCCGGGCGTCATCACCCACGCCCACGCCCCTGCGCATCCTGGCCTCCCTGGCCGACGGCGAGCCCGTCCCTGCTCCCGTGACGGTCTTCATCGAGGGTGAGGAGGAGGTGGGCAGCTCCTTCGAGAACTTCCTGACCACCTACCGCGACCGCCTGGCCTCCGACGTCATCGTCGTGGCCGACTCTCCAACTGGAAGGTCGGCGTCCCGTCCCTGACCACCTCGCTGCGCGGCGTCGTCCAGGTCGATGTTCGTCTCGACATGCTCGACCACGCGCTTCACCCGGCATGTACGGCGGCCCTCGTGCTGATGCCGCCACCGCCATGTGCCGACTGATCGCCTCCGCCACGACGAGGCCGGTGACGTCGCCGTGGCAGGCTGGTCAGCCAGTCCCAGGCCGATGCCGACTTTCCCTGTCTACCCGAGGCCGACTTCCGCGCCGATGCCGGCATCCTCGACGGCGTCGAGCTCTCCGGCACCGGCGACCTCACCGCCCGGCTGTGGACCAAGCCTCCCCTGACGCTCATCGGCATGGACGTCACGCTCCTGGACCCTGGCCGGCAACGTCCCTGACCCCCTTCGTGCACGGCCCGACTTCGCTGCGCATCGCACCCGGGCAGGACCCGGCCGCAGCCCAGGAGGCCCTGGTCGCCCACCTGAGAAGCTACGTACCTTCGGGGCCGCCTGACCGTCACCGGCCGTGAAGCCGGGCCCGCCTTCGACGGCTCCCGAGGTCACCCCCTGCCTCCGAGGCCGCCCACTGGGCCCTCGTCCACCGCCTGGGACACCGAGGCCGTCAACATCGGACAGGGCGGCTCCATCCCTTCATCGCCACCCTGAAGGAGACCTTCCCGGGTGCCCAGGTGCTGTCACCGGGATCGAGGACCCCGACACCCGGGCCCACAGCGAGAACGAGTCCATGCACCTGGGCGAGTCTTTGAGCACATCGTGGCCGCCGAAGCCCTTCTTCTGGCCCGCCTCGGGCGGCGCCATCGACTCATGACGGCCAGTGCACGCGAGCCTGTCACCGGAGAATGAGCCCATGAAGGTTCTTTCTGCTCCTGGCGGCTGTGGCCTCGAGCTCGCTGGAGTGCCTCTGGCGGGCCTCGGGACCAGGTCTCGCCCCGCCGGGTCGCCTCCTGCCTGGCGCGCGCGCTGGCGGGCGGTGCGCCCCATGATGCCCTGACCCTGCTGCCCATGGCGGACGGCGGACCGGGCTCGGGCCCAGGTGATCGCCCCTCGATCAGGTCGTCTCCCGGGAGGTCATTCAGGGCGGGGCCGCTCGGACAGGTCAGAGAGGTCGACCTGGTGCGTCTGGTCCCCAGGGCGGCACGATCCGGGAACCGGCATCGAGGCGAGGCGAGCACCTGGTTCCTGGATGCCGCTCGGCTGTTGGCACTGCCGGCTGATCCCAATGAGGGGGCCCAGGAGGCGTTGGAGGGCAGCACCTCCGGCCTGGGAGGAGTCATCGGAGCCGCCCTGAGCCGTACCGGTCCCTTGGACACGCTCCTGGTGGGGATGTCGCGCTCCGCCGTTCACGACGGGGCCTGGGAGCCATGGACGCGCTCGGCGGCCTACGAGCAGCCAAGGAGCTGCTGTCGCATCGCAGCCTGGGACTGGTCTTGGCCGACGACATCGCCCTGGGAGGCATGAGTGGTGCCGGGGCGGCCCTGGCGAGCATCAGTGCCATCAGCCCTGAGCGGGCACAGGAGCTGGACCGGCGCGCCTGCGCCCGGGCGATGGAAGTCGTCAGCGAGGCCCAGGATCTCGATGCTGGTGCCGTCGGTCCACACAGGCCACTGCCTGTCGTCTCCGCGCTGGACGACGTCGGACCCTCCGCCTCCGCGCATGCGGGGGACTCCACCGGAACTGCTCGCCTGAGCGCGTCCACCTGGGGAACCGGGGCGGGCGGGGCAGCGCCCTGGTGCTGCGGGCCCTGGCGCATGGGCGCGGCCCGGGGCGCGAGTCATGGCGCAGATCCTCGGCCTGAGCGATGCCGTCCGTGGCCAGGACCCGGTCGTCGCCGCCTGGGGAGAAAGTCACGATGTTCTGACTGACGGCGTCGTGGGCGTCGTCGGTCAGAACGCCGCATCCCAGGCGCTGCCGTGCATCGTGGTGGTGGGCGCTGCGCCGTCAGTCGGTGAGCTTGGCCGCCGCCGGCGTCACCAACGCCCTACGGGCTGCAGGAGTCTCATGCCACCGAGCCCTGGGACGCGACTGACTTCACGGGCTGGAGGCACGGATGACGGACCTCGGCTCCCGACTGGCCCGCACGTGGTCGCGCTGAGCGGATGCTTGACGCCAGGGCTCCGCTGCGAGTCGCGCGGCTCAGTCGATGGGGGCCGCGGCGGTTGAGTCACGCACGATGAGGTCTGGGGCGAAGAGCATCTCGGTGTCGGCCGGTCGTTGCCCGTTGAGCCCTGTGCGAGGAGCGTGAGACGGCCGCCCGGCAGATGGACTCCACGGGCCGGCGCACCGTGGTCAGCGGCGGGTCGGTCATGGGGATGAGCGGTGAGTCGTCGTAGCCGATGACGGAGACGTCATGAGGCACTGACCTGCCCGTCTGGCGCACCCCGTGGACCACTCCCAGGGCCATGACGTCCGAGGAGCACACGATGCCGGTGCAGCCCTGCTCCAGCAGGTGCAGCGCCGCGCTGACCCCGCCCTCGTAGGGTGCAGAGCGTCTCCACGATCCGCAGGGGTTCCTCGGGCAGACTCGCTCATGGCGTCCTCGTAGCCGGAGCGCTTGCTGAGCCGGCACTATGCGCATTGGCCCCATGGCCAGACCGATGCGCTGATGCCCCAGGGCGATGAGGTGATCGACCGCCATCCGGGTCGCCCGGCGGTCATCGGTGGCGAAGCCCGGTGCCTTGATGGTCGGCGCGTTGCCGTTGATCGTCACCAACGGCACGCCGCGCTCACGCAGGCGCTGGTAGCGGGTGACATCGCCGGTGGTGTCCGCGTGGCGTCCGGAGACGAGATGATGCCGGCGACACCGCGGTCCACGAGCATCTCGATGTACTCGTCTTCGCTGATGCCGCTGGGGGTCTGGGTGCACAGCAGGGGAGTGTGCCCGGAGGGGCCAGGAGCCTGTTCGATCTGCTGGGCGAACAGCGGAAAGATCGGGTTGCTCACCGGGCACGATCAGCCCCATGAGACCGCGGGAGGTCTGGTGCACCGACTCGGGACGCTCATAACCCAAGATGTCGAGCGCAGCGAGCACCTGCCGGCGGGTCGAGTCCGCCACGTTGGACTTTCCATTGAGCACACGGGAGACAGTTGCGGTGGAGACGCCCGCCCTGGTCGGCGATGTCAGTGAGAGTGAGTCTCTGTGGCATGAGGAATCCTACGAAGAACGGTCAGGATGGAGGGCTGACCGCCCTGAACCGACAGCGGAACGTCGCGTCCCTCGACTGACCATCATCGCAGGTCATGTCCCGTTCGTGGGAATCCGGGACGGTGAGGTGGCGCCGTCGGCCCCTGATCTTCGGCTGAGGGACCGGGGTGCGCGTGAAGTCGTCCGACCCTGATCAGCCCTTGACCGCGCCCGAGATCGATCCGCCGACGATGTAGCGCTGCAAGCACTGGAACAGAGCGATCATCAGGGCCATGGTGAGGACCGCTCCGGCAGCGAAGATCCCCAGGTTGTTGGAGCGGTCGCGACGAGCATGCTGTAGAGCCCCACGGCGAGCGTCTTCTGGGGAGTTGTCGGTCAGAATGATCGAGCCCAGGAGGAACTCGCTGATGACACCCACGAAGGCAGGAAGGTGGTGGCGATGATCGGCTTTGAGCGTGGGCAGCAGGACGATGCGAAGACCCGCCAGTCGTGCAGCCGTCGATGATGGCGGCTTCATCGAGCCTCACGGGGAATCGTGCTCGAAGGTTCCCTTGATGAGCCACACCTGCCCCAGTGCTCCGCCCATGAGCGCCAGGCTGTAGCCGCCAGGTGTTGGAGGCCGAGGAAGGACGACCTGGCTGATGTCGGAGATCATCGTAGATGGCGACCGCGACAGGATCGCGGAACATCATAACTCAGGAGCAGGGCGAGCAGGCCGCCGCGGCGTCCAGTGCAGCGAATCGGAGAAGGCGTAGGCCCTCAGCAGGGACAGGAAGACCTGAGCGGGTTGCCACCACTGTGCAGATGATGATCGTGCTGAGGTACCAGCGCAGGAATGGGCCCCGTGCCCCGGATAGCAGGTTCTGGTAGTTGACCAGACTCACCTGGTGGGGATCAACCCGGTGGATGCCACCGTGCCCAGGGGCTGAGAGAGGCGGAGATGACGCTAGAGGACGGGAAGGCTGCGAAGACCAGGGCGATGACGCCGACGACGTGTTCCAGCCGATCTCCCGGAACCAGCGTGAGAACGGCAGTGATTCTCGATGACGACGCTGTCCTCGGAACTGTTTGATGCGGACCGGACACGGGCTGCGATGAGGTGCTCATGATGATGTTCTTCCGAGGTCGGCTGGTCAGCTGACGTCTCGGTTTCTCTTGGTGGCTCGGAACCGCAAGTGGCCAGGACGCCGTGACGGCGAACAGGACCACGGAGACGGCCGAGGCGAACTCCGAAGTCCGAGTCGCACGGCCGAAGGCGATGCGTAGACCATGGAGATGAGGATGTCGGTTCCGCTGCGTGTACTCCCCGGCTGGAAGGGCCCACCGGTCAGCGCACTGGATGGCATTGAAGCTGTTGAAGTTGAAGGCGAAGGTGCCACCAGCAGAGGGGCGACGGCGACCAGGAGCAGTGGGGTGACGATGCGCCATGTGGCCTGCATGCCACTGGCGCCGTCCATCTTGGCCGCCTCCTTGACATCGCCGGAGATGGACTGCAGAGCGCCGGTGCACACGATGAACATGTAGGGGAAGCCCATCCACGTGTTGCTGAGCAGGACGGCGATCTTGGCCATGGTCGGGTCGGACAGCCACGGATACTGAGGCATCATCCGATTGATGAGGCCGAAGTCCCGGTTGTGGTAGTTCGACCACACGAGCAGCGAGATGAAGCCGGCACGGCGTAGGGCAGCAGGAGGAAGGAGCGGTAGAGTCTTCACCCTTGATGCGATCATCATTGAGGGTCAGCGCAAGAAGAAACCGAGGCCGAAGGTGAGCAGCACCGAGCTCCAGGGCGAAGATGATGGTCCATGCGAAGGCCTGAGGAACTGGGAGGCGAGGTTGCCTCAGTGAAGAGCCGAGTACTGGCCAGCCCCACGGTTCTGCTTCCAGGACTGGGCCAGGCTCTCCCCCGGCGTTGACGAAGTGCTCGGACAGTCCCACCTTCTGACCGAGTAGACATCCCCTGGTGGCGGTGTTGGTGATGGTGTCGGAGGACTTGTTAGCACCATCCGCTTGGTTCCTCGAAAGCGGTCCTGACGCCCTGAACCTCGACCGTGGTCTTGTCCGTGAAGGGAACCGACATGGCGCTGATGTCCTCGTAGGCGGTGTTGATCTCGCCTGGGGACAGGATCGTGTATCCTTCCGCCTCTGGTCACCACGCCGTTGTCGATGGTCACGGTGCTGGCGTCGACCTTCCCGCCTTTTTCCGTCACTCCCCGCAGCACCTCCTTGGTCTGCGGACTGACGAGGAACAGTGAGAAGGGGCCTCGATGACGTCGCCGTCGGTCGCCACCGACAGACCATAGGTGGGAGAGTCCTCCGTGCGGACCATCGAGTTGTTGGTGATGGAGGAGATGGCCTCCTCCTGGTTCCGTGCGGCACCCGGTCCCCGAAGTTGGTGAAGGAGGTTTGAATGGTCAGCACGATGGGGACGATAAGGAAGACGCGAGGAAGAACGCGCTGGGGAAGAGGTACTTGGGGACGAATCTCTGGTCGAGTACAGCAGGAACATAGCCCCCGTGGTCAGGACGACGATTCCCAGCCACAACCACATCCGATAGGCGATAAGAAGTGGACGAGGTAGATCGCTGCGACCAGCGTGAGGACAGCACGATGATGCGACCGACGAGACCCTGATGGTCGGGTCTCTCCTCGGGTGGTGGATGCGACGTCATTATCTGCGGGTCCTTTCCAGAAGCGGGAAAGCAGTATGAGGAATAACTGCGCGTGAGAAGCGTTCCGCTCTTTCGGCGTCGAGGCGGTCTTACGAGCCCTGATCGACGCCTTGATGGTCTGGCCGACCCCGGTCATGGTGCTGGCGGATCGGCCCCACCGACGATGTTGGCCTGAGGCGTCCAAGGTTCCCACACTGAGGACATGGCGGGATCGCGGCATGGGGTCGGCCTTTGGCGGAGAGCCCCGCGAAGGTGACCATGTCGGGGTGCTCCGCCTGAGCCTTGTCCGCGAGGTCCTTCTGGGCCGGGGGCGCTCGTTGGTGGGAAACATCGACGCCGCGAAGGTCGTGTCCTTTGGCCGCGTCGGCCACGAAGGTCTCGGCGAAGGCCTTGTTCTTTCCGTTGGAGGCGACGTAGAAGCAGTTGACCCTCGACGAAGGGCTCGCCTGACGTCTCTGATGTCTTTGAATCCCGGAATGTGCGTGAATGGCAGTCGATGCCGGCTTTCTTGATGTCCGCCAGGCCCATGGCTCTCGAGATGAGGTAGGGGCCTACCATCGGTGAACAAGGAAATGTGGTTGGCGACCGTGACCGACTTCCTGAGGACTCCTGCCGCCCGAGCCCATGGCGAATCTTCTCCGCGGCCTTGATGGATCCCTCCTCGCCGATACCGAGGTCATTGGATCGTAGAGCCGTCCGGGTTCTGCCGAATACGAAAGCGCCGGGCGGCGGTGTAGATCGGTTCCATGTTGTAGGTCGTCTTCTCGTCGATGGCCTGCGACAGGACGAGCTCGGTTCCGGCCGCCTTGCCGCCCTCGATCATCTCCCTCGATGCTGGCCGGCCAGGTCACTGAGGTCGCGCCTTTGTTGACGAACAGGCCCAGGCACCGACGGCGTAGGGCGTGCGTAGATCCGGCCGTCGGTAGGTGACCGCCTTGAGCGCGATGTCGGAGTAGCTGGATCTGGCCTCGGGCTCAGAACGACCGGCCGGATCGCGCCGTTCTGCACCAGGTTGCTGATCCAGTCGTGTGCGCCGAGGACGATGTCAGGGCTGCCGCTGGCCTGGCTGGCTGATGAAGTTGCAGTCATTGGCGACGGTCTGACCGCCACCGAGATGCCCTGCTGCTTGCCCCAGGTCTTGGCGATCTCTCTGAGGGAGTCCGCTTCTCTGATCCGCCCAGATAACCAGATCGGCATCGGAGTCGCTGCCGAGGCGTCAGATGCTCTGTGAGGCAGCGCCGCCCGAGGCCGCCGTACCCGCAGTATTGCGCGAGCCGGAGCAGGCGGCCAACGTTGGCACGGTGGAGGCCAGAGCGGCCATCGTCAGGAAGGATCGGCGGGTGGGTGCCACAGGGATTCTCCTTCGAATCAGATCCGCAGCGAGGAGTTCCTCGCCTGGCACCATAATTTAATCGGCTTATGTAAAGAATGCAAGAGACCAATGAAACTTGCATCCGTGTGCCCTAGGCAACGGTTGTGGCCTCCAGCCACGTTGTCGTCGCCGGGGGCACGAGCAGACGTCCCCCGTCCTGACGCAGGGGCTGAGAGGACAGAAGAACTTTGGCCTCAGCCGGCAAGGTGACGGGGGAGTCGGAGGTGTTGACGACGACCAGGACGCCGCGGACCAGGAAGGCGAGGGTCTGGGGCGGGCACCACCCAGGCCAGTGACGAAGCGCCAGGGGACAGGCCAGGTTGTACTGCGCGCACGTGGGGCCGCGTGGCGCACGGTCGCAGTCGGAGAGCCGAACTGAGAGGACTGCACCTGCGTGTGCTCGGCCACCATGTCGGCCAGCCCCAAGGGAGCGGTCGGCTTGTCGGAATCGGACAGGGCGATCTCATCGCCCTGACGCAGGTAGAGCGAGCCGGGCAGGGCCAGCATCAGGGCCTGCAGGGCGAGCCTCGACGCAGCCGTTCATCGCGGTTGACGGAGTACCAGCGCTGCCCGTCCCCCGGATCCAGGTGCTCTGAGAGAATGGGGAGGCAGGAATCGCCAGGTGGGCGGTGCGCCGAAGCGGTCGTGCTCATCCAGCGACCGGGTCAGGTGCGACGTGAGGGACTCGGCGTTCCACCGTGTCAGCGTCAGACAGTCATCGCAGGTGGTGCACCCAGTCGTCCTGGAGGTGATGACGCAGCGACCCGGTAGTCGGCGGTCACGTCGGCACCGATGATGCCCTCGTCGACGCATACTCGGCCACCCGGCCGTGCAGCATGGCGCAGTAGGTACTGAGTTGATCCAGCGGATTCCGCTGGTGAGTTGGGGAGGGACGATCGTGCCCCAGGTCGATGCCGGCCGCACCGGCTTGCAGGTAGGTCTCCGAACGGCGCAGCAGGTCGTCTGCGGCTTGCTCGAGACCGGTGACGAAGCCCGTGGTCTGCTTTGGCGTAGGGGACCTCGTGATCGACCAAGCGCTCCGGAGATGCGCACGATGGTGCGTAGTCCCTGCTCGCCGGCTTTGTCGATGAAGCGGCGGATCGAGTCCATCTCGAGTCGACATCGAGCAGGACTCGGACGGATGAGCACCGCGTCCATGCCCAGGTAGAGGGCGTGCTCGATGATGGGATCGGTGCGGTCCAGCCGGCCGCCCCAGGTCCGGTGAGGATCTCGTAGACCAGGCGTGGCGCCACCACTCTTCCGGACCGTCGAGGCCGGTGAACGAGAGTCGTGGTGGTCACAGCAGGTGTCTCCCTTCCGCCGGGCGCGTGCCCAGGGACTTGACGTCCAAGAGGTGATTCATCGATGGGAGGAGGATGCGTGGCGACCACAAGCCTGGAGGATCGGGCACCGGCGCTCCCCTGGGGCGGTGTCTGGAGGTGTCGGAATGGTGACGACCATGGTATCCCGCTTCTGCGCTACCTTGTGACCATGTCAGCGCAGAAATGGATCCGAACCTGTGCGTATCGACGGACGGACGCACTGACCCGTCCGAGGGGTACCAGGCGCAGGACGTGAGCGCTTCGTTCACGAGCAGGCGAAGAATCCTCAGCGCACCCCTTTTGAACGCGACCGCCTCGTCCTGCACTCGGCGCTGCGGCGCCTGGGGCCAAGACCCAGTGCTGGGGCCCGCGCTGACGACTTGTGCGCACCCGGCTCACCCACTCCCCCGGAAGTGGCGCAGGTGGGCGCGCCCTGGGGCAGGCGCTGATGCGACCGACGTCGTCGATACCGCCTGCCCGTCCCACGACCTGGGCCATCCCCCTACGGGCACAACGGTGAGAAGGCGCTCGACGTCGTGGCCCGCCAGATCGGGGGCTTCGAGGGCAATGCCCAGACCTTCCGATCCTCACCCTGGCTGGAGCCCAAGACCCTTTGACGAGGCCGGGCGCCGGTCGGCGTCAATCTGACGCGGGCCAGCCTCGACGCCGTCGCGAAGTACCCGTGGCTCAACGGGCAGGGGACCGGGTGGTCCGGACGGGTGCAGCGCGCGTAGTACCTCCCACGACGACGACGCCGAGATCTTCGCCTGGATGCGTCAGGGGCCCCTGGAGGGTAGGCGCTGCATCGAGGCGCAGATCATGGACCCTGTCCGACGACGCGTCGGCTACCCGTCCAGCGACGTTGAGGACGCGATCGCCCTGGGGACGCCTGGACCTGGCCTGCCTGACCGACCCCAAGGAGGTCGATGAGCTGCTTGAGGCCACGCGGGCCTGGTACGGCACCGACCTGAGCGCCGACGCCCTCGGGCGGCTTTTCGAGGTCTGGCCGCCAGCCCCTACTGGATCCGCTCCTGCAACGGCTGCGGCCGATGCTGCGCACCTGAAGAACCTCACCAGCGAGATCATCGGATCGCTTCGTCTCGGCTGTCGCCACTGCCACTGACAGGCCTACGGCAACGGGCCCTGACTCGCTACGAGGCTGAGTCTCGTCATCCCTCGAGGAGACGGCCGCGGGAGATCCTCCTCCTCAAGGGCATCGCCGTAGGCCACGTCAGTGGAGCCGCGGAGCATGAGCCGGTCTACCCTGCGCCAGCGCACCCTCATCTTCGACCTCGCCGACGTTCTCATGACCGGTGGCGGGAAGGGCATCTGACCCGGTTCTGCTCGATGCTCGGCACCGACCGAGAACGATGATGCGCGCCTGCGGGTGGTGGTCGACCAGATCGCCTCCCCGACGGACACCTCCGCACGGGCCTGGCACGCCCGGCTGTGCGGCATGTTCTCCGAGGTCTAGCCTGTACCGATCGGGGAGCCTCGCTCTGCCCCTGGCGCAGAATGTCGGTGCCTCGCCCACGATGACCCTGTAGCTGGGACTGACCAGGCGTGAGGACATCGAGGCGGTGCGCGAGCGCGCCAGGCTTGAGGACGTCGTCGGTGAGCACGTGACTCTCAAGAGCCGGCGTCGCTCGCTCAAGGGACTGTGTCCCTTCCATGACGAGACGCACCCTCCTTCCACGTCCGCCCCCGACCGGCTACTGGCACTGCTTCGGCTGCGGCGAGGGCGGACGTCGTCACTTCATCGAGAAGATCCATCACCCGGATTCGCCGAGGTGGTTGAGCACCTGGCCGACCGCACCGGGGTCCAGCTGCGCTACGAGGAAGGCGGTGCACGGCGCGGGTGGAGCCAGGCACCTCGGCAGCGCCTCATGGAGCGCCAAACCGCCCGGCTGAGGCCTGGTTCCGCGAGGCAGCCTGCCACCCCCGGAGGCACAGCCGGGCGGGACTTCACGGCGCGGGGCTTCGACCGCCATGCTGCTGCACTTCGGGTTGGCTACGCGCCCGCTGGATGGGACAACTCGCCCGCTACCATGCGCTCCGGCCACACCGAGGCCGAGCTTTGATCGACTCCGGCCTGTGCAGCCGGGCGCGGCAGGACGGGCGCTGCGTTCACGACTCGCTTCTGCGGTCGCCTCTATCTGGCCCATCCGGGACGTCACCGAGCCACCGTCTGGCTTCGGGGCGCGTGCCTCGGAGGAGGATCAGGGCCCCTGGCACCAACACCCCCGAGACCCCGTCTTCACGAGAGCCAGGTCCTCTACGGGCTGACCTGGCCAAAGCGGGAGGTCGCCCGCTCCCCACCGGATCGTCGTCGTCGAGGGCCACACCGACGTCGCGGCCGCCCACCTGTCCGGGGTGACCACGGCCGGCCATTGCGTGGGACCGCCTCGGCGCGGACCATGTGTCGTCGTGCGCCGCCCTGCTGGGGACGCGCGACGACCCGGCGGCGGGAGTGGTCACCGGTCAGGGGCGAGAGGCTCGCGGCGGCGAGGTCATCTTCACCTTCGATGGGGACGCGGCCGGCCAGAAGGCCGCCCTGCGTGCTTACGCCGAGGACCAGCGCTTGCCACCCAGACCTTCGTGGGCCGTCGACCCCGGCGGACTGGACCCCTGCGACCTGCGCATGAAGGAGGGGGATTCGCGTATCCCGCGCCTGCTGTCCCTGAAGGGTGCCGTTGTTCGAGTTCGTCATCCGCACCTCCCTGTCCCACCTGGACCTGACACCTCGAAGCGACGGGTCCGAGGGCTGCGCTCGGCGGCGCCGGTGGTGGCCGGCATCCGGGACCGGGCGCTCAAGCGCGAGTACACCCGGCGACTGGGCTGGATGGCTGGGCCCGCCTGACGCGGAGGTGCACGCCGCAGTCCAGGCCGCTGGCAGGCGAGGGGCGCAGCCCAGTCGCGGGCAGGGGCGGCCAGTGGCCCGCTGATGAGACCGCCGGCCCCGATGCCGCGGCTCTCGTGCAGGCCTGCTCCGGTGACTGATCCTGTCGAGCGACTCGAGCGTGAGGCTCGCTGTCATCATCCAGTTCCCGGATGGCTGGCCCAGCCAGGCCGGCGCCGACGAGCTCGGGGCTGACCTTCGGGCAGCCACCCACCGCGCCGTCTATGAGGCCGCCCGCCGCCGGCGGCACTGCGGGAGGTGCCGGGGCTGGTCCAGCAGGCGGTGGCCGCCGGCATGGGGGAGCAGGAGGCGCAGCGCCGGGTCACACTGCGATGGCTCCAACAGGTACGTGACGGTGCCATCGGCCTGGTCGAGGCCGCCATCACCGAGCCTCGCCGTGGCTGCCCCTGCCACTGCCCCACCGTCCGGGGACGGGGCACCGAGGTGGACGCGCTGCCGGCTGGGCGTTACGCTAAGGCGTGCTCGACTCCTCGCCGTCATGGGCATCAACCGCAGGCTCGTTGAGATGCGCTCACGCCACCGGCGGATGTCGCCACATGAGGAGGGCTACCGCGAGCCTGTCCCTCCGAGATTGCCGCTCGAGCAACGCCGTATGCAGATCCGGCAGGGGACCTGAGACCTGGTGGCGGCCCACGGCGGCGAGCAGGTGCAGGTAGCCTGGCGGCTATGCCGATCCTGCGCCGTCGTCAAGGCTCATCCACCCGCCCACCGCCACGCTTCCCTGCTGGAGATGCGCGAGCAGCTGCATGAGCCCGTCCCTGGGGGCTGTTCCCCTGGATGCGGAGGGCTCAGCGTGGCGGTGGCCACGGCAAGCACCTCGTGGTCTTTACCGGGAGCAGGCGGCCCGAGATCCACCCCTGGGACGAGGTGGAGCAGGGGACTGGACGTGGCAGGAGCGCGTCTTCACCCCTGAGGTGGACGCAGCAGGATCGCGATGACCTCGTGTGAGAAGGTCCCTGGCAGGAGTGCGCCGCGGCGATGCCTACGCCGCAGCGGACGTGGCCCCTTCGCCAAGGCCCCTGCGCCAGCGGGTCGAGGCGGCCATCATCCACAGCGCGCGTGGCAGCGCTCCCCAGCGGCGGCACGGCCACGGCGAGCGTGCGTCGAGGCGAGCGACGGCGAGCTCTACTCCGTCACCCGGCCACTGATCTCACAGGTCGATGAGGGAGGATCGCCAGCGCGCCCAGGTGCTGGAAAACCCGAGTCGCGAGGGTGTGGGCCTGCCCACACGGTAGGATGTCCTGGAATGGCGGCGTTTTTCCGTGAATTCGCCCGATTCGACGTCGCCGCGGGATGTTGCTAAAGTTCACTGCGCGTCAAGCGCATTCCTGCGTAGCTCAATGGCGAGAGCATCCGACCGTTAATCGGACGGTTGCTGGTTCGGAGTCCAGCCGCAGGAGCTACTCGGGAGTCCCTCAGCAGATCGGGCCGGGACTCTTCTCCTTTTCCTGCACTGATCCAGGGGCCAGGGGCCTGTTGCCTCGCCGGTGCCGGTAGTAGTGGCGAACAGCAGATCGCAAGATGGGTCGAACATGACCGCGTCGCCCGGTCATGGAGGATGCCGCCATGGCATACCGCGACATCCGCATCATCGGCGACCCGATCCTGCGCACCGAGTGCGACTGGATCACCGACATCGACGACTCCGTCAAGGCCTCGTTGAGGACCTGCTCGAGACGGTCGATGAGGACGGCCGCCGGCCTGGCCGCCAATCAGATCGGGATCGGTCTGCGCGCCTTTTCCTGGAACATCGACGGCGAGATCGGCTACATCCTCAACCCCAAGATCGTCGAGGTCTCCAAGGACGAGTACCAGGACGGGGACGAGGGCTGCCTGTCAGTGCCGGGCCTGTGGTTCCCCACGGAGCGAGCGTGGTACGCCCGCGCTGAGGGAGTGGACCTGGACGGCAAGGAAGTCGTCGTCGAGGGGAGGAGCCATGGCTCGTTGCATCCAGCACGAGGTGCGACCACCTGAGGGCCACCTTCACTCTCGACCGCCCTCGACCGCAAGAACCGGGCCAGGCGATGAAGGAGCTGCGAGCGCAGGGACTGTAACGTCCCCTAGGATGCGGACCGGGTGGGGCAACAGGTCACGAAACCCTGTTGCCCCACCCGGTTTTCAGCAGGCGATGAGGCGTCCTGTACTGGGCGTTCTTAGCCGACGCGGTGCAGCCAGCGCACGGGCGCGCCGGCCCGGCGTAGCGGAAGGCTCGAGCTCGTCGTCCCAGGCCTGGCCCCAGAGCCAGATCGAGCTCGCGGCGCATCCGGTCAGGATCAGTCGCGTAGACGAGCGCGGCACGGATCCGGTCTCGGGACGACGACGTTGTTGTGAACATCCGTCTGGGCGTGGAAAATGCCCAGATCGGGGTGGGGACCAACGGCCGCCGTCGGTGCCGACACTCGCCTCCCTCGGTCACCTCGTAGCGCAGGTTCGCCCAGCCGCGCAGGGGCCGAGGCAAGGCTGGCTCCTGTTCCAGCAGGCCCCACCCAGCTGGTCTCGGCCCTGCATCATGCCCCGAGCCGCAGGCTGCTCGGTCCAGTCCAGGTGGACACGTGAGCCGAGCACCCGGCCGCTGCCCACTCGATGTGGGGGCAGAGCGCCCGAGGTGCTGAATGCACGAAAAGTACACCGCGGGTGTAGGCACCGATCATGAGTATCGCCTCCTGGTTGGTTTCGAGATTCGCCTTCCCCAACGGTCTCGACCCGCAACCGGGCTCATGTCATGACGCACGCGGCATGCACGGCTATTGTGCCTGACCGCGCCGGCCGGGTCCAGCGCCATGGGTCACAGGTGAGGTCTCACGGTGGCTCCCGCCCGAGCGCGGCTACTGGCGGGCGAAAACCAGGGCGACGTTGTGCCCTCCGAAGCCGAAGGAGGTGCTGGCCGCCGTCGTCAGCTGGGGCAGGTCCCGGCCCTGCGGTCCAACAACGTCCAGCCCGAGCTGGGCCAGCTCCGGATCCACTCCGGCCGGCAGCAGCGTGGGCGGGGCCCAGCGCCCTGCAGCGCCATGACGGTCAGTACCGCCTCCAGCCCTCCGGCCCCTCCCAGGAGATGACCGGTGGCGGACTTCGTGGCGCTGACCGCCGCGTTCGGAACCGTCCTGGCCAGGACACCGGCCTCGACGATGTCGCCGGCAGGTGTTGAGGTGGCGTGGGCGTTGACGTGCCCGACATAGCCGGGGTCAAGGCCCGCGCGTTCCAGAGCCAGCTGCAGAGCTCGCTCCTGCTCCGCACCCGATGGCTCCGGTCGTGCGACGTCGTAGGCATCGGCAGTCACTCCTGAGCCCGCCAACACGGCCAGGACCCGTGCGCCACGGGCGATGGCGTGCCCAGCGCGCTCCAGAACAAGGATCCCGGCGCCCTCACCCAGGACGAAGCCGTCGCGGTCCGGGGCGAAGGGGCGTGAGGCGGTCTGCGGGTCGGCGTTGCGCGTGGACAGGGCCCGCATCGCGCCGAAGGCAGCCACGGTCATCGGGTGGAGGGCCGCATCCGTCCCCCCAGCCACGACGACATCGGCCCGTCCCAGCGTGATGAGGTCCGCACCGTAGGCGATGGCCTCTGCCCCGGAGGCGCAGGCCGAGACCGGAGCATGGATGCCACCGTGTGCCCCCAGCTCAATACCGACAGCGGCCGCCGGGGCGTTGGGCATGAGCGCCGGGACCGCTGTCGGCAGAACCCGTCGGGGCCCTTTGTCCCTCAGGGCGTCCCACGCCTCCATAACCGACAGAACCGGCCCCATGCCTGGGGAGACGGACACCGCCAGGCGCTGGGGGGTGACCTGTGGGGCTCCCGCCTGCTCCCAGGCCTGGCGGGCGGCCAGCAGCGCGCACTGACTGGCGCGGTCGAGGCGGCGCAGCTGTCGGGCCGGAAGCATCTCGGCAGGATCGACCGCCAGGGGGGCGCCGATCCGCACGGGCAGGTCATGGCTCTCGACCCACTCGTGCTCGAGGGTGCGAACCGCGCAGGTGCCCTCGTGCAGAGCGCTCCAGGTGGACTCAATGTCCGCGCCCAGAGGATTGACGGTCCCCAGTCCGGTGACGACGACGTCGTCGGGGCGGCACTCGGCTTCCGGGCTCATGTCTGTCGTCAGGCCTTCTTGGAGGTCACCAGGTCGACCAGCGCTCCAACAGTGGGCAGGGTTGGGATGAGGGAGTCGTCCAGGGCTACACCGAAGCGCTCCTCAACCTGGGTGGCGATGGTCAGCAGACCCAGGGAGTCGACGTCGAGGTCCTGGGCGAAGGCGGTTTCCCAGGTGATGTCCTTGGCGGCGACGCCGGACTCCTCGCTGACGATCTGGATGATGACGGACAGGATGTCGTCGTTGCTCTGCTCAGCCATGGTGGCTCCTTCTGGCGCCGCGACGGAGCATCCAGGATCCGTGGCGGCGCAGTGACTCGATGATGGTTGTGGTTCGCCGGCGGCTGCGCCGCAGGTCAGACTCATTGTCCCAGATGAGAAGGGGTGCTCCGCATCGATGCGCACAGGGCCGGCTTGCGGCCGGGGGCACGGTCGAGAGCAGCCACGACCGGACCTGTCCGAGGGTGACGGACGGGTCCGGTCGTGAAGGAGTGGACGAGGGTGCGTATTAGGGCGCGGCGCGTCAGGCCTCCCGACTGACAGCCAGGCGGCCCACGATGATCGCCATGTGCAGCATGAGGCCGTCACGGGCGTTCGTTGCGTCCCCAGCCGACCTGTTCACTGACCCGACCCAGGCGGTGGCGCACCGTGTTGGCGTGTACGAACAGGTTCCGGGCGGTGGCCTCCAGGCTCCCCACCCAGTGCCAGGTAAGTGGCCACCGTACTCTCGAAGGGGTCGCCCATTTCGTGGAGGGGTGCGTGTACCAGATGAAGAATCTGCTCGCCGGCAAGCTCGTCGCCGGCCAGGAGCCGCTCGGGGAGGAGGTCGTCGGCATGAACCGGGTTGGGTGCCTCGGCCCAGCCGGGCAGGGCACGTAGGCCGGCCAGGGCTGAGCGCAACGATCGGCCCGCGTGCGAGATCCCGGGCACCACCGGGCCGACGACGGCCGACCCTCCCAGGCTGCCTGCCACCTGCATGGCCGCCTGGTCCACCAGCTGCTCGGCGGTGGCCTCTCGGCCGGAGTGCTTGGACGCCGGGAACGTGGAGTGGTCGGGCTGTCGCCCAGGACAATGAGGACGGAGTCTCCGCGCACGGATACCAGACAGTCGCTGGCGAGGTTGCGGCACTCGTGACGCAACCTGGAGACACCGAGCGCATCAAGAGAGGTCTTGGCGGCGATCGCCACCACAGGACCGGTGCCGTTCCAGCCGGCAGTTCCCGCCCGGGTCGCGGCGTCCTCGGGGGCGTCGTGAAGCATCGCGTCGACCGCTACTGACTCAACCGAGCATCCCAGGCGCCGCGGGCCCTCAGCCGCCCGGGCATACACCTCGGCCGCGGCGAAGCCGACGTCACGGCCGAAGGTCAGGACGAGGATGCGGACGGCGTCATGGTCCCTCATCCGGCACGACGCGGGAGCCCTCGTCCACAACGACGTCGAGGACCGTGCGTACCAGAGCCAGGGTCTGCTCCGGCGTGATGACACCGGTTAGAGCAGCAGGAGCCACGGAGAAGATCTGGGAGGGACCAGCGGGGTCGAGGGTCCTCCGCCGAGTCGACGAACATGGTGACGCCCAGACGGGCCACCGCAGCGATCTGGTCACGCGAACCCTCCGGCAGGGTTCGGTAGAAATCATGGGCCGAGACTGATACGGTCCAGTGAGTGTTCAATAATTGTGTCCTGCGCCTGTCGCAGTGCAGACACTCCCGAGCGCTCAACTCATCCATGCTGTGGATGCTACCGACTGGAATATCCTGAGGACAGTAGGGTTCCCGTTTGGCGCGGCGTGCGATCCGACACGAGTATGTGTTGAAAATACGGGGATAACTGAGGGTGGTGTGTCGCGAGAACGGTGAGGATTGCGCAGGTTACAATAGCGTAACCATTGTGGAAGCCATGGTATGTGAATCTGCAATGACCTGAATGTGTGCGTCGTAGTGCCAGCATGGAGGCGCACAGGCAGGTGCCCTAGCTGAACAACTCGGAGGCTCAGGATGACGAAGGCAACCCGCACAGAGGAAGATCTTCTTGGTGCGGGAAGTTCCATTGGAAGCCTATTGGGGAATCCATACGCTGCGTGCGATGGAGAACTTCCAGATCTCTGGATCGGTGGTCGGTGATGAAGAGGCCTTTGTTCGCGGCATGGTGCAGGGTGAAGAAGGCGTCAGCGTTAGCGAACAGTGACCTCGGGGCTCTTGACCCGGAGGTTGCTGGTGCGATGTGTGGGCGTGTGACCAGGTGCTGGTTGCCAGGCGCTGCCTCGATCAGTTCCCCAGTCGACCAGTTCCAGGGGTGCTGGGACCAGCGTCAACATGAATACCAACGAGGTGATCGCCAATCTCGCGCTGGAGTACCTGGGATACGCCAGGGGCGTTATGACATCATCAACCCCAATGATCATGTCAACAAGTCCCAGTCGACGAACGACGCCCTATCCGACCGGATTCCGTCTGGGGCTGTTCACCTAGTCGCCTCGCTCATCGAGGAGCTCGAGCGACTCATCGCGTCGATGCGATCCAAGGGGAGGAACTCGTCAATGTTCTGAAGATGGGACGTACCAGCTTCAGGATGCTGTTCCGATGAGCCTAGGACAGGAGTTCCGAGGCCCTTCGCCGTTCTGCTGGAGGAGGAGGTCAGCCGGCTTCACAACAACGCCGCTCTCTGCTTCTGGAGGTGAACCTCGGGGCCACGGCGATCGGCACGGGGCTCAACACGCCGCCGGACTATCAGAGCACTGTTGTCGGACGTCTGCGGGAGGTCACGGGGCTGGACATTCGAGGAGCGCATGACCTGCTGGAAGCCACGAGTGACACGGGCGCCTATGTCTCGATGCATGCGGCGATCAAGCGCCTGGCGGTGAAGCTGTCCAAGATCTGCAACGACCTGCGACTACTGTCCTCCGGGCCTCGTGCGGGGCTGGGGGAGATCAGGCTGCCTGAGCGCCAGGCCGGTTCCTCCATCATGCCGGCCAAGGTCAATCCGGTCATCCCGGAGGTGGTGAACCAGGTCTGCTTCAAGGTTATCGGAAACGACGTGGCGCTGACCTTTGCCGCCGAGGCAGGGCAGCTTCAGCTCAATGTCATGGAACCGGTGATCGCCCAGACCATCTTCGAGTCCATCAATCTGCTCACCCGCGGGATGTCAACCCTTCGGGAACTGTGCATCGTGGGGATCGAGGCCAATGAGGAGGTATGTCGTCGCAATGTGCTGGACTCGATCGGAATCGTCACCCATCTCAATCCGGTGATCGGTCATCACAATGGCGACCTGATGGGCCGTGAGTGCGCCCTGTTCTGGACGCAGTGTGCGAGGTCGTGCTGGAGATGGGGCTGCTCGAGGAGTCTGTTCTTGACGAGATTCTCAGCCCGGAGAACCTTCTGCGTCCCCATTTCCGCGACTTGAACGTCTACTCGGGATCCGACCCGTCAACTCCGCCGGTTGTGTCCACGGCTCCTGACTTGGGGGAGTAAGGGAATCTGTCTTCCGAGGGTCGGCGGGCGGTCAGCGGCTAGTTGCGCTGGCTCGCCGACGTCGGAAGGCTGCTTCCAGCTCTGCCGCGAACGGCATCACGAGAAGGATCGGCAGGGAGCGGACGACAGGAGCGTGAACGTCCTTGCCGATGATGTTGAGCCCCTTTGTGGATCCACCTTCGCCTGTGAGGCCTGGGTGCCAGAAGACGTAATTCTGGCTGTCCCCGTCGTTGGAGCCGAACGTGACTTTATTGGAAGCGCCGATCCAGACCGTGTTGTCAAAGCCGTTGACGGTCAGTGAATCGATCTCCCCTTCGATGATGACCACGAGACTTTGTGCGGTGATTGTTACGTCTCGTGCGCCCGCTGAGACCTTGACCACCTGATCGGCGGAGAGCTCGTTTGCGGTGACACTGACCTGGTCGGAGGCCGGCATGACCTTGGTGACCTGGGCCTCCGCCTGGGATCGGGTGTCTTCCGCGTCGTTGTCGGTCAGCTCGTCGTCGTAGTCCTGGATGTCGGAGGACGTGCAGTTGCCGTACTCCAGCGGATCCATGGGACTGGTGTCCTCCAGCTTCCCAGTGGGCTCCTTCCTCAGCCTCCTGAGCGGCGGCGTCGTGGGTCTGGTCCGGCGGGTAGAGGACGCCCCTTGCACCGGTCAGGCCGACCGAGCAACCGGACAGGGTCAGTAGGCATGCGGCCATGAAGGAGGTGGAGCGCAGGAGCGAGAGCGGGACAAGGAAGGACCTCATTCGGCAGACATGGTGGTGCCGGTGGAACACGGAAGACCGCGTTCCACCGGCACCACAATTGGTCAGTGCGTCCAACTATAGCCGCACGGGGCGGATCAGGACTCCCCTCCCTGGGACCCGGAGGTGCCTGCATTGACGTTGGTCAAGTCGTAGCGTGCAACGGCTTGGGCCAGGACGGAGCGGTCGAGGCGCCCCTGCTCCACCAGAGCCTGGAGGGCGCGCACCACCACCGACTGGGCGTCAATGAGGTAGTGAAAGCCTGGCGGCGGCACGGGTGTCGGAGAATCCAGCCGTCAGCACCCAGGGTGTAGTAGTCGCCGGGCACCCAGGCACGGATCTGGTCGGGAACCAGGTGATCGTAGTCGCTGGTGGCGATGAAGGGCCCGTGCCTCGGAGAGCTTCTGCGTCAGGTAGGGGACCCTGCTTCTGGCGTCCGGAGCCAGGAAGTTGGCCTTCTCACCTCCAGGGCCTGGCGCCTCAGCTCGTTCCAGCTGGTGACCGACCACGTGGCGGCACGCACACCCCAGTCCTCGGCCAGGATGCGGCGGGCCTCCTCGATCCAGGGCACTCCGACACCGGAGGCCAGGAGCTGGACCTCGGGGCCCTCGCCGTCGGGGGCCGTGCTGATGCGGTGAATACCGCGCAGGATTCCCTCGACGTCGACGTTGTCGGGCTCGGCGGGCTGGTGGATCGGCTCGTTGTAGACGGTCAGGGTAGTACATGACGTCTCGGTTGCGACCCGAGTCCGGTCCGTACCAGCGCTCCAGGGCGTCGCGCACGATGTGCCGGATCTCGTAGGCGTAGGCCGGGTCGTAGCTGACGACGGCGTCGTTGGTGGCCGCGATCATGGGGGAGTGGCCGTCCATGTGCTGGGTGCCCTCACCGGTCAGGTGGTGCGCCCGGCGGTGGCTCTGATGATGAAGCCGCGGGTCGGCTGGTCGCCGGCGGCCCAGAACTGGTCGCCGGTGCGCTGGAAGCCGAACATCGAGTAGAAGATGTAGATCGGGATCATGGGCTCGCCGTGGGTGGCGTAGCTCAGCCGGCCACCTGGAACAGGGATACCGAACCGGCCTCGTTGATGCCCGTGTGCATGAGCTGACCGGAGGTGGACTCCCGGTAGGACAGCATCATGTCGGCGTCGACCGGCGTGTAGTTCTGACCCTGGGTGTTGAAAATCTTCTGGTGGGAAGAGTGACTCCAGCCCGAAGGTGCGCGACTCGTCCGGAACGATCGGGACGATGCGCCGACCGATGCCCTTGTCCTTGATGAGCTCCTTGAGCAGGCGCACGAAGGCCATCGTGGAGGCGACCTCCTGCTTGCCCGAGCCGCCCTTGAGGATGTCGTAGGTCTTGTCACCGGGCAGTCTCGAGCTCGACGCCGGCATCGCGACGCTCGGGGATGAAGCGCCGAGCTGGCGGCGCCGGTCCAGCATGTAGAGCAGCGAGGGGTCGTCGTTGGCCGGCCGGTAGTACAGCGGCATCTTCGGGTTGACCTCGAGCTGCTCGTCGGTGATCGGGATGTGGAGCCGGTCGCGCAGGGCCTTGAGGTCGTCCAGCGTCAGCTTCTTCATCTGGTGGGTGGCGTTACGGCCGGCGAAGTGGCCTCCCAGGAGGTAGCCCTTGACCGTGTGCGCGAGGATGACGGTGGGCTGGCCCTTGTGCTCCGTGGCCGCCTTGTAGGCGGCGTACATCTTGCGGTAGTCGTTGCCACCGCGCTGCAGGGCCCAGATCCGTCGTCCGTCCAGTCCTTGACGAGCTCGGCGGTGGCGGGTCGCGGCCGAAGAAGTGCTCGCGGATGTAGGCGCCGTCGTTGGCCTGAAGGTCTGGTAGTCGCCGTCGAGCGTCTCCATCATGAGGTGCTCGAGGGCGTGGTCCTTGTCCGCGGCGAGGAGCTGGTCCCAGCCGCGGCCCCAGATCACCTTGATGACGTTCCAGCCCGCGCCCTTGAAGAAGGCCTCGAGCTCCTGGATGATCTTGCCGTTCCCGCGCACCGGTCCGTCGAGGCGCTGCAGGTTGCAGTTGATGACGAAGGTGAGGTTGTCCAGTTGCTGGCTGGCGGCCAGCTGCAGCATTCCACGCGACTCGGGCTCGTCCATCTCACCGTCACCCAGGAAGGCCCAGGTGTGCTGCTGGGAGGTGTCCTTGATGCCGGCGCCCTGAAGGTACTTGTCGAACCAGGCCTGGTAGATGGCCTCGGACGGGCCAAGACCCATGGAGACGGTGGGGTACTCCCCAGAAGTCCTCCATGCGACGCGGGTGGGGTAGGGAGGGCAGGCCGCGGCCACCGGCCGGGCGCGACTCCTCCTGGCGGAATCCGTCCAGGTCGGCCTCGCTCAGACGGCCCTCGATGAAGGCGCGGGCGTAGTTTGCCCGGTGAGGCGTGGCCCTGGAAGAAGACGTGGTCGCCGCCGCCGGGTGGTCCCTGCCGCGGAAGAAGTGGTTGAAGCCGACCTCGTAGAGGGTCGCGGTCGAGGCGTAGGAGGAGATGTCCGCCGACCCCGACCCCGGGGCGCTGGGCACGGGTGACCATGACGGCGGCGTTCCAGCGCAGCCAGCGCCGGTAGGTGCGCTCGGCGCTCTCGTCACCGGGGAAGTAGGGGCCTCGTTGGCGACGTCGATGGTGTTGATGTACGGCGTCGTCGTCTCGGTGGGGACCGTGACGTTCTTCTGCCGTGCCTGAGCCAGCATGCTCAGCAGGATGTAGCGCGCACGCTTGGCGCCCTTGTCCGCGATGAGGGCATCGAGGGACTCGTGCCACTCCTTGGTCTCCTCTGGGTCGTTGTCGGTCACCTTCGTCAGGAGGCCGTCAATGAGCGGCGTGGAGTCACTGGTGGGGCTCACGGAATCCTCTTTCCTCGCGTCTGTGCGGACGGCCCGAGCCTCATTGCGTGCCGTGGCGCCGATGACGGCGTCGGCGTGCGCCTGAAGTCAGGTCGCTGTGGATGACGGCCCTAATCTACGACCTGCGACGGCACGAACGCTGCACCCAACGGGAGGAAAGTCCCCACCTCACGTACGATGTAGGCCACATAACGGTGGGTTGATTTCGCTGTCGGGCGCTGTGGGCGTGGAGCCTCAAGCCGGTGACTGCGCCAGAATCGACCTTCAAAGGAAAGTCCAAGGTAATCTGACGTGCGTGTTCACTTGCGCGGCTGGTGCCAGGTGCGGTGGGCTAGTACCTATCGCCTAACAGTGGGCGAGCGCTAGACGGGCTGGGCCCAGAAGGACGGTGTAAGGACGTGGCGAGTACAGCGGGTGGGGCTTTCGGCTTCGCCTCCGGTCTCATCATTCAGGAGTTCGGCTACGACGACGACGTCGACGAGACCTTGCGACAGGCCGTTGAGGCGGAGACCGGAACCGCTCTGGTGGATGAGGACTACGAGGACGTGGCTGACTCGGCCATCGTGTGGTGGCGTGATGACGACGGTGACGTCGACGACCTCACCGACCTCCTCGTGGACGCCCAGGCCAACCTTGACGGTGCAGGGCTCATCTGGGTGCTGACGCCCAAGGCGCGCACCACCGGAGCCGTCCCAGGCCGCCGAGGTGGAGGAGGCTGCCGCGACAGCCGGCATGCACGCGACCTCCGCCGCATCCATGGGGGCAGCACTGGAGCGGCATCAGGGTCTCCAGCCGGGGGCGCTGAGAGCAGCCAATGGCCGCGCGAGCGAGTTGCCCCGCTCTCCGTGGCGGAGATGAATTGGTGGCCCGTCCAGCGGAGGCGGTAAAGTCTCCGGCTGAGGCTGCCTACGCCCTCAATTGCCTGTGCAGGCACCGGAAGCTCGGGGAACGTGCTCCCGGCAGCGTCTGCACCTGGACCTGTAGCTCAGTTGGTAGAGCAACGCGTTTACACCGCGTGGGTCGTCGGTTCGAGTCCGGCCGGGTCCACCACAAGCTTCCTCCCCGCTCCGTCGCGGATGCCGTTGGCGAGGTTCCTCAGGCGCGCTTGGCGAACCGGTGGCACTGGTCGGCATGGGTGCCGAAGTGCTGGGGGCGGTGCTGCCCGCGGACAATGACCTGATCGTCGACCCAGCGCTCCCACCGTGTGGCGTGCCTCCGCTCGCCAGCCCCCAGCGGCATCGCCACGCCGGCGTCGAGGAGGTCGTCGAGAATGAGGAATGAGGGCTCGGGGGTCTCGACGTCCCAGTCGATGAGCCCCCCACGGCCCGTCGGGTCCGAGGAGAACCAGCGAGCGGTTGAGATCGTGCAGATCGTTGAAGTGCTCGTCCTTGCCACTCGTGGAGCTCCAGTACCAGCGTGCCAGCCGGAACGACTCCGACACCTGCGTCCAGCTGCGATAGCGCTCTCGCAACCCCCGATCCAGAATCGCGAGCGTGTCCCAGGTCTCGTCCTCGGTCAGCCAGCCCAGCGCGAATCCGCAGCGCGTCAGCATGCCGGCACGCACCAGGTCCCAGGCAGAGAAGTCCACGTTACGGATATCCCGATCGTTGTTGAGCATGCGTTCGAGGCGCCACAGTGTCTCGGCCGAGTCTGAGGATGACTCGGCACTCTCTCGTAGGTCGTGTCGTTCGGCCTCCGCAAGGGAGGTGTCGACCCAGCGGGCGCGCTCGGCATCGAAACCGGTGCGGTGCCCACAGGTGATGAGCCAGTGGACCTGGGAGAGAAGGTCAGCGCGCGAGCGCACTCCCCAGTCGAGAGACAGCATGGTGCGCGTGCCTCCAAGGTCGGAACAGGTGAGGTGGTCCCACGGGTCACGGCGGCACAGGGAGTACGGCGCGCAGATCGCCAGGAGTCGCTCATGCGGGCCGGCGGTGAACTCCTCGGGCTCGGAGTGTCTGACGGGTCGATGATGCTCGGTGAGCTCATTCCATGTGGACTCCTCACCTCGGTGCGGGGCCGAGGCTGCCTTATCGCGGCGCAAGCGTATTTTTTGATGGATTGATTTGGAGATCTCGACGGTGGCGATCACTCCAAAAACTACCAGCGCGGCGGAGAGGAGCAGGGTCTGCATGGACATAACGAGAATTGTGCAACATCTGAACAGGTGAGTGCCACATTGATGTCCGCGGCTCGATGCCGGATTATTGAGTTGAACACCTGTTTATTTACAGGCTGTTAATGAAGGATTCGAGGCGATTCATTCCTTCGTGCAGCTCGTCACGGGAGGCAGCGTAGGACAGTCGCACGTGGGAGCGGGCCGTGGTCGTGGAGAAGTCCTGCCCCGGGGTGAGCGCCACATGTGCCTCCTCCAGGGCGCGGTGACAGAAGGTCTGGGCGTCAAGACCCGTGGAGGAGACGTCGAAGTAGACGTAGAAGGCGCCGTCGGGCAGGACCGGGACCGGAAGGCCGATGCGTTGCAGCCCGTCGAGCACGATGCTCCTGCGGGCGAGGAGCTCTTGTCTGCGTTGCTCGCACACGGAGATGGATTCGGGGGAGAAAGCCGCCAGCGCGGCATGCTGAACGGGCGTCGAGGCGCACAGGAAGTAGTTGACCGCCAGGTTCTCGGCGGGGGCCACGAGTTCCTCGGGAAGAATCGCCCAGCCCAGGCGCCATCCCGTCATCCCGAAGTACTTGGAGAAGGAGTTGATGACGATCGCATCAGGATCGGTTTCCAGGACGGTGCGCGCAGGCCTACCGTCCTCGCCTGGATCAGCCAGGCCCAGGTAGATCTCGTCGACGATCCGCCAGGCGCTGCGTTCGCGCGCCAGCTCGCAGATCGATGCCAGTTCCTCGAAGGGGATGGATGTGCCTGTGGGGTTGGACGGGGTCGCCAGCATCACCGCGCTCGTCTGAGGAGTCCATGCCGCCTCGGCTGCGGCCCGGTCCATCTGGTACCGGCTGGCAGGACTGGTGGGTGCCAGAACGATCCGGCCGCCGTAGGTCTCCACCAGTTGCCGGTTGCAGGGGTAGGACGGATCAGCGATGACGACGTCGTCGCCGGCCTGCGTGGTGGCGGCGGCCACCAGCAGGAGCGCCGACGACGCACCAGTGGTGACGACGATCCGGGCGGGATCGACCTCGACGCCGTGCCTGTCCCGGTAGAAACCCGCAATGGCCTCACGCAGTGCGAGCAGGCCCAGGGCGGGGGAGTAGGGAAGTGGCCGGCCGTCCATGATGCTGCACATCTCCTCGCGGACCGCGGGAGGGGCGCCGAAATCAGGCTCACCCAGGCTGAGCTTGGCGATCGAGTGGCCCTCCGCCTGGAGGATTCCGGCGCGTTCGCCGATGCTCATCGCATAGAAGGGCTGAGCGGCTGTGGCCCGGGCGGCGATCTTCATGACGACTCCTTGACGCGGGGGCAGAACAGGACCAGTGTCCCCCTTCCGGTAGCGGGAGGGCAAAGGTGTGTTGACGGGACGCCGATGTGTCGAGAATCGGAGGTGAGGGTTTGTATAGCGATGCTGTGGTGCACCTGGGCAGCATCGACATTCGAAACAACTGGCAGCCCCTGCTCGCCTTCCGCAAGCGTCTCATCGCGGGCGAGGTGGCTCCGGAACCGGGCACGGCTAGCGTAGCGCCTACTGCGGAGGCGAGCGAGACCCCGACGGCCCGCGGCATCCGCAACGCGGCCTGCCGTCCGATCAGCGCGGCCAGAAGGAGCAGATCGTCGAGTCTGGCCCACAGGCATGGTCGTCGGCGCAGATCGCTGCCGAGGTCGCGTCGCACTGAGTCCACCGTCCGCGCCACCTGCCGCCAGGTCACGCAACCGACCCGTCGCAGGCGACGCTTCACCAGTGACGACCTCCAGCGTGCTCAGCAGCTCCACGCCCAGGGGCGTACCTACATCGAGATCGGCCTGGAGCTCGGCTTCGGGCGGGATACCGTCAAGAAGCATCTGGCGGCGAAGGGGTGAGCGGCCAGAACGGCACCATGATGTTGGTGCAACGCCTCCAACGTCCAGCCGGTCTATTCACGCGCGGCATATCTTCTGCACCCGCACTCCTCACACCGCCCATACACCGTCATGCTCGGAGCGAGTCGCGTGCGCTGGCGCAGGGCATGCTGCGCAGAAGACGGTGGGCAGGAACCTGCGCGCCTACCGGTTGGAGAGAGGCCTGAGCCAAGAAGCCTTCGCAGAAGTCCTTGGTGTCCACCGCACCTACATGGGCGGTGTCGAACGCGGCGAACGCAACCTCACCCTCAAGAGCCTGGAGAAGATGGCAGTGCAGATTGGGGTGGAGGCCCTGACGCTCCTGCAGAGGTAGTGCAGGGTTGAAGGGATTGGGAGAGCGGGGGCTGTGGTGGACGGGGATAGATTTTCGCTCTGGCGGCGCTGCTGTCACGTCTTCCCTCGTCGCACTGAAGCGCCGTCGAGCATCACTTATTCGTCAGTCGCCGAAGTCGCTTCTTGAGATCGCGTTTCAAATCAAAGCCATCATGGGCACTAATGTCCTCCATGTCGTACTTCAAGTAGCGAATCGACTGAAGGTCAAACGGGACATCACTAGAATCTTGTGTCAGCATGACGGTTTTACGCGGAAGTGCGTGGGACAGTCCGACTTCATAGAAAACATTCGGATTGCGGCCAGTTAGTCGGCCACGATGACTTCCGCACGCCACAGCAGAGAGGCTACATCGGCCATGATGTGGTCACTGTCCCAAATGTCATCAACGCGCCGGCAGTATAACCCTGCATCAGAGACGGCTTCCTTAATAGCATCGTAAACAGCATCATATTCTGTGTCGAACGGCATCATCACTGCCACGAGGGACGAATCCCGAGCCTCGGTAGTTGGAAAGCTAATCGCGCTGGAACCCTCAGAGCCGCTCGTTGTGGCAGCTAAAAACACGTGCTTAAGAAGCACTTCATATAGGTCAACATCCTTGACCGACCAGCGTGTCCGATTCCAACCCCAGCAATCTGAATCAGCGTCAAGAGCGGTGGTGAGTTCCTCTATGACTCCGGTGGCGATTGGCGGAATGGAGGAGTCTGGCTGGAATTCGAAAATGATATCCTTGCCAACTTCCGTTATGCTGACAATTCGTCCGATCTGTGCAATTTGCGCAGCGGTGCTGTCGCCTATCTCGGGCATGATGAGCGCTGGAAACTTCGTAAGTTCGCAATGTAAATCTTCACCTAAAACGCCACGAACCTCTTGTGACGTCGATTCGAGGGAAACGCTCCTTGGCGATTCCTCCTTCATGAGATCCAACGATCAAATTAAACATGAAAGTCCCCCGGTAGGATTATCTGCATCGTGGTGCAGCCGTCGGCTGCAACATCTTCAACGCATCTTACCGCGTGATCAGCGAGAAAACTAGAGAACTGTCATTAAAAGATGGTTATCAATGCAGCGCTACTGCGGTATCTCAATTATATGTAGTGACAGAGAATTGTCGTTGCTTCTGAAGCATCCTGGCTATCTCCACGCTCATGCTGGAATAGTTCGTCGATCAACTATGTTGGGGCCGACAGGCACCGTGTAGGCCTGCGGGCTGGAAGACATAGCTACTGGAAAAAATGAGCACCCAACTATATACTAATGGAATGCGTCCGGCACAGTATTGGGACATCAGTTCTTGGGACGAACCGAGCAAGAACACCCTAGATAGACTTCCAGATTATTGTCATAGCTGGTCAGTCATGGGGCGACTCAGGGAACGCTATCGAATCAACGATGCGTCAACCTCGCAAAGTGGGCCAAAATGGGAAACCATTGTTGTGCTCGCATTTATTACTCAGCCAGCTGATGCGCTAGAGTTACTGGCAGGCAACGGTGTGGTGTTGAATCTACGCTCCGGCAATCGATGGGACGTATTTTTCCCTGGTTATTTTCGGACAGTATCAAGCGACGATAAAGTATTTCTGCCTGGGTCTACGTCAGTTGGTGATGGTTTTCTGTCGAACTGGTACTTTAATGCCAAGGACTTTGATACCATGCGCAGACGGGTGGAGAAGATGAGCCGAGGTCGATTCGTCTACGACGGACGGCCAACTATCATGGTGGTGCGAGCCATCTACGACGACTATGGTGAGCCATCTATCGACTGGAGTTCTGTTGCAACTGGTCCTCTATCAGATCGTCGTCATGGGGTGGAAACGCTTTCGCTGAATGAGGTCGTACACCGCATTAGCATCGATCTGGAACGTGGTAACGAAAATCCAAATTGGGGTATATCAGAACTGTTGGATTACAACAGGCGCGTGAATCTACCAGTAAGAAGCGCGGCTGCTGATACGGCTATTGCTGTTGCTGGCGGAACTTTAGCGACGTGGCTTGGGCGAATGCTTGGAATGAACTAATGCTAGCTCCGCTACGGCAAACCGACAATATACCCACCGTCAACCTGTTGATTAGAATTATCAAGTACTCGCAAGCGAAAGTATCATTCGCACACATATCAGACCATTACTTTTGAAATCGAGCTTACCTCTTCATCTTCCGCAGTTTCTCCGTTATAGCCTTGACCTGACCAAGGCCATAATTGTCCGCATACTTATAGGCTTCATCAGCCTGCTTCGTTTTCTCCTTCAATTGCTTCTCTGCCCGTTTCCTCTCGTCTTTGCTGCTAAGATAAACTGCGAGCCAGATCATGAAGACTATGAGCAAGCCGAAAATTAGCGCCATCATGATAGGGAGGTTAAGTATCTGTGGCGTAACGTAGCTAGCGAACACTGAAGCAATTGTTAGAACTCCCGCGGTAAGTAAAATTAGGGGGTTCGGTTCATTAGCCACTTTTGGCAGCTTGCGATCGTCGTCTGATATCGTCGGTACTGCGTCGAGTAGTTCTATGCGTTTCTGCATGAACTCCAGTCTCTGAATGTTGAGTTGGAGGAATGTGCGAACGTTGCCTGAGTGCTTCTCGGGTATTTCTTTCGAATCGAGGCGCGATAGTTCCTTCCGGGACTCCTGCAGCGGCGCAGTGGAACTATCCTCAAAAGGGCGACACTCTTGATACTCGTACACATCTTTAATGTAGTTGCGTTTATCCACCTCATTGGCAAACGGAAAGCACGCATGCTCAATTGCATAGTAGTACGCACGCTGAACATACTCCATCGTCTCGGTATCCAAGTCGTCGTTATGGCGAAGTGCTTCTAAGCAGAGCTCGATGGCAGCATCGCAGTCGTCGATGCCGACGTACGAGTAGGCGGCCCGCCACGCCATGTCGGAAGGAACGCCGGCTTCGATCGCTTCGAAAGCGCGCTCGTAGTTCTCCACGGCCTTCTTGTGCTTGCCGAGCAGCCGGAATGCTTCGCCGCGGACGTAGTTCACGTCGGCTACATTCTCTTCGCGGGTGTCTAGGATGTAGGCATTGCTGGCGTGGTCTCGCGCACGTTTGTAGTGATTGCGCTGTTCTTTCTTGCCATTCGCTCGTGAGCCTTCGCGGAGCTCGATCCACACTGAGATGACATAGCTTTGCGGGTCGTTGCCATGTACTGCCCTGGCCTTGCTCGCTGCGGCTCTGGCTGCGTCGTCATCGTCGACGAAGTAGTACTTGCGTGCCTCGGCGATCCAGTCAATCGGCGCACTATCGTCAACTGGCTGCGACAGAAGTGTTTGGTCGTACGCCTCGCGCGACGCATCGTCTTGGAAGACAATGGCGGCTTCTGCCAGGAGGCGGAGTTTCTCGCTTGCCTCAGCACCTTTGTTTCCACTGAGAACAGCTAGCTGTCGCCATTGACGCCGAACGCGCTCAACATCATGGCGTAGTTGATCTGTTGATTCTTTGTGTTTGAAGCCGAATGCTTGGTAGTAGTCAGGGCTAACGGCACTGCTGTAAGCCATGTTCTAGATACCGCCTTCATGGTATTGAATGCCGAAACTTATATTATTGAATGGCGAGATTACAAGAGTTTAGAAAAAACGTCCCGATATGCCTAATGAAACTTAGGCTCAAATTCAGCTGATATGAAGTTAGCCTCTAATCTAACGCTTCGTACTCAAGTCCAAGATGATAAGGCATCATCCGATCAGTGCCAGGATCCAGCTGATCATCAGGTGTGTAGGGGTTTGGGTCTTCTGGGGTTACCCACCCCCAGTAACGCAGTTGGCTAGGTGCTTTGACTGCCCCTATGTCCCGCAGCCGTATAACGCAAGCATGTGCTATGTCAGCGATCGCTTTGCTGTGGAGCGGCCATCGGTAGTCACGCCCCCAGTTTGGCGTTGCTGGATCAATGTGAGCAAACCCCAGGCCATTGAGCGTTTGGCGCTGCTCGGTGGTGAATGGTGCCTTGCGTATCCCAATATTTTCTCCAGTAAGCTCGGCAGTTATAGCATAATCAAGCGATAGATCGTCTTCGACACAGAACTGGACGAAAGGAAGATGGTCTGGGCTCTGCGAATCAGCAATGATTAGGAAAGAACGCCGGGGGAGCCTTGAGATTGTGAGGGCTAGCTGTTCTTCGAATGCGTCCCATGTTAGATCATCACCTTGACGCAGGGTATATTTGTTGCCATCCTTCTGAAACGCTTTGCTTGGGATAGCAGTCTTGATGACGCCAAGCTCGCGCAGTGGAAATACGCGGCTGAAGATATAGTCCCCTATACACTCGTTGAGCGTTATTCCGCCCTGCTCAAGCCGCGCGCTTCGTGGACTCACAATGAGCAGCGGAGGCCAACCATGAGGGTGAACTATTTCGACGAAGCAATTGTGCGGGCCTTGCCATAGTGCATATGAAAGGTCTCCGGTTTCCTGGTGGAGCGGTGGTTTTGGCCACGTACTTCGTAACTTTTGAACATATTCTGCAAATAAGTCGATGGCCATTTCTTGGTCTTGGCCAGTTTCGGTGCAATGTGCGACAACTGCTAGCGTCGAACTGAGACGATTGACGTCTATCCCGTCGTGACATAGAAACGGATCTATACTGTCCGAAATAACCGTTTCTAGTCTGAATGGGTAGTTGTCTTGAACTTCCTTGACGGCATGATTGATGGCTTGAGGATCGCCTGCGGCATCCCACGGAAGCATTGCGATGAGGTTTATCCAATGCAAGAGTTCTGGAAAGTTAGCTTAGTTGGTGTTGAGTTTGTCATTGATGATCCTTACGTTTTGAAATTGTGTTACACTTCCTTGTAACTTTATTGTACCACCGAGATCATACTTTGCCATATGTATGCCGCCATTATTGTCCATGTTGATGCCGAGATACTCCAGTTCAATGTGGCCATCTTCAAGATTTTTGCAGAAGGTATTTAAGTTATCATCATTATTTAGTGCCGCAAATACTCTCGCTAGGCGCTTGTCTTGATTTACTCCTGTGAGTAAATCGATGAGGTACTCCAGTGATCCCTGCTCTGCGCGTTCCCCGGTTGCGGTTATTCGACTACCGCGTTGAGGATTGTTTCCACCCTTGTTTTCGATAATTACTAGTTTGTTTTGATCTGAACTTATTGAGATTTGATCAAACTTATTGCGGCCTGTAGGTGAAGTGGCTACATCGTCGCTTTCCTTTACGCCGATGAGTATGGTATGGCCATTATCGCTGCTGTATATACTTCCAGCCACTTCTCCGGAATGTTCAGAATAACGTATTGCTTTTGGTCGTGCTTCACATATTACAGTTAATGCAGTGTGCCAGAACCAATACTCCTTTCGAGCGAAAGAATCAAGCATTTCCTTCAGTAGCGCAATAAAGTAGGTTGCTCTTTCATCTAATTCTGTATGATTGCTTGAAGCGGCATTTCCGTGATCGTTCTGTGAAATGTATGAAAATATCCTTTCGATCGCTCTCGCGTTTTCCCATGCCTCATTCTTGTCGTTAATCGTTTTTGAGATCCAGCCTTTATGTGTGTCTGTGGAATGATCGTCTTTTGCTGTGACTTTGGCGCGATACTTGATGTCTCTATGGATCCAGTTTGGGTCCTCAATAAATCGGCCATCAGCCCCATGTAGGCGACCATTTTTGTCTCTTTTTGTGCCTTTCGGATCTGGTGTTTGTTGTACATTATTCGGTGTTCCTATGTGGGTGAAATCCGCTAGATTTACTGCGCTGCACCCAATTGATCGACTTGTCCTTGTGGTCGTTGGACTCCCTATAATCGCTATGATTAACTGTTCATTAGTTTCGCTGTATCCCGTAATGCAACTTCTGAGGTTGTCTATAGCGCCTTGTGCTGCTGCAAGGTACTTCGCGGTATCCTGGGCAGCGTTGCTACAATATGTGGATACTTGACTGTGAACATTACTGAGAACTGCGATAAGTTGGTCGAGTATTCCTTGTGTGCCACTGGGTGAAGTGAGTAGTTCTCGGCCTCGATGTAGTTCGTCAATCACTTCCTGAAAGTTGTGCGACATTGCGTGTTGTCCTTGGTGCTAGTCGTCCGGTGGTGGGTCAAGTGGAATCGCTTTGACGTTACTTATCGCGTGCTCGATCTGATCGGCGCATGACTTTAGATATTCTCTTGCTGCTGTGAGTTCTTGCAGCATCAGCTCGGTGAGTTGATGGCCGTCGGTGGCACTGTGGGTAATTGCGGCCACGTCGTGGGCGCTGGTATCGGCTTCTGCTACCAAGCCAAGCGCGTCCTGTAGTTGCTGGAGGAGTTTCTGCTGTGCCCCCTCGCTAATGGTTTCTGGCATGAGGGGCTACTGCTGTGCGTGCTGGACGAAGTCGTCGACGGCGGAGCTGAGCTGGCTCATGGCGGCCGCGCAGCTCTCGAGAGCTTGGCTGGCAGTGCGAACTTGCTGGGCGGCGCTCTCACCCGTTTGCGAGGGAGCAGTGACGGATTGCAGTTCATCTGCTTTCTGGGACAAGGACTGGGCAGCGGCGCTAGTACCGGTGCTGAGCTGGGTGGCGTTGCTGCCGATCTGCTGGGCGGCTGCGACGACGTTGGCGAGGGCGGGCATGGCGGTGCTCCTGTTTCTTGTCTTAGAGGTTGATGACTTGCTGGCAGCCGTCTGCAGAGGCGTTGAGCGCACTCTCGGCACCGCCGAGGCTGTCGAGTGCCTGGCTGAGAGCGGCGAGCATGCGCTGCTCGTGGCCGGCGTTGTCGCCTTCCAGCTCAGACGTGACGAGGGTGATGGAGTCCTCGGTCTTGGTCTTGAAGCTGGCGATCTGCGAGAGCTGGTCTTCGATCTGCTGCTTGATGGACTCGACGGTGGCGAGGACGTCGGCGAGAGACATAGAGCGGGTACCTTTCAACGCGGCGGTGGAGAGCGGGAGATGTTGAGGCTGGTGGAGCGATGCGTTCCGTCAGCTGATGCGGCTGTAGGGGATGAGGAGTTGTGGGTTGCTCATGGTGGCGCTGTCCCAGATGAGGGCGCGGTTGTCCTGCGGCGTCCAGCGGAGGATGGGCTGCTTGAAGGCCTCGCGGGCTGAGGAATGGTCGAGGTGCATGGCAATGCGGATGTCGAAGTTGTTGTCGCCGCCGAGCCCAACCATTGCTTTGAAGGAGGAGTACTTGTTCCACCAGCCCAGGAGGTGGATTCCGGCCAGCGGGCCGTTGGCAAAAAGCGTCTTGATCTTGGTGGTGTCGCTGCGCCACCGTTCCAGGCCGAAGCCGATGATGTAGACCGGCGGTGCACTGGCGTCGTCGGTTTTGAATGCGGCTCGCTCGACGAGTTCGTCGATGAGTGCGTCGGCCTGGTGCTTGCCGACAACGTGGTAAGTGCTGCCGAGCCTGGTGAGTTGGCGCTCGAAGGGGATACGCACGTTGTCGTGCTCTGGTGAGTGCCAATCGTTGGCGAGATCGAGGACGATGATCTCGGCGGCCGGTGTGCTGTGCAGGAGGGAGAGCGCCGCGTTGAGCATGATGGTGTGGCCTGGGCCGGTGCCGAATAGGGCCAGGTTGCGGCCGACGTCGGTGGAGAAATCCGCTGCCAGTGGCGCGACACCGACGGTGATACGGCGGCCGAGCATGGCCTGCCCGCTCGGCAGGTTCGTCAGGAAGCGTTCGTCGTCGTGCAGGCTGAGGCGGTGTTCGCCTTCGAAGACCTCTGGTGGGGTGACGGTGCCTCGGGCATGCTGCCACCAGGCGGTGCGCAGCTCGGCCAGGATGGCGTCGTCGGCATAGGCGATGGTGGTCTTGCGGTTGGAGGACAGCTCACCGTAGTCGAGGTTGACGATGGCTTCTCGAGACCTGATGTGGCTGGCGGCGTCGTTCTTGAGGCCGAGCGTAGCGTGGGACTCCGCCAGGGAGTTCTTTAGAGCCAGACGCACCGGGATCTGAGCGAACAGTGCCTGACCAGTGGTGCCCCCGAGCATGCCGCCACTGCCAATGGTCTGGGAGGCCAGGATGAAGTGGATGCCGCAGGCGCGAAACAACCGGGCACCTTTGATGATGAGATCGCTGGCGGTCGTGGCGACGGTATCTTGGTCGGCGAAGAGCATCTGGAACTCGTCGATGACCACCACGATGCGGGGCATGACGGCCTCGGGACTGGCCAGGCGGTACTGGCGGATGTTCTGCACGCCTGCGGCTTTAAAGGTGGCCATGCGCTGGCGGTAGATGGCGAAGAGATGCCGCAGAACGTTGACGCCATACTCCCTGTCCGCGTCCAGCCCCAGCACGCGGGCATGCGGCAGGAACGAGCCAGTGATCGGGTCTGGAGCAAAGGCTTGGAGGGTGACACCCTCCTTGAAGTCGAGCATGTAGAACTCAACCTCGCTGGGGGAGTAGCGCTGGCACAGGGAGTGCACCACCACCGAGATGAGGTTGGACTTGCCTGCCCAACTGCGCCAGTTATCAGGGCGTTGTGCCGTTGGTTGAGCTCGTCGCCGAGGGTGACCTCGATGGTCGACATCCCATAGGTGCCGATCGCGAAGCTGATGCCGTCCCGACTGGACTGCGACCAGGGAGAATCCAACGGCTGCACCTCTCTGAAGGCCACTGGCTCCACCTGCGCATTGGCAACCGCTGAGGCGATGTGTCGGCTAACTGAGATGAGGTCATCGGCACTTTGCGGGTCGAACTGCCCCCGCACTGCGCCGTCATTGCCGTAGACCGTACGCTCGTCAACATCGCACAGCTGTGTCAGGTTGACGATCTCCTTGTTGACATTGAGCTTCATGGAGTGGATGAGGAAGGTAACGCCAGCAGCCGGGCCAGCCTTGAGCAGGATGGTCAGCTTATCTCTAATCTCGTCACTTAGCAGGTCGTAGATCGTCGAAAGGACCACCAGTTTGAAGCCCTCTACCTTGGGTGAGAGCTGCTGGCGGAAGTCCAGCAGGCTCTCCGTGCGGCCCTGGATGACGTTGAGCACTGAGCGCACATGCTCGTGCAGGTACTTGATGGTCTCGTTCAGCTCCTGGAGGTCGTTGATGTGGCGCAGGATCTTTTCCCCGCCACTGTTGACCTCCTGGAACGGTGCCGCGATTCCCCTGAGTGCATCATCGAAGACGAGCACCTCCAACTGCCCTGGCGCCGTGTGGGCCAGGGCATTGGCGAGGGCGAACTGGGCAAACTGTACCGAGTCGACTCGGTCATAATCGTCGATCCAGATGTGATTACGACCGATAAAGTCCAGGTGGCCGCCTCGGAGTCGCAACTGGTCAGCAACACGCGTATCCATGGTGGTAATTCCTTAATACCGCTTAGTTAGATTCAATGTCCCCTTTCATCTCGCGCAACTGATCCTCAAGTACCTTGATCTCGACGGCACCAAGTGACCGCGCGCGCCCCTGAGCGGCCCGAGCCTGCTTCTGTGTTTCATAAGCATCGCGGCATGCTTTCTCGTACTTTTCAAGTTCCTGTTGATGGCTGGTTGATGATGCGATGTAGATCATTACTCCACTTAGTGGTACAAGCAGTCCTACATACAAAGATGCATCTTCTAATGAATAGGCTGTGATGGCGATAAGGGCTGCGATAGCAAGAGCCCCTAATAAGAAAGCTACGCCTAGCGGCTCGCCAGGCCTCAGGTTGTCAGTATTGGGGAGCTCGTCGCTTGGGGAATTCTTGATTGCAGTGATGCGTTGTTCGATGAGCTCGAGGCGGCCAATGTGCGCCTCAATGAAGCTCGATAGCTTCGACAGTAGGTGTGACCGAATATTCTGGTTGACGATGTGGTTGCGCATGCTGCGGAAGTCGTTCAAGGAGTTGACAACGTCACTCTCTTTGAGTCGCTTCTCTTCGTAAGCGCGAGTAATTTCATCGACGCCGAAGTGGAAGTGCAGGCACTTCGCTTCTAGGGCTGCATAACATGACTGGTAGACCTTGTGTAGGAGAATATCGTCGTCGATTTCTGCTCCGACTTTTAGGGCGATCAGGCAGATGTCGACCGCCTTGTCGTACTCTCTGAGTATTGTGTATGATATTGCCGCCCGCCATGCAATGTCGCAAAATGTAAAAGGGTTGGCTTCTTGGAGAGCGCGAAGAAAGCATTCGATGGCATTGGTGTGCTGCCCGATTGCCGCGAAACAGACTCCGCGGGCGAAATTGACGTCGGCAACGTATTCCTTCTCCAGATCGAGGACATACGATTCGTCGGCGTACTTCTTGGCCTGTCGGTACGTTTGCCGCTTCTCTCTGTCACTACCCCATGCGTCGGCAAGCTCTACCCACGCTGACACGACGTAGCATTGTGGGTTGTCGTTCTCTGCACTGCGGGCTTTCGTGGCTGCAATCTTGGCGGGACCGTTGTCGCCAACGAAGTAGTACTTCCATGACTCGTTGATCCAGTCAGTCTTCTTTTCGGACTTGATAGCTTTCGGAGCCTGCTTTAGCGACTCGTCGTAGGTATGCCGTGACTCGTCGCTCTGAAATGCTTGAAGCGCCTTCTCGATGAGCCTAAGCTTCTCGTTCGCTTCCTTGCCTTCTCTTCCGCTGCGTACTCCGAGCGTTCGCCACTGACGCTGAACCTTCTTGAGATCTTGAGAATTTTTTGTGTTGAGTCTTCTCTGTGGAGTGCGAACTCTTCGTAGTAATCGACCACGGCATTCGTCTGCTCATATGCCATCTCAGGGGTTCCTAACTCAACGATACGGGATTCGGAGAGGAAAGCGAAGCGAGTGGCGGACGCATCGTTGCGCGCAGGCGCCGGCGCTGTCCTGGCTCGCATTTGCTTGGCGGAACCGAGGTTAGTGAGACTGTGGCGTAATAGACCAGTATGAGTGTTGAGACTGAGAAGTAAGACCTACCGAAGGGTTCTGGTTTGTGGTATTGCGCCTGCGTTGCGGAGGGCAAGTGCGGTTATTGGAGGGTGTCACAAGTAGTGACTACCGAGATAGTAGAAAATCTCAGCGCGACATAGCTGTCGTTTACAGGCTGGTGCGCTCGCCGAAGGGTGCTGGAGTGGCTTCTCGTCTCACAATATGGTCAATCGACGAGGTGGTAGAAATTGATCTGTATCAAAGCGGGGTGTTGAGTCGTCAATCATTGAAGTGTCTTCCTGAGAGTTATTTGGCTTCATTCTCAGGGAAGGTCCCGCCTGGTGCGCCTGAAAGGTTGACGAAAGTTTGCTGATTCGCCTGGTGGGGGTGTTGACGTCTTCGTGCCGTAACTAATCTGTCTGCTGGTGCTGGCCAGCTGCGTCGGCTGGCTTCGTTGTTGAATCATGCGTCGTGATGAGGAGATCGATGTGGATCAGGCGTGCTCGATCATTGTGGTTGACGACCACGACATCATTGCCAAGGGCTGCCGCCTGGTGTTTGAGGATGCCGGACTGCCGTGGTCAGTGCGCTGGTACGCCAGCCTGCATGATGTGGAGTGGCCCGATGGCCGGGCGCTGGTGATCCTGGATCTGCGGTTGGAGGACGGCTCCACGCCGACGCAGAACCTGCACGAGATCGAGCAGCGCGGCCTGCCCGTCATCGCCTACACGTCAGCGGAGAGCCCGATCCTGGTGCGTGAGGCGATTGCCGGGGGAGTGCTGGCGATCGTGCGTAAGTCCGGGCCGTCGAGCGACCTGGTGCTGGCGATCCAGGACGCGCTGGACGGCAGGCCGAGCGCGAGCTTGGGACTGGGCGGCAGCGCTGGATGCTGATGAGGACTTCGTTGTCGACTACCTGGCGCCGATAGAGGCTGACGTGCTGGCGCACTACGCAGAGGGTGAGAAGTCTGAGACGGTGGCTCACATCCTGAGCCTGTCGAAGAACACCGTCAACACCTACGTGGCGCGCATCCGGGACAAGTACCGCGCTGCTGGGCGCCCGGCGGATACCCGCGTCGACCTCTTTCGCCGGGCGGCTGAGGACGGGCTGGTGAGCTACTATGACTGACCGGCTCGGCGGGGACGCTGAGCGAGTTAGCTCTCCAGGTGAGTACCAGTTGCATGTCCGCCGTCTGGTGGCGTTGTTCGCCGGCCTTGGCGTCCTGGAGATTGGCATCCTGTCGGGCCCAACGGTCTACTTCACCGAGGGCGTGAAGCCGATTGCGGCCGCCATGCTTCTGGCGCCGATAGCGGTGCTGGCGGTGGTGATAGCCGGTGTAGCGGCGGGCACGATCTTTTGCGCCGCTGTGGGAGGCCTCGGGGAGACTTGCTGCGCAGAGCCGATCGGTTGCTCGCCGGCCTGCTCGCAGCGCTTATCGGTGTCTATGTTGCCGTTGCGTGTGTCCTTGCTGCGACCCGGCTACTGCCGATTGCGGCGCCGGGTGACGCGCTGGCGCGGATGCACCCGATGCTGGGGTGGTACTTCGTCATCGCTGCGGCTGCTGCTGTGGTACTGACGCGGCGGTGGCGCTTCATATTCGTGGTGGCGCTGGCGCCGTTGCTGCTTATGGTCAATGCCACGGCGATCGGTGAGCTGCAGTTCGTCTCGGTAGAAGACGTCATGCTCGATATGACAACCAACCTGGCCACCATCGGCGCACTGACTTGGCTCCTCCGACTGGCGGAGACCTCGGACGCCAGCGGTGCCCAGCAGCGTGCACAGGCTGTGGAGCTGGCCGCCCGGCAGGCCAGCACTCGAGCCCAGCATGAGGCCAACAGTTTCATCCACGATCACATCCTCTCTGCCTTGATCGCCGTCGCCAACGGCCTGCCCGACCGGGCCGCCCTCCGCGATAGCGCCCGCAAGGCGCTCGACTCACTCAGCGCAGGCACGACAGTGGCCAGCCCGGTTGCCACCAGGACACTGCTGAATGACGTTGCCGGACGGGTTGGCGTCATGGCTGGCGACATCCGTACCGACGTCGTTCTCGCCCGCGAGCACGAGATGCCGCCCGAGGTAGCACAGGCGATCACTGAGGCCACGCTGGAGGCCGTGCGCAACTCACTGCGCCACGCCGGCAGCAAAGACACCTCGGTGATGCGCAGGGTGACTCTTACCAGCGACGCCTGCGGCGTCACCATCGAGGTGAATGACAACGGATGCGGCTTCGACCCTGCCGTGGCTGGGCGTGGCAGGCACGGCGTGTCTGGCTCGATCATCGCTCGTATGCAAGACGTCGGCGGCCGTGCGACCGTTGACTCAGCGCCGGGGGGAAGGCGCCTGCATCACCTTGCGATGGCGACCTCTCCTGGGTGAGGCTGATCGACAACGACCCGAGCGCGAGGTCGCCGCCCAGAGCGAGGCAGCCAGCTGGGAGCGGTCGCTGTCTGCCTCCATGGAGTCCGCTGGTGCCCGTGCCATCGCCGCAGGGCTTGTCGGTGTTCATGTCGTCATGGTTGCCTACGAATGCGCCGCGCATAGCTACTGGCGCTGGCCTCCAGCCGCACTGAGCTTCATCGCACTGCTGCCGCCTGCTGTCCTTCTGCTCAAGGCATGGCCGGACGCCCTGCTTCCGCGCTGGGTGGCGCAGCTAACTGTCATCGTCATCGGTGCAGTCAACTTTCTCGTGCTCCCGCAGATCATCACTACCGGCTGGCCCGGCTACGCGTCCTGGTGCACTGGCGCCGGCAACGACCTGAGCTGTGGCCTGCTGATGCGCGGCCGCCCCGTGTATGCCTGGGCAGGCAGCGCAGCCACGACACTGGCCACCGCCTACTGGGTCATCTCCACCGGGAGGCCACTATTCATGATCTTCACCTACATGCTCGGCCACTACTTCACCCTCGCCAGCTGGCACGGCGTCGCCCACCTGTCCACCCGAGCCACCACGCAAATTGCCGCCACCCAGCGAGAAACCGCCCGGCTCCAGGCGCAGCAGCGCGCCCACGAAGAAGCCGACCGCATCATGACCAGCCGCATGGCCTCCGTCCGCCAACGCGTCACACCCCTCCTGACCCAGGTTGCCAACGGCAAAGCACCAACGCCGAAGCTACGCAGCCAGGCCTACCTGCTCGAGGCCGAGCTGCGCGACGAGATCCGCGCGCCGTTCTTCACCGGCACCAGCATCGTGACAAGCGCCCAGGCCGCCCGCCGACGCGGCACCGAAGTCATCCTCCTGGACGACTCCGGCGACACCACCACCATCGACGACCGCACACGGGCCAACGCGGTCAACTACGTCACCAAGTTCCTTAACGTCACCCAGAGCAACCGCGTCGTCATCCGTCTCAACCCACCCAGGCGTCCCACACTCCTGACCATCGTCACCGACGACACCCGATACGGACTCAACAGACAAGGAGAGCTGATAGCTGAAGGAATGGGAGCCCCGGTGATTTGATCCTGGTGCCTCCGGCGGGACTCGAACCCGCACGCCCGTAGGCAGCGACTTTTAAGGTCGCGGTGTCTACCGATTCCACCACGGAGGCGAGAAGCGCCCCCAATATGTGAATAAAAGGGGCGTCAGTACCCCCACTGGGATTCGAACCCAGGACCTTGTGTTTATCAGACACGATACGAGGTATAAGCTCGCTGCTCTAACCGCTGAGCTATGGGGGCGCGGCCACCGCATCGACGGCGTCGAGGAGGCAGACGCTGCCGGCACCGGCGGGGCCAACAGCGCGGAAGTAGGTTACCCCAGATGGTGGCCGCGTCGGTCGTTTTCCCCACTGTGTTCCGTCAGGCATGCCCTCGCACAGGCTCTGTGGTCCTCCGGGTCCGCCAGGTCTGAGGAACTGCCCTCCCTACCGCTAGCCTGGTCGCATGAGTCACACTCCTGCCCTCGCATCCCCTGAGGCCGGACACGGGCCGGCACGCAGCACGTCGGAAGGCCACCTGACTGTCGGTGACGTCGTCGCCCTCGTGGAGGCCGCCGCACCTCCCGGCCTGGCCGCCTCCTGGGACTCCAACGGGCTCATCTGCGGCGACCCCGCTGAGCCGGTGCGCAGCATCCTGCTGGCCGTCGACCCGGTGACAGCCGTCGTCGAGGAGGCTATTGACGCCGGTGTCGACATGGTGATCACCCACCACCCCCTCTACCTGCGCAGTACCGACCACGTGGCGGCCACCGACCCCAAGGGGCCGCACCGTCCACCGCCTCATCCGTGCCGGCATCGCACTGCTCAACGCCCATACCAGCCTCGACGCCGCCCACGGGGAGTGGCTGACGCCCTGGCCGAGCGCGTCGGTCTCGTCTCCACCGTCCCCCTCGAGCCCGACCCGACCTCCCCGGACCAGGGCATCGGACGGATCGGCACGCTCCCGCAACCCGTCACTCTGCGCCAGCTCGCTGAGGACGTCGCCGCTGCCCTGCCCGACTCCGCCCCCGGCCTCCTCGTGGGCGGGGACCTGGACGCCGTCGTCGAACGCATCGCCGTCTCAGGTGGCGCGGGCGACTCTCTCCTGCAACGGGCCCGGCAGGCCGGAGCCGACGTGTTCCTCACCGCCGACCTGCGCCACCACCCGGCCTCCGAGCACCTGGAGGATGGCCGCCCTTATCTCCTGTGTGGAACCCACTGGGCCACCGAGTGGGTCGGCCTGGAGCCCCTGGCCCGCAGGCTCACAGAGGACGCCCACTCCCGTGGAGCCTCGCTGTCCGTCCAGGTCTCCCGCATTGTCACGGACCCCTGGGCGCTGCGCCTGCCCACCGGACCAGACCGGGCATGAGAGGATTCTGCAGCAACAACGTGTACGCACCTGAAGGAGCACCCGCCGTGACCAGCGCCCCCATCGCCCAGCAGCGCCTTCTCATCGACCTGCAGGACCTCGACTCCCCGCCCTGGCACGGCTGCGTCACGAGCGCAAGCACCTTCCGGTCCTCACCCGCATCGAGGCAGTCATTGAACGCCCTCAAAGTCAACAAGCGCGCAGCCATCCAGGCCGAGGCCACCCTCGACGAAGCCAAGAAGCAGGCCACCCGTAGTGAGGACGAGGTCGGTCAGGTTGTGCGCCGGGCTGAGGTGCTGCGCGAGCGCCTCCACTCCGGAACCAGCGCGGCCCGCGACCTCTCCGCCATCCAGGGGGAGATCGACCAGCTCGGCCAACGCCAGTCAGCCTTGGAGGAGGCGCAGATCCTGGCCATGGAGGCGCTCGACTCCGCCCGGCAGGAGGCAGAACGCCTCAGCCAGGAGGAGTCGGAGATCCGTACTGCCGGCCGTGAGCTCACCGCCAAGCGTGATGCCGAGTTCGCCCGACTCGATGAGGAGATCGAGTCCCTGGAGAATCAGCGGGCAGACCTGGCTGGGACCATTGAGGCACCTCTCCTGGCCGACTATGAGGCCGTCCGCACCTCCACCGGTGGGCTCGGCGCCGTTGCCATGAGGGGCCGTACTGTTGAGGGCGGCGCTGTCGAGATCAGCCCCCAGGAGCTGGCTCGCATTGTGGCCGCCCCGGCCGAGGAAGTCATCCACGCCGAGGAGAACGACGTCATCATCGTGCGTATGGATATCTGACGGCGGCCGCGTCTGAAGTCGGCCGTCACCGGCTTCAGCGAGTCACCAGAGTAAGTACCCGTCGCCCCTGCCGGTCCGGCTCGCAGACCTCGACGTCGTCGATGCCCTCCAGGCCCCCGGCGACACTCGCAACGTCATCCACCTGTGCGTGCTCAGGCACGGATTCGGCGGCGACGGCTCTGAGGAGCTCTCCGGTGAGCAGTCCGCGAGCGTGCTTGGCCATGTGGGAGACCACCTTGCGCGAACCGTTGTCGGCGGTGCGCACCACGCGCACGCTGACGACCTCAACGCCGTCGCGCGCGGACGGCTTCCACGCGGCCGCATAGTCCGCCGACCGGCAGTCCACCACCAGTCCCTGCGCAGCCATCTCAGTGAGCGACGACGCCAGGTGCTGCTTCCAGAACGCAGGCAGGCGTCCCTGGCCCGGGCAGGGACGTGCCTCATCGACAGGCGGTGGTCGGGTACCAGGGTCAGTGGGGGACAGGGATGCCCCCACAGTCCCGAGAGAACCACACAGTGGCGCTCCAGAGCAGCCCGGCCGGCCGCCTCCTCGGCGATCGAGTCGAGCCGGGCGGCCTCGTACAGGACCCCGGTGAACAGCTGATGGGCGGGGACACAGGGTGAGGTCTCCAGCACTAGGTTCGTTCCCACCTGCTCGGCGCTGCGCGGCCCCAGCCCCAGGACGGAGGCCGCCTCATCGCTCCGGCTCACCTCAGCCAGCGCGGACATCACCTCGCGGCGCGCAGCAGTGAGCCTGTCCGCGTCCAGGAGCGAGTCAAGATCCAGTGATGGTCCACTGGTAGGAGCAGTCTTTCCCTCAGAGGGAGGAAGCAGGATGAGCACCCGCACATGATAGGCGGCTCCCGGGAGGTCGGGGTCTCGACGGCGGACGCGTCCGCGTGCTGTTGCACCACGGCGCTAGACTGACCCGTGCGGACGAGCCGACCGGGCGGCCGCGGTACCGCCACCGCCTTCATAACGGTGGCGGGCTGAGGAACGTCCGGGCTCCACAGAGCAGGGCGGTGGCTAACGGCCACCCGGGGTGACCCGCGGGACAGTGCCACAGAGAGCAGACCGCCCATCGGATACCGGTGGGTAAGGGTGAAAGGGTGGGGTAAGAGCCCACCAGCGCGGCGGGTGACCGTCGCGGCTCGGTAAACCCCGCCCGGAGCAAGACCGCACAGCTGGCGCTTGAAGGCTGCTCGCCCGAGTCAGCGGGTAGGTCGCATGAGGCTGCTGGCAACAGCGGTCCAAGATGAATGGTCGCCACCGCCCAGGCCGGTAACGGCGGGCGGCAACAGAACCCGGCGTACAGGTCGGCTCGTCCGCACGAGAGAACGTGTGGAAACGGCTGTGGCCCGCCAGGATGATCCTGGCGGGCCACAGCCGACGTCGTATGAGGTGGATGGTGGTGTGGCGTTACTTCGCCGCCACGTAGACCTCATTCTTGTTGTCCACCTGAGAGAAAGCGCTCACCGCGAAGGCGCCCTTCTTCTCATTGGCGGCGGACTCGTCAACGAGGAAGACGAAAATCGCCCTTCGCCTTGCCTCCGTCGCGGGGCATGCTCTGGCGGCTGAAGAGTGACTCCCCGCCGATAAGCAGCTCCGATTCTGCCGTGTTTCCGTCGTGGGTGAAACCGATCTTCAGATCGTACCCATCGAACTGTCCTTGACCGTGGTAGGTGATCTCAACGGGAACGCGAATATACACCTTGCCGGCAGGGGGCTCCTTGTAGCTGTACTGGTTCGTGGCAGCCTTGATGGACTCAGTGGCGTTCCACTCGACATCCCCGAAGGTGACGTCCACTGATGCCTTAGGGTCGTCGTCGTACTTGCCTCGCATTCAGGTGATTGCACCGGCCTTGGGGTCGATGGGGTCCTTCTCGCTTGAGCCGGGGCCATTACCGCCCGACTTGCCGGTCTTCTTCGGATCCGGGCTGTCGGTCTCGTCAGAGTCACTCGACTTCTGTCGGAGTCGGGGGCGGACTTCTTCTGGTGGTTCGGCTCCCGAGCTTGAGGTGCTGTCCGCCTTGTTGTCGGACTCACTGAATCGCCCTTGAACAAGAAGATGCCACCGATGACCAGAACGACCACGACGACTGCAGCAATACCGGTCCAGAACCACCACTGCTGAGTCAGCGGCTTGGAGCCATTGCCGGAGCCGGCCGGAGCGGCGGCATTGGGCTGCCACCCGCCGGTGGGAGGCTGCATGCCTCCGGCAGCCCCCTGGGGCTGGAAGGGCGTGGGCGACTGGGCGTAGTCCATGTTGGCCGCGTAAGGGCTGCCCCCAGTTGCGGGAGCGCCGGCATAGTCTCCTGAGGGAGCGGATGCCGACATGCCCTGTCGGGTCGGCAACCGGTGAGGCAGTGCCCAACGAGGCCGTCGGGGCGGTCGACACCGCCTGGGTCGGAGCCCATGCCGGATCTGTCTCGGTGGTGTCACCTGCGGCCGAGGCAGCGGAGGCGCTGGAGGCGGCGGAGTCGTCGACCCAGATCTGCCAGCCCTCAGGAGCCGGTCCCCAGGCCGGGTCGGGCTGCCAGCCTGCAGGCGGTTCGAAGCCCTCGGGTGGCGCGGGCCAGTTCGGCGGTGGATTGAAGCGCAAAGCCATGGGAACCTCCGGGAGGAAATAAACAGGGAGAAACCCGCATGGGCTTCCTGGGCAGAATAGAGATGTCCGCTATCCAAGGACCCTACGTCGTCACCTTATCGCGAGGCAACGTGACGCCGCTCGACCGTCCTGGATGTGGATGGGTAGCCATACCCAATGCCTCACCCAATGCCTCAAGGCAGGGTGAGCACGTCGGCGCTGTCCTCGGTCACCACGAGCGTGCTCGAACTGCGCAGTACGGGAACGGTCCCTAGTGACCACCGTCCAGCCGTCGTCCCATCGCTCCCCACTCGATGCCACCCAGGGTGAGCATCGGCTCGATGAGTGAACACCATGCCCGTCTCGATGACGTCGTCGTGCAGGGGAGCGGCGTCGTAGTGGGGATGATGAGGCCGGAGTGGAACGCCTCGCCGACGCCGTGTCCGGTGTAGTCGCGCACCACCCCGTAGTCGAAGCGCTTGGCGTAGGCCTCGATGACGCGGCCGATGACATTGACCTCGCGCCCCGGCTTGACGGCTTTGATGCCCCGCTCCATCGCGGTGCGGGTGCGCTCGATGAGCAGCTCCGTCTCGCGATCGACCTCGCCGACGGCGTAGGTGGCGTTCGTGTCGCCGTGGACCCCGCCGATGTAGGCGGTGACGTCAAGATTGATGAGGTCTCCCTCGTTCAAGCGTGTCGAGTCCGGGATGCCGTGGCAGATGACCTCGTTGATGGAGGTGCAGATCGACTTGGGGAAACCCATGTAGCCCAGGCATGAGGGGTAGGCGCCGTGGTCGCACAGGTACTCGTGGGCAATCCGGTCCAGCTCATCGGTGCTCACCCCCGGGGCGATCGCCGTGGCAGCCTCGGCCAGGGCGCGGGCGGCCAGTCGCCCCGCGACCCTGATCCGCTCGATCGTCTCGGCATCCTTGATCTCCGAGGCGGTGACGCGCTCAGGGGCCGTCGTGGAACATGTACTCGGGGCGTGCAATGGACGCAGGCACATGACGCTCAGGGACTGAGGCGTCCCGGAGTCAGCGTGCCACGCGGCGCGCGGTCGGCCAGTGAGGCCGAGGACGCAGGGGAAGCCGAAGAAGTCATGGTCGTAAGCATAGAAGGAGGCATCCGGTTCGCGGGACCTTCCCTCCGGCCAGTGGTTCAGGGCCTCCGCCATGACGCTGTGGGTCTTGTCACGGTCAGAAGCCGTCAGGAGCTGAACCAGTGCTTCTCCGCGGGGAAGGACTCCTCGCGTACCGCGGTCCCATAGTCGGCGGCCGCCTGCCTGAGGGCCTCGCCGACTTGTCCGAACTGGTGGGCGAAGCGCGGAGACCAGTCCGTCATCCCTGCCATGTCCGTCCACACCAGGACCTGACCGTCGCAGCGCGCCAGCTGCCGATACCGATCGTGGGGATCGTGAGCGACTCGGTGACGCGCGCGGCCAGGGGCTCGGGCACCATCTCCAGGACCAGGGCGACCGCCCCCGCTTCGGCCAGTGCTTGCGCATCGGCCAGCAGCACGTCAGCGGCCTCGCCACGGCCCTGAACCCGGAAGCCGCCGAGCATGTTGACGCTCTGTGGAGTGAACCCCAGGTGCCCCACCACCGGAATGCCGGCCTGGGCCAGTGCCCTCACGCTGGCTGCCCGGGGGCTGCCGCCCTCGAGCTTGACGGCGCTGGCCCCGGCCTTCATGAGACGCACCGCGCTGGCCAGTGCCTGCTCCGGACCTGCCTCGTACGTGCCGAAGGGAAGGTCGGCCACAACCAGGGCGCGCCTGGTCGCCCTGGCCACCGAGCGGGTGGCCATCACCATCTCGTCAAGCTCCACCGGCAGCGTGGAGTCATGCCCCAGCATGACGTTGCCGATGGAGTCGCCCACCAACAGCAGGTCGGTTCCCGCCGCATCCAGGATCTGGGCGGTCACGGCGTCGTAGGCGGTGAGCATGACCAGCTTGGTGCCGTCCTTCTTGGCAGCCGCCAGGTGATGAACGCGCACGGGCTTACCGCCTGCGACGACGGGAGCGGACGTACCGTAAGGGGGACTCGGGTGTAGCCATGGAATGAGGCTACCTGAGGTGTTGCAGTGCGCCTGCGCGTCGGACGGGCCACTGACCTTCCTCTGACCTCCTTCGCCGTGGGCGTTGTCCGAAACCTGCCTGACGCACCCGCGCACTAGGCTGGACCACGCAGAACGTCTCAGGGCGCAAGAACGCCGGCCACGCCGTCGGCCCGCTGCCGCACCCCACGCTGAGGAGGCACCCATGGACAAGCAGCAGGAGTACGTGCTCCGAGCCATCGAGGAACGCGACATCAGCTTCATCCGCCTGTGGTTCACCGACGTCTCCGGACAGCTCAAGTCCGTAGCCATCGCACCGGCCGAGGTCGAGGTGCCTTCGAGGAGGGCATCGGCTTCGACGGATCGGCGATCGAGGGACTCACACGCGTCTTCGAGTCCGACATGCTCCTGGCCCCCGACCCCTCCACCTTCCAGATGCTGCCCTGGCGGGACGGGGACAACGGCGTGGCCCGCATGTTCTGCGACGTCCTCACGCCCGACGGCGAGCCCGCCCGCACCGACCCGCGCTCCGTCCTCGAGCGCCAGCTCGCCCAGGTCGCCGAGGCCGGCTTTCACCTGCTACATCCACCCGGAGATCGAGTTCTACCTGGTCAACCGCGACGCCGACGGGCGCATCCGCCCCACCGACGATGCCGGCTACTTCGACCACGTGCCCGGGGGCACCGCCCACGACTTCCGCCGCCAGGCCATCCTCATGCTCGAGCAGATGGGGATCTCGGTGCAGTTCTCCCACCATGAGGGCGGCCCGGGCCAGAACGAGATCGACCTGCGCTTCGCCGACGCCCTGTCCATGGCGGACAACATCATGACCTTCCGCGCCGTCGTGGAAGAGGTGGCCCTCAAGGAAGGCTGCTTGGCGACCTTCATGCCCAGCCCTTCCCCAAAGAGTTCGGCTCAGGCATGCACACGCACTTCTCCCTGTTCGAGGGCGACCGCAACGCCTTCTTCGACCCCGCCGGTCAGTACCAGCTCTCCGCCACCGGTCGCTCCTTCATCGCCGGACTGCTGCACCACGCCTCGGAGATCACGGCCGTCACCAACCAGCACGTCAACTCCCTACAAGCGCCTGTGGGAGGGGATGAGGCCCCAGCTACGTGTGCTGGGGCACAACAACCGCTCCGCCCTGGTGCGCGTCCCCATGCACAAGCCCCGGCAAGGCCCAGTCGACGCGGGTGGAGTTCCGCGGCATCGACTCCTCGGCCAACCCCTACCTGGCCTACGCGGTCATTCTTGCCGCCGGCCTCAAGGGCATCGAGGAGGGCTACGAGCTCCCCCCCGAGGCCGAGGACGACGTGTGGGCACTGTCCGAGATGGAGCGCAAGGCCCTGGGGATCCACGCCCTGCCCACCTCCCTCAAGAGCGCGGTGGCCGCCATGGAGCGCTCCGACCTGGTGGCGGACACCTTTCGGTGAGGACACCTTCGAGTTCTTCCTGCGCAACAAGCGCCGCGAGTACCGGGCCTACGACGCCCAGGTCACCGACTCGAGATCAGCCAGTTCTTCCCGCGCGCCTGAGCACAGCGGGAGATAGCCGTGAGAGATCGCAGCGAGAGCGGACGCCGATCGGATCACCCTCCCGGCACAGCTCCTCGCCCAGGACCCCGCTGCTGCGGGCCGGATTCCACGACGCCGCCCGCGCCGGAAAGCTCCTGGGCGACCCGGCGCTGCTGCCCTTCCTGCCGGACGGCACTCAGGCCGACGACGTCGGTGAGGTGAGTGACCACGGTGGACGCGGCTCAGCGGACCGCTCCACGCGGCTGGGCGGCCGACCCGCTGAGATGCGGCTGGGGCCTGAGCGTGAGGAGCTCATCGACTCCCTGGCTCTCACCTCGGATCCCTGACATGGCTCTGCTCAGCCTTGTCCGGCTCGCCGAGGCCGCGGCCACGGCCGAATCGGGCCACCTGGCTTCGGCGGGTGGTGTCGAGGCAGGGTGCACGACGAGGCCGGCAGTACTTCTGCGGAGCGTCATGAGCGAACCGGCCGCAGGGCCGCGTGAGCACAGACGCCGCCTGCTGGCGGTCCTGGGCGCCTCGCAGGCCCTGGGCGACTTCCTCGTGGCCCATCCCGAGCACCTCACCGCGCTCGCGCCTGACAGGGCGTGGGACGCTCCGCAGGAGCCCAGCGCCGGTGAGGCGCTGCGACGGGCGGTGGGCGACGTGCTGGGGCGGGCCGACCCCGTGGATGCGGCCCCTCGGACAGCGATAAGGGACCCTCGCAGCCGGGAGACGCTGCCGTCGGCCGGGCGACCGCGGCGCTGCGACGCGCCTACCGGGACCGGCTCACGGCGATCGTCGCCGATGACCTCACCAGCGCCGACCCGATCGAGCACGTCCCACCGTGTGCCGCCGCATGACCGCTCTGGCCGACGCCGCCCTGGACGCGGCCCTGCTTGTCGCCCGTGCCGCCGTCGGACCGCGGGCCGATGAGGTGGCCCTTGCCGTGATCGCCATGGGAAAGACGGGGGCCCGAGAGCTCAACTACGTCTCGGACGTCGACGTCGTCTACGTCGTCGGCCCCGCCCACGAGTCTCAGGGCGCTCAGGAGCCGATCAGTGAGGAGCAGCTCGTGGAGGTCGGCACGCACCTGGCCACCGAGCTCGCCCACGTCGTCTCCGCCACCGCGCCCGAGCCGCCCCTGTGGCCACTGGACACGGCACTGCGTCCCGAAGGCAAGGACGGTGCGCTCGTGCGCACTCTCGATTCCCACCTGGCCTACTACCGCAGATGGGCCGCCTCCTGGGAGTTCCAGGCCCTGCTCAAGGCCAGGGCCTGCGCCGGGGACCTCGAGCTCGGCGCCCGCTACGAGCAGGGCGTCGCACCCCTATGTGGGAGGCCAGCCGACGGGAGAACTTCGTCGAGGACGCTCTGGGCCATGCGGCGCCGGGTGGAGAAGGAGTCTGTGCCACGCGGCGGAGTGGACCGGCGTATCAAGCTGGGCCCTGGGGGACTGCGGGACGTCGAGTTCACCGTCCAGCTCCTCCAGCTCGTCCATGGCCGTTCCAACGAGAGTCTGCGCGTGCGCGGCACCCTGGAGGCCCTCGACGCTCTCAGCGCGGGCGGATACGTCAGCCGCACCGATGCGCGGCCTCGAGCGGCTGCTACAAGTCCTGCGGCTGCTGGAGCATCGCAGCCAGCTCTTCCGGCTGCGCCGCACCCACAACCTTCCTGACAAGGAGGAGGATCTGCGCCGCATCGAGCGGGCGTCAGCAACTCGCCTGGGCCACGCAGACAGCCTCTGGGAGGACTTCAGGACCTGCGCCGGCGGGTACGGGCCCTCCACCAGGAGATCTACTACCGTCCCCTGCTGGCCTTCGCGGCCGCCCTCAGCGCCGATGAGATGGCTCTGAGTCCTCAGGCGGCGCGCGAGCGTCTTGCCGCCGTCGGCTACGCGGGACCCCGACGGCGCCCTGCGCCACATCCAGGCCCCTCACCGAGGGGTCAGTCGTCGCGCCGCGATCCAGCGCCAGCTGTTGCCGGTCATCATCGGCTGGATCGGTGAGGGGCCGACCCCGACTTCGGTCTGCTCTCTTCCGGCGGCTGTCTGAGGCCATTGGGGGCTCGCACTGGTACCCGGCCATGCTGCGGACTCCCCGGTGGCGGCGCGCAGACTGTGCCAGGTCCTCCAGCGCACACTGGGCCACCGAACGCCTCGCGGAGTTCCCCGAGTCCATCGCCTGGCTCGACGACGACGGCGAGCTCGCCCCCCGCCGATCCGGTGCCCTGGCGGAGGAGATCGCCGCCGTCCTGCGCCGCCGCAGCCTGACCGGCCCCCGATGACGCTGCCCTTGCCGAGCAGGCACTCGAGGCGGTCCAGGCGATCCTGAGGTGCGCCCGTGAGGAAGTGCGTCCTCACTGGCGGACTGCCTGGACGGCATCGACCCTGAACGCACCGCCTCCATCCTCTCCGACGCTACCGACGCGGTCCTGGAGGGGGCACTGACCGTGGCCACCGGTCTGGTCATCGCCCAGCGCGACGGGGTGGAGGCAGTCTCCGCGGGGCCCGACGCAGGCGGGTGCTGGCAGGCCGCCCGCGCCCGCCACGCCATCATCGCCATGGGGCGCCTGGGAGGTCGCGATCGGGTACGCCTCCGACGCGGACGTCCTCTTCGTGCACCAGGTCCGTGACGGGGCGGGGAGGAGCCGCCGCACAAGAGGCCGAGGCCGTCGCCAAGCAGGTCAGTGGGACTGCTGGTCTCAGCGCTCCCGCACCCCTTGAGGTGGACTGCGGCCTGCGGCCCGAGGGCCGCAACGGTGTCATGAGCCGCTCGCTGGACGCCTACCGCGAGTACTACGGCCGCTGGTCCGCCCTGTGGGAGCGCCAGGCGCTGTTGCGCGCCCGTCCCTGCAGCGGAGACCGCGAACTGGGCCGGCGCTCGAGGAGCTCATCAACCCGTTGCGCTGGGCGCAGAAGGACTGGCGCCCCAGGACCTGCGGGAGATCCGCAGGATCAGGGCGCGGGTGGAGGCCGAGCGCCCTGCCCCGGGGCATCAACCCGGCCTCGCCATCTCAAGCTCGGCCCCTGGGGGCTCAGTGACGTGGAATGGAGCGCCCAGCGCTTTCAGCTCGCCCACGCCGGCCGGATACCCCAGCTGGACCACCTCGACCGTCGGCGCGCTCCAGGCCGCGGTTCAGGCGGGGTCCTGAGCGCGGACGACGGAGAGAGCTGATCGCGGCGTGGATCCTGGCCAGCCGCCTGCGCTCGGCGATGTCCTGGGAACCGGACGCGCCTCGGGGCCGCGCTCCCAGGTCCTCCCCATCCAGATTCGGGAGATCCGCCTGCGGGGCGCCCTCATCGGCCTGGGTGCGGGCAGGAGCGAGAGCTCGAGGATCTCTACCGCCGCAGTGCCCGCCACGCGCGCTCAGTGGCCGAGCGCATTGTCCTCGCCGACGCCGCCGCCCACGGCCTCGACTGTCTCGGCGCCGTCGAGCACTGCGTCGGCGGCTCAGCCGCACAGCCTGAAGTCGCCGTCGCGTTCATCAGGAACGTCCCGGAGCCCTCGCGCACAGTCCCTGTCGGGATTCCGGGACGGCAGCCTTCAAGAGCACCAGTTCCAAGGGGCTCCAGGCGGGTGAACCGCCCCGTGCTACCAGAAGGCGGCCGGAGGGCCCCTATCCCTGAGCTGACCGGGGCGCAGATCGCAGCGGACACAGGCCTGTGGGCGATGAGGATCGCACCGTCGTCGTGGGTCCTCGCTCTGCGAACCTGGCAGACTTGCTGCCGTGAGGCTCATTCTTGTACGCCACGGTCGCACTCGAGGCCAATGTCATGCAGTGCACTCGACACCGCCTTCCTGGAAATCCCCTGGATGAGGTAGGGCTGGAGCAGGCCGACGGATTGCCGGACCGTTTGGGCATGGCCGGCTCCTCCACGGGCTGGGGTCACTGTGGGTCTCCCCGATCCTGCGCGCCAGGCAGACCATCGCCCCCATCGAGGCCGCCACCGGCCTGAGCGCCACTGTCGACCCGGGACTGCGGAGGTGCTGGCCGCCGACCTGGAGATGAACACCGACGCGCGCCTCGGTAGCCTGCCACGTGGACACCACCCGGGCCTGGATGGCGGGGCGCCCCGCCTGCCGCATCCCCGGCTCCCCGGAGGACGGGCACGACACGCTTCAGCGCTTCGACAAGGCCGTTAGCCGCATCTGTGAGCAGGCCGCCGGGGCGGGGACTCATCGGCCCTGCTCGTCTCCCCACGGTACCGCGCTGCGCCTGTGGACCTCCCTGAGGGCCGCAGCTGGAGCGCGGCGTGGACCCGCTGTGGGTCGCTGACCGCCCCATGATGAACACCGGGATCACCGTCGTCGACGGCGATCCCGGTGGTGGGGAGCCTGACCTCCTGGGATGACGGGGCCTGGGACCAGACCCCTCCTGAACCGGCCTGCCCCCTACAGGACCGAGGAGAGGAAGGCCCGGGTGCGCTCGGCCTGCGGGTTGTCCAGGACCTCCACGGGGTCACCGGACTCGCAGATGACACCGCCGTCCATGAAGATCAGCTGATCACCCACCTCCCGGGCGAAGCTCCATCTCATGGGTGACCACGACCATCGTCATCGCCGGAGGCGGCGAGGTCCTGCATCACCTGCAGGACCTCGCCGACCAGTCGGGATGCGTGAGGTCGAGCGCGGTGGTCGGCTCGTCGAAGAGCATGAGCTCAGGGTCCATGGCCAGAGCCCGGGCGATCGCCACCCGCTGCTGCTGACCACCGGAGAGCTGGGAGGGGTAGTGCTCGAGGCGATCCCCGAGCCCCACCCGCTCCAGCAGCTCGATGCCGCGCTCACGGGCCTTGGCCTTCGGAGTCTTCTTGACCATGACCGGTGCCTCCATGACGTTCTGCAGAGCTGTCATGTGGGGGAAGAGGTTGAAACGCTGGAAGACCATGCCGATCTTGGCGCGCTGAGCAGCACGGGCCTTGTCCGACAGAGCGTGCAGCTCGGTGCGACCACGCGCTCGACCTCACGCATCCCGATGAGCTCGCCGTCGACCTTGACCCGGCCGGCGTCGATGGACTCCAGCTCATTGATGCAGCGCAGCAGTATCGACTTTCCCGAGCCCGACGGGCCGATGAGAACCGTCACCGAGCCGGGTGGGACGATGAGATCGATGCCCCGCAGCACGTGCAGCTCACCGAAGAACTTGTGCAGGTCGCTGATCTCGACTTTGGGCGTAGCGGCTGCCGCCTGGGCGGATGTGCTCATGGGGTGACCTCCAGGAAGGATCGTCGCGGTGGTGTGCGCATCGAGGATGGCCTGCTGGCGGGCCGACAGGCCCTCAGCCCGAGGAGCCGGAGGACTTGTCAGAGTCGAAGCCCTTGCCGTAATAGCGCTCGATGTAGTGCTGTCCCACCATGAGGATCGAGGTGATGATGATGTACCAGATGGCCGCGACCAGAAGCAGCGGAATGATCTGGTAGGTCAGCGACGCGTAGGGAGTTGGTGACGAAGGTCAGATCCAGGGTGAAGGGGGACCGCCAGGACCAAGGAGGTGGTCTTGAGCATGGAGATCGTCCTCGTTGCCGGTGGGCGGAACGATGACCCTCATCGCCTGGGGCAGGACGATCCTGCGCAGGATCTGGCCCTGCTCATGCCCAGGGCTCCGGCGGCCTCCGCTCTGGCCCTTGTCCACCGAGTTCAGGCCCGAGCGGACGATCTCGGACAGATAGGCGCCCTCGCTGATGCCCAGCCCCAGGACCGCCGCGACGAAGGGGTGAAGACCGTCGTCGTCTTGAAGGTCAGCAGCTCGGGGCCGAAGGGGATTCCCAGACTCAGCTCTGGTAGAGCGCGGACAGCGCCCCAGAAGACCAGCTGGGTGTAGATCGGGGTGCCGCGGAAGAACCACAGGTAGAGCCAGTGCCAGCCCAGCGCAGGACCGGGTTGGAGGACTGGCGCAGGATCGCCGTGGTGACCGCCAGCACGATGCCGATGGCCATCGCCATGAAGGTCAGCAGCAGCGTCCAGCCGACGGCCTCGACCACGTGGACCTCACGCAGGAAGAACCAGACCGTGGACCAGTGGAACTTCTCATTGGTGACCAGCCCGTGGATGAGCATGGCCCCAGGATCGTGACGATCGCGGCACTGATCCACGTCCCCGGGCGGGGACGGGCTTAGTTGTTGAGGACGACCTTGTCGTCCCCAGAAAGCAAGGGTGAGGCGCTCACGGCTCACCTTCACTGCGGGATTGAGTTCTGCGGTGGTCAGGCGGCGTCCTTCACGCCCCAGTTGTCCAGGATCTTCTGCCAGATGCCGTGGTCCATGAGGTACTGGATGGCGGCCCTGGATCGCGGCGGTGAACTGCGGATCGGCCTTGGCGGTCACTACCCCTGGGGGCGCGGCGTCCTCGATCTCCCCGAGGGTGACGATCTGACCGTCGGTCAGCCTCGACGGCGTAGCCGGCCACGGTGGAGTCAGGTAGGTGGCGTCGATGGTGCCGCCCACCAGGCCGGTGGTGGCCTCGGACTGCTTGGGAGTAGGAACGCACGGACAGCACCGGCCGCCCCGCCTGCGCGCACTTCTGTCGGCGGCGTCGCATGGTGGTCCGGGCGGTACCCACCTGGACGCCGATGGTCCGCCCGCACAGCTGGAGGTGGTCGGAGGCTCGACGCCCCTTTGGGGTTGCCGGCCTGGACGTTGAATCGCGAGCCCACGCTGATGTAGGGAGGTCATGTCGACCTCCGCGGTACGTTCAGGGGTGACGGTGAAGGAGGAGATGCCGGCGTCGTACTTCGAGCCGATCGAGGCGATGATGGAGTCGAACTCGGCGGTGTGCACCTTGCCCCTGACGCCCAGGACGGCGGCGATCGCGTTGGTCAGGTCGACGTCGTAGGCCCACGGCCGTGCCCGAGGGGTCGAGGAACTCGGCCGGCGCGTAGTCCGTGGAGGGCGGCCAGTCGAGGACGCCGTCCTCGAGGCGCCCTGAGGGAGCTTGGCAATGATGTCGGGCTGCGCCTGGATCTGACGAGGTGTCGAAGGAGTGGACCATGCGAGCTCCGGTTCGCGTTCCAGTCAGCGGCGTTGGTGCATCCGCTGAGGACCAGGCAGGCGGTGGCTGCCAGCCCGAGGAGGCGTGATGGCGGATCCTCATCGTGGGATCTCCTCTCGGGTGGATCAAGACAGAAAGAATATCCGCAATGCGGTATAGATATGCAAGTCGGGAGGGTGGCGAGAGACGACGGCGGCCCCTGAGCCTCGTGTGTAGGGAGGCTCAGGGGCCGCCGTCTGAGCTGGGTCGCGGCTCACAGGTCGTAGTAGAGCTGGAACCGTCAGGGGTGGGGGCGCAGCCTAGCGGCTCGATCTCGTTGGTGCGCTTGTACCGATCCAGGTCTCGATGAGGTCGGGGTGAAGACGTCTCCCTCGGTGAGGAAGTCGTGGTCGTCCTCCAGCGCCTCCAGCGCCTGGTCCAGACTGTCGGGGAGCTTGTCGATGTCGAAGTACCTCGAGCCAGCTCGTAGAGGTCCTTGTCGATGGGCTCAGGCCTCGATGCGCTGGTTCGGATCCAATACCGGCCATGAGGACGGCCGCGAAGCTACAGGTAGGGGTTGGAGGAGGATCCGGCACCCGGTACTCCACTCGCTTGGCCTTGGGGAGGAGCCGGTGACCAGGGATGCGGATGCAGGCCGAGCGGTTGCGGGCCGAGTAGACCAGGTTGACCGGCGCCTCGAAGCCGGGGACCAGGCGGTGGAAGCGAGTTCACCGACGGGTTGGTGAAGGCCAGCACGCGCCGGGGCGTGGGCAGGATCCCACCGATGTACCAGCGGGCGAGGTCCGAGGCGGCCGTAGCCCCGCTCGTCGAAGAACAGCGGCTTGCCGTCTTCCACAGCGAGTGGTGGGTGTGCATGCTGAGCTGTTGTCGCCGAAGATCGGCTTGGCATGAAGGTGGCCGTCTTACCGTTGCGCCAGGCCTCGTTCTTGATGATGTACTTGAACTTCATCATGTCGTCGCCCGCGGCGAGCAGGAGCCGAATCATGTAGTTGATCTCCTGCTGTCCGGCAGTGCCGACCTCGTGATGAGCCCGTTCGATCTCTCAGTCCGGAGGCGAGGCAGGTACGGACCATGCGGTCCCGGATATCGACCATCTGATCGTTGGGGAGACGGGACAGCCGCCCTTGAAAGCGAGTCTTGTACCCCTTGTTGCTGCCCCTCCTCCTCTCGCCCGGTGTTCCAGGCCGCCTCGCAGGAGTCGATGGCGTGAAGGACTCGGCAGGTGAGGCCTCGTAGCGCACCGAGTCGAAGAGTAGAACTCGCCTCGGCCCCGATGCAGTGGGTGTCAGCGATTCCGGTGGAGCGCAGGTAGTCCTCGGCCTTGGCGGCGATCGAGCGGGGTCGCGGGAGTAGACCTCGTCCGTGAAGGATCGACGATCGAGAAGTTGACGACCAGGGTCTTCCTCGCGGAACGGGTCCAGGAATGCGGTGGTCACATCAGGAACCAGCTTCATATCCGACTCGTGGATCGCGGTGAAGCCTCGGATCGATAGAGCGTCAAACATCAGGCCGATCAGTGAGTGCCCCTATCCTTGAGGCCGCCACAGGAATGAGTGAAGCGCTGCATGACGCCGGGTAGGTCACAGAACCGCACATCGACCAGCGCGACATTCTCCTCTCGATGAACGTCAGAGCCCTCGATGCGTCCTTGAACATATCTCCTCCAAGTGAGAACGGCGCACATACATCATGCATACTGCGGCTGACAACGGCCACCATATTGACGCTACCGTGACAAAGGAATGGCGTCAGTGTTGCCTGAGTGTTTCCTGCACGTTCATCGCTGGGCCTCAGTGACTCCGGCAGGGCTCTGGTGATGGGAGATGGAGGTGGGGCAGGTGCTGAGAGAGTCAGCGCCCGCGCATGGCCCGACGGTCGGGGCAGACCCGATTGGGACCGATGTGCTTGGCAGGGGATCGGCAGTTCCTTGCCGGCCATCGACGTCGACGCTGGAAACCTGCGTGATCTCGCCAGTCAGTGACGTGGAGCTTGGTCGGGAGCTGGCGCAGGTCTTGGACAGGTCGGTCAGGCGTACCTGGCCGGCGTCGAGTGCCCACCTGAAGGGGTGTGGATAGGAACGGTCGACAGCAGCCGATGGACCTTGCGCTCTCCTCGGCCAACATGCGTCGGGTGCGGGTGCTGGGTCCTCCGCGATGAGAACGACACCGGGGCGTCCCACCAGTCGCCACACGAGGTCCTGGTCCTTGGTGAAGGCCACGGGCTCGGGCTCCATAACCAGCCCTCGACCGATCTGGTCCAGAACGGCCTTCGCCGCTCCTGGCATTCCCTCGATCTGGGAGAGAAGAAGCACGGCGCACCACGACTGACAGAATGACCATGCTCGCATCATGGGCGCCATGAGGATGCCCACCATCAGCCAGTACCACAGGGACAGTCCGTAGCCGAAGGAGACGCGGCCCCAGGGCGAGGCAGGTGGCGAGTACCGCCAGCATCACCCATCCGATCCACGGGTAGCTCCGCCGCGAGATCGTGTAGGGTCCCTGATGTTCTGAAGGTACTGAGCCAGCCGGCGCTTCTTCTTCGGGCTGGGGGACTTTCAGGCTACCACAGGCACACCATAGACGACGTTGGTGCGCCGGCACACTGGTCTCGCCGTCAGCGTGGCCGGCCTGCGTGCGCACCGGGAATCCGGCCGGCTGCGTGGGACCCGTGTCAGGTCCTCAGCAGGCGGCGGCGAGGTGGGGTGAGCCCCTAGCAGGCCGACGCCTCCTGGCGGGCGATGGCCGGCTCGGCGAGCTGCGAGAGGTGCTCGGGATGGGGCGGCCTCGCTTGACCATGGCCCGTCCCACGGCATGCCGGCGCGATGGGAGGGAACGCACCATGGGGCCGCTCATGACAGCGGGGCGAACCCGATCTCCTCGGCCAGGCGGCTGGGATCCACGAACTCTGGGGCTTGACCCAGCGGTCAGCAGGGTGGTGCAGCTTGAGGACGCAGGTACTGGGTGATGGTGAGGATGTCGCACGCGCACTCCACCAGGCGGGACTATGGCCGCCTCGATCCGTCACGGGTCCTCGCCCATGCCCAGGATGAGGTTGGACTCGTGACCAGTCCTGCCTCGGCGGCGGCCGTGACGATGCCGAGGCTGCCCTGGTAGGAGAAGGCCGGCCGGATCCGCTTGAAGATGCGCAGGACCGTCTCCAGGTTGCGGCCGAGAACCTCGGGGCGCAGGAGAAGACGTCCTCAGCGCGTCTGGGTTTCCTTGAAGTCGGGGATGAGCAGCTCGACGCCGGTACCCGGCGAGAGCTCGTGCACCTGGCGAGCGGTCTCGGCGTAGAGCCAGGCGCCGCCACGTCGGGACGGTCGTCGCGGGCCACGGTGACGGTGGCGTAGCGCAGGTCCATCTCCTTGATCGAGACCGCCACGCGCCTGGGCCTACCGACGTCGTACTCGGTGGGGCGGCCGGTGGCGATGTCGCAGAAGTCGCAGCGCCGGGTGCACATCTCGCCGCCCACCAGGAAGGTGGCCTCACGGTCGTTCCAGCACTCTGTAGATGTTGGGGCAGTTGGCCTCAGCACACAATGCGCAGGCTCTTCTCCTCACCAGGCCGCGGACCTCCTGGTAGGTGTCGGAGACGACTGGCGCGGGTGCGCAGCCAGTCGGGCTTGGACTCAATGGGTGTCTGGGCGTTGCGCGCGCCTCAACCCGCAGGAGCTTCACGTCCCTCAGGGGCCACGGTGGTGACTTTCGTCCTCTCCTCCCCACCTCACCGACGACGGGTTCACGGTGAGTCTAGTACCCCCGAGGTTTATAGGACCCTCCGACCGAGTGAGGCTGACTGTCGCGTGGCATCCGCCACCGGAGTCAGATGGTTCTCCAGGCGCAGACCAGGGCGTCTGCAGGGGCGCTGGTCTCCAGGTGCCTGCGTCTCTCTGCTGTCAGTGAGGTCACGCTGGCGTCGGCGATTCCGCAGGAATGATGCGGTCCAAGGAGAAGGCTCCAGGCGGTCGACGTTCAGCCGATACGTGCATGGTCACGCCACGGGCGACCCTCACCCCTAGAGCGCAGATCTTGCGCTCCGGGCGCGAGGCGGCCGGCCGCGCCCGTGGTTCCATGGTCAGCCGGTAGCCAGACCGGAGCGACCCCTCGACGCGGACCGTCCAGACCGTAGAGGGCGCACAGGTCAATGAGCAGGCACTCCAGCGCTCGCACGTGCGGATGACGTCACGGGCCAGGTGCGGATCGGGTCACACGGTCAGCTGGCTCGGGCCCGTGCCAGGTGGTCTTGCTGACGGTCCGTCGACCACCGGTCGTGACCGCTCGACGACGTCGGCGCTGGGCGCTCCCAGGAGTGGCCTCGCCGACGGTGACCGGGTCAGCCCACGAGTGTGAGCGGAGGGCGACGTCCGACGACTCTCGCCGTGAAGATCCTTCCGCTGCCATCACTCTCATGGAAGGGATGAGCTGAACTGAGCTCCATGTCCCCACGCAGCACGGGCGCAGTCTACGTGACCACAACCGGCACTCGAGGCCCAGCAGGTTATCCACAGGCCGGTCGAAAGGCACGGCTGTCATTCACGGTACGCGCGATGACCATCTGGGAGTGCCCAGAGCCTGACGACGCTCGCCTGCCGCCGCTGACCGCGCGGAGATTAAGCGCGCTTCCAACCGTGCCAGGCCCCGGCGCCGCGCTGTCCTCCGCCGGCGCTGGCCTCGCGCGCTCGAGCGCCCTCGCGCGGCTCTGCGCTCCCTCCGACGCGGGCCGAGGCATTCTGACTCGGCACTCAGCGCCCCCTGTCGCAGCAGGGCTACACCGACTGGGTGAGGCTCGTAATGCTCGACCGCCTCCAGCGCCCTCTCGCCGGGCTGACGGACGAATATGACGTGAGTCATCCGGGTCGTCGACCCGCACGGACGTGAGCGCGCTGGAGCTATAGTCTCTGCGGCGCTGGCCGACCTGCGCTGTCCGCGCCACCCTGGCCCGGTGAACCGCGATGGGAGGTGGTCTCGCCGCGAGCAACCGGTGCAGCGCTCATCGCTGGCTCGTCGACAGTGGGACCTGACGTGGTCCTGCGCGGGAGGGACGGCTGAACGTCTCTCTGCGCCACGCTCCTGACGGTTCTGGGCCTCGCGATTGGGCCTACCTGCACGAGCACGCGACCCACAGACGTATCACCGCCCGCGCAGCGTCCACCGGTGGCCCGCTGAAGTGGACATCCGGTCACTTGTTGACCTACTGGGCTCGCGTGGAGACGGGTACACAGGAGTGGCGCGCAGCCGGAACGTCTCGCCGGTGCCCCGGCGTCCTCTGCCGGTGACGTCTGCGCCTGGCCCGCCTGCTGACCGAGTGCGCTTGGACAGGTGGTGGCACTGCCTCCGGCGCCTGGCGGAATCCTGAGCGACGCGCTGGCCGAGTGATCCGCCTGACCGTCAGTGCTCCGACCCTGGCGGCCGAGGCGCCTCGGCTGGGCAGGCCTCGCCGGTGGGCTGCCCGACGGCGCCCGCCTGGCTGCCGGCCTCCTGCGAGCAGCGGCCCGCACCCCGACCTTCCGCACGGTCGGGTTGCAGGCTCAGTCTCAGAGCGGGGCGGGTCTCCGGCTGAGCACGGCGGGCGGGCTTCGAAGGAGGTCGGTAGGCGCCAACAGCACCGGGCGGGGGCCCGCGGCCGCGCCGCTGGGGAGAAAGGGCAGGAGCAGGGCGCAGACGCACACGCGTCCGACTGGTACGCGGTGAAAGTGCTGAGTGGCCATCAGCCTGGCCGCCTGACCAGCCAAAGCCCTGGTCTCGGCACAGGCGCGCGGGCGCTCGGCGCAGTCGCGAGCCCGTCACGCCCTGCGCGATCGTCGGCGTCCGCCAGCGCTGGCAGCCCTTCCTGTGGCGCCCGTCTCCCGCCGACCCACCCAGAGCTCAACCGTGAGGCGCGTCGACGCCGACTCCTGGAGAGGGACGGAGCCCGCCGACTTTGTAGTCGAGTGTCGTCGTCGACTGGCCGATGCTCGCGACCGGCCTCATGGCCGGTGATGCCCATCGCTCGAAGCGGCTACGACAGTACCTGCCGCCCGCAGCACGGAGCTGATGACACTGAGGTTCTCACTGAGCTGCTCGACTCCGGTGAAGGCGCGTCGGGGCCGTATACCCACTGCGCTTCAGGCCGCTTTGAGATGAGCTGACGACGCGGCGGAGGAGCAGTGGGCGCGCGAGAGCGGTCCAGG
>BNJU01004177.1_pt1 | contig 139364 bp, 171 predicted proteins | sample 8539281 | NCBI WGS metagenome assembly BNJU01 (sample SAMD00202456, study PRJDB9452) | human saliva metagenome | isolation source: human saliva | place: Japan
AGAGACGACATCAAGAAAAAGATGGATGTTCGCAGAACCTCAAGGAAAAAGACGCAGATATCGCAAAACTCGTTATAGAAAACCTAGATTTCTAAATAGAGCTAACTCAACTAAAAAGGATAGGCTGCCGCCAAGTGTTAGGGCATAAAGTACAAGCACATATTGATGAAATTGAATTTTGCAAGAAAAATTTTTGCCAATTTCAAAGATTGTGCTTGAGGTAAGTCAGTTTGATACAGCTCTTATGAAAAACCCAGTTTGATTTTTGAAAAAGTAAAGCACTGGGGTTATCAGAAAGGCTTTGATTACGAATATTCATCTAGGCGAGAAGCGGTTCTTCATAGAGATAACTATACTTGCCAATGTTGTGGTAAGAAGCATGTAAGATTAGAAGTTCATCATATTATCTTTAGGTGTATGGGTGGTACTGATGATGAACGCAATCTAATTACACTATGCGAAAAGTGTCATAAAGCGGTTCATGATGGGATACTTATTTTGACAAAGAAGCCTAAAAAATTAAATCTTAAGCATGCTACTCAAATGAGCATCATCAGAAGTCAGCTATTAAAAATCTATCCAGATGCTATTGAAACTTTCGGTTTTGTAACTAAAACCAATCGTGAAAATCTAAATCTATCGAAAGAACACTTTATTGATGCCTGTGTAATTGCGAGTGCTGGCAGGATGTTCGAACAATCAAATTGGCTATTTAAAAAGAGACGAGTAGCTAAGCAAAATAGACAGCTCTGCAAAGGTGTTCGTGGAGAAAAGCAAATACCTACTGGGAAAGTGTTTGGATTTAGAAGATTTGATAAAGTTAAGTATCTAAAAGAAATTTGTTTTATCAAAGGCAGAAGAAGTAGGGGTGATTTTGTATTAATGGATATTAATAACAATGCTATCGATTTTTAGAAATAAAGGCGGTAAACAAAATCCATCATATAAGTTGTTAAAAAGATTAAACACAAGAAGAAGCATTTTGTGTATAAGTCAAAAAAATTTAGAAAAGGAGAGAGGCGGGTTTTATACTAATCTAAAGATTTAGTGTTTTACTTGCCTCGGAAATATAATTGATAAACTCAAGGGATAAAGCGCCCCTTGTTTTTTTATGCATAAAGTATGTTATAACTGTAAGCGTTTTAAAAAGGAGGAGGTCAAAAATGAGGCTAAAATTCCCATAACTAAAACAAATCAATCAGTTAATTCTAAGTTTAAAAAAAGAAAAGAAAGGAAATTTATATGATGACAAATCATCTAAAAAGAATGATTACAACACTTGTGCTTGCGGTAACACTAGTAGTTGGAATGATGCCTTCGTTTGGAGCATCTGTGCCAGATGGCTCTGTTGCAATCCAATCAAAGGTTAGCATTAAGACAAATACAGATAGGTCTGATGCACTAGTCGCTGTATCTGGTGACTCTAAAACCGTTATATCTAAAGATAGGGCGTTCTCTTATCCGTCAGGAGAAGATTACACTATCAATTACAACGCAAAGGGTCAAAGCCTTAAGTTTACATCTGATAAAGAAGTAAAGCTGGAAGGTGATGTTACTCAGGTTGATAGACTGACTTACTCTGCAACTAAAGAGAGTGGCTCAATCAAAGTAAAGACTTCTGATAATGTATCTATTGACGCAACCTTTGAGGCAGAAAGAGTGCTACTGTTGATACAGAAAAGTCAACTGATGTTAAGGTCTCTGCTGAAAAGAACGGAACTCTCGTAACAAAGAGAGTTGGAAGTGATGATGCAACGCAGGAAGAGGTTCTTGCTGGTGAAGATCACAAAGTTCCAGCGGATAAGGGAGATAAGGTAACTGTAAGCACTTATGCTCTTGATAACAACAAGGTTAAGTTCGACACAAATGGTGTTGAAAAGGTTTCTGAAAAGAAAACTTCTGAAAACACTAGTGATGTAACTTTCAAGGTTACTGGTGATAAGCCAAGCATCACAGCTACCTTTAGTGGTGGAGATACGATTAATTCTCCAAAGCCAGAGCAGCCTAGAGTAAGAAGAGCTAGATCTCTTAACGCTGCTAGTGCTACAGATACAATTACTGTTAGACTGGTAAAGTATCAGTATGGATATACTTCGAGTGGTGCTAAAACAAGACCTAACAAGCATGGATTGTTTGCTGATGGTAGCGGAAACGTAGTATATTGCGCTGAGCATGATAGAACATCAACAACAGGTACAATAACTGGTTCTGTAATGACAGATGATACAATGCGTAAGATTCTATATTATGGTTATAAAGGTCCTGCGCAGTGGTCTGGATTTGGCAATTCCTCATACAATGGAAAGTATAAGGTTTGGGGTCCAAATACTAACAGAACTGAAATAATGGGGACCGTTGTAACATCACAGGCTCTATCTAACAGATATAACGCTCTTGGTGGCCGTGGAACAAAAACAAACCCATCTGGACTTAGCGAGTTTATGGCATACGTTAACAGTCAGCCATCTGCACCAGCTTCATTTACAGCATATAAGGCTGGAAGCTCTGGTCAGGACATGGTTTGGTTCAAAAATAATCCAAATGGAAAATTTCAGGTAACTAAAAAGGCTGGACTTAATGAAGCATGGCTAAAGGATTTTCCAAATTGCTATTCGCTAGAAGGTGCTGAGTTTACACTTTATGGCAGTGATGGAAATGCTGTTGCTACAGTAAAGACTGACAAGGATGGCGTTTCTGTACCAGCATCTGTACCAGCAGGAGATTATACTGTTAAAGAAACAAAGCTCCAAAGGGTTTTGCTCTCTCAGAAGAGGTTAAGACAATTACTGTTCCACAGGGAAAGATTACACAGTTCGATTTCCCAGATCTACCTCAGAACGATCCAGTAAATATTCTTTTAAGAAAGAAAGACGCTGAAACTGGCAAGGCTTCCGCTCTTGGTGGCGCTTCACTAGAAGGTGCAGAGTTTGAAATGAGCGTATATGATGGCCAGTTTAAAACTGCTACTGAACTTGAAGGGAAGAAGCCTGTAAGAACATGGGTATTCAAAACAAACAAAGATGGAATTATTTCATTGAGAACAGAAGAGGAGGCAAATGCCGCACTTGTATCTGGAGAGCTTTATAAAGACTCAAAAGGTCATATTGTATTCCCACTTGGAACATATACAGTCAAAGAAAAGACTGCTCCAAAGGGTTATAAGCTTAATGACGAAATGTTCATTAGAAATGTCACATCAGAAGGAACTCTCGAAAATGTGAACACATTCAACGAGCCAGAGGTTAAAGAACAAGTTAAACGTGGAGATCTTGAGTTTATCAAGATTGCAGATGGCTCTAATGAGCGTATGGCTAATATTCCATTCAAACTAACTAATGTAGCAACTGGAGAAAGTCACATTGTTGTTACAGATAGCAACGGTCAGTTTAAAACTGAAAATAAGTGGAATAAGCACTCTTACAAGACCAATGAAAACGATAAGGCTTATGCTGATGGCAAGATTGATGTATCTAAGCTAAACGCAGAAGCTGGAGTATGGTTCGGTAAGGATCAGGCAGAAAATGAAGCTCCAGTTAATGATAAGCTCGGCGCACTTCCTTATGGCAAGTACACTCTTGATGAGCTTGAGTGCGAGACTAATGAAGATAAGGTTATGCTAACTGGAATCGAGGTTTCTATCACAAGAGATGACACGACTGTTAACATGGGAACGCTTACAAATGATCAGAAGCCACCACAGCTCAAGACTAACGCAAGTGAAAAGACCACAAAGGACAACGTAGGTGTTCACGGTAAAATGACTATCGTTGATAAGGTGACTTACAAGAACCTCATCAAAGGTAAAGAATACACTGTTAAGGGAACGCTTATGGATAAGGCTACAGGCCAGCCAATCATGGTTAATGGAAATAAGGTGCTTGCAACTAAGACATTTAAGGCTGAAAAGTCTAAGGGTGAAGTTGAGCTAGAATATACGCTTGATGCAAAAGCTCTTGAAGGTAAGACTACCGTAGTTTTCGAAGATCTATACAAGGACGGTAAGCTTGTAGTAAGCCATAACGACCTTGAGGATGAGGACCAAACAGTTTACGTTCCAAAGGTTCGCACAACAGCTAAATCTGCTGCAACTAACTCACATCAAGGTGAGGCAAACAAGGAAGAGAAGATTGTTGATAAGGTTATGTATAACAACCTTGTAATCGGTAAAGAGTACGAGGTTAAGGGCAAGCTTATGAACAAGGCTACTAATAAGCCAATCCTAATTGATGGAAAGGAAGTAACAGCAGCTAAGAAGTTTGTTGCTGAGCAGAAAGACGGATTTGTTGAGCTTGAGTTTACATATGATTCCAGCAAGCTAAAGAGTGGTGAAACAACTGTAGTATTCGAAGATCTATATCACAATGGAATTAAAGTTGCTACACATAGCGACATCAATGATGAAGATCAGTCGGTTCACTATCCTAAGATTGGAACTACTCTAACAGGCGACAAGGGTAACAAGACTGTGATTGCGGCTAACAACACAAAGCTAGTTGACACAGTTAAGTACGAAAACCTCGTGCCAGGTAGGGAGTACACCATGAAGGGAACTATGATGGTTAAGGATAAGAATGATCCACTAGTTGAAAACGGAAAGCCTGTTGAAGCTGTTGGAAAGTTCGTACCAACAACACCATCTGGTACAACTAAAATTGAGTTTACTGTTGATACAACAAACCTTAAGGGTAAGGAACTCGTAGCATTTGAGGTTCTGTATAACTCAAAGGGTGAAGAGGTTACCAACCATAAGGACATCAACGACAAGGGTCAGACTGTTAAGGTTCTTGATAAGCCAAATGGTCCTAAGACTGGTGATAACTCAAACATATTGGTATACGGATTAATTCTTGTAATTGCTGCTGGCGGTATCACATATATCGTTAGGAGAAATAAGAAGAATAAGAAGTAGTATTTAGGGGGGCGATATGCCCCCTTTAAAATTAAATAATATGAAGAGATTTTTTAAAAATTACGGATATATCTTTGCAACCATAATCATAGTAACTGTTATATTCAAAACGGTCCTTTTTATTGGAATAATCCCAAGTGAATCAATGCAACCAACAATAGATGTGGGAAGCGGTGTTTTCGCAATCAGGGATAACCATATAAAGAAAGGTGATGTGATCATCTTCAAAGCTCCAGATAAAAACGCTATATGGATTAAGCGTGTGATTGGAACAGAAGGTGACACTATTGATATAACAGACAAGGTATATGTCAACGGGAAGGCAGACCCAATCAAGGGGCATTATGAAGAAGCACATTATAAAGTACCTAAAGGGCATATATTCGTTATGGGTGACAACAGAGATAATAGTTATGATTCGAGAATCTTTGGATTCTTAAAAGTTAATAATGTAAAAGGTAAAGCTATATTTAAGTTCCCGTTGAAACCAAGTTGTAGGTCGGGAATAGGAAAATTGTAAATTCGCAGACAAGTATTTTGTAAACATGAAAATATTCATCTGCGAAAAGAAAGGAAAAAGAAATGAGCGAAGTAATTAATGAAACAATGAATGAGGTAGTGCAGGATCAGGTAGAAGAAGTAAATGAAGTAGCTGAGGAAGTTTCAGAGGAAAAAGACTCATCTGCGAAAAAGCTGAACAAGAGGCTTGCTAAGAGATTTAGAAACCAGAGAGGTATGCTGAGAACAGAAGGTCATACACAGGAACGTGTAATGGGCGACTTCAAGAAGGCATCTGCTGTACTGCTAAATGCTAAAGAGCAGAAGTCACCAATCACAGTAAGACTTATGGGTGTTGAGCCTATTAAGCCAAGCCCACAAAGACCTACTGTTATGATGCCTATATGCTATTACAATGGCTGGAAGGTTGTTATTCCTAGAGAAGAGTTCTTCGATCTTGCATATCTAAGTGATGAGGAGCGAGTTAACGAAACAGAGCTGACAAGAAGAATCTATCAGTATATCGGTGCTGAAATTGATATTGTTCCACTACAGCTAATTAAGGGCAGTAAGTCAGACAGAGGCGAAATCGGACAGGATATTGTAATCGCTTCAAGGAAAGCTGCTATGGAGATTAAAAGAAATGAGTATTGGTTCGGAATTAATTCCAGAAGAAGAAAGGGTGAGATTGTTAATGAGGAGCTAATTCATGATGGTTCGCTAATTGAAGCAAGAGTTCTTGCAGCAACAAGAGGCTTTGTGTACGTTGAAGCTTTTGGAGCTGAGTGCGTTATCCCAGCAAAAGATGTATCTTATGCAAAGGTTGAGAATTGCAGAGATATTTACAAAGCTGGCGATTCGGTTGGAATTAGAGTTAAGAATGTTATTAAGGACGAAGATGTATGCGGAGTAAAATTTGGTGCTTCAATTAAAGAAGCAAGACCAGATCCTCGTAAGGATGCTTTCAAACGTTATGTACGAAACGGCATTTATCAGGGTAAGGTAACTATGTTACAAACAGATGTTGATAAGGCATCAGGAGTATTCGTTTCTCTCCCAGGTCCAATTGATGTATTCTGCAAAGCACCAAGAATGGTAATGCCAGAGATTGGCGACATTGTGTCTATCCTTATAGTAGGTAAGGATGAGGAAAATCTACTTCTCTGGGGTTCAATTAAGCACACAGAGAAGCAGAGCGTAAGATAATACTTATCATAAAATAACTCTTGCGTAATTAAATTTTATATGTAATAATAATTGCATAGTATGTTTAGCAGGGTCAAAAAGCCCTGCTTTTCTCATATTTTAAGAAAAATTAAGGAGGAATAAATATATGAGAAGTTTCAAGGAAATGAAGCAGCTTGCAGTAGAAATCAAAGATGAAACCAAGGTTGAACTAATGACAGCAATGGTAGATCCATCTGCTGCACAAAAGAAGATGCTTGGTGGATGCGGAGCTGCTGGAGCTATGGTGGGAACTGTAGCAAACTTTATGGCAGTAGATTTTACTGGCCAAGCAAAGGCTATGGGTAAGAGCCTATTCAGCATGGGCCTTATTATAGCCAATGTTGTTTTTTTCCTAGTAGCACTAATCGGATTCATCATGTATGGTGCATCTAGTGATCCACAGTCTGCAAGACAGGCTAAGGATAGGATCAAAAGAGTGGTTGCAGCTTGGATAGGAATCAATCTAATTGGACTCATTGCAGCAACCGTAGCTAAGCTAACTGCTGGCGGTAACAACGGTGCTGGCCAGACTAGTACAACAATCTAATTGTAATATCCGTTGTTTCTTGGCTAGTGGGTTATCCCATTAGCCTTTTTTATTAAGTTAGGAGTAGATGATGAGCTGGATTCTCGGCAGTATTTTCGATGTTTTGCTCGGCGTTTTAAAGATGGCATTTAAGACGCTTGCGGGCAATTTTATCGCATTATTCGGAATTAATATCGGGGCTAATTTCCCAACAATAGCAAATCCTAAGTCGCCAACACTTGCAGAAACACTAGCAAGTTATTCGGGTGACACTTCGCAGACTGCTGGGGCAAATGCTACCGATTTATTCGATTCTATTTTCCCTGTTGCGGCATTTAAGACGACAATGATAATTGTGGCTATTGCCATATTGATTATTTTGACTGTATTATCACTTATCAAATCTGGTGCTGGCGTGCAGGGGTCAGATCATCCAATGACAGTGCTTGGACGATTTATTGTGAGCATGATTGGTATCATGTTCTCGTATAGATTATTTATTATATTTGAGTATTTCTTTAACACTATATATATAGAATTTCAAAAGGTCGCAATGAGTACGGCCGTCATGAACCCATCTGGGATTAATAAGGCGGCGGCCACAAAAGCGCTGGCTGATAACACAGCGGCGGTAAACTCGGCGATAGAAATGCGACAACTTCATTCTTTGATCCATCAAAGGTAAGTGGATATATGGATGTTACAAATCAGGGCGTAGCCGCAGTAGATAAAACGGCTGGAACTTTGTTTTTTACGCTTATCTGCATCATATGTCTTGGTGCAATCATAATAAATTTCTTCAAGCTTTTACTTGAAATGGTAGAGCGATATGTGCTTCTGGGTGTTCTGTTTTACACAGCACCACTTCCGTTTATAGGTATTGGCTCAAAAGATACTATGCCAGTATTTTCTTCATGGGTCAGAATGGTGTTCTCGCAGTTTATGTTGATGATATTAAATGCGTTTTTCCTAAATTCGTTCTTTGGGGCAATGTTCACGTTTGGTAATCTCGGAATCAACAATATGAAGAAGATGAACATGACTTCATATCTTGTATATATGTTTGCTTTAGTTGCTTGGCTAACAATTGGCCAAAAGGTAGACCAGCATATGAGAGCTTTAGGGCTTTCTACAGCTCAGGCTGGTGGAAATCTTGGAAGGGCGCTTGTAGGAGCTATTGGTACGGCTTACGGACTATCTAAGCTTGCTACTGGGGCTAACAAGGCTCTTAGAACTGCTAGTGGTGGTAAGTTCGGGAAAACGAACCCAACAGACCGTATGTCTAAGGCAAACAAAGCATTTGGCCAGACTGCTGGTGGACAGGCGTTTGGTTCTAGTAAGGTTGAGCGAGGCGAAGGTGCTTACAAGAAGGCTATGGATAATCTTAAAAAGCAAAACCCAGCACTTGCTAAAAGCCTTAGCGGTAATGAACATGCAATCAATAAGGCTGCAACAAGCATAGGTAGAGGAGAGCAATCGCTTAAATTTAATAACGGCGGTATGATGAGAACTATTGATCAGGATAAATTTAATAAACTTGATAAGGCCGATAAAGCTAACTTTACAGCTAACGGTGATGGTACTTACTCAGGATTCTTCGCAGGGTCTGGAGATAATTCGCCAATACTGGCAGCAAGAAGTGCTGCTGGTGGTAAAGCTCTTAATAGAGAAATGCAGGGAATTTATGATAAGTATTCAGATGATGCTAAAAGCCAAATGTCTACATCATTTGGGGATTCAGTAACTACGCTTTATGGCGGTGGTAAGGACCTTAATGAGATTGTTATGGGTTCGTCTGCTGCATCTGTAACGCCAGCACATGATATATTTGCAGGAAGATATACGGGTGATGGTAATAATATGCTTAATGGATTCTCTACAGCTAACTATGACTCTGGTAAGGATGCACTAGGCCATTACACCACAGGAGAGGCTATCTTTGGTCTTAAAAGAGGAGATGATATTACAGGCTCATTTGATGGCTATGACAAGATAGTTGTACCAAACACAGAAGATGAGATGTGCAATGCGGATGGTTCTCATGGTGTTATGCCAGTATATGCTGACGGTGAAAGATGTATGCTGTTCAGGTTGCTTCATTAGACCCTAGAGTTATTGCAGAAAATGAAAATTGGGTTTCTGATGCACAAAAAGGTGTAGTCAATGGAGCTGATGCTATATTAATTGACGGAAGAGCTATGATAGAGCTTGAAGGTGCTGGAGCTTTTGAGAACTCGCTTGCTAATGGCAACATAACGCCAGATCAGGCAAATGCGATTTACTTTAAGCCAAAGCCACTTCCAAGACAAAAGGATGCGTTCGAGGAATTTGCTATGTAGTGAAAGGGGGTGTACAGCATGGGCGATTTAAACAATAACATGAATGAAAGTGCTAGTAGAGAACGCCAAGCTGTTAATACCGCAAGAAGGGCCAAGAACGCAGCTAAAAGTGCTAAAAAGGCCGCCGCTGAGGGAGCTTCCAAGAAGGCGGCTACTGGTGCTGGTTCAAAGGCGGCTACAATTAAAAGCGGTGCGGCGGCTGGTCCAGTGGGTCTTGCTATTGGAGCAGCAGTTGCAGTAGCTCAATCTGAAACAGGCAAAAAACTTATTGTTGGTTTTTTGATTATATTTATCCTTGTTCCAGCAATACTTCTTATGTCTCTTCCAAATCTTCTCTGGAATGTAATATTTCACGTTGATGATGAGATAGATCCGATTCAGGATAAAAAGATAGAACAAGAGCTTAATGCTGATTCAATCAAGCAAAAAGAACAAGAATATGCTGATATAATAAGTTCTCATCTTACAGATTCGCATGAGGCTGTCTACGATAAGATAAAAGCAAAAGCAAAGGCTGATGGGGTCGATTATGAAGCAACGCAAGCAAACATAGTTGACTCCTCAGACTTTCTCGGAGCTGAGCAAACAAAAAACATGGATGCGCAGTATCAGACAGAACACTCTTTCTATGATTCTTTGAAGAAAAAAGGATATTCACAAACGGCATCTCTTATAGCTATGGCTGCTGCATCTTATTACACAGGATCTAAATCCGATTATAATATGGACGCTATTGGTAGTGAAGGTCTTAGGGGTGATGCTACAACCAAGGTTGGTATTATAAAGCTTGATAAAGATGGCTACGAGAGATGGCTCAAGAAAAAGTTTGATCCGAAAGATGGTAGTGAACTTAGGACTAAGGCTACAGACGTATCTAATCAGGCAGCTTATTTTGATGTTATGGCCAAAGACAAGCTTAGTAAGGCTGAATATAAAGCTTTAAAGAAAGAATCTGATACAAGCAAAGCGGCCAAATCTATAGTTAAGATAATAAATGCTGATGATGGGGGTGCTAAGCAGATTGTCAAGATTTCCGAAACAATGAAGCAAAAGCATTTGATTGGAAGGAGTGATGGCGATACATCAGACAAGAGCGCTGATGTGTCAACCGCAAAAACAAGTGATAATCGTGCGGCTGATAAGCTTTCGGCTATTAGAAGTAAATCTGGTTATCCATCAAAAGAAATTGAGGCTCAAAAGAAAGCCGCTCTTGCTAAATATAAAAAGAATAAATCTAAGTTAGATGAAATATACAAGACCATGTTATCTAGTGGGCTTAGCCCTGCGGCGGCCGCTGGTATGCTTGGTAACTACTGGCAAGAATCACGCTGGAACACATCAGCTATATCTAGTGATGGTCATGGTTCTAAAGGAATAGGACAGTGGACTGGCGGTAGAGAAACAGCTCTTCGTGCTTTCATAAAAGAAAAAGGTGGAGACTTTAATGATATTTCACTCCAAGCAAAATTCGGTGTATATGAGATTAAAGAGGGCAGAGAGCATAAGTCATTTGGTAATTCAAGAAAGCTAAATGCATATGCAAAAGGTTTCTTCTCTGTACCGTTAATAAAGAGCTATAAAGAGTACGCCGCTTGTGATGATCCTCTTACCGCTACAGTTAACTATGCGGCATTAATAGAAAGACCATCTGTTCAGAAGGCGAATCTAGCATCAAGATATGCTGGTGCAGAGGTTATACTAGAACAATGCGGAGGTATCTCAGCTTCTTCATCTGGAGGTAGTGGAGACCCAAGCAATATAGGTGCTGGATCAAGACAAATGGCTTTAATACTCGCTGCTTTTTCTGTAAAAGAAGATCAGCTCTATCCTGTACCTAAAATTGAGTCTGACAAAGAAGAACCAAAAACGTGGTATGGTAAGGCTTATAGGACAGTTAAATTCTTTACATGGGATAGGCTTAAATTTAAGTATCAGGAGTGGCGTAGACATACGCAGCCAAAGAAAGACCTAGAAGAAGCTCTCAGCAATCACAATGGTGAACTATATGATGTTGTATATGGTGATATAGTTGAAAACGACGAAGGTAAAAAGGTTTATGCTTCTGTCGAAATTAAACCAGCTTCATCAGATAAAATTATGTCTAGTGTCTTTGGCATGAATCCAGATGACATATATAAGACTGAGGACGGGGTACTGCTTGCTGGCAAAGATACAAGAGTTGGTGATGTTGTAACAACTACCGCTGATAATCATATGGAGATGCTATATGGCAATCATGATTATGGTAGTGGTGAAGGAAGTGCTGATGGAAGCGGCCTAATGGGAACAGTTGGCTCTGGTAAACTTGGTAATCCGCTCGGCAATGCTTCATGGACGATTATCGCAACAAGAACTTCTGATGGAAGATGGGGCAAAAGACCAGGTCACATGAGAGGCTTCCATGATGGGTTAGATATGGTTACTGTTGGCGTTAAAACACCGCCTGTTTATGCAGCGGAAGATGGTAAGGTTGTTTATGCTGCTTCTGGTAGTGGCTACCAAAAGCATGTAATAATCCTTCATCCTAATGGTTATTCAACACTCTACGGGCATATGTCAGCAATCACTGTATCTAAAGGACAAACAGTAAAGAAAGGTCAGCAAGTAGGTAATGTAGGTAATGGTGACGGCAAATATGGTTATCACCTTCACTTTAGAGTCCATAAGGGAGATAACGGAAACGGAGCGGATAATCCTGCTGTATCGGTAGATCCAGAAACTTTGATTGAAAAGGGTAAGGGTTTTAGGAAATAATCTTCTAAGCCTATTGGATTTGAATCTTGATGTGTTATAATAAGTATGGACTCAGGTCCACTCCTTTCTTTGTAGACAAAAGATTGGTTTTTCATTTTTATTTTCGAGCTGAGAGGGCGGGCATTTCCGCTCTCTTTGCTTTTGGGGGAATTTAATATGTATGATGATGAAAACTATGAACAGGCCCAATACTTTATACCAATCAACATAGGAGATGATGGTGGAGTTCTTGGAGGACGGTTCAAAAAAAGAAATATGATAGAAGCGGTGGTTATAGGGCTGCTTCTTACGCTTGTATGGAAGATCATATTCTATCCATATGACATAATTGTAAAGATAGTGGCATACATAATACTAGTTATACCAGTAGTTCTTTTCGCTATTGTTGGAGTAAATAATGAGTCGTTTTTAGAGTTTCTATTAGAATATCTCGCATATAAGAAAAAGAGGCGAAAGATGAAATTCAGACTTCCAATGAAACTTTCTGAAAAAAGAAAAAAAAAGTTATTGGGAAAATAGACTGGGTATGCTATAATATAACTAAGGGGGCGGGTAACTCCCTACAGGCATGATTGCCAAACTTCCTTGAAGATTACCTTTCCTTTGTTTTAATAATGAGTTTGTACGGGCATGAGAGAGGGTTTTCCCTCTCTTTTGCTTTGCTGAAAAGGAGAGAAAATGAAAAGGGTCTTAGTAATATTAATGATATTAACAATTCCGCTGTCGCTTGCAGCCTGCGGTAAAGATAAAGTCGCAACGAAGAAGGGCGAAGCAATCAAATATACACTTGATGAGATTTATGAGAATAATAAATTCGGGTTTTATGTTAAAAATACAGATAATACATTTACACCGCTTAATAGATCGGTACAGGGTTATGAAGAACCATCAACTGATCATGATCCGACAAGGAGCTTATGGTGGGCTAATGTAGATAACAAGAAGCAAAAGATAGATTATGATAAGATAACACCTAGGGTTACAAGTAAAACGCCATTAGTTGCTGTATTTAAAAAGCAAGATGAGATGCCTAAAGAGTATACGCTAGAGAGATTTAAGTCTCTTGGATATACCATTGGTGCAAGGGTTTCTCTTGGTGATGATGAAAGCTCTATGTATATATCTACTCAAAATGTATGTTCTGGTTCGCAAGTTACTACTGTGTTCACAAGTCCAGATCTTGATGAGCAATTGGAAATAAGTAAAATAAATAATTCTAAGAAGCTGCCATTTAGTAATGTTGATACAGATGTAAATGCGCTAGTTGGGCTTCAAAAGGATAAGTTCTATAAGTTAACGCTATTTGTTGGTACACAGACCAAGACTGTAACAGTTAAGGCAGATACTAAAGTGTTTAAATCTGCGGAGATAACTGTTCTGAACGACCCAATCAAAAAGACGGGAAAACAGTATTTCGTTGTAAACCTGCCAGATAACTTAAAGGAGGGGTACTATTACCTAAATGATCTCGGAATGTTTAAGCATTAAAAAAACTATCGTAACATTTATAATAGCTATTATGGTTATGAGCCTATGCTCGTGTCAAAGCAAAGAGGGCCCATAATACAAAAAAAGCAAAGCAGATTGATTTGTCTAAGATGAATGAGAATGTTGAATATAGTGAAGTGGCTAGGATAATAGCCAATATAGATAAATACCGTGGGGATATATTAAAGGTACACGGAACATATTATATGATTGGCAAGGTCAAGATCATTAGGTTTTATGATGCTGCTAGATGCTGCTCTATTGACGTTGATTTTGAAAGTAGTGATAATTTCTCTAGTGGGGAAGATGTAACAATAGAAGGCAAGATAGATAGTTATTATGCTGAGGATAATGATCTTGATAAACTGCCAATTATAAAGAAAGCGAGGAAATTATAATCGTGGTTACACTAAGATTTTATGATAATGAAAGTATTGAGGCGCAGATACTTGGAAGCTTAATGGTTGACGGGGAGCGATATGCAGCTTTTCTTGGTGAAGATAAATCCGTTTATCTTTATAAGTGCAAAAAGAAAGGCAATGATTATGAGCTAACTGAAATAACTGACAAAAACGAGTTTAAGAGTGTTTGCAGCAAAATGAATGAGTTTGTCAGGAGGTAGAATATGGATAAAAGTTTTTTAGAGCCTAAAGACCTAGACGAAAACATCATAGCTTTAAGCGAGGACATGCTAAGTACGACATACGACAATGTTTCTGATATTGAGCGTATAAAGGACAAATATGGACTAACCGAACAAGTTGCAAGAGAGGTTGAAGAAGATGAGGTTGAAGAGGTCGCTGCATCTGAGGCTAGTGGCGAACTACCTTTTAAGGAAAACGAAAAAGGAAAGGTTGATAAAGTTCCAGAAAGACCGAAAGAACCTCTTTATTCTGAGGAGAAAACAACTTTCCTCGGAGCTAATGATAAAAACCCAATCCTTAAGAATTTAAGCACTGGTGATGTATATGAGGTCACAAGCAATCCGTTTACGATTGGCAAGAGCCAAACATGTAATTTGGTTATAGCTGATAAGGTTGTATCAAGACATCATGCAGAAGTAGTTCAGTATGGAGATAAGTATTTTATCAAAGATTTAAGTTCAACCAACGGAACATTCATAAACGGAAACAAGCTTATGGCCGATACAGATGTTGAGCTTAAAGATGGTCAAGAGATTATTTTCGCAAATAAGAAATTTGTGTATCGTTACTAGGAAGGAGAGTCAAATGAAGAAAAATCAAATAATGCTAACGTGTAGCGGTATAATGCTTGTGTTGCAATCAGTTGCTTTCTATATAGTTTGGAGTTCTGGGTATAGTGAAACTATGCTAAGAAGGATGTTTTTAATCGAGTTGCTTACTTTAGCGTATTTGCTTCTTACTGTGCGCAGAACTAATTCGAATACTGATGAGAGTATGGTTGGCTTCTCTATAGCTTATATTGCAGCATTATTTATGATGTTTCCAGCATTGGGTATTCTACTTTTCTTGCAGTTTGACCTTGTGCTAATAGAGTTACTTGTCATAGTTTTGGCTATAGTTGTGGCCATAGTTGATAAGAAAAGGAGCGTTTAATGAAAATATCTACGATTACAGATCAGAATAAAAGGGAATATAATCAGGACAATAAATTCGTTATTCCCAAAGTGGTAAATGGAGACAAGGTGTTGCTTGCCGTTGTCGCAGATGGCATGGGTGGTACTGATGAGGGCGGTGAAGCCTCAAGAAGAGTTAAGGTTGTACTTGAGAGGTGGTTTGAGGATAACATCAAAGAGCTGCATAGCCAGACGAAGATAAAAAATTCGCTAAATAAGGCTCTTAAAGATATTAATGATGAGATATATTCTTACGGGAAAGAGAATCTCTGCTCGCTGGGAACGACTGCTGCAATCATTATCCTTAAAGATAAAGAATATATAGTTGCTAACATAGGTGATTCAAGAGTATATAAGTTTAGCTCTAAGCCGATACAGATTACTAAGGATCAAACACTAGCACAAAGAGAAATAGATGCGGGCAATATGACGGTTGAGGAAGCGAAGCTTGATAAGAAGTCACACACACTAACGCAATGTCTTGGTATGAGTGATGATGTTGAGCCAGATTTCTTTAGAGGCAAGTATAAAGATGGGGATTATTTCCTTCTCTGCTCAGATGGACTATATAACCGTATTGAGATAGAGGATATTGAGGAAGTAATTAAGCAGAAAAAGAAGAATACGAAAGAAAAACTAACTGAACTTGTCATTATGTCAAAAGAAACAGGAGAAACTGACAATATCACGGGTATACTGATAGAGATATAGACGTGCGAGGACCACGAAAATTTGACCGTAGCGAGGTTTTTATGGTTAAAAGGTATATTGATATGACTAAGCGGATTTAGTCTTGACTCATCCGATCAAATATTCTATAATAATAGAGCAAACAAACTATTAAAACACACTAACATACTGTGTTTTAGCCCTCTTCTGAGGGTCTTTTTTTTATTGTCCTTAGATTTTCGCAGACAAGTATTTTGTTTACTAATTTTTGCATACAAGTATTTTGAGGTGCTGATTTGTAAATTATTCATCTGCGAAAACGACTTGCGTGTTTTTTTGTTTTAAGATATAATATCCCATACTATAGTTAGTTTTGAAAGTTCGATTTAGAAGTGACTATATTAATATAAATAATGACAGACCGAGAGGTTTGTTTTTTAGTTTTCAGATGCATCTTCGGGTGTGTCTTTTTATATATAAAGTTGTTGTTAGAGTAAAGGAGAAATAAAAATGGTAATCGTGTATTTTTTTGGTTGGCTGTTTATCCTGTCTATTGTAGCGGATATTTATATTACGCTAATAAGACAGGATAATAATGCTTTGTATGATACTGAGCATTATTTCAAGCCACCTTCACGGGTGAGCTGTTGGACGGCAAAAATATTGTTTTGGGGGCTACTTTTAGGCGGCCCAGTATGCTTATTTTTATATCTTAAATAAAATAAATAAAGAGGAGAAAATAAAAATGAAAAAGAATTATGAAGCGTTGGTTAACTTCTTTGCAGATGACGAGTTCATCTTAGAGATGATCTCAGATGCAATGAAGAGTTTCCCTGAATATGTTAATAGAGTATACTCAATGGAGACTCAGATGGCCATCATCTCTGTAAGATATGATGGCGAAGAAAGAGCTAACCGCATTGCTTCTCTTGATCAGAAGAGAAGAGATGCACACGAAGTTGCGATCGGAAGCTGCGGGATGCTCAATCGCCTAGCAGAAGAAGCTGGCGTTGAGAAATTCTGTCCTGAAACTGATAACAGATATGTTATTGGTGATTTCTGTGCATTAATCACTTGTGAGTTCTTCGCTTCTGGTAAGAACTACAGCAGTCTTGACGAACTCATTGCTAACATGAGGGAGTCCGTGAAAGGAGGGATTAATGCTTAAAGATTACAGAAAGATAGGTGGAATGAATATATCTCGGTATAAAGAAGGTGATTACACTATCGACATCAAACGATCTCCTGATGTTGAGATAATATCCTACAAACACCGAGATCCACTTTTACCAGAGCTGAAATTTGTCAATGGATCGGCCAATATTATATTCAATAATGATGTGTTTTCCAAAGACGATATTGATAGACTGGTAGAACATCTGAAAGAAATAAAAGAAATTAGCCCCTCGAAGTAGGGGCTTTTCTTTTTGTTTAGCAACTTGGAGATGTTAGCTAGGTATGATATAATAGAGCAAAGGAGAAAACATGTTTAGGGAAGAAATTATAGACATTCTAAATAAAAGTAAGCCATTAAGATGGGATGATGAAATTTATTATTTTTTATATAAAATTAACCCAGACGAATCACTAGTTAAGGTAGATCATGATGATATTGAAAATATGGTAAACGGAATAAAAGGGGCTTTATCACCATATGATATAGATGAGGGTGAGCTATTATTGCCATACAAGATTATCGTATATGAGTTTTTCGATAGTAGCCTTGCAATTAAAGAGTATGATTGCATCTACAAAGCAAATAATCTTAATGTCATCTTTGATTATGTTAGTATGAGAAGAACAAAAACTTATGGCGCTGATTCCATAAGGCTTATTTACTTTGACAATCTAGCGGTTGTAACGAAAATGAAGAATGGTAGATTTATTAGCCTACCAATCAGTATGCCTATTGATTATTTACCATCAAGTGAATCCTTAGTATTACAGTGCAAGGACTTCTTGATTGCTAGAGATCTTGTCAGGGAAAGCGAGCAATATGGCAAGGTGGGGAATAAAACGCTAACATACCAAGACGTTATGGGTCATAGTAGTCGAAATGAAGTGCTGTTAAATAAGTGGAAAAGGTTAAACGATATAACTAAGTATGTTAAGATTAACAAGTATTCATTTAAGGAGCTTGCAGCTATATTGAAAGTAAGACAGAAGGTGACTGATGTTGAATTTATTAGGTTTGTGAATTGGTACTCTCAGGTTCATAGGAGAGAATATTTCACCAAATATAAAACAGCAACGTATAGAAACGAATATTGGTTTTACATATATGCAAGCTATGTTGTTTCTAGGTGTAAGATAAGTTTACCAGAAAAATATGTAGAAGATGGGTTTTATATGGGAATGAGCCTTCTTAAAGATACAATGAATATGCTTGCGAAGCTAAAAGAGAAGTCGGAGGTTTCAGCAAGGAGTATAGATGGGCTTAGGCGTTATCATGATGAGGTTCTAGCTAGGTATTTAGAGCTTGAAAAGAAAATCAGCAAAAAGAAGATTAAGTTAACAAAAGAATGGAAGCACATAAAAGATAATTTAGAAAAATCGTCTCTTAACGTGACTATTCTTGATAGTGAACATCTTTTAGCTGAGGAAGGCAAGCATATGAAAAACTGCGTTCGCTCGTACTATGATTTTGTTAAGAGCGGAAATTCTTTTATATTTCATGTGGACTATAAGCGGAAAGGATATTGCTGCGAACTAAAGATGAATGAAGGCTCGCCGTATATTGCTCAGCTTCTCGGATCTTGCAATAGCAGTGATGCGCCGAAAAATTTAGTAGATAAGATAACTAAAACAATAGAAAGGAAAAATAATGGCCAAAATAGGAAATGAGACAATAGATAGCAAATATGAAATACTAAAGCTTCTCAATACGGGAGGTATGAATAGTGCTATCTATTTAGCGTTAGACAAAAAGCTCAACAGACAGTGGGCTATTAAAAAGGTGAGGAAGAGTTCGTCTCAGACGACATCTATGCTGATGGCTGAGGCATCAATCATGAAGAACCTAGACCATCCTATGCTTCCAAGAATTGTAGGTATTGAAGAAGATCCTAAGTTTTTTTATATAATTATGGATTTTGTTCAGGGAGAAAACCTTAAGACTGTGGTTACTTCTAGTGGCCCTCAGGCACAAGATACCGTTGTGTCATGGGGTGTTAAGTTGTGTGATGTGCTTACATATCTTCATGGTAAAGGTATTGTCTATAGAGATATGAAGCCAGCAAATATAATGCTATCACCAGATGGCAATATTAAACTAATAGACTTTGGTATTGCTAGAGAATATAAGGAGAACGCAAGCGAAGATACGACAGCTCTAGGAACAGAAGGTTATGCTGCACCAGAACAGTACGAAGGAAAGGGCCAAACAGATGCTAGAACTGATGTATATGGTATGGGAATTACCTTATTCCAGCTTTTAACAGGCGTAAATCCATCTTCGTATCAGGAGAATATATTCAGTATTAGATTACAGAACCCAAATCTGTCGTCTGGGCTGGATAAGATTATCCTTAAGTGTACTAACAAAGACCCTAAAAAGAGATACCAAAGTACAGAAGAGCTTAAAAAGGCCCTACTTAACTATAGAAAGCTTGACGATAAGTTCCTAAAGAAGCAGAAGAAGGTAATCAAGAAGTTTTTTACGCTATTAGGATTATCTACCCTGTGTTTTGTGATTGCTGGTGGCTCGTTTATTGCCTCTTATTTCCAGAAGAACAATAGATACTCAGCACTACTGTCGGGAGTTCCAAGCAAGGCTAATATAATAAAGGCTATTGATGTGAAACCATCAGAAACTGCTGGATATGTAGCACTTCTCAATTATTATGGCAAGGAAATTGATCAAAATGAACTATCTGAGTTTTCTCATATATATGGGGAACGCAGAGAAGATATTACTGATATAGAAGATGTGTCTATGATTGCAGGCGAAAAGATTCTTGGGTCTTATAGCGAGAAGTCAATCCGTGCTAAGCTTGTTGCTGGAGAACCATACTTTAATGCAGCGAGTAAAAAATACTCATCTGCGAAAATATATGTGAGTATGGCTGAGTTTTATAGAGCGTATATTATGCAAGATGACTCCGCAATCGTAAAAGAACCATCAAAGAAAGACTATGAGAAGCTACTGCGTGGCATGAGTGATATTCTAAAAGAAAATGAAAAGCTAGATAGTGATGATAAACATAGTATTATGCTTGCTTCTGATCAGTTAATTCTTGGACTGCTTTCAGAAAACGCAGATTCAATGAGAGAACAAAAGATTTCAAAATCAGATCTTACATCAATTGTATCAAGCGTTGAGAAAAATCTTGATAGTGTAAATACAAGAGTTAAGGTATTGAAAGAAAAGAAAGAGGCTGTTAAAGCTTCTATCGTTACAGCAAAAGAAAAAATCGAGCTTGCATATAATGCTCCGAAGGAGGCTGGTGAAGAACAATGATATTAGATTATGTTAGTAAAATATTTCTTGTGTTAGGCGTTTTATTCTTTCTTGCAGCGTTATATCACTTATATAAAAATGATGTACTAGAAACGATTTCTGGGGTAAAAAGAGTTCGAACAGGCGCAAGAAATTTATAATCAAAAAGCTTGATGAAAGCAGAAAGGTCTTTGACGATCTGAATAAGAAAAATATTAATCGTGGTGGTGATACTGGCGAAGTTAAGATTTTAAGCGAATTAAGTATTATCCCAGCTAAGTCAGATGCAAGCAGAGAACTTGAAGATCTTGAGGCTTTATATAAACAGGCAGAGAAGAGGATGCAAAAAGAAGATAAGATGCTTGGTGAAGAAAAGACATCATTTCTTGATAAAGAAGAGCAAACGACATATCTTGATGATGAAAAGACGAGTTTTTTAGAAGATGAGTTTGTTGATGAAGATAAAACGTCTTTCTTAGAAGAAGATGATGAGAAAACCTCGTTCCTTGAGGTAGAAGATGAAAAAACAGAGTTCTTATCTGATGATGACGAGAAGACCACATTCCTTGATGTTGATGATGAGAAAACGGAGTTTCTCTCAGATGACGAAGAAAAGACAACATTTTTGGATTGATACTTGCACGATTCAGTCAGTTATGTTATATTTAATTTAGAATTAGTTTATTTCCAAATGATTTGGGTGTTAACAGGAAGCGGCGGCCATCAAGGCCGTCTTTTCTTTTATCTGAAATACTTGTATTTCGAGCGTAATTAAGATATAATATCTGCATAATTTAGAACCCAAAAACTAGTGAAAGGTAAAGGTAATGATTACAAAAAGAAAAACAATCTTATCCGCAGTAATAGTTATGGTGCTGATTGCAAGTATGACTATGTTTTATGCAGGAGAAGAAAAGAAAGGCGTGACTGTTGAAGGGCTTCCAGATAAGGCTGCTCAATCAATAGAAAAGATTGTTGTTAATACTGATAAGGATGTAAAAGACAACAAGATTAAAGTTGAAGTTAAGCAAGATTCGACATCTATTTTGTCAAAAAGAGTATTCTATTGGCGAGGATATATCTCTGAAAGATCTGAAAAAAAGATGGGAAATATAAAGCTTTGTTGTTAGCGGAGAATACAAAGATTCTGCTAAAAAGTTCACTATTGAAAAAAATACTTTAATATTGATAATGAAAAACCAACATTTGATATTAAGGGTGTGAAAGACGGAGCTATCACCAATCAGGATATAACACTTAATGTAAAAGCAAACGATAATGTTGATGTTGATGTAGATAGGTCGAGCATAACGCTATCTGGCGAGAATATCAAAGGAGCGGCTTTAAATAGAAACCTAACAATATCTAAAGAGGGTCGTTATGACCTTAAGGTGGTTATTGTAGATGCTGCTGGTAATGAAGCTAAAAAGGACGTTTCATTTACTATAGATAAGACAAAGCCTGTCATCAACTCAAAGACTGCTGATGGGGCTTTTTGTTAAAAAGATAAGTGATGTTGAGTTTACTACTGATGATGCAAACATTGAAAAAGATGGAGCTTACTCTTGCAAGGCAAAAATAGTTCTCCAATCACAATCACCAAAGAGGGTAATTCTATATCATTAAAGGATGAACCATCTGGAGATGTAGTTGATGAACTTTGGAATGTTACAGTAAAAGCTACAGACAAAGCAGGAAACGTAGAAGTTAAATCTCTATCTATCCATAAAGATAACGTAGCACCAAAAGTAGATATTAATGGCGTAGAGGATGGCAAATTTTACAACAAAGATGTAAATATTAAGGCCTCTGTTGAAGATGCTAATATTTCTACCAAAGAGATGACTATCAATGGCTCGGCAGTAAGTGGACTTGAACAGACAATCACCAAAGAGGGTGAGTATGATGTATCTGTTAAGGCGGTAGATAAGTCTGGGAACGAGACTGTAAAGAGTTTACATTTCACTATTGATAAAACTCCACCAGTAACTACTATTAGTGGTTTAACAGCAAAGAGACATTATCAGAAGCCAGATATGGCAAAAGGTTTTCTGCAAATGAAGAGGCTGAAATCCATTATGAAGTGATTGCGGATGGAAAGACTATCAAGGAAGGCAAGGGAGATGCTTTTGATGGATATACTGTGGATGGAGATTATACAGTTAAAGCTTGGTCTATTGATAGAGCTGGCAATGTAGGTGAGAAGGCTTCTATTTCATTCGTAAAAGATAGCACAGCACCAACTGTTGATCTATCTGGCGTTTCTGAGGGTAAGTATTACAATACCAATAAGGGCGTGTCTATATCAGTAAATGAGCGTTATTATGACACAAACAAGGTTAGCGTAACAGCATATAGAGAGAGAAAAGGGCAGAAGTATAGTGTTCCATTCTCGTTTAAGAGCAATGCGGTTAACAGCACTAATACGCTTAATGCTACAGAAACGGGAACATATCACATTACTGTTTCGGCAGTAGATGAAGCTGGAAATAAATCGAAAACCAAGAGCATTACCTTTACTGTAGATAAAGAAAAGCCTGTTATCACTATTAATGTAAAGGCCAATAATGGCAGTGCTGATGCGGCCGCTCCAGAAGTTGTTGTAAAAGAGGACTATATGGCCAACAAGAATATTGGGATTGTTAAGTCTTTTGGAGATTCTTCAAAAGAGCCATCATTCTCAGACAGCTTTACAGAGCAGGGCGGCAGTAGAAAATACCAAGGTATGCCTAAGAAGAAGGCTTATGACGGTGTATATACTGTAAAAGCTACTGTTACAGATAAGGCAGGAAATTCGGCAACTCTTTCTAAAACATTTACAGTTAATAGATTTGGTTCTCTTTTCGTGATCAAGGAATCGCCAAGCAAGAAGTACCAGAAATCTGTTAACAAGGATGTTGTTATAGAGGAAATGAATGTTGGTGGAATTAATGAGTATAAGGCAGAAGTAACGATAGATGATCAGACTACCGAGGCAAGCGGCGTAACTGTATCAAAGACGGGATATACTACGCTGTATACAGTTCCAAAGGAAAACTTCGAAAAGGAAGGTGTTTATAGGGTTAATCTTGTCACTCGTGATGCAGAGGGCAATACCTCAGAATCAAAGAAGGCTAAAGATGGAGATATTTGGTTTGCTGTTGATAAGACTGCTCCAATAATTTCTTACTCAGGAGTAGAGTCCAATCACATCTATAAGAAAAACTCTATGAAGCTATACGTTAATTCAAGAGACACAATCTCAAAGTCTGTTACTGAGGTTAGAGCAAATGGTGAGGTTCTTGATTCACACAAAGACGAGAACGGAACTTACGTTAAACTAACCAAGGGCATTAATCAGAAGGTCGAGATTACAGCTACGGACAAAGCGGGTAATGAGGCAAGCAAGGTGCTTACAGATGTAACAGTATCAGATAGCCCATTTGTATATCTACTTGCTAATAAGCTGATTATGTTTGGTCTTATCGTACTTATTGCTATGATTGGTGGCGGTGCTATCTATATGGCAAAGAGGCGTAAGATAAATAAAGAAACTGGGGAAGATGACTTAATCTTCTAATAGTTAGCCCTCACTAGAGGGCTTTTATTATGTCCGAAATCATGCGAAATTTAGCCATAGCGGGATTTTTATAGCGGTTAGGTATATTGATGTGGCTAGGCAGAATCGGGCTTGCATTTTGTGGGGAAATGTGTGATAATATAGCTACCTCTGAAAAGGGTTTGAAAAAAATAATAAGTGAAGATTAATCGGATTTGGCTCTCGAAAGAGGGCCTTTTCTATTGCTCTTATATTTTTCGCATATGAGTATTTTATGTTGTCGTTTTCGCAGACAAGTATTTTAAGATTTAAAGGATTTGCTATGTTTGTAAATTATTCATCTGCGAAAACCACAGAGGCTAAAACAACCTATTTGATTTAGTATTGCGATATGATATAATATTCAAGAGGTTAATAGGTCATGAGGAAACGAAAACGGGAAAAGCGAAAGATGATATTCATTATTGCAGCAGTATCAATTATTGTTGTAATTTTCGGCGTTCTTATGAATAACAGATACGCCATGAGTAGTCTTGGAGATATAAAACTATATCGGGTAAATATAAAAAGGTTTATTACCTCCAAACAGAGTACAAGGATGCGAAATTCAGAACGGTGTTTGACGAGCAATCAGCATCTAATGAGGATTTCCATGATGTAAGAATTGCTGTTATGAATTACGAAGGTGAAGTTGATGGCTCAATCACAGATGGTTCAGTACCACCTAATAATGTTATTGAAGCTACACTCTCACCAGATGAGTATAAATTCCTTATTGATGGATATGATTTATTTAATGCAGATCTTACAGTAACGACTGTTCTCATTCCCGTTGATGATTTCGTTTATATGTATACCTACTTAGAACCTATAGATCCTAAAAAGCTTGCAAGGCGTTCTGCGAATAATCTAAATAGTCATATAGATAGTAATTCGCAAGATGGGGTGTTAATGGAGATGCCTAGAAGCGAGCTTAGTGCCTATGTTAAAAAATATAAATTTAAGGAGTTATAGTATGACGGTATCTATACTTAACGTGGCAGAGTACGTTGTTTCACGAAGAGAGAATAAAAGGATGTCTAGGCAAATGCTTCATTTAGTTCTATATTTCGTTCAGGAACGATATATAGAAAAAGAAGGTGAACCGTTATTTAAAGAGACGTTCTTAAAGAAGGGGTTATTCCCATGTTCGGCTGTGCTTGATGCAGCTTTTACCAATCAAGGATATATTGAACAAAACGAGCTTTCAGAGTTCAAAAGAAAGTTAAATCAAAAACACAGAGTTGTTATTGATGAAGTGCTAGAAGAGTTTACTAATGCCACATCAAAAACAATAGCTGTAAAGCTATCTGATGATAAGGCTTGGGGAAGCACATCAGATGGTAAAGTAATTACTACAAAGACGATGAAAGGAGAAAAATAATAATGAGGAAGTCTAGTATTGTAATCGGTGTTTTAGGAGTTGTATTTGGAGTTGTGTCATTCACGAACACAATGGTCTTGCAAACAGTTATGTCTATGATTGGGAAAACAGATCGAGTGGCTATAACTGTAGGCTGTGTCTATTTCCTTGGCATGTTAATAGCTGGAATATGGACTATTTTAAATGCAGATATGGATAGCAGAGGTCTTAAGAAAGAAGAGTGTTTTAAGCTTGCGATCAAGCCGTCTGTGCTATTTGTACTAACGGGTGTATTTTTGCCTTGTGTCGTCTCTCAGACGAAGCTATATCATGTTTGCACTATTAGCGATCGTGCTTGGCCTTGTATATATCATTAAGGCTGCAAAGCTATATAGAAAGGGGAAGAAGTAATGTCAGTAATGCCAACTGTTAGAGAATCAACATTAATGGACGAATTGCCAGGTGATGGCCAGATTAAGTCGTTAGATGTTGCACTATTTATTGCACAAACCGCTGACAAACATCTTTATCATGCAGGATTTCTTGATAAAATAACCGTGGGAAAAATTGAGTTAATTACTTATTTCGCACAAGGGGCTTCGCTAATTCTTAATGGAGTTAAGCTGTTTCCTGATGATATGTATGCGGAGGGTGGTTCGGTTAAAACGGAGCGTATATCTGGTTTCTTTGGATATGATAGAAGAAGAGTTATAAAGGAGCTTCCAAGCCCACAAGAACTCATGAAGGTCTTAACGCCAATCCAGAGTAGTTTTACCAAGTGGCAGATGATGACTATAAATGAAACCATTGAGGCTCTTGCTAAATATGACGAGAGTCATCTTAGAAGAATTATCACTAATTCAGAGTCGTATAAGGCAGCACTATCTAGGCCTGATAAAAAGATTAGGCTTATGGATATGAAAAATGAGTTCAGTGATTGGTATAGTGCAGGAGAAAATTATGGAGGGTTCTGTTATGCGTGATAGAGATCAACTTAATCATGAAATGAGGCAATTTGAAGAAAGGGAAGATTTAAACGGTCCTATGATGGGATCTGGAGGTAGTTTTATGAATAAGCAAAAAATTGTTAAATATGCCTTTATAGCTCTTTTGGGGTTTGAGGCAATGCTTTGCTGGAATTGGCTTATCCAACCACTAATGCCAGTAATTACTAATATCATTAATAACAAGGGTGCGTTGTCATTGTCTGCTGGTATGCCGACAGATATATCTCATCCGCTTGGCAGTTTTTCTATCGGTGGCATGAACGCTCAATCGGCAATGTCACTATATGTAGATTCGCTATTTAGGTTTGGTCTTTTTAGTGCTATGTTTGGTCTTACGTTCAAGGCTTATAGCGTTATTAGAAGGTTTATGAGATGAAGAAAATATTAAGTAAAGTAATAACTCTGGTGTTGATCGGAGTTATTCTATTTTCAGGATTTAATATTGCCAAAAGTTTTAATGAATACTGGCAATCATATAAGCAATCAGTAGGGGTAAGTAAGGTTGCTGGAAGAGATAAAAAGACCGTTGATTTTAATGCTCTCCAGAAAGTAAACCCAGAAATTTCTGCATGGCTCTATGGTAAAGATACGAGGATTGATTATGCTGTAGCTAAGGCCAAGGATAATGACAAGTATCTACATAGATCGTATGACGGTAAATATAGCATTTCAGGAACATTGTTTTTTGATAAGGATAATGAACCGTTCTCTGACTTTGTTACAATCATCTATGGCCATCATATGAAAGATGGTTCAATGTTTGGAACGCTTGCTGATTGGAGAAATCAGGACGTTTATGATAAACACAAGAGTTTCTATATTTACACGCCAAATAAGAAATATAGGCTTGATATAGTTGCCGCTAATACTGTTCCCGCAGATGATAAGATATACCAATCAATGCATCTTGAAGGAGCAGAAAAACAAGAGTTCATTGAGCATGTAAAGAGCAGCAGTCAAATATATACAGATTCGCAGATGAGTATTTCTGATAAGTATGTAATACTTAGCACTTGTTCTTATGAATTTCAAAATGCAAGAGCTGTTGTTGTCTGTAAACTAGTGCCAGTAAATGATCAAGAAGTTAAAAAGGTTGATGCTGGAAACAGTAATGACGTATCTGTAACGGGATTTTTAAAAATGCTTTGGAGAAGTTCTAAGAGTTTCTTAAAAAATGGATTTAAAAACTTTTAGTGAAGGTCTTGCGGAAAGCCAGTATTTCAAGTAAAATCATAACTGTATATAGTTTGCTTTTGAAGTTTGATTTGAGAGTTGGCTATTACAATAAGGATTTGGGGCATGCCTTCGGGTGTGCTTTTTCTATTTCTTTTTGATATATTGTAGATATATCTGCGCAATAATCTTCAAATAAGGGAATGAATATGATATAATTGTTTTTCAGATTTAAACACTTGTTTCAAAAAAATATTCCAAAAAAATATTTCAAAAAGGTGTTGGTTATCATGCATAGGTATGTTATAATATGTTTAGAAGGAATTTGAACCAATTAATTGTTTATATTTATATAAAAAGAAAGAGAGGAAAATTTTATTATGAACAAGGAAAGAATGAAGAAGGGTGCGGTAGGCACTATGCTAATCGCAGGATCTGTTGCTGGTATGGGAGGTCAGGTATTTGCTGACACAGGAATACAGGCAGAACAGCAGACACAGGAGAAGGCTCATGTTAAGCCAGAGACAAAGGCTCAGGCAAAGGAGGCTCTTGATGTAGCTACTGCAAATCGTGACTACGAGCAGGGCAAGAAGAACGAAGCAGAGAAGAAGTATAATGCTGCTGATTCTGCACACGCAAAGGCTACAACTAATCACGAAAGTGCAAAGACGGCTCTTACAAAGGCAGAGTCTGATGCTAACAGCGGATTTGCTGGCGTTGTAGATAAGTATGCTGGAAAGCTTGAAGAGAGCAAGGCTAATGAGGTTAGTGCAAGACATCTCTTGATGAGGCTGTTAAGACTCAGGCTGAAAAGCAGACAGCTCTTGACAACGCAATCAAGGAGAAGAAAGATGCTGAGGCAGCACTAAAGGAAGCTGAGGCTAAATATCCAAACGCTGATGCTACTATCGAGCAGGATAAGACTGCTGTAGAAGGAGCTAAGGCAGAGCAGGAAACTTCCAATCAGAAGCTAAACGAGGCTACTGCAAATCTTAACAAGGCTAAGCAGACCTAGAGGCTGCAACAGGCGTTAGGGCTAACACAGCAGCGGCTGTTGAAGCAGCTAAGACCGAAGTTGAGGCAGCTAAGGCTAATGTTACTGCCAAGCAGAACGAACTAAATGATGCAAAGGCTAAGCTGGCAGCACTTACTGATGGTTCGCCAGAATATCAGGCAGCTGTAACAAAGGTGCAGACAGCAGAGGCTAATCTAAACACAGCTAAGGGTGTTCTTGCAAACAAGCAGAGCGTACAGACGTCCAAGCAGGGTGCATATGCAAACGCAGAGGCTAAGTATAACTCGGCTCTAGCAAGCGTACAGGAGTATCAGAACCTTAAGGTTGCGCTAGAACAGGCTAAGCAGGATAGAGCTAGTGCCGAGACTAACAGAACTGAAAAGATGCAGTCACTTACTGATGCAAATAACGCAGTAAGAACAGCAGAAGGTGAGCTTAAGACTCTAAAGAATGACGTTGAGACTAAGACTAACGCAGTTAATGCTGCAAAGACAGAGCTTGATAATGCAAATGAGGCTGTAAAGACAGCTCAGGCTAAGTACGACAAGTCTGTTGCAGATGCAAAGACAGAGCTTGCGACCGCAAAAAATGCTCTAAGCAAAGCTGGAGTTGAGTTCCTAGATTCTCTAGCTACATTTAAGAAGATGGAGCAGTGGAATCAGGCACTAAAGAATACTAGTGATACAAAGATTCAGAAATTCTTTGAACTTCTTGGTGACAAGCCTTACACAGATGATGATGGCAATACCGAGAAAAATGCTGACGGTAGCGTAAAGACTATATGGCAGCAGAGAATTGAGAGTCTATCTTCACCAGAGGCACTACTCAAGGCTATGGATATGATTGATCAGGTTAACGAGAGAATCGCTAGAAATGATCAGCCATACGGTCCTAAGACTATAGCAAAGGTTAATGCTGATATGATGCTTTACTCCATGATTTCAAATGCGCTTTGCATGAATATGGACGCTCACTCCCTTGTAGGAACAAAGGACAGTGGACTCCGTGGTCCAAATGCACTATCTGAGTGTCAGGCTTTCGGTTATCCTAGCGTAGATGCTATGGTTAGAGGCTGGTATGAAGATGAGAAGGCTGAATATGATGCTGGTAACAGAAACTTCCAAGAAGTTGGTCACTATCTAATTATCAGAGGCGCTGGCGGTAAGGACGCTGTTGTTGGTGGTTCGGTATCAGAGCTTAGTAATGGTACTGTCAACTTTACAGATGACAACGCAAGACTTTACGCAAATGGTATGACTACTGACGAGTTCAGAGCGCAGCTCCACGATTTTGTTGAAGCTAAGCAGAATGCTGTTGCTAATGCACAGGATAAGCTAAACGATCTCATTAATAATGAGACACCAGAGCTGAGAGATGCAAAGGCAGACCTCGCAAGCAAAGAGGAAGCTAAGACTAACGCAGATAATCAGCTTGCTAACGCAAATAAGGCTGTTTCCGATAAGGAGCAGGAAATTGCAACTCTGGACCAGAAGCGTACAGAGGCAGACAAGGCACTAGACGAGGCTACTTCTTAAGCTAAATGCCATAATCACAGTAGAAAGCGCTGCTCAGAAGGCTGTTACTGATTACGAAGCAGCAAATCCAACCGTTGCTACAATGGTTTCTGATGCAGAACAGGCTATGAATACCGCAAAGGCAGAGCTTGATGATGCAACTAGAGAGGTTGAAACTGCTCAGGCTGATGTAGATGCTAAGACAGAGGCTCTTGAGACAGCAAAGACTGAACTCAAGGAAATGAACGCTGAGGCAGCTAAGGCTCAGGAAAAGGTTGATGAGGCAACTACAAATCTCAACGCAGCTATTGAAAGAGCAAAGACGGCACTAGAGGCTGGCATTGAGGCTGGTAAGGCAGATATTGAGGCTCAGAAAGATGTTGCAGCAAAGACAGCAGAGAGAGATAGCAAGCAGACAGCATATGATACAGCAGTAGCAGATCTCGCTGATAAGACTGATAAGGTTAAGACAGCAGAAGATAAGCTATCTGAGGATATGCAGAAGTTCGCTGAACTCTTTACTGCAAGAGAATCGCTAGAGAATAAGACTAATGCTTTTAATGAAGCAACTGCAAATCTTGATGCAGCTAAGGCAGATGTTGAAGCAAAGACAAAGGCTCATGATGAGGCTGTTGCTAATGTTGCTAAGGCAGAGGATATGCTTGCAAAGGCTAAGCTGGTTAAGCGTGATGATCCATCTACCTACAAGGACGACTTCCCAGAGCTTGTAGAGCTTGAAAAGGTACTTGCTGATGCAAAGGCTCACGAGGCTGAAACTGCAAAAGCTCTTGAGGTAGCTAAGGCAGAACTCGATAAGGCTAAGGCTGATTACGATAATGCTAAGGCTCGCTATGCAGAGGCTCTCGCTGATTACACAGTAGCTAAGGCTGATTACGATTCGTTCGTTAAGGCTGAAAAGCAGAAGTATGCTAAGCGTGGCAACAAGAGACATGGCAAGGTTGTAAAGACTGGTGACGAAAATGATCTTGGTCTTGCAGCACTCGGACTCTTTGGCGCAGGAGCAGCTCTAGCAGCTACAAGAAAGCGTAAGAAGCAGATTGAGGACTAGTTCTCGCATGTAAATAAGCCCCCTAAATGGGGGCTTTTCTTTACAAAATATATTGGGAAATGTGTTTAAATATGATATAATGTATAAGAGGGGTGAAAAATATATGATTATAAAAAAATTGTATTAATTCTGGTTTCCGCAGTTTTAATAATTAGTGTATTACTTCAAGAAAGTAAATCAGATGGTCTATCTGGTGTTATTTCTGGCGGTGCGGAACAGTTATTCGGCAAAAAGAAAAGTCATGGATACGATGATATGCTTAATAAGATTACGATTGGATCGTCAGTCTTAGCAATCATACTTATTGTATTCATGTTAGTAAGGGGTGTTTAAATGTATCTAAAAGAAGTTAGAGATGAAGTAAGAAAGACAGTTTTTCCTGATAGAAAGAAAATTGTTAAAGATACGGTTATTGTTGTAGTTACTTGCTCGGTGTTTGCACTTGGTTTTTTCCTTGTAGACTCTGGGCTGCTATACGGCTTAAAGGCGCTTGTTAGATAGGAGGTATGTATATGGTAAATAAAGAAGTGAGAAAAAGAATACTGTTTACTGTTTGCATGCTGCTCTTGTTTGCAGTAGGTTCTAATCTGCCTGTACCAAGCATAAATAAAACAGTGCTAACACAGATGTTCTCTAATGGAAATATGGGGGTGTTTGAACTATTTAATTTGTTCACTGGTGGAGCGTTTAAGAACTTTACTGTTTTGGCTCTCGGTATTACGCCATATATCACGGCAAGCATTATCGTACAGCTACTTACAATTGCTTTCCCTTATTTTGAAAACTTATCAAAAGAGGGCGATACAGGAAGAAAAAAGATGGCATCTATCACTAGATACCTTGCCGTAGTGCTTGCACTAATTCAGGCTATTGGGCTATCTTTCGGAATGTTCAAAAGAGCGATTGTGGATCAGTCGGCAATCAGCATGATAATGATAGTAATGCTATTAACCGCTGGTACTGCTTTCCTTATGTGGCTAGGTGAACAGATTAATGAACTTGGCGTTGGTAATGGAATGTCACTACTTATTTTTGCGGGTATTGTAGAAAGGCTTCCATCTGGTGTACAGAGTATTGTATCAAAGATGAAAGAGGGGGAGCTGTCATTTATAGCTGTGATTGCTATAGTGATTGCAGTAGTTCTCCTTGTTGCAGGAATCAACTATGTGCAGCAGGGAGTCAGAAAGATCCCAGTGCAGTATGCAAAGAGGGTGGTCGGAAGAAAGACCTATGGTGGTCAGACAACGCATATACCTATGAAGCTTAATGCTGCGGGAGTTATCCCAATCATCTTCTCGCTGTCGCTGATACAGTTTCCATTAACGCTTATATATTTTAAGCCAAATGCGAGTGTTTCGGTATTTCTAAGTAAATACCTATCTCCATCAGGAAGCGTGGGAGTATATGTTTATGGACTACTAAATATTGTGCTGATTATCGCATTTACATACTTCTATACTGCGGTAATCTTTAAGCCAGATGAGGTATCAAAGAATCTCGCAAATGCTGGGGGTATGATTCCAGGAATTAGGCAGGGAAAGGAAACAGAGTCTTACCTTAGGGGTATTATGAATAGGCTTTGTCTGCCAAGTGCATTATTCCTAGCGGCGGTTGCTACACTACCGACTATTGTTTCGCAGTTTACGAACCTAAATATGGGCTTTGGTGGAACATCAATACTCATTATGGTCGGAGTTGCGCTTGATACGGTCCAGAATATAGAGAATAGAGGTTTACAAGATAAATATGTTGGTTTCTTGAAATAGTAAATGGGGTAGCTTCATGCTACCTCTTTTCTTTTGTCTATATTTTTCGCAGATGAGTATTTTGCTGATGGGTCTATTTTATAAAATTTTCATCTGCGAAAATCTATCTGGCGATATTGGCGTTTTCTCGCAAAATTTTTCATTTACGGTATAATTACTCATTAAGCGTATAAAAAAACCTCGCTACGGTCGAATTTCGCAGGATTTCGAGCATATCTGGTGTAATGATACGCTGATGCTCATAACAAATTAATAAATTTAAAGAAATTCGCTTAAAAAGTGTTTCAAAATTGTTTCAAAAAAATGGTATAATAAGAATAAAGGAGATGCTGTTGATATGAAGTTTGAAAAAGAAAAAAACCATTAATACAATTATTTCTAACAGATCGCTTATGGTCTGCGTTAGGTATATTAATCCTTATCTTTGGAGTTATACTAGTTTTTGCTTTCTTAGTGGGCTTAGTATTTGTTTTGACTCATACACCAAAGTGGATATTTAAGTATGTGTTCTTTGCTTTGCTTGGTGGGGCTATTTTCTTTTGCATAATAGCTGCGGCAATCAATATTAAAAGGGCGTTTGTGGGATTATGGCTTTCATCAAAGCTTCCGCTATCCAAAGATGAGCTTGAGAAGCTTAATGTTTCTACACTAAAGGAATATTTGATGTTTTTAGATAAGTATATTGGAAATAATAAACTATACATATCCTCAGAACATTTAGCTTTTATATCAGAAATACATTACTGTGGACCTCTGTTCCTTGTTGCGGAATCGTCAATATGCCTCGAATCGAAGCATTATTGGCATAAACTCAACAAAAACAGATTTGCTTTATATGACCTAGAAGAAAACTTAGAAGAATACGATCGCTATGGCGTTGAAATAAAATCGTGGCAAAAGACAGGTGAGGTACTCGCAATCAACAATGCTGCCATAAATAGAGATATTGAAAAAGATAAAATTCTTACAGTTTGGAGTAAGCCTATGTATAGTTATGTTGACTTTGGTTTTAGAGTGACACCACGCTGTGATTCGATATGTGGATTTATATCAAACAGCCACATAATAAATCACAAAGAGAATATCGGAAGGAGGATTTAATAGTGAATAGTGAATTACAGAACAATATAGATAAATTAAATGACGAGCAAAGAGCTGTGGCATTACACAAAGATGGCCCACTTCTTGTCATTGCTGGGGCGGGTGCAGGGAAAACTCACACGCTAATTACTAGAGTTGCTTATCTTATAGATCAGGGAGTTAGACCAGAGCAAATATTGCTACTTACATTTACAAATAAGGCTGCTGACGAAATGAAAGAAAGAGCGACTAAAATGGTTGATGGGGCTGGCGAAATTGTTGCTTGCACATATCATTCTTTCTGTGTAAAAATGCTCAGGAGATTTGGAAGGGCTATTGGGATATTCCCTAACTTTTCGATTTTATCAACAAATGATGTGATTACGGCTCTTAATCTTGTAAAAGCTAAAGCTGGTGATAAATATAGTGTAGAGAATTTTACTCCAAGCGGAAAGATTGCCGAGCTTATATCTAAAGCAAGAAACAAAGAGAAACCGCTATCTACTTACTGCAATGCAGATAATGGCGTTTATCAGCCAAAGCTAGTAAAAGAACTCGCTCATGAATACTATAGATATAAGTTAGAGAATAATATGCTTGATTTTGACGATCTGCTTTATAAATTTTATAAGCTAATATCAGAACGTGAAGATGTGAGAGATGTTATTTCCGATCATTTTGCTTATATGATGGTTGATGAATATCAAGACACAAATACCTTACAGGAGAAGATAATCTTAAAGCTAAGGGAGAAAAACGATAATATTGTCGTGGTTGGAGATGATTCCCAATCAATTTATGGATTTAGAGGGGCAGAAATTGCGAATATTCTCAATTTTGACAAGAAGTTTGATAATTGCAAAAGAGTTACAGTAGATAAGAACTATCGAAGCGGTCAGTCAATCCTTGATATTGCGAATAACATGATGCTTGAGGCAACAGAAGGATTTAAAAAAGTAATGAAGGCCCAAAGGCCGATTGAAGTTACGAAGTCCGTTGTTAGACCAGCCAATCAGTATGAAGAAGCTGAGTATGCACTTAGTATAATTGATCATCTTCATACAAATGGTGTTCCATATAAGGATATTGCCGTACTTGAAAGGCACTCTTATTCATCTAATATGCTAGAGTCAATGCTTACTGTTAACGGCATTGGATATGATAAGTATGGTGGGATTAAGTTTATGGATAGGAATATTGTTCAGGATCTGCTTGCGTTCTTCCGTTGTTCATTCAATAGTAGAGATGAGCTTGCTTGGTTTAGGCTGTTGCTTCTCGTTCCGAACATTGGTAAGAAAAAAGCGTCATACTTTTCAGAAAAGATCTCAAATGGCGGTTATGATGAAAGTGAATTGTACACAAAGGCTGGTAAGAAGAAAGTATTTACTGACGATTTACTAAAGCTAATTGAGTATGGAAATACTCTAAAAGATTCTAAGATGGAGTTCTCGAAGATAGTTGATAATGTTTGTGACTTCTACATGAGCATGAGAGAGCGTTCCATTCAGGTCGCTAGAGAAAAGGCTAAGCCTAATCTAGCTGGGCTTCTTGATCAGCTTGATAGCGATAAGAACATTCTTCCACAGTTTAAGATGATTGCTAATGGATATTCATCAGTACAAGAGTTCTTTGATGGGGTTGTGCTTGGCAAGGAAAATGAGTCAGAGCAAACAGATAACCTCGTAATTTCTACAATCCATTCAGCGAAGGGCCTTGAGTATGAAGCCGTAATCATTTTAGATGTTGTAGATGGCGTTATTCCTCATTCTAATGTTGAAGAGGGTACGCCAGAGGATAACGAAGAGAGAAGATGTTTTTATGTGGCTGTTACAAGAGCCAAAAAATATTTATACTTCATGATGCCAGATGTTATTAATGTATATGGCGAGACGGTAAGAACAGAGGGTTCAAGATACCTTAGAGGGATAATATAAAAAGGAGGTTATAATGAGAAATAGAGGTAGGCCAAGCATAGATGATTTTACTAAGCGAAAAGTCATAGATTTGTATGAAAAATACTACTTTAACAACAGCAGAAATTTCAAAAAGAACTGGTGTTAGCAGAACATCTATTTGGCGAATTGTGAGAAATGAAGATCATAAATCTTTAAAAAAAGTAAACGAGTATGATATAATTAAAGAAAGGAGAAAATAAAAATGGAATATATTGCATTAATTATGGTTGCTATTATGTGGGCATATTTTTCTATATATATGCAACTTATTGTTTAGAGGCATATTAAACAATAGTGATAAAAACTATAAAGAATATCTTATCAAGATGATAGTTATTGCACTTGTAAGTTATGGGGTCTTAGCGCTTGCTGTAAATATCATAAAGCCGAGCGTTTTCCTTAAGTCACTGCTAATTGTTGGCTCGATAATCTCATTTGAAAGAATTATCATAATTGTTGCCTTAGTGGTGCTTGCAATCAGATATATAAGAAGGAGAAACTAATTTTGAGTAAATCAATAATACAAAGTGAAAAGCGGTGTTTTATGACAGGCAGAACAGATAATCTCGATAAGCACCATATATTCTTTGGAACTGCTGATCGAAAACTATCTGAAAAATATGGATTGTGGGTATGGCTATGTCATGATAGACATATACATATGAGTCCGCACAGAACGCCGCATAACGATAGAGAAGTGGACCTTGAGTTAAAGCAGCTTGGCCAGAAGGCTTTTGAAAAAGAGTACCCATATTTAGATTTTATGAGTATTTTTTATAAGAATTATTTGGGTGGCGAAGATGATTAGACCAACCATTAATAATATAGTCAACTCAGATCCGTTTGAGCTTTTAGAGTGGGCTAAGGAAAGTTTTACTCACGAAGTGCCTTCTGGGGTTAATAGTGTTTCGGATATGAATCGTATTGGCATGCTTCTTGGGGTCTTAACAAACGAGTATTCTTATCTTGTATCACTGACAACAGAGCTTGGGCTTTATTCTAAAATGGTCAAAATGAGCGTTCCTATAAAGCCTAAAAGTGGAGATACGGAAGAAATGGCTAATTATATCAAGAAAAAGGAAGAAGCTGAGATAATGGAGCAGAGGAAAAAAGTTATTTCATGTTTTGCGGATATTTTAAAACAGCAATATAACGCTGTATCAAGAATGTTAACGGTATATACACAGTCACAGGAAGAATTAAAAATGACTGATTACAAGAGGTAGAAAAGGAGAAAAATTATGACAAAAAACGAGAATATTGATGCAACATTTAACATTGAAGAAGAGGATTTAGGGAATTGGGTAGTCTCTCTCATGGAAGAGTTTATTGAAAACGAGGATTTAAATGATTATATGTTTAGTTCTTTCCCAGAAGATTGCAAACTTAGTGATGAACAGGCAGAAATTATTGCTAGTGTATCAATGAACTCTTTTCTTGCTGGTATTCAGATTGGCATTATGGATGCCTTTGAGAAGATTAACATGGCGGTAGCAGAAGGCTATAAAGAGTTTGACAAAGTAATTGCTGCTGATGGTTTTAGCAAGCATTTATCATAAGAGGAGGTAAAAATGGTTAGCGAAGAAAAACTAAAGCATTATGCCGTTAATTTCCTTAAATCTGAGATTGATAAGATTCATGAGGCGTTAAAAGTTATTCAAGATGACGAGGAAAGAGACGGGGAAAGAAGATTGTTGACGGAACTTGTAAGAGATTACAGACGGGATCTTTCAGAGATAGAAAATAGCCTTGAAGAGTGTTAATGGAAGGTGGTATTTGCAATGAAAGAGTTTAGATCACCAATTAATTTAGGTGTTAGGTCGAGCAGACGCGGCAGAAGCACTATGATGGTAAAGTGTCCGTTTTGCGAAGAAAAACTTGAGGTGTATATCTGGAGCTTTGCAGGTTCTGGGAAAAGATGTTCTTGCGGGGCGTTGCTCGGAAGAGTTACTTGTGTAAAGGAGGTAGAAAATGACGAAGAAAGATGTTGAAAAGATTGTGGTTATTCCGCAGTTTGAGCTTACAGAAGATGTTATAGACGAGATGGTTGAAGATGCCAAGAAAGAGCTTATTGGCAAGCTGGTTTCAGATATAGGGCTTACAGATTCCGAGTCTTTAGTGTTAGATGGTGAGGATCTTGAAGAGTTCATTGGTGAGACATTTGGCTTTGGCGTATTTATTGGAATTTGCAACACACTAGAAGCGTTGAATAGTGCTGCAACTTTGTCAGAAGAACTAAGTGATATTGTGTTGTAGGATGAGGTTCTGATACTAGATAAAGTTTCTGATAATACTAGCGGGCATGTGTCGTAAGAAAGGAGGAAGGAAATGATTAATTTTGCAGAAAACGGAAAAAGAGGGGTTTTGTCAATTAAGGAAAGAGTTGAAGAAGCAAAGATGATTGCCAGCAATCACAATCTAAACGTAGTTATGTTTCTTTATAAAGAACTTGGAGAAGTAGGACTTTCTGTCGCATACTTTGGTGATACGGAGAGTGCAGAGGCATACTATGACGATAGGTGTAAATACATGCTTGGTCAATACTGGAGTTATATGGGCTATATTAACGGAATGTGGGATAGCAAGCGTGGAGTATACGTTGGAGATCTCGAAAAAGAGATTGCATAAGTTTTATGGGTATGTCTAAAAGCATGATAGATGCCTTCCCTCCGCATATACAAAAGCAGATAAGAAGCCAATTTTCCCAAAAGACACGCATGGAAGAAATCGCAGATGAAGAAAATGTTGAGAAGAAATCAAAATATTCATCTGCGAAAACGGATATTGATGGTATTAGGTTTGATAGTAAGAAAGAGGCTGAGTTTTATGCTGAACTAAAACTTAGAGAAAAAGTTGGAGAAATTTCTCATCTGCGATTACAACCAAGATACTTACTCCAAGAAGCTTTCAAGCATGAAGGCAAGCAATATAGAGAAATAGAATATGTCGCAGACTTTGAGTATATCAAAAATGGTATTACTGTGGTTGTAGATGTGAAGGGATTTAAAACTGCTGTGTATATGATCAAGAAAAAATTGTTTCTGTACAAATACGGAGATAAGGTTAAGTTTATCGAAGAATAGGAAGGAGGTGAAATATGGATTTTGATTGGAAAGAAGTTAGGTATGTTGACGACAAATTTGAAAATAAGCCGCCAATCGGGAGGGCACTCCTATTAAGAGAGGCTTCTTATTATACTTGGATTGACGAACTTTGCGAACTGGAGGATGGAACAATATTTCTTCCATCAAGAATGGTTCTAGTTTATGTTGAGGGCGTGGGTGTTGTTGACGATCTTATTTCCGCTTATGCGGAGTTAAATACACCAGAAGAAAAATTCGAGGCTGCTGTTAGCAATGCGAAAAACTGCCGCACAAACTCGCTTCAATCCTCTCTCAGAATGTATACACTCACAAAGTATGCTGATGATCACACAAGCAGGCCGCTCAAGATTAGAGGTCTAAAGGGTATAACTGGTATGCTTGGTAAGTAAGCAGAAGGGAGGCAGTTTGAGAAGAGTTAAAAGTAATATCTCGAAAATTATATTAGTTGAAGTGCTTGTATTATTTGTCTTGATTGGTACGGTTGTAAGTAATGCACAAGAAGTTAATAACCGATCTGCATTTAAAGTGAAACCAATATCATTAAGTGTTCATCTTGTTAGGGCGGTTACGACTAATGATTGCCATGAGGTCATTCAGACGAAGGCAAGCACGGCAATTAAGGAGAAGGCAGAAGCCGACAAGAAGGCCGAGGAAGCCGCCAAGAAGAAAGAAGAAGAAAAGAAATTGGGGATTGTTGAAACCTCATATAGCGGAGGTAAACTGACAAGATCAAGAGGCTCTATACAAGGCCCATCTGGAAAAGAAACATACTATAATCTTAATATGTCAGGAGTTGTTTCAATCATGAGAAGGATGGGATTTAGTGAATCAGAATATCCATACAACGTAAGAGCAGATGGAGTTAAGTGTTTAGGACCTTATGTAATGGTTGCAGCACATCTTGGCAATAGACCTAGAGGTTCAAAGGTACAGACCAGTCTTGGTACTGGAATAGTATGTGATACGGGTGGCTTTGCGGCTAACAATCCAACTCAGATTGATATTGCAACGGCATGGTAGGGGCTAGTAAGCCCCTTTTCTTGTGTCTAAATTCCTGCGAAATTTAGCCGTGGCGAGGTTTTAATGCTTAATAGGCATATTGGTATGGCTTAATGTAAATAGGCTATGAATGAATTCCTTGTTTTTCGCAGATGAATATTTTTTGTTTTACCTATTTTCGCAGACAAGTATTTTAAGACACAGATATTTGTTGGGCTACAAATTTCTCATCTGCGAAAATGCCTTGTGCGTTTTTCTGTTTTAAGTTATAACACTCTCATGTTATAGTTTGCTTTTGAAGTTTTGATTTAAGAGTAACTATATTAATAATTATTTTAAGGGCGGGCCATATGGCGTGTCTTTTTTGTTTGGTTTGAGAACCTTGTGAATCATTTAATACAAAGTAAAGGAGAATAAGAATGGAAAAGAAGATAACACTTACAGCTGGAGAGGAATTCGTATTAAATCTGCCAGTAACAGACAATGACTACAGACTTCTCGGTAGGCTAAAAGAGGACTGCGAGTATTACTTGGGATATGGTGCTAGACAAAATAAGCATCTATATTACAAGGATGAAGAAAAAATGATCGTAGCCATGACAGAGATCTATGATAGCCTCGTAGAGAAGCCAGAGTGGCTGACAATGAGTGAGATTGCGACATACGAGGAAGAAATGCTACATCCAATCATGAGCTTTGAAGAGTATCTTAAGAACTTTGATTTTACTCTTGAGTGCGAAGGTGAGAACTTCCGTATTTGGGATAACCAGAGAGAAGATTATATTTTCGAAGGAAGGCTTAACAATGTCTCTATTGCAGATGCCATAGAGGAGCTTACTACTTATATATGCGATTCTATTGATGATGATATGGAGTACTACATTGAAAACCATGTTGGTCCTTGGGGTATGTTAGAAGAAAGACCTGATTGCGATTACGAGTCTTTTGTAAATGAGTATAAAGACAAGGGTGGCTTTATGAAGAATTACTTGTTTAAATTGATAATATGCACATCAGATCCAAGGCTAATTGCTTTTTTTAAAGAAAGGAGAATATTGATAATGAAAGAGATTAGATCACTGATTGTTGAAATAAATAAAAATGGGAAAAAGCCATATAACGGCAAAATGCCCTTTTTGCGGAAGAGAATTTAACGTGATTACATGGAATTCTTTTTACTCTAGGAACAATAAATGTTCTTGTGGAGCATCGCTTGAAAGATTAGGTTGTATAAAGGAAATTGAAGGCGATTTTTGAAAAACTACAGAAATGTTTGCATAATATTAAATAGCCCATCAAGGGCTATTTTTTTATATGTTTTTATAATAATAATTATGCGTAAATAAAAACCTGAAAAGTAAACATTTCTCAATTTTTATACAACGAATTATCTTTTGTAATAGAGCGGCAATATGATATAATAGTGATAATGTTTATAATCTAAATTTTAAGAAAGGAAGTTTGTTTATGTTTTTACGAAAATCGGGGGGGGTAAAGACCCACCTTAAAAAAGCTATGGGGCTTGGCATTGCTAGTATTTTTATTGTTGGAGGCTCTATAGTTCCAGCTTTTGCAGATGCGGCAAGCAGAAACATTCCTATCCCAAATGTTGAATACACAACAGAGGATTGGTATGTTAAAGAAAACGCACACCTTATAAAAAACAAAGATGTTTCAGATTTGAGAAATATTGTTGAGCTTACTGTAGACACAAGTCAAGGAATAGACAAAGATACAGGAAGGGTGTGGGATGATGATGACGCCCTAGGAGAAAAATACGTTTACGCCAAAGGAAGCAGAAAAACGTCAAATATTTATGGTTCTATGTTTTATGCAACTAATGGATATTCTGCGAAGTTCCCTAAGCTATTTATCGACAGAGAATCCAAAAGATATGTTGATATGATTGTTAAAGGTGATACAACAAATCTTAATGCGGTTGGATATGAACCATTTACTAGAGATAATTCTCCGCTCTTGTCTGTAACAAAGACAGATGTTCTCTTTAATGGATTAAGGGCGCAGCATACGGGAACAATAACGGTAGAGCTTAGATATAATGACAATGGTTCGTTATATGATAAAGATACTATGATGCGTTTTGCTGATCTTGATACTGCTGGAGAAGAAGTAAAGATGGATAATAGCTTTGATGGAAAATACTATGTACCAGGTATATCGCCTAGTGATTGGTGGCTGAAAAAGGACGCTGATGGGTGGATAGGCAATAGCACTACTAATGCCGATAACGAGACATTTAAAACTGGATTTGCGTTTTTTGTTCATAATGGAAAGATTACGTTCCAAGCAAAGGCTAATTCCGCAGGATTCTGTATCGCTGCTAATGGCGTAGAGAATATGTATGGATCTTTAAGAATTATTAAAGAATCTAATTAAATTTTAGGAGGACTATATGAAGTTATTTAAAGGAATAATCGTTTCAGCAATGGCAATAGTGATGCTTATTCCATCATTCGCATTTGCTGATGATGACCCGTTTATTAAGGATTTGTCAAAGCTGAGAGCTAAGCCGTATGAATGGCAATTTTATGATGAGAATGGCAAGGCAATCGACAAAAGAGTTATTCTTGCTGAAGTGAAAATGAAGGCTATTAGCGCTAGACATATAGAGACACACGGTGTTAAGATTCAGCCAGATGGTAAAGAATTTGTTAAAGACTACTTTAATGATCGTGATAAAAAGGTAGAGGATCTAAAAATTAGAATTGGCAACTCTGAATTGTTTGAAGACACTATATGTGTTATTAAAAATCAAGATGTTAAGTATAATGATAAAGAATTGCTTAAAAAGCGATACTTAAAAGATCTTGGATTAGATAATAAGGTTGAATTTGCAGATGATTGGTACTTTAAGGAGGTTCTATATGTCTGCGCTTTACCTGGAACTGAAATTGAAGTTACAAATCTCTATACTCGTGGGAAAATAAGAGATGGTTCATTTAAGCTAAAAGTTAATGAAGATTGCTCTCTTTCACCTGTTGATAATACAACACAAGTTGATGGAGATACAGTAAAGATGTTTTTAGGGGAAAAGCCAACAGATGCTGATAAGCCAAATACTGACAAACCAAATACTGACAAGCCAAATACTGACAAGCCAAACGCTGGTGCAAATGCCGACAAGCCTGCTGATAAACCAAGCATAGATAAGCCTGTCGATAAGCCAGTTGTAGATAATAATAAGCCAGCAGACAAAGTCGATGGCAAGACACCTACTGATAAAGTAGATTCTGTAAAGCCCGTAGTTGACAATAAGGCAAGTCAGAATGTAAACAATGTTGTAAAAAGACCTGCTGTCGCTAACGCAGACACACCAAAGACGTCTGATAATTCCAACATTGCTTTATACTCTATGCTGTTAATTGGCTCTATAGGTGTAATTAGTGTTGTATCCAGAAGGAAATTAAGAACAAATAAGTAAGGGGGATTAAATGAATTTAAGATTTAAAAAAAATCATAACTATTGGGTTAGCAACCATCTTTTCTGTTGGTGCTTCAATAATGGCTGTTTCCGCAGCCACACTGCCGAATATTCCAATTCAAAATGCAAAATTTGTAACTGGTGTAGAAAACCAGCTCGGCTCTCTAAAAGTTATCAAAGAGTCTAATTAGTGGGGGGGTAGAACTATGAAAAGATTTAGACTGCCCCTCATTTTAGGGCTAATAATGATGTTTTCGGTTATGCCAGCTTTTGCTGGTACGCCAAGCGTAACAAGTGTTGTAAGCAGCTTGCCTAATCTTACAGGCGGTAGACCTCTTAGTGAAATATCGACTGTAGATGCGGGTCTTACTCAAGACACAATGCTTATTAATAAACTTGATGATCCAAATCATTTACCGAAGTTTGTTGTTAATGATCCATATAACACTTTAACCAAAGTGCCAAGTAGTCATCCGCAGAACACTGCTGCAAATGGTGCATGGAGAACGAATTTTTCTGATAAGACTTATGTGTATAATGATGATTCTACATATATTCTTGTTAAGGATTATTTTAAGTTTAAAGGCAAGTGGTACGACAAAAAGATTATTTTCCGTCAAATCAACAATCAAATGAGTTTTTATTTTAGCAAACGAGAAGTTTCTTTCTCTAGTGATATACTGTTTAGTAACGGTTTCTATGTGGGGAGAAGTTAAAGTCGATACACAGATACTAGATAAAGATGGAAATAAAGCTAGAATACCAAATCTCATGATTGGAGTTGACGATATAGACTTTGCTGGTATTCCGAGAGAAACATTTAGAATTGAGAATTTTGTTATAAACGCCAATAATACGTTTGTACATCATCTAAGCACATATCTTGTTACATCTAATAATGCTGTTTACGGTACAGATGAAAGTGACGATTACAGACCAGTCTTCTTTGCTCAAACGGGCATTGAAAACGGTGAAGTGAAAGGTATGTGGTATGGAACGCCAAGGGGTGCATACTCAGGATGCTATGTATCTTCTGGACTACATCTAAGGGTAACAAACGTACATTACCGTGCTGATAATGGTGGTGAAATTATGGGTACAAAAGATGAAGTTGTATATCTAGGCGATAACGCAAGCCTTGCCGAAACAACAGCTAAGGCTAAAGAAAACTACAAATTTACGACATGGACGGCAGATAGAGACGTTACATTAAATGATGGCTCGGTAATAACTGCTGGAACAGAAATGTTAAAAGAACAAGTAGAGCTATCGGTTATCGACAGAGAAACGACTTTTACTGCTCACTTTAATAAGACTGTGGGTAGTTTAAGGATAATAAAAGAATCCAACTAAGGAGGAAACATGAGGAGTTTCAACAAACAATCTAATGGCAAAAAGCCAAGACTGCTAAAAATGATTTCAATGATGGTTCTCGCATTTGTGATACTAATTCCGTCATTTTCGTTTGCGGCAGAAACTTCTAGTTCTACTAGCAAGGTTGAGAACGTAGTAACTCAGCCTAAGAAGCTATCAAGAACAAAGCGTAGCGTAGTAGCATCTACTGTTCCAGATAGCGAAAAGCCGACACTAGAAGGGTGTGAGTTCGGTGTTTATGCTGACGAGGACTGTACGCATAAGCTTGATACGGTAGTTATCAAGAAGAACTCAGATGGAACGTATTCTGGAGTAAACAAGGGTGGTGAAACACTTCCCGCTGGAAAGCTTTATGTTAAAGAGCTAAAGGCTGCTACGGGATATAAGCTAAAAACTAATGTTTATCCTGTAAACATTCAGGCTGGACAGGAAGTGCCAATCACAATCAACAATGAGCTTGATATAGTAGAGCCTGTTATAGCTAAGACATCTGATGTGCAGAAGATTAAATCGGCTTCTTTGGAGAATCCGCAGTATGTTAAGTATACTGTAAAAATGAAGAACCCAAGTTCAACAGCTATGGTTGCTAACTATGTTCTTCAAGATGAAATTCAGAAGCCAAATAACAATGCTGCTATTATCGAGAAAAGCAGCGTAGTTGGCAATATTAACGGAGAAGCATTTACTTCGTTTGAGTCAATCACAGAAAGGGGTTTTAAAACAAATCCTGTTATTCTAAAGCCAAACCAGACGCTTACCATTAATTACACAGTAAAAATAACTGGTAGGCTTGGAAAAACTGGACTAAAGAACGCTCTTTCTACAAACGCTCTTGTTCCAGAGGTCTACAAGATTGGTACAAGCGTAGAACATGGAACTATTGATCCAAGCATAGAAAATATTGATGGTGGCTCTACAAAGACTATCAATTACACACCAGATGCTGGCTATCAGATTAAGTCTGTAACTGTTGACGGACAAGAGGTTAATACTGCTGATCATCCAACATCTTATGAGTTTGCAAATATTGATAGCAACCATAAGATTCATGTAGTTTATGAGCCAGCTCCTAAGGTTGAAAACCCAACAAAGACTTTCGATAAGCAAGTTTATCATGATGGAGAAAAGGTTGAGTCAACTATTGTTGCTTCACAGACTGGAATTGAGGGATCTGTTGCTAAGAATGTAGTTATTGCTGATGTAAGCAATGACACTCTAAAGTTTGACCTTGATTCTGTAAGTGCCAAGATTGTAGGTAACCACGGTTCATCTGAGCCAGTTATCACAAAAGACGAGGCTACTGGTAGTTTCAGAGTAACAATCGCAGAGTTTAAGGGTGGAGATGCTGTTAATGTTAAAGTTAACGGAAAGGCTATCACCAAGAACGAAAAGATTGTAAATGATGCTACAGTAACAGCTCTTGGAAAGACTAACAATGTACACGCAGAAGCTGCTTCTGTATATAAGATTGATACTAAGGTTGTTAACGGTACTATCACAGACAGCATGAAGGAGATTGCTAGAGGATCTGATAAGGATGTTAAGTATTCTCCTAAGGAGGGTTATCACCTTAAGTCAGTAACTGTTGATGGTCAGGAAGTAGATAAGACGCAGTTTGAGAATAAGTATAGCTTTGCTAATATTACTGCTAACCACAAGGTAGAAGTTGTTTACGAGGGAACTAATGCTCCTAAGATTGAGAAACACTTTGACAAGAGCGAATACAAGATTGGCGAGACAATTCTAAATACTATTATTTTCAGAAATGATGGTGTGAAGGATGCAATCATAAAGAATCTTGTAATAGCTGACCAGAACAAAGATGGTGTAAAGATTGACACAAGCTCAATTGAAGTCAACTACACTGGTTCTGGAAACCCAATAGTAAAGGTTATAGACGCTGCTACAGGAAAATTCAACGTACTGTTTGATGAATTCAGAGGTGGAGATGAAGTAACTATTAAGTTTAAGTCTATCTTTGAAAAGAACGTAGAAAAGGTTGAGAATGATGCAGATGCAACTGGTGACAACATTGAAAAGATTACTGCTCATGCAGAAGCTACTCCAAAGTACGAAGTTATCACAGAGGTTGTAAACGGAACTATCTCTCCTAATGCAGAAGTTAAGAAGGGTGAAAACGCTAAGATCGAATATGCACCTAATGATGGCTATAAGCTAAAGAAGGTGACTGTTGACGGCAAAGTTGTAACTGATCACCCTGAAACTATGACTTCACAAACATCAATGACAATCACAAGATTAAGGTTGAGTATGAGGCTATTCCAAGACCAACAATTACAAAGAGCTTTGATAAGGCTAACTACAAGGTTGGAGATGTAATTAAAGCTACTGTAACGGTTAAGGAAACAGGAAATGCTGGTGCTGTATCTCATGGAGTTCTTGTAACTGATGCAAATCAGACAGGCTTCAAGATTAAGACAGACACAATCAAGGCAACTGTTTCAAAGTCTACTGAAAGAACATCTAGTGATGAACCAAAGGTAACTGTAAAAGATGCTGATAAGGGAATTTTCGAAGTAGGTCTCGATAGCATTGATTCTAGTCAGACTCTCACAATCACATATGATATGGAGATTACAAGAGAATCTGGTGACATTAAGAATCAGGCTAATCTAAAGACTACTGAGTACCCTAAGGATGTTCCTTCTGAGGCTACTGGAAAGGTAACATTTGATGTTGCTACAAAGGTAACTGGAGGTAAGATTACTCCACCAGTAAATGATGTGCCATTTGGAACAGATGTTGTAATCAACTACACACCTGATGAGAATCATTACCTAGAGAAGATTTCTATTGACGGCAAGGAAGTAAAGACTGATAAGATTGAAAAGTCTTATACGTTTAAGAAGATTGAGAATAACCACAAAATTGAGGTTGTTTACAAGAAGCTTCCAACACCAAAGCTAGAGAAGAAATCTGACAGGGCTGATTACATCAAGGGTGATGTGGCTAAGTACACGGTAACACTAACTAATGGTGATGCTCTTGCTGAGAATGTCGTTCTTAAGGACGTATTCGAGAAGGAAAAGATTGATGCTGGCGTAATGCAGCTTGATAAGGATTCAATCAAGATTGATGGAAAGAAAGTAAATTATGCAGAAAGCTACAACTTTGAGAAGCTCGAAGCAGGACAGAAGGTAGTTCTCACATACGAAGCTAAGGTTCTAAAGGATGAGGATAACTCAGTTAGAAACGAGGCAAGTGTGATTGCGAAGGGCATGGATAAGGAGATTAAGGTAGATAATACCGTTAAGATCCACGAAATTCCAAAGCTAAAGATTGAGAAGAAGTCTGATAAGAAGTCTTACAAGGTTAACGAAATTGCTAAATATACAATTACAGTAAAAAATGATGGAAAGTTTGATGCTCATAACGTATCTGTTAAGGATAAGTTTGCGCAGGAAGGACTGATGGAAATCCAGAAAGATACTGTAATGGTTAACGGCAAGGCTGTAAGCTTTGATAAGCTATCGGTAGAATCTCTAAAGGCTGGCGATACTATGACTATTACATATAGTGCTAAGGTTCTAAAGGATGTTAATGCAGAGGTTGTTAATACTGCTACCGCAACAGCGGATTACATGGAGTATGTAGTAGATGGAAATGGCAACAAGGTTGTTAAGAACCCACCTACGGCAACTAACAAGGTTAATATCGAAAAGACACCAGTAAAGCCAAGCCTAGTAAAGACAGGTGATGCTACAAGAGTTCTCTCTTACGGAGTAATTCTTCTTGGTTCAGCTCTAGCTCTAATCGTTACTATGAGAAGAAGAAAAGCTGTTAAATAACAATTAAGGCTCTCATTAAGAGGGCCTTTTGTTATGAATTCATATTTGAAATAGTGGGCAAGTATGATATAATGTATGTAGATGATACCGTTTTAAATATATGTATATAATATATTAAAAACGAGTACAATTAAATAGATCACTGATAAGAGTATTTATCGCTACTATATAGAGAGAGTGGTGCAAGTGTGCAGTATGCCCGAAATCGTGCGAAATTTGACCATAGCGAGGTTTTTATGGCCAATAGGTATAAAGATATGGCTAACGAAACTCGGACTTGTGTTTGGTGGTGAAATGTGTAATAATAATTAAGAACTTACTATCTAAACGAACTTTCAAAGCTAACTTTAATTTAATCAGATCCGACCCTCGAAAGAGGGTCTTTTCTGTTAGTTTTTCGCAGATAAGTATTTTAGGATATAAAAGATTTGCCATGTTTGTAAATTTCTCATCTACGAAAATGACTTGCTTGTAGCGCATAAATAAGCTATAATACTTGCATACTATAGTTAGTTTTGAGAGTTTGTTTTAAAAGTGACTATATTAATATAAATAATGACAGACCGAGAGGTTTGTTTTTTAGTTTTCAGATGCATCTTCGGGTGTGTCTTTTTATATAAAGTTGTTGTTAGAGTAAAGGAGAAATAAAAATGGAAAGAATTTGTAGATGCTGTGGTAATAAGTTTGAGATTACTGACCACAGAGAAATTGTATACTGCTCAAAAGCTTGTTCGGATATGATCAAGAAGAAGGATCTTGAGGTTGTCAAAAATATAGACGACCAAAGATTCAGAGAACTTGCAGAGGCAATCATAGAAACCTCTTGCGTTGATTATGTTAAGGCAGATAAAGATGAGAAAAGTAACATAGAGAAGTTTTTTTCCTCTTTGGTCTGTTTAACAAGATCGCCCCAGATATGGATGGAGAAGTATTTGTTAACGCTCTGCGAAGAATGTAAGGTTTGAGAGCCTTGTAAATCTAAAAAAGAAAAATAAAGTTTGGCCCTGCTTTTAGTGGGGCTAATATATTAAAAAAGGAGAATAAAAATGGAACAACAGAAGAGTCTTAATGTTATGAAGTGTGTTTTGGTGAAGGAAACAGAGCTAAAATACACCACTAAGAGTTCACCTTGTGATACTATTGCTAATGTGCTTTTTGAATATGGTTTAAATTCAAGTGCAGAAGAAAAGATGGTTGTAGTTTGCTTAGATGTGCATATGAATATCATAGGACTGCATGAAGTAGCACATGGCAGCATTAATGGTTGTGCTATTAGGATGGCTGACATTTATAAAAGAGCATTATTGAATAATGCGTATGGTATTGTAATAGCTCATAATCATCCTGGCGGCAAAGCAAGCCCATCACATGAAGATGTGGTGATTACAGATAAAATTATTGAAGCTGGTAAGTTGCTAGGAATAGGCTGCATGGATCATATTATTGTAACAATTGATAATTATTATTCTTTAAGAGAACATGAACATAATTGCTTTGAGTAAGTGAAAGGAGAATAAAATGGATATTAAAAAATTTAAAGAAAGAATCAAGGAAATTAATGCTAATGACGGAGTACACATTAAGGTTCTATCAAAGGACTATCAGCCAGCTATTGAGAACAATAAGCTGAGACCCGAATGGTGGGCTAACCAGAATTGGGCTGAGTTTTCATATGAGAATAAGAAGCTCTTTTTATCAAGTGTTGGTGAAGTTGATGTGCTTATCACAGATAAGGCTTCTGGCGATATGTTAGAACATCACAAAGCACCGATAAATGATAGCTCAATTATCACAGAAGATGATGATATTATGCTGATCCTTGATGGTGATACTGATTATGCTTTGGCATTTGATGAAACGCCTATGCTTGCGCTTGTAAACGCTAAGGGTAAGCCTGTTCATTACTTTAACTACAACAATAATGTTGTAACGGCGCTTCTGGATCACCTTGATGAAATCAAGGATATTATGTCGCCAAAGGAAGAAGTAAAGGCCGAGCCAAAAAGTGAAGAAAAGCCAAAGGCGAAGGATGAACCTAAAGAAAAGAAAGAGGAAGAGCCAAAGGCAGAAAAGACGAAGAAGGCGGCTAAAGAGGAAAAAAGTGATTCGCCAATCAAAGATAGTGGTGAAAGACAGGAGTTTTCTACTGGTGCTGTTAGAGATATCCAAACTGGCAAGGGCAGATGTGATCTTATGCCACTTGATATAGTCTCTGAGTTTATGACCATGAAGCCAGAGAAGGATTATCTTTCGTATATAGCTGATTTTCAGGAAACTGAGAATTACGAAAGCCTGATTGGTGCAGCTGCAAGTTTCGCAGATAAGTATTTTGCGGATAGAGAAACAGCGGTGCTTGAATACGCTATTCAGCTAGAGAATGGCGCAATCAAGTATGGACCAAGAAACTGGCAGAAAGGTATACCACTAGACAGATATGTTGATTCTGGAATCCGTCATTACATGAAACACCTTCGTGGTGATGATGATGAAAGACACGATAGAGCTGCTCTATGGAATATGCTTTGTGGTGCTTGGACGAGAAAACATCACATTGGTGAATAATTAGAGGGCGAAAGCCCTCTTTTTTATGCCCGAAATCTTGCGAAATTTGACCGTAGCGGAGTTTTTATAGTAAATAGACATATTGATATGGCTTATATATAAATAGACATTAAAATCTTCTTTTCAATTTCGCAGATGAATAATTTTAGTAGGGATATTCAGTAATTTCAGAAATACTTGTCTGCGAAAAATTGCTTGTATAGTTTCTTGTTTTAGGTTATAATATCTCCATACTATAGTTTGCTTTTTAGAGTTCGATTTAAGAGTGACTATATTAATATAAATCGACACAAACCTTTTTGGGTTTGTTTTTATTTTTTTCAGACAGGCTGTAAGGTGTGTCTTTTTATATACAAAATTATATTTTTCAAAAAAACAAAGGAGATAAAAAAAGATGAAAAAGGAAATGAAGAAGAAGATTAATGACTTTGAAAAGAGAGCTTTGATGTGGTCTGATATTGAAGGTGCAGATGAGCTAAAAAACGATTTTGACAAGTTTAATGCTTGTTATAAAATCGTAGAAAAAGATAGTTATTGTAATAGCGACAAGGACATTTTTCACTTTTGTGATGATCTTGTAAGAAAGATGAGCAACAAGCCTTTCTGCTCTAAGTGGGAAACTATCCCAGAAGAGCTTACTGAGTATTACGACAGAGTTCTCAACAAAATGAACGATTTCATTAATAGAGGTCTCGTTGCTGCTGCAAAAGAGGGATTTTTACCTAGATGGAATCGTGATTTGGTTATGATGAAAATAACACAGCATTAGAGGTTGCTGGTTATGCATCATACAATCGTTCGTTTAGAGAGAAGATTTCTTTCAAGGATGATAAAAATAAGACCATAACCTTCGAGGTTTGTTATGGAGATTTAAAGGCAGAACAAACTCCTTATTTCTCTACATCGGCAAACAGTAGAGATGAGGGCGGTCAGGCTCAGGACAGACTACTTCCAGAAGGAACTGTCGTAAGAGCATTCTGGGAAAAGTGGAATATGTACCACCTACAGATGCTTACAATGGCTGAATATGAGGAGATGTTAAACAATCTTGAGATTGTTAAGGCTGATCCTCTTGCAATGAATGAGGAGGTGTAAGTTATGTTATCTATGACGGCTATAACCAATAAGGATTACTGCATGATAAATACTCTAGTTGCGACAATGCCAAACGGCAAAAAGTATGTCTTTGATAGAGATATGACAGAGTATTCTATTAGGGATGGTAGCACTCAGGTTGTTAAAAATTGTAATGTTCTGGATATGAGCTGGTACGGAGTTTATCTGTGGGATGGCGAAGAACCAACTTACATTGATACTGATAGTCCAGCCTTTAAGGATATTGTTACCAATGCTAAGCTTGAATTTGAGCTAGAAGAAGATGCAGAAGATGACTATAGTGTTACTAATATAACGCTGTGGTATATATAAACTGCGGTTTTAGAAAAGGAGAATGATGAAGATGGCTTCGAGGGTCTTTTTGAGAATGGTTTAGAGGTTGCAAGGGCCGTTAAATATGGCGATTATGATTACACTAAGCCATATGTTAAGCTAGGTAATGATGGAAACCTTTATTCTATGGATAGGGGTGAATATCTCGAAGAGCTTAGAACTGGCAAAGACGATCTTTTACAGATTTATGATGAACTTGTAAAAGATGGCGACATTGAAGATTTTCTAAACGAAGAGAAATAAAGTTTAGCCCTGCTTTTAGCGGGGCTTTGCATCATAAGAAGGAGAAAATATGAAGAGCAAAATATACATAAAGATGCCTATCGAAGATGGCGCTTTTGAACTGATTGGCAGAAGTTATGATGCTAGAAGCACTGTAGATTTCTGCAAGAGGACAGGCGCTATCATGGATCATATCAATAGATATGCTGGGCTTCTAAAGGACGAAAAGCTGCTTGAATCTATTAAGAGGGTTGCTGGACCAAAAGCTGATGATATATCAACTGAGCCGTTTGGGAAAGACTGCTTACTAGCGTTTATAGATGCTGGTAATATTCATGATGTGAAACTAGCTCACAGTAATAAAGAGGGTTGGTTCTCAGTGAACGGTGCAAGCATTGCAGCAAATGTTATTGAGGCTAATTATGTAAATAGATAAAGGAGAAAACAATGAATAATATTTTTTTATGTTACAAATGATAGAGAACACGTTTTGGATAAAGATAGATTTGTCGAGGAATTAAAAAAAGAAGATGATTATATCTATGATTTCTTTAATTCAGAAATGCCTTATGAGGTAGAAAGGTTCAGCCCTTGTGAAAGGGATTTTGAGCCATTTCTACTCGAAAATGAGTATTTTGATATTAAGGAAGTAAATGGTGTCTATGAAATGACGCTCAAAGAGGATGCGATCGAGAAGGCTCTAGCTCTTTACACGAAGACGCTTAGAGATTATGCCGACTATATCGAAAAGAATGGCACTAGGTCTTATATAGGCGTTAAAGAGTCTAAAAGCAAAGAGAAGTTTAATAACCTCTTCAAGCCGTTTTACGAAAACAAGTTTATCTCTTTCGGTCTTGCCGAAGACATACTATGCTGCGGAGATGCCATAGATGTTGATTCCGTTAATAGTATCTATGAGTTAGTAGACTTCGCTATTGATCAGGGATATAAAGAAGTGGTATCTTATGCCAGTAGTGGGATATTACCGCTAAATTAAAAGGGGGTTTATCCCTCTTTTTTTATTGACATTTGTTTTGAATGGTGTACAATGTTTTTTTATATTATAGTTTGCTTTTAAAGTCTGATTTGAGAGTAACTATATTAATAATTATTTCAGGACAAACCATAAGGCTTGTCTTTTTTATGAGCAAAGGAGAAATGAAAAATGAAGAAACTTGTTGTAACTCTAATAACTATGTTAGCTTTAGCTATACCTTTTGGGGTATTTGCTGACGAAGGTAAGGCTGTAAACACTCAGCTCACAAAGCTCGAACTCCAGAATGATGCTGGAGAGGCAATCAAAGAAGTATCTGTTGGTAGCTCTTTTAAGCTGTTCGCTAATTACACAATTAACGATACAGTTCATACTGGAGATTACTTCGATATGGCTGTACCAAAGGAGATTGATTTATCATCTGCTTTCACGAATTATAACTTTACGCTAAGTGATAACCAAGGACAGGTGATTGCGAACGCTACGGTTAAGCCTAGTGGTACTGCTGGCGGCGTTGTGCATGTTGTTTTCAATGAAAAGGTTGATGGTAAAGCCAATCTAAAGGGAAACCTCTTTTTCTATGCTAGAGGCAATGAGAAGGGTGTTAAGTTTGGAGAGGTCACACCAATCAAGGTTGTAATAAACAACAATAACGGAAGTGCTTATAGCGTGTTCCCACCAGTTAAGTTCACGCCTAACAAGCCAGTATCTGGAACAGAGGTAATTGGTAAGTGGGCTAATCCTTCAAAGAGTAAGGATAGAGCTGATTGGAGAATCCGTATTAACAAGAGCGGCCAGAACCTAAAGAATGTTGTCGTAACTGACAAGATTACGTCTGGTAACGGTGAGTACCTCCCAGAGTTTAAGCTCCAGAAGGTAACTTTCGCTGAGGACGGGCATATTACTAGCTATGGCGAAGCAATTGATGTTACAAACAGAGTTAAGTATAACGAAGATAAGACATCTTTTACGTTGAAGCTAGGGCAGATTGGAACTCAGGGTTATCTGCTTTCGTATGCTACGAAGGTAAATGATGAAGATCCAATCCAGAATAACTCCGCAGAGCTTAGTGCAGATGCGATCGTTCCAAGCAAGTCTAGTGGCGTATGGCTATATAAGGCTGCTGGTGGTGGCGTAAGCACAGAGGTTAGCGGTAAGCTTAGAATTAGAAAAGTTGATTCCGAAACAGGAAAAGGTCTTGCTGGTGCTAAGTTTAAGGTAACTAAGGGCGATAAGAGTTTTGAACTTACATCTAATGATGAAGGAATTGCACTATCTGATAAGCTAGAACTTGGTGAGTACAAGGTAACTGAGATAACTGCTCCAAAGGGTTATAAGGCTACTAGTGAAGAGTTCACTGTTAGTGTTACTAGCAACGGTGGTGTCCTTACTATTAAGAATACTAAAGAAAAGGTAGAGATTCCAAATAAGCCAGAAAAGCCTGAAACGCCTAATAAGCCAGAAGAACCAAAGAAGCCAGAGCAGCCAAGTAAACCAGAAGAGCCAAAGAAACCTGAGACTCCAAAGGTAGAAGAGCCAAAGGAGACTAAGGTAGAGCTGCCAAAAGAAAACAAGCAGGAAGCTCCAAAGACTGTTCAGAGCAATCAGAATGTAGTTCGAAAGACTATTAATAAGGATGTTCCTAAGACTGGAGATGATATGAATATTATTCTCTATGGAGTTATCTTTAGCTTTGCGGCTGGTATGGCAACATATCTTCTAAAGAGAAGAAGCAGATAATTAGAGGGCATAAGCCCCTCTTTTATTATGCCCTGAAATCGTACGAAATTTAGCCATAGCGAGGTTTTTTTATTACGTTTAGGTATGTTGATATGGCTAGACGAATTTAGACTTAATCTTATTAATAAATTATGCAATAATACTTTATGAACAACCTTTAACTATTAAAGGCTGACTGTAACCAGAAGATAGGCCTCGAAAGAGGCCTTTTTCTGGTGCTTAAATATTTTTTGCATATAAGTATTTTTATAGATGGGTGTTTTGTTTGTTTACAAATTTCTCATCTGCGAAAAATCGCTTGTATAATTTATTGTTTTAAGTTATAATATCTCCATACTATAGTTTGCTTTTAGAGTTCGATTCAGGAGTGACTATATTTATATAAATGATGATAGCAGGCTGAGAGATCTGTTTTTTAGTTTTCAGGCATGCCGCATGGTATGTCTTTTTATATACAAAATTGCATCTTTTAAAAACAAAGGAGAAGAGTATATTGAGGCTATCGAAACCTTCGGTGTTATAACAAATTACAAGGGCAGAAAAGATCGCAAAGCCGTATCTCGTGTTATATGCATAAGAAATAAATACGGCGATTACGTGAGACTTCTAAAGCTCACAGAAAAAGAATATCAAGGCGAGTTAACGATTGGTATTCTGGATGCTCTTATTGATACATTAGGAACTCGATAATCTAAAAATTAAATAGGAGCTATTCATTTAGAGCTATTTAAATACAATGACGGAATCCTCTACTGGGTTTCTAAAATCCTGTTTTTAGTGGTTCTTATTGGTGGACCAGTTCTATGTATTATAAATTTATAAGAGAGGAGAAAATAAAAATGAAAAACGGCGAAATTATGGGATATTATCCCAGTCAAAGAAGTTAACGAAAAGCTTGCTCAGGATAAATGCGAGCTTGATTTGGGGTTTGCTTGTTTTGAGGAGCAGTATAGGGCTGTTGCAAATAACGTGCCAGATGATTACACAATTATAGATTTTGGCTGTTATATGGCGGCTCAGGCTTATCTATTCAAGAACCACGAAGCCTATATTGGCGTTGATACGGTGGATTACCTTGAAAGATTTGCTACTGAAAACACTACTCATTATGTAATGAGTATTCAGGAGTTCATTAAGAAAGAGCTTCCTAAATACAAGGGCAAGAAGGTATATGCTATCTGTAACTATGTTCCAGATGAAGATGCCAGAGACCTTGTTACAATGGCCTTAGAAAACTTTATGGTGTATTATCCAGGAGATCTGCTTCAATGCAAGGGTATTAATGCCTATAGGGTTATTGTAGATATTGCAAAGCTTGATGAGTTCCACAAAGAAGATAACATTGGTTATTTAATGTTTCTTCTAAAAAATGCTATTGTAAAGTATTGCATGGACGAGTATGAGCAGGATCGTTTCAACTTTGATGATAATTACAAGGATTTGAGTCATGTAGGACTTGCTTACACGACCACTCCTGATGGGAGGCACGAGATTCAGTTCGAGCTAGATCTTGAAAAACTCGGCTGGAGGCAGCTTGTAGACGGCGTTGTCGTTGATCATGATGAGTTTGATCTTGGCGACAAAGTTTTTGCAATCAGAGACCTAACTGATTTTGTCAGAAATGCAGAATTTAATTCTATGGTTAGCGTTGATGAAGATTGTCTAAAGAAGGCGTTTAACATGGGAATTGATGATGATGGCAATTTTTATGAGCTGACAGAAGTAAGTGAGGTATAAAATGAAAGTACCGAAAGGTTTTTCGGGAATACTTCTTATAAAGAAGGTATGGGATGGTTCGTTTATTATCCATTATGAGGATGATTATTACCGAACAAAAGAAACACAGTTCTATTTCCATACAGAACGTAGTGCTATTCAGGCATTTAGAAGGAAGTATGACCTTGTAAGCAAAAGGTTGCATAAGTGTTATTTATAGGGTGTGCATATTTTGCACACCTTTTTATGAAAAGGAGAAAAAAATGAGTAGATACGAATTACAGAAGCTTTATAGAAAGATTTGCAAAAAATCCCCAGAGGTTTACGGAAATGAGGATTTGTGGATGGAAAACATGGCTGATGCTGATTATGTTTATCTCATGGTGCGTGCTTTTGATGTGATTGATATTCTAAAAGAGCGTATTAGAGATAATTGCGAAGATTCAAATACTATTAAAGATTTCGTAAGCTTTCTTGAGGCTGATCTCATTAAAAGAGAGCAGAGCGAGAAATTTGAGGAAATTAAGAGAAAGCACCTTTAATGGATGAAAGGAGAAAATAAAAATGAACAAATATTTGATTAAAGACATTGATGTTGATATTAATCTTGAATGTGATGATGACATTTATTATCCAACTGAGGTTATTAAATACGTACATTGATGCGGATTCGCCCAAGCAGGCGTTTTTAGAATTTGTAAAAAAGCTTGAGGATGATTGTGATGGTTACGGACTCTATGATGCACGTTATGATTTGGTTTGGCCAATTGCTGACTTTGATACATTGGAAGAGATTGGATATGGAAACGATCTTTATTGCACATGGTATGACTTCTGTCTCTTTGACGAGCCAGTGAAGCTAAGTGCTGTTGTAGAACAAGTTAAAGGAGAAGAAGTGAAGAAGTATTTAATAGGAAGCACATTTGTTGATCTCTTAGATAATAGCATTGATTATTATGAAACTGACATCATTCCAAGTCGCTGTATTGAAGCTAGATCGGAAGAAGAAGCTTTGTTGGTTTTTGTTGAAAATCTTGAGAGAGATGAGGAGCTTGGATATTATGACATTAAACATGAAACTTTGAGGCTTTTGCCTTGTTTGGAGACAACCAGTTGCTTGATTGATGGTGCTTGTACATGGGTTGATGCTGATTGCTATACTCATGATGATAGGCCTGTCAAATTGACATTTTCTGTAACAGAGGTTCATGACATGACACCAGAGGAGCTTTAGAAGGAGGAGATATGTTTAAGGAGATAATTGAGAGTGGAAAAGCCACTTCTATTAGTGCTATACTAGACGACTATTTCCGCATTAAGGCTGAGAAATATAAGTCATACAGAAGGACAGCGGAGAGATTTCAGGTAGATGATTTTGACGTAATCATTTATGGGAATAAGTGGTATATAGAAAGTAATGTATACCGTATACGTATTCCTAGAAGCGTATTTAATCATATTGATATGCTTCTAAGGAAAGATGGATGCACATATCTGTATAATTAAAGGAGAGAAATATTTTGGTTGCAGAGTTTTTACCTACTAACCACTGGTAGATCATCTAAAAATAATAAAAGAAATCAACCCCTTAAGATAGGGGGTTTTCTTTTGTGTAACAACTTGGAGATGTTAGCCATGTATGATATAATAAGACGAAGGAGAAGAAAATGGCAAATAAAGCAATTAAGTATAGAATATATCCAACAATTGAACAAAGCATTATGTTTGCTAAGACCTTTGGTTGTTGCCGAAAGGTTTATAACCTTATGCTTACTGATAAGATTGCTTATTACAAAGCTACAGGCAAAAGTATTCAGACTACGCCCGCTCAGTATAAGGATGAATATCCATATCTTAGGGAGGTGGACAGTCTTGCCCTCGCTAATGTGCAACTTAATCTTCAAGCTGCTTATAAGAACTTCTTTGACAAGAAACGCAAGGTTCGGAGTGGGTTTCCTAAGTTTAAATCTCGTAAAGCCAGAAATAGCTATACTACCAATAATCAAAGAGGAACAATTGCTATTATTGATGATAAATACATTAAAATTCCTAAGATTGGGAAAGTGAAGGCTGTAATTCATAGAAAGGCTAACGCAGACTGGAAGATTAAATCTGCTACTATATTTAAAGAAAGAGATGGTAGTTATTATATTTCTGTGCTTTTGAATTTGAAAGAGTTATTACTAAAATTACTAAATCAAGAAATGCAATCGGTTTAGATTATAAATCTGATGGATTATATATGGATAGCAATGGCAATATAGGAACTAATCATAAATTCTATCGTGAGGCTCAAAAGAAACTAGCCAAAGAGCAGCGAAAGCTGTCTCGCATGAAAGGTTCTAAAAAAAATGAACCTAAATCCAATAACTATATTAAACAGCTTCGCAAAACAAACAAAATCCATAGACATATTGCTAATCAGCGCTTGGATAATCTACACAAAATATCAACTGAGATAGCCAATCAGTATGATATTGTTTGTGTGGAATCCTTAAACATGCGCTCTTTGGCAAATAAGGGTTTTGGTAACGGTAAAGCCACTATGGATAACGGATATGGCATGTTCCTTAATATGCTGGAGTATAAACTATCTGACAGAGGCAAATACTTTGTCAAAATAGATAAGTGGTTTCCGTCATCACAGCTTTGCAGTTGCTGTGGCAATAAAAAGAAACTAACACTCGCTGATAGAATCTATAAATGCAATTGTGGGCTTACTTTAGACCGTGATCTAAACGCTGCAATCAACATCTTAAACGAGGGATTGCGTCTACTTAATGAAGTAGCATAAATAAAATATTTAGTAGGGATGGAATAGCCCGAACTTATACGCTTGTGGACATTGTGTAAGACGTTGAGTTGTCCGTTAGGATAACCTGCGCAGTAGTGGTTGAAGCAAGAAGCTCAGACTTCTATAAGTGAGCAGTTCACGAGGCGGATATTATACTCCTCGTGAGATTTCTGAATTTATTACGAACTGGGCTATTTCTGATACATCAGAGTCTGTTTTAGAGCCTAGTTGTGGTGACGGTAGCTTTATTAAGGCTTTGGCTAATTGCTATAAAAGGCTCGGTGCTACAGATAAGCAAATTAAAGCAATGTGCTTGGGATTGAACAAGATAAAATTGAGGCTCAAAAGGCATCTCAGTATAGTGCAACAATAATATGTAATGATTTCTTTGATTATTATCAAAATAGTATTGATGGACGCACTAAATTTGACGTCATAATTGGTAATCCACCATATATTCGCTGTAAGGACTTTAACTGATGATGAGATTAGGATGCTTCATGATATATGGGATAAACTTCGAAATAGAAGATTGAATCGCAATAAAAAATAGGGGCTTTGCCCTTGTTTTTTTATATTTTCGAAAAAACTTTTAAAATGGTATTGCATATAGTAAATAGCTATGCTATAATTACTTTAGATTGAGATGCTGGTGCAGATGTTGACAAGCTGCCAGCAGCCCTCGCACGGACAGAGAAGCAAGGATACTTGTAATCGTTCCCGTTGATTTTATCAGGATGCTGTAAAAGGCAAAGCGAGTAGGCGTACGATCATTTCGAGAAGTCAAAAGCTAACAAAGCGTGGTCGGAATAATAGACGCTCCTGTGGAGAATAACCTATCAGACAGCTCTTTGGCAAGGGTGTGAAAAACTTGATAGGAAAGCCAAACAATCCGATTCGTAGTGAAGAGATTAAAATCTCGTATAACACGCTATGTTGAACAAGTAGCCCAATCTACGTTTGAAGACAATTCTTTCCGAATGGCATTTATTCAAAAAGAAAAATCCGAAAGCGGGTGAAAGTTAGAGGTTTCAAGCCTCTTGTCTCAATGGGCAGCGGCGTTTGAGTCGTTGTCGGGCTTAACTGCATTAGGGTAGCTCCTTAATGCACGGGTTAAGTTCGGGCATGGCCGAAGATGATGAGTCGGATAATTGTAGGGTGAACAAAAAGCCCCTCAATTCTTTTTATAAACACGCCGAAAGGCGTGTTTTTTATTGCGTTTATTCAAAATGTGTTTTATAATAACAATATATTTAAAGTTTGATTTGGTAGTCACAGATTTAGAAGTATGTTTTTATAGTTGAAATACAGGGCGTAGCCCTGTTTATATAAATTAACGGCAAACCGAGAGGTTTGTTTTTTTAGTTTTCAGATATACCGCATGGTATATCTTTTTATATACAAAATTATATTATTTAAACAAAAGGGAGAGAATAAAATGGATAAGCTAAATAAAAGGATATTAGAATTTGCAGAAGAGAATGGCCTATATGTTATGGCTCATTACAATAGAGATCAGTATGGTAAAAAACATGCTGATAGAGAAGTGGCCTACTATGCGATTACATCGAATATTCAGCCAGATTGTTCTTACGAACAATTCCTAACAAGAATAGCTTTAAAGGCTATCTATGAGGCTGAAAGGCTCGGAGATCTCGTAAATGAGATGGAAGAAGAAAAGTATTATATAGAACTTAGCGCAGACGCTCTCGCAGATGAGCTTAAAGAAAAGGAGAGAAGTTATGAAAATTAATGAGATGGTAAGATGTGCATTTCTTGGCATAGCTAATGATTATGGTCATCTGCTATATAAAGAAGTTGGAGGAGAAGAAAGATATATCCTCTCTATGGAGGATGGGCTTTATTTCTCTTACGGAAATGATTGGATGGATGACAAATATGATCCGTCCACTAGAATGGATCAAGTCCTCGTAGTAAATGGCTATGAGGATTATGACTTTGCTGAAAGTGGGTGGATGTAATGTCCTTCCCAAGCAGAGAAAAGGTCAAAGAATTAAGAGGCAGGTTTACTAAGGGTTCAAAAATCCGCTGTATTCGTATGTTTAGCGAACCAAGAATGACTGGAGCGGATGGAATCATTGACCACGTTGATGATGCTGGTCAAGTCCATGTAAACTGGGGTGGTGGCTCATCTCTGGCACTTAATCCAGAGATTGATGACTATTACCTATATTAAAGGAGAATGAAAATGAAAAAATACTTAAAGAAAATGAGTGAAAAATCGCTCAAGATGGTAAGAAATATCATGATTATGATATGTGTTGCTATGGTAATGACGGCTCTATCTATTTATGATGGACCAGTTCTTGCAGTTATCGCCATACTGTTCACAGTTGGCGGTTTTTGCTGGATTACAGCAGTAGTGGATTTTGCAATCCACCAAGAACTTGAAAGCAGAAAGTAATAAAGGAGAATAAAAATGAAAAAGAATTTTGGCCTTTGCGAAGGCAGACACGAAATCCCTGTAGACCAGTATATCTTCGGTACTGTTATCGAAGACCCTACTGATACAGAGGGTTTAGCAGTAAAGGCTGCTAACGTCTTTGCTTCAAACGATATTGAGGCTGGTGACGAAATAGGGATATATGTAACTGGTTTAACGGTTGCTCTAATTGCGGCTATTGTTGCTGCAAAGGAGATCGGAGCGACTGTAACCCTCTATCATTTTGATAGAGAGACTGGCTCGTATTTCCCTCAGTCGGTATAAAAAAGCCCAAACGGGCTTTTTTTGTTTTAAAGGTATTGGAATAATCAAAGAAATATGATATAATATAGTTGTTAAAGGGTGTAATACCCTGCCGAAGAACCTCGCCTGTGAGTGCTAATAGGCGTTAAGGTAGGCACATGGGATAAGCGGTCAATCCCTTATTGAAGGTGAAAAGCGGTAAGCACACCGCAACCCCTTCTGACCGCAGATATATCGAAAATCAAAAACATCGCAACGCCAAAAGGAGAAGTTAGGTTAATGCAGAAAGGTGTTAAATTTAGAATATATCCCAATAAAGAGCAACAAAATTTAATAAATCAAACGCTTGGTTGTTGTAGGTTTGTATATAACCTAGGCCTTGATATGCGCAATAAAGCTTTTGAGAATGGCGAAAAGATTGGATATGTTAAAGTTCGACAATCTATAGAAGTAGGTAAAATTAATAACGCAACAGTTGTGCGTATGCCTTCGGGCAAATACTTCGTGGTTCTTAATGTTGAATTCGAGCCAGAGTTAAAACAAAATGCTGGCGGTTCTATCGGCATTGATGTTGGCATTAAAGAGTTCTATTCTGACAGCAATAGTAATGTTGTCTCAAATCCAAAGTTTCTTGAAAAATCGTCAAGAAAGCTTCGCCGTGAACAACGCAGATTGTCACGCAAACAGAAAGGATCGAATAATCGTAACAAACAGCGTATTAGAGTTGCTAAGGTTCACGAGAAGATTACGAACCAAAGAAATGATTTTTTACAAAAGGTATCAACTATGCTAATTAGCGAAAACCAAGTAATTTGCATAGAAGATCTAAAAATAAAAAACATGGTGCGTAATCACAAGCTGGCAAGATGCATAAACTCTGTGTCGTGGGGCAAGTTCTTCAATATGCTAGAGTATAAAGCTAATTGGTATGGCAACGAAATAATTAAAGTACCAACAATATACCCAAGTAGCCAGACTTGTTCGTGTTGTGGGTATAAAAATCCATTAGTTAAAAATCTAGCTGTGCGCAAATGGGAGTGTCCTAATTGCCATACAAAACATGATAGAGACACTAATGCAAGTATAAATATACTAAATAAAGGGCTATCTATAGCCTAAAAACTGCACCGTAGGGCATACGGGAACAGTATAATCTAGCTTGTGGAGATCATGTAAAACTAAAGCTCTTGTAGCAATGTGGTGGTCGTTGAAGCAAGAATCCCTGTTGTGGGGAGTGTCAAGGTGAAAAGGTCATCACATAAGGTTTTCATCCTTAAGTTTGTGGTTCGAGTCCACATAGCATCACCAATATGCGAGTGTAAGTTAACGGCAGACTACAAGACTCCAAATCTTGGAATAGGGGTTCGATTCCTCTCGCTCGTGCCAAGCGCTTAATTTTAGGTGTCGCCTAACCCTATCCCGTAACTAGTGGGGCGCTAAATGATCCGTTAGCTCAGTTGGTAGAGCACTTGACTTTTAATCAAGGAGTCCTGAGTTCAAGTCTCAGACGGATCACCAATATCAGGATGTAGCTCAGTTTAATAGAGTGCCTCATTTGGAGTGAGAATGTCGTAGGTTTAAATCCTACCATCCTGACCAATTATTAATAGGGTCGCTTCGGCGGCTCTATTCTTATAAGAAAGGAGAAAAAGATGGTTAAAGTGAAAACTAATGACAAGGGCTATATCGTTGTTACAGATAATGATAAGCCTGTAAAGAAGGATGATGCAATCAAGGTAATTGGAAACATCCTAGATAACTGCGTTGATCAGAAAGAAAGAGATTTTCTTGGTGATTGCCTAGTTAAAATTAATAACGGGCAGTATTACGAGGGTGAAATTTGATGATCTACTTTGATATAGATGGAGTTCTCGCTAAATATTACACTTTAGAGGAAATTGGAGACCTAAGTAGAATAAATGAAAAGGGGTATTTCAGGAATCTCCCGCCTATTGAAAGAGGGGTGGAACTTCTAAAGACTGTAGCGGAATGTGTTGATGTTGGAATATGTAGTGCAGTTCTATCTGAAAAGGTTAATCCATTTGCTAGAGAAGAAAAGCTTGCTTGGCTGGAAGAACATATCGGTAGAGACTACATAACTTCAATAATCTTTACGCCGTGCGTTGGTGAGAAGGCTAAATTCATTCCAACATTTTCAAAGTCTGATGTCCTTATTGATGATCAGCTTGATAACGTGCTTGATTGGAAGAAGAAGGGTGGAAAAGCATTTCTCTTTAGTGCAGACAAAGTAATCCCAGATGTTAGTAATGCCAATAGGCTTCACGCTGGTATGTCAGTAGAGCAAATGGTTGCCATACTCAAAATGTTCTCTTGACGGAAGTAATAATTAGGGGTAAAATATCCAAGTAGGGTTTTAGGTTTACCGAAGTTACGCCTGCGGAGATCATAATAGGATATAGCGAAAACCAAGCAATGACTATCCTCATGGTCGTTGAAGCAGGAAGCTCTTTTAGAGCAACCTTCTCCTTTTATGGGGGCTTTAGAGGCCCATAATAACATGCATTTTGAGAGCCAGAAATGGCTCTCATTTTTATTGTTATATATTGGATAAAATATATAAATATGATATAATTAATAGAGGGAAGGATATTCGTTCAGATGAAAGTTTACAAGACGGAGATTAAACCAAACAAAGAACAAATAGAGTTAATTCATCAGACTTTTGGGAATGTTCGATATGTTTACAACCAGTTCATAACATTAAACTTCAAGCGTTTAAATGCGAATGAAGGTATTATCTCAGGTTATAGTTATTCAAAAATGATCAACAATGACTCTGAGAGACCTGATTGGTTAACAAGATCACCTAGTAAAGCAATTAAACAAGCTATTATGAACGCAGATAAAGCATTTCGAGATTATCTAAAAGGCAATAAAGGTAAACCTAAACTAAAGAAAAGGACAATGGATAATAGCTTTTATTTGATTGGTACTATCAAGGTTGAGCGACATCGTATTTTCTTGCCTAAGCTAAAATGGGTTCGCTTAAAAGAGTTTGGGTATATTCCAAATAATGTTAAATCGGCAACTGTTTCCATGAAAAATGGACGTTACTATATTTCGTGTTTAGTACATGAAACTAAAGATGAACGTATAACTACTTCAAATCAAGGCATTGGTATTGACTTTGGATTGAAAGACCAATTCATTACAAAGAATGGGAAAAATCCAATCCATTAATAAGTCAAACAAAATTAAAAAAACTTGAAAAAGAAATTAAAGCAAAAACAACGTGCTTTTATCAAGAAAATATGAAAACAATATGACTAATAAAGTTTATTACAAATCTGGCAAGAAAAAAAGGGTCAATTAAAAAGTTTTGACTGGATAAAACCTTTACATAAATGTAAAAAAACATAAATAAACAAAGATTGGCTGTAAATAAACTTTATGAACGTATAACAAGAATTAGAACTGACTATAATCAAAAAGCACTTCAATCAATTCTGAGACAAAAGCCACGTTTCATAGTTATTGAAGATTTGAACGTAAAAGGTTTAATGAAGAACAGACATTTATCGAAGGCTATTTCTAAAGCACAATGGTATCAATCTCGTGTTTTTCTACAACAGCAATGTGAGAAGCTGGGAATTGAGCTGCGTTTAGCTCCACGTTTTTACCCATCTAGTAAATTATGTTCTGTATGTGGATATAAAAACAAAGATCTGAAATTAAAAAATCGTTCTTGGATATGTCCTAAATGCAACACTGTTCATGATAGAGATGTAAATGCATCTATCAACTTAGAAAGATGCGTAGATTACACTGTTTTGACAGCAGTTTAAATATTGTCACTACCGTGGGCTACACGGGAAGTTAAGTCTGTGGACCGTTATACAAACGAAAGTAGTTTTACAACAAAATCGGGCGGGATGAAACAGAAACCATTTCTAAAATTTTAAGAAAGGAGTCATAAGACATACAATTTAGTATGTTTTATGTAGCAGGGGGTAAGTTATGTTTACACATCTACATTTACATTCGTATTATTCGATACAAGATGGACTATCTAGTATTAAAGATATTGTCTCTAAAGTAAAAGAGCTTGGCCAAACTTCATGTGCTTTAACTGATCACGGAAACATGTTCGGCGTTGTTAAATTCTATAAAGAGTGCAAGGCTAATGGTATTAAGCCAATCATAGGCTCTGAGGTATATGTAGCAGAAAGAACAATGCACGATAAAACTAATGATGATAGAAGAAGCTATCATCTTATTTTACTTGCTAAAAACATGACTGGTTATAAAAAAACCTAATGGAAATTGTTTCAGATGCTTATACGGAAGGGTTTTACTATAAACCAAGAACGGATAAAGAACAGCTAAAGAAATACAGCGAAGGTATTATTTGTCTTAGTGCGTGTCTTGCTGGTAGAGTACCAAGACTTCTACTTGATGAGAAGTATGAAGAGGCTAAAGCTGAGGCTATTGAGATGAGTAACATCTTTGAGGATTATTACCTTGAGGTTCAAAATCACGGGCAAGACGAAGATAAAATAGTCATAGACGGAATTAAAAGAATATCAGAGGAAACGGGTATTCCTATGGTTGCAACTAATGACGCTCATTATGTAAATAAGGATGATTGGAAAGCTCATGAGGCTCATATATGTATTGGTCGAGGACAGAGGCTTGCCGATCCATCTCACTTTACCTACCCAACTCACGAGTTTTATATTAAGTCGGAAGATGAAATGAGAGATCTTCTGCCATCTGAGGCTTGTGATAATACAAATAAAATAGCTGATTTATGCGATTTTGAAATGGAGTTTCATAACTACCATATCCCTAAATTTCCAGTTCCTGATGGTTTTGATAGCGAGGAAACATATTTCGAGCATTTATGTTATGAGGGATTTAATAGACTTTATGGAGATAATAAAGGTCTTAAAGAAAAGCTTGATTTTGAGATTAATACAATTAAGAAAATGGGATATGTGGGCTATTTTCTGATCGTACAGGATTATATAAATTATGCTAAGGCTAATGGTATTCCCGTAGGACCAGGTAGAGGATCTGCTGCTGGAAGTATTGTTTCATACTGCCTAGGTATAACAGACCTTGAGCCAACCAAATACGACCTTATCTTTGAGAGATTCTTAAATCCAGAACGTATTAGCATGCCTGATATAGACGTGGACTTTGACCCTACAAGGAGAAAAGAAGTTATTGATTATGTGGCTAACAAGTACGGTCAAGAAGCTGTATGCCAAATATGTACATTCGGCACAATGCAGGCCAAGGCTGCGGTTAAAGATGTGGCTAGAATTATGGATATGGATTACAGAGAGTCCAATGCGTTATCTAAAATGATTCCAGAGAAGATGTCTTTAAAAGAGGCTCTTGAGTATAGTGATGAGTTAAAGCTTAAATACGATCATGATCTAATTACCCAAAAGGTAATAGATATGGCGATTAAGCTGGAAAATGTTCCAAAGAGCGTAGGAACTCATGCTGCTGGTGTTGTTATCTCTAGTGAGGCAGTTAAGCACTTTATCCCAATCATGGCATCAAAAGATGGTGTTGCTACAATGCATGATATGAATGAGGTTGAAGAACAAGGCGTTCTTAAAATGGACTTCCTAGGGCTTAGAAACCTTACTGTCATTAATGATACCGTTAAACTTGTAAAAGAAAACAAGGGCATAGATATTGATATTAATAACATACCGCTTGATGACTCTGATGTTTACAATATGATTGCCAAAGGAAAGACTGTTGGAGTATTTCAGCTTGAATCTAAAGGCATTAGGGATGCATTAAAGAAGATGAAACCATCTTGCTTTGAAGATATAATTGCGGGTATTTCGCTTTATAGACCAGGTCCTATGGAATATATTCCAGAATATGTAAAAAATAAGAAAAACCCAAGCAAGATTCAGTATAAAACAGAGGCTCTTAGACCTATCCTTGATGTTACATATGGAGTAATGGTTTATCAGGAACAAGTAATGAATATTGTAAGATCGCTTGCTGGTTATTCATTTGGTAGATCTGACCTTGTTAGACGTTATATGTCTAAGAAGAAGATGGATAAGATGCTTGAGGAAAAGGAATATTTCATCAATGGTAAAACAGATGAAAACGGCAATGTTGAGATTAAGGGCTGCGTAAGAAATGGTATATCGAAGAAGGTCGCTTCTGAGATATTTGATCAGATGACTAGCTTCGCCGAATATGCTTTTAATAAATCCCACGCTGCTGTTTATGCTTTGATTACTTATCAGACAGCATATCTTAAATATCATTATCCTGCTGAGTTCATGGCAGCACAAATGACTAGTGCATATGATGATTATGATAAACTTGCCGTCTTTATTGATGATATAAAAAAGCTAAAAACGCCAAGCGGAGAAAAGGTTAAGTTAATTCCTCCGACTATAGAAAAAAGCAAAGGTGATTTTTCTTGTGATGGCAACAGCATTATATACGGGCTTGATGCAATCAGAAATGTTGGCAAATCTGTAAGTAGAGATATAGAAGCTCATGGAAACGATTATGAGGATATATATGACTTCTTCCTTTCTTTATCAAAAGAGAGTTTGAACAAAAAGAATATCGAAGGGCTTATCTTTGCGGGAGCTATCCCGTTCTATAATGCTAATACGCTTTTAGAGAATTACGAGAACCTTGTAAAGTACGCAAAGGTTAGAAATGCTAATACTGGCCAAACTTCTATATTTGACCTCATAGGTGACGATATAAAGCCAGGAATTAAGAAGTTTCCTAACTGCAAGAAGGATGATCTTCTTGCTATGGAAAAAGAGGCTCTTGGAGTTTACTTATCTGGTCATCCTTTAAAGAAGCACAAATCTCTTATTGATGAATTTGTTAATATGACAGGAGAAGAGCTTGCTGTGACAACAAGGAAAGATGATGTTGTTATGGTGGGAATTTTAACCGCAATCAAGACTATATATACAAAGAAGGGTGAAAAAATGGCCTTTCTTACGCTGGAAGATGAAACATCTACTTATGAGGGAGTGATATTTCCTAAGTCAATGATGTCTTGTGAGAATCTGCTTTATGATAATAATATAGTTGCCTTAAAGGGTGAAATAGACGAAAGCGGATCTCTCGTTATACAGAATGTTGTTCCAATAGAGGATATTGAGTTTTTGTCATCTGCGAAAACGAGAAGTTGTAATATTCTCAAAATTAGATGCTCAAGATATGAAGCTGATGAAGTGGAGAACATTATTAGATCCTTTAAGGGGAATATTCCTGTATTATGGTATGATGTTGAGTCAGGTAAGCAGTTCTGGCTTCGTACAAAGGCTAGGTATGATGGACTTCTTCAAATAAAGGCGAGGAATGTTATAGGAAAAGATAATATTAAGTGGGATGTAATTTAGCCGCTAATATGAGAATCGCTGTATATTCCCTAGCTTTAGCTGGGGAATATAAATCTTAAGAAAGGGAGAATTAGATAAATGCAGAAAGGTGTTAAATTTAGAATATACCCAAATAAAAAAATCAAAGAGGTTTAATAAACCAGACTTTTTGGTTGCTGTAGGTTTATATATAACACAGGTCTTAAGATGCGTAACAAAGCTTTTAGAGATGGCGAAAAAGCCAATTATTCTAAAACATCTACTATGCTTACTGAACTCAAAAGAAATGATGAGTTTTCATTTCTTAGGGGTGCGGATTCTGTAGCATTACAGCAGTCACTTCGAGATCTTGATCAGGGTTTTGTTAACTTCTTTCAGAAGCGTGCAGGGCATCCTCGGTTTAAGAGTAAACACAACAACCATCAATCCTATAGAACAATGAACCAAAATAACAAAATCCGTATTGTAGGTAAATATATTAAACTTCCTAAGCTTGGGTATGTAAAAATTAGACAATATATGGAGATCAGACATATTAACAATGCCACGATTAAAAGAACTCCTACGGGTAAGTATTTTGTGGTTCTCAATGTTGAATTTGAACCAGAGGTAAGACAAAACAATGGCGGCTCTATCGGTATTGATGTCGGCATTAAGGAGTTCTATTCTGATAGTAGCGGCAATGTTGTTTCAAATCCAAGATTTCTTGAAAAGTCATTAAAGAAGCTTCGCCGTGAACAACGTAAATTGTCAAGGAAACAGAAGGGTTCTAACAACCGCAACAAACAGCGCATTAGAGTGGCTAAGGTTCACGAAAAGATTACAAACCAAAGAAATGATTTTTTGCAAAAGATTTCAACTATGCTGATTAGCGAAAACCAAGTAATTTGCATAGAAGATCTAAAAATAAAAAACATGATGCGTAATCATAAACTGGCAAGATGTATAAACTCTGTATCATGGGGTAAATTCTTTAACATGCTGAAGTATAAAGCTAATTGGTATGGCAACCAAATAATAAAGTACCAACAACACACCCAAGCAGCCAAACTTGTTCGTGTTGTGGGTATAAAAACCCATTAGTAAAAAATCTAGCTGTGCGTAAATGGGAATGTCCTCAGTGTCACACAAAACATGATAGAGACACCAACGCCAGCATAAATATTTTAAACAAAGGACTATCCATAGCCTAAAGAATAAATAGTACCGTAGGGCATACGGGAATTTACGCTTGTGGAGACCGTGTAAAACTAAAGCTCTTGTAGCAATGTGGTGGCCGTTGAAGCAAGAATCCCTCTGCTTTAGCGCAAAAATGTTAATATTATATATTGGATAAAGCGCATAAGTATGATATAATTAAAAAGGAGGGAAAGCCATGAAAATTAGTACCAATTTAAAGTTTTTAAGAGAAAAGAACAAGGTTTCAAGAAAGGCCCTTGCAGAAGCAGCAGGCGTTTCTGATATTACGGTGTATAACTGGGAGGTAGGCAAAACTGAGCCTACTCTAACAGCTCTTGTTGCTATATCTGATTACTTTGGTATTAAGATTGATGCTCTCGTAACAGAAAATCTCGCAGACAAGAAATCGTTCGCTCCAAGAAGAAAAGCTCTAGCACCGATCCCAGAGGTTGTTGGCAATCATTTCCTTCGTGTAGATGTATGCCCATGTTGTAAAGAGCCTCTAGCTGGAGATGTGGGAGAGAGATTTTGTAGATACTGCGGACAGGAATTTAAGAGGTAATTAAATGAAAGTAAATAGAATTGAATTTGAAACACTAACTAGTAGATATTCACTTGAGATCAAACACAGATATGAGAGGTTAGACTTTTGCTTTAAGATTACTAACGATAGACTCTACATCTATTTGATTGGTGACGATTATGTTTACGATCGAGCTTCGACCAAGAGGCTGGAGGGCAGCATGAAAGAGATTGTTGATGGCAAATTTGAGCCAACTGACAAGTCACTTGATGAGATCTTTGCAGAGGGAATAGTAAACACTAGATTAGTGTAACGGGAGGGGCATAAGTCCCTCTTTATTATGCTCGAAAATCCTGCGAAATTTGACCATAGCGAGGTTTTAATAGCAAATAGGTAATTGGTATGGCTGCACGGATTTAGGCTTGACTTTCCCAATCAAATGCTCTATACTAATTAAGTAATCGAACTATAAAACACATCATGTTTTAGTACCTCAAAAGGGGTCTTTTTATGCCTATAAGTTTTCGCACTAAGTATTTCTATTTGCTAACTTTCGCAGATGAATATTTTTTTAAACGTGAATAAGCTATTATTTTTTTATAAATTTCTCATCTGCGAAAAATCACTGTGCATTACGGACAAATAAGTTATAATATCTGTATACTATAGTTTGCTTTTTGAAGTTAGATTTAGGAGTCGCTATATTTATATAAATGATGACAGCAGACTGAGAGGTCTGTTTTTTTAGTTTTCAGGCATGCCGCACGGTATGTCTTTTTATATATAAAGTTATTGTTATTAAAACAAAAAGGAGAAGAAAATGATAGGAAATAGAATTTTTTATGTGTCAACAAGTAAGAAGGCTTTAAAAAGTGAAGACTGGGAAACATTTGTTGATGAGGCTGTTTGTGAGGATTTACCTCATGGTGTTGAATTGGTTGATGAATTTTATGACAATTTTGAGCCTGAAATGATCGAAGGAAACGATTTCTTTAACATTAAGAAAGATGACGACTTCTTTGAGCTAACACTTAAGGAAGATGCAATCGAAAAGGCTCTTGCTCTTTATTCTAAAACCCTTAGAGACTTTGCTGATTATATCGACAGAGAGAAGACAAGGGGCATGTCACCAATTAAAAGCATAGCTGAAGCTGGAGCTTACTTCAAACATCAAGAGATTTTTGATCCGTTTGGTGTTCAAAGATTTGTAGTAATTGAGGAATATAATGATCTCGATTGGGTTGATATTACTTCTATTGAGACTATTTATGGTCTTGTAGATTTTGCTATTATGCGAGGAATAGACAAGTGGTATTTACATCCGCAGACAGGATATTATAGGTATTAAAAAGGAGAGAAAAAATGACAGGATTTACAAAGTATTTACAGCTAAAGCATGATGTAAAGGATGAAAGCACACTAAAGGCAATCGCCGCAGTTGAGCAGCTTCTATTTGACATGGAAACGTGGAGAGAAGCTAGGATAAGCAAAATGTCAGAGTTTCTTGAAATGGTTGGACTTGATATTCCAGATGAGGATGTTGAGTTATACTACAGGGCTTATTCTATCCCAAAATACATTAATGAGCGTATGGGAAGAGAAATTATTCCACTTAATGCTTGGGATGAGTATTATGAACCCGTGACATGGGTTAACGATCTCGTGTATGATGAGTTTCAGGAGGTGTGCGAATTTGTACATTTCGTTCTTGATCATTATGGTGAATATGAGGGCGTTGAAGAGTTTACAGAGCTAGTTTCGGAAGAACTAGCATAAAAGGAGATAAAAATGACAGAAGAAGTAAGAGAAAAGGTAAGGAAGGTTATTGATTACTTTAGGTATCACAACAAAAACCTTACTGGCACACAGGATCTAGTTCTTTATGAGCTTGAAGATGCCTTAGAAAAGGCAGAAGGAGAGTGGATTGAAGGAAAGGCTTATCCTTATTGTTCGTGTTGTGAAAACGCATGCTACGAAGATACAGAATGGGGTTTTCAGAAATTCGATTACTGCCCTCACTGTGGAGCAAAAATGAATAAGTAGTTTAAAACCCGTCTTATGACGGGTTTTCTTTAAAGAAAGGAGAAATAAGATGAAAATATTAACTATATTTGTGACACTAAAAAAATCTTGGGCTTGCTTCAACTTCAAGATTTATGGATTTTGTGGCAACTTCATTAGCTTACAAGCTAGACGGCTTTGATAGTGAACCAGACGTGCCAGTCAATGACAATGTGTTGATTCAGAATCTAACAATCGTCTTGCCACCTAATGATGGTACGGACTACAGACCTGCATTAAACGTGATTGGATCTGATTGGAGGAATATCCTGCTTGAAGATGATTGGTCTAGTTTTGGAGGTATTAGTCATATTGGTGAAACTCTTGGAGAATTTCTTGATGAGGAATTTGAAGATTCGGACCGAATTGTAAGAACTCAGCCACTGGATTTTTATTAACAAGATGCTAGTGGAGTGCGGGATTATGCCAATCAAGGAGATGAAGTAAAGTTTTTAAAAAAAGGAGAAATAGAAATGAAAAAAATATTTTTTGTAGGGTACGACTCTCATTGCCGCCCTGTGTTTGTTGATAAGAACAATAAATATATCTGTGAAACAAAAACAGCTTTAGCATGCGTTCAGAATCAAGATCTATGGATCTTTTATCTAGTTCGTTTTTTTCTATAAGCTTGATGGTTTTGATAGCGAACCTGATGTTCCAGTAAATGAGGACGTATCAATACAGAACCTCTCTTTTATACTGCCGCCGAATGATGGAAGTGATTACAGAGTTTCAATTGATGTTCTTCCTGATGATTGGGAGATTGCTGGGCTAGAAGAATTTTTTAGCGAACCTATTGAGGAGGTGGAATAATGTTATTAAAAGATTTTCTATCCTTCTTTGGATTAACATATTATCCAAACAATGGATATGTTACCATTGGTAGTCCATACAACAACGATTTTGCTGCTGCTGATATTATGATCTATACTAGCAGTGAAGATGTTGCTAGGTACGCAAAGATGCATCTGCTTGATTTCATTGAAGATGAGATTGAGTTTAGAATCCATAACAAACTTGGTGTTTGGGGGTTCTTTGACAGAGAGGAAATTGGAGTTTTGGATGAGGATAACAGCTTTTCTATTATCATAGAAGATTATGATGATAAGGCAAATGAAAATGGTATGGTGTTCGAGTTAGATCTGCTCAGAGCTGTGCTAGAGTGCATTAATAATCCTGATTGTCTGAAATTCCCAGTTGTATAAGAAAAAGCCCCTAAATGGGGCTTTTTAATTTGCACTCAAATATTTCAGAATAGTCTCTGGCCTTAATGTTTTATCTTTATATAATGATGTTTCAGCATAAATAAATGTCTGTGTTACTAAATCAACAATTCCTTCGTCTGTATAATCATCAAGACTGCGGATGATGCCTATTAAACTTTTAATAATTCTCGGATTAGCCTCTGCTTTTTGTCACTTATCGGTTTTACTTTAGCGTATTCCTTTGTTGTGCCAAATATATCTCTTAGCTCTTTAATCATAAAAACCTTCTTTATAAGCTATAAATGGTCTCTATACAAGATTCTCCATAATCAAGAATTTCACCAGCATAAAAAAACAATATAATATTGCATTTAATCTTATAGAACTTACTTCTCTAAATGACATTATCCAGTTCACAAGCTCGTCTAGTCTGGGCTTATTTTTTATTAGATAATGGCCTCTTTGTATGCACTACTTCTCTATTTGCAGACTGTGCCATCCTAAATAAAAATAACGCATAAAATAATAAATATAATGTTTAACATAAAATCTCCTTATATCCATAATATCATATTTAATTATTCCTCCAATAGTTTCGCTAAATATATTGGAAAAAGTGAACGACTATGTTATAATTAAGAAAGAGAGGAGTGCTTTTTATGAATCTAACAGATGAAATAACAAGAGAGCTGTCGGAAATAAAAGGAAATTATAATGATGGTTATCTGGATGGTTCAGAATTTGCAATCGGTGACATGCTCACGGGCTGGACTTCTGGACGAATCGAACCTAGAAATAAAAAGTTCGACATATTTAGTTTTGTGCGAAAATAGGACTGGAGAAATAACTTTTTTCCAGCACGCAACATTTGATGATGATGGCTGGAATGAAGAAATATGGCTTTCAAATAAAGTGCTTGCATATAAGGAAGAAAATGGACTTTTAAAGGATTTTGTATATAAGGAGGAATATGAATGTTAAATAAATTAAAACCCTTGATTGCTGTGCTATTAATTGCGTTAACAATTATTGGCAGCGTAATAACCATAGTAGGTGGACCAATCAAACCACTAAAGAAACAGCTTAAATATGGGCTTGATATTAACGGCGGTGTTTATGTTGTTATGGAAGGAGAAACAAAAGCCAAAGGAGAGCAGCTCGATACGCTTATGAAAGAAACAAAGGGCGTAATTGAAAACAGAGTTAATACTATGGGGATCTCTGAGGCTAATGTAACGATTGAAGGAAAGAAAAGAATCAGGGTGGAATTACCAGGTGTTAAAGATGCAGATTCCGCAATAAAGCAGATTGGTAAGACAGCTCAGCTCAATTTCTTGCTTGCTGATGGCTCTATTGCACTTACAGGAAGTGATGTTAAAGATGCCTCTGCAACGCTAGATAATGAACATGGTGGCTATAAAATCAATCTAAAATTCTCTAATGAAGGGGCAAAGAAGTTTGAGGCCGCTACAAAGAAGGCTAGTTCTGGATCGGTAACGAGTGCATCAAAAAACATTGATTCAAAATCAATTATCATCACGCTTGATGGCAGAGTTATTTCAGCACCAAGAGTTGAAAGTACGATCACTGGCACATCTTGTGAAATTACAAGTCCAAGTGGATTCCAGAAAAAAGAAGCAACAGAACTCGCTCAGTTAATTAAAGGTGGTGCGTTACCACTTTCTATGCACGAAGTAAGTTCATCAGTTCAGTCGGCAAGCATTGGTGCTGATGCACTTAATAAGGCTATTTTTGCTGGGGCTATTGGTATAGCTATTGTATTTGTACTGATGATTGGAGTTTTTGGAGTATTTGGTCTTATGGCAGACTTTGCTCTAGCTCTATATGTACTTCTTAACCTATGGGCTTATAAAGGTATGGGCGTAGTATTATCGCTACCAAGTATTGCTGGTATTATTCTTTCAATCGGTATGGCTGTAGATGCTAACGTAGTAATATTTACCAGAATTAAGGAAGAGGTTAAGAAAGGCAAGGGTCTAAGGCATAGCGTGTATGAGGGATTTAAGAAGGCTAGTTCAAGCATTATTGACTCTCAGGTAACTACGCTCATTGCAGCTTTTGTGCTTTATCTGCTTGGAACAACATCAGTTAAAGGCTTGCTTTAACGCTTATGATTGGTGTAGTTCTGTCTATGTTTACGGCTATTGTTGTAACAAGGCTTTATGTCGGCGTGCTTGTTGAGAAATTTAGGAATCTTAAAATATCAAGGGTTGACTTCGTTCCTAAGTTCGACTTTATCAAGCATAAGAAGAAGTTCTTCGCATTGTCGCTTGCGGTTATTATGATGGGGTCAATGTTCTCTCTAACAAGAGGTATGAACTACGGAATTGACTTTACTGGTGGTACAATGATCACTGCCGATATGGGAAGTAAGACTAAGATCAGTGATGTAAAGAAGGTTGTAAAAGACTATAAAGATGTTTCTGTTGTGTATGGAAATAAAGAACAGTCTAAGGTGATAATCAAAACGACTAGTGGTATTAGCGGATTAGAAAAGGCAAAAGTTGTGTCAAATCTAAAGGCTATTTCAAAGAACACGAAGATTGAAACTTTTGAAGAGTTTGGACCATCTGTAAGCAAGGAGTTAAAGTCTAACGCAATCAAGGCAATTAGCATTGCAGCTTTATGTATGCTTTTGTATATCAGGCTGAGATTTAAAGACTGGAAATATGGACTATCTGCTGTAGCAGGACTTGGCCATGATATTCTTGTAACGCTATCACTATATGCGATATTTGGCTTAACAATCAATAACCCATTTATTGCTGGAATACTAACGGTTGTTGGATATTCTATCAATGATACAATCATTATCTTTGATAGAATTAGAGAAGAGAAAAAGTTTATGAATAAGAAAGAGTTTGATAAGGTTATTAATAACAGCATCAATCAGATGTTCTCAAGATCTGTCATGACTTCTCTCACAACTCTAGGTGCTATATTACCACTATTCATAATGGTATCATCAGAACTTAGAGCATTTACGATTCCTCTCTTGATTGGTGTAACTGTCGGTACTTATTCGTCAATATTCCTGTGTAGCCCGCTCTTGTATGTGCTATACAGAAGGGCGAATAGAACGAGGTATGAGAGAGCGACCCAATCGAAGTAATATATATTGTGTTCGGTTAGCGAATATGATATAATATAAATAGATCGTGTGCCATGTGTACAAGGATTTCGGATGCCGCTCTCCGCTCAAGGAGGGCGGTAATTCAGTTAGAAAGGAGAAGTGTATGGCTAAATATTACGCAGTAAGAGTTGGAGCTAGAAGTAAATATGTGCTTAACTAAACCTTTAGGTGAGTGGCACAGTCCTTAAATTATTTACTAGTCTAAGTCTTGAGAAATCTTGACTACGTTGTTTGATAGAAATACACACCTTAAGCTGATGCTCTAGGCTTTCGCTCTGTGGTCATAAGTTAAAGTTAGGTGGACTTAAAAAATAGCCTTGTGCTTATGACTTAAAAACCTCATACAACATTGACAAAGAGAAGTCCGATTCTTGTGTTGGTCGCAGATACAAGATAGGCACTACAGCTTAGTATGTGCTGTCTTAACGAATAGAACATACTTAATCTATGAAAGGAGTCAAAACGATATGTTTGTATATGTAATATCAAAAGATGGACAACCACTTATGCCGACTTCTCGTTTTGGCAAAGTTCGTAGGTTATTAAAAAATAAAAAAGCTAAAGTAGTAAGTCGTTGTCCGTTTACAATTAAGCTATTATATGAGCCTGAGAGTTTAGTTATACAAGAGGTTGTCTTGGGACAAGATACAGGTTCAAAGTATGTTGGTACGGCTTGTATTACTGATGACAAGGTGCTGTATCAATCAGAAATTACACTTAGAGACGACATTAAGAAAAAGATGGATAATCGCAGAGCCTCAAGGAGAAATCGTAGGTATAGAAAGACTCGTTATAGAAAGCCTAGGTTTCTAAATAGAGCTAATTCAACTAAGAAAGATAGATTGCCGCCAAGCGTGAAAAGTAAAGTCCAGTCACATATTGATGAAATTGAATTTTGTAAGAAAATCTTGCCAGTAAGTAAAATTGTATTTGAAGTAAGTCAGTTTGATACAGCTCTTATGAAGAACCCCAGTTTGATTTTTGAAAAAGTAAAGCACTGGGGTTATCAGAAAGGCTTTGATTACGAATATTCATCTAGGCGAGAAGCGGTTCTTCATAGAGATAACTATACTTGCCAATGTTGTGGTAAGAAGCATGTAAGATTAGAAGTTCATCATATTATCTTTAGGTGTATGGGTGGTACTGATGATGAACGCAATCTAATTACACTATGCGAAAAGTGTCATAAACTGGTTCATGATGGAATACTCATTTTGACTAAGAAGCCCAAGAAATTGAATCTCAAGTATGCTACTCAGATGAGTATTATCAGAAGTCAATTACTAAAAATCTATCCAGATGCCATTGAGACGTTTGGTTTTGTGACTAAAGAGAATAGAAATAATCTTAACCTGCCTAAAGTGCATTTCATAGATGCTTGTGTAATAGCGAGTGGTGGTAAGAAGTTCGAACAATCAAATTGGTTGTTTAGAAAAAGGCGTGTATCAAGACAAAATAGGCGACTTTGTCAAGGTGTTCATGGAGAAAAGAAATTGCCCACTGGTAAGGTGCTTGGGTTTAAGAGATTCGACAAAGTTAAATATTTAAAAGAAATTTGTTTTATCAAGGCTAGACGAAGCGGAGGTTCTTTTGTGTTGATGGATATTGATAATAACACAATTGACTTTTAGAGATAGGGGTGGAAGAAAAGAACCATCATATAAATTATTTAAAAAGAGTAAACACAAGAAAAAAAGTGTTTTATGTATAAGTCAAAGAGTTTAAAAAGAAATATACGGTCTTTTGTTAAATCAAAAATTTAGTGTATCGAAGACGTTTGGAAAGCGAAACTTCCAGAAACTAAAGCGTATAGGAACTATGTATTTGATAGCAGGGAAGTGCTTGATATTAAGTTTATCAAAGTGAAAGGACACTCTGGAAATGAATATAATAATAGAGCTGACTATTTAGCTGGCAAAGCTCTTGAAGCATAAAATAAAGGCCTCCCTAATGGGAGGTCTTTTCTTATGTAACAATTATCATCGGAACTCTTCCAAGCTCTATATTTGGAGGTAGTTTATCTTCATAATGTCTTAGTAAGCTATGGGCTTCATAGCCATTAGAGATATTGGCAGCCTTAAATAGTTTTTATTATCTTCAAGAATTTCGTCTATATTGTGCTTGCCCTGTTCTATAGGGAATTTAATTTCAGACAGAAGACTATTAATCTCATCTGCGAATTTATCAACATCATAGAACATAAGCTTTTTATCCTCTGTTCTGATTATCCTTTTGTTTACAGGAATTACAGAAGCGAAGTATCTTTCGTTCTTCGGTTTATCTCTATTATCTCGCACAACATGACGTTTGTTTTCGCAAGCACTAATAATTTCATCACGAGTTAATGGCCCATCTATACGAAGAAGCTCTACAATGTAATCTCCATTATATGTAGGATAAACAGATCCGCTTTCAGTAACAATAGGATTATAATAATAAAGAATCTTCTCTTTAACCCTAGGGGTTAGGTCTTTGAAGTATTTTGATAGAAACGTATAAATGCCTATCTTGTCATGTCTTTTCTTTACTTCTTTGAACTTCTTAGCATAATACATAGAAGAAAACAACTTCTATATCATTAAGCATATTTTTCGCAATCAAGGATAACATTTCCCACGAGTAAAGAATATTCATCATCTATAAAATCTGTATTTTTTTAACGTCTGTAGAAAGCTTTTTCAATTATTGCATGCTCTCTAAGTCTTATCGTTTCTGACTGACATTTTCATTTATTTGTTTATTCAGAATTTTTGTTTACGATAAGATCTTTTTTTCTTTTTCGTTGAGTATTGGCGTTGTCTTTACATAATCTATAAATAAAAATTTTTTTCCATAATTTACTCCTAAAAATATATTTTCAAGATAATTATAACATATTTTTCAATATTTTTGCCAAATGCCTATTGCAATTCTATTTAAAAAAAGAATTATAATATTTCCCATAGAAGTCCGTTTTTTTAAAGTCAGATTTGAAAGTATGGGCTTCTTTTTTTATTTCATAGTTATATAAGAAAAGGAGAAAATTATTATGAACAACGTAATTCTAATTGGAAGGCTAACTAGAGATCCTGAACTAACGTATTTGCAAAACGAAAAGCAGACTGCAAAGACTAGATTTACTCTGGCAGTAAACAGGGAAGGTCAGAGAGATGTTGCTGACTTCGTTCCTATTATTGTATTCGGCAAGCAGGCTGAAAATTGCAATCAGTATCTAGGGAAAGGCTCGCTAGTTGCAGTGAATGGTAGAATCCAGACTGGAAGCTATAAGAATAGAGACGGGCAGACCGTATACACAACAGATGTGTTTGCTAATAATGTCGAGTTTCTTGGCACAAAGGTAGTTAGTGGTGATCAGGCACAGGCAAAAGAGCAGCCACAGAACGCACCACAGCCAGCAGAACCGCCAGTAGCAGATGGATACGAGGCCATTGAGGAAGATATTCCATTCTAAGAATAAAAAGGCGGGTTAAAAACCCGTCTTTTTGTTTTTAAGGAGAAAAAATGAAAGTAGTAAAAAAAGAAAAAAAGGTGGTATCAGAAACGCTATACCAATCAAATGATGGAGAGTGTTTTGAATATCCTATCCTTGCAAAAAGAGCATGAGATTAATTCTCAGCAAAAGAAGGTGTCTCACCTTAAGAAAATAACTATGGTAGTTCCATATTCGGAAATTAAAGTATTATTTTATTATCCTGAAACTAAAGAGGATATGATTATGCTTAAGGAACTTTTTGAATTAAAGGGAGCTAAGGTTGTATCTGATATTGATTCTGTCGAAGCTTTTGGTATTGTTTCATACACAATAGAGGAAAGAGAGGGTATAACTTTTTCGGACTTTATTAATAAGTTTGATGCAATAAGAGAAGAATTAGAAAGGAGAATTAATGAAGGTTATTAAGAAAGAGGCCTTTAATGGCGATCTGCTGATGCTACATCTTAGAGACTACGGCAAGCAGAAAAAAGAAGAAGTATTTGCTATGGCAGAGTGGCTTAGAGATCATAAGGGTCACGACTCCATAGAGATGATGGTTGAAGGACAAAAGGTTGTTGAGCGTGATGATAGTGTTAATCTATTTGAAAAATACGGCAAAAAGAAGCTGTCAGAAATCGCTATAAGAACATATATGAATAACCATATTGTTATATACCTTTTAAGCTTTGAAGGGGATAGTCCGATTATCGTCACAAACAAAGAAAATGAAAAGGAAGCTAAATCACTGTTTAAAGAAATGGAGAAATGTTTTGAAAAGAAGAAGTAACAATTATCTTAAACGCAGACTGGTTTATTTCTTAATTGTTTTGGTGCTTGGTGGAGGACAGTATCTACATAAGAACTTCTCTAAGCCCGATATTGGAAAGGTTCAAAGCACTGTAACACAGCAAGAAGCTACCGAAGCGAATAAGAGTAGTAGTCTAAGGAATATCCCAGTGTATAGCGGAAATCCTTCCGCTGAACTTAATGGCAATGTGCCGAGCTTTACGCAAGATGAACTATCAAGGGCAAAGAAGTCGTATAAGACGTTCTCTGAACTAGATAGTCTTGGAAGATGCGGAAAGGCAGAGGCAAGCATAGGCAAAGATCTCTTACCAACAGAAAAAGAACTTCTATTGGTATGGTTAAGCCTAGTGGTTGGCATACTGTAAGATATGATGATCTAATAAAGGATAAATACCTATATAATCGTTGCCACCTAATTGCGTTTTCACTTTGCGGAGAAAATGCAAATCCTAAAAATCTTATTACAGGTACTAGGTATTTCAATACTGTAGGTATGCTACCATATGAGGAAAAGACTGTAAGGTATGTAGAGCGTACAGGAAACCATGTGCTATACAGAGTAACGCCTATATTTGAGGGCAATAATCTTGTGGCTAGTGGGGTTCAGATGGAAGCTAAATCTGTTGAAGATAACGGACTTTCATTCAATGTGTTTTGCTACAACGTACAGCCAAATATTAATATTGATTACGCAACTGGGAACAGTTCGAGGAAATAAAAATAGGGCCAGAAATGGCTCTTTTTTTTTGTCAAAGGTATTGGAAAAAGTGAGCGAATATGATATAATATATTTAGAGAAGAGAGAGGTAAAGTTATGTTTGAGATTAGAAATGCAAAGAGAATTATTAAGAAGGCTAATCGCCTTGAAAAGAATATTTCAAAATTAAGTGATGCTGAACTACAGAATAAGACTTCTGAGTTCAGAAACAAAATATATAAGGGGGTCAACCCAGAGCAGTTTATGCCAGAGATTCTTGCTGTTGTAAGAGAGGCTTCAAAGAGAGTGCTTGGAATGAGGCACTATGACGAACAGCTCATTGGTAGCATTATTCTTAATAATGGAGATATTGCTGAAATGAAAACTGGAGAGGGCAAGACTCTTGTCGCTACTGCTTATGCTTATGTTAATGCACTATATGGAGAAGGCGTACACGTTGTTACAGTAAATGATTACCTTGCAGAGCGTGATGCGGAGCTTATGGGTAAGCTATACAATTTCTTAGGTCTTACAGTTGGCTGTGTTACATCTGGAATGGATAATGAGAGCAGAAAACACGCTTATGACTGCGATATTACATATGGCATCAACAGTGAGTTTGGTTTCGATTACCTAAGAGATAACATGGTTAAGAGAGCAGAGGATAGAGTTCAGAGAGGACTTAGCTGTGCAATCATAGACGAAGTAGACTCAATCCTTATTGACGAAGCAAGAACACCGCTTATTATTTCTGGCGGTAATGATGCTGGAACAAAGGACTACACAAAGGCTGACTCTTTTGTAAAGTCGCTAGGAAAGAAAGATTATGACATTGAGAAAAAGGATAAGCTGATTGCTCTATCTGATAGAGGACTGACAAAGGCTGAAAATTTCTATGGAGTCAACCTATCTGAAACAGAAAATGCAGAAACAATGCACTTCATCATGCAAGCTCTTAGGGCTAATTACATCATGAAGAAGAATGTTGATTACATCAATCAGAATGGCGAAATCCTTATTGTAGATGAGTTCACAGGTAGAGTAATGGAAGGCAGAAGATTCTCTGATGGACTACATCAGGCAATCGAAGCTAAGGAAGGTGTTAAGATTCAGGCAGAGTCTAAGACTTATGCCACAATCACCGTACAGAACTTCTTTAGAATGTATAAGAAGCTCTCTGGTATGACAGGAACAGCTAAGTCTGACAAAGATGAGTTTAGAGAGGTTTACAACATGAATGTTGTATCTATTCCTACTCACAAGCCAGTCGCTAGAATTGACCTTGTAGATGATGTGTTTGAAACAGAGGACGAAAAGTGGGAGGCTATTTGCGAGGATATTAAAAAGGTTCATGCAACGGGTAGACCAATCCTTATTGGAACAGCTTCCGTAAAACACTCAGAAGCTCTATCCGTAATGCTAGAAAGCATGGGTATTGCACATAACGTGCTAAATGCGAAAAACCACAAAGAAGAAGCTAAGATTATCGCTCAGGCTGGCAGACTAAATGCTGTTACAGTTTCTACTAATATGGCTGGCAGAGGTACTGATATTCTGCTTGGTGGAAACCCAGCGTTCATGGAAGATGTTAACGCAATCACTAAATCACTATGTGAAACAGAAAAAGAGCAGGTTCTTGAACTTGGCGGTCTATATGTGATTGGTACTGAAAGATATGAGTCAAAGAGAGTTGATGATCAGCTTAGAGGTCGTGCTGGCAGACAGGGAGATAAGGGAGCTACTAAGTTCTTCTGTTCTATGGAAGATGACCTTATTAAGAGATTTAACGAGAAAATCCCTAACAACGCAAGCGTATCATTTGTTGATAAAACTCAGAAAAGAGTTGAGGGTAATAACTTTGGTGCTAGAAAGAACGTCCTAAAGTATGACGATGTTCTTAATCTACAGAGAAAAATTATCTACAACGAAAGAAACAGAGTTCTTGAGTGTGAAGATATGTCTGCTGTAATCACTAATATGATTGCTGGTAGCGTTGATAATATGACTGATGATACAAAGCGTATGATTATGGAAAAGGCTGGTGTAGATGCTGATGGAATTACTGATAGCGTAATCAATGCCTATAAGGAAAAGGAAGATGAGCTTGGTGAGGCTGTACTTAGAGATACAGAGAGAGCAATTCTTCTAAATGTAATTGATAATGCTTGGGTTGACCATCTTGATGCTATGGAACAGCTAAAGATAGGCATTGGACTTAGAGCTATCGGACAGCTCGATCCTGCTGTTGAGTTTGCCAAAGAAGGCAAAAAACTATTTGATTCTCTTATGAACAGAATTGAAAGAGATACAGTTACATACTGTTTCCAGATTTAGTTCATGATTGAAAATATAACTTTCTCTCTAAGGGGGCTTATGCCCCTTTTTTAATGCCCAAATCGTCCAAAATTTGACCGTAGCGAGATTTTTATTGTATTTAGGTGTATTGGTATGGCTGAATGGTTTGGACTTGATTTTCCCAATCAAATGCATTACAATAGTCATGAACTTTCTTAATGACGTTTATGACGTTGCCCATTCCACGATTAGTACCTCAAAAGAGGGTCTTTTCTATTACTCTAAATTTTTCGCAGATAAGTATTTTTTGTCTACTATTTTTTTCGCAGATGAATATTTTTAGAGCTTGAAAGATTTACTATATTTACAGATTTCTCATCTGCGAAAAATCGCTTGTGCAATTTGCTGTTTTTAAGTTATAATATCTCCATACTATAGTTAGTTTTGAAAGTTCGATTTTTTTAAAGTAGCTATATTCATATAAATAATGATGGCAAACCGAAGGGTTTGTTTTTTTAATTTCAGATGCACTTTTTAGGTGTGTCTTTTTATATATAATAAGATATTGCAAAAAAATAAAATAAAAAGGAGAAACAATATGTTAAAGAAGGGAGAACGTGATTATATCAGTATTGATTTGACTGCTACGGTTACATCAAAAACCTGTTTATCACAGCAATCAAAAAAAGGTATTCTTTCAAAATAGAACACAGGGTTGGCAGAGACTCTGCTGAGTTCTGTGTTCTTGTTCCAGAAAAATGCAATGGTTGATATTCTGATTGGTGATATTATCGCTATTCAGAAAGCTGGATTTCTAAACAGGAAAGGCGATAACTATATTTGCATTACTAACGGCAGTTATATTAGCGTAATAAGAGAGCGAAATGATGCTCAGATTGATGTAACGGAGAGATATATTTAATAATTTAAAAGGAGAAAATAAAAATGAACGATACAAGTTTGAAGTTCCAAAAGATTATAGAGCTTTTGTACAGAAAGCTTTTTGAAACAATTTCAGCTTGGCCTTATTAAATCGGCTAAAGTAGCTTATGGGGAACTAGAAGATAATGTAATAGCTTTTGAATATGATGATGGCGATTATATTGTAGGCATTGTTTGTGGCAATGGAGTTGCTCGTTACAACGCATTTAATCGCTTCACAAAAAGAACAATGACCTCTGATCAAACTGAAATAAAAAATTTTATCTACAATTTGGATGAGGAAAAAGATATTAGAAGTCCTAAAATGTCATTTGTTCGTGCATTGTTTGCATTACAAGTGGTTTCAACGGGCTTCGAATTGTCAGCTCTTTCATCTTCTGTAAATGTTTTGATTAAATTAAAAGAGGCGTTTGTTAAAAACCTTACAACGGTCAATCAGGATGCTTACTGGAATTGTGATGAGATAATTCTTTCTAATGCAAACATTTTCGAGCAGGAGGTAAAACCACTTTTTGGAAAATTTCAGTTTTTCTCAACAGATTTAAGTTGGAGCTCTAATGGTACTAAGCCTACTGATGTAGAGGGCCTAAAGAAAAAATATTCTCTATTTAAGGATAGAGAGTTTACAGAAGAAGAAAAGACTATGCTTGAGAGCAATCAGACTGGTGATTATTACAAGCCATCTGAAAATGTTATCAACATGGTTAAAAAGGTGGCTAAGTCATGGGAGCGTGATCCAAGACTTAGAAAAAGAATATTCTTCTTGAAGGCCCAACTGGAACTGGAAAAACACAAGACAGCAAGGTGTTTGCAGACATCATTGGTCTGCCTTACACAAAGGTTACTTGTTTTTCCGATATGGATAGCTCTGATGTTGCTGGTGCGATATACCCTGTTCTTGAGGATAGGAAACATTACACAAAAGCAGATATTGAGTTTGATCCAGAGGGTGTTTTTGAAGAGCTTACTGGTGAGTTTAGAGCAAACGCAACGCCAGAAGATGTCAATAAGATTCTGGAAAGCAATGGAGCTGAGTATGTATACTACGCTTCTGAGATCGTTAAGGCGTTTGAGAATGGTTGGGTGCTTGAAGTTCAAGAGCCTACTTGTATCGCTGATGCTGCTGTTTTGCTTATGCTTAACTCGGCACTTGAAAGTGATGGCGTTCTTAATTTGCCAAATAGAACGGTCAAGAGGCATCCAGACTTCATTTGTATAATGACTACAAATAGAAGTTATGAAGGTTGCCGTCCACTAAATCAGGCTTTAAGAAATAGGTTCAATATTACAAGAAAGGTAGATTTACCTTCTGCTGAATCTATGGCTGATAGATTAATGTCTGCTACAGGATCTAAAAACAAAGATCTTGCAAATGAAGTAGCAAGCACTATCGTAAAGCTAAACACAAAGCTTGAGGAAATAGGCATTAATTCTGATCTATCAATGAGAAATGCAATGGATTTTGTCTCTGATATCGAAGATGGTTTTAATACAGAAGAATCCGTTATGGAAGATCTTGTATGGAATATCACCACAGATGAAGAAGATGAGGAAGAGATCGTGGCATTTCTTAGGACGTCGACAAGAATATTTAATGTATAAGGAGGCTTTTGTCTCCTTATTTATTTTTAAAAGGAGATAAAAAAATGAATGATAAAGAAATAAAAAAAGAGCAATAAGAAAAAAAGAGGACTGATATCAAACTAAAAGATATAGTAAAAAGCAAAGTTTTTAAAGACTATATAACTTCTGGAATGTTGACTCTTTTCAAAAAGCATAAGAGAGAGCCTAACTTGGAGTACAAGGTTTATTACAAAGAGGGTGATATGACTACTGCGTTAACGAATAACAAAGAGATTATTGTTAATGCAGCAAATTCTCTTTTTACAAAGAGAGATGAGCTAGACGAACCTCTATCTGTAAGCGTTGACCACATTCTTGGAGTAATGTTTCATGAGGCGGGTCATGTTCTATATACAAACTTTTCTGTACTCAGAAAGTATAAAGAGCAGTTTCGTGATGGCAAGCTAGTGATAAACTCAATCGAACTATCTAAAGAAGAAAAGAAGTCTTTAAATGAGATCAATAATCTTCTAAATGACAATAGAAGTAATGTTGTTTTGGGCGTTTCGCTTACCAAAACAAAGTCTTTTATTTATAACATCTTTGATTGGCTAAACAATGCTATAGAAGATGGCAGGATAGAAAAGACGCTTCTCGATAGAGATGCTGACTTTGGTGGTTATTGCAACGGCCTTATTGGCCTCAGAAACAAGCAGAAGGATGAGATAGTTGGGAGTAATATTCAGGATATAGAGAAGTATCTAAATGCATGCTTTGAGTATGCAAAGTATGGTACTTCAACTACATATACTGGAGATGTATTTCCAGAGCTTGAAGAAGCTAAGCCAATCATTGATATAATGCTTGATTGCAAGGAGGCTATGAAGTTTACAGAATATACTGTAGAGCTTATTTGTATAGCTTATCCAAATCTCATAAAGCCGTTGCTTACTGATCAGACTGACGATCAGAGTGATGATGATCAAAGCAATGATAATAGTCAGGGTGATTCAAGTAGCAATGACGAAAATTCTGATACAGATAATTCTAGCGACGGCCAGTCGGGATCTGAAAACAACAAGTCTAAGGGAAACTCAGAGGATAATGGCTCTAATGGCGATAGTTCTAACGAGGAATCTAACGAAGATGAAAACGAAGATTCTAGCAATCAAGATGATTCTACAGATGGCGATAATTCTAATGATCAAAATGATTTCAGTAAAGAGGATGAATTAGATAACATTATGGATAATTTGCCAGAAATGTCTGTTATGCCAGAATACGATAACATGGGCGTTGAATCAGGTGATGACGATTTAGAAGAATCTATGCAGCCGACACCAGACTTTGTTGGAGAAGCTGCAAGAGAAGAAGTTGAAGAAGAAATTAATGGTGAAATTAATAAAATGATTTCAGATTCAACAGCACCTTTAGGTTGTTCGAGAGTCACAGTTATAGATGATCTGCCATATGCTTCGCTTAGTCCAAATCAGGATGCGTTTTTAAATAACAATCGCTCTCTTTTTAAGAAGGTTGGGCGAGAAATTGAAAACCATTTAAAGTCTGACATGAGAACTGGAAGTAATAAAAGAAAGTTCTCAGGAAAGAAGTTTAGGGCTGAGAAGCTAGTTAATAGAGATTATCGCTATTTTGAGAATACAGCAACTAAAAGGGATATTCCTGAAACTGCTGTAGGAATCTTGATAGACCAATCAGGCTCTATGTATGGTGAACAAATTAGATGTGCAACATATGCAGCTATGGGTATGTATAAAACCCTTGCAGAACTTGAACATTTTGATGTTGCCGTATATGGCCATACATCAACATATGATGAGGTGATAATTAATAGGTATATTGATTTTGGGTTTAAACCTAAAGATCCTATTAAGGTGCTTGCTGGAATCTATTCTGATGGTGGTAACCTTGACGAGGTTGCTGCTACGGCTCTTGGCGAAAGATTGAAGTCGCAGATGGTGGATAAGAAAATAATGATTATCATTAGTGATGGTTTGCCACATAGCATGATTGGTCATGCTGAAACTAGACTTCGTGATCTGGTTAAAGAGTATGTTAAGGGTGGTTTTAATGTTTTTGTTGCAGCTCTTGGCTCTGACAAAACAAAGATTGATAAAATCTATGAAGATGTTTCTTTTATAGATATTACCGATCCATCTGAACTACCAACCAACATGCTTAGAGCTATTAAACGCACGATTTAGAAAGGAGAAAAATGAGAGACATAAAAGATCTGCTCATTGAAAACGGATTAAGTGGAGTGTTCTATCAAGAAGGTGATGCAATCTTCTTTTTAGAGAATGGTTCTTTTAAAGCAGGGCTTATTATTCTTATGGATGATAAGCTATCACAGATTGTTTGTGATGACGGAAGGGTTTTTGAAAAGAAGGCGAAAGAGATTCCAGTTTCTTTTGTTGAGAAAAACTTTGAAGTGTTGCTTGATAAAGAATATCTCAAGCTTAATGAGTTTATGAATGAAGCAGAAAACTCAGAGGATGGTGCATTTATAGACACTGAAAAACTGTTTGGTAAGAAGTTTTCGTTTAAGGATCATATGACTTTATGCAACATGATGATTGCAAGAGCAGGGTTTTCTAGGGCGAAAGCAACTGACAATGGTGTTGTTGTCTATATGGACTAAAATTAGAGGGGCATAAGCCCCTCTTTTATTATGCCCGAAATCTTGCGAAATTTAGCCATAGCGAGGTTTTTTTATAATGTTTAGGTATGTTGATATAGCTAAGTGAATTTAAGCTTGCATTTGATAATAAAATATGTAATAATAATTAAGAACTTACTTTATAAACAAACTATAAAATCATACTTTTGAATCGAACTATTTAATCAGATTTGTACTCGAAAGAGGGTCTTTTCTGTTGCTTCTGAATTTTTTCGCAGACAAGTATTTTTGGAAAAACAGAAATTCTTGCCAATTTCAATTTTGTGCGATATAATATCTGTATATTATAGTTTGCTTTTGAAGTTCGATTTAGAAGTGGCTATATTAATAATTATTTTAGGACAGGCCAATAGGCGTGTCTTTTTCTGTGTAAAACAAAGGAGAATAAAAATGAGCAGAAAACAAAGAAAGAGATGATTAAATTTCTCAAAGAACACGAGAGATACTGGACTATGAACTCTTGGAACGGAAGTTCGTCTTATGCTAATAATGTCAAGATTTATAATCTTGGCATGGATCATGACCTTGAAATGAAGGCATATGGTCTTTTAGCAGAAGAAGGATTCAATCAGCTTCTTGCTTCTGATTATGAGTTTCTGACGGAACGGTTTGAAGAAGAAACTGGTTATACTATCGGTTCTAATGGCAGAAGTAGTGGCTATCTTGTTCTTTATGACATGGAGCGTCCAGCTACGAGCATTGATTCTCACGAAGATTTTGAGGAATGGAATAGGGCAGAAGTCGAAGAGAGATATAATCTCGTTAAAAGATTTGATGATTACTGCGAGTATTTTGTTGATGATTTTAAAGAGATTGTGGGAAATGTCACAATTAGAGAAGAAGAGGTTATTACTAAAGTAAAGGTTTTTTTGACCTTAATTAAAAAAAGAATTGTACAAAATTAATATCTATATCTTGTTTTATTTAATTATAGTGATATAATTAGTATCAAGATATAGTACGATTGGCTCTGGTTTTACCAGAGCCTTTATTGTTCAGAAAGGAGAAAAAATAATGAACATCAAATTTGAAGGTACTGTAATCAAAAGGAGTGGCCAGAAGGTTCACTTCGATAGAGAAAGACTGGTTAACGCAATCACTAAGGCTAATGGTGATGTTTCAGAAGATTTGAGAATGACAAAAACTCAAATTGATAGAATTGTTGACCAGATAACAATCAACTGCATGGATCTTGATCATATTGTTTCTGTAGAAGAACTACAAGATATGGTTGAGGACAAAATCATGCAGCATGGAGCTTTTGAAGTAGCTAGAGCTTATATCAAATACAGATATAATAGAGAGCTGTCAAGAAAAGCAAATACGACAGATGATAAGATTCTATCTCTTATCGATCGTACAAACGAGGAAGCTAAGGCTGAAAATGCTAACAAAAACCCTATTGTAAACTCCACACAGAGAGATTACATGGCTGGAGAAGTTAGTAGGGATTTAACAGAGCGTATTCTTCTTCCGAAAGATATAGTTGAAGCTCACAGGAGTGGAATTATTCATTTCCACGATTCTGACTACTATGCACAGAAAGAGCATAATTGCTGTCTTCTCGACTTAGAAGATATGCTACAAAATGGAACTGTTATCACGGAAACGCTCATTGAGAAGCCTCATAGCTTCTATACTGCGTGTAACGTAACGACACAGATTATAGCTCAAGTAGCTTCGAATCAATACGGTTTAACAAAACTGCCGTATAAAAACAGTGTTAACTATCACAATAGGGTTATGCAGCTTGGCTGCGTAGCTAACGAGGTCGGTTGGAAAAGCTTATCTCGTGATTATACATGAAAGGTGGAATACCGAATGAATCATAATGAAAAAGCGGAACTAATGAAATCCGCAATCACACATCTTTACTGCAAAGAGGGGCGTTCTAAATCTTATATAGAAAAGCTTCTCGGTATTAACAGAGGGGTTATAAGCAGAAAGATCAACGAATGGCAATTGCCAGAACCAGCCCCTAATTATTATATGAAGCCGTCTACAAGGAAACAAATAGGCCAAAATAGACAGCTAATCAAGTCAATGCTTGATAAGGATTACTCTATAACGAGTATATCTAAAAGGATTGATGTGTCTCCAAAGACATTAACAAGCATATGGCTTAAATATGATGAAGTTCTATCTAAAGCTTATCTTGATTGGAAGAATCGCAGAGAGTTGAATATTGCGACAAACAATCAAATAGCGAAAGATTTGTCAAGTAGGCATTATGACATTAAAGATATGCCTAACGAAAAGTGGAAAAATATTCTTGGTTTCAGTAAGTACATGGTGTCAAACTATGGAAGAGTTAAACGCTGGAGTCAAAGGAGGAAAGATTTTTATCTTATTTCCGCTTTCCCTAATAAAAACAATGGAGGATTATATGTTTCTTTAGTTAGCGATAACAATGAGACGAAGAACCTTAATCTTTCACGAGTTGTTGCTCAGACCTTTATTCCTCATGATGAGGATTGTAATACCGTCAATCATATAGATGGCGATATTGCAAATAATAAAGCTTCTAACCTTGAATGGTTGACACAAGGCGACAACAAACACTCTTATAAAAAATTAAATCGGACAAAGAATAGAGGTAAGAGATACAAGTTCGATTATATTCTTTATAAGGATAAGTACCAATTTAAAACAATAGCTGCATTTGCTAGGTTTATTGGTAAGTCTGAAACACAGGCAAGAAGATATATCGACAATGCTGAAAAGCACGATATTAAACTCATGTATAATTGTATCGACTAATCGTACATATAGGGTGGCCTATATGGAAACACATTGGTTAGTGAATACCACACTAACAAGAAATAGTCAGACATAATTTGAAACACAAATCTTATTATGATTGGGGCAGTCGTTCTCATTTTCTCATCTAGCACCATTTATTGATGTTAGCAGACAGAGAATTATGAAAGAAGTCACGACTGATCTACAGGATTCGATTGAAAGCGGAGCTATATCCAAGGAAAAGGTCTCGGAAATTGTTGAAAAGAGACTATTAAAGGAAATTAAGAGCGGTGTACAAACTATTCAGTACCAGCTTCTAACACTAATGACTACCAACGGACAGACTCCATTTGTTACAGCGTTTATGTATCTAAATGAAGTGCCAGAGGGTCAGCTCAGAGACGACCTCAATATCCTTATCAAAGAAGTTTTGAAACAGCGCATAGAGGGTGTTAAGAATAAGCAAGGTGTATGGATAACACCAGCATTTCCTAAGCTAATCTACGTTCTTGACGAAAACAATATCTCAGAGGGATCTGAATATTGGGAAACAACAGTCTTAGCTGCTAAGTGTACAGCAAAAAGACTTGTTCCAGATTACATTTCTGCTAAGGTTATGAAAGAGCTAAAGAACGGTAATACGTTCACTGCAATGGGATGCCGAAGCTTCCTAACCGTTGAAAATTCGCAGTTAAATCCAGATGGATCACATAAATTTTACGGTAGATTTAACCAAGGTGTTGTAACAATCAACCTAGTTGATGTGGCTTGTTCGTCCTATGGAAATATGGATAAATTCTGGGAGATCTTAGATGAAAGACTAGAACTTTGTCACCATGCTTTAAGATTAAGGCATGAAAGACTACTTGGAACGCCATCTGATGTCGCACCAATTTTATGGCAGCATGGAGCGCTTGCTAGACTAAAAGAGGGTGAATTGATTGATAAGCTACTTTATAACGGCTATTCAACAATCTCTCTTGGTTATGCAGGGCTTTGTGAAATGTGCTATTACATGATTGGTGAAACACATACATCAAAGGCTGGTGAAGAGTTTGCTCTAAAAGTAATGCAGAGACTCAACGACAAGTGTGCTGAGTGGAAGGCTGCTGAAAATATTGCTTACTCGGTGTACGGCACTCCGCTAGAATCAACAACTTACAAGTTTGCTAAAAACCTTAAAAAGAGATTTGGAGTAATCCCTCACGTTACAGATAAGAATTACATAACTAATAGTTATCATGTTCATGTAACAGAGGAAATAGACGCCTTCTCTAAATTAAGATTTGAAGCGAAGTTCCAGAAGCTGTCACCAGGTGGTGCAATCAGCTATGTAGAAATTCCAAATATGCAACATAATATTGAGGCTGTACTTGATGTAATGAAGTATATTTACGAAAACATCATGTATGCGGAATTAAATACAAAGAGCGATTACTGCCAAGTTTGTGGTTATGAGGGCGAAATATCAATTGTTGATGACCCAGATGGTAAGCCAATATGGGAATGCCCTAATTGTGGAAACCATAACCACGACAAGATGAATACTGCTAGAAGAGTATGCGGTTATATCGGCAATAATGACTTTAATGCTGGAAGAATGGAAGAAGTAAAAGAAAGAGTGCTTCATCTATAAAACTAAGCCCCTTATGGGGCTTTTTATTATGCCTGAAATCGTGCGAAATTTGACCGTAGCGAGGTTTTTATGTGCTTAATGGGTATTTATACCACCGCTAGGAAAATTTACGAGAAAACGCAAATATTTAGCAAATAGATTTTCGCAGATGAGTATTTTATTGATAGCGCTATTTCGCAAATTTTTTTCATCTGCGAAAACAAATAAGGGAAATCAAACTTATATCTTTTAGTTTTTTTAGCTTTTTATTTTAGCTTTTTGTTTTTAGTTTTTGTTTTAGTTTTTTGTTTTAGTTTTTTGATGTTTTTGTTTTAGTTTTTAGTTTATGATTGGTAGAATCAGGGAAGAAAAATATGTCTCAAAAGGCTTTTAGAATGAGATATGTGTTTAAAGGTTTCGCCGACAAGTAATAAATTCTCATCTGCGAAAACGGCTTGCTTATCATAGGCAAATAAGTTATAATATTTCCATATCATAGTTTGATTTTATAGTATGATTTAATAGTTTTTTTACAGGGCGTAGCCCGTTTATATAAATTGACACAAACCGAGAGGTTTGTTTTTTTAGTTTTTCAGATATACCATGCGGTATATCTTTTTATATATAAAATTATTGTTATTAAAACAAAAGGAGAAATAAAAATGAGTAATTCAATGATTCCAGAGAAAAAGACGAGATTCTCGAAATTATCGAGAACTCAAAGCTTACAACAAGAGAGCATCTTACTGAGATGCTACATCTCAGCGATCGCAAAATTAGGTGTTCTATAGAGAGCCTTCGTAGAGATGGCTTTCCAATCATCAACGGTACTAAAAGCGGTTATCGCTTAGCTGATGATGAAGCGGAATATCGCAACTGGCGTGATCGTGAGGTTGCAAGAGCCAAGAGTATTCTATATACAATTGGCAAAATGGATAAAGCGTATAGGGATTGCGATCAATTGATGGTTGCAGACCTTGCGGATTTGTTAGTTTAAAGAAAAGGAGAAAATAAAAATGATAAGAAATTTAAGCGAGGTTAACTGCCTAGCAAACTTTGGTGACGAAGAAGATATGCTTACATTCCTAGATGAGATGAACTCGTCTGATGAGTGGCTTATTGGTAACATCAGCTCTGTTCTCACTAAGTGGGAAAATAACGAGGGTCGTTTAACAATGAATGTTGATGGTGAAACTAAGGATTATCCTCTTTCGCCTTTAGCAATCCCTGCGCTGGAACGTAGAAGCGGAGATGATGCTAGTGGTCATGAATTAATGACTACAGAGCAGATTCTAAACTCTATGAACAACTATTGGGGGCTGCACAACAAAAAGGAAGAAGGGAAATTCTTGCTTAGAGGGGGAATGATTCTTTCTGCTGGATCTTGTCAGTATGAACCAATCCCTCAGGTAGATTTGGCTAGTAATTTCGCAAACCATTGTAATGTTAATGGTGGTAAGTTCCATAGTGGGTTTTATACTCATGAGGGAACGAGCGTTATTTACGAAGCAAAGAACATTAAGAAATCAAGATTCGGCTCTGCTTGGATCAAGATGGGGCTTAACCCAAGCCTGTTAGATGAAGCTACAATACTTTATCAGCTACACACAGATGATATATCTGGTTCGGCTGCTAGAGTTAATGCTGTTCTAAAAGTTGGTGGCTCTGTGTTCCAGCTTGGTGAAGTTATCACCGTAAAACATAGAGTTGGCTCTGGTTCGCTAAATGAATTTCTATCAGCACTCGCTCAGCTTGATGATGATATAAGCGAGGATCTTGGTAAAATGCGTATTCTTATGAACACGCCAATCAAGAATCCAACAAACACGCTAATATCAGCAATGAAAAAGGCAGGGCTTCATAAGATATCAAAGAAAGCTTGCAAGGAAATAGTTGAAAATGCGTTCTTCGCTAGAGAAGAAACGGCTTTCACTATATATATCTCACTTAGTGAAATCACTAATACGGAGATTGGTAGCAAGCTATCAGGAGATAGAAAGCTAAGACTACAAGCAGCGATAAGAACGCTTCTTAATGCTAATTGGTCAAGCTTGATGTTGCTGGTGATGTAGAACTATAATGCTTAAGGGAGATTTATTCTCCCTTTATTAATTTTAAAGGAGAAAAATAATGAACATAAGTAAAGAGTTGTTAAAAGGAGAGTGTTCAGCATGGACTACAGGATATTCTCAATCAGGGTTTCCCTAAGGATAAACTAATGGAGATCCTAAAAGTTGCTAGACCTATTGGAGATACTGTGTATATATCAGAGAAGCTCGGCTCTGCCGACTTTGATGAGTTCTTCACAGAATCCAGAAAGCACGGTCTGGATAATTCTATTGATTACGCATACGGTGGAAGTACCGTGCCGTCAATCAATGGTATATCGCCATTCGTTGCTCCTATTGATGTTTATATGGAGATGCTTGATCTTCCATACGAATCAAAGGATGATGATGACGATAAAAGAGAGGACATATTCTACGCTGGTCATCAGGTAGAACCTGTCCTCAGGAATTATTTCAGGAGACAGTTTGGCGATAGATATGTTGTCGTTAATACTGATCTGCAATGGCAGTCGAAGAAGTGGAAACACTACTTGATGAATATTGACGGTCTTTTGTATGACAAACAGACTGGCCAAGCGGGTATTCTTGAGATTAAACACACGAGCCATGTAAACGTTGGCACAATCAAGGAATTTGAAGCTGATGCTGTTCCTGCTCACTATGATGCTCAGGGGCGTTCTTATACAGAAGGATTTAACCTTGATTTTTGTATCTTCTACCTCGGTTGGGGTCTAAGACCAGAGTTTACAAAGGCTGTTAGAGTTGAAAGAGAACAGCTTCTTGGGGAGAGCCTTCTTGATGCTTGCGAGCATTTCATTGAAAGAAACGTAATGGAGAAAAAGCCTCCTTCGTTCTTAAATGTTAGAGATCGTAAACTCGTTCGCAAGTGCATTGAGGAAATATACGGCGAAGTTGATCAGAATAAGCAGCCATGCGAATTTGATGAGTCTATGACTCCAATATTCGATCAGCTTATGATCAAAAAGAAGGCCTATGACGACCTCAAAAAAGAGGAAAATAAGGCTAAAAAGAAAACAGAGGAAGCTCTCGCTGAATACGAAGAGTTACAGCTACCATTTATTGAGATCATGAAAGATGCTCCATATGGTATTGTGCTTGGTAGTGACGGCGCTAGACATACACTCTGGTATAACACACGCAATACTGTAAACCTCGAAAAGTTAATGACTGAGTTCCCTGATGCATACAAGATGGCTCAAAGCCAGCTATTGACACAGCGGCACTCAAGAAAAACTCGCCAGAGGCTTACAAGGCGTGCTACTTGCCATCAAATGGCAAGAGAAGTTTCAAAGTTAAATAAAAAGGGGGTTTAATATCCCCTTTTATTAAGGAGGAGAAATGAAAATAGAAGGAAGGTTCACGAAGGATCTTTTTAGTAGAGACGCTTTTGCTATAAAGCTTTTTAAAGCGCATGAACCTATAGAAATGCCAGATGGTTCTATGGAATCGTCATTTTCTGTAAAGGGTGTTTTACCAAACACGGTTCTTGATATAACTCTTGAGGGAGAATTTGATCCAATGCCTTTTGTTGGTGCAAGAGGCAAGCAGTTCACATTTTCCGCTACTAGCTGTGAGGAACACCGTGTTGCCAATAGAAGCGGTATTACTAGATACCTTACTTCCATAAATGGAATTGGTGAAACTCTAGCCAGAAGAATTTACGACATGTTTGGAGATGAGACGTTTGATGTTCTTGATGATGATATTGAGAAGCTAAAGGACGTCCAAGGTGTCGGCAAGAAGAACTTCGAGCTTATCAAAGAGGACTATATGTCAAGGGGCGCAGCTAAAGATGTTTATGCTTACTTACTTCCATTCGGTATTGGCATGAATAAAATTGGCAAGCTATATGATAGGTTCGGGAAAAACACAATTGAGGTTGTTAAAGAAGATCCATATAGGTTATTCATGAAAGGTTATTTCAGCTTTAATGTTGCTGAGAAGATCTTTAAAAGCCTAAACGGTGATTCGTTAGCCCCAAACAGAGTCAAAGGTGCAATATTCCATGTTCTATACAATGTAGAACAGCTAGGACACACCTACTGTACTTGGGCTAACCTTTTAGACAACATCTATAAGTTATTTAGCGTTGAGAAGCTACCAAAGTCGGAAAGAGTTCCGATTGCAGAAAAAGTCAGAAGTGCTTGCAAAAGCATGGAAGGCAAGGAAATCTACTGTCGCACAAGACTGAAGGATGGAGTTTCAATATTCTACCGTGCTGTTACTGGCTATGCTGAGTACAATGCAGCTAAAGAAATAAAAAGAATAATGGAAAGCTCACCGTCAGAGAACAGATCTTACATGGATGATATTGTTGAAGCTGAGAAGGAGCTTGGTATTCTTCTCTCGCCAGAACAAGAAGCTGCTGTTGAAACAGTTATGAACTCTCAGTTCTCTGTTGTTACAGGCGGACCTGGTACTGGTAAAACATCATTTCAGAAGGTTCTATTCAATGTCTTTGAGCGATATAGCAGTGAAGGGATTATGCTTGCAGCACCTACGGGTAGAGCGGCAAGAAGAATGACTGAAAGCTCTGGGCTTCCATCAGGAACAATTCATCAGACACTTGGCCTTCTGGCTACAGATGATGGTGATTTTATCAATACAGAAGATAGTTCTGTTATTGATACAGGACTCTTGGTAGTTGACGAAGTTTCAATGCTGGATATTTTCCTAGCAGATAAGTTATTCACAGCAATATCAAGAGGCACTAAGATTGTATGTGTCGGTGATATTTATCAGTTACCTTCCGTTGGTGCTGGTGCGGTACTTAAAAGCATGATTGACTCAGGCGAAGTTCCAGTAATCACCTTTACGAAGATTTTCAGACAAGCTGGAAATTCTTCAATCGCAATCAATGCTGCTAGAATTAATCACGGGATAAAGGAGATGGATTTTGATGATTCGTTTGTATTTATTCCAAGAGATAATTCAGAAGATATTGTTGAAACTGTTAAAGTAGAGTATGAAAGGCTCTAAAGGAGTATGGTGATGATGAGACTATTGTTCTTACACCATACAGAAAGAAGACGGCTACAGGGGTAAATGAAATAAATCCTATCCTTAAGGAGATCATAAATCCAATACCTAGTCATGTTAATGGCAGAAATAAGGTTGATAATATGGATTTGTATCTTGGAGATAAAGTTATGTTCACCAAAAATAAAGGCGAACTAACAAATGGAGATATTGGATATATTACCAAGATTGAGATATCTGGTAAATCACAGATTGTTACTTGCGACTTTGGTGATGATAGAGTTGTTGAGCTTGCTGGCGCTGAGTTAGACTGCTTGGTTCAGGCTTATGCTTGCACAGTCCATAAATCGCAAGGTGCTGAGTATAAATGCTGTATCATAATTATTGATCCAAAGCATGAAATACTGCTTAAGAGAAATCTTGTATATACAGCAATCACAAGAGCTAAAGAAAAGGTTATTCTTATCGGAGATATTGATGCTTATACAAGAAGTATTGATAAAGAAGATACGTCTAGCAGAAACACTCAACTTGATGATATTATTACTCTTGAAATGTCAAAATAATAAATTAGCCCCTAAATGGGGCTTTTTTTATTTTTGGGAAATATGTTATAATTATGATATAACATTTTGAAAGGAGAGATTTATGGAGAATACAAAGCCAAATGTTAAAGAGGAAATTAAAGAGATAAAGGCAGAAAAGCCAGCACCAGCTTCACTTACCAGATACCCAGAGATTGAGGGTAAGGTCGAAAAGATGATTGAGTCTGGTGATATTGAGAGCGTTCTTCTTCTTAACGAGCTTACACTAGCTAGAAATCTTGAGGATATGTCAGCTAAAGAGGTTAAGCAGTTCGGAGTTGTTTTTGCGGCACTGAGTACCAAGGATGGCATTATGAAGAGAGCTGGCGTATATAACACATCAGTTATTACAGATCCAGAGGATGCCGAAGATGTACTGCTCAGAGAAGATTTACATGATAAGAATGTTCTCGCTGTACCAAGACGATCAGTATTTGCAAACGGACACTTTAATAAGTAAATGTTTGAGGGCTATAAGCCCTCTTTTATTATGCCCGAAATCGTGCGAAATTTGACCGTAGAGAGGTTTTAATGCTTAATAGGTGTATTGGTATAGCTAAGTGAATTTACGCTTGTATTTAGTAGTAAAATATGCAATAATAATTAAGAACAAACTATCAAAGCTGCTTTCAAATCGAACTATGAAAAACAGACTGTAAGACAAACTATTAAATCAGATTCGTACTCGAAAGAGGGTCTTTTCTGTTGTCCATATTTTTCGCAGATGAATATTTTAGTAAAGACTATTTTTGTCGTTTAAGTAATGACGGTATCGGAAAATAAAAAATATCTAAACAAAATAAACAGCGGGTTTATCCCGCTGTTTTAGTTTATAGCAATTTAGCTGCTTCGTTTGCTAATGCTGATCGCTCACACTCTGATTGCAACATTGTTATTTGCCAAGCTAATGGGCTTTCTTTCATCTTATCCATTATATAAGATAGACCGTTTGTTCGCTTGTCTATATATGTTTTATCAATCTGCTCTGGATCTCCACATAATACAATCTTTGTTCCTTTGCCAGCTCTAGTTAAAATTCCCTTTGCTTGCGTTACGGTGAGGTTTTGGGTACTCATCAATAATCAGATATGTATTAGTTAAGGATCTTCCCCTTATGAATGTTAGAGATTCAGTTTCAATCATTCCTCTTATTTGATCTTTAGATAAAGATTTGGTCGCTGTATTAATTTCCTTTTTCTAGTTTAACAACAACTGAATGTAATTCATTTATCTGTTTCTTTAGCTTTTTTTCTTCTGGTTTTTTTAGGCGTGTATTGACTATCTCTTTTCTTTTCAAGGTTCTTTAAGCGATTTTTCTCGGAGGTTAATCGTCTTTCCTTTTTCCCATTGTCTCCCTTTGGATCTTGCCAGTTTTTAAGTAAAACATCAAGATTATCCATGATTGGCCTCATAAGTCCTGATACTTTCTTTTTTTCATCACCAGGAAGGAAACCAATATCACCATCAAATCCAGAGTTAGGTCTGCAAACAAGAACTTTATCATACTTACCATTAATAACTTCACTTAATCCGCAAGCTAAGCTGTAAAATGTTTTAGCTGTTCCTGCTGCACCTATAATGATAACTGCTGGTGCAATATCTGCTGATGACAAGAGGGCCTCTTGCATAAAATACTGCCCGTTGTTTCTTGGTGTTACTCCTAGCGGTTTTCTGCTTTATGTCTAAGCGGTTGTTCTACACCATTAACATATCTCTTTAATACCCCGTTATTTTCAATAAACTGGTTTGGATATTCAGCAGTCTCGGTAGTTCTGCCTGTATATAATTGTTCTGGTACTTGTTCGCTTTTGTAGTCCTCCGCTTGGAAGCCAGCAACTCTTGCTTTTAACCTTAGATTTAAATCTCTAGTAACAAAAACAACTGGGGTTGAAAGACCTTCCTCTGCTACACTATGTCTTACATAACTAACAGCAGCTAAAATTTTATTATCATTTATGCTTGCATCACTGGTTAATAAAGGCATGGTTTTATCTATGTTTGTTTCAACTCTTATGAGGCCGCGTTCTGGTAGTCCAACTCCGATATTAATATCACCTTCATTACTTAGCAGTTCAAGTCTTCTTATTATGTCTCTAGCAGCTTTTGCAAGTTCTGGGTTTTTATCAGTCTTCTTGCGATCAAGTTCTTCAATTACAGTTAATGGTATAACAACTGTGTTGTCTTTGAAGTTTAGAATTGCTGTTGGATCTTGCAGCAAAACATTTGTATCTAAAACAAATATTTTGTTTTCCTCTAAATATAAACTCATGTCGTTTTCTGTCTTACTCATAATCTTTCGCCTTTCCAACGGCCTCATAGCCTAATATTGTATTAAAGTTTATATAACCATCACTGCCAACAAATTCTCTCTCGTCTTCTCTAACGTATATAATTACCTCAGAACCTTCGTCTATTAGATGATTTTTCTTTATAGTAAGGTATTCTGTATGTTTTATTATCACGAGATTTTTACAAGAAAGCTTTTTAATTGTCGGCTCTTTTTTTCTTCTTTATGGATATGTCTATGATTGGCTTCTCATATGCTTCGCATACGCCAACTATCTCTCTATATCCTGTTCGGCTAATTGATAATATCCTTAAATATCCAATAAGACCTACTCCGATCCCAACAAGTATGCTGATAATTATTCCCCATATATTAGCTAATATAAGGTTTAAAACACCTCCAGCTCCAGCTATCACCAGCCCTATCTTATAGAACTTGATTGCGTTCTCTGCTACCGATATTGGAATATCATATTCACCATAACTAAATAACTTTTTTATTTTCTTCATTTTCTACCTCTTTTTCTTTTCTGAGAATTCAAGACCTATAGTTAATTGTGTTTCAGATTCTTTTAGTTTGCCTCCGCATTTATAACAACCAGCAGGATTGTTTGATTGGACGGCTCCACAAGATGTACATTCGTGAGCCTTTACAAGCTTTAACATGGCTGGAAATGAGTTTCCTGATTTACTCTTAAATCCTGAAATTTCTTTTGTTTTGCCTTTCGTCACAAGTTCCTTTAAAACTGCTTCGCTTATATTCTTGCCTATAAATTTCTTTGGAACTCTAAAAGCACAGCCCTCTTTATAACCACTGCATACATATCCGTCTTTAAAACTAAGCATTTTCTTTCCGCAAACAGGACAATTAACATCCATTTCAACATTATTTGTTGAGATTTGAATTACCTTGTTCTTCTCCATCTCGTTACACCATTCTGTTGCCTTTTGATTGATGCTTAAAAGAAATGCTTTGAGTTTAGAAACACATTCCTTTGGAGTTGAATTTTCTATTTCGTCTAAGTCCTGCTCCCATTTTGCTGTGAGAATAGGTGACTTTATATCCTCTATTGTAATAGAAGCTATAGCCGACATTCCTTTATCTGTAGGATAAATTGTGTTCTTCTTTCTTTCAACAAACTTCATGTTTATAAGTCTTTCCATGATAGAAGCTCTTGTTGACGGCCTACCGATTCCTTCACTTTTCTTTAGATACTCTCTAGCTGTTTCATCTTCCATTTTTCGACCACAGTTTTTCATGGCAGTAATGAGCGTGGCTTCTGTGTATCTAATAGGCGGTGTAGATGTTTGATCAAAAACACTATATTCGCCAGTAACATTTGCCTTTTCTTCAATGCTGCTTGGCAATTCAGAATTGTTTACGGTACGTTGCTTGACGTTTAGTGCCATAAATCCCATCTGCTTTAATATAGTTCCGTTTGTTTTAAATTCTTCCTCACCTACACTTGTTGTTACAACAGTTTTTTGAACTTCCATGCTTGGACATACAGTCATTAACATTCGTCTGCAAATAAGGTCATAAATCTTCTCTTGTTTCTCATCAAGTCCTGATGGTGTAAGATCCGTAATTATGATTGCATCATGCCCGCTTACCTTTGAGTCGTTAAAATACCTATCAGGCATATTGGTTTTAACTCTACCTTTGTACTGTGGAAATCTATTATCTATGATTGCCTCTAGCAGGAGCGGAACTTCAAATTTCTTATCTTCCGTAAGGTAAGTTGAATCAACTCTTGGGTATGTTATAAATCCATGCTCATATAGAGACTGTGCTATTTTAAGAGTCTGATCGAGCGTAAATCCATAGTAGTTATTAGCATCTACTTGCAGTGCTGTCGTATCATATAATAGCGGCGGATTTTTCTTTTCAAGCTTTTTTTCAACACTTGTAATCACACCATTTTTGCTTAAATCTTTTATCAGCCCTTCTGCAAGCTCTTTCTTTTTAAAGTTTTCTTCTTGCTGGAGTACACCAGTATACTTATTTCCATCTGCAAGAGTAAACTCGGCAGTAATACCATAGGTTGTTTCTGGTTTGAAATTACGGATCTCATTTTCTCTATTAACAATAAGAGCCAATGTAGGAGTAAATACCCTTCCAACATTAAGTAGCCCTCTGTCTTTAGATAAATATAGTGTAGCCGCAATAGTAAGATTCATACCAATAACCCAGTCAGCGATACTTCTAGCTCTAGCAGCAAGCACAAATGGATAATTCTCTGTTGAATTTACTAAATGCCTAAAATCTTCTCTTATTTGTTTCTTAGTCTTTGCATTATTCCTAAGCCTTAAATATGGTTTAGTTGTGCCAGTTAAATCATACACATATGCAAATATTAGTTCGCCTTCACGCTCCCAGTCGGTAGCATTTATGATAAATTCTGTGCTTGGATCATTGAATATCCTCTTTACTAGATCAAACTGTCTGTCATCTCTTTTCCTAAAACGCTCTCTCGCTTTTGGGTCTGGATTGTTATTAAGCCTACGTTTACTTTCAAATTTAGTTGGGATATATGGCAATGGGATTTTATACCATTTATCATATTCTGGCTCATAATCTTTGATGTCTTTGAGTGTGCCAAAATGCCCCCAGCCCCATGTAATTTTGTATTCTTTCCCCTCATATTTAGTGGAAATATATCCGTTTTTACTAGATAGGTTCTTCTTAATATCATCTTGATATTGAGATAGATTTTCTGTATTGATATGTGTTCCATTATAGTTGAAGCCGCCAAGAGCAGCGGCAAACTTTATTCCCATATCTTCCTTCTCTGCATATACTACAATCAATTAAATTCCCCCTCCCATATTAACTAAAACTATGGCCGCTAACGCAACAATTAATATTGCACCAAATGCTCCTCCAAGAACGATAAGCATTTTCTTATCTCTTCGCTTGACTGTTGTATATTCACCATTGTCAAGCGGTTCTAGTGCATCATAAAAACTATCTTTATTGATCATTTCAGAGGCTTTTATGCTTGCGAGTTCCTCTTCTGTGAGATCGCCTTCCTCTACTTCTTCTCCGTCAATAATATACGTCTTTACGTTACTTTGTTCTTCGTATTCTTTAAGCTTTTTCTTCTGTGCTTTCCGCTCTTTTCTTGTTAGTTTGCGTTCAGGCTCATCATCTATTTCTTTAATTATTTCATTGAAAGAACCCACGAGCATTGAACCCGTGGGTAGTTTTTCTGAATAATTTGATTCTAATCGCCTTGAACGATAAGTTATCAATTTATACATGCTATCTCCTATCTCTATCTGGATCTATTCTGCCGAAGTAATGCTCGTAGTAAAAATCAATTGCTCTGAGGCCCATTACTGCGAACTGCTTTAGGTCATCACCAGATAGACCAATCATTATTCTTTGTTCAGCCTCATTGTATTTATAATCTGGAACAACACCGCCTGTGGTCTCGTTTATTTTAGCTGGGCCATCATAGGATGTTATTATAAATGGCTGTGAATTACCAGCACTTATAGTCAATATCCTAGCCTTCATGGTCTTTTTAGAACCGCCCTTAAACTCTCTAACTGGCTTAGGGAATTTACTTCCGCTTTCCTGTGCAGCTTTCTTGCTTGCAGTAATCATTTTGGCTATATTCCCAGACAGAATATCTCGGCAAAGAACTTCCATTGCAGCCATATCAAAGTAAAAATCAATACTTGATGTTACTCTATTTCCCTTCTCGGCTTGCTGATTAAACATTCTAAAACCAACGCCAATCTTATCTATATCAAACTGCCCTGTCACTTCAATAAGGCTCTTTTGTGTTTTTTTACACCAGAACTGCAAGTTTCCGTTCTCAAATTTACCGTCTCTCTTACTCATATTCTTCTCTCCTTATGCTTATATTATATCATATTTCATGTATAATTCCAAGTATTATAAGGCTTTTTCAAAGACGTTTTTCATCTCGTTATATCTAGCAATATTGTACCCAAACACTACAAGTTTTTTATTTCTGCCTTCTCCAACTGTAAAGGCTTCTGTTCCCCATGCAGTCTGATGTTCGAGCAATCTGCTACCTCTAAGCCCAGTTCTATATATTGTTATATTGCTTATTCTTGCTGGAGACATCTTAACTTTGCCTTTCAATACCTCTGTATAGATGCTTGCAGTCTCCTCGCTAACGCCATTAGTAGAATCATAATTACTCATATTCTGGGCCTCAGTTGGGAACGAATCAGAAAAATAAATGTTGCCAGATTCATATTTCTTGATCGTATATTTCTTACCGACATCAAAGACATCAATAAACGCCCCAGCTAAAGAGCTTTGACTATCGGCAGGAACTTGATACATAGTTCCGCTACCTAATTCTTTGTCACCTATTGTATATTGTTTGAACTGATTAGGTAGTTTTAAAGAAAATCCTTTTGTAATCTCTATTTTCCTTGTATCTTTAAACGATTCGTTGACGCCTGATATATTCTTTACCATATAATCAACAACGGCTTTTTTTCTTTTTTTCGAAATTATCAGATGATGTTATCATTGATATAGACGTTGCAACATTTTTTATACTGAATATAATATCGTCTTTCTGATACGCTAGTGTTTCTTGTTGTTTGCTTACCCTGTAATAAGTTTAGCTTTGGGTAATCCTCTACTGATAACAATAAATCTTTCTTACTTACCTCTGATCCATTATTTGGCTTTTCTACATTTTGATCAATATATCTCTTATATGTAGTATTGTTTACAACAAAATCTTCATAGGCGATTTTTGGTGCTAATAGGGTTTTTACAGTACCAATATTACTAGAACCAGATTCGCCATCTGATGATTCAATATCTGTATCGTTCATTGAGTGTTCGATATATATTGTCGTATTCGTGCTTGGCTCGGTGAGTTTTATAAGATTGGCTGCATACACTTCTTTGGTGAATTTTCGTGGATAGGGCATGCTATATCCAGCATAGCAATCATCCATTTTAAGCATTTTATAGCCCGTATTGTTTTCTGTTCCTTGAAATGGCTTATCGGAAGCATCCGATTTGCTCTTTTCTGTTTTTACTGTATCTATCTTTCCTATATCTTGTTTTTCTTTGCCACAAGCTGTTATTCCAAAGCTTAATGCACATATAAGTCCAATTGATAATATGCTCTTCTTATTCATAAATACCTCCTATTTTTTTCTTTATTATACCATATTTGGCTAAAGAGACAAAGTATGTTATAATTACGATATTCGGAGGTTATTATGAGAAGAAAAAGAAAAAAAAAGGAGCGTTTTTCTAGTGCTAATCATCATAAAAATGCTCTATTGAATACAGGAGATGGCAGCCAAGCCAAAAAGAAAAAAAGGCTTTCAAAAAAACAAAAAAAAGAATGAGGGCTGTGATTGGTGTAATCGTTTTTCTCTTAATGATAAGTACTGGGGCTTTCATAAAAAATATCCTTAATGAAAGACAGCTAGAACGAGAACGCTTACAAACAGGAGAGATTATTCACCAAAGGGCCGACAAGAAAAATGTTGATGCGGAAGGCAATCAGATAGTTGATAATGCAACAGCCGATATACATATTATTAACGTAGGGCAAGGAGCTGCTGTACTCGTAAAAAACGGTGATAATGAAGCTCTAATTGACGGAGGAAGTGGATCGGCTACAACAACGTATTTAAAGTCTGTTGTTAATGACGGAGAACTTGAATATGTGGTTAGCACTAATACTTCTCCTGAATATATTGGCGATCTCCCAGAGGTTTACAGTAACTTCAAGGTTGGGAAAACAATATATGGAAAGAAAGATAAAAGTGATGGATTTAAAGCTTTTAAAAAGGTTGCAAAGAAGGCTAAACAAGCAAATAATCAAACAATAGATCTTGGCAATGGCATTTCAATTGATGTTATCAAGCCTAAATACAGTGATAGTGCTATATGCGTTGTCTCTCTAGGTGATAAACGAGTTGTGCTTGGTGGGAACTCTACGAAAAAAGACATGCAGAGGCTAAAAGGCAAATACCAAACAGTGTCAGCATACCTTGTAGAGGGAAGTGGAAAATTATCTCCATCTGAAAGTGTGATTGCAGCATGGAAACCTCAATATGCAATTATTTCTTCATCAGCGCCAAAAGACAATGCAAATTCATCTCCAAGCAGGGAGTGTATGGATCTGTTATACAAGCATTGTGGTCAAACATTCGCAACGTATAAATCTGGAACTATTAAGCTAACGCTATCAACACAATCATTAGATATATCTGTAAAAGATGACTCTGGAATTACGCCAGATTCTTATGCAAACTAGGGGCTATAAGCCCCTTTTATTATGCCCGAAATCGTGCGAAATTTGACCGCAGAGAGGTTTTTATGATGTTTAGGTATAATTAGTCGCCTATGAATTATTCATCTGCGAATGGTGTTTTCGCAGATAAGTATTTTATTTACGAGGGTTTGCTATTTTATAAAATATTCATCTGCGAATCTACCTAAATGTTTATTGCTTTATGATTATAACTAAGGTATAATATTCGCATATAGAGTTTGCTTTTTATAGTCTGTTTAGAAGTATTTGCAAAATTTTTATAAATATATATATTGTTGCGGGCATATGCTCGTTTTTTTATTATTAAAAAGGAGAATAAAAATGAAGAAAAAAAGGATTTTTATGAAGAAAATTCAGGCGAACAGAAACACAGATTCTGAGTTCGCAAGACTACTGGAGATTTCATTGTTAAAAACAGATAATGAGCTTGCCAGAATAGTAGAGAAAAAGGGAAAGAGCCTTAATGGCGCTTCCAAAGAATTTAAAGGCTTCATTATGGAAGCAAGCATGAAGTAAAGGAGAAGAAAAATGACAAAGACAAAAACAAAGACAAGCAGCTACATGTTAAACAAAGTTGAGGGATTTAATCCTTTTCGATTTTTGTTAAAGAATCTTTGATTGCTATGGCGATCCAGTAATCGGTGCTAATGGTGAGCAGAAGAAATATCTGCCAACAGCGGCTAAGATATTCTGGTTCAGACTTCTCTATCCAAACGGAAGATTCCGTATTACAAGGATAGAAAATGGTAATCCATATGTTGCAATCTTTAATGCGGAGGTTTTCGCAGACAAAGATGATGAGCATCCTATTTCAACATGGGAATATGGAGTTGTGGCATCTAAAGATGATGCTGGTAGCTTCACAAGTTCTATTCAGGCTGCTGAAACTGTCGCACTTGGCAAGGCGTTATCGAGAGCTGGATTCGGCTGCGAAATAGAAATGCTTTTGGATATTGATCCAGATGAACCAGCCCCCAAAGGAAGATAAACCTAAACCAAAGAAGCGTGCTAAATCTTCTAAAAAAGCAGAGAAGGTCGAAGTTAAAGACGAAGCTCCTGCTAAAGAAGATGTACAGCAGATCAGTGATGATGAAATCGCAGATCTAATGGAAGCTGCATGCAAAGATGCCGAAGTTGAAGAGCCAAAGACCGAAGAGAAGGCCGAGGAAGAACCTAAAGAAAGCCCTGTTGATGAAACACCAGAAGCTAACGAAGAAGCTAAGGAAGAGTCGGCAGATGAGAGCGGAATGACTCTCGAAGAAGCACTTGCTACACCAATCAAGGCATCAAAAATGCTGGTGTAAAGATAGCCAACCTTGAGGGGAAAACGCTCGGCGAGGCTATAGCTGATTATGCTGGCTTTGAAGAAACTTTACTTAGACCAAACATGGCTAAGCAAGTAACTCCAGAGGTAGTTGAAGCTGCTAAGGTTATCATTGCAAAGAACAAGTAATATAATGGCGGTTTAAATACCGCCTTTTATTATTAAAAGGAGGACAAGATGGATATATCAATGCTTGACGTTATCCATGATCTAGGCTTACCAGTCAAGCTTAAAAAGACTAGCGGGGATATGGATTGCCCTGTATGTGGTGGAAAGAAAACTCTGCATTTTGATTTAAACCGAGAGGTATTTAATTGCCCGAAGTGTGGATCAATAGGTGGAGGAGTTCTTGATGCATGGGCGTTTTTTAGAAATGTTGAGGGAATCAACAAGAAAGAAAAACGCAAAAATGCAAAGAAAGATCTTGATAAATTCTACAACACAGAAGAAGTGATTGAAGGCTGGCAAGATTTACGAAAAGAAAGAGAGTTCGTTCTTCCACCAGCCAAAGAATACGAACTCGCTCCAATCATACCAAGAGATTATACATATAAAAATCTCTTAGATATGTTAGAGCTTACAAACGCTCACAGAAAGAGTTTGCATAAAAGAGGATTAACAGATGAGGATATTGAAGCTTACGGTTTTAAGAGTTTTCCTAAGGCTAACCTTGCGGGAATTGCTTCATCTTTACTCTTCAAAGGATGCAATCTTAAAGGCGTGCCTGGGTTCTATCAGGACGATCAAGATAACTGGACTTTGGTATCATATGGCAACGGAATACTTATTCCTGTCAAAAACGCCAAAGGACAAATACTTACGTTTCAGGTTAGGTTAGATAGCGGAAAGCCTAAATACTTAACACTATCATCATCTGGTAGATATAGTGGTGCGAGCGCTAAAACATTTGTGCATTTTGCAACTAAAAACTGCTCAGATGTGTCAACAATCAAAAAGGTGATTCTTACAGAAGGACCGCTAAAAGGAGATATAATTAATAAATATCTGAATGTTCCTGTGTTGGCTATACCAGGTGTGAACGCTATAAACCACTTAGAAACAATTATCCCCCAGCTGAAAGAACGTGGTTTAAAGACCGTTGAAATAGCTTTCGATATGGACTTTTACGACAATGAATATGTCAAGAAAGCCCTTATCAAAATGAAGCGTCTATTATCGGATTTTTGGCCTAGAGTATATTCAGTTGGTCTGGGATAAAAAAAGCAGAAGGGATTAGATGATTTTTCTTCTAAATATGAAAAAGGAAACGCAGCAATAGCTGCGTTTTTTTATGCTCTGAATTGACTTTATTGTTTAATGTTGTATAATATTCTCATATAATTCTCAAATAAGGAGGTATGATGAATAACATAGATAACACAGTAGATTTGTTCAAGGCTATTAAAAAAAGTAGAAGATGAACATAACAAAGATGGAGTTTACTTTTTGGACTACTAAGAAATTGCTCCAAACCTATAGGGCTTTAAAAAACGATATAGTCAACGAGAAGGTTTTATACTCAATGGATCTGATTGGGCTAGATAGATCAAAAAAGATAGATGATAACATTGACATCCTATTAGCTCTTCCAGATATTGATAACGACATTATTTATCGTTCAAACAAGCTTAAAGCCTTTTGTACAACTTCTGAAATTGAACAATGCAAAAACTTTTCTAACATCATTGATGCTGGAATGAAAGCTCTAAAGGCTCTGGATAAACCTAGTTATGATTTGCTATATAACGCCTTTATTAATAAAGAGGTAAAGGATTATCCACTATTAATCAAAGAATCAGAAATGCCTACACCAACATATTATAGGCACAGAGATTCAGCCATAACCAAGCTGTCAATTGTAATTTTTGGGCTATTTGGCCAAAGACATCCGCTATCTAATTTCAAAATCAATGGTTCAGAAAAGAAGTATAAAAAGTTCTTTGATGTGGCCGACAAAATCGAAGAAATGTTCGGTGATGGATATGAAGGTTAATTTTATGGCGGGCTATCCCGCTTTTTTTATTATAAAAAGGAGAAACTTTAAGTAATCAAAATTATTGTCAATAGTGATTAAATGTATCAAAAAGTATAAAAACAAATAGAAAGGGGTGAGAAAACTGCTAAAGAGCTTCAAGACAGAAATAAATCCGACAGCCGAACAAAAATTAAGATTAACAAGACTATCGGCGTTTGTAGATATGTTTATAATTTCTACCTCACCACAACAAAACCTTGCATGATAGAGGTGAAAAAGTTTATGACTGGTAATAATTTTAGCATATGGCTCAACAATGAGTACATTCCTAATAATCCCGAAAAGGTATGGATTAAAGAAGTGTATTCAAAAGCTGTGAAAAAAAGTCTATTGAAAATGGATATGCTGCATTTAGGAGATTTTTTTAAACATCAAAGTGGCTTTCCTAATTTTTAAAAAAAGAAAGGTAAATCTGATGTAAAAATGTATTTCGTAAAAAAATAATCCTAAAGATTGTAGGTGCGAAAGACATAGGTTAAACATACCAACTTTAGGTTGGGTGCGCCTTAAAGAAAAAGGCTATATACCAACAACTAAAGACGGATGAAAAAAATTAAAAAGTGGTACAGTATCTATAAGGGCGGGCAGATATTATGTGTCGGTTCTTGTAGAAATTCCTGATATTAAAATTGCTAATAATAGTAATGATGGTATAGGAATTGACTTAGGTTTAAAAGACTTTGCGATTGTTTCTAATGGTAAAACCTATAAAAACATCAATAAGTCAGCAAAAAAATTAAAAAAATTGAAAAGAAATTGCGTAGAGAGCAAAGATGTCTCTCACGCAAATATGAGAATTTAAAGAAAGGGGAGTCCACTCAAAAGAATATACAAAAACAAAAGCTCAAGGTACAGAAACTTCATCATAGAATAAATAATGTTCGTACTGACTATATTAATAAATCAATAGCTGAGATAGTGAAAACCAAGCCATCTTATATAACTATTGAAGATTTGAATGTGTCAGGAATGATGAAGAATAGGCATCTATCAAAAGCCGTTGCATCACAAAAGTTTTATGAATTTAGAATGAAACTTAAAACTAAGTGTGATCAAAATGGCATTGAATTAAGAGTCGTAAGTAAATGGTTTCCGTCATCTAAAATATGTCACTGCTGTGGTGCTATCAAGAAAGATTTGAAGCTTTCAGATAGAATATACCGCTGTAATTGTGGCTATACCAATGATAGGGATCTTAATGCTGCTCTTAATCTAAAAGATGCTTTAACTTACAAAGTTGCATAATAAAAGCAAATGTAAGTATGTACTGCGGGCTATCGCAGGAATTTACGACTGTGGAGTGTACAAGAACTTGTGAGTAGTATCTAAATTTAGTACGAAAGCATACACATTGAAGCAGTAAGAAGTACCCGTGAGGACTTCAATTTCTCGATGTGTTTGAGTATAAACACATTTTGAGTGGCAGGTATATTAATGGGTATAGTTAATTCGTTAGGACTATCAGGGTATCTTCCAGATATGTCTATATTCCGTTCTACTCAAGACTTTATTAATGTAAAAAGTATAGAGAATGGAATGATTATTACCAAGGACGATCGGTATATTAAAATACTGGAAGTCTTGCCAATAAACTTTGATACAAGGCCAATTAAAGACAAAGATAGAGTTATATTCAACTTTGCTCAGTGGCTAGTGATTGCGCCAATCAATATTCAAATTAAAATCATGACAGAAAACAGCGATCCATCATTACTCATAAAACAAGTAGAAGATAGGTATAAAAAGCGAAGATGATTATGCTGTAGAACCACTAATAAAAAAACTATGTAAATCTATTAAGGGCTTTGCATATGTCAGGAACTATAGCAAAGAAATTTTACTTGATTATTTCTTATGATGAGACTGGTATTAATAGAGCAACTGACTTACAAGATATATCAATGGAACTTGCAAAGAAGACAGAAGTTGTAAAATCATACTTCATGAAAATGGGGAATATAGTAAACATGATTGGTGAAAACCTACACTCTCCAAACGCTAGTTCACAGGAAATATGGTCTACGAGTGAACTGTTCTATAAGCTTTTAAATCCTAGAACAAGTCAAAAGGTTAGCTTTAAAGAAAGGGTCCAAAGACTGTACAGCGATACGAAAACTGTTATGGAAGCTGATGATGCAAAGCCCCCAATTGATAGCTTGATCGCTCCAACGGGCATAGATGTTTCGCCACCAGACTGCGTTGTTATTGATGGAAGATATTACACTTATCTCCTTGTTCCTAGCAATGGTTATCCTAGTGATGTATGGGCTGGTTGGTTCGAGCATATATTCAAATTGAAAGCTGGAGAGTCGGTGGATATATTCCTTCACAAAATTCCAAAGAATAAAATGCTGCAAAAAACATCAAGCGGAATCAAGTTTACTGGGGTTAAGCTATCCGAGAAAAACGAAACTCAGATGGACTATGAGCAGACAGAAAATGCTTTATCATCCGCAATGTACATAAAGAAGGCTATCAATAATAATGGAGAAGAACCGTTCTATATAACCACCATGATTACTCTATCTGATGATAGATATGAGAGCCTCATGGATAGGAGAGAAGAACTTATGGAAAGTCTTAAATCACAAGAAATAACTCTATTAACTCTTCCATATTTACAAGAAGAAGCTATGTATAGTTCACTGCCATTACTTCAATTAAGTCCAAAGCTATTTGATAAAGGCAAAAGAAACATCATGACATTAGGTGTTGCATCATCATTTCCATTTGTATCTGCTGACATGACTGACGAGGGTGGTTTTATGATTGGAACAGACACTCTGAACGGAACATTATGTATTATCAATCCGTTTGATCGAAAAGCTTATGCTAATGGGAATACGGTTATTCTTGGAACTTCTGGTGCTGGTAAAACTTATCTACAGTCAGTTTTAGCATTAAGAATGAGGGCTACTGGAACGCAATGCTTTATCATTGCTCCTCTAAAAGCACACGAGTTTACAAGAGCTTGCAGAGGCGTTCAAGGATCGTTTGTAAAGATTTCAGCGGCTTCAAGAAGCCATATAAACATTATGGATATTCGGCCAGTAGATAATGAAGTAGCAAAAATATTGCAAGGAGAAGATATTCTTGAAAACAATATTTACCTTGCAGATAAGATACAAACTATTATTACTTTTATAAGTTTGCTTGTGCCAGATCTCACAAATGACGAGGAACAGATCATAGATACATGCTGCGTAAGAGCTTATGCTAGATATGGAATTACAGAAGATAACGACTCAATCTACGTCAATCCTATAGATAAATCTCAAGGCTTAAAAGAGATGCCAATACTCGGAGATTTATATGAAGAACTAGAGAATAGCGAAATTTCAAAAAGAATTTTGCAGATTTTACAAAAGTTCACGGCTGGCTCGGCAAAGAGCTTTAATAGAAGAACTAACGTAGATCTTGATAATAAGTTTATTGTTTTTGACTTGTCCGCTCTTGATGGAAGAATGATTCCTGCTGGTATGTTTATCGCATTTGATTTTATTATGGGAAGAATAAAAGAGAATGTTCTTGAGCAAAAAATGGTGTTTATTGATGAGGTTTGGCAGCTAATTGGTGCTGGTGGAAATGCAAAAGCGGCTGAGTTTGTTCAGCGTATGGCTAAAATTCTCAGAGGATATAATGCAGCAATGAGTGTTTCTACTCAGGATATTTCTGACTTCTTCGCTCTTGATGACGGTAAATATGGTAGTGCTGTTATTGCTAACTCGCAGATCAAAATACTACTAAAAATGGAAGAAAGCGAAAGCTCTTTCTTAAAAGGAAAGATAAATCTAAATTATAATGAACTTCGTGATCTCGAAGGATATTCAAAAGGACAATGTATTGTTTGTGCTGGATCAAATCATATCCCTATGCAAGTTATAGCTTCGCCTTGGGAACATCAATTGATAACAACAGATGCAGCAAATCTAAAGAAAGTTTATGAAAACATGTTAAGTGAGGTACAAAATGAAGATGTTAACTAGTATTATTGTTTGCCCTGATGGAAGTGAAAAATTACTGTCTTTGTTAGATGAGTTTGAGTGTTTAAGTAAAGAACAGATTACAATGTTCCTAATGCAAACTGATGAAACTTTTAATCGAAAAAGATGCGAGCTTATAATTAATAAGCTTAAAAAGGCGGGAGTTATTACAGAAAAAGGTGGATATATCTCACGAGATAATTCTGATCCAGATAAGAAATTAATAGATTCCTTTTTGGGTTCTTCTTCATTATGTAGATGAAAACAGCAATGTATCAAAAGGTCGTTATCCAGCAGAGATTATATTTGAACATAACAATATTATTTCTGAAATAATTGTTTGTGATGATGATCTATTAAGTAAAATGGACTTCTTGTCAAAGAGATATAAGCGAAAGAATAAAGTTGAATACTATATTCTAAACAACTCTGAAACCATAGACGAATTAGATGATGAACTTTACCCAGAAGAGCCATTTTCAATAATTACTGTATCGGGTGAAGATGAAAATGGAATACCTAAAATGATGTTCCACGAAGTTATATCAAGTGAGGATATTCATGCAAAACCAAAGGCAAAGCCTAGCAATGACTATATAAGCATTGATGAGGATGGTGATTATAATGAGTAATAATCAGGACGAACTGCTTCGCAAGATCTCCGCTATTCAGCGGGGGCTTTTGCAACAAAATAAAGACTTGACGGCTCTTTATACAGAACTTTCAAGAGTAAATTCTATAAGCAAATTTGACTTCAAAAACAATGCTGAGTCTGTTTACAAAATAGCTTTAGAGACAGAAATGCTGCTCTCTAAAAGTAGAGATATTACTCTTGAATCACTATCTTATTTAGAGAAAAACAAAGTGTCAAAAAAAGTGCATATAGTATCGCTAAAAAAATAATGCAAGTGATGATATTTTTTTAAAAAAATATCATCACGCCTTCTCTGATATATTTTCGTTTCCCAATGCTTACTCCAAAGTATTCAAAGCGACAAGGGAAATACGAACAAATGTGTGATTACACCATAAGAAATTACATCAAAGATTCATTATCAGAGTATCAATCTAAGCATGGATATTTTTAATATTTGGGATAAATTTACTATTATTTTTCATCCATCATTTTGACGGAGATTCCGAAGTTTGTGACACGGATAATTTCGATATTAAGAAGCCAATAGATGCTTTAATTAATGTTTTAATCAAAGATGATGGCGTAAATAATTCTCATATTATTCAATATTCTAAGCTGGATAATGCTAATTATACCGAAATGTATATAGCAAAAGGACATAATATTACGACCGCTATAGACCGTAATTTACCCCATTTCTAAACAACGAAAAATGCACGTTTTGTAATTCTTGAAAATGCCCCTTTTTAGGGGTGTTTTTTTCGTTAATGAGAAAAGTGTTGAAATTTTAGGCAAAAGTAGTATAAAATGCAAGGGCAAAACATACGCATTAGGCTCATGGGTATGTTCTCGTCGAGAAATGGGGGTAAAAAGAAATGCTAATTGAAACAAGAAATATTGGCGATAAAATCATGAGCCGTCTAGCTGTCTGTGGCGAACTATCTCTGGCAAATATACCAAAGGGATATGAGCGAGATATGACACGGAAGATGCAGCGTGACGGGCTAGTGACTATCAACAAGAAAAGAGAGACTGTGCGAATAAAGAGTCCTCTCGGTATAGAGTATCTACGGAAGTATGATATGGAACTCTACGAACACTATATGGGCTTAACTAACAACCATGTATTCAAGAGTAGCGATAGGGATAGGCTTAGGTATAGGGAGATAGGCAGAGTGGGAGAGATAATGCTTGCCTCTGACATCACGATAGACAACATCAAGCTCGAAGAACGTAGTAACATCTTCGGCAGAGAAAACTATGACAACGTGATCGACTCCGTACTCGGAGGAACTACCTTTTTCGGATATAAGAAATTCGCAGATGAGATTTTAGAAATGGTCGCAGGACTCGCAGATGAGAAAAATTATTTTTCAGGCAAATTTGTGAAATCGAATGGAACACATAAGCAGATAACACCAAGCAAAATAACAGGCATATATTTTTCGAACAGGCGTTCGTATCTTGTATACTACATAAGTGAGCTAGATACAAAGATGGTGGTGAATTCTGAGAAGGGGATGATTGCGTGGCTAAGGAGACTACACGAGAAGGCATATGGTCTTGTCGCAATGAATAAACAAGCGACAGAGAGTCCTAATGGGGAGGCTATAGTTTTTTACAACACAGAGGAAGAACTAGAGAAGATGTTATACCCAAGCACGAATAGACATTTTTCACCGAAGCTATTCAGTAGGTATTACATGATACCTGACAATGAGTATAGAAATATGATACTAGCAATGATTGGCCATAAACCTTTTTCTGTGGACGAGTTTTTGACATGCGACTACTCTCTGATCGAAAGATTAAAAAACAAAGATGAACCGACAAGCGTTTTATGCTATGAGTGGCAAACTGAGTTTTTGCGAAAGCATCTAAAGGGACATCCAATCACATTAAGAGTAATCACCAAAGAACAAGAACAAGAGATAGCTAATCGTTTTAAGTAAGAGATACGCTCCACATCTAGTGGGGCTTTTTCTTTTTCCAAATAACCAGAGAGTCTTTTAGGTTAAACAAGCTCCGAGTAGACGCCTACTTCACCAAGGTATTACTTATCATTAGGGTAAGGGATAAAGATAGCCTTGAACTTTTTTCGTTTTTCGCAGGCGAGAAATTACGGGCAGTAAAAGAGTGACACACGCATATGGGGTATTAACAATTGAATTAATACAGGAATAGTAGGAGAGTATTGAAGACTAGATTGATTTATGATTGGGATAAATCTTAGCTGTGCAAGTTTTTGTGGTGCGTGGTGGGCTTGTGTTATCTATTGCAAAATTAAAAGCCTTACAGCCGAGATTATTTTCGCAGATGAGAATTTGATACATAGGCTTTATATCGGCTTCGAGGGTTTGCTTTCGCAGATGAATAATTTCCTAGATGACTTTCATCCAAAATACTTGTGTGCGAAATTAGAGATGTCCGCCTTACTCACGGGTACTTTCATAAAGCTTATTCCCTAACCACACCAATCATGTTAAATGAGACTTATGCACAATGAGAACTTTCGGATTAAAAGAGCTACTCTCGAATACGAAGCAATAGCATTTAAAACTGTGTGGGTATATAGGTGGTTCTTAAATATAGGGTGAGGTGATTGGCAGAGATCTTCCTTGCATGGGGAGTTAATGACTTATAGGGTATATTTCATTCGCTGTTAGATTAATTGCGTTACGGGCTAAAATATTTTCGCAGATGAGAATTCTGATACACACAAGCTCATGGCTAGTTGGGTACGCACAGAGTTTTTCGCAGATAAGAAATTCGGTTGGCTCGTGCAAAATACTTGCGTGCGAAAATGAATGTGAGTGGCGTCTTGTCTGTGAGTGATTTTGTAAAACTCTTTTCTTCACCATCCCAATCATACTAAATACACTTCATGCTCCCAGAGGTTTTTCTTTTTCATTTTTTTCTTGTGTAAGGTATTAACTGAGATGAGGTATAAGATGGCCTAGATATGCAATGGGGTGATTGGGCGGGTAGATTTTCCCTGTGTGGGCTTTAAGACACGTAAAGGTCTTATGATACCGTTTGAGGATTAATGATGGTTAATCTCGCAGATGAAAAATTATTGCCCTCTGTGTAGCCTGCACGGTACTTTTCGTAGATAAGAAATTTGCAAGTTGGTCGTTTATCAAAATACTCATATGCGAAACTGCGGATGAGTGTCTTGCTTATAACTATTTCCGCAGAGTATATTTCTTCTTCGCTCCAATCATACTAAATATGTTTCAGGATATAGCTGATAGGTGATTGCCAGAGGAATAGTTGTTTAGGGTCGAGGCTCTATTGTGTAATTGGTTAGCTTGAAAGCAAATAAGTGTTTGGGTAGATGGCTCAATGTAGAATTTAGAGATTGTGGTTTTTCTCATATGCGAATTTTACTTTAATGTTCTACAGGCGTGAGTAGTATGTGATACGGGGCATGGTAACATACCTGACATTATCTCTGATCAGAATACATGGGATAGTGATTGGCGTTAACACTCTCTGGTTATGCTGGCCGCCTGTGAAATTTATAAATACCGCCGTTAACTTTTCCTTGCGAACGATAATTTTCGCAGATGAGTATTTTGGTAAATGGTTTGTTGTAGCTCTTGACATTTTATAGTTTTTCTCATGTGCGATTCTGTTAATCCGCAGATGGGTATTACAGCTATTCCTCCAATCATGAATAGAATGATTGAGTGGGTCTTTCTTGTTCGAGGCTATGTTGGGTATTAGATTTAATTCGGGAATAGATGTTTTGGTTAATGAGGGGTAGCGTGACGTGTTTGATGAATTGCTTGCTACACATCTTTTCGGGAACGTTGTTTTCGCAGATGAATAATTTATGTTTGGATGAGTGTTTATATTTTGAAATACTTGTCTGCGAGAATGGATGTGAGTTTGCAAATGCCTCATAGGACTCTTACCGTGCCAATCATAATAGACTTGATTTGTGTATGAGCCTTTACGGGTGGGTTCTTGCGCTAATGGCTATGAAGATATGCTGATTGGGTTAACTCTCGTTGCGTGACTTTTTGTTATCTACGGGCGATCCTTTTTGAAAGCCTGCCTGTGGTTTGGGCTGCCTGCACAATATTTTCGCAGATGAATATTTTACGCCTGCAAAATAAAATGCTTGCCTGCCAATAATCACGGAACGGTATTAACTACGCATAAGTGATCCGCATTACTCACCAATCAATGTACTATGAGTTATGTTTGATATATCTGACTCTATTATTGGCGTGTATGACATGTTGTTCCCGTAAGCCCTGTTTGATGTCGGGTCGTTTTACGAGTGAACCAGATTTATAGCCCGCTCCACTAGATTGATATAGAGGGGGTATGGTATTCCCGCCTGTGTTCTGTCGTGGTCATCTGAGTTTATTTGCGCACCTGACTTGCTGCAAACGATTGTTTTCGCAGATGAGAATTTTAGAAGAGCGTTCATCTGCGGCGGTCAAAATACTTATATGCGAAATGTCTAGGCGTGATGACAAGACTTATTCATGCAATCATGATATGGATTTAGTGATTGGTGGTATGACTCTTATGCTTATAGGCACGCTTGGTGAACGGTAATGACTCTGGGAATAAACATAAAGGATTGCGGAATAAAGGCAATATTTTAAGGAGTGGGTGATTGGACGGTTAGCAAACGTGAGTGTTGTGGATTACATTAGGGGTATTTAAGGGTTGTGTGATATTGATTGCTTAAGTCGTTTTCGCAGATGAATAATTGGCTATAGGCAGTCTTGCTGAATTTATTTTTTCATATGCGATTTTGCTCAAAGGGGATTTCAGGGTAGATAACTCTTGCCTAATTGGGGATATGTGCTTAAAAACATCTTTACTTGATGGCAATAGGCGAATTATATGTTTCGTAGCCTCATCTTTACATGCTTACGAATAAAGACATAGTTGTGGGGAATTGGTTTTTGCGGTATAAGTGCTGTTTGATTGCCAATCACAAAAGAGATTTCTTTGGTATAATTGGGTTTGGTTGATTATCTTTGAATAACGCACATACCACATGTCTACCTGAGATGCCACGAGAAGGTCGAAAATTTGACCGTAGAGCGATTTTTATTGCGTTTAGGTATAAAGATATGGCTAAGAGCATTTTAGGGTTAGATGTTAAAGCAAAAATTCTGTATTTAGCTAACCTTGTTAAAAGTGAGCAAATGTGATATAGTTAAAAGCAAAGGAAGACAACTATGTATGTCGTATTACTGCGTTTGATAATCGTGATTTTGGGTATATGGCTTTTCTTTAAGTATTTATTTTGTATTGTGATTGAGATGCTTGCTGATGATCCAAATAACACAGATGAAATTAACGAAGAATTAAATAAAACAAGAAAGGTTGAACAACTTAAACTCTCCGTTTTTGGCTTTATCTTTTTATCCCTTGTTTTCGTTGATCAGGCTCTGTTGCCTTTTCTTAATCAGATGCCTAAATGACGACCCTTGTAACTACGGGGTCGTTTTCTTATGCGTAAAAAAAAAAGAGGGGCGGTAACCCCTCTAGTTATTTTCTTGATGAAACTATCTTCTTGTGGCTTCCTTTTGAGTTCGCAGCCATTTCTCTTAAGGTTAGATCTAAATTCCTCGCCTCTTTTAGATTGCCAAGCGAATATCCATTAAGCATGGTGAATGTAAAATCTACTCTAGAAACATCACTACCTGTAAACAGCGTACTGCGAACTACCGTGTTGCTAAATTTCGAATCCGATAAATCCGAATTAACAAACGTAGAGTTAAGCAGAGCAGCGTTTGATAAATTCGCAGATGAAAGATTTGCGTTGTCAAACGAAGTTCCGTCAATATCCGCTTTGATAAGTTCTGCACTAACCATGTTTGCGTTCTCAAAGGTGCAAGATTCGAGTCTTGTATTCGTGAAATTGACACTATCGAGTTTTGCGTTCGTGAAATTACATCTAACAAAACTAATATCTCGCATATCCATACCAGTCATGTCGCAATTAGAAAAATTGCAGTTTATATATTTCTCTGTATAACATCCAATGTTTAACTCTCTAAGGTCGTGATTGCTAAAATCATATCCTGAAAGTGGACCGCCATAGACGAATAGCCTGTTCATTGTGTCATTAAAATCATCTCTGGTTAACTTTCTGAGTTTGCTCATTTTCGTTTCCTTCCTCTCTCTGATTTTTATTATATCATTTTTTGAAACAATTTTGAAACACTTTCGGCAAAAATTTTTTTCAAATTTATTGTGATTTTTTCGTTAGCTATAGTGGACTGTCACAACAGAGATGCCCCAAATCGTCCAAAATTTTACCACAGCAAGGTTTTTATAGCTAAATTGAGTATTTGTATGTCTGTAAATAAAAAATCGCTTAAAACTAAAATTTCGAGCGAATGTTAAAAATGGTTCAACCTAATTTTAGGTAGTGTATAAAAAAAGAGGAGCTTACGCCCCTCATGAGCAACTCTCGGCTGCTCGTTCAGTAAACGCCGCTGACCATGCCAATCAGTGACGCTCCAGTACATCCTCCTGTATCATGACAGGCGATTAGCTTGGCGGTGGCAAACCGCCGAGGAAAACATAATGTTTTATTTTCAAAATAATTATATCACATTCGTCCTCGAAAACCAATACCTTCGCAGTTTTTATTTTACTCTATTCTGGAATTGATTGCGACGGCCGCTGTGCCAGTTAAGTCAATTGCGATTGCCGATTCTTCTGGCTCTATGAATAAAACGTCAGTTCTGCAATCACGAAGTTTGGTTTTATCAAATTCACAGGACAGCATTTCAACATCAATAAATAAGCTGTTCGAGATGTCTACTTGCCTAAAGTCTGCATGGCTGAATCTTGAAGCTATAATCCTTGATGCAATCATGGTAGCACCACTAAGGTTTGTGTGACCAAATTCGCAAAACTCAAAAACACAGCCATTTAGATTCGCATCTGACAAATCTGTTCTCGAAAAGTCTACGTTCCAAAACTTTCTGCCAGATAAATCCTTCCCTCGCAGATCAAGATATTTCATGCTCAGGGTATCGTCATATCCTCTTGCCCTTGTTAGTTTCTCACATTCTCTATCATCCGCAAGTGTCAATAGCTGCTTTAGTTCTTTATCGCTTATTTTAAACACGCCTCATTTCTCCTTTCTTTGTTTTTTTATGGTACTGAATTTAAAAACAATATATATTGTGATGTTGTAAAAAAATATGATATAATTAAAATCAAATAAATGAGGAGATAATTTAAAGTATGGATAATCAGAAAATAATTAGTTCAAGCATAAATATAGACAGCGATATTGTGTCGTTGTCTTTAAAAAAATTTTACCGCAAGCGAAATGGATATATTTCTTGCTATTTGCTATAGATGTCAAAAACAAGGTTCTGTGGAGACAAAGATTTCTATTGCTGAGCTTTAGAAAACTTACGAGATATAGAAATGTGAGCAATAAAGATTTTTATGGAAGCAGTAAGATCAATGGTAATAAAGCTACTTTCTTTAGACCACAAGATTAAAAAAAGCCCAATACTATTTTTTTCTTTATTTATTCCGTTTGTAGTCTTTAGATTTGACTTAAATGTAGGTATCGAAGTGAAATTAAATGATGAGTTCTTGTACTTGTTTGATGATTTTCTTAAAGACTACACAGTGTCGGATATAAAAGAAAGTGTGGCATTATCATCTTCGTATACAAAGTGTATCTACAGAGTGCTTCGATATTTAAAACGCAACAATCAACCAGCGTGGATTATTTCCCTTGAAGATTTTAGGGCTTTTGTGGATCTACCTAAAAGCTACAAAATAGGAAATATTGATCAAAGAGTGCTTAAACCAAGCATAAAAGAATTATCTAAGTTCTTTCCAAACCTTAAAGTGGAAAAAATATATTCTGCTACAGTAGGGAGAGGTAGACCGTCTGTGTTGGGTCTAAAGTTTACTTTTGATAAGGTTTCCACTAGGCGAAATAAAGATAAGTAGGACTGCAAAACATACTATATTCCCATAGGATTAGGCCAGTAAGCATATGATGCTCTGGCCATTTTTTATGCCTAAATAACGTGTAAAAAAAAGAGAGGCATTAGCCCCTCTGGTTATTTAAAATCAATAGTATTCGCTGTAATCATCATAGCCGTCATCATCCATATCATAGGGATCTTCACAATCATCATCAATCCCGTTACCATTTAGATCGTTTTCATATAGTGGCGGTTCTGGTGCTTGTAAATCGTCATATGGATTGTAATATTCTTCCTCGTAAAACATAATGCTCTCCTTTCTTTGTTTTAGTAATTATATCACATTAAAGGTTTATAATACACTAAAGCAAATACTGTTGCTAAGACCGTTAAAAAAGACAAAGCGCTGGTTGCGGCTAACATTCCCTTTACTAATCCAACTATTTGTTCGTTAGGTGTCTTTCATTGTCTTTATTTGCCATTGTAATTGCTAAAGCAATAAGACCAATAAACGCCCACAAAGTTATAGTTGACGCAGTTAAGGCAAATAATAATTGTGCTACACTCACTTCAAATACCTCCTGTTTATTTTAGGCCTTCTGGCCACATTTTTGTTACTTCACAATTATTGATAAAATGTATTTGATTGGTGGTCATAACCATACCCTCGTGATTGCAAGAATCTATCATTGCAGAAACACGTCCTTTAAGTACTATGTGCTTGGCCGATAGTTTTGTAAGATCAGATTCTTTAAATTCAGCCTCGTCAAACTGTGCCTCATCAAAGACGGCCTCGCTCATATTGCATCTGACAAACATAGCCTTTTCTAGTTTTGCTCTCCCAAAATCAGCACATTTAAGACTGCATCCTGATGTAAACACATTATTTAGAAACGCAAAACAAAACTTTACATAGTCCATATTACAGTTTATAAAGTTTACGCTAGACAGGTCGCACTCATTAAAGGCAGCAGCTATCTTAGAAAGCTCGCAGTCAATAAATTTGCAGTTTACTATCTGAGTTTCAAGGAAATTCACTGACGTCATCTGGCAGTTTGTGAACGTACAAGCATGAAAGAATGAATCTCTAATATGAGCGCCCGTGAAGCAAACATTATTAAAATCGACCCCGTAAAAGCTTGATCTGTTAAAATCCTCAAACATTAGATCCATATTGCTTATATCAAGACGACCATCAACCCTCTGATTGCTGTAAGGGTCTTTTGCAATCTCTAACAGTTTTTTCGTTTTTCTCTCGCTGTTTAATATCATTGATAACCTCGCTTTCTTTATTTTATTATATCATATCTGCTAGTTATTTCCAATAGGCGTGATTGGTGATAAACGACTTGTGCCATTTTCGCAGATGAATAATTTGCAAACACTGTAAGTCTTTAAAATCTTAAAATACTTGTCTGCGAAAATCATGGTAGGTTTCCCCAAAGCTTGACAAAATAAAGAAACGTGATATACTGTTCGTGCATAAATCTACAGCTTTGAGATCAAATATTCCTTGTCCTAATACTAGAGGGTACTTATTTGTATCGCAATAGCTTATGAGAGTCACTCAGCCTAATGGTTGGGTGATTTTCTTTTTGTCTGGAATTTTTATGAAAAATACCCCAAAGGTGTTTCAAAATTGTTTCAAAAATGGTATAATGTATATATAAAGAGTTAAGTAAAGAAAGGAGATAATATGAGAACCGAAGAATTAAAGGAGATATACGAGGCTCTGCTCAAAGAGACATCAAATATTGATGTGCTTGCAAACATAGATTTATGGAGAGAGAGGATTTTAGAGTCAGGTCATTTAAGATCTATGATTGGTGTTAGCGAGGCAATAGATAAACTAGAGAATTGCTTAATCGAAAAAGAAAGAGTTCTCTCAAAGAGTGAAGCTTTTCAATTACAAAACACAATAAACAAGTTAAACCTTGAGCTTGACGAGTTAAAAGAAACAGACGTGTTTGATAGGATAATAAAGAGGCTGTGCAAGGTTCGCAAAGAAGATGAGCCGCTATTCAAACTGAGAACAATAACCCAAGAAGAAGTTGATAAAATGCTTGATGATGCCAATCACATAAAAATGGGTGATGGCACTCATCTAAAGACTGTGGATCTTCGTGGATATGATCTAACAGGCATTAGTTTTAGAGGAAGAACACTTTCAAGAGTTTGTTTGACAACTCTTGCTTGAATAACGCAAGTTTTATCAGAGCAAAAATGATAGATTGTAGTTTTGTAGCAGCGGTAATGAATGAAGCGTGCTTCCGTGCAGCAGATATTCGAAACTGCTCTTTCTGCAATGCCAAAATGAAAAATCTTGATGCTATTATGTCTAAGATATACCTCTCGTCATTTGAGGGTGCTAATTTAGAAGGTGCAGAATTTACGTCATCAAGCATAAATAACTCTGTGTTTGATGATGCTAAAATGAGAGCCGCAAAAGTAAACCTTGCAACCATAGGTGATTGCTCATTCGTTGATTGTGATCTGTTTGTCGTTGACTTTTCTGAGGCATTTCTAAACAACAGAAGCATAGAACGAATAAGAAAGGCTCGCATCTTTAACCTAGAAAACCTAGATAGATAAGTAATTCAGCTCTCGAAAGAGGGCTGTTTTTTTTGATTGGATGTGACAATAGGGCTATCTCAGATGGTGTACTATAACCGTCAATATCCTAAACCATAAAAGTAAATTCGCAGATGAGAAAAATATAATCTAGGTAAATTATTCATCTGCGAAAAAGATGATGTATGTTTCGCTCCGACAATTTGTCGTTTTTAATCGGACAAAATGTCGTTTTTAATCGGCGCTTCGTTCAATTAAAGTTGCTTTTGCGTAAAATAAAACAGCCCACATAGGGCTGCTAATTCGCTTGGCAATCATTAATCAAAGAATGGTACGTTTTCAGGAAACATATCCATTTCTGTTTTTGATTCTGGCTTATAGTCCAAGCACTGTTCTTCTTCAAGATTTTTTTCTTTGTCAATATCTAGTATTTTGTATTTACTCATATCCTTTGGTTTATCGTAAGTAAACATATATCCACCAAGCCTTGTTCTTCCCCTGCCTTTAGGTTTTTCGTAATACTTCTCAACCTTAAGGTTATTGAAATATCGTGAGTTGTCTTTCATAATTTGTGGCATTATACTTTGATCTATGTTGTTACTAGCATAACTATTTGGGATATTTAAGTAATCCCTAAATTCTTGATATGATACCTTCCAAAATGGGTTTTGTTGATTGCGGAACTGCCTTAATTTCTTATAAACAACCTTTGCATATGTTGATGACATGCTTGCGTGTTCAAATAGCTCCATTGATGTATAGTTTTTCTCAAAATCATTCAGTAAATAAGCAAGGTGTTCATCTACTGCTATCTCCATATATTCATTATCTGTGTCAATTTTATACGTTGAAAAAAGCGAGAATCCGCAGTATACGTAGCTATCATTAACTTCAAATGATAAGCTTTAAAAGCTTCTTATTGACTGCCAAAACTCTATCTTGAAAACGTTCGTTATTTTTTGCTGAAAAATAAGACAGTTTTCTTAGTTCATCAAAGGTTATTTTTATGGTTCGTGTTCCTTGATGTTGACATCTATAACAAATACCTAAAAAAATATCTAATTCGCTAGGGTTTAGCCCTTTTAGCGAAAAATTTGTTAAATCATTGTTCCAGTTTACAATTTCTCTTTTTAGTTTCTTTTTGCTTGCATATTACACCTCTTTCTTTTTTTGTTATTATACTACAAGATAAGCTAAATGTAAAGCTGTTATCAATCCTTTATGTTTATTCCGCAATCCTTTATGTTTATTCCGCAATCCTTTATGTTTATTCCGCAATCCTTTATGTTTATTCCGCAATCCTTTATGTTTATTCCGCAATCCTTTATGTTTATTAAAATTTTTCATCTCTTGTAGCCGTTGCAATTACTGCGTAACAGCGGATAACCTTTCGTCCTATAAATGTATTTATAAAAGGTATTTATAAATGTGTTTAAAAAAATAATATTATGATTGCCAGAGAAATAAGTATTATTAGTATACTAAGTATATATAATATACCAGGGTGGAATAATATTATTCGTTACATCATCTTGAGGTTGAAGCGAGGAATGGAATCCTTAAAATATTATCTTTACTTTGCGCCCCTGCTTTCGCAGATGAGAATTTGCCATCACACTAAAAAAAAAAAAATAGAGGCTTGCGCCCCTATCTTTGATTTCGTATTAAGTTCCTAGTTTTACCAATCACTTTCCTCGCCTCGTCTCATTGCTTCGTGTCTTGACGAAAGATCTAGGTTATTCGCTTTTCTTAAAAGCCCTATTGAGTAGCCATTAAAAAATGCGCCACTGAAATCTACGCCTTCTGCGTTGCTATTCGTGAATACCACGTTGTTGAATATTGATTGATTTACTTTCGCATGCTGCAAGTTCGCATTTGCAAATGTTGATCCGTCAATTCGGCTATAGAATATTTTTCGCAGATGAAAGATTTGCGCCGCTAAAATCGCATCCAGTAAGATCGCTTGTCCCTAATGTCTGCACCAATCACGTTCGCCTTCTCAAATGCTGAGAACATAAAGTTGTTTTTCCAGCATATCGCATTGTCAAGCTTTGCTTTAGTGAAATTGCAATTTAAAATTCCACAGTTTCGAATGGCGGCATTAGACATGTCTGATCCAGAGAAATTGCACTTTTTAAATTTATATCCACAAAAATCGAGTTCACTTAAATCTCTGTTACTTAGGTCTAGCCCGATTATATACCCCTCTGTTACGACACTTTCCAGCCATGCTGTTAAATCCCATTGTGTTAGCTTTTTTTCATTTTTGTTTCCTCCGTTCTTCTGCTTAATTTCATTATACTATTTTTTTGAAACAATTTTTGAAAACACATTCGGGCAAATTTCTTTAAATTTGTTGTGGGTTTTACATTTCCAGAGTAGACTATCACAGCAGAGATGCCCCAAATCGTCCAAAATTTTACCACAGCGAGGTTTTTTTATAGCTAAATTGAGTATTTGTATATCTATGAATAAAAAAATCGCTTAAAACTAAAAATTTCGAGTGAATGTTAAAAATGGTTCAACTTAATTTTAATTTAAGCAAAAAAACGCCCTACCATGACGATAGAGCGTTTTTTTAGACTAAAGATTTCCGTTCACGACATCTATTCCCTTGTGACTATTTACGATAAGCAGTGACTTCACTCGAAGTTCCGAACCCGTTATATCGCAATCACGAAACTCAGACCCATTCTCGATAATTGATATTTCTCCATTAATCCCAGTAAGGTCGCAGCTTGTGAATTTAACTACGTTGAACGCAGAATCATCAAAGCAAGCCGAATTCATAGAGCAGTTATTTGCATAGAACTCAGACAGACTTGAATCTTTGATATTTAGAAACTTAAAGTTGCAATTCTTCATGGTTATATTCTCAAAGTTGCAATAAGCAGCTGTGGTGAACCACTCGGCGTTGCCGAGCTTCTTGCTTCAACGACCACTGCACTAGGTGTCTAACACGGTCTCCACAAGCGTTACTTCGGGCAGTTCCTGCCCTAGATAAAGGATTTAAGCTAGTAGTCTAAGTCCTTCGTTTTTTATGTTTATTGCTGCGTTTAGATCCCTGTCGATTTCAAGACCGCATGCACAAATGTATTTGCGTTCTGAAAGCTCTAGTTTCTTGCGACTTCCGCAGCAACTGCAAATTTGTGATGACGGATAGAATCTGTCTACCTTGACAAGAGTTTTACCTCTGTCAGCTAGTTTATATTCCAGCATGTTTAAGAACATACCAAACCCGTTATCCATAGTCGCTTTACCATTACCAAAACCTTTATTGCCTATAGCCGCCATATTAAGATCCTCGACACACACAACGTCATACTGATTGGCTATCTCAGTTGATAATTTATGTAGATTGTCGTTTCTCTGGTTTGCTATATGTCTATGGATTTTGTTTACTTTGCGGAGCTGCTTAATATAATTATTGGATTTAGGCTCATTTTTCTTAGAGCCTTTCATGCGAGACAGTTTGCGCTGTTCTTTAGCCAGCTTCTTTTGAGCTTCACGGTAAAATTTATGATTTGTGCCTCTTTTCCCGTTGCTGTCAACGAAAAGCCCATTAGATGCGTAATCAAGCCCGATAGCGTTATTAATATCTACATGGTAGTTAATATCGCTCTCATATTCAAAGTGTTAATATATCGTTATTTACATCAACACTTTTTAGCATTTTCTTGTCTCCTTTTTCTTAGTTATATTATACCATTTTTTGAAACAATTTTTGAAACACCTTTGGGGTATTTTTTTCATAAAAAAATTCCAGACAAAAAGAAAATCACCCAACCATTAGGGCTGAGTGACTCTCATAAGCTATTGCGATACAAATAAGTACCCTCTAGTATTAGGACAAGGAATATTTGATCTCAAAGCTGTAGATTTATGCACGAACAGCATATCACGTTTCTTTATTTTGTCAAGCTTTTCGACAAAATCAGAAACACTATGACTAAATATCACATTATTTTGTCAAGCTTTTCGACAAAATCAGAAACACTATGACTAAATATCACAAACGAAGTTCCTGAAACTACAAGAATCAAAAGTATAGCAGTCTTTCTTATATTTAGATTCTTTGATTGCGCATCTTCATCTTCGAAAAATGTATCTCCGAAGATTAAAGGGTTTACGAGCCAAGCAATAAACAAAGTAATGGCTATCACTGCAAACACCTTCTCACCAATATTGCTACTTGTAATTCCATAATAAGTCATCAACCAAAGACTCCCTATGATTAATGGACTAAATGCAAGTAAAAATAATTTACGCATGTTAAAATCTCCTCTCTTTAATAAATATATTATATCATATTTATTTACTAAATCCAATATTCAGTATTAAGAATCGAGTGCAAATATGATATAGTTAAAAGTAAAGGAGAAATGAAAATGAATAAAACAATATATAGAACAGTTTGGCGTCAACAAGAAGTTGAGTTTAAAGATATGGATTGGGATGCGTTTGTGAATGATACATTCAATTACCTATGTGGTTTCAGTGGCCAAGGTTTTATTGAGACGGATCGAGAGTTTGTGTTGAAGTCAGAAGCGGTAAAATATGTCAAAAAATATCCCGTTCGCATAACAAGACTTCAAGGTTATTTCCTTATTCGGTGGCTGGAGCTTTATGAAGTTGTCTTTAATGAAGATGATTGCGAGGCTGGTTATGATCTTTTCAGCTTTAGCGATCTTGTTATTATAAGTGAATTAAATCTGATGGATGTTCCCATTGTAAGTAATTTTGACCTAATAAGTGCTTTGAACAAGCTGGAAAGAGGCTTATAATGAAAAATGTGATAAAGAAGTATTCATTTGAATTGTTTATTTTAACAGCTTTCTTAGTTATAGTTGTGGAGTTAATTTGGTGCGGAGTTCTCGTTTATAGAGAGGTTTCTCACGTTTGTAAAGAATATAATGTGTATGAAGAAGCTTCAAATAGAGAAAAGGATTTAGAGGATAGAAAAATTAATTTCGCCGCTATAGAAAGAGAAACGCCTAATGTCTCTGCTTGGTTGTCATCTTCCGACAAGAAATTTGTGATTGATGATGCGGTATTAAATCCAGATGCTGATAGCACCAAGCACGTTAATGGAAAATCCCCACTATATACAGGAAGAACGGGCATTTTAGAATATAACGTGTCTATTATATGCGGTGATAATAATTCAAGCCTAGCAAACCTAAAACGCTGGCAGAATCAAAAAGCTTGCTTCTTTAAGCGATAATTTCTATCTGTATAAAGGTAAAAGCGTATATAAACTCAAGGTGATTGCAGCAAAGACAATTCCAGCGGATGATGAACTTTATTCATACCTGACAAATCCAGAGATAAACAAAAGGGACTTTTTATTCATCTGCGAAAAAAAGAATTCTAAAATCAAATTAGATGAAGAATTTAAGCAGAACGATAAGTATGTGATTTTTGAGTGTAAGTTCAAAACGAGCCAAACAAAAATGATGTGGTAATTTGCAAAGTAAAGACTGTTAATGCTCCACAAAAGGAAGAAAATGATAGCTTCGTTATTATTGTTTCTATACTAGTGGGCGTTGCTCTATTCCTTAGTCTATCGGTAGGCTCTCGTAGCCGCTATTAGGTTTTGCAATCAGAGATAAGTTATTGAATAAATGATAGGAGAGGGTTTCGACCCTCTTTTTTTATTGCCAAGGAAAACGAGATTTTTCGCAGATGAATATTTTTTTATTATTGGTGGTATGAGTGCTATATTCTTTGGTCTTATAGCGACTTTGATACTATTGCGAAAAAAAGACAACTCTGATATAATGTCAAGACGAATAACAGTCATAATTATATGATTGAGTCTATTGATTATTGGAAAGGAGGAGAGTTATGAGGAAAGCTGCGTATTTTTGATGAATATTACATTGAATTTGAAGGCGAAGGGAAAGACTATGTTGTCATTTCTAATGATGGCGAAATTGCCCTCGTAGAGTGCAGGAATGGCAAATTAGTGTTCCCAGCAATCAAAGAATATGACATATACAAGGTAATGCCAACGTATTGCGACCTTGAGCCAATGCTAAAAAAGATACATGATCACGAAAATGTGTTGGGTTTACCTGATGGTGTAATCGAACTAAAGATTGTTTCACCGAAATTTATATAGGAGTTGCGGGCGAAAATACTTGTCTGCGAAAACAGCAAAGCAGAAATATTCATCTGCGAAAACGAAGAAAGGAAAAGATATGACAATTCAGGAAAAGCTAATAAGAGAAATTGAGAAAAGAAAAGCTAAGGATGATATTTATAGAGATATATCCGAGCTAGAGGATGTAGAAAAAGCGGAGATTCTGACAATCATGGAAAGTGTAGCACTAAAGTTTATTGAGGATAATTTTAATCTGATTGCGGAATACTCTCTCATGACGTGGAGTAACGAGGAAGATGAGGGTGGCGAGTTTTACGAAGATGCTCTGTATGAGGATGATGAGCTAGAGGGATAATCTATGAACTACGAAGAATTTGATGATTGGAATGTATCAGAGGATAATCTTCAAGATGAACAAGAATTAGAGGAGGTAGTGCCTAAAAAGAAGGTAACGCCTCAGAAGAAAACAGAATATATTTCACTATCAGATATGCCTGATGACTTCACTGGCTTTGAAAGCACCGAGAAGCCGAAACAAAAAAGGCAGGGTAGAAGTTTTTCAATGTTTAGACCGTTTGATGATGACGAGACTATTGATGAAGGCAATCACAGAGGTAAGCTTCCTGACTATAGTAAGCTTCCAAAAATCAATTATGATGATCGTGATATAAGCGAAGATGATGATGACGAAGATTATTATGAGGATAAAGGATTCCTTGATAGGCTTCTTGCGTTCATGAAAGATAATAGTCCTAAAGCAGTTATGAAAAAAGCGTTTATTATATTCATTATCTTGTTTTGGATTTTGGCGTATCTGTTTCAAGCATTGTCAATTAGCACCTTCACAGAAAGTGTTAATGGCGAAAGCGGAGGCATGAGTTTTAACCCAATAAAGATACTTATTAATGATGGACCAACCCTTATTGTTTTTGCGGTTGTGATTGCAGGAATAACTGCTGGCGTTTACTGGTATAGGTTTGGCTTCAAGCAAGCACCTAAAAAAGAGGTGTACGCTCTATCTGAAAATGGAACATATGGTACAGCTAGGCTTGCCAATGTAGATGACTTAAATGATGTAACTATAAGAGGAGAGTGGAATAGACCAGCGGGGTTGCCACTGTGTCTTGCTAGAGATAATTACGGGGCAATGTTTTCGCTGTGCCTCCAAACAGGACCAATGGATAACAAGAATATGGCTATATTTGGTGCATCTGGTTCTGGTAAGTCATATGCGTTCGTTAAACCAGCGGTGTTATCTTGTATAGATCATAGATATTCGTATTTCGTCACAGATCCATCAGGTGAAATATACCGTGATACGGCAATGGCGGCAAAGAGGCAGGGCATATAGTAAAGGTGTTAAACCTAAAGAAGCTGGCTATGTCTAATGGTCTTAACCCACTTGCTAGGTTTGCCACAATGGAAAAGACGGAGATCCAAACACAGATTAATATACTGGTTAGCTCTATTCTCGATAACACAAAGAAAGAAGGCGAAAGACGAGATCCGTTCTTCGACCCAGCGGAAGAAAACTTGCTAAAAGCTCTTATTTTATATGTTGCTATAACGCCTAGACCGCTGTTTAGAGGAGAGGAATACGAAAGGCATCTTGGTACAGTTTATGATTTAATTACTAAGCTTAATGCTCAAGGTGGAGAGTTGGAAGAACTTGATAATCTTCCAGATACAGATCTCGCTAAAGCTCCGTGGAAGATTTTCTGTGGTGCTGGTAGGCTAAAGAGTAATGTAATGCTTGGACTTGGTGTTAAATTACAGTTATTCCAGAATGAAATGCTTGCAGAAGTATTCTCGCATGATGAGATTGATTTAGATATACCAGGTCAGAAGCCTTGTGCGTATTACATTATTTCGTCTGTAAATAACAATGCTTTTAGGTTTATATTGTCGCTGTTCTTCTCATGTGCGTTTGAGTCGTTGATTACGCAAGCGGAAGAATCGCCAAGAGGATATTTAGATGTGCCAACATACTTCTTATTTGATGAGTTTAAGGCAATTGGTACAATCAACGGATTTAGTGATAAGCTTGCCAATGTTCGTAAATACAACATTGGTGTTGCAATCATATTCCAAGATCCAAGTCAGGTAGAAGCTAACTACCCAAGGCAAAGTGGTTCTATACTTGCTAACTGTGATACATGGATAGTTGTCGGTGTTAATGACCAGATGACTGCGAAGATGGTATCTGATCGTACTGGTGAAGCTACAATTGTTAATATATCCGTGTCAGAACAAAAAGCTGGTGGTGGCTGGCTTGGCTCTAGCGGTATGCAGAATGTATCTACATCTGATGGTAAAAGAATGGTTTATACGCCTAATGAAATCATTAAGATGGCCAGAAAAGATGTGCTTGTTGTTTGCCGAGGTAAAGACGTATTCAAGGGCGAAGCCTATGGCTGGGTCAATCACTATTTCGCAGACTTCGTTAGGCATAATCAAACGCATTATAATCAGCATCATCCTGATTGGCAGGATCACGAGAAAACAATGGATAAGAAGCGTTCCTTCCAAACACTTGGAGAGACAGTTTCTGTTCCTAATGCACCAGTTAGTGCTACACCAGAAGAGAAGTTTGAAATAGCCAAGGATAACATGAATCAAAATATCAAAAAACATTATCCTAAAGTAGAACTTAACGAGGAAAGCCGAAATCTTGTAACATTGTTTAGTGATGATGTTCCAGATAAAGAAGAACCTAAAAAGGATAGCTCAGATGATTACAAGGTCGTTGATGATGATTTGTTTGGTAATTTTGATGAATCAGATATAATTATTTAGGAGTTTGTATGAGAATCAAGGAATATATTTTAAAGACGCTTAATATTATGTGGTATGCTGCGAAGCTGTACATAAAATCAATATTTGCCTTCTGGGGAGTGATGTTTCTTTTAGCAATAAAAGCACATAAAAACCCTTTTGTGGAATTTCAACATTTTTCTGGTAATGAATTCTATGCGACAAGTGTCAACTGTGCTTTTGTGATAACAGTAATACTCCTTGCAATCAAATTTGCATCATGGTTATTTAATGATTCCGAAAGCATTCCAATGTTGCAGTTAACGTAATTACCGTAAGCAGCACTCCGCTTGGTATTGCGAAAGAAGTGAGGATTGAAGATGAAAAGGAAAGAAAAGACAGAGCTGTTAAGGAGTCTCCTAAAGGCAAAGCTCAATAGCAAAAGAGGCGTCCATAGCGCTGCTGAGGTGTCTCTTGATTATGGCACGAAGAATGTAAAACGAGTTGATTTTATTTCGTTTGAACCTAGAGATCAAATGAGTATTGCTGGTTTAGAGGCAGGAACATTTACCTTCTATGAAGTGAAGTCGTGCAGAGAAGATTTTAAAAGTGGATTTGGATTGAATTTCGAGGGTGATAAAAACTACATTGTTACCGACATGCTGACGTATAAAGATTTACTTTCGCATGGCGATCTTGACGATAGTAAGATGTTTAATATTGGTGTAATGGTGACAGTTCCTAAAGGTGTAAATGTGCTTGACGAATTTGAAAGACCCAATAATCTCACAACCGCAATAGACTGGGAGCTTGTTGTAGTAAAAGCGGCCCACCGCAAGCAACGAAAAAGATCTATTGGTGAACTACTATTCTGTATGCTGCGAGCGGCGGGAAATAAGTGAAATTTGATATTGACATGAGAATAGATATACGATAAAATTGTAGCTGTAAGAATTTAGTCTGAATGTCGTTTTAGTTCTAAATGGCAAAAATCTAGGCAAGATTCTCCTTCTTTATTAATTTAACGCAGCAGGGTGGACGTTATGTCTACCCTGTTTTGTTTCGCATTTTTTAAGCGTGAAAGGCAGTAAATTACTTGTGTGCGAAATTTATAGTATTAAATATATTTAATGTTTATTCGCAGATGAGAAAATATAGCTGGTATAATTCAGACAAGTTAAAGATGGTTTGAAAATAAATCATTTTACTAAGAGAAAGGAGAAATAAAGATGAAAGAAATTATTAAAAACAAGAAAAAGGTTATTATCCCAAGCATACTTGTGCTTGTATTAATTATCGGTGGTGCTATATATGGAGTAAACCATAATAAGCCTATCGAGAAGAAGCCTGCCAAGAAGGCAGTTCATAAGGTTAAGGAAGAGAATAAGCCAGAAGCTTCTAGTGAGGCTGCTCCTAGCGAATCCGCTACTGGCTCTAGTGAGGCAAGTAAGCCTGTAGAGAATTCAAAGCCTAGCAAGGTTGAGAAGAAAGCAGAGAAAAACTCATCTGCGAAAAGCGGGAGTGTAGCTGCTTCTAGCGGAAGCTCATCTAGCGGAAGTTCTTCCAGCACTCAGGCAAGCAAGCCTAAAGAACCTATCTATGGAACTAGAACTGTGCAGAGAGCTGTTCAGGTATATGATCCAATGAAGGAGTCTTATATACAGTGTGCTTGCGGTTGTAAAAATCCAAGCTATGAGCATACTCGCTCACATCTTTTAAATGGAGAGCCTAGCAACACAAAGCGTGTATATGTTAGTGGATATGTTACTAAATATGAAACTGTAACGGAAAGGTATATCATTGGATATAAGTAGGTGATGACATGAGAAGCATGATTGATGATATATTAGAAAGTTTCGCAATAGGAGCTATAATAGCATTGCCACTCATACCAATCATGCTTCTATATGATTATTTTCTTAGGAAGTGTGGTTCAAGAGGCAAAGCAATACTTTGTGTAATATTGGTGTTCTATGGAGTCGGTTTTGTTGGAACATTGGTGGATGTGATAGTAAATTAAAGACCGACCATCTTTCTAGGTGGTTAGAACACAGTCCTTAAATTATTTACTAGTCTAAGTCTTGAGAAATCTTGACTACGTTGTTTGAGAGAAATACACACCTTAAGCTGATGCTCTAGGCTTTTGCTCTGTGGCCATAAGTTAAGTTAGGTGGACTTAAAAAATAGCCTTGTGCTTATGACTTAAAAACCTCATACAACATTGACAAAGAGAAGTCCGATTCTTGTGTTGGTCGCAGATACAAGATAGGCACTACAGCTTAGTATGTGCTGTCTTAACGAATAGAACATACTTAATCTATGAAAGGAGTCAAAATGATATGTTTGTATATGTAATATCAAAAGACGGACAACCGCTTATGCCGACTTCTCGTTTTGGCAAGGTTCGTAGGTTATTAAAAAAATAAGAAAGCTAAAGTAATAAGTCGTTGTCCGTTTACAATTAAATTGCTTTATAAACCTGAAACTTTAATTGTACGAGAGGTTGTCTTAGGTCAAGACACAGGCTCAAAGCATGTTGGTATTGCTTGTGTTGCTAATGATAAAGTGCTATATCAATCAGAAACAACGCTA